>JAESGR010000048.1_pt1 | contig 468256 bp, 371 predicted proteins | sample 9269771 | NCBI WGS metagenome assembly JAESGR01 (sample SAMN15739572, study PRJNA653492) | algae metagenome | isolation source: Chroococcus sp. CMT-3BRIN-NPC107 and co-occurring heterotrophs from well... | place: USA: Clark Mountains Wilderness, California | collected 2010-04-18 | reverse complement strand
GCGGGGCCTTCGTTGGTGGCTACACCCGCGGGGCCACACCCGTTCCCATCCCGAACACGGCCGTTAAGCCCGCGGGGCCGATGATACTGCGTCAGCGGGAAAGTAGGTCACCGCCAGCGTTAAACACGAACGACCCCGATCCTTCACCGGATCGGGGTCGTTCTGCTTTTTGGCGGTGATGGGCACGAAGGTCGACGATGCCCAGCGGACAGTCGGCGGCGCGGGGTGCGGCGCCCATGCTGGCCGGCGGCCGGTGCGGCAGGGGGGGGCGATGCGGGACTGGGACGGAACTATGCGGGGCGTTGGGCAAATGCAGGTGCTGACGTCGACGCGCGGTCAGATCATTGCATGAGGCCCATTAGGGTGCGTTAACACGTGGTTAATCGGCGTGTCCTATCGTTAGGGGCGATGGAGACGAGCGTTCAACCGGTGTGTTCAGGGGTCGGCGGCAGCGCGGCGGCGGCGGTTGACGGGGAGTTCCTGAATCGGGACTTGTCTTGGCTGGAGTTCAATCGGCGGGTCTTGCACGAGGCGCTGGACGATCGGACGCCGCTGCTGGAGCGGGTGCGGTTCCTCGGGATCGTCACATCGAACCTCGATGAGTTTTTCATGAAGCGGGCGGCTTCGCTGCGGAGGCAGGCGGCGAAGGTGGTGGGGACGACGCCGGACGGTCGCACGCCGGCGGAGGTGTTCTGCGCCGTGCGGGAGGCGGTCAAGCCACTTCTGGCGAAGCAGGCGGATTGCTACGCGCGGGTGATCCGGCCGCTGCTGGCGGAGAACGGCGTCCACCTCCTGGGGTGGGACGAGTTGACGGAGGCGGAGCGGGAGACGGCGCGGCGGTACTTCCAGGCGAGCGTGTTCCCGGTACTGACGCCGCTGGCCGTGGATCCGGGAAGCCCGTTCCCGTTCATCTCGAACTTGTCGATGTCGCTGGGGGTCGTGCTGCACCATCCGGATCGGGGGGACAATCTGTTCGCGCGGGTCAAGGTGCCGGAGGTGTTGCCGAAGTGGGTGCAGGTGGGCGGCGGGCCGGGGCAGTTCCGGTTCGTCAGTCTGCACGAGATGATCCGGCAGAACCTCTCGGACCTGTTCCCGGACATGGCGATCGCGGACGTGATGTTGTTCCGGTTGACGCGGAACGCGGACATCGAGCGGGACGAGGACGACGCGGAGGACCTGCGGGAGCTGATGCAGGCCGAGCTGAAACAGCGGCGGTTCGCGCGGGTCGTGAGGCTGGAGCACGGGCCGGAGGTGAACCCGTGGATCCGGGACTTCCTGATGTCGGAGCTTGAGCTGACGCCGGACGACGTGTATGAGCTGCCGGGGGAGCTGGACTACGACGACTTCAAGGTGATCGCGGACCTGAACCTGCCGAAGCTGCGGTTCGAGGCGTGGACGCCGGTCGTGCCGCCGCGGCTGGCGGACGAGGACACGGACATCTTCGCGATCATCCGGAACGGGGACCTGCTGCTGCACCACCCGTACGAGAGCTTTCACGCGAGTGTCGAGCGGTTCATCGCGACGGCGGCGGCGGACCCGAAGGTGCTGGCGATCAAGGTCACGCTCTACCGGACGAGCGAGGTCAGCCCGATGGTCAACGCGCTGATCCGGGCGGCGGAGGCCGGGAAGCAGGTCGCGTGCCTGATCGAGCTGAAGGCGCGGTTCGACGAGGAGCGGAACATCGGGATCGCGGGGGCGCTGGAGAAGGCGGGCGTGCACGTGCTGTACGGGATCGTGGGGCTGAAGACGCACACGAAGACGTCGCTGGTCGTGCGCGAGGAGGCGGACGGGATCCGGTGCTACGCGCACGTCGGGACCGGGAACTACCACGCGCAGACGGCGAAGCTGTACACGGACCTCGGGCTGTTGACGTGCGACCCCGACCTGACGCGGGACGTCGTCGAGCTGTTCCACTACCTGACCGGGCGGAGCCTGAAGCGGAACTACCGGCGGCTGCTGGTGGCGCCGGCGAACATGCGGGATCGGGTGCTCGAGCTGATCGGGCGGGAGGCGGAGCACGCGCGCGCCGGGCGGCCGGCCCGGATCGTCGCGAAGATGAACGCGCTGGAGGAGCGGAAGGTGTGTGCGGCGCTGTACGAGGCGTCGCGGGCGGGGGTGAAGATCGACCTGATCGTGCGCGGGTTCTGCACGCTGCGGCCGGGCGTGGCGGGGATGAGCGAAAACATCCGCGTCCGGTCGATCATCGGGCGGTTCCTGGAACACTCGCGCGTGTTCTATTACCGCAACGGGGCGGCCGACCCGGTCGATGGCGAGTTCTACATCGGGTCGGCCGACTGGATGTACCGGAACCTGCTGGCGCGGGTGGAGGCGGTGGCGCCGGTCGAGAAGCGGCCGCTGCGCGAGCGGCTGTGGGGCATCCTGCAGATCATGCTGAATGACCGGCGGCAGGCGTGGGAGATGGATTCCAACGGCGGGTATCAGCAAATGCGGCCGCCGGAAGGGGGGGAGGACGTGGGGACGCACCAGGCGCTGATGAACCAGGCGCGGGCGGAGGCGGTGATCAGCACGGAGGAACTCAACCTCCTCAGGTGAGCGCTTGTTTGCGCGCTGTGGGCTCGCTCACGTGCGGCCGGTGTAAACGCGGAAAAGATTTGCCACGCGCTAACGACGCGGGGAGCACGCCCCGATGGCAGGTGCAGAGCACCGGCCGGTGAGCGCGCGAACGCCTCCCCAGGAACGGCTCGATCTCGAGGCACCTGGAGCGAGGCGGTCGGCATGAATCGTGGGACGGCGTGGAGGACGGCGGCTGCCGTTGCGGCGATCTGCCTGGCGGGGTGTGAAGAGCCGGTGACGGCGAGGGGGAGCTTAGTCCGGGCGCGGCCGTCGGGGCGCGCGTGGCGGGAGTTGGCCCAAGGACGCACCGCTTCGGTCAGCAACGAGGCGCGGTTCGCGGGGAGCCGCGGCGCGGCGCTGGCGTCGCTGCGGTCTGCGCCCGCGGGCGTGGAGGGGATCGAGCGTGCGGGCCCGCCCGGCATCCCGATCGAAGGTTCGGCCGAGGCGAGCATCGACGACACGCTCCGGTTCCTGCCGACGACCCGCCCGACGCAGCCGGAGCCGCAGAAGCCGCCGGCGGCGACGCCGGAGAACGTGGACACGGACCGGCCGGTGCACGAGTGGCAACGGGCGACGGACGACTGGCTGGGCGTCCGCCCGTGGCTGGACGACCGCGGGGTGTCGTTGCAGGCGAACCTGACGCTCGACTTCTCGAAGAACCTGCGCGGGGGGCTCGACACGGGCGGGTCGGCGACGCGGCATTTGTTCAACGCGAACGTGACGCTCGACCTCGAGCGGCTGGCCGGCCTCGCGGGCGGGACGGTGTTCGTGAACTTCCAGAACCAGGCCGGCGACAACGGCAGCACGCTGACGCGCGACATCCAGGCATACTCGAACATCGATGCGGATGGCCGGACGCAGGTGTCGGAGTTCTGGTACGAGCAGGTGCTGATGGGGGAGAAGCTGCGCGTGCGCGTCGGGAAGATCGACGCGAACAGCGAGTTCGCGAAGGTCGAGAGCGCGGCGGCGTTCCTGCAAAGCTCGATGGGCGTGAGCCCGACGATCACGGCGATGCCGAAGTACCCGGACGCGGCGTTCGGGATCGATTTGTTCCTGCACCCGTGCGACCACTGGTACGTCGGGGCGGGGGTGTTCGACGGGGCGGTGCAGGAAGGGGTGAAGACGGGCGAGCGCGGGCCGGCGACGCTGTTCGGCCCGCCGGCCGATTTGTACCTGATCGGCGAGACGGGCGTGACGTGGGACTTCGGGGGCCGACGGTCGGGGCGGCTCGCGGCGGGCGTGTGGCACGCGACGGGGCGGCTGGAGCGGTTCGACGGGGGCACGGCGTCCGGCGCGACCGGGCCGTACGTGGTGCTCGAGCAGGTGCTGTGGCGACCCGCGCCGGGGGACGAGGCCGACGAGCGCGGGGTCGCCGCGTTCTTCCAGTACGGGTACGCGGACCCGAGCGTGAGCGCGTTCGTGCACCACGTGGGCGGCGGGGTGAGCTGGACCGGACCGATCCCGGGCCGCGCCGACGACGTGGCCGGGCTGGGGGCGTCGTGGGTCAGGCTGACGGACGGTGTCGGCGCCGGGTTCGGCCGGGACGACGAGTTGAGCGTGGAGCTGTTCTACAAGGCGCGGGTGCTGAAGTGGCTGAGCGTCCAGCCGGACGTGCAGTACATCCGGCACCCGGGCGGGGACCGGACGGTTCGGGACGCGTGGGTGGCGACGGTGCGGCTGGTGATGGATTTCTAAGGCTGGTTGGCGGGGGTAGTGGGATTCGGTGACGGTGGCGCGCGCTTTCGGGTCGCGGCTAAACGAGTGAGAGCGAATATGCGAATGACGATCGGGAAGCGGCTGTGCGCGTTGACGGTGACCGGGCTGGCGCTGCTGTCGGCGGCGGGGCTGAGCGGGTACGTCGGGAGCCGGAACATCGGGTCGGGGATGGCGCGGATGACCGAGGCGACGGCGGCGCTGCGGAACCATATGGAGGGGGACATGATGCACGACGCGCTCCGCGGGGACGTGATGGCGGCGCTGCTGGCGGAGACGCCGGAGGCGCGGGCGGCGGTGAAGCAGGACGTGGCGGACCACGCGAAGCACTTCGGGGAGGTCGTGGCGGCGAACCAGGCGGACGGGGTGGACGAGTCGATCCGGTCGGCGGTGGCGGGGTGCCGGTCGGCGATCGACGCGTACGTCGGCGCGGCGCAGAAGCTGGTGACCGCGGCGGAGGCCGACCGGGCGGCGGCGGCTGCGGCGCTGCCGGCGTTCATGAAGCAGTTCGGGGAACTCGAGGAGCGGCTGGAGCAGGTCAGTGACTCGATCCAGGAGCAGGTCGCGGTGGCGCAGGCGGGGCAGGAGCGGGCGGTCGCGCGGTTCCGCAACCAGACGTTGTGGGTCGTGGCCGGCGCGTTCGCGGCGCTCGCGGCGGCGGCGTGGTGGATCGCCGGCGGGATCCTGCGGCCGCTGAATCGGACGATCGCGACGCTGGCGGACGCGGCGGCGCAGACGTCGGCGTCGTCGCGGCAGGTCGCGTCGACCAGCCAGCAGATCGCGAGCGGCGCCAGCCAGCAGGCGGCCGGGCTGGAGGAGACGGGGTCGTCGCTCGAGGAGATGAGCGCGATGACCCGGCGGAACGCGGCGAGCGCGGCGGAGGCGCAGCAGCTGTCGGAGGAGGCGCGGCGGGTGTCGACCGACGGGAACGCGACGGTCGGACGGATGGTCGAGGCGATCCGAAAGATCGAGGCGTCGGCGGGCGAGACCGCGAAGGTGCTGAAGGTGATCGACGAGATCGCGTTCCAGACGAACCTGCTGGCGCTGAACGCGGCGGTGGAAGCGGCCCGGGCCGGCGAGGCCGGCAAGGGGTTCGCCGTCGTCGCGGAGGAGGTGCGGAACCTCGCGTTGCGCAGCGCGGAGGCGGCGCGGAACACGAGCGGGCTGATCGAGGAGTCGGTCGAGACGTCGCGCGCGGGGGTGGCGCTGGTCGACACGGTCGCGGTGGCGCTCCAGCAGATCACGGGCAGCAGCGGCAAGCTGGGGGCGATCGTCGCCGAGATCAAGTCGGCGACGGCCGAGCAGGCGCAGGGCGTCGAGCAGGTGAACAAGGCGGTGCAGGAGATGGACAAGGTCACGCAGGCGAACGCCGCGGGCGCGGAGGAGGCGGCGTCGGTCGGGGAGGAACTGGCGAACCAGGCCGAGGCGCTGAACGGGGTGGTGGACGCGCTGGTCGCGATGGCGGGCGGGCGGCGGGATCGCACCGCGGCGGAGCGGACGGCGCGGCGGGCGGCGTGAGCCGAGCGGCACAACGCCGTGCGCGTTGACAGTCCGGGTGCCGGGTGGTTGAGGTCACGGCGCGGCCTCGTCAGGGCGCGGGACGTTCATCAGGGTGGACTGTACCTCGGGGTACCACTGTTGGAGTTGGGCGGGGGTCATCGTGTCGATTTGGGCGAGGCGGCGGTGACCGTGGAGGACGCCGCGGAAGTTCGGGAGGGTGAAGCGGCGCTTGGCGAGATCCTTGACGAGTTCGAGGAGCAGGAAGCGGCGGACGCGGCGGCGCCAGGTGCGGGCGAGGGCGGGGCGGTCGTGGCCGAAGACGGCGTGGAGGACCGCGTTGCTCATCACCCACTGGGCGGCGACGGCGTAGTGGTTCGGGCGGGCCGCGTGGTGGGTCAGGTGGCAGAGGCGGGCCGTGTGGGCGTTCAGTAACACGCCGTGGCGGGACGCGCGGTGGCTGGCGTCGAGGTCTTCGAGCGGGGCGTAGCCGACGAACCAGCCGAGGAAGCGTTCGGTCGCGATCACGTCGCGGCGGAACGTCATGCGGAAGCCGTTGAGCGCGCGGGCGGGGGAGACGTCCAGGTTGGCGCACTGCGGCGGGACGGCGTGATCGGGCCAGCGGCCGTCGTACGGCAGGAAGGACTCGGGGCCGCGGTCGAAGAACCGGGCGACGTTCCAGCGGAGGCGCCGGCTGAGGGTGGGGGCGGCGGCGGGGGCTCTGTCATGGTTGCCGGCTTCCGGTCCCGGCGTCGGAGCGGCCGAGGCCTCTCGGCGAGGCTCAAGGTCGGGCGGCACACGGCGTTCGGCCGCGCCGACGCCGGCGACGCGGCGCTCGGTGTCGGCGGCGTAGACGCGGAGGATCTGCTCGGCGCAGTCGGGGTACATCAGCGAGTCGTCGTCGATCATGAACAGGATCGGCGCGGTCGCGAGTGCCATGCCCTGGTTGCGCTGCGCCGGCAGGCTGCGGCGGGCCGCCTCGACGTACCGCCAGCGGACGCCGGGGAGCGTGGGGGCGATGTCGGTCAGGACGCGGTCGCGGGACGTCTGCCAGGCCGGGCTGGCGTCGACGACGATGACCTCGGCCGGCGGGCGGGTCTGCGCGAGCGCGGCGCGGAGGCAGAGGGCGAGGATGTCCGGGCGGCGGTACGTGCAGAGGACCAGCGCCCACGCCGGCAGGGGGGTGGCGTCGTCGCGGGCGTCGTTCATGGGGTGCGGCGCTACGTCTTTCGGGTCAGGGCGCAGAGGTAGAACTCCGGCCCGCGTTGCTGCTGGTCGCATACGTCGAACTCCCAACCGGCGGCGCGGAGGTGCTGGTGGAGGAGCGCGGGGGTGTAGGGGGCGTGGACCTCGATGATCAGGTTGCGCACGCGGTGGATCCAGGCGGCGCAGTCGGCGAACAGCTCGGCCTCCGAGCCCTCGATGTCCACCTTGAGCAGGTCGATCGTCCCGACGGGGTGGCGGTCGAGGAGCGTCGCCATGCTGACGCAGGGGATCGTGGCGGTCGCGTCGCCGCTGGCCGAGGCGAGGTCGGTCTTCTTGAAGCCCCAACTCTGGTCGGAGCGGTCGATGCCGGCGTGGCCGTCGGTGGCGGCGGCGAACGCGCGGACGATCGACAGCCGCCCGGCGGCGATCAGGCCGGCGGCGTTGCGGGCGAGGAGGTCGGCGTTGTCCGGGTCGGGCTCGACGGCGACGATCCGCGAGGCGGGGTAGAGCGATGCGAAGTAGACGCTGGTCACGCCGATGTTCGCGCCCAGGTCGACGATCGTCGCGTCGGGCGGGAGGTGCATCTTGCGGACGGCGCCGTAGTCGTCGTTCTCGAAGACGTCGCGGACGACGTAGAAGTCGGAGTTGGTGCGGCGGAGGGTCAGCGGGGTGGGGACGCTCTTCAGACGGAGCTGGCACTCCTTGGGGCCGAGCAGCTTGCCGGCGACCTTCGTGCAGGCGAGGCGGAGGAGGAGGGCGGTCCAGCCGTCGCGCCAACCCTGGCCGATGCGGCGGAAGCGGAACGGGTAACTGACGAGGTTTTGCGCGGCCGACATGCCGTGGCCGGCCTTCTGGATCAGGGTCATTGGGATGGGGAGGGGCGGCGGCTCGGAATCGCAGCGCGGTGGTTGGACAGGCATGTGTACCAACCGGGCCGCAAAGCGGCAAGGGGAAAGCGGGAGGCCGGAGGATTTGGCGGGGCGGGCGATTGGTACTGGCGGGGCGGCGCGCGGCTTGTGCGCGTCGCGGTGGGCGGCGTAGAATCGCCGTCGAACGGGCGGTTAGCTCAGTTGGCTAGAGCAGAGCTTTTACACAGCTAAGGTCAGGGGTTCGAGTCCCTTACCGCCCATGTCTGTAAGATGCGCCGAACGCTTTGATTAGCGTACCTGCCCGCGTGGGGCAGTGCGGCCGAAACGTCGGAGTTTTCCGGGAGTGCTCCCGGTTTACCCGTTTTCGGAGTCCGCACATGTCCCGTCCCCGCACGCTCGAGCCCAAGTACCGCCACCGCAATTCGATCGGCCAGGCGTACGGGCCGAGCTGGCCGCCCGCGAACCGGGCACCGGCGAAGTCCACTTCAGACACCTCGACGCTGGCGACCATGTCGCGGACGGTCACGCCGCGCAGGTCGGCCAGGCCGGCAGGGCCGCCGGCGTCCTCGTGCCCCGGCAGCCCGGGGCCGGCCAAGTTGACCGGGCGGCGGGGGTGGCGGAGCCGGCCGCGGTCGCACAGCCGCCGGTTGACCGCCGCGAGCCGGACCTCGTCCACCGCGCCCGCCACCGGCGGATGTCGGCCAAGGTCGGGAGTGACGGGTCCGTCATCGGGATGACCTCCTCGGGTCACCGCGAGCGAGAACCCTGTCCGGATGCTTCAGTCATCCCTTCTGTTACGGGTCAGGTACGCGATGGCGACTGAAGTGACCAACGCCCCGACCGCGACCCGCGTCACCAAGCTCTTGCGGTTGTGCTCCCATTCCGCCTTCCACCCGAGCTCGTCAATTAGATTTGGGATGTGGCCGTGGGCGAGATCGTCCAGTATCCCTTCGACCACGTTCACGCGGTCGGCGAGCATCAAGGGTAACCAATGGCCGTAACTGGATTCGCTGTACGTGAACGCCAGTCGGCGGATCACGCCGCTGAGGGCGACGGGCGGCGTCGAGGTCCCGAAGACGGCGGTCAGGTTCGGCCGCTCGTTGGAGTGCAGGACTTCGACGTCGGCCGGCTGCTGCGACGGGCGCTGCCACGTGTAGCCGGCGTGTTCGCCGTCGTTACGCTTCTTCATCGGGTAGGTCGGGTCGTTCTCCGGGTCGGCGTCCACGCCCCAACCGTTCACCTGCGACGGATCGATTCGCGCCTGTTCCATGCCGGCTCCTTTCTAGTTCCGGGCGGACGGGGGTAGAAGCACGGGCTTGATGCAGCCGTCCAGCTTGGCCGAGAAGAGCCGGTACGCCTCGGACACGTGCTCCAGTGGGATGCGGTGCGTGATCAGGGCCTTCGGGTCGATGTGGCCGTTCCGCACGTGCTCGATGAGCCGCGGCAACAGCCGCTTCACCGACGCCTGGTTCGCGCGGATCGTCAGGCCTTTGTTGACGACGTTGCCGATCGGGACGAGCGTGTCGATCGGCCCGTAGACGCCGACGATGGAGACGATCCCGCCCTTCTTCACCGAGTTGATCGCCCAGTGCAGCGCGGTCGCCGAGCCGCCCTGCATCAGCAGCTTCCGGCCGAGGAGGGTCTGCATCGCGCTGCCGGCGGCCTCGGCCCCGACCGCGTCGATGCAGACGTCGGCGCCGAGGGAGTCGGTCGTGTGTTTCAGGAAGACGACCGGGTCCTCCAGCGACCGGAAGTCGTAGGCCTCGCAGGGCGCGTGCTTGCGGGCGAACTCCAGGCGGTACTCGACCCAATCGATGACGATGACCCGTCCGGCGCCGAACAGCCAGGCGCACCGGGCCGCCATGATGCCAACCGGGCCCGCCCCGAACACCACCACCGTGTCGCCCTTCTGGATGCCGCCCATCTCGGCGGCCTGGTACCCGGTCGGCACCACGTCGGTGAGCAGCACGGCGTCGTCCGGGTCCATGCCGTCGGGGATCACCGTCGGGCCCACGTCCGCGTACGGGACGCGGACGTACTCGGCCTGGCCGCCGTTGTAACCGCCCGCGGTGTGGGAGTAGCCGAAGATCCCCCCGACGGCCGTCGCCTGCGAGTTGGACTCGTGGCAGTTGCCGTAGAGCTCCTGCTGACAGAAGACGCACTTCCCGCACGCGATGTTGAACGGCACGAGGACGTGGTCGCCCACCTTGAGTTTCTGCACCTCCGGCCCGACCTGCTCGACGACGCCGGTGAACTCGTGGCCGAACGTCATGCCCACGCGCGTGTCGGGCACCGAGCCGTTATACAAGTGGAGGTCCGAACCACAGATGCACGACCGCGTGACCCGGACGATCGCGTCTTCGGGGTGCAGGATCTCCGGCATCGGCTTCTCGTCGACGCGCACCCTGAGGGGCCCGCGATAGTTCATGGCGAGCATGGAGTTGGTACCTTTCCTTTCGCACCGCCGCACCTGCCCGCCGTTGCGGCTTGCCAGCGACGCGTCCGTGCCTGTGAGGAGCAACCACTGTGCCACCGAGGTCGCTCGGTGGCCTTGTCCGGACCACCGTGCCCGACAGGGGGGCGGGTCGTGTCGGCCACCGGTGCGGCGGCCGACACGGCCGAGGGCGCACCAGGCACCTGCGCGATCGCCGCCGTCAACGTCGTTCATCACGTGGGACGGCTGAGGCTCCGAACGACCCGAATGGTCACGACCCGTTTTCCCCATGACGTCCACGGTGCTGGACTCTGCGGGCCACCCGAGAAGCGGTTCGGATCGTTCGGTTCATTCGGGCGGCGCGTCGGGTTAAGACGCCTCTCCCGCCGGGGCGTCAGATGGCCCGGCCTGCGGCCGCACGGCTGCGCACTTTGACGTCGTCCCCCGCCCCCGGCGCGGGTTGTTCGTCACGCCGTTGCTGAGCGCGTAAAGGTACGGCTTGCCCCCAAACTTAGCGCCGAGGCTGGACGGACGGTGATCAACGGGGCCTCCATTTACCACCGGCCGATCCGGTCGAGCAGGACGCGGGTGACGTCGTCCGCGTAGAGCCGGAGGGGGCACGGGCCGTTCTGGGGGAGCGCGTCCGGGTCCGGGATCCTCGCGGAACCGGCGTCGCCCGCGTCGCGGGGCGGGGACTCGCACACCGAGCCGATCGCTCGGCGGAGCGCGTCGGCCCGGTCGCGGAGCATCGGGTCGGTCAGGACGGCGACGCGGCGCAGCCGCGGGAGGTGCAGGAAGACCGGGCAGGATTCCTCGCACGGCCGGACGACCTCCGGGCCGACGCCGCCGGTGTGCCGCGGTCGCCACCGGCAGCGGGCGCAGACGTGCCGCCGCATCTCGTGTCGCAGCACGTCCAGGGACGGGGGGTGCATCAGCATGGCGGGACTCCTTTCAGGCGGTGGCGGTGGCCAACCCGCGGAGGGCGACGGCCGCGACGTAGGCAAGCAGGGCCGCCGCGCCGCCGACGGCCAGGGTCTCGAGGCCGCCCCAGTACCACCGCTGGCCGACGAACCGGCCCTTGGCCGCGCCGACCACGAAGAACGCCGCCGCCGTGATCGCCGCGCTTGACAGGAACGGGTCGAGGTGGCGGTAGCCGAGCAGCAGCTCGCACGCGAACGGCCCGAGCGGGAGGAGGCCGACCAGCACGAACGCGGCGAACGTCGCGGCGTGATGGATGTCCCGAGGGTTCGACGTGGTTCATGGCGGTCTCCGGAGAATAGAGGTCAACGTGCAGGGCCCGTTGGTCACGGCGAGCGTGCCGGGGCACGCCCCTTTCAGACTTTGGACACAGGCTCCGCCGACTCCTGCCGCGGGCGGGCCGTGATCGGGCGGACCGGTTCGTGCCCGACCGTAAGGACCGGGCACGGGGCCTTGCGGACGACGTCGGCTGCGGTGCTGCCCAGCAGGAGGCGGCCGACCGGGCCGCGGCCGCGCGTCCCCATCACAATCAGGGACGCGTCGCAGGTGCGCGCGGCGGTGACGATCTCGTGCGGCGCGTCCCCCTCGCGCAGCAGCGCGTCCGTCGGGACGTCCGCCGGCAGCAGGGCGCGGGCGGCCCCTAACACGGCAGTCCCGTGCTCCCGCAGGCCGCGGTAGACGTCCTCGCTGACGAACGGCTCGTACGCCATGTGGACGGCGACGTTGACCGCGTGGAGCAGGAGGACGCGGGCGGACGTGGCGCGGGCGAGGTCGGCGGCGACGGCGATCGCCCAGCGCGACGGCTCGCCGTCGTCGACGGGCACGAGGATCGTTGGTGCGGCCACCGGGCGTGCGTCGACTTCGGCGGCGGTGGCAGGGTCGTTCGGAGTTTGCCGGGACATGGCCTTCTCCTTTCGTTCCGACGCGGGCGGTGTGCGATCGGCCTCAGCCGAACCAGTGCGACGCCTTCTCGGCCGACGCCGTCGTGGGGGCGACGCGCGACCGCAGCCAGTCGACCCACGGGCCGATGCCGTCGGCTCGCAGGGCGGACAGCTCGATCAGCTCGGCGGACGGCTTGATCCGGCGGACGTCCGCGCGGAACGCCGTGAGGTCGAACGGGACGGTGGGGATCAGGTCGACCTTGTTCAGGACGACGACGTCGGCGGCGTGGACCAGCTCGGGGTGCTTGTCGGCCTTGTCGTCGCCGCCGGCGACGCTGAACACGGTTGCGGTCACGTCCTGCCCGAGGTCGGGGACGCCCGGCAGCGGCAGCGTGCCGACGTGCTCGACGAACAGCAGGTCGAGCCAGTCGAGGTCGAGCCAGCGGAGGGCGTCGCGGATGTGGTCGGCGTCGACGACCCCGCCCGGGCCGGCGTTGACCTGGACGACCTGCCGGCTGGCGCCGGCGATGCGGTCGGCGTCGCGGCGGGAGCCGCCGTCGCAGGCGATCACGCCGACGTGGACGTCGGGCGTCAGGCGGGCGATCGTCGTCGAGATCAGGGACGTCTTGCCGCACCCGGGGCCGCCGAACAGTGCGACGGTGAGTATGCCGTGGGCGCGGAGCGCGTCGCGGTTGCGGCTGGCGACCGAGGTGGCGTCGTGGGGCCGGTGTTGGATGACGGGGGCGCTCATGTCCGATACCTCCGCAGGCGGCGGGGGGCCTGACTCATCGGCGACCGTCGCCCGCCGTTCCTGGTCGCCTGTCGCAGTATTCGCTTATGTCGGCCGGGCCACAATCGGGGCGGAGGACGATTCGGGAATGGGAGTTCGTCGCAGCGCCGTAGGAGTTCCTCTTAGGTCGGATTGGGTGGGGCGCTCGGGTTGAGCGGGAGGTCGCCCGGTCGTACCACGTTCGTGGGGGAGACGGGCACGCCACATGACGACGGACGCGATCGCTTCTCCGAACACCGGCCGCTCAACCGAAGCCGCTGCCGCGCCACTGGACGACGGGCCGGGGTCCGGGCTATCGGTGCGCGTGGGGGTCAGCGCCGGGCTGTGTGCCGCGGTGGCCGCCGCGGCGCACTGGGGGATTGCCGACCCGAAGCTGTCGCGCGCGGCGGTGGTCGCCGGCGTCTGCCTGGTGCTGTGGCTGTCGGAGGCGGTGCCGCTGTACGCGACGACACTGCTGCTCTGGGTGGGGATCGTCTTGCTGCTCGGGCCGGTCGACCCGCGGGCGTTCGGGCTGCCGCGCGTGCTGGGCGGGGCGGCGAGCCCGGTGATGGCGCTGTTCTTCGGTGGGTTCGCGCTGTCGGTCGCGGGGGCGAAGTACGGGGTGGACGCGTACATCGCCGGGTGGATGGTGCGGGCCGCCGGGGGGCGGCGGCGGGCGCTGCTGCTGGCGGTCATGGCGGGGACGGCCGTGCTGTCGATGTGGATGTCGAACATCGCCGCGGCGGCGATGATGGTCGCGACGCTCCGCCCGCTGCTGGCGGACGGGCGGGAGGCGCCGCCGTTCCGCCGGGCGCTGCTGCTCGGGGTCGCGTTCGCGGCGAACTTCGGCGGGATCGGGACGCCGGTCGGCACCGGCCCGAACCTGGTCGCGATCGGCGCGGTCGCGTCGCGGCACCCGATCACGTTCCTCGAGTGGATGCGGTTCGGCGTGCCGGTCGCGGCTGTCATGCTCGGGCTGGCGTTCGCGCTGCTCACCGCGCTGCACGGCGTGTCCGGCCGGCTCGCGGCGTCGCCGCCGGTGCGGCAGCGGCTGTCCGGGCGGGGGTGGGCGGTCGTGGCGGTCTTCTGCGCGACGGTGACCGTCTGGCTGCTCGAGCCGGTGCTCGGGGTGCCGGCGGCGGTCGGCGCGCTGGGGGCGGCGGGCGCGCTGTGGGGCGCGCGGCTGCTCGACACCGCCGACCTGCGCCGGGTGCAGTGGGACACGCTGCTGCTGATCGCCGGCGGGCTGACGCTCGGGCAGTTGTTCGACGACTCCGGGCTCGCGCAGGCGACGGCGGCGGCGGTGCGGTGGGACGCGCTGCCGCCGACCGGGCTGGCGCTGCTGATGGTGGCGGCGTGCGCGGGGATCTCGGCGGTCGCGAGCAACACGGCGGCGGCGGCGATCCTGATCCAGGTCGGCATGGGGATCGCGCCGTCGGCGCAGACGGCGGTGCTGGTCGCGCTCGGGGCGTCGATGGGGGTGCCGTTCGTGATCAGCACGCCGCCGAACGCGATGGTGTACGGCGAGGGGCACCTGCGGCCGCGCGACCTGCTGGTGCCGGGCCTGATCCTGACGGCGGTCGGGTGCGTCGGCGTGGCCGTCGCCGGGCCGCACCTGCTGCGGTGGGCGGGGGTGCCGTAGAGCGCCGGGCGCTCGTAATTCACGCTTTGGCGGGCTCGGCCCGTTCTGCTGCCGCCGGGTGGCATGGGCAAGCGTACTCGCTTGCCCGTGGCGCGCGTGCACAGTGGCGAAGGCCACGGGCGACGGAGTACCGTTGCCCATGCCACCCATGCCATGCGCGCAGCCAGATCGGGCGCGGCGTCAGCCCTGGTTCATCGTGTGCTGGATCGCGTAGCGGAGGAGCTCGGCGCTGCTCTTGAAGTTCATCTTCTGCTTGATGTGCTCGCGGTGGGCCTCGACCGTCTTGGCGCTGACGAACAGCATCTCGGCGATCTGCCGGACGCCCAGGCCCTGCCCGAGGAGCTGGAACACCTCGAGCTCGCGGTCGCTGAGCGCGTCGGTCGGCGCGCCGCCCTCGGGCCGCTGCCCGCGGGACATCTTCTCGAGCATCGCGGCCTTCATCCGGTCGCTGACGAACACCTCGCCGGCCAGGATCGCGCGGATCGCGGCGACCACCTTCCTGCTGGCCTCCTGCTTGTTCAGGTAGCCGCGGGCGCCGGCGCGGATCGCGCGCTCGCCGTAGATCGACTCGTCGTGCATCGACAGGACGAGCACCGGGATGTGCGACTCCCGCTCCTTCAGGCTCTTGACCAGCTCGATCCCGTACGTGTCCTTCAACGTGATGTCGACGACCGCGACGTCGGGCTGGAGATGGCCGATCGCCTTGAGGGCGGCGACGGCGTCCTCGGCCTCGCCGCAGACCTCCAGGTCGCCCTCCTGGGCGATCAGCTCGGCGAGCCGCTCACGGACCATGGGGTGGTCGTCGACGAGGAAGACCTTTCGCCGCGGCCGCGCGGGCGGGGCGGGCGGGTTTGCGGCGGCCGGGGCGGGCGGCGGGGTGGTCGCCGGCGCGGCCGGGTGCGGCGACGTGCGGCGCGGTTTTGGCTTGCTCGCCATTCGACGGGGCCCTTTCTGGTGGTGCGGGTGCCGGCGCGGGAGCCGGTGCGGGGGTGACGCCCTGGAGGGGGACGGAGCAGACGACGACGGTGCCGCCGCGCTCGCCCGGCCGGACGTCGAGGCGCCCGCCGACGACGCGGGCGCGGTACACCATGGTCTGGAGGCCGATCCCTTTGCGGCCGCCCGCGGCGGCGGCGGCGGACGCCTTGTCGACGCCGACGCCGTCGTCGGAGACCGTCAGGCGGAGCCACCCGTCGTGGGCGGACAGGTCGACGACGATCGTCTTGGCCTTCCCGTGCTTGACGGCGTTGCTGATCGCCTCCTGGGCGATGCGGAACAGGTGGGTCGCGACGACGTTGTCGTGGACGAGCACCTCCGACCCGCAGACGAACAGGCAGGAGACGTGGAACATCTGCTCGACCTTGGCCGCGAGCTCCTGGAGGGCGGCGGCGAGGCCGGCTGCGTCGAGCGTGACCGGCTGCAGGCCGTGGGCGAGCGCGCGGGCGTGGGTGATCGACTGGTCGACGAGGTCGGCGACCTTGCGGATGCTGGCGGTTTCGGGGGCGTCGCGGCCGGCCAGCTTTCGGCCGAGGACCTCGAGGGCGAACGAGATGCCGGTCAGCTCCTGGCACAGGCCGTCGTGCAGGTCCTGGCCGATCCGCCGCTGCTCCTGGGCGCCGACCTCGACGATCTCCCGCTCGAGCCGCCGCTGGTCGGTGATGTCGCGGAGGACGCCGGCGAACATCCGCCGCCCGGCGACCCGGAACTCGCTGACGCCCAGGTCGAGCGGGAACACGGTGCCGTCCTTCCGGCGGCCGGACACCTCGCGGCCGATCCCAATGATCCTCGCGCGGCCGGTGCGGAGGTAGTTCCGCATGTACCCGTCGTGCTCGCCGCGGTACGGCTCGGGCATCAGGGCGTTGACGTTCCGGCCGACGACCTCGTCGCGGGCGTACCCGAACAGGCGGCAGGCGGCCGGGTTGATCGTGTGGATCGTCCCGCGGTCGTCGATCGTGACGATCCCCTCGATCACGGTGTCGACGACCGCGCGGAGCCGGGCCTCGCTCTCGCGGAGCGCGCGGTCGGCGAGGTCGTTGCGCATCGCGGCGGCCAGCGCGTTGGCGACGGCCCGGAGGAACGCGACGTCGCCGGCCGCGAACTCGCGCGGCGCCTTCGTGTAGACCGCGAGGACGCCGACGGCGCCCGGGTGGCCCTGGATGGGGACGCTGAGGGCGGCGACCGCGCCGGCTTTGCGGAGCGGCCGGCCGGGGTCGAATCGACGCTCGCGCGCGAGGTCCGACACCAGCACCGGCTCGCCGACGGTTAACGTGAACGCGGCCTGCCGGCCGACCGCGGCGGCGAGCTCGGCCGGGGGCAGGGCGTCGGCGAGCCAGCCCGCGCCGGCGGACAGGTCGGCCGGCGCCGCCGGGCCGGCCCCGCACACGTGCGCGTGGTCGACCGCGAGCTCGTCGGTCACGTGCCGGAGCACCTCGGCCAGCAACGCCCGCAGGTCCGCCCCTTCCAGCGACAGGCGGCTGAGGGCCGCGACCCGCTCCTGCTGCCGCGCCCAACGGAGCGCCGCGCGCTCGGCCTGCTCGCGCTCGGCGACCGCGTCGGACAGCCGGCGGAGCAGCGACTCGAGGTCGCGCGGGGCGGGATTCGGCGGGTGCGATGCCATTCCGGGTTTCGTCGGGGGCCGGCCCTGCGGGCGACGCGTCACACGCGGACGCGATCGCCGGCCCCGGCTGGCGCACATTGTAGTGCGCGGGCGAACAATGTCAGTGTCCGTGCGGCCGGGAGATGATCGGTTGGGCTGGCCCGCCCCGGCGCGTCCCGCGGGCCGGGGTTCCCGGGCGACGCAGCAGCCAGTCGACCCAGCGGTCGAGTCCGTCGCCGGTCCGTGTCGACAGTTCGAACAGGGGGGCGGCCGGGTTCAGGCTGCGGACGGACTCGCGGAACGTCGGCAGGTCGAACGGGGCGATCGTGAGCAGGTCCACCTTGTTCAGGACCACGGCGTCGGCGCGTCGCGCCGCGTCGGGGTACTTGCCCGGCTTGTGGGCGCCGGCGGCAACGCTGAAGACACTCACCCTCGCGCACTCGCCGAGGTCGAGGTCGCCCGGGCCCGCGAAGGAGCTGACGTTCTCGATCAGCACCAGGTCCAGGCCGGCGAGGTTCAGCCCGTCGAGCGCGGCGCGGACGTGGTGCGGGGTGAGTCGGGTCGCGGATCCGGCGTCGACCGGCACGACCGGGCCCGTGAGCGGTTCCGCGGAGGGCCGGGCGTACGGGTCGGCGGTGATGACCCCGACGCGGTGCCGCGCTCCCAGCTGCCGGGCCGTCTCGCGCAGCAGGGAGGTCTTCCCGCACCCCGCGCCGCCGGTCACGTTCACGCACCGCACTCCGGCCCCGCGCAGGCGTTCGCGGGTCGATCGCGCAACGTCGGCATTGGTCTCGATGGTGCTCGTTTGCATCGGGTGAAAACCTCCGGCGGGCGCGCGGGCCCCGCCCGTGTTCGATCGGCCCATTAAGCCCACCGACGCACCCGGCAGCCATCGGGCGGCCGCCCGAAACGGGCTTCGTTCGATTGCGTAAGGGCATCGGAGATTCACCTAATCCCCGCGTCGCCGGGCGCGGGGATCATTAGGTCGTTCACCTAGGGGGGTAGGGAGGGCTTCGGTGGGGGAATCAGATCGGCGTCCGATGGTGCGCGATCCGAACCACTGGAAGATGCCTTCAACTATGAACCAGATGGTCGTTCAACCGAAACGGGCAGGGGCGGCTGGCGAGCCGCGCCCCGCGGTGGCGCCGCAGCCGGTGCTGGAGCAATTCGTCTACGACGACGCGATCGTCCGCAAGTTCCTGGTGGCGATGTACGCGTGGGGGATCGTCGCGTTCGCCGCGGGGTTGTTCGTCGCGCTTCTGCTGGTGTTCCCGGCGCTGACGTTCGGGCAGTCGTGGCTGACGTTCGGGCGGTTGCGGCCGCTGCACACGAACGCGGCGATCTTCGCGTTCGCCGGGAACGCGATCTTCGCGGCGATCTACTACTCGACCCAGCGGCTGTGCCGGGCGCGGCTGTACAGCGACACGCTGTCGAAGCTGCACTTCTGGGGGTGGCAGCTGGTGATCGTGCTGGCCGCGGTCACGCTGCCGCTGGGGATCTCGCAGAGCAAGGAGTACGCCGAACTCGAGTGGCCGATCGACATCCTGATCGCTGTCGTGTGGGTCGGGTTCTTCGGGGTAAACTTCTTCGGGACGCTGAAGCGCCGCCGCGAGCGGCACATGTACGTCGCGCTCTGGTTCTACATCGCGACGGTCGTGACGGTCGCGATCCTGCACACGTTCAACAACCTGGTCGTCCCGTCGGGGTTCCTCAAGAGCTACCCGATCTACGCGGGCGTGCAGGACGCGTTCATGCAGTGGTGGTACGGGCACAACGCGGTCGCGTTCTTCCTGACGACGCCGTTCCTCGGGCTGATGTACTACTTCCTCCCGAAGGCCGCCGGCCGCCCGGTGTTCAGCTACCGGCTGTCGATCGTGCACTTCTGGAGCCTGGTGTTCATCTACATCTGGGCCGGTCCGCACCACCTGCACTACACGTCGCTGCCGGACTGGGCGAGCAGCCTCGGGATGCTGTTCTCGATCATGCTGTGGATGCCGTCGTGGGGCGGGATGATCAACGGCCTGCTGACGCTCCGCGGCGCGTGGAACAAGGTCGCGACCGACCCGGTGCTGAAGTTCTTCGTGGTCGCGATCACGTTCTACGGGATGGCGACGTTCGAGGGCCCGCTGCTGAGCGTGAAGAGCGTCAACGCGCTGTCGCACTACACGGACTGGACGATCGCGCACGTGCACAGCGGCGCGCTCGGGTGGAACGGGTTCATGGCGTTCGGGATGATGTACTGGCTGCTCCCGCGCGTGTTCCAGGCGAAGCTGTACAGCACGAAGCTGGCGAACGCGCACTTCTGGCTGGCGACGCTCGGGATCCTGGTCTACATCGTCCCGATCTACATCGCCGGCATCGCGCAGGGGCTGATGTGGCGGGCGCTGAACGACCAGGGTCAACTGATGTACCCGGACTTCGTCGAGACGATCCGCGCGATCGTCCCGATGTGGGGCATCCGCGTGCTCGGCGGCGCGTGCTACCTGGCCGGCGCAGTGCTCGGCGGCGTCAATTTGTACAAGACGTGGAAGGCCCGGCCGGCAAAGTACGACGAGGCGGTTCAGGAGGCGCCGGCGCTCGGCGCGGTGCCGGATTACGCGGACGTGCCGCCGGCGTCGAAACTGCAGGCGCAGGGCGCGCCGGTCGCCGACGTGGCGAAGCGGTTCCAGGTATGGGGCACGTTCTGGTGGCATCGGCGGTGGGAGCGGCTGCCGCTGCGGTTCACGGTGTACACGGTGCTGGCCGTGGCTGCGGCGTCGCTGTTCGAGATCATCCCGACGTTCCTGATCCGGGCGAACGTGCCGACGATCGCGACGGTCAAGCCGTACACGCCGCTCGAGCTGGTCGGCCGCGACGTCTACATCGCCGAGGGGTGCTACAACTGCCACTCGCAGCAGATCCGCCCGATCCTCGCCGAGACCCGCCGCTACGGCGAGTACTCCAAGCCGGGCGAGTCGGTCTACGACCACCCGTTCCAGTGGGGCAGCCGGCGGATCGGCCCGGACCTGGCGCGCGAGGGCGGCAAGCAGTCCGACCTGTGGCAGTACCTGCACCTAGTCGACCCGGCGCAGGTGACGCCGGGCACCGTGATGCCGACCTACAAGTGGCTGGCGGGGACGAAGACGGACTTCCACTCGATCCCCGCGCGGCTGCGGGCGATGCGGGCGCTGGGCGTGCCGTACACGGCAGAGGAGCAGGCAAATGGCGTGGCGCACGCCAAGGCGCAGGCCGCCGGCGTCGCCTCCCGCATCGTCGCCCAGGGCGGGCCGAAGGGGCTTGAGGACAAGGAGGTCGTAGCGCTGATCGCCTACCTCCAGCGGCTCGGCACCGACCTGTTCGCCAAGCCGGCCGCCGACGCCGCCCCAGCACCCAGCCCGGAAAAGGCCGCGGCGAAGCCCGCCGCCGCCGTCAGCCAACTCAACGCCGAAGGGAGCCACTGATGTTCAAGGAAGTCCTGACCCACATGGACATGAGCGCCCTCTCGACGGCCGGGCTGCTGCTGTTCGTCGCCGTGTTCGTGGCCGTCACGCTGTACGCCCTGACCCGCCCGCCGCACCAGGCCGACCACTGGGCGCGGATCCCGCTGACCGGCGAAGCCGCGGGCGGATGGGTCGAGAAGGAGGAGGCACGCCCATGAACAACGCGACACCCCACGGCCCGAAGCTGACCGGCCACGACTACGACGGCATCCAAGAGTACGACAACCCGATGCCCGGGTGGTGGACGTGGCTGTTCGTCGCCAGCGTCGCGTTCTCCGGCGTCTACTTCCTGTTCGTGACGCTCGCGGGCGGACAACTGAGCCCGCTCGGGTTCTACGAGCGGGCGCTGACCGCTGACGCCCAGCGCCAGTTCGCGTTGATGGGTGACGTTAGCGCCGAGCCGGCGTCGCTCGTGAAGTACGCGCAGGACGAGAAGGTGCTGCGGATCGGGCAGTCGATCTACCAGGGGAACTGCGCCGCCTGCCACGGCCCGACCGGCGCCGGGCTGACCGGTCCGAACCTGACCGACGACCGGTACGTGCACGTCCGCAAGATCGGCGACCTGGTCGACGTGGTCGCCAAGGGCCGCAACAACGGCGCGATGCCCGCATGGGAGAACCGCCTGCAGCCGAAGGAGATCGCGGTGCTCGCGTCGTACCTCGCGTCGCTCCGCGGGAAGAACGTCGCCGGCCGGGAGCCGCAGGGCGAGGCGATCCCGCCGTGGTCCGCCAAATGATCGATCGCCATCCGCCGCCATTCCAGTAACAGGCACGAACCGTGAGCACCGCGAACCCCAACCTCGCCATCCCCGAAGCGGACGCTCCCGTGCTCTCGACCTTAGAGCAGGACGGCTCGAGGCGGTGGATCTACCCGCGGCTGGCGACCGGGCGGTTCTGGAGCCGCCGGCGGGCGGTCGCGTACGCGCTGCTCGCGCTGTTCACGCTGACCCCGTTCCTGCGGATCGGCGGGAAGCCCGTCCTGCTGCTCGACGTGATGCACCGGCGGTTCACCCTGCTCGGCACGACGTTCCTGCCCACCGACATGGCGCTGCTCGCGCTGTTCGCGCTGATCTGGCTGCTGTCGATCTTCTTCGTGACGGCGCTGCTCGGGCGGGTCTGGTGCGGGTGGGTCTGCCCGCAGACGGTGTACATGGAGTTCGTGTTCCGCCCGATCGAGCGGCTGTTCACCGGCCGGGCCGGCAAGGGCGGGCGGCCCGCGGGCACGGTGCCGGGGTGGCGCACCACGCTGATGTACGCGACGTGCCTGGTCTTGTGCCTGCACCTGGCGAACACGTTCCTGGCGTACTTCGTCCCCGCCGAGGTGCTGAACCGCTGGATCACCTCGTCGCCTGCGAACCACCCCGCCGGGTTCGCGATCGTGCTGGTCGTCACGGGCCTGATGATGTTCAACTTCGCGTGGTTCCGCGAGCAGACGTGCATCATCGCCTGCCCGTACGGGCGGCTACAGTCCGTCCTGCTCGACCGCCATTCGCTGGTCGTCAGCTACGACGCGGCCCGGGGCGAGCCGCGGGGGAAGAAGAAGGCCGCCGGCCACCCGTTGCCGGTGCTCAGGGAGTCGGGGCCGGCAACTGGGGACTCACAACCGACCACTGCTTCCGGCGACTGTGTCGACTGCACGATGTGCGTGCAGGTCTGCCCGACCGGGATCGACATCCGCAACGGCCTCCAGTTCGAGTGCGTCGCCTGCGCCCAGTGCATCGACGCCTGCGACGCGGTGATGGACAAGGTCGGCCGCCCCCGCGGGCTGATCCGGTACGGCTCGCAGGCCGCGATGGCCGGCGAGCGCGTCCGCGTGCTGCGGCCGCGCGTCGTGGTCTACTCGGCGATCGTCACGGTCCTGATCGCGCTCCTGACGACGCTCCTGGTCACCAAGGCGCCCGCCGACGTGACCGTGCTGCGCGGCGTCGGCCGGCCGTTCGTCGTCGTGGACGGCGGCGGGACGGTCGAGAACACGCTGCGCCTGAAGATCGTCAACCGCACCGACCGGCCGCAGACGTACACGGTGGTCGCCGCCGGGCCGGCCGGCGTCCGCGCGGTGATGACCGAAGCCGACGCGGTGTCGGTTGAGGGCGGCGACGCCCAGACCCGCCCCGTCCGCGTGCTGGCCCCGTCCGCCGCGTTCCGCCTCGGGCACCTTGACGTGACGCTGCGGGTCACCGCCGGCGACGGCACGACGATCGACCGCCCGTTCCGCCTGCTCGGCCCGAGCGACGCGGCGGCCTCGAACCCCGTACCGACTGGAGCCCTCCGATGAACGCCCGAGACACGACTCGTCCCGCCCCGCCCCGGCCGCGCCGGTACTTCACCTGGCCGCTGATCGTCGTCGGCCTGCTGGCGAGCCACGTGGTCGCCATGGTCACCGTGGTCGTGATCGCGACCGGGGACAAGTCGTTAGCGGTCCTGCCGAATTACTACCAGCAGGCGGTGCGGTGGGACGACACGCAGGCCGAACTGCGGGCCAGTGAGCGGCTCGGGTGGCGGTGCGCGTTCACGCCGTCCCCCGAGGTCGATCCGCTCGGCCGCCGCCCCGTCACGCTCGCGCTCGCCGACGCCGCCGGCCAGCCCGTCGCCGGCGCCGACATCCAACTGAGCTACTTCCACCACACGCGCCCGACCGACCTGCAGAAGGCGACGCTCCGCACCGCCGCCGACGGCCAGGCCACGCTGACGCTGCCGATGACCAAGGAGGGCTTCTGGCAGGTCAACGTGACCGCGGCCAAGGCCGGCGACCGGTTCGTGCAGACGACCACCCCGTTCGTCAGCACCGCCCGGCGGGGGCCGTCATGACCGCGCTGATCGCCGGCGTCTTCCTCGCCAGCCTGCTCGGCAGCCTCCACTGCGCCGGGATGTGCGGCGCGTTCCTCGCGATCGCGGTCAACGGCCTGGGTGACGCCACCGGCCGCCCCGGCCGACAGTTCCCGCTCCAGGCGGCGTACCACGGCGGGCGTCTGGTGACGTACACGCTACTTGGAGCCGCCGCCGGCGCGGCCGGACATCTGATCGACCTGACGACCGCCCTGGCCGGCGTCCGCCCCGTCGCCGCCGCGCTCGCCGGGGCGACGCTGGTCGCGTTCGGCGTGTACTCGCTCCTGCGCGTCCGCGGCCTCGTCCCCGCCCGGCTCCCCGCGCCGGCGTTCCTCCAGGGCTGGCTCCACGCCGGTCACCGCCGTGCGATGACGCACCCGCCCGTCACCCGCGCCGCGCTGATCGGACTGCTGACCACGCTCCTGCCGTGCGGCTGGCTGTACGCGTTCGTCCTGACCGCCGCCGGCGCCGCGAGCCCGGTCCGCGGGGCGCTGGCGATGGCCATCTTCTGGCTTGGCACGCTGCCGGTGATGGTCGCCCTCGGCGCGACGCTCCGCGGCGCGACGGGCGCGCTCGGCCGCCGCATGCCGGCGCTGACGTGCGTCGCCCTGATCGCGATCGGCCTGCTCACGCTCGCCAACCGCGCCCGCCTCGACCCGGCCCGGCTGCTCGGCAACAGCGCCGCCGCCGCCGACGCCGTCCGCCCGATTGACCAACCGAAACCCCTTTGCTGTGTGAAGACCCCATGAACGCCGCCACCGCCCAATCCGCCGTGCCCGCCCCCGTCGCCCCGACGGCCGCGGACGTTCACTGCTTCCACTGCGTCCAACCGGTGCCGGCGGGCCTCGTCCGGGCCGGCGACGAGCACCAGTTCTGCTGCGCGGGCTGCCGGGCGGTCTACGAGACGATCCACGCCTGCGGCCTCGACCCCTACTACCGCCTGCGCGCGTCCGCCGACGCCGCGTTCGCCCCCGCCGCCCCGAGCGCCGACACGTACGCCCCGTTCGACCAGGAGGCGTTCGAGACGCTCTACGCCGTCCGCGGCGAAGGCGGCGCGAAGAGCGTCGACCTCGTCCTAGAAGGCGTGACCTGCGCCGCCTGCGTGTGGCTCGTCGAGCGCTTGCCGAAGGTGCTCGACGGCGTTCTCGAGGCCCGCCTCAGTCTCCGCGAGGCGACCGTCCGCGTCACGTGGGATCCGACGCGCGTCGCCCTCTCCCGCGTCGCCCGCACGCTCGACACGTTCGGTTACACCCCGCACCCGGCGAAGGGGCAGTCGCGGAAGGAACTGCTCCGCCGGGACGAGCGCAGGCGCCTGGTTCGCCTCGGCGTGGCCGGGGCGCTGATGGGCAACACGATGCTGCTCGCGCTCGCGCTCTACGCGGGCCTCGCGGAGGGGATGGAGGCGCAGTTCCGCACGTTCTTCCGGTGGACCAGCGCGATCCTGGGCACGGTCTCGCTCGTGTGGCCGGGGGCGGTCTTCTTCACCAGCGCGTACGCCGCCCTGCGCACCCGGACGATCAACCTCGACGTGCCGATCGCGCTCGCGCTCGTCGTCGGCGGCGTGGCCGGGGCGGTCAACGTCGTGCTCGACCGCGGCGAGATCTACTTCGACTCCCTGACGGTGCTCGTGTTCCTGCTGCTCGTCGGCCGGTGGATGCAGTACCTCCAGCAGCGCCGGGCGGACGACGCGGTCGAGCTGCTGTTCTCGATGACCCCGTCCACGTGCCACCTGGTGGACGAGGCCGGCAGCACGACCGACGTGCCGGTCGAGGTGCTAAAAGCCGGCGACCTGGTGGACGTCCGCAGCGGCGAGCTGATCCCGGCCGACGGTCGAATCGTCGCCGGCCGATCCGCGGTGAACCAGGCGCTGCTGACCGGCGAGTCCGTGCCGGCCGAGGTCGGGCCGGGCAGCGACGTCTGCGCCGGTGCGCAAAACGCCGGCTCGGTGCTCCGCGTCCGGGTCGACCGCGTCGGGCAGGAGACCCGCGTCGGGCAGCTCATGCGGCTGGTCGAGCGCGGCGTCGCCGAGAAGCCGGCGATCGTCCGCTTCGCCGACCGGGTCGGCGCGTGGTTCGTCGTTGCCGTCTCGGTCGCCGCCGCCGGCACGTTCGCGTACTGGGCGCAGTTCAGCCTGTCGGCGGCGATCGACCACACGGTCGCGCTGCTGATCGTGACGTGCCCGTGCGTGCTCGGCCTGGCGACCCCGCTCACGCTCGGGATCGCGATCGGCCGGCTCGCGCAGCAGGACGTGCTGGTCAAGAGCGCTGCGGCGCTCGAGCGACTGTCGCGCAGTGGCCGCCTGCTGCTCGACAAGACCGGGACGCTGACCGAGGGCCGGCTCGAACTGATCGGGTGGCACGGCGCCCCGGACCCTGGCCTGCGCGCCGCCGTCGCCGCGGCCGAACGACAGTCGACCCACCCGGTTGCCAAAGCGTTGGCCGCGGCGCTCGCCGACGCCGACGCCGCCGCCGCGGTGGACGTCGAGGTGCTCGACGTCACCGAGCGGCACGACGGCGGCATCGCCGCCCGCCTAGGGGACGGCCGCACGCTGTACGTCGGCTCCCCCGCGTTCGTCTCCGCCCGCGGCCCGATCCCGCCCGCGCTCGACCGCGCCCGCGAGGAGTACGAGGCCGCCGGCGCCACGGTCGTTCTGGTCGCCGACGGCCACCACGTCGCCGCGCTCGCCGCCCTCCGCGACCGCGTCCGCGACGACAGCCGCCGCGCCGTCGCCCGCCTCGCCGCCCTCGGCTGGGAGCCGTCGATCCTGTCCGGAGACGCCCGCCCGGTCGTCGCCGCCGTCGCGGCACAAGTTGAAATCGACCCCGGCCGCGCCCACGGGCACGTCGCGCCCGAGGAGAAACTAGCCGTCGTCAACCGCCGCGACGCCGCCGCGGCGGAGCGGGGGGGCGTTACCGTCATGATCGGCGACGGCGTGAACGACGCCGCCGCCCTCGCGGCAGCCGACGTCGGCATCGCCGTCCACGGCGGCGCCGAGGCGTCGCTGGCCGCCGCCGACGTGTACGTTGCCCGCCCCGGACTCGCCCCGGTCGTCGCATTGGTGACGACCGCCCGCCACGCGATGCGCGTGATCCGCCGCAACCTGCTCGTTTCGCTCGCGTACAACGTGCTCGCAGGGGTGCTCGCGGCGACGGGCGTGATGACCCCGCTGATCGCCGCGATCATCATGCCGGTCAGCTCGGCGAGCGTGCTGTCGCTGGCCGTGCTGTCTGTCACGTCCCGCAAATTCGGCGGCCAGAACGGAGACCCGTCATGGAAGTGATCTTCATCGTGTTGCCGCTCGCCCTGGTGCTCGCGGCCGCCGCGGTCGCCGCGTTCCTTTGGGCCGTCAACCGCGGCCAGTACGACGACCTCGACACGCCGCCTGTCCGCGTCCTGTTCGACGACGCGGCGCCCGCACGAGCCCCCGCCGAACGCACCCGTTAGCTTAGCGGGGCGGGCGACGGGCGCGACGGCTCGTTCAGCGCCTGCCCGCCTCGCCCGCCGCCCCGAACGCCTTTACGTACGCCGCCGTCGACCAGAGGTCGTCCGCCGCGATCGCCGGGTTCCCCGGCATCGGGCTGCCGGGCATCCCGCGGACGATCCGCATCGCGATGTCGTCGAGCGAGCCTCCGCCCTTGAACACGCCGCTCGTAAAGTCTCGCGCCGCGATCGGGTTCTCGTCGTTGTCGACCAAGTCTTCGCGCAGCTTGCCGCGCCCGTCCGGGTCGTGGCAGGCGGCGCAGTTGCTTTCGTAGAACACCTTCCCGCGCGCCAGATCGATCGTCACCGGCTTCGGAGGCATTGCGATCACCGGCCCCGGCTCCAACGCCGCCCGCGCCAGTTCCAGCGCCTTCTCGCGCGCGAATCCCGGGCTCCGTCGAAGCTTGTCCGCGACCCGCCCCTCGATCGCCAGATGCCGCACCGCGAGCGCGAGGGACTTGACCTCCCCGTCGGACAGGTGAGGCCATCCCGGCATCGCCGCCGGCAGCATCCCGTGCCGAATCGTCCGCGCGACATCGTCGTCCGTCGGCAGCCCGGAGCGGGTCGAGCCGAGCTTGAACCACCCGCTCTCGAAGTTCCGCGGCCGCGGCGTCAGCGCCTCGGCCTGCGGCCCGTCCCCCAACCCCTGCGGCCCGTGACACGACGCGCACTGCGCCGCGTACAGGCCCAGCCCACGTTCCAGGCTGACCACGTGTGCCATCGGATCCACCCGCGGTGTCGCCACCGCTGCGACCGGCCCGTCCCCCCGATGGATCACGCCGCGCGCCGTCGCGTAGAACAACCCGAGCGACACCGCGCACACGCCCAGTCCCGCGGCGCCGAGCTGCACCATCCACCGCACCGGCGACACCGAATGCACCGGTTCCTCCGTCGCCGCGGGGGCGGTCACAGTGGGGGCCACGCCCTCAGAGCCGGGTGGCGACACAAGCAGTTCTTCAGGCATGTGCCTGATTATCGTCGGCGCACCCGTGCCACCAACGCCGCCGCAACGGTCTCGCACCCGCCGGGTTCGATTCCCCGCTACCGCCGCTTAGGACTCCTCCCTACGGCGCTAAGCCATCCATCCCACGCGTCTTTCAAACCCCGCCCCGATGGCAGCCCCGCGCGCGCCGCACGACCATTTAGTAGACACAACACGGCGCCACGCCGGCGCCGGTGAAAGGAGCCAGCCCGTGATGCAGATCGTCGCCAGCGAACGAGTCCGACTTCAGGTGGACGTCCCCGAGCTAGAACTGACCAATGGCGACGTCGGCCAGGTCGTCAGCACGTGGTTCCACCCAAACACCGCCTACGAGGTCGAGTTCTCGCCGGCGGCCGGCGCCTGCACCCGCCGCGTGCTCCTCCTGCAACACCAGATCGAGCGGGAGTGATCTCCCGCCGCGACGCCGACCCAGACGCCTCCTGTCAGGAGAACTGCCATGAATACGATGCCCCTCGAGCTCAAGCCGGCTGCCCCCGCCGCCCGCCGCCACGTCTCCCCCGGCGAACTGGCCAATGCGCACGTGAAGCGGTTCGTTCACCGCGCGCTCAAGCTGTGCGTCCCCGACCGCATCTACTGGTGCAACGGCAGCGCCTTCGAGCGCCGGAAGCTGACCGAGCAGGCCGTGTGCGACGGCCTCCCGACCGAGCCCCAACCGATGACGCGCGCGGCCGCCCCGCCGCCGGCCGACGCCCTGCCCGATACCGATCCCGCCGCCACGTACCGCCTGTTCGACCACTGCATGGCCGGGCGCACGATGTACGTCGTCCCGTTCCTCGCCGGGCGCGGGCCCGAGGCGCGAGTCGGCGTCCAGATCACCGACTCCCTGGCCGTCGTCCTCGGGCTGTTCGCAACGACCCAGGTCGGAGACGCCGCGCTCGGCCGCCTCGGCGACCGCGACGACTTCGCCCGCCGCCTCGACGCGACCGGCGACGGCGACCCCGGCCGCCGCGTCGTCCGCCGCCTCCCGCTCGACGACACGCTGTACACGTTCAACGTCGGCGCACACGCCCTGCCCCCGCTGGCGCTGTCCGCCGACGCGCCGTGACCCCGACTTGCGCGCGCGCCCCCCGCCACCGCGCGCCCCGCATATTTGACGCATTCCGCCGCAGCGGCGAACTCGAAGCCTGCCGGATCGGCGTCGACGCCCGCGACGGCAAAGTGGCGCTCCACGGCACGCTGAACGACTACACCGAGGTCCGCGCCGCCGAGCGCGCTGCCTGGTCCGTCCCCGGCGTGATCGAGGTGGAGAACCGCCTGACCGTGGTCCCTTGAGCCGAGCCCGGCAGGGGCCGGACGGCGCCGCCCTGATTCCGAGTCGCGCGCGCCGCCGGCACCTGCCTACCGCCCGGACGTACGAACGCCCCCCGCGCGGAGAACGCCATGAAACTCCTGATCGCCTACGACGGTTCCGAATTTGCCAACGCCGCGATCGACGACCTGCGCCGCGCCGGGCTGCCCGCCGCCGCCGCCTGTGAGGCGGTCGTCCTGGCCGTCGCCGACGTCTGGCCGCCGCTGCTCGACCCGAACCCGCCCGCCGACCACCGCCTCGCCAACCCCGCGATCCGGGAACTGACCCGCGCGGCGCGCGACAACGCCGAGCACGCGCTCGCCGACGCCCGGGCGCTCGCCGAGACCGGCGCCGCCCGCGCCCGCGCCGCGCTGCCGCCCGCCTGGACCGTCCGCGCCCTCGCGACTGCCGGGTCCCCCTACGCCGAGGTCATCCGCCACGCCGAGGCGTCCGCCGCCGACCTGATCGTCGTCGACTCGCACGGCCCCGGTCGCCCGCACGATCGTTGCGTCCCTCGCGCGCACGTTTACCGACTCGCCGCCCCCGGCCGTCGCGCGATTCCGTTGGGACGAGGCGCGGCGGCCGGACGAGGGGCACATACCGCTCCCCCGAACCGCCGGGCCTCAAGGTCGACGGCATTGCCGTCCTCCACCCGGGTGCCCGCGATGGTTCATGGCGACCGACCACGACGGCGCCAGCTCGTTTGTCCGGAAACGACGGTCGGCTGGAAAACATTTGGCAAATTCGTTGACAAATTAGCTTTGTGAATGTTATGCCTGTTGTACTGATTAGGCTGACTAGGCGGAATAGATAACGCTGGTCGCCTGGCCAAACGAGCTGGTGAGACTCGTGGCGACGCCTAGAAGGGATGCGGACATGAAGGCCCACCTGACGGTGAAGCTCCGCAACGTGCCCGGTGAGCCTGTAGCCCGCGCGCCCTACTGGGTCGACTTCATCCGCGACAAGTCGGGCTCGGCCACGACCCTCAATCCCGCATTCGACCGCGAGATGGCTGGCCGCGGCCTGCCGTTCTGGGTGACGCGCGAATACCGGCCTGCCGGCGCGACGCATCCCAACGGGGCCGGTTGGTCGCGCGACGAGGCGGGCGCCGGGCTCGACCGCGTCTTCCGCGTCATTCTTCAGGGTAACTCCGACCTTCCGGACGAACTGGTCGAGCGCGTGAGGCTGCTGCCGGAGTTCGAGTCTGTGCGCCCGGTCCGCGTCGCCGCGAGCGACCTGCCCGAGCCCACACCCGCCGCGCCGGCCTTGGGCATGGGCGTGCGGCTGGCGACCGACCGGTCGCGCGAGCAGATCGGGTTGGATCGGGCCCACGTCTTCGGCCGCGGCGACCCGCGGGTCACGGTCGCCGTGCTCGACACGGGCGTGAACCTCGACCACCCCGAGGTCGCCCGGCGGGTCGTCAAACGGGCCGACTTCGTCAAGCTCGACGGGCTCGACACCGCCGACTTCATCGGCGACGTCACCGACTACGACGACGTGCCGGAGGACGAGGTCGGCCACGGCACGCACGTGGCCGGGATCATCGCCGGCGAGGGCCTGAAGATGCCGTCGGGCGTCGCGCCCGAATGCGGCATCTTGGCGGTGCGGGTGCTGGCGAGCATGCGGACGGCCGACGGGTCGGTCGTCGGCGCGGGCATCCCCGACAACATCAACACCGCCACCAAGTGGGCCGTCGACCAAGGCGCAGACGTGATCAACTTCAGCCTCGGCATCCGGCACGACGGCGGCGGGCTGCCGCACGAGGACGTCGTCCGCTACGCGCTGTCCCGCGGCGTCTCGGTCGTCGCCGCCAGCGGGAACGACGGGACGCAGGAGCGCTACTACCCGGGCGCGCTCCCGGGCGTGATCCCCGTCGGCGCGACCGACGCGGAGGGGAACGTCGCGAACTTCAGCTCGTTCGGCGCGCCCGTCTGGCTGGTCGCCCCGGGGACCGACGTGTTCAGCAGCTTCGCCCGCGGCAGCTACGCGATGGCGACCGGCACGTCGCAGGCGTCGCCGTTCGTCGCCGGGGCGATCGCGCTGCTCAAGAGCCAGGCGCTGTCGCGCGGCGTGCGGCTGGCGGACGCGGACGTCAAGGAAATCCTGCGCCAGACGTCCGACAAGCCCGGCCGCGCCGCCGGGCGCACGCCCCGCGCCGGTTACGGCCGCCTGAATTTGCTCGACGCCTGCCGGCTGTTGAACCACTGGCTCGGCGGCGGGGGCGGCCTGCGCCGACAGGCGGGGTAGGCGCGCGGCGGACGGATGCCGAACCGGGCGAGACCGATTACGACACGCGAACGGAAGGACCACGAAATGCCCACGCTGAACATGCCACCGACGCCGGGAATGAACGGTAGTCCTTTCACGCGCCCGGTCGTCGCGCGCGGCGGGACGACGGCCAAACTCTACCCCTATGCGAGGGCGGCGCTCGACGAACTCCTGGCGAACTTGTCGTTCGGGTTCAAGTGGTCCGACGACTATGACCCTGAGCGCGCCGAGGAGTTGGAGCGGACGGCCGAGACTGCCCGGAAAGCGGCGCGGATGGCGGCGGTCGCCGCCGAGCAGGCGGTGAGGCCGGCCGACACCGCGGCGGAGCGCGCCGCCCAGCTGTCGAAGGCTGCGGTGGAGGCGGCGGACGACGCGGGCGACCGCCGCGACGACGCGGACCGTGCAAACATAGAGGCCGATCTTGCCGACGAGGCTGCGAAGCGGAAGGGCGAGCGGTTAGGGTCAGCTAGGCAGTCGGCGGCGGCAGCGCGCGACGAATTGGAGCGCGCCGAAGCGCGGGCCAAGGATCTTCGCGACGCGGCCGACGAAGTCGCGAGGAAGGCAGACGATCTCGAAGCGAAGATGTCCGAGGCCGAGGGCGCGCAGGTGTCGGCAAAGGACGCTTGGGATTCGGCCGACGCCGAGGCAGACGACGCCGAAGAGACGGCACGAGACGACAGGACGCCCGCGAACGTGCAGAGAGCCAAGGCGGCCAGGGCGAAAGCGACTACGGCGCACGGGGAACTGTTGAAGGCCCAAGCGGCGTACGTGGCCGCGCGCTCCGCGGCCCGCGCCCAGGGTAGATCCGCCGAGCGGGCCTCCCGTGACGCCGTGAAGGCCGAGGAGGAGGCGGCCAACGCACGCGGCCGGGCGACGGATCTTTCGGCTGAGGTTGACCGACTCCAACGAGAGTCTGAGGCCGCCGCCGCCGCCGCGGTTGCCGAGCGTGCGGAGGCGAGGAGGCTCGATGCCCGGGCGGTTGCCGCCGAAACAAAACGTAGCGAGGCAGCGACGGCCGCGGGGGCGGCGCGCACGGAGGCCGACACGCTGCGGGCTAAAGCGGATAAGGCGATTAAGGATCGCGACGACGCCGACGACGCGGCCCGCAAGGCGGAGGCCAACGCCGCGGACGCCCGCGCCGCTGCCGAGCGTGGCGATCGCGAGGTCGCCGCGATGCTTCGGCTTGAGATCAAAGATGATGAGCCTCCCACCCAGAAATCGCTGATCGGGCGAATCGCTATGCCCGCCGACCCGGCCAAGCGCGCGGAAGAGGCGCCCACCCGTCGCGACCTCGGCTGGCTGATCGAGCGACGCGGCCTGCAGGGCACCTTCCAAACCGTCCGCAATCGAATCGCGGCCAACCGGCCGACGTTCACCTACAACCTCCAGCAGATCCTCGCCGACGACCGTGTCGTCGAGTACCTGTTCGCACGGGCCCACCTCGTGGATCGCATCGCGGACGTGGACGGCATCTACAGCTCGCTCACCTCCCCCGACGGCGGTTCAACTGGTACGTACCACTTCCTCGTCGAGGACGCGCTCCGGGCGCTGGTCAAGGACCGCAGGCTCGATTTGCCCGGCAACCTGAAGGACCTAGCGGCGTTGCTCAAGTCGCCGCCGGTCTCGCTGGACGAGGAGGCATTCTCGCGACGCGTCGACGCCGTCGTCGAGGACCGTGTGTACGATGAGGAGGAACTGCAGCTTATCCGTGCGGCTGCCCCGACGATCGGCCCGATCGAAGGCCTCTCGCCGGCCGAGATCGGTGCGCTGATCGAGTATATTAAGCGGTCGAAGATCAGAATCACCGAGGCAAACGCGAACACCTACCTGCCGATCGCGCTCGCCCAGCTCCGCAACGGCGACGCGAACCTCGCCGACGGCGCCGAGGGCGGCGACCTCGCGACCGACGACTACGCGGTCGACTACTACGTCGAGCAATCGACCGGCTCGCTCGAGTACGACCCGTCGAGCGTCGAGGCCGCCGCGATGATGTTCTTCACGATGGTCTGGGGCGACGAGCTGGGCATCTTCGAGGTGATCGACCGGATCACGGCACAGACGTCCAGCCAGTTCCAGCTCTCGATCAGCCGCCGCGAGGTGTCCGACGACCTCGCGCTCTACGCGCTCGACGAACAGTTCCGCAACCTCAAGACGGGCAAGCTCTGCCGCCGCATGAGCCGGGCCGAGCGGCAGATGTTCTACCGCCAGGTCTTCGGCACCGGCGACGCGCAGGTCACCGACGGCATGGGCGTGAACGCCGAGTTCAGGCAGCTCTGGGCCGTCCTGATGAACGAGACGTACCGCTACATCAGCAAGGTCGAGGAGAGCGGCAACTACGGCCTGAGCGTGAGCGCGCAGAAGATCTACCAGGCCGTCCAGGACCTCCAGTACAACCTGTCGAGCTACTGCTCGGGCATGGCGAAGGTCGCCGCCCCGATCATGTACCAGGAGATGGACTTCGTGATCCGTCGCCTGCTGGACAGCGAGGACATCAAGGCCCAGCTCTCGCGCCGCGGGAGCGGGAACTCCTTCTGGAAGGTCGTCGAGACCGTCCGGGGTTCGCAGGACCTGAACCCGCTGCGCAACCGGGGGCAGTTCGGCCACCAGATCATCTCCGCGATCGCCCGCGCGACGCCCGAGGGGATGAGCGTCAACCGCCAAGGGTTGAACGACTTCGTCTCGCTCGTCGAGGCGTACATCGTCGCCGAGAGCCAGCTCAGCGCGAGGCACGACGCGACGGGGGCCGCCGTCGCGGACGGCATGCCCGAGGCCGACCTTTTCGCCGATCCGGACGGCGGCTACGGCAACCTCGGCGGCGTGGGCGACGCGTCCGCGTTCATGCCCGCAGGCGTCGGCGCCGGCAACGGCAACGGCAACGGCAACGGCAACGGCAACGGGAACGGCAAGGGCGGCAACGGATCGCCGTCCGACGGCGGCGGCTGGAACTTCTGACGCCCCGCCTGCCAGTGCGCTTCGAACGGCCTCGACTAACGGACGCGACCGGGAGACCCCGCGATGCAGACCTACCCACCGACGACCTCGAACTCGTACGACTACGCCTCGGCCCGCGACGCCCGGCTGCTGGACGACATCCACGAGATGGCCCGCCAGGCCACGCGTGAGCAGCTCAGCCTCAGCGCGTCGTTCTCGGCGATGCCCGTCACGGAGCAGCAGGCCCTGTACCGGCACGTCATGAAGGAGAACGTCGATAAACTCGCGCAGCGGCACGGCGTCGCGCGGCAGATGGCCGCGTCGCAGGGGCCCGGCTCGGGGATGGGCTTCGGCGGGTACGACCCCGGCTTTCAGGGCAGCACGCAGGCGTTCAACGAACTGGTGGACTCCGTCGACTTCCCCAAGTTCGTCGCCGACCTGCTGAAGGCCGTCTTCGACGCCAACATCAAGGTGATGAAGGCGCAGACCGACGACTACATCCGCCTGATGAAGGAGGCGACCAAGAGCACCGCCGACTTCATCAAGAAGATCAGCGACGAGGACAGCTTCGCCTACCTCGTCGAGAACAACTCGAACGAGTTCGGCCTCGTCATGGAGACCGACGCCGACGGGGCGCAGAAGCTCGCGCTCGGCACCCCGGAGGGCGAGAAGGTCGACACCGACGACTCGGCCGTGAAGGCCAAGATCCTCGACGCCAAGATGGCGATGGCGAAGGAGCACCGGGCGGCGCTCCGCGAGGTCATCCTGATGGGCGTCACGCGGCTGGTCGTCGAAAAGGGCGAGGTCGAGGCCGGCGTCGAGTTCAAGATCACCGCCAACCGCGAGTCCAAGACCAGCCACAAGGACCAGAACATCAACACCGTGTCCGCGAGCGGGAGCTTCGGCGGCTTCTTCGCCAAGGGAAGTTTCAGCGCGTCGAACACGAACATCCAGATCAACACGTCGGACAAGAAGGCGACCGACGACCTGTCGGCCAAGCTGATGGGCAAGGTGAACATCAAGTTCAAGACCGACTACTTCAAGCTCGACAACTTCGCCGCCATGTATGCCGACGGGGGCGTCGCCGCGCTCAAGCAGGGCGCGGCCGGCGGCGGGGCGGCTCCGGCGGGCGGCGCGGCGCTGCCGGCACCTCCGGCGCGGTGACCGGGCGGCAGGGCGACGCGGGACGCGGGCGACCAGGAACGTCACATGGCGCTGGCACACCTCATCGTCGACGACGACCCCGCCGCGCCCGGCGACGTGCAGCGCTTCCTGGCGGACATCGGGACCAATGCGTTCTACGAGTACAAGATCGGCCGACGCGAGAACGACCCGGGCCGCCGCGGTGCGGGGCCGCCCGCCGTCGCGAACCTCGCCGACGGCGCTGACGACGCGCTCGACGAAGTCGTCCACGCCTCCCCGCTGCTGCCGCGCGGTCCCGGCCGCAACCCGCTCAACTCGCAGTTCACCCTCGACGTCCCGGCCGGTCGCTTCTCGCGCGCGGCCCGCGACGTCCAGTTGTTCAGCTATCGCGACGCGCAGCGCAACGGCCCGGCCGCGTCACGCGTCGTCCGCGTCGTGCCCAAGCCCGCAGTCGCCGCCGGCCCGCCCCTCGACCCGTGGCGTACGGCCGACGGCGCCGGGCCTTCGGAGAAGCCGCTGTATGCCCTGAGCCGACCCGCCGCCGCGAGCGGCCGCACCGTGACGCCCATGACGACAACGCGACGACAACCCCGCCCGCCCGGCCGAGGTCGAACGACCCGCTTCTCCTTCCAGGAGTCGTCCGTCGCCATGGGGGCGTACCTCGACGCGCTGCTCGACTCCCTGCGGGCGATCGCCCCCGACGCACTCGCCCTCGATGACGAGAGCGGTGCCGCCGCGGCGGCAACGATGAGCCCCGACCAGGCCGTCGCGGAATTGCTCCGTAAGCTCGCCGCCGCCCACGCCGCGGCGTCGCGGGGGCCCGCCACCGCCGCTCCCGCGCCGGGCGCGTCGCCGTCGACGCCAGCGGCGCCCGCCCCCACCCCGGCCAACGCACCAGTGCCCGCGACGGCAGCCCCCTCGCCCACAAGCGGCGCGAGTGTCGCCGCGTCGATGCGGCGGTCGATCTGGGGGGCGTCGTCCCTGCCGAGGTCGTTCCTGCCGCGCCGCCGCTCGTCCTCGATGTCGATCGGCGGCCAGTCGCTGTCGGCGCTCCTCGTCCCGGCACTGTGCCGGTCGCCCGCCCTCGTCAACGTGTTGCACGACCGGCCGGCCCAGCTCGTCAGGATGCTGCTCGACCGCGCGCGCGTCACGCGTCGTCACGAGCCCGCCGCCCGCACGTTCTCGGTCGCCGGCCAGCCCTCGGGGGTGCCCCGGCCGTCCAAAGGTGTCACGCTCGTCATCGACCCCGGTCCCACCGTCGAGGTGTCGGGGAAGGCCAAGAGCGCCTACCGCGTCGCGGACGGCGGCATCGCGCTGCGGGTCTCCCTGCGCACGACCACGGACGTCGGCGCCGCGCCGCCGCCGAGGCCGTTACCGAAGGCGATCTGCGAGTTGGCCCTCGTCGAGACCGAGTCGGGCGGCACCGTGCTCACCAAGCGATTCCAGCTCACGGACGTTGCCGCGGGCGCGCCGCAGCGCCTGGCGCTGTCAGCGACCGAGCTGCGCGGCGTGCCGCGTGAGCGGGACCTGCGCGTCTCGGCACAGGTCCGCTGGCCGATCGCCGGCGGCCGCGACGTCCTTTACGCGGAGGCCGAACACGCGATCTACCTCGTCGGCGGCACGGCCCTCTTCCGCTCGCTCGGTGACGCGGAGGGGGGCGAGGTCCCGCTGGACGACATGACCGTCCACCGCGGCTTCTGGAACAAGGTCTGGGAAAGCGCCATCCCGGACTCGACGCAGGCCAGACGATGGGAGCTGGACGCGACGTGCCGCTACTACGTCCGCGCCGACCTCGACGCCACCGACAACGCGCGGATCGAGACGCGCGTGCTCGGCGAGCCCCCCGACGACGCCTCGCCCACCCACGCGACCGCCGGCCGCATGAAGAGCGGCATCGAGCTGAGCCTCGACGCGCTCAACGCGCTGATGCCCACGCTCGGCGGTGAACCGTTGACGGCCGAGCAGCTGTCGGCGCTGCGGTCGAGCGAGGTGCGGCCGAAGTTCGACCTCGAGGCGACCACCCACCTGCGGATGACCGGCAAGCGGGACGGGGTCGGACAAGCCTGGGTCTACCCCGAGGTCACGCTGCGTCGGGTCACGCTCTCACACATCGCCGCCGTTGATGACGCCGGGCAGGTGACGCAGCTCGAGGACCGCGTCGTCCGCTTCCCGTTCCCCTCGTCGGTCCACTTCGTGCTGTTGAGGTCGTCGGCGACCTAAGGTCGCGCAGGAGAGTCCGGGCCATGAGCGAAGACGAACCAACTGATGACGCCGTCGAGGAGCCGGGGGCCGCCGCCGAACCGGTGTCCGCCGGCGAGTTACGCGTGGACGGCTACGACGTCGTCTCCGACGTGAAGGTGCGGCTGAACCCGGTCCTGCTGGAACCGACGACGCCGACGTCGTCGCACCAACTGTCGACCGGCCGACGCGGGAGGTTCCGGTGAGCGACGCCGACGCCGGCGACGACGACGTGATCGACGAGGCGTTCGCGTGGCTCGGCGAGAACGTCGTCGCGTACACCGACATCGCCGGCGAAATCCGCGACGAGGCGGCAGGCGTGCGCATGCGGATCGAGGAGATGTCGGTGGACACGCCCGTCGAGCTCGACGTCCGTGTGGACGCCGACGGCCACGTGTCGCTCGGCTGCGCGCCGCCGCTCTACCCGGTCGAGACGACGTTCGCCCCGGTGCTGCACCGCCTGCGCTTCACCGCCCGAGCGACCCTCCGTTGAAGGACAGACGTATGGCCACGACCGACGCGCCCAACCTCAACGCCGCACCCGCGGCCCCCCCGAACACCGGGTGGAGCTTGGAGGCGTTCGTCGATTCACTCGTCGTCGAGCTGGACAAGACCCGCGAGACGCTCGCCGTCAAGAGCATCAACAAGTCGCTCACGTACACGGTCAAGGACATGGCGCTCGACCTCCAGATCTTCCCGACCTACACGGACGAAGGCAACGTGCGGTTCGTCACCGCCCAGCCCGGGCAGCAGGGGGCGTCGAAGATCTCGCTCCAACTCGCGTCGATCACCGACCAGCAGGTCCGCGCCACCACGAAATCCCACCGCGACGAAGGCGGCGGCGGCGGAGCGCCCGACGTCAAGATCGACCGCGTCGTCGACCTGGATCCCAAGGCGAAGCGTGAGCTGCGCCGGCTAGGCGTCACGTCCGCCGAAGACCTGGCGGCGATCGAGCGGAAGAACGTCGACCTCGCCGACGTGACCGGCGGGACCGTCGACTACAAGGACCTCGCCAACCGCATCCAACGCGCCCGCCGCGGCAGACAGCCGCCCCGGATCAACCAGGCGTCGCTCGGCGCCGACGCGGCGGACGGCTCGCCGACGTTGCGGATCACCGGCGCAAACCTCGGCCTGAGCGCGGGGCACGTGCCGGTCGCGGTCGTCAACGGCACGCTGGGCGACGTCGTCGCGCACGGGCCGGACGAGGTCGTCGTCCGGCTCCCGCCCGAGGCCCCGTTGCGGGACCGGAACGACCTGATCCTCACGCTCGACCCCTACTGCATCGTGCGCGTCACGATCGCCGATGCGGCCCGTACAGGTGCGATGCCCGGAGCGATGTTATGAAGCGAAAGCCCCTCCAGGACTACGAACGGCTGCTCCAGACCTGCTACGGCCGGCCGAACGCGAGGCGCGGTCGACGCGCGGGCAGTCGCCATGCCGCGTCGGCGTCCGTGACCGCGCGCGGCTTCGACGACGGCCGCGCCGCCATCGCCGCGCCGCCGCCCGACGTCGCCGGCCGCCACGGCGGCAAGGCGGAGGGAGGGCCGGCCGCCGGCCTCGCCGACGAGTACGACTGCGCCGCCCACAACGACCGCTTCGACGCCGCGCGGTACGAGGACGAACCCGGGCCGCGGGAGGCCGGCCCGGCACACCCACAGCCGGCGCCGCAGGACGAGGCCCCGAACGCCGGCGCGTACGCCGAACCGCCGGCGGCGCCGGTCGATGCGTCCGCCCAGGCCGCGCCCGGTTTCCGCGGGTCGCCGCCTGCTCCCTCATCCCCGCCGCCGCCGCCACAGTCAGCAACACCCGCTGCCGTGGCCGCCTCGCTGCCGCCGCGGCCGACCGGCGGCGGCGGCGGCGCTCGCAGCGCGTCCGCGGCGTTCACGCAGGGGCAACTCAAGCACCTGGTAAAGAACGAGGAAATGCTCTCCGACCTTCAGTCGATCCTGAACGGCGGCGGCAGTGCCCCGCCGCCCCCGAAGCCGACGCCCCCGCCGCCCGCGACCTCCCGCGCCGCGTCCCAGCCGTCCGAGCCGCCGCCCGCGCCGCACGAGCAGCCGAACGAGCACGCGATCTTCGACCGCATCTCCCAGAACATGCGCTACGCGACCGCCTACGACCTCGGCTCCGTCGAGCTCGAACGGCACTTCGACGCCTTGGAGCGCATGGAGGCGTCGCGACAACAAGCCCTCCACCGGCGGACCGTCCGGGCCACGCCCGTCGCCGCGCCGCCGTCGCCGTACGCCACGCCGCGGCCGGCGCAGCGGCCGGGGTACGCGCGGGCGGCCCAGGCCGACGCCGGGGTCGACGCCGGCGCGGACGCCGCCCCGCCGGGGCCGGGCGCGTACGGCCCGCCGCAGTACGCGCCGCTGGCCACGCAACACGCGAACGACCCGGGCTGGCCCCCGCGCCCGCCGGCGACCGCGATTACGCCGTACTCGTCCGCGGCCCGCGAACAACGCTTCGGACAACTAAACTACGAGGCCGACCCGTCCACCGAGGGCGGCGACGGCATCCGGTTCCTCGACGACTGGCCCCAACGGAACATCGTCGACGTCCGCATCCCCCAACTCGACGGCAAGCTCTCCGGCGGCCGGCTCGAGCACGGACAGCTCGTCGGGACCGGCAACATCCGCCGCGGCGTGATCCCGTTCAACCGGCGGGGCCAGCAGGCGCTGGTCCAACTGTGGCAGGACTGGCAGGACGCCGGCCTGCTCGACCGCATCATCACGTTCAACGGCGGCTACGTCCCGCGGTTCATCCGCGGCACCGAGAACCGCAACCCGCGCCCGCTCAGCAACCACGCCTGGGGCACCGCGTTCGACATCAACCGCGTCTGGAACCTGCTCGGCGCCCAACCGGCCCTCGTCGGCGAGGTCGGCTGCGTCCGCGAACTCGTCGAGATCGCCAACCGCAACGGATTCTTCTGGGGCGGCCACTTCGGCGGCGGCCGCGTCGACGGCATGCACTTCGAGCTCGGCGAGCTCCCCGCCGCCACGCCGTGACGCACGTGCGACCCCCGCGACCCTCATAACGACTTCACCCCCAACCCCAGGCGGCCCGCCATGCACAACCGCTTCCTCGCGATGAACCAGCACTTGGCCAACCTCCAACGCGACCGCCGCCGCGGCGGTGACGGGGGCGCCGGCGTCCGCGGGTCGGCGACGGCGGTGGCGTCGTCGCGGCACGGCGCGCCGCTCGCCCGCGGGCGCGACGTCAACCGCTTCGCCCGCCCGTTTTCCGCCGCCCAGCGCGCGCTCGTGATCCTGATCGAGAACGGCGGGATCGACCTGGGCCTCGGCACGATCGTCGACCGCCTGCTCGACGCGATCCCGCTTTCCTCGCTGATCCCCGACGAGGTCCGCCAAACGATGGTCCGCGAGATCGACCGCAAGGTCCGCGAGATCACGGACGACGCGCTCGAATCGCTCGAGCTCGGGGTCAACCGGTACGCGTCCAGCCGCCCCGAGCACTTCGGTGACGTCGTGATCCTGCGCAACGGCACCGCGCTCTACAGCGAGCTCCGCGACACCCTGGTCCGGCTCTCGGGCGAGGGCAAGACGATCGACCTGATCATCCTCACGCACGGCGGCGTCGACCGCATCGCGCTCGTGAACGGCGCGGACGTCGGCAGCGCCGACATCCGCGCGATCCGCGCCCACAACGGCGGCGCGCCGGTGCGGCTGCGCTCCGTCTACATGATGAACTGTCACGCCGCGTCACTGTCCGACGCGTGGCTGGAGGTCGGCGCGAAGGTCGTGAGCGGCGCCGCCAGGGTCAACTACCTGCCCGAGCCGACGACGTTCTTCTTCTTCCGCAACTGGAAGTCCGGCAAGCCGTTCGGCGAGGCCGTGACGAACGCGTACCTCGCGACGATCGCGGCGATGAAGGGCGTGATCCGCGCCGCCGCCGACGCGCTCCCCGGGCTGCCGGCGGGGCTGACTGGCGCGATCGCCGAGCGGATCGCCGACCTCGAGGGCCGCGAGTTCGTCCGCGACAGCCGCCCCGAGATCAAGGGCGACGCTTCGGTCACGATCGCGTCCGACACGCTGTCGTTCGCGGCGTCGATGTCGGCGGCGCGGCGAGCCGTCGCGTACACCGTCGTCCCGGTCAGCCGATCGTTCGACGACGCCGCCGCCGGCCAGCGCACCCAGACGTGGGCGGTCTCCGACGCCGGCGTCGAGTTCATCAAGTCGTGGGAGGACTTCCGCGACCGCATGTACAACGACGCCGCCGGCCACTGCACGATCGGCTACGGCACGCTGTTACACCGCGGCAACTGCAACGGCAACGACGCCAGCGAGGCCCCGTTCAAGGACGGCGTCTCCCAGGAGCGCGCCCTCGAACTGCTCAGAAGCGAACTGAACGACGCGCAGCGCACGATTAACCAGGTCGTGAAGGTCGAAGTGACCCAAAGCCAGTTCGACGCCCTCGTCAGCCTCGCCTACAACATCGGCCTCGACGCGTTCAAGAAGTCGACGCTGCTTAAGAAGCTCAACGACCGCAAGTTCACCGAGGTGCCCACCGAGTTCAAACGCTGGGTGAAGGCCGACGGCAAGACGCTCCGCGGCCTGGTCCGCCGGCGCGACGCCGAGGCCGCGATGTTCTCGGGCGGCACGTACTCGAACAACCAGAGCGTGCGGTTCTCCCGGCCGTACTCCGGCGGCGGCACGCCGACCTGGTCGCGGCCGTTCGACGTGCCGCGCGGCATCCGCAACAACAACCCCGGCAACCTGCGGATCAGCGACCAGGCCTGGGAGGGCAAGGTCCCGCGCGACCAGAACACCGACGGCGCGTTCGAGCAGTTCACCAGCTTCGAGTACGGCGCCCGCGCGCTCGTCCTGCTGCTGCACAACTACATCCGCCGCGGCCTGAACAGCGTACGCAAGATCGTCAACGCCTACGCCCCCTCGAGCGACGGGAACCACACGGAGAACTACGCCCGGTTCCTCGTCGACCGCCTGCGGGCCGGCGGCGTCGAGGTGACCGCCGACACGACGCTGACCGCCGACCGCCGAACGCTCCGGTCGTTGGCGCGGGGCGTCGCGCGGATGGAGAACGGCCAGGAGTGCCTGAGCGACGAGCAGTTCGACGCCGGCTTCGCGATGCTTCCGGACAACGTGCGCAACGCCATCCCCGACGGCGGCGCGTCTCAGGCGCAGTCGCGGCGGCGCGGCGGCGGCAACGGTAACGACCGGCCGGCGCCTTCGGCGCGCGAATCGGCACCGTTCTACCGCGGCTTCGGCGAGACGGCCGCCGACGGCGCCGCCGACCCCGAGACGATGGACCGCGACGAGCGCGTGGGCGCGGGGCAGGGCGCGCTCATGCTCTCGACGACGATCCCCGCACACTGCCCGATCCGCGAGGCCGACGACGCACGGACCGAACACTTCCGCCTCTCGGAGTTCGCGTCGGGCGACGGCGTGCCGACGCCCCGCGGCGTGATCGGGACGATCCAAATACTGATGGAGCAGCTCGAGGTCCTCCGCGCCGAGGTCGGCGCGCCGATCCGCATCCACTCCGGCTACCGCAGCCCCGCCCACAACGCCAGCGTCGGGGGCGCCAAGAAGAGCCAACACCTGTGCGGCCAGGCCGCCGACATCACGATCAGCGGCCTGACCGCCCGCCAGATCTACGACCGCATCGAGTCGCTGATCGCCGCCGGCCGGATGATGCAGGGCGGGTTGGGCCTCTACGACGGCCCGGACCGTCAGACGCCCTTCGTCCACTACGACATCCGCGGCTCCCGGGCGCGGTGGACGGGCTGACGCGCGGAGGCCGAGGCCCCCGGACCAAGCTCGACGCCCGCCGGCGCCGCAATCGCTACCGCGCCGGACCCTCGGGGCGAATCGCGGGTGATCGCATCCCGACCCCTCGCCGCGCCCGCGGCCCTCACCCCACCCACTGGCGGATCACCCCGTCCACCCACGGCGCGACCGTCCCGCCCAGCGAGTACACCCACAGCGCGCACACGATCCCGGTGAACACGTCCATCGTGTAGTGCGCCCGCAGCACGAGCACCGTCACCGCCTCGAACACCGCGATCGCCACGCCGGCCGCCAGCCCCCACGGCCCCCAGTGGCCCGCCAGCGTCGCCGCCCCGTACACCGCGATCGCCGTGTGCCCGGAGAAGAACAGGTCGTTCGCCGTCCCGTACGTGACCAGCACCGCCGGCACCCCCGGGTACCGCCACACCATCCCCGCCGGCGCCGGCAGCGGGCAGAGCATCTGGCACACCTGCCGCAGCGCGAACACCATCACCAGCCCGAGGTACGGGCGGATCGACTCCCCGAAGACCGCCGCCCCGATCAGGTACGCCCCGAGCAAGTCGATCACCAGCGACGACGCGATCAGCAGCCGGTTCCCCGCCGCCACGTTCGTCGCGTACCGCGCGTGCACCCGCGCGGTCAGCAGGTGGATCCCGTCCGTCAGCGGCGCCTCGTTCGCCACCTTCGGCACCCGCTTGCCCAGCACCGCCTGCGTCCAGTACCACGCCGCGATCCCGCCCACCACCAGCGCCAGCCGCACCCCGACCACCGGCCACGACGCGCTCATCGCCGCGACCGCCACCGCGGCCACCGCCAACGTCACGACCGTCATCACGCCCCCTCCGCCAACGAACTCGCCGCCGCCGCCGCCGCCGCGGCAGGCGCCTCCGGCCCGATCCCCAGCATCGCCCGGATCTGCCCGTCGATCGCCGCCATCAGCGGGTCCGCCTCCCCGCGCGCCTCCCGCCCCGTCCCCACCTCGATCGCGTCCCCGACCGTCACCCGCACGTCCACCGGCCCGTGCACCGTCACCCGCCCCGTCAGGTCCTCCTCGAACCGCTCGACCGTCTCGATGATCCGCCCCTTCGACGCCCCCTCCGTCACGTAGTCCGGCGGGTAGTGGTACAACTGCTGCGCCAGCCCCGCGTCCTCCAGCAGCCGCCACCGCCGCGCCACCTCCGCCTCCGACAGTTCCCCCTCGACCAGGTCCGGCACGATCGCCGTCCGCACCCGCTTGACCCGCGCGACCACGTGCCCCTCCCGGTTCCCGTTCGTCCACTCCGCCTCGATCGGCGCCAGGATCGCGTCGGTCAGCCGCACGACCCGCTCCGCGATCGTCCCCTCCTGCGTCCGCCCCAGGTACTGCAACTCCTTCAGCGCCAGCAACCCCGCCCCGACCTTCCGCACCCGCTCGTGCAGCGGCAGGTCCCGGCTCGGCCGCCACGTCAGCCGCGCCTCGATCTCGTCCAGCACCCGCGCCGCCGCCGCCTCCACGTCGAACGGGAACGTGTACCGCACCGCCACCGGGTGCACCACCACCTTCCCGCCACCCTTCGCCCGCTTCTTCGCCGCCTGCCGCGCGATCAACGCCGTCCCCTCGAGCATCGGCGTCAGCCGGTCGTTCGTCCGCGAGATGTGCCCCTCCGGGAAGATCACGAGCGGCCGCCGCGCGTCCTCCAGGATCCCGATCGACGTCTGCACCGCCTGCTTGTCCATCCCCTCCCGGTAGATCGAGAACGCCCCCGCCCGCCGCAGCAGGAACGCCTTCAGCCTGCTCCCCATGAACAGGTGCGCGCTCGCCACCACGAAGAACGGCCGCCCCGTCGCCCGCGCCAACGCCCCCAGCACGAACGGGTCCTCGTCCCGGCAGTGGTTCGGCGCCACCAGCACCCCGTGGCCCGCCGCCACCGACGCGCGCAGCTTGTCCGCCCCCACCACGTCCACCTTCGCCGTCCCGTAACGACGCCTCAGGTACCGCGGGAAGTAGAAGTTCAACGCCCGCGGCCACAGCGTCCCGTGATAGGGCAGGACCGGGACGTACGGCTTGTCCGAGACGACCGAGTTCATATTCCGCCCGCCATCTTCCAGAAACCCGAAACGAACGCCAGTCGCGCTCGCTACGACAAAGCCCCGGTAACCCTCGCGCAAACTTCCCGCTCCGTCGCGTGAGCCCGCTCACCATCACCGTATTTCCCACTTCCCCCATCCCCCCGCCTCCCCGTCTAATCTCCTCCCACGCGGGACGAACGCGCCGCCGATGTTGGACGGCCCGCCCGCCACGACCCGACACGGAGGTCATCCGCCATGGCAAAGCCACTCCCGCCCATCCCCCGCCCCTCCGCCCCGAACATGCCCCCGCCCCGCCGCAACCCGGACGAGCAGCGCAACCCGGGCGAACGAGCGGTTCCCGGGCAACAGGAACGGCCTCAAACGCCCCACCCCGCCCCGCCCAAGCCCGCGCAGAAGTAGCGCCCGAACCCCGAACCGCCCAGCGACACCACGTCCGCGCACTCCCGCCCGCGGCACGCCCACTTCAGTGGGGCATGTCTGACCGCGCGCGGAACAGACGCCTGTCACGCGTCGTTGTCGTCCTCGCGCTCCTCCCGCCCTTCCTCTTCCTCCCCACCTTCCTCCACACCGCCCGCGCCGTCCAACGCCCCCAACCTCAGCAGCCGCCCCACCGCAACCCCGGCCAGCAACAGCGACCCCGCCACCAGCACCGGGTGCCGTCGCATCACGCCCGAGACGTCCTCCGCCACCTCCGCCAGGTCCGCCTCCTCGATGTACGCCGCCGTCCGCTCCGCCGCGCCCCCCACCGCGCCCACGTAACCCGCCACCCCGTCCCCGCGCACCGCCCGCAGCAGCCGCGCCGCCTTCTCCACCGCCCCGCCCACCGCCCGCACCTTCGCCGCCGCCTTCGCCCGCTGCGCGTCCACCAGCCGGCCGACCTCGTCCCGCGCGAGCTGGCGGAGCGTGTCCGCCCGCCGCGCCGCCTCGTCCGTGACCGCCCGCGCGCCGCGCCGCAGTTGCTCCGCCACCGCCGCACCCGCGACTGCCGACCCCGTCGCCCCAGCACCCCCGCCACCTTTCGCGCGGGCGCCGCCGCCGCCCGACTTCTGCCGCCGCCGCCGGTTCCCGACCGCCGAAGTTGCCATACCGACTCCTTCCGCCCCAACGACCAACCCCGCGAGCCCCACGCCCACGCGGACGGGACGCACGCGCGCACCGGCCCCAACTTACCCCGCCGTCCCCCCGCCGCGGAACGGACGATCGCGTCCGCGCCCGTTGCCATGCGTCACGGATCCCCGCCCGCCCGCCCCTCCGCCAAAGCCTGTCGCCCCACCACCCGCCCGCGCGCGTCAGCCCGGCCCGCCGTGTACACTCCCCCGCGCACGTCGTCCGTCAAACCCGTCCCTCCCAGGCCCGGGACAACGCCAACCCGGAGGCACACGCCCGTGGGCGAATACCTGCAGAACTACAACCCGACCGGCAGCGCCGCCCTCTCCGTCGCCGCCGCCGCCGCCCCGGTCGTCACGCTCCTCTACCTGCTCGCCGCCCACCCCACGCGCCACCCCGACGGCACGCGCCACTACGGCATCGCCGCCCACAAGGCCGCCCTGATCGCCCTCGTCGTCGCGTTCGCCGCAGCCCTCCTCGTGTTCCGCATGCCGCCGAAGACCGCCGGCATGTCGCTCGTCTACGGCGGCCTCTACGGCCTGTTCCCGATCGGCTGGATCGTCGTCGCCGCCATGTTCCTCTACACGATCACGCTGACCAACGGCACGTTCGAGACCGTCAAGAACTCCGTCGCCGGCCTGTCCGCCGACCGCCGCGTCCAGGCCATCCTGATCGCGTTCAGCTTCGGCGCGTTCGTCGAGGGCGCCGCCGGGTTCGGCACCCCGGTCGCGATCAGCGGCGCCCTGATGGTCGGCCTCGGCTTCCGCCCCCGCGACGCCGCGATCCTCTGCCTGATCGCCAACACCGCACCCGTCGCCTACGGCGCGCTCGGCACCCCGATCACCGCCCTCGCCAAGGTCACCGACATCGACCCCATGCTGATCTCGAAGATGGCCGCCCGCCAGCTCCCCTTCTTCTCCCTCCTCGTCCCCGTCTGGATGACCGCCGTCCAGGTCCGAATGGCCGGCGGCCCCTGGCGCGACGTCTGGGCCGTCTGGCCCGCCCTCCTCGTCGCCGGCGGCTCGTTCGCCGCCACCCAGTTCGTGGTCGGCAACTACATGGACTACCACCTCGTCGACATCGCCGGCGGCGTCGTCTCGATGGCCGCCGTCGCGCTCCTGTGCAGGGTCTGGAAGCCGCGGGGAGGCGAAGCCCAAAACCCCAGGCCCGACACCCCAATCAACGACGAAGCACGCGGTCCGAACGACCAACCGCCGGGTCACGGCGCGGGGGCCGTCTCGTCATTCGACACCGGGACCTCGCCATCGAACCGTCCTTCGGGTCTCGACCTTCAGACTTCCCCTTCCCTGTTTCGCGCCTGGCTCCCCTGGGCCCTCCTCGTCGTCCTCGTCTTCCTCTGGGGCTACGCCCCGGTCAAGGCCCGCCTCAACGCCCTCCCCGGCGCCGTCGCCTCGTGGGAGGTCCCGCACGTCCACGGCGTCGTCAAACGCACGCCGCCCGTCGTCCGCCAGAACGCGATCGACCGCGCCGTCTACGACGTCAACTGGCTCAGCGCCGCCGGCACCGGCATCTTCGTCGCCGCCCTCCTCGCCGGCCTGACCAGCCGCATGTCCGCCGCCATGTGGCGCCACGCCGTCGCCCGCACCGCCTCCCGCCTCCGCCTCCCCCTCCTGACCATCGTCCTGATCCTCGCCATGGGCTACGTGACCAAGTACAGCGGCATGGACGCCGTCCTCGGCCTCGCCTTCACCAAGACCGGCGTCGTCTACCCGTTCTTCGCCGCCATGCTCGGCTGGCTCGGCGTCGCCCTGACCGGCAGCGACACCGCCAGCAACGTCATGTTCGGCTCCATGCAGAAGATCACCGCCGAAAGCCTCGGCCTCCCCCCCGTCCTGATCGTCACCGCCAACAGCACCGGCGGCGTCATGGGCAAGATGATCGACGCCCAGTCCATCGTCGTCGCCACCGCCGCCTGCTACGAGGACCGCCAGCAAGGCAAGATGGAGGCCGGCCCCATCTTCCGCGCCGTCCTCCCCCACTCCGTCGTCCTTGCCGCCCTGATCGGGCTGCTCGTGATGTTGCAGGCCTACTGGTGGCGCTGGATGATCCCGCAATGACCACGCCCGCCCGCCCCCGCGCCGCCCTCCGCCACCTCGCCGCCTGCGCGACCGCCCTCGCCCTGACCGGCTGCTTCACCATCGAGCAGGGCTTCCGCTACGACTACGACGGCCGCGTCTACCGCGCCGACGGCGTCACCCCCGTCAAGGACGCCGACGTCCGCGTCCTCCAGCCCGACCGCCACAAGCTCGACAAGAACCCCCGCACCCAGACCGACAACAAGGGCCGCTACGCCGGCACCCTCCAGACCCACAAGGGCTGGCAGTACACCGAGGGCCTCGGCGCCGGCGCGACGGCCAAAGCGCCCCACCCCCCGACCCTCGACCACGTCGTCGTCCAGGTCCAGGAAAAGAACGGCAAGTGGACCGGCTACAAGCTGCCCCTCCCCCCCGACGCCCAATCCGAATCCCGCGCCGGCGTCCGCAAGCTCCGCATCCCCGACCTCCTGATCCCCACCACCCAACCCGCCCCATCCACACGCCCCACCCCATAGGACATACCGCTGCACGCGGCCTTCCAAGCGCCACGCCCAAGCCGCGCCCCACGACCCCGTGCGGCATCCTCCCTCTCCCAAGGGCGTGCGCTGCGCCCGCCCGTCGATCAACGGAGACGCCCGTGGGAGAGGGCAGGGGTGAGGGGCCTTCTGGAGCGGCAACCAACGCCACCCGCCCGCCGCAGAACCCGCCGCCACGCCTTCGCGAGCCCCCCGCCCCCCTTGTCCGTCCCTAGCGACGCGCCCCTCGCCCTGATCCCCGTTTCATCCTTCGTCATTCGCGCTTCGTCATTGACTCGTCCTTCGAGTTTCGTCCTTCGTCATTTCCCACCAAACCCCCGTCCCGCTCCGCATCTCGTCATACGCCTCCGCCGCCACCAGCGTCGTCGAAAACGCCGGCGCCGCCAGCGGTTCCTCCATCGACCGCGTCACCGACGCCCGCGCCGCCCCCTTCCCCGGGTTCCACGCCACCAGCCCCGCCACCGCCCGCGCCGCCACCGGCGTCCCCCGCCCGGTCACCAGGTCGTACCCCGGCCCCGCCGCGTAATTGTCGTTCGCCCCCTCCGTGATGTCCCGGAACGACTTGCGGTGGATCCCGTGGATCGCCGGCAGCGCCTCGGTCGGCCCGTCCAGCGACCCCAGCCCCTCGTACGCCCGCCCCTGCGCCACGATCGCGAACAGAGCCGCCCACTGCGGGCACCCCGCGCTCGTCCCGCCCACCGTCACCCACCCGCCGCTCATCGAGTCGTACACGCTGAACCCGGTCCGCGGGTCCGCGTTGTACGCGACGTCCGGCGCGTACGTCCCGGAGTACGCCGACACCCCGCCCCCGCTCCCGCTCCACGCCGTCTCCCCCCGGTGCTTCCCCCGCCGGTTCACGTTCAACGTCGTCCCGCCCACCGCGACCACGTGGCTCGACGTCGACGGCCAGCTCGCCGGCTCCCCGTTGTCCCCCGACGCCGACACGAACGTCACCCCCCCGCGCAGCCCGTACGCCCCGACGTGCCGCCGCGGCGTCGTCAAATACTGATCCTGGAACGTGTCGAACGGCGTCTCGTGCCCGCCCCACGACATGCTGACCGTCACCACCCCCGGCTGGCTCCGCGCGTAGTCCACCGCGTCCAGCATGTCCCCGGTCGACGCCGACCGCGCCTGCACCAGCAGGATGTGCGCCCGCGGCGCGATCGCGTGCGCCCACTGCACGTCCAGCGCCGCCTCCTGCGCCCACCCCGGCTCCGGCGCCGGCCGCGACCGGTGCGTCACCTTCGTCAGGATCGGCTCGCCGTACGCGTCCGTCGTCGGCAGGCCGAACGTCTTGCTGAACACGTCCAAATCGTGCTTGACCGTCGGCGCGTCGTACGCCGTCACGATCGCGATCGTCGTCCCCCGCCCGTCCCCCGGCACGCTCTTGCGCTTGTGCCGGAAGTAGACCTCGTCAAACCCGTACGCGTGCCGCACCTGCGCGGGTGTCAACCCGGTCGGCCCGCCACCGGACATCATCGCCCGCGCTTCCAGCGTCTCGAAGAACATCGCCACCACGAACCCCACGGACAACCACCCCCCCGCCACGTCTAGCCGGCCCGCTCGCGGGCCGCGGCCAACCCGCGCCGACCTTACCAGGACCCCATGGACGCCAACCCGCCCCCGCAGACCCGATCCGTCATTTTACGTCCGAAGTTCCCGCCCGTTCAAAGCAGAACGCCTTGACAACCCCCCGCCCCGCGCGGTCCGCTACCCGCCTCACTCAACGAAAGGCCCCGCCCATGGCCCGGCTCGCTGTCACCCTGCTCGCATTCCTGACACTCGTCACCCCCACCCCCGCCGCCGACGCGCCAGCCAACAAACCCCCCGCCCCCAAGACCGTCCAACCCGACGAGTTCGAGAAGATCGCCAAAGAGGAGGGCGTGGTCGTTCTAGACGTCCGCACCCCGAAGGAGTACGAGTCCGGCCACCTCAAGAACGCCGTCCTGATCGACGTCCAAGCCCCCGACTTCGCCGAAAAGGTCAGGCAACTCGACCGCACGAAACGCTACGCCGTCTACTGTGCCGTCGGCATGCGCAGCGAGCGCGCCTGCAAGCAGATGGCCGGCCTCGACTTCCCCAACCTCCTCCACCTGGAAGGCGGCATCAAGGCCTGGCAAAAGGCCGGCAAACCGGTCGAGAAAAAGTAACCCACCCGACGCCCCCCCCGGCAGGGTCACTTCAGTGACCCTGTCCCCCCCCACCGACCCACCGCGCGACCTACGCCGCCCGATTCCGCGCCTGCTTCAGGCACGTCTGCACGTACTCCTTCGCCTTCCGCGCCACCGGCGACGCCGCCTTCTTCGGATGCTTGCGCGCGAGCAGCGCCAGATGACCCTGAATCGACTGGAGGAGAAGCAAGTTCCGGCTCATGGACAACTCCCTGGTCCGACTAGCGGACGGTTGGGGCAAACTCGGAATCGCTGGAGCAAACGGACGTGGTTGCTTCTAACTTCGACCCGACCGCCGCTCCCCCATCAGCAATACCCAAGCCCCGATCGATTTCCGCCAGATCCCGCTATTATCGGACACGTCCATTTCCCGAACAAAATTTGGGCGATGTTCGGCCCCCGCGCCGATACTCCTCTCGCACCAGTCAACCCCTTGTACAGGAGCAGAAGAGATGGCCCAATTACTAGACAAGCAGCGCCCCCGCCGCCCCTTCGCCCGCGCCGACATCCTCAGCCGAATGGGCGAGACGATCTGTCTCCCGGACTTCCCCATCGAGCGGGCGATCCCCAAGCCGCGGCACACGCCGCCGCCCCCGCCGCCGCCGAAGCAGCGAGCCGTCATCATCGATGAAGAGCCCGAGCGGTGGGACGGGTTGTCCTGAGCGGCGGAAGCCCAAAACCCGAAATCACAACCCCGAATCAAACGAAAAGCCCGAATGACCCAAGGCCTAGCGCCTCGGTCATTCGGGCTTCGTCATTCGTCATTAATTCGGATTTCGGGTTTCTGGTTTCGGACTTAAACCTTGATCGCCTTCCCCTCCGCCGCCGCCTTGTACAGCGCCTCGATCACCTTCATGTCCGCCATCCCCTCCTCGCCCGGCGTCCGCACTTCCTTCCCGTCCCGCACGCACTGGGCGAAGTAGTCCATCTCGGCCGCGAACTGGTCGACCTGCTCGAGCTTGACCTCCTTCATCTCCTTCTGCCCCGGCAGCCGCGCCGCCAGCCGCAGGTCGCTGTACGACAGGAACGGGTCCGACTCCACCACCCCCTTCGTCCCCGTCACCCGGAACCGGTTGATCCCGAACCCGTACGTCGACGTGCAGCTCGCCAGCAGCCCGCTCTTCATCCGCAAATCGAACACCATCGTCTCCTCGACCTCTTTGAAGCGCGGGTCGTTCGGCGTCGAGTACGTCATCGCCGTCACCTCGACCGGCTCCTCCCCCGTCAGATACCGGCACGCGTTCAACGCGTAGATCCCGATGTCCATCAGCGACCCGCCCCCCGCCAGCTTCTTGTTCAGCCGCCACTGCTTCGGGTCCCCGATCGAGAACCCCGCCCCCGCCTCCACGTTCTTGATCTCCCCGATCTGCCCCCCGCGCGACAGCTCGATCGCCTTCATGTTGACCGGCTCGTGCCGCAGCCGGTACCCGATCATCATCTTCTTGCCCGCCGCCTTCTGCGCGTCGAGCATCTGCCGGCACTCCTCGACCGTGTTCGCCATCGGCTTCTCGCACAGCACGTGCTTCCCCGCCTTGAACGCCCGGATCGTGTACTCCGCGTGCATCGAGTTGGGCAGCACGACGTAAACCACGTCAATGTCCGGATTATCCTTGATCGCGTCGTAGTTCTCGTACGAATACACCGACTTCGGATTCAACCCGTACTTTTCCACGATCGGCGGCGCCTTCTCCGCCGCGTGCCCGCTGACCAGCGCGACCAATTTCGCGTTCTCACACTTGGCCAGCCCCGGGATGATCTGGTTCTTCGACAGACTGCCGATCCCGACCACGCAATACCCGACCTTCCGCTTCGGCCCGTCCTGCCCCCGAATGTGCGGCGCGCAGGCGACGGCGGACGTGGCGAGCAGGGACTTGGCGAGGATCGAACGACGGGACGTCTTCATCTGCGGCATCGGCAATTCTCCTTCGGAAGAAGTGTGTGGGGGCGTAGGGTATGATCTCGCGTGCACGTTTGACAAGACGGAGGCCTCGCATGCGTCAGTGGATGATCGCGGTGATGCTCATCGGCGGGGTGGCGACCACGCCCGCGCAGGAGCTGGTCAAGCCCGCCAAGCCGCCCGCGGCCGAGGCGGAAACGCTGCCCCCGCCCCTCAAGCGCTACATGGGCCGCGAGATCGCCCAGACGATGCACTTCTCCGGCGCCGAGTGGCTGACCCGCGACTCGCGCGACCGCGAGGAAGAGCCCGCCAAGCTGATGAAGGCCCTCGACCTCAGGCCCGGCATGACCGTCTGCGACCTCGGCTGCGGCAACGGCTTCTACACCGTCCGCCTCGCCAGGGCCGTCGGCCCCACCGGCAAGGTCTACGCCGAGGAGATCCAGAAGGAGATGCTCGACCTGCTCGCCGTCGAGGTGAGGAAGGCCGGCGTGACCAACGTCGAGCCCGTCCTCGGCACCGTCGTCGACCCCAAGCTCCCCGAGAACAAGCTCGACCTGATCCTGCTCGTCGACGTCTACCACGAGATCGACCGCCCCGTGCAGATGCTCGCCAACATCCGCAAAAGCCTCGCCCCCAAGGGCCGCCTGGTCCTCGTCGAGTTCCGCGCCGAAGACCCCAACGTCCCGATCAAGCCGCTCCACAAGATGAGCAAGGCCCAGATCACCAGGGAACTGACCGCCAACGGCTTCAAGCACACCGGCGGCTCCGACGACCTCCCCTGGCAACACGTGATGTTCTTCGAACGCGACGACGACTGGAAAGGCCCCGCTCCGGCCAAGTGAACGGGATCAACTCCAACAACCGGGCCGTCAATCTCGTCTTCTCCGCGCTCTCCGCGTCTCCGCGGTAAGCTTCCTCGACCGGAGCCCCCCATGCCCGAACACTGGGACTTCTACCTCACCCGCCTCGGCGACCACCCCGCCTCCGTCTTCGGCAACTTCGGCCTCGCCGCCGAGATCCCGCGCCCGGCCCGCCCCTGGCTCCTCCGCGTCCAGGTCGAGATGAAGTCCCCCGACGAGCACGGCCTCTCCTCCCGCGACGAGGCAGAAGCCCTCTACGAGATGGAAGACGCCCTCGTCCCCGCCGTCACCTCGCAGTGCGACGCCGAACTCGTCGGCCGCATCACCATCCAGGGCCGCCGCGAGTTCTACTTTTACGCCGCCAATCCTGACCCGCTCGACCTCGCCGCCGGCGGCGCGCTCGCCCCGCTCGGCTACGCCTACGACGCCGACGCCAAGGACGATGCCGACTGGGGCTTCTACGCCAACGTGATCTACCCGTCCGAGTGGGACTGGCAGGTCATGGGCAACCGCAGCGTCCTCCAGAGCCTCGAGCAGAGCGGCGACGACCTCACCCAGCCCCGCCGGATCCACCACTACGTCCACTTCCCCACCGAGGCCGCCCGCACCGCCTTCGCCGCCGCCGCCCGCCCCCTCGGCTTCGGCACCCGCGCGATCCCCCGCCGGGACGACAAGCCCGACGACCCCCGCCCCTTCCCGCTCCACGTCCACCGCATCGACCCCGTCGACCAGCCCGCCCTCGACGACGTCGTCTACGAACTCTTCTCCCTCGCCAAACCCCACGACGGCGAATACGCCGGCTGGGAAACCCAGGTCGTCAAGCCCGGCGAGACGCCGCGCGAGGACGCACCACCCGAAGAGGATTGAACCCGCCGCGCCCGCGGAGTCGTCCGCGTCCCGGCCCCGACGCACGATGCCCGAGAACTGGAACTACTACCTGTGCCGCGTGAACGACCGCCCCGCCTCGGTCTTCCTCGACCTCGCGGCCGGTCGCGAGGGGCCGCGGGAAGCCCGGCCGTGGCTCGCCTGGGTCTGGTTGCGCATGCAGCACCCGCGCGACGACGGCCTCTCCGACCGCGACGAGGCCGAAGTGCTCTGGAAACTGGAGGACGCCGTCGTCGCCGGAGTCACGCGGACACTCGACGCCCAACACGTTGGTCGGATCACCAGCGCGGGCCGCCGCGAGATCTACTTCTACACCGCCGGGCCCGACCCGGCCCCCGCCGTGCGCGACGCCGCCGCCCGCGCGCTCGAGGCCTGCGCCGCCGGCTACGACTACCAAGCCAACGCGAAACGCGACCCCGCGTGGTCCCACTACTTCGACGTCATGCACCCGAACCCGTGGGAGATGCACCTGATCCGCAACCGCGGCGTCCTGGAGGCACTCGCGTCTCACGGGGACGATCTGTCAGTGCCGCGTCGCGTGCACCACTGGATCTACTTCCCGACCCCCGCCCACCGCGACGCCTTCGCAGCGGTCGCCCGCGAGCGCGGCTTCGGAACGCTTAGACTCGACCCCTGCCCCGAAGGCACCGAAATCGCCTTCGGCCTGCAGGCGCACCGCGTCGACGGCGTCAGCCAAAAGGCGATCGACAGCGTCTGCCACGAACTGTTCACCCTCGCGCAGGAGCACGACGGCAACTACGACGGCTGGGAAACCCAGGTCGTTAAGCCGGGCCAGACCCCAACCGAAGACGCCCCACCGCCCGACGACGGCGACAAGTAACCAACCCGCGGCATGACCACGGATGTCTCCCATGACTCCCCCGGTGACCTCGAAGACCCTCGAATACGAGTGCCCGTCCCGGTTCTACACGGGGGAGATCCGGTTCAGGAACCGTCAGGTGTCGGGGGTGGGCGGGCTGGCGGTGGGGTCGGCCGGGGTCGCGTTCGCTGTCGCGTGGGCCGTCGGATCGTCCGTGGACGCGGCCCGGCCGCTCGCGTTCGCGGCCTGCGCGTTCGGCGCGATCTGCGCCGGGCTCGGCGGATACCTGCTCTGGCTTTGGGCAACCGACCACCGCCAGCCCGTTCGGGTGACCGCGGACGGCATCGAATGCGGACGCCGACGCTGGGGGTGGTCCGCCATCGCCTGGCTCGGCGCAACCCGGCACCACGACGGCTGCGCGCCGACGTTCGCGCTCCGCGGCCGAACGGGCCACCGCGTACACCTCCTCCCCGTCTCGCCCCGGTTGTCCGCGGCCGAGTACGCCACGCTGGCGGCGGCCGTGCGCGAACACGTCCGCCCGTCCTTCCCCCACGTCGAGGTGCGCGACCCCCAGCCGCCGACCGACGACGAGCCGCCCGCCTGACCGCGCCCTAGAATCAACCGCGCCATGCCGATCAAGACCAAGCGCTGGGACGACCCCCCCGAACCCGACGACGGCCACCGCCTCCTCGTCACCCGCTACCGCCCCCGCGGCCTCCCCAAGGACCAGGAAACCTGGCACGCCTGGGACAAGGACCTCGCCCCCAGCGTCGACCTCCACGCCGCCGCCTACGGCAAGGCCGGCCGCCTCACCCTGAGCTGGGACATCTACCGCCAACGCTACCTCCGCGAAATGCTCGCCCAGAAACCCAAGATCAAATCCCTCGCCGACCGCCACCGCGCCGGCGAAACCATCACCCTCCTCTGCTCCACCCAGTGCACCCGCGAAGACCGCTGCCACCGCTCCCTCCTCAAATCCCTGATCGAATCCCACTCCTGACCGCCCGCCCGAACGGTGTTGCGCCCCCGACACGCCGCGCGCGCAACACCAATCCGGGAAAAATCGACAACCCGCCGCGTCCAGACCCCAGCAAAATCCCCCCTTGCTCCCCGGTGTTGCGCGCCCGTCGACTCCGCCGCGCACCAGGCCCCGTAAGTACGGAGGCCCCCGATGCGCGTACACCCCGCTCCCTCTCCCAATGCCGCCAACAACCCCCCTTCGCCGTACACCGCACCGGCCGTGGGAGAGGGCAGGGGTGAGGGGCCCTTCCGCTCCCCGCGACCCGCGCGCTTCCGCCACAAGTTCCGCCCCATCCGCCCGACCGCGCGATCGCCGCTCGCGGTGTGGTCGATCAACCGGCAAGGGACCCGCCGGGACCTCCCCGGGACCCCAAAGGGACCCGGTCGGGACCTCTTCGGGACCCCTTCGGGACCCGGTCGGGACCTCCTTGGGACCTCGCCAGGACCCGCTTTTTCCTCCCATCGCACCACCCCGCCCGCCCTAACTCACGCCCCCACCACAACCTCCGCCCACCCCCCTCCCCGCGCGACGAGTTTTTTCCCCGCCTCCTGCCTCCGCCCGTCCAACCGTCCCGTCCCCTTGGCGTTCCCCCGACGCCCGGGTAAACATTCCACCGACAGCCGCGTTCTCCCCAGCGTTCCGCCGACCGAGGAGCCCGCCGTGACCCGCCGCCACCGGATCCCCGTTGCCACCACGGCGCTCGCCCTGACGATCGCCGCCGTCGCCTGCGCGTTGGCCGATCCGCCCGCCGCCCCACGCACCACGCCGGCCGTCGCCGACGACGAGAAAGACTTCCTCCCCCTCTTCGCCCCCGACGCCCTAAAGGACTGGCGTCAAGCCGGCCCCGGCCGCTTCGTCGTCAAGGACGGCGTCGCCACCGGCGAGGGCGGCATGGGCCTCTGGTGGTACGCCGGCCGACAGTTCACCGACTTCGTCCTCCGCGGCGAGTTCCTCCAGGAACAGCCGATCGCCGACTCCGGCGTCTTCGTCCGCTTCCCCGACCCGAAGAACGACCCCTGGGTCGCCGTCAAACAAGGCCACGAAATCGAGATCGGCGACCCCGACCCGAAAGACCCGACCTGGCGCACCGGCAGCGTCTACCCATTCGCCGCGTCGTCCGACGCCAACACCCGCCCGCCCGGCCAATGGAACCCCTACGAGATTCGCTGCGTCGGCCACACCTACGTCGTGCAGATCAACGGCAAGGAAGTCACCCGCTGGACCGATCCCGACCGCCGGACGGCCGGCGGATACATCGGACTCCAGAACTACGACGACCAGAAGACCGTGCGGCACCGGAACGTCCGGGTCAAACCGCTGTAATACCAGAGGTGCGGTGATGGACGAGTCCCTGTCAATCGAGCGCGGCGGCGAGCGGATCGACCTCGGCCGCCGGCGGTTCCTCAACAGCGCAGTCACCGGCGCCGCGCTCGCCTGGGCCCCCGCCATGATGGCCGCGGCGCAGGAACAAGCCGCCGCCGCCCCCGACGTCCCCGCCGGCAAGAAGATCAAGGTCGGCCTGATCGGCTGCGGCAGCGTCTCCGGCTCCTACCTGCCCAACCTCCGCGACACGCCGTGGGTCGAGCTCGTCAGCGTCTGCGACCGCATCCCCGACCGCGCCCGCCGCCGCGCCGCCGAGTTCAACGTCCCCCACGCCTTCCCCGACGTCGACGCCATGCTCGCCGGCCCGCCCTTCGATTTGCTCGTCAACACGACGTCGATGCCGTCCCACTACCCGGTCAACAAGCGGGCGCTCCAGGCCAAGCGCCACGTCTGGAGCGAAAAGCCGATGGCCCTCGACGTCGCCGAGGCGCGTGAGCTGCTCGCGCTGGCGGCGGCGAACGGCGTCCGCCTCTGGGCCGCCCCCACCTGCGTGCTCAGCCCGCAGTTCCGCTTCATGGCCGACGCGATCGCCGCCGGAAAGCTCGGCCGCGTCACCGCCGCCCACGGCACCTACGGGCACAACGGCCCCTCCTGGTCCGCCTGGTTCTACGAGAAGGGGGGCGGCAGCCTCTACGACCTCGGCGTCTACAACGTGACCACCTTGTCCGGCCTGCTCGGCCCCGTCCGCGCCGTCGTCGGCATGACCGCCGTCCTCAACAAGACCCGCAAGGTCGACGACAAGGGCGAAATCGCCGTCGAGGCCGACGAGAACACCATGCTGATCATGGACCACGGCAACGGCGTGCTGTCGCACGTCCAGACCGGGTTCGGCTACTTCGACGGCGAGACCGCCCCCGCCCGCGAGCGCAAGCTCTACACGATCGACCTCGTCGGGACCGAGGGCGCGATGCACCTCCAAGGGTGGGACTGGGGCCCGGCCGCCGTCGACGTCGCCACACCGCAGCGCACCACGCTCACCCCCGCCTGCCGCGAGCCGTGGCCCGACGGCTGGCAGGGCGGCGCGCGCTACGCCGCCCGCTGCCTGCTGACCGGCGAGCGCGGCCTGATCACCCCCGAGCACGGCCTCCACGTGCTCGACGTGATGAACGCCTGCCACGAGTCGCAGCGGACCGGCCGCCGCGTCGCGGTCGAGACCACGTTCGACTGGCCCATCATCAAACCCAAGTGAACCGACCTTTTACCCCGAAAGCCTGACATGAACCTCCGCCACCGGATCGTCGCCGCCGTTACCGCCGCCGCCACGCTCACGCCCCTCGCCCGCGCCGCCGACTGGCCCGGCTTCCGCGGCCCGAACCACGACGGCATCTCCGCCGAGACCGTCGCCTGGCCCAAGACCGTCAAGCCGGTCTTCAAGGTGCCCGTCGGCGAGGGCTTCGGCACGATGGCCGTCGCGGGCAACAAGGTGTTCCTGACCGCCGAGGGCGGCGGGCAGGAGGCGCTGCTCGCGCTCGACGCCAACACCGGCGAGCGCAAGTGGCACCACGTCCTCGGCCGCAGCATCTACGAGCAGCAGGGGGGCAACGGCCCGCGCACGACCCCCGCGACCGACGGCAAGCTCGTCGTCGCCTACTCCACCCACCTGAACCTCGTCGCCTGCGACGCCGAGACCGGCAAAGTCGCGTGGCAGCACGACGTCCAGGCCGAGTTCAACGGCCGCTCCCAGATGACCGGCGGCATCCAGAAGTGGGGCAACGCCTCGTCCCCCGTGATCGACGGCGACCGCGTCTTCGTCTACGGCGGCGGCGCGGGCAGCACGTTCCTCGCGTTCGATAAGGCCACCGGCAAGCTCGCGTGGAAGGCCGGCGACGAGAAGATCACCCACGCCAGCCCGACCGTCGCCACGATCCACGGCGTCCGCCAGGTGATCTTCTTCTGCCAGTCCGGCCTGGTCTCGGTCGACGCCGCGACCGGCGCCGAGCTCTGGAAGTTCCCCCACAAGTACAACGTCTCGACCGCCTCGACCCCGGTCGTCGGCGGCAAGGACAACGACGTCGTCTACTGCTCGGCCGGGTACAAGGTCGGCGCGGCCGCCGCCAAGATCGCCAAGGACGCCGACAAGTTCACCGCCACCGCCCTCTGGCGCAACACCGACGAGCACGAGTTGGCCAACCACTGGACGAGCTGCGTCTACAAGGACGGCTTCCTCTACGGCATCTTCGGGTTCAAGCAGTACGGCCAGGCCCCGCTCAAGTGCGTCAACCTCGAGAGCGGCAAGGTGATGTGGGAAAAGCCCGGCTTCGGCCCCGGCGGCACCGTCCTCGCCGGCGACACCCTGATCGCCACCGGCGACAAGGGCCAGGTCGCCTTCGTCAAAGCCACCCCCGAAGGCTACCACGCCACCGGCGGCGCCAACCTCGTCGAAGGCAAAGTCTGGAACGCCGCCATCGTCGCCAACGGCAAACTTTACGTCCGCAGCACGAAACAGAACGGCAACAGCAAGGAGCAGGGGTGGCTGGTCTGCCTGGACGTCGCGGGGAAGTAGGGGAGGACAAATCCGAATGACGAAATCGCGAAATTCGAATCAATGACGAATGACGAAGTGCGAAGGACGAAACGGTCGCGCACGCCATGATCCGCCCGTTTCGTCCTTCGTCATTCGCGCTTCGTCATTGATTCGTTCTTCAAGATTTCGTCATTCGGGCTTCCCGCGCAGCGGGCTTCCCCTCACGCCGCCAGCTTCGGCGCTGGCCCGCCGAGCGTCGCGGTCGGCCCGCCGCCGCCGACGTGCCGACGTGCCGGCAAAGGCGGCGCGACACGACTCATACATCAGGCACGGGAACACCACCGAGGGTGTTAAGATGACGCCGGCGCGGGTCACGCGCACCTGATGACGCCGGCCTGGGCCGGCACGGAGCTGGGCGACACGCCTCATGGCCGGGGAACGCATCTCATCAACCACCTGCGAGTGACCATGCTATCGGACACGTCGCGCTGAACGCGGCCCTTCAGCTTTCGACCCGCCGTGCCGCCGCGCCCCCCACGGGCGGAGGGCTGAGTGAGGGTGGGGGTTCCAAAGGGCGGGAGAGAGAAACTTGGGTCCGCGATGGCTCTCTCCCGCCCCCTGGCTTCTCGATTGGCGCTGCCGGGCACCGGTCGGCTAGCCGTGCACGTCCAGCGCGGTCGCCTCCCACCTGCGAACGGTCACGTCGTAACAGTGGCCGGGATCCCAGGCGAACCCGTAGGCGAGGACGATGGTCGGCTCGCCGGTGTCCGGCTCCAACCGGAGCCAGACGGACGTCAGTTCCGCGTGCTTCAAGATGTCGAGCGGCTGCGCCATCGCGGGGAGTTGCACACCGTCCGGCGGGTACGCGCCGAAGCTCGCGTCGAACTGGTCGAACAGCAGGGCGGCGATGCCGGGCGAGAGTTCGTCGTACCTGCGGCCTAGCTCGTGGTAGGCGCGCCGCGCCGCCTCGCTCGGGCCCCGTTTGGTGCCGGGGACATCGACCCAGACGGGTCGGAGCCCGTCGCGGAACGTCGCACCCGCGTCGCGACGGGAAGACCACGTCTCCTCGAAGCAGATCGGGCCGAAGTCCGGGTCTTCCAGTTCCCTCGCCGGCTCGGGCCACAACCAGCGTACCAGTCGGTCGACCAGTCCCATCCGCGGTCCTCGCTGCTGCCGCGGCCGCCGCCAGACTCATCGGCGGCCGCGAGGGCCGTCAAATCCGCTCGAACTCGCCGGCGTACCCCTTCGGCCAGACCACGTCGTACGCGCCGCTCTTCAGGCGCTTGATCACCAACACCTCGCCGAGCGCCTTCCTCAACTTCAGGTACGCCATGACGACCTCGATGCAGCCGTCCCACGGGCCGTTCGGCACGACGAAGATGTTCGCCGCGCCCCCGAAGTCGTGCCCGTCGACGACCGCCGCACCGTTCTGCTCGAACGCGCGGGTCAGCGTCTCCTCGATCTCGACGACGCGGTCGTACGACGGACTCGTGGCGGCGGGAAACTGGATGAGGAGCGTGTTCTTCAGAGCTGTCTCCCGGTCCTCGCTTCGCGAGGACCGCCCGCGTGTCCGCCGGACGCCGTCCGGCGGCGAGGATCTTACCCGACCCGGGCCGCGAACGCCTCGACCCGCCGGCGCCCGGCCGCCGCGGGGGCCGCGCCGTGATCCGCCGTTCCGTTCTTCGTGCCCCTTCGGTCATTCGTCATTGATTCGGATTTCGGGTTTCGTCCTTCGGGTTTCTAACTCGTCCTTCCCGTCACTCGCCTCACCCGCGGTCGCGCGCTACGATCGTGCTACCATCCGCTTCAGCGGACGGAATCCGCGTCCGGCGGGCGGCGCGTTCCGCCATGCGAATCCGAGGGGCGGGCGGAAGGAACCAGCCGGACTCCCAGTTTCCTTCCCCCCGCCCCTCGGGCTCCCCACCCCCCATCCTCCTTCCTCTCCCTCCCCCCGCCGGGCGGGCGAGCGCGCGGGGGCGTGTCGGCGAAGGGGGCGCGGGCCGCGCGCGCCCGGTATCATGGGGACATGATGACCCCCGGCTTTCCGAAGTTCGGCCCGCCGCAGGTTGCCGTGGTGCACGTCGAGACTTGGACCGGCATACTGCTGACCCTCGACGGGCGGCGGTTCGTCGGGACGGGTGAAACGTGCCTGCTGTTCCCGACGTTCGCCGAGGCGGAGACCTATGCCCGACAGAAGGTGCGGGAGGACCCGCAAGTCGACTGTGTACTGTTCGACCACGCCGGCGTGCAGGTGGCCGAAGTACGTCCGGCGTGGGTCTCCGATTTCAAAGCCGAGCGACCGGTCCTCCGGCAGTTGTCCGAGGAATACAAGGCGCTGACGCTGGACGAGGAGCGGGGTCCCCGGGGGGAGTCGCTGAGGACACGGTACTGGGCGATCGTCGACCGCATGGTCGACCAGGGGCTGTCCGAACCGCTGCCCGAGGACGAGCTGATCGACGGCGACTTCTGGAGCGACAAGTACCGGGCCTTCGTCCACCGTCATCTGATGGCCACCGACCGGGAGTACCGGTTCGCGCGGTGGTTCTTCGAACGGCTCGGGAGGATCAGCGATTGGCTTACGAGGGCGCGACACACGTTCTAGTCCATCCCTCGGCCAAGAAGGAGGCCCGCGCCGGGGCGCGCGGGCGACGCGGCGTCTCGGAATCGCGCGGGCCGCCGCCGGGCGGAGGCGTGCGCGCGGGGGCGTGACGGCGAAGGGGCGCGGGATCCATGGGGCGTGCGCCTGGACCCGCCGCCCGTCACCCGTAGCGGCCGGACCTCGCCACCCGTTCGCGCAGGAGCGCGGGGAACTTGTGGTCGTGGGAGTCCGGACTGAACGCGGTCGCCAGCGCGGTCAACGTCTCGAGCTGCCCGTCGGTCAGCCCCGCGAGGGTCGCCCCCTCCCCGTCGACGGCGCCGAACTCCAGTAAGCGGAACAGCCGCTCGCGCGACGCCCAGACGCGTTCGGGCAGGCCGGTCTCGCGGAAGCCGCGAACGTTCGCGTCGCGAAACTCGACCCACCGATCGTGCCGGTTCATCGGGCACCTCCCTCGGCATCGTACCGCGCGCGGGCGGCGTCTCCAGAGTCGCGCGGGCGACGCGCCACCCGCCGTCCGGCCGCGCGGCGGAGGGGCTGAGTGAGGGAAGGAGTGAGGGTGGGGGTTCCAGGGGGCGGGAGAGAAACTTGGGTCCCCGATGGTTCTCTCCCGCCCCCTGGCTTGGCGTGGGTTAACCCCGCGCTCCGGGACGACCGGAGGGCCACCAACGCTCATGTTCAGTCGCGTCCTCGGCGAACCCTGCCCCCATCAGCAGATCGCGCCAGTCCGTCTTTGCCAGTTCGATGGCTCCACGCAACCCGTCGAGGCGGCCGTGGCTGAACTTCATTGCGGCGAACCGAAAACGTTCAAGCTGGAACTGATCAAGCTCGTACAGGAACGGGAGATTGTTCCCGCACTCCTCAACGAGCATCTGCTCGGCGGCCGCACGGTCATCCGGTGCGAACAACGCTTCGAGTCGGAGACGCGTTTCCGGGCTTAGCGGCTGCTTCTTCACACGACACACTTCCTGTGCTCTTACGCGCCGCCGCGTCGTTAGCGACGCCGAGCGGCTGGTAACGTATCCCGCCGCCCCGGCCCCGTTTATGTAGTGCGCCCGCGGCGAGCGGCAGGACGACGTTTTCCCTTCGTCGACGTGCCGACCCGGGCCTTAGCGGCCGCCGGGCGGCCGCACTGTTCCTCCGCGAGCAACAGGGCGTAACGCAGGCCAGCCACCACCGCCCGTGCGCTCAGCGGCCTGCCGATGGCGGCGCCGTCGTCCTGCCAACTCCAGTATGCCTGGAGGGCGAGTGACTCCCCGGTGGCCTGCGCGTGATGATACTCGGCTGGGGCAAGCTCGAACGACTTCAGCATCGAGCGGCCCCGCTGGCGGACTTCCAACTCCATCGGGTGCCCGCACAACATGCACACCGGCCCACCAGGAGACGGCCAGGCGCTGCGCTGCCGCAGTGAGACCCTGCGACCGCACTGGCTGCACACGAGATGCTTACGGGTTGATGCCATATCGAGCCCAGGGGGCGAGCTTCGCGAGTGCGGACCACTGCGCCGGCGGGCGGGGCGGATCGTACCCGATCCGACCGGCGAGCGCCTCCACCCGCCGCCGCCCCGCCCCCGCGGCCTCCGCGCCGTGATCCGCCGTTTCGTCATTCGCGCGCCTTCGGTCATTCGTCATTGATTCGAGTTTCGAGCTTTCTTCGTTCGGGTTTCCGCATTCGGCCTCCCCGTCGCTCGCCTCACCGGCCCGCCCGCGCTACGATCCGGCTACCATGACCTCCCCCTCCTCCCTCCCGTCCACGCTGTTGTCCGCCGACCTGTTGTCCGGGCACGGCGATTGGGCGCAGAAGCTCGCGTTCGTCGTCGAGATGATGCGGGACCTGTCGCGGCAGACCGACCCGCAGGTGATGGTCGCCGAGTATGGGAAGCGGATGCGGCAGGTCGTGCCGTCCGACGCGTACTTCTCGCTGTCGCGGCGGGACCTCGAGCGGCCGGCGTTCCGGATCACCCGCTCCAGCACGTGGGAGGGGACGATCAACCCGTGGAAGCAGAAGGACCGTTTGCCGGTGTTCGAGGGCGGGCTGATCGCCGAGCTGATCTGGGGCGATCTGCCGGTCGTGATCGACGACTTGGCCGAGCGGCTCGACCCTTCGGATCCGGCGCACGCGTACCTCGCGGGGATGGGGTCGCTGCTCGCGATCCCGCTCTACGACAAGGGGGCCGCGCTCAACATGGTCGTGATGATGCGCAAGGAGCCGGCCGCGTTCGACCGGGCGAAGTTGCCGGAGCACGTCTGGATGAGCAACTTGTTCGGCCGGGCGACGCACAACCTCGTGCTGTCCGAGCAGGTGCGGAGGGCGTACGACCAGGTCGACCGCGAGCTCAAAGTCGTCGCCGACATCCAGCGGTCGCTGCTGCCGACGACGCTCCCGCGCGTGCCGACGCTGGACCTGGCGTGCCACTACCAGACGTCCACCCGCGCGGGCGGCGATTACTACGACTTCTTCGAGCTGCCGGACAACAAGTGGGGCGTGCTGATCGCCGACGTCTCCGGCCACGGCACGCCGGCCGCGGTGATCATGGCCGTCACCCACTCGATCGCGCACATGCTCAGCGAGCCGCCGCTGCCGCCCAGCCGGCTGATGAAGTTCGTCAACCGCCATTTGACCAGCCGGTACACCGGCGGCAGCGGGACGTTCGTGACCGCGTTCTACGGCGTCTACGACCCGGCCGACCGCACGCTGACCTACGCCAGCGCCGGCCACCCGCCCGCGCGGCTGCTCCGGTGCGGCGAGATCCTCGCGCTCGGCGGCGACCGCTCGCTGCCGCTCGGGATCGACGAGGGCGAGCCGTACGCCGACAACCAGCAGGAGCTCCGCGTCGGCGACACCCTCGTGTTCTACACCGACGGGATCACCGAGGCCCGCAACCCGAAGGGGGACATGTTCGGCGAGGAGCGCCTCGACGCCGCGTCGCTCTGCAAGGAGACCGCCGAGGGGACGATCGAGTCGATCCTCGCCGACCTCGACCGCTTCCGCGCGGGGCGGAAGCTCGCGGACGACAGCACGCTGCTGGTCGCGCGGGTGCTGGAGGGGCCGGACGACAAGGGGCACGGGATATGACCCGCTGCGCGGGAAGGACGAATGACGAAACCAGAATGACGAGTCAATGACGAAATCCGAATGACGATGGGCGAAACGGCCCCGGCGCCGCGCCCGCGCCGTTTCGTCATTCGAGCTTCGTCATTCGTCATTGATTCGGATTTCTGGTTTCGTCATTCGGGTTTCCCCCCTAGTACGTCGCCCACACCCCCGGCGTCAGCAGCTCCACCAGGTGTCCGTCCGGATCGCGGAAGTACAGGCTCATGCCGCCGCGGGGGCCGGCGACCCAGCTCTCGACCTCGACGCCGAACTCGGTCAGCCGCTTGCCCCACGCCTCCTGGTCGTCGGCGGCGATCGCGAAGCCGACGTGGATCTGGCCGGAGCCGTCGTGCGGCGGGATCGTCCCCCCCTGCGGCGCGACGCTCGGCTGCCGGGAGCCGCCCTGCACGAACAGCAGGAGGACGCTGCGGTCGCCGACGGCCAGCGCGGTCAGCCGCTCGTCCGACAGCAGGACGCGCAACCCGAACAACCCCTCATAGAAGCGCGTGGAGCGCTGGAGGTCCTTCACGTACAAGGCCGTCTCGACGATGCCGTTCACGCGGGGCTCGAGCATGCGGGGCATTGTCGGGCGGCCGCGCCGGCGCGGGAAGGCGCGAAGTGGGGTGAGGATTCAGGAGACAGGAGCCAGGAGTAAGGAGACGAAAGGCGGGCGGCGGTCACCCGACGTCGTGCCACTCCTCCGGCCCGCGGGCGCCAGGGGCGCGGCCGAAGCGGGCACCGATCGCGGCCGCGGACAACAGGCCGATCAGGAACCCGCAAAGCGCGCCGGTCACGAGCCCGGCCCTGGCGTAGGGGAACGCCGCGTCCGTGCCGGGCCGGCTGCCGATCGCCGCGCCGATCCACGCGCCCAGCAGTGCGGCGAACAGCGTCCAGACGGCAACCCAGTGGAGCGCGCGGCGGAGGGCATGGCCGATGTCGGCCCGCTCCCGGGCCCACTCCTGATCCGATTCCGACGGGACTACGTCGAACTCCCATCCGCGCCGTCGGCGGAACTCGGCCGCCCGGGTCGGCCGCCGCCCGAGCTCCGCGTCGCGCAGATCGGTCTCGCACCACTTCGGCGCGCCGAGGTGGACGTCGGTCAAGTCGGCGTGGCACAGGCGGCACCGGGTCAGGTCGGCGTCCGTCCAGTCGACGCCCACCAGCGACGCGCGGGTCAGGTTGGCCTTGAACAGGTCCGCCTTGATCAGCGTCGCGTCGGTCAGGTCGGCCTCGCGCAAATCGGCGTGGCGGAGGTCGCAGCGCGAGAGGTCGGCCCGGTGCAGGGTGGCGGCGTGCAGGTTCGACCGGTTCAACGTCGCGTCCCGCAACAGGGCGCCGGCCAGGCGGGCGCGGAACAGGTCGGCGCTCGCCAGGTCGGCGAAGTCCAGTCGCGCACCGGTCAGGTCGGCGCGGGACAGGCTGGCCTGCCGGAGGTCCGCCCCGTAAAGGTTCGCGGTCCGCAGGTCGGCGTCGTCGAGCCGGCAGGCGGTCAGCTTCGCGCGGGCCAGGTTGATCCCGTGCAGCTTCGCCCCGGTCAGGTCGGCGGCGAACAGCGCGACGTCGACGAAGTCCCGCCGACCGGCGGCGTACTGGGCGAGGAGCTCGTCTGCGGTCAGCGCGGCCATGGCGTAAGCCGAGTGGAGGGAATCGTGCGGTCCCGGAGCCACGCATCATACCACCTCCCGGCGCGCGCCCGCACCCCAATCCGCCGGCGTTCCCTCACTCCCGCCGTCGGAACTGGGCCAGGCCGAACGCCGCATCGGGCGCCGGCGGGAACCCGTGCAGCGCGTTGCGGTGGCCGGCGCGGACGAGGTCGGTGGCCCTCCGCAGATGCTCGGCCGTGCGGACGCCGCCCGCGTCGTGGATCGCGATCAACCCGGCGAGCCGCACGATCTCCTGCAAGTGCGAGAACGAGAGCCCGTCCGTGTCCGCGGCGAGCCGGGCGCGGACCGCGGCGTCCTCGGCCGGCAGGTGGCGGTCGAAGAACGATCGCCGCAGGCCCGCGTCCGGGCACGGAACTTCCATCACCACGTCGAACCGCCCGGGGCGGTTGTTCAGGGCCGGGTCGAGCTGCTCCGGGTGGTTCGTGGTCGCGACCAGCATCAGGCCGCCGCTCAGCGACCCCTCGATCCCGTCGATCAGGTTGAGGAACTGCGAGAAATCGACCGTCTTCAGCACGTGGTCGAGGTCCTCGATCACGAGCAGGGCGGGGGCGTGGTCGGCCCACTTGCGGAAGACGTACTGAAGGTCGCCGTCGTCGAAGCTCCGCGCCGGGCGGAGCAGGATCGCCGGGACGTCCGGCAGCGCCGCCCCCAGCGCCCGAACGATCGACGTCTTGCCGTTGCCGGGCGGCCCGTGCATCAGCACCCCGCGGCGGTACGGCACGTCGAGCGACCGGTACAGTTCGGCGACCGCCGGCGCGAAGAACTGCACCACCTCGGCGCGCACGCGCGCGACGACGTCGGCCGGCAGGAACAGGTCGTCCCACGCGAGCGGCTGGCGCGGCTTGATCTCGCTGTCGTACGCGTCACGGACGACCTGCCAGACCGGCGCGTCGCCGCGGCGCCGCAAATCGACCAGGGCCCGACACAGCGCGTCGGCGCCGGCCGCAGCGGTGTCGGCCGGGGCGGCGGCGAGGCGGAGCGACTGGAGGTATTGGCCGCGGTCGTTGATCGAGTACCAGCGCGCCAGCACGAACCGGTGCCGCGGCAGGTGGAGCACGCCGCCCGGCTCCAGCCGCGCGGGCCGGCCGTCGTCCTCGGCGAGCGCGAGCGGCTGGGCCCCGCCGTCGAGCAGCGCGATCGGCCGCCACGCCGCCCGCGGGTCGAGGCGCGGCAGGAACCGGTCGAGGTCGGCCACGTCGAGGTCGCCGGCGTAGAACACGGCGTAATCCGGCAGCCCGTGCGCGTCCAGATGGGCGCGCAGCGCGGCCGTCGCGCGCTCGAGCAGCGTCAGGCCACAGGGAAATGGCTGACCGGCGGCCGCGGCGGGCACGGCAACAGACGGGGAACAAGCGGACTCGTCCATCGAGGGCTGAAAAATCACGGGCGCACCTTGGGCGTGGGAAGGAGAACCGGGGAAACGGCGGGGGCAGGCGGGATGGGACGATCAGCGGAACATACGCCCGTAAGACGCGGGCGGGTTCCACATCTGACAGCGGAAGAAGAACTCACCACGTAAATACGGAGGCACGGAGGCAGGCCCAGCACCGCTACAGGGAAGCGCGCCGCTTATCTGTCATCCGTGTCCTCCTACGGCGATGTTCCTCCCCCGCCCCTTCGTGTTTCCGCGGTGATTCCGCGTTCACTCCGCCATCGCGGCTTCGACGTCCGCAACGGTCTTCGGGATCATGTCGGTCAGCACGCGCGGGCCGGACTTCGTGATCAGCACGTCGTCCTCGATCCGCACGCCGAGCCGGCGGTCGGGGAGGTAAACGCCCGGCTCGATCGTCAGCACCATCCCCTCGACCAGCGGCCCATCGGGCGTGACGTCGTGGACGTCGAGCCCGAGCTGGTGCCCGACGTTGTGGATGAACGCGTCACCGAACCCGGCCCGCTCGATCACGTCACGGGCGGCGGCATCCACCTCGGTGTGCGTGACGCCCGGCCGCAGCGCCGCAATCGCGGCCAGCTCGGCCCGCAGCACGACCTCGTACACCTCCCGCTGCTCCGCCGTGAACTTGCCCGAGACCGGCAGCGTCCGCGTGACGTCCGCCGCGTACCCGCCGAACCGGGCGGCCGAGTCGATCACGATCAAATCGCCGTCGACTAGCGGCGCGCGGTTGTCCATGTAGTGCAGCACCGTCCCGGCCAGACCTGCGCCCACGATCGAGTTGTACGCGACGCCGCTCGCTCCCGCCGCCCGGTAGGCGTGCTCGAGCGCGTGGTCGAGATCCGCCTCGCTCAGGCCCGGCTTGATCAGCTTCAGCACCTGGGAGTATCCCGCGGCAGTGGCGCGGACGGCCTGCTCCATCAGCGCGAGCTCGGCCGGCGACTTCACCGTGCGCATGCGCGGCAGGAGCTGGGTCTGGTCCTCGATCGCCAGCCCTGGGATGCGCTCGGCGAGCTGCTTGAAGACGGCCAAGTCCGGGCTCACCGCGCCAGGGTAGACCGTGAACGGGTGCAGGCACGCGACCCGCTTGCTCCGGCGGGCGGCGGCCGTCAGGAACGCCGGCAGCGACGTCGTGCGCAGGATCGTGTCGAAGCCCGTCGCGTCCTTCAGCTTCTGACTGACCGCGTCACGGTAGCCGTCCCACCGGTCGCGCTCCGGGTCGATCGGCTTGAGGAACAGCGTCACGCGGCGCTTCGGGTTCTCGTTGGCCGGGTCGAACAACACCGCCGCCCCCGGCTCGGCCTCAAGACCCGTGAGGTAGAGGAACGACGAGTCCGGCCGCCACTTCCCCAGCAGCGGCGGCGAGCCCTCCCCCGCGAACACAACGGCCGCCGACTGGCCGAGCGACTCGAACAGCCGCTGGCGACGGGACTGGTGCTCGGCAACGGCGATCGTGGGGGGCGTGGGCATGCGCCAAGTGTATCCCGGGCCGGGACCGGGACAATCGGCACGCTTGCGTGGCCCATCCCTTCAGGGGTGGGGGCGCGATTCGAGCGACAACCAGCGCCCACCCGCCGATCCCCCGCCGGCAGGCAGCTTCAGCGGCCCTGTGGATTTCCAATCCCGCCCCACCCCTGAAGGGACGGGCCACGGAAGGGTCGTGAGCGTGCTTCGGCGCACGGAGTCCGGAGCGCAATGAAGGCCGGGTGCTGGAGCACACCCTGCATGGCAACGTCACCGCCCCCGAAGCCGCGCGAGCGCCAGGGAGACGAGCAGCACGCCGAACCCCACGCCCCCCACGCTCTGGCTGAACGGCCACTCCATCCGGTTCGACAGCCCGAACCCCGCCCCCGCGTCGAACAGCCCGATCGCCGCCGCCAGCGCCAGCGTCCCCGGCACGCGCCGCCCCCACGGCAGCGCCGCCGCCGCCGGCAGGAACAGCAGCACGAGCACCATCACCATCCCCATCGTGTGCGTCCCCATCAGGACGACCGCCCCGAGCAGCCCGAGGAACGCCAGGTCCCACGCCGCCGGGTGCAGCGCCGCCAGCCGCGCCGCCGTCGGCGCCTGCGCGAGCAGCAGCCACCGCCGCCACAGCGCCGCGCACGCCGCCGCCGCGCCGAGCAGCACCGGGATCGCCAGGCGCGCGTCGGCCGCGGTCACGGCCACGTCCACCGCGTCCCCGACGAACAGCTTCTGCAACTCCCCCAGGTGCTGCTGCCCGTGCCCCCCGATCAGCAGGAACGGCACGCACATGCCCGCGACGTACACCGCCGGCAGCACGTGGTCGAGACGCCGGTGTCGCGCCCACGCCAGCAGCGGCAACGCCGCGGCCACCGCGCCGACCGCGAACGGCAGCCGAGACCCCGCCCCCGCCAACATCGCCGCCGCCGCCCCGACCACCACCGCCTCCGGCAACGACAGCGCGATGATCGCCTCTTTCCGCAGCAGGACGAACACCCCCAGCACCCCGCCCGCGACCGCCAGCGCGGCCACCGTCAGCAGCACCGGCAGGAAGAACGCCAGCAGCTCGACCAGCGGCACCTCGGTGAACCCATCGGTGGCGAGACTCGCAAAAGCAGCAGTCATGACAACAGGTGCCTGCAAGTGGCACGGGCATCCTGCCCATGAACGGGTGTATGGAGCGGTGGAAGACGCGACCCGCCCGATGTTGCGCCGCGGTTCACGGGCATGATGCCCGTGCCACGTCCGAGCATACTGTCCTCGGTCATAACGGGCCTCCCTCCGTGATCGCCCCGTCCAGCCGTAAGTCCGACAACTGCCCCTCCGCCGGCGCCGGCGACACGTGCGCGACGTCGTCCGCCAGCCCGGCAAGTTCCTCCGCGTCGTGCGTGATCAGCACGATTGCCAGCCCCGCCCCTTTCGCCGCCCGCAGCGCCCCGAGCAGATCGTCCCGCGACCGCTGGTCCAGCCCGTCCGTCGGCTCGTCGAGCAACAGCACCGCCGGATCGACCGCCAGCACCCCGGCCAGCATCACCCGCTGCTGCTGCCCGCCCGACAGCAACCGGAACGGGCGGCGCGCCAGGTGCTCCACCCCGAGCCCGCGCATCCGCTCCAGCACCTGTTCGCGCCGCCGCCCGACCCACCCGAGCACCGACCGCGACGACGTCGCCAGCGCCGCCGCGTCGAACGCGCTCATCGGCCACGCCGGATCGATCGTCCGCAACTGCGGCAGGTACGCCACCCGCGGCCGCCCGGCCCGCTCCACCCGCCCGTGCAAGGGCCGTAGCAATCCCGCCAGCGTCCGCAGCAGCGTCGTCTTCCCCGACCCGTTCGGCCCGAGCACCCCGAGGCACCGCCCCGCCGCGACGGTCAGCGCGTTGACGCGCAGCACCGGATGATCCCGGTACCCGAGAACCGAATTGGAAAGTCGAATCAGCATCGGCATCCGACGTTTAGCGCTCAGCGCCGGGTGGCATGGCCAAGCGTACTCGCTTGCCCGTGGCGAGTCGCGCAACGAGGAAGACCACAGTCGCCCGTGCCACCCGCGCCGCAACCTACTCCCGCGCCGCCACGCCCGCCTCCTTCGCCGCCCGCACGACCTGCTCCACGTTGTGCCGGAACAGGTTCTGGTACGAGTCCGCCTCCTTCACGCCGTTCACGTGATCGGGCAGCACGAGCAATCTCGCCCCCGCCTGCTCCGCGACGAACCGCGCCAGCTTGTTGTCGCTGTACGTCTCGCAGATCACGATTCGCACGCCCTGCGCTTTCATCCGCTCGACAAGTTCCCGCACCTGCTGCGCGCTCGGCGTGATCGACGGCTTGGGCTCGATCGTCCCCGCGACCTCCAGCCCGAACGCGTCCGCGAAGTACGCCCACGCCGGGTGAAACGTCACCACCTTCAGCCCCGCGTACGGCTTCATCTTCGCCTTCAGCTCGCGCTCGAGGTCCACCAGTTCGCCCGCCACCCGCTTCGCGTTCTCCCGGTACAAGTCGGCGTTCACCGGGTCCGCCGCCATCATCGCCCGGCCGAGCGTGACCGCCATCCGCTGCGCCGCCGCCGGGCTGAGCTGGTAGTGCGGGTTCCCGAACGCGTGCACGTCCCCCTGGTCCCGCCCGACCCGCCCCGACGGCACGTCGCGCAGCTCGACCCCGGCCGACATGTCCACGTTCCCCGGCCGCCCCGCCGCCACCCGCGGGTTCCGCGCCCCCTTGAGCAGGTTGTCCCGCCACGGCTCCGAATCGAGCCCGCTGTGCACGAACAGGTCCGCCTGGTTCAGCTTGAGCATCTCGGTCGGCCGGGCCATCACGTTGTGCACGTTCTCCGGCCCCGCCATCACGGAATGCACCGACACCTTGCCCACCCCAATCTGCCGAGCGAGGTCCGCGAACTCCGGCGTCGTCGTGACGATCTTCAAGTCCCCAAAACTGCTCGCGCTCCAAAAGGCGCAGAGCACAAGCGTCAGAGCGTATCGCATGTCAATCCTCTTCACGGTTCAAGTCTTCGCGTTTCGAGCTCACTTCATCGCCCAGTACGGGTGCGGCGGGTGCGCCCCGAAGATCCACGTCGCCTGCACGTAGATCACGTCCTCCGCCGCCACGTCCCCGTCCTTGTGCTGGTACATCACGCGGAACCGCAGGAACTCGCTCCAGTACCAGCTCACGTACGGCGTCACCGCCCACGCGTGCTGCCGGTCCTCGTTCGGGTTCTCCGTGTAGTCCAGGCGCACGCCGGCGTACCAGTCGCGGTTGAGCTGCTGCTGCCCGAGCACGTACGCGCCCCACGCGCTGTTCCTCCCCGCCGCCCGGCCGTCCTCGTCGAGGAAATCGAGGTCGCCGTAGATCACCTCCGCCTGGAACAACTGGTTGTTGAACCGCCCGCTCGGGTCGCGATGGACCAGCGTCGCGTCCAGGCCGAACAGGTTGACGTCGGCGTCGTTGTCACTGCTCCGCTTGCCCCACAAGTACGACCCGCCGAGCTCGAAGTTCCACCCCCGCGCGACGTCGGTGTTCCAGAGCAAATGTGCCGTCACCGCCGGCGAGTCGATCGTCAAATCCCCCGGCAGCGACGCCGACTCCGACCCGCCCCCCTCGCCCGTGGTCACCTCGAGCACCGCCTCCACGTACTGCCCGAACGTGAACCGCGGCGGGATCACGTACGACAGGCTCACCCCCGAATCCACCAGCGCCTCGGGGGCGAGGAACGCCTGGTTCACCAGCGGCGGGTCGCTCGTCGGCAAATCGTGCAAATGCAGCATGTTCTGCCGCCCGAACCGCACGTGGAACCGCCCGAGCTTGGCCGTCAAATTCGGCACGCCGAAGTCGTGCAAAAACAGGTACGCCTCCTCGACGTTCACCGACCCCTCCGGCCCCTCCGCCGGCTCGTCCGGCTCCGGGAACACCGGGTTCTCCACGTCCCGCTCGAACGCGAAGATCACGACCGCGTCCGCCCGCGGGTCCACCGCCGCGCGCAGGTCCAACTCGACCTCGCGCACGTCGAACCGGTTGTAGGCGTCGTTCGCCCGGCGGTTCGACCACGTGCCGAGGAAGTCGGTGACGACCGCGATGTCCGGGTTGAAGCTGGCCGCCGCCCGCTTCGTGTTCGTGACCGGCGCGCGCGCGTCGAGGTCCTTGAACAGGTCTCGCTTCACGCGGTCGACGTCGGCGTCCGTCGGCGTCGGCTCGGCGGCCCGCTCCTTGAGCTGCCCCTCGAGCCGCGAGATCTTCTCGTCCCGCGCCTTCAGCTCCGCCTGGTGCCGCCGCTCGATCTCGTCGAGCCGCTTCTCGAACTGGTCCAATCGCTGCTGATCTTGGGCCCGCGCCGCCGGCGCGCCCCAGGACAGAAACACGGCCAACAGGCCGAGGGTGATACGCATTTGCAGTAGTCCTTTTAGTCTCGGGGAAGAACGTGACGATGCAACGACGCGACCCGCGCGCATCAAACCAGGCGCGCGAAGCGTCACGAGATCGAACGTGAGACTAAAGGACGGGCGGCCCCCGACAATCGACCCGCCGCCCCACCCGCTGCGGCGCCAGTTGCGGCGCGAGGAGGGACAAGAACGCGACGAACAACCCCAGGCAGACCAGCAGCGGCACCCACCCTGCCCCGATCACCGGCCGGTGCAGATCCACGCACAACCCGCACGGCTCGTGTTCGTGATCCGGGCCGCCCTCGTCGTCGTGGTGTGAATGACCGCCCGCGAGCAGGGGGGGCAGGGCGTCCTCACCGTGGTCCTCATGCCCTTCATGCTCGTCGTGAGCCGCGGGCTCCGCCGGCGCCGCGTGCGCCGCGGCCAAATGCGTGCGCAGGTGCAGATGCTGCAACAGCCCCGTCGCGAGCGCGACGAAGCCGCCGAGCAAAAGGATGGTCATCAACCGCCGCACGGCGCGGGATTGTGCGCCCGCGCGCCGGCCGGTGTCAATTCTTAACGATCCGCCGTCACTCGGCCGCGGTGACCGCGCCCGGGACGACCCGCGTCGCCTTCAGCCCCTTCGCGGACTTCTCCACCTCGTACGTGACGGGCTGCCCTTCCTTCAGGCTCTTGAACCCGTCCATCTCGACGACCGAGAAGTGGACGAACACGTCCTCGCCCCCGACGTCGTCCTGGATGAAGCCGAACCCCTTTTGATCGTTGAACCACTTGATCTTGCCCGTGGCCATCCGCCGAAACTCCCGCTGGGCCCGACCGGCCCCGCCGCCTGTTTTCTCGGGCAGCGTGCCGGTGCGTCTGTGTGACTAGTTGCGCGGCCCAGGCGCGCCGGGCGCCTTCGTCCACTCCACCTGACCGCCGCGCAACATTTGCCGGCCGTCAGCCGCCAGCCCGGCGCCGTGTGGGCTAAGCGTCTCCTTATAGAATTCTCAATCTATCGCAAAAGCGGCCTCTGCCGCAAGCAGATTACGTAAGGTGGTTCTCGAGTAAAATTACCCACTCCCCCGGCCGCCCCCATCGCCCCGCTTTCAGATCGCGCGGAATCCAACCACCTGATTGGCGAGACCCCCCGTCATCCCTATAATCCGCCGTTTCCTCGATTTGAAAGGAACTCGCCCTTGTCCACGGCCTCCGCCCCCCACCTGAACTACGCCACCCCCACCGCCGGCGCCACCGCCCGACAGTTCCTGCTCCGCCGGCTCCACTCCCTGACCGGCATCGTCTTCGGCGGCTACCTCGTCGTCCACCTGATCATCAACGCCACCCTCGCCCAGGGCACCCAGCCGAAAGACGTCTACGGCGAACAAGTCGCCAAGATCCACTCGCTACCGTTCCTCCCGGTGATCGAGTGGACCTTCATCTACCTCCCGATCCTCTTCCACACCGTCTACGGCATCTGGCTGACCGTCAAAGCTCAACCGAACGTCGGCCACTACCCCTACGGGAAGAACTGGGCGTACGTGTTACAGCGGATCAGCGCGGTGATCATCGTGTTCTTCATGCTGTTCCACGTCCTGTCGCTGAAGTACGGCCTGTTCGGGACGAGCCTGAAGTTCGACCCGCACGCAGCGACCGGGACGATCCGCAACCACATGTCCGTCAGCGGGTTCATCACCTGGTTCGTCTACCCGATCGGCATCCTCGCGTCGTGTTACCACCTGGCGAACGGGTTCTGGACGGCCGCGATCACCTGGGGTCTGACGGTCAGCCGCGGCGCCCAGCGGCGGTGGGGGTACGCGTGCGCCGGGCTGTTCGCCGTCACGTTCATCGCCGGGATGACCGCCCTGATCGCGTCGGTCGCGCTGGCGAACCGGGCCAACCCCTGATCCCGATGAGAGGTGACGCCGACATGCCCTTCGACCGATCGATCATCGACGAATACGAGCGCGGCGGCGAACTGCTGGCCGCCGCCGTCCGCGGCCTGTCCCCGCAGGACCTGACCTGGCGCCCGCCCGCCGACTCCCCGGCCGAGGTCGGCAAGTGGTCGATCCACGAGGTCGTGATCCACCTGATGGACAGCGACGCGATCGCCGTCCACCGCATGAAGCGGGTGATCGCCGAGGAGAACCCGCTCCTGATCGGCTACGACGAGAACAAGTTCATCGCCTCCCTGTTCTACGACGAGCAATCTGCCGACGCGGCCACCACGATCTTCGACCTCGGCCGCCGCGAGCTCGCCAAGGTCCTCCGCCGCCTCCCCGACCCCGCCTACGACCGCACCGGCGTCCACAACGAACGCGGCAAGCTGACCCTCGCCCAACTCGTCAACGACTACGTCCGCCACCTCGACAACCACCTGACCTTCATCCGCGCCAAACGCACCAAGCTCGGCAAACCGCTCTAGATCCGTCCTACTGACTCCTGACTACTGACTACTCGCTACTCCAGGACTCGAAAATGGCCCTCCCCAGCAAGAAGCGCGTCATCGTCGTCGGCGGCGGCCTCGCCGGCCTCGCCTGTGCCATCCGCCTCGCCGAGCTCGGCGTCGCCGTCGACCTCTTCTCGATGGTCCCGGTCAAGCGCAGCCACAGCGTCTGCGCCCAGGGCGGCATCAACGCCTGCAACGACATCGCCCGCCAACAGGGCTACTCCGAGTGGGAGCACTTCGACGAGACCGCGCTCGGCGGCGACTACCTCGCCGACCAGCCGCCGGTCCTCGAGATGGCCAACTGGGCCCCGAAGATCATCGACCTCCTCGACCGCATGGGCGTCCCGTTCAACCGCACCCCCGAGGGCCAGCGCGAGCTCCGCCTGTTCGGCGGCAGCCTCTACAAGCGCACGTTCTTCGCCGGCGCCACCACCGGCCAGCAGCTCCTCTACGCGCTCGACGAGCAGACCCGCCGCTACGAGTCCGAGGGCAAGATCAACAAGTACGAGTTCTGGGAGTTCCTCTGGCCCGTCATCAACTCCGGCGGCGGCGGCCTCCCGCACTGCGTCGGCATCGTCGCCCAGGACATGCGGTCGATGCAGATCCGCAGCTTCCGCGCCGACGCCGTCGTCATGGCGACCGGCGGCAACGGCCTAGTCTTCGGCAAGTCGACGATGTCCGTCATCTGCACCGGCGGCGCGCTCGCCCGCTGCTACCAGGCCGGCGCCCGCTACGGCAACCCGGAGATGATCCAGGTCCACCCGACCGCGATCCCCGGCGAGGACAAGTGCCGCCTGATCAGCGAGTCCGCCCGCGGCGAGGGCGGCCGGGTCTGGGTGCCGCGCACCGCCGGCGACACCCGCAGCCCCAACTCGATCCCGGAGAACGAGCGGTACTACTTCCTCGAGGAGCGCTACCCGAAGTACGGCAACATCGTCCCGCGCGACATCGCGACCCGCGAGATCTTCCAAGTCTGCCAGGACGGCTTGGGCGTCGGCGGCGGGAACATGGTCTACCTCGACCTGCGCGACAAGGTGAAGGAGATCGGCCGCGAGAAGGTGCTCGGCAAGCTCGAGGGGATCCTCGAGATCTACGAGAAGTTCGTCGGCACCGACCCCTTGGACGAGCCGATGAAGATCTTCCCCGCCGTCCACTACTCGATGGGCGGCCTCTGGACGACGTTCACGCGGAACGAGAAGACCGGCGGCCTGCTCGCCAACGACCCGCAGAACATGTCGACCAACATCCCCGGCCTCTACGCCATGGGCGAGGTCAGCTTCGCCTACCACGGCGCGAACCGCCTCGGGGCCAACTCGCTGCTGTCGTGCATCTTCGACGGCCTGTTCGGCGGCGGGTGCATCCGCACCTACATCAACGACGCCGCCCCCGTGGCCGCCGCCGACGTGCCGCAAAGCGTCTACGACGCCGCCGCCCAGCAGGAGCAGTCGCGGCAGGACTGGCTGGTCAAGAACCAGGGCGACGAGAACCCCTACCTGCTCTGGCAGGAGGTCGGCAAGTGGATGACCGACAACTGCACGGTCGTCCGCCACAACGAGCGCCTCGAGAAGACGCTGGAGAAGTGCCAGGAGTGGAAGGCCCGCTACAAGCGCGTCCGCCTGTCCGACACCGGCATGTGGACGAACCAGAACCTCTCCTTCGCCCGCGCCCTCCGCGACATGATCCTCCAGGCCGAGGCCATCCTGAAGGGCGCCCTGCTCCGCAACGAGTCCCGCGGCGCCCACTACAAGCCCGCGTTCCCCAAGCGCGAGGACGACCAGTACCTCAAGGCCACCATCGCCACCTACGACGCCGCGACGGACTCCGCCCAGATCACCTACCTCCCCGTCGACACCAGCCAAGCCAAACCCCGCCCCCGCACCTACGGCAAGACCGAAGCCAAACCCGTCGACAACGGCCAAAGCCCCAACCCCGGCGGCGGCGCCTCCCCCGGCGCCCCGGCCCAGCCGGCGGTCGCGGTGAAGTGATGCCAACACTCTTCGGGCGGCGCCCGGCTCGTCCGCCGTCTTCACGAAGGACCGACCGTCCGAGGCCGCACGACGAGAGGAGTTGGCGGACATGGTGCGGCTTCTCAGCGAGGACGACGTCCGCCCGGTCATGGCTGCCGCGGATTTCGCCGCGCCAGGGATTCGCCAGGACCTCCTCGACGACCCGGACTGTGGCCCGCCGCTGCGTGTCTACCTCGCGCTGACGGACGGCCGTCTCGGCGCGGGCCTCGGCGCGGCAGACCGGTGGTTCAACCGGTACTACTGGTTCCTCCGGCTCGCGCACGCACACCGTGGAAAGTTCGGCTACGACGCGGGCATCGAGGATCAGCTATCCGCGGTGCTCGCGGAAGCTGCGCCGTTCGACGTCGATCCGTCTCAACTGGAGGGGCTGGAAGCGACCGCACGGCCGGCCCACTGATGCCACACGACGAGGGGCGGCCCGATCGGGAAGGAGCAGGCGATGCCGCGTTCTTCAACCGCGAAACGACTCGCACTGGGTGTGACGGCCGTCCTCGTTGCCGTCTGTATTCTGGTGGCGGTGGGGGCCGGACTATTCAACAGACTTCGTTACGACGATTTTGCCATCTCCGGCGACGTCGTGGACGAGCAGGGGAATCCGCTGGACGACGTCAAGGTAAGCGTTACCGGGGGGAGATTCATCAAATTCGGCGTCGAAACAAAGTACGACCAGAGATTCGCCCGCGTAAGCCGGCGGTTCCGGTTCGACGAGCGTCGTTATTCGACCGTCAGCATCGTGTTCTTCAAGGCCGAGTTTCAGGATCAAGAGCTGTATTTCACGAGCGGCGGTGAGCACACGGGGCTACGCGTCGTCCTGAAGCGTGGATCGGGGCCGGCTTCCTACCCCGCGCCGCCGTTGAATCGGCAGATCCCCTAGGAGTGGTTCCGCATGACTACCGCGAGCCGACATCGATGGGCGCGGCCGATCATCTTCGAAGGCATCGAACTGCCCGGGACCGCCTTGGCCATCGATCACCTTGGCAAAGAGCCCGAGGTGTCGGAAGAGGCGTCGGCTTGGCTGTGGCGATTCACCATCTGCGTCGGCGTCACGAACCGTGACAGCGTCGAGAACGTGATCCGGTTCGCCGGCGAGGCCTTGGACGTGGCGACACGGCATCGGGAACGGCTGCTCCGCGACATCCCCGCCCGGTTCGACGGCCCGTTCGACGCCGGGGTGCTCGACGAGTGGGTATCCGCTCTACGGACGATGATCGACGTCGCGCGCCGACGGGAGCAGTGTTCGTGGACTTCGTCGGACGCGGAATGACGCGCTGGCGCAGGCCCAGCGATTCGCCCCGCGGTGCCAAGCCAGGGAGCGGGAGAGGACCATCGAAGATCAAAGTTGCTCTCTCCCGCCCCCTGGGACCCCCCACCCTCACTCCTTCCCTCACTCAGCCCCTCCGGCGTCAGGACCCACACGCCCGCCTACTTCTCCGCCTCCCGCGCCGCCTCCCGCGCGTACGCCAGCACCGCCTCGTCCCCCGCTTGCACCACCTTGTTCCGCCGCGCGTACACCGCCCGCATCACCTCCAGCGCTTTGTCCGTCCGGTACTCCTCCCGCCCCCGGTCGGTCAGGAAGCTGAAACTCGGCAAGAACGTCGGCGGCAACTGGCTCGTCGCGATCATTGAGCAGTAGCCGACGTAGGTGCCGGTCATCAGGCGGGTGCCGATCGCGGTCTTGCTGTGATCCCCGATCAGGGAGCCCATCGTCCGCCGGCCGGTGTCCGTCTCGCGCCCGCCCACGTGGATCTTGACCGGCCCGTACGTGTTCTTCAGGTTGCTCGTCGTCGTCCCCGCCCCCAGGTTCACCCACTCGCCCAGGTAGCTGTCGCCGACGTACCCGTCGTGCGCCTTGTTCGAGTGCGCGGTGAAGATCGAGTTGTTCACCTCCCCGCCGATCTTGCAGACCGGGCCGATCGTCGTCCCCGCGTGGACGACCGCCAGCGGCTTGATCTGGGCGTGCGTACCAATGAAGCAGGGCCCCTTGATCACCGCGTTCGCCCCGATCGAGCACCCGGCCGCGAGCATCACCGGCCCGCGCGACCCGTCCAGCACCACGCCCGGCTCGAGCTTCACCCCCGCCCCGATCCAGACGTTCTCGTCGTGCACCACGTGGTACGGCCCGGCCGGCCGCTGCGACGGCGTCTCGTGCAGCGCAACGAAGTCCTCGACCAGCGCCTCCTCGTTCCAACTGATCAGGTCCCACGCGTACTCGGCCATCCGCGCCTGCTCGTCCATCCGCGGCAGATCGAACAGCTTCACCCACCGCTCGCTGCGCGTCATCGCGTCCGCGTACGACAGCCCCGGCATCCGCACGACCGCCTTGCGCACCAGGTTCCCCTCGTCGAGGATCACGCACGGGTCGTCCGTGTGCTCCCACCGCGAGAAGTGCAGCGTCCGCCCGCTGACCAGCAGCGCCGCCTCCTCGTCCAGGGGCTGGTTGACCGCCACCGGGAAGTCGAACTTCGGCACGAGCTCGCGCTCGCACCACCCGGCCAGCCCCGGTCGCACCCACAGCGTCAACCGCGTCGGCCGCAGGTGTCGGACCTGCTTCTCCAACAGCGTCCCCGCCCCGCTCGCCAGCGCGAACACCGGCCGCGACAACGACAGCGGCGCGAACGTGTGCCACTTCGATCCCTCGAAAATCACGACGTGCATAGGTGCCCCAACTATACCGCGCCCCCGACACAAAACGCCCCCACCCGCAAACCCACGCCGGGGCAGAGCGCCGGAGCGACGGCGACCAAGCCCCGCCCCGGATCCCCCCTCGCCACCGCGCGCATAAAAAGGCCGGGCCATTACTGGCCCGGCCCTCTCTCCCCTCCCTTGGGCGATCACCCCGTTCGATCCGCGGACCTACTTCCCCAACGACACCACCGCCGGCCCCGGCCCGTTCGCCGGCTTCTGGATGTCCCTCACCACCGCCGACCGGCCACTCTTGTTCCGGATCGCCGCCCCCTCCCGGCTTCCCTGGTAGAGGATCGTCAGCGTCGTCACCAGCAGGACGCAGGCCGACCCCAAACCGAATTGCGCGGCGCGGCGTTCAGACAACATGCGGTCTCCCGACCGAATGGACGTGTGCGGCTACAACCCGTGGGAGAGGTCAGGACGGCCCCCCGCCGCGATCCCTACTGCGCCTTCGACTCGCGTCTGACGATCTCCCACAACCGTGTGTCGCGAGTATACCCCGTGCCCTCTGGAAGGCAATTCCAGTCCACGCAATCGTCGCGCTGTGAGTGGGTTAGCACGCCGTTCCGGCCCGATAACCGTCCCGAAGCCGCAGCAACCGATAAAGCATCTCCAACCGCGGCACCGCCACCCCCGCCGCCTGTGCGAACCGCACCGGACACCCGAAGATCGCCTCGACCTCCATCGCCCGCCCGGCCCGCATGTCGAGGTGCATGCTGGTCTTGTACGCCCCCATGCCGCGGGTCGCGTTCACCTTCGCGTCCGGCAGCGACGCCGGCAGCTCCACCCCGACCGCCAGCGCCGCGCCCATCACCTCCGCCATGATCGACCGCACCAGCGCCTCCCCCTCCGGCGTGCCAATCAGCAGGTCGGTCGTCTGATCCAGCACGGCCGACAGCCCGTTGAACGGCACGTTCCACACCAACTTGTCCCACCGCGCGTAACGTAGATCGTCCGCGAGGCGCACGGGCACCTGGCTGACCTTGAACATCTCCGCCAGACGCGTCAGCCGCCCGCCGATCGGCCGCCCGAACTCCCCCAGCGTGATCAGCCCGTCGGCGATGTGGTGCACGACCCCCGGGCCGACCCGGTTAATGCACACGAACGCCGTCCCGCCGATCACCCGCTCGCCGCCGAACAACTCCGCCAGCCGCTCTTCGTTCCCGAGGCCGTTCTGCAGCGTGACGAGGATCGTCCCCTCCTTCACCAGCGGTCGGATCAGCGGCTCGTATTGGTCGTTCGCCGTCGTCTTCAGCGTGACCAGCACCACGTCCGCCCGCGGCATCTTCGCCGGGTCGTCGTACGCGTTCACCCGCTCCGCCGGCAGCACGAAGTCCCCGGCGTGGCTCCGCACCGTCCACCCGCGCTCCTTCACCGCCGCGTACTCCCCGCGCAACAGGAAGTGCACGTCCTGCCCGTGCTGCGCCAGCCGGCCTCCGTAGTACGCGCCGACCGCGCCCGTGCCGACGACCGCGATCACCGGCTTCTGATCGAAACTCATTGCTGCGGCTTCTCCTTGGCCGCCGCGGGCTTCGCCTCGCCGGCGGCAGGCTTCGCGTCCGCTTTGGGCGGCGCGGTGGTGATCATCAGGATGTCCCCATCAAACGTAGTCTGCAGCGAGGTCTTTCCGGCGGCCACGCCTTCGAGGATCCGCGCGAGCGCGACCGAGCACGGGATTTCCTTCGCCCGGAGATGCACGCCCGCGTCCCGGAGGACGCCTGCCCGCTCCAGCGCGTTCCAGTTGACCACGATGTTCGCCCCGCTCACGTCCCGCACGAAGTCGAGAACCTTGTAGAGCGGCTGCCCGTTGAATCGGATCTCTGGCATGACGCGGTCGAGGTGCTTCGGCAGCGGCTCGGCCTGCTCTTTTAGCTTGGCGGCGGCGGTCGAGACGACCACGACGCCGTCCTTCACCGTAAACCCGGCCCGCCCCTTTTCCGTTTCCAGCGTCTCGAGGATTCTGTTGAGCGCGCTTCGGAACTTCACATCCCGTAGGCGGACATCGACCCCCGCGTTCTCGCGAATCCCGACCGTTTCCAACATCTTCCAGTCCACCATGATCTCGACGCCCGACACGTCGCGCAGGAAGTCAACGACGTCCTTCAGCGAGTTGCCGCGGAAGCTGACCTCCGGCAGCCGGCGCTCCAGTTGCGCCTCGACGGCCTTGTCCTTGGCAGCGTCGCCCGCCCCGGCCTTCTCTTGGCCCGCCGCCGCCCACCCGAGTCCGATAGCGCAGATCAGCCCGACGATCATCGCACGGTACGTCATGGCGCGGTCTCCTGCGTAACAGTGTTCCCCTGGACGCCCGCACCCGCCCCGCCCGCCGCCGACCGGCCGCCCCGCCGCGCCCGCGCCTCGTCGAGGAACGCCTCAACGCGCCGCCGGAACTCCGCCGGGTCCGTCCGCAGCGCCAGCACGTGGTGGGTGCTCGCGGCCCGCCAGTATACCGTCGGCCCCGCCTCCGCCGGCCGCATTTTCACCGCCGCCTCCACCTCGTCCATGTCCACCGGGTCCACGAACAGATCGTCCGCCCCGTGGATCACCATCAGCGGGCAGGGCACCGCCGGGATGATCCGCACCGGCGCGACCGCCTGAAAGTCACAGCGGGCCATGCGCTGCGCCCACCCGATCGCCACCCGCTGGAACATCGGCCCGGGCATCCCCATCACCCGCGCGTGCGTCCGCGCCGCCGTCGCGTAGTCGTTGTACGGACAGTCCATCACCACCGCGCCGACGTCGTCCCGCAGCGCCGCCGTGCACGCGACCACCGCCGCCCCCAGGCTGACCCCGAACAACACCACCTCCCCCGCCTCCCGCGGCCGCCGCCGCTTGAGCTGGTCGATCACCTGCGAGAGGTCGTGCCGCTCGTAAAACCCGGCCGTCGTCTGCGTCCCGCCCGACTCCCCGTGGGCCCGCAAATCGATCGCGAGCACATGGTACCCCATCGCCCGAAACGTCGGCGCCCAAGCCAGGCCGCCGATCTTCGAATCCGCATACCCGTGCACGATCACGACCGTCCGCGCGGTGCTCGGCTCGGCCGCCGGCATCCACCACGCGCTGATCGTCAGCTCGGCGTTTGTCCGCTCGTCCCGGACGGCGAAGATCTCGTCCTCCGCCGGCAGTCCGAGATCGGACGGCTGCAACCGCCGCAAGATCCACAGCGCCCGCCCGCCCGTCATCCGCGGCGGCATCAGCAGCACCCTGGCCATCATGAAGCAGACGAGCAGGACCAGTCCGCCCCCGACGGCGAGGAGGACGAGGAGGAGGATTGCGACGCTTACGACCATCTCCCGATCTTAACTGCACTTGCGCAAGGGCCGCCAGTGACCAGGGGTAATGGCAGCACAGCCCCGGCGAAATTTTCAAGTTTTCCGCGAATCCGGCTCAAGAGTTATCCACAAGCCGTCCGATAAAGAAAACCAGCACCCGAGGGCCACGGACGGCCGGGGGTGGTTGTGAAACGAAATCCAGGAAGGAGAAAGCCGAATGAAGGTTGGCACTTTGAAGGTCGCGTTGGTCGTCGCTGCCGGATCGTTGATCGCCGTCGGGTGCGGGAACAAGCCCAAGGCGGCGGCGAACGGATCGGTGACGGAAATCCGGGCAGTCACCCCGACCGCCCCCGCCGTCGCGCCGCAGCAGGTTCAGCCCGTGCAGCCCGTGCAGCCGGTCCAGCCGATCGTGTCCGACACGCCGCCGACGTCGTCCCAAGTCGCCAGCGCGACACCCACGATCACCGGCAGCAGCTACACCGTGCAAAAGGGCGACACGCTCTCCAAGATCGCCCGGGCGAAGTACGGCGACGTCTCCGGCGTCCGCAAGATCAAGGACGCCAACCCCGGCATCGACGCGAACAACATCAAGGCCGGTCAGAAGATCAACCTGCCGTAACCACCGCGACAACCCAATATTGCCCGGACGCGGAACGCGGAGCGTTCCAAGTCCAGTGGCCGCAGCCGAGGCACGACCCCGCCTCGGCTTTTTTGCGCGCGCTCCGAGGCGCGACGCGCCGCCGCGAGCGTGCTCGCGGCGAGGCCGCTTCAGCGGCCGGGGTCTGGGTTCTTCCCGACGTCCGCACGCGACGCGCCCGTGGGGCCTACCATCCGCCAGAGTGCGACGCCCGCTCCCCAACATCCCCCGCGGCCCCCGCCGCAACCGCCCGCCGCGCACCCGCCTGCTCTTCGCCTGCCCGCGCGTCTCCCCCGAGTGGGAACTCGGCATGCTCCACGTCCTGATGAAGCCCAAACCGCAGACGCGCGGCGCCGTCGAGCACCGCCCGGACGGCCACCAGCCCTGGCCGGCCGACGCCGACGCCGCCCTCGACGCCGCCCTCGCCCTCCTCCGCGACCGCCTGCACCTCTCGCTCGAGGTCCACCGCCCGCCCGCCGGCGAGTACCACCTGCTGGCCGAGTACCGCCCCGAGCAGGCCGCCGACGTCCTGGCGCTCGCCCTGGTCCTGTCGCGCCGCCTCCCCGACCTCTGGTTCACGCTCGACCGCCTGTTCGTCCGCGCCGGCGTGTTCCACCGCCGCCAGTTCGGGTACAAACTCAACCTCGTCCCCGCGTCGAACGTCCACCTCCCCCGGGCGACCCGCGCGGCGCTGCGGGGTGCGATCTGATTCGGCGTCGTGCGCACCACAAGTAAGCACAGAGGAGAGCCCCCGCCCATGCACACCCTCCCCGCCGTCACCGAGCCCCTCACCACCAAGTCCCGTAGCGAGATGATCGAGATCACCAAGCTCGTCCAGCGCCATGTCCAGATCAACCGCGTCACCGACGGCATGGTGATCGTCTACGTCCCCCACACGACCGCCGCCGTCACGATCAACGAGAACGCCGACCCCGACGTCAAGCACGACCTGCTCCGCAAGCTCGACGCCCTGATCCCCAAGGCCGAGACCTACTACCAGCACGGCGAGGGCAACAGCGACAGCCACCTGAAAACCTCCATGCTCGGCAACAGCGTCACCGTCCTCATCGAGCGCGGCAAACTGATCCTCGGCACCTGGCAGGGCATCCAATTCTGCGAGTTCGACGGCCCCCGCACCCGCAGCGTCCTGATCAAGATCGTCAGCTTCGACCGCCCAACGAGCGACTGAGCCGGCGAAGGAAAAAGAAGGGCCGGCCACGTGAGGATGCGTGACCGGCCCGGCGGAGGGGATTGTGGACCCGGAGGCGGTGGCGCCTCCGGGTCAAATCGTCAGTACACCCGCGCCCCCGCGGCGCCGAACACCGTCTCCTCCTCTTTCACTTCCGAGATCGAGAAGACCGACGCCCGCGGCGCGGCCACCGCGGCGACCGCGGCCGTCGACTTCAGGGCCTTCGCCGCCGGCTTCACCTTCGTCCCGGCAACCGACCGCGCGGCCGTCGCGTCCGCCGCCGCCGCCGCCGCCGCCGCCGCCGCCGCCGCCAGCGCCGGCGTGCCGCCGCCGATATTCACCTCGTAAATCGTCACGGTCCCGCTCACCTCGTTGCTCGCGATCACCAGCGGCTTGCCGCTCGGGCTCTGGCTCGCGGGGACGAACGTCAGCCCCTCCGGCCCGAGGTCGAGCGCGGCCGCCGAGTTCGCGGCGGCGTCGAAGTTGCGGTTGTTCAGGTACTGCACGAACGTGGCGTTGGCCGGGTCGGTCACGTCGTAGACGAACAGCCCGCCCGCCCGCTCGACGCCGACGAACGCGTACGTGCGGCCGTTGATCTCGCCGAGCGTCAGCGCCTCGGGCTCGGGGCCCTTGTCGTCACTGCGGTCGTCGAACGTGTTGTTCGTGCTGCTCACGTTGAACGCGTGCGGCGCGTACTCGGCGACGATCCGCTCGAAGTCCGCCCCGCTGTCCCAGACGAGGTTGCCGTCGGTGTCGCGGATCGAGAACGACCGCCCGCCGAACGCGTACAGCGCGTCGAAGTCGCCGTCGAAGTCCGTGTCGCCCAGCCGGTTCGTCACCCGCAGCCGGCCCAGGTTCTCCGCCTTCTGCAGCTCGGCCGCGTTCGGGAACCGGGTCGGGTCGAGCTTCAGCTCGGACACGCGCGACAGCTCGTTCAGCGCCGCGTACTCCCGCGCGTCCCCCTCGTTCGCCATCACGAGGTACGTCTTGCCGCCCGCGGTGTACGCCGCGATCGAGTCCGGCTGGTACATGCCGAACACGTACGGCGACGACGTCGGCGCGATGTTGATCTTCTGATCCCGGTCCGAGAAGTCGGCGGCGTCGGCCGGCATCGTGATGATCCCGAGCACCTCGTTCTCCGGCTTGGGGTGCGGCGTCAGCCGCCCGGTCGCCGGGTCGAACCCGCCCTGGATCTGGAAGTCGTTGTCGTTCAGCACCGCGAGCGTCCGCCCGTCGACCAGCGCGAGTCCCTCGACCTTGCTGACCGAGTCGTACCCGGCCGCGATCAAATCGACGAACAACTGCTTGCTGACCGGCCGCACGCCCGCCGTCGCCAGCTCCGCGGCGGTGAGCGTCTCCAGCGTCTTGCCGGCCAGCGCGCCGGTCAGGCTGACGTTGGTCAGGTCCGTCGCGCCGTTGATCGAGATGCGGAACACCTTCTTCTGCGCGGTCGGGCCCGTCGCGTCGTCCCGCTCGACGACCAGGAACTCGCCGTTCCCGAGCGACACCGCGTCGCCGATCTTGTCGCTCGGCAGCCCCTCGATCTGATAGCCGAACTGCCGCGTCGCCTTCGTCATTGGGTCGATCTCGAGGATCCGGTTGAACTTCGACGCCCGGCTGGTCGCGTCGTTGGCGACGTCCGGGTTGTCGAGCGGCGACTGGATGAACGCGTACACCTTGCCGTTCTGGAACGCGATCGCCTCGAACCCGCGGTTCGCCCGCCGCGCCGCGAACACCGCCGGCAGCGCCTCGGTGCCGAAGAACCCCGCCGGCTTCCCCGCCGCCGCCGCCGTCCCCGCCGGCACCAACCGCTCGATCAGCCGCCCGGTGGCGGTGAAGTGGTACAGCGCCGGGCGGTACTCGTCGCTCATCCAGTACGTGCCGTCGTCGGCCCGCACGATCCCCTCCAGGTCCGCCCCGTACGGGTCGACCGGCAGCGCATTCCCGCGCAGGTCCACCGGCCGCTCGTCCACGTACGCCAGCCCCGACGTCCCCGCCGTCGTGTTCGGCATGCCCGTGATCGGCGTCACGCCGTCCTCGCGGGTCAGGAACACCCGCTGCCCGAGGACGATCTCGCCCGTCTTGCGGTTCAACTCGAACCGCAGCCACTGGGCCTGGTAGTTCGGCAGCGCAAACGGCCGCTCCGGCACGCCGTCCCCGTCCACGTCGCGCGGCTCCGGGTTCGGGCCGCGGTCGCCGTGGGTGATGAACATCCAGTTCCCGTTTGCGGGGTTCACGCCCTCGAAGTGCAGGCCGCTAAATCCGCCGAGCTTGATCTGCTCGCCCGCCGCCGTCGTCCCAAGCGTCGGCAAATTCTTGAACGTGTACTGCTCGAGCTTCGGCCCGTACGCCTTGAACCCCAGCGGGAGCAGCCGCGTCACGCGGGCCGACGCGATGTCGACCACCGCGATCGCGTTGTTCTCCTGCAGCGTGACGTACGCCGTCTTGGAGTCGGCCGACACCGTGATGTACTCCGGCTCCAGGTCCTGCGCCAGCGACTTCCATGGCGTGTAGATCCGGATCCCCTGCGCCACCAGCTGTTGGCGGATCGGCTCGAAGTGGTTGAACGTCGCCGTCCGCACCCAGTTCGGATTAACCTGCGCCGCGCCGCCGGCCACCGGGATGGTCGAGATCGCCCCCTCCGGGTCGAGGTCCAGCCCCGGGCTCGGCTCCCCCTCGTTGGCGACCAGCAGGTACTGCCCGTCCGGCGTGAACGTGACCATGTCCGGGATCGACCCGACGAAGATCTCCCGCTGCAGCACGCCGTCCGTGTTCAGGAACAAAATGCTCCCCGGGTACTGCGGGCTGGTGCGCCCGTCGATCGACACCGCCACCATCCCGTTCCGCACCGCGACCGAGTTCGGCGACGCCGGCAGCGCGACGCTCTTGAGGTACGTCGGCGCTGCCACGTTGCTCGCGTCGAAGAGGTCCAACGTCTTCGCCAAAGCGTTGGTCACGAACAGCCGCTTGGTCACCGGGTCGAACGCGTTGATCTCCGCGCTCGCCGCGTCGAACCCGGCCAGCGGCGACTTCACCGTCCCGCGCGGCGCGAGCATGACCGTCCCCAGCGGCTTCGGCGTCGCGACCGAGTCCGTCCGCGCCGTCAAATTCTGAATCCGCCCGTCCCGCCCGGCCGGCTGATCCGCCACGCCGTACGGCTTGGCCGAATAATTCGCCGCCAGGTAGTCCGCCAGCGCCTTCTGCTCCCCGCCCGGCACCGCGAACGCGTTACCGGTGGTCGGCGCGAGGTTCACTCGGTTCAGCCCCGACTGCGGAAACGGATACCCGTCCCCGCCGTCCGCCAGGAACCCGAGCGTGACCGTCCGGAACGTCCGCCCCGGGTCGCCCACGACCTGCCCGTTCTGCACGACCAGGTCCAGCGTGTTCCCCGCCGCGTCCTTGATCGCCAGCGACCGCACGCGGTCGCCCGGGTTGCGCCTCAAATCGAAGCTGAAGCTGAAGCCGCCGATCTGCGGGAACCGCCCCTGTTGGATCCCGCCGTCGCTCGCCGCCACCCCGTGCTCCATCAACGCCTTGAGCTGCGCCGCCGTCACGCTGACGACCGCCAGCCCGTTGTTGAACCGCAGCGAGTTCTCGATGTCGAGCTGGCTGACCGCCCCCGCCGGCTTGAACGCGTTCGCCTGCGGCGGGATCTTCTTCCCCGTCGCCGGGTCGATCTCCCCGATCGCGTCCCGGATCCCGCCGCCGTTCTTGATCGAGATCACGACCGACGGGTCGGCCTGCTTCGCCGCCCACAGATTCGCGTCCGCCGTCAGGTTCCCGAAGTTCGTCTCCTCGGTCCGCACGCCCGCCCGCTCGCCGTTCAGGTAGACCGCCGTCTTCCCGAACGTCGCCCCGTCCTTCGCCGAGATCACCGCCTTCAGCGCGTTGCTGATCTCCACCACCCGCGGCGACGGCGCCGCGTTCCCCGCCTCGACCACCCCCTGCGCGTCCGTCGCCCACGCCCCGCTGACCGCCGGGTCGTAGCTCCCGACGTCCACGACCCCCTCGGCGCTGAAGTCGACCACCAGCCGCCCGACGTACAGCCAGTTCGCCTCGGTGTTCACGATCAGCAGCGGGTTGTTGTTCGCGTCCTTCGCGGCGACCGGGTACGCCCCCTCCGACGTCGTCCCCGCCCGCAGGCGGTCCGTCGCGTCCGTCAGGTTCCGGTGCGACCCCCCGCCGATGATCACGTCCACGTTCTTGAGCAGCGGCGCCAGCGCCACCTCGTTGTTGATGTTCTGCAGGTGCGCCATCAGCACGACGTTCCTCACGCCCTGCGCCGTCAGCGCGTCCACCGCCGGCTGGATCTCCGCCGCCAGCTGGTTGAGCAGCGTCGGCGTCAGCGGGTCCGTCCCGGTCGACGGCTTGGTCACCACCGTCCCCGGCGAGCTGATGTTCGGCAGCAGCGGCGTCGTCGCCCCGACGATCCCGACCTTCACCCCGTTGACCGTGATCACCGTGCTCTTCGCGATCTTCGCCGGGATCGCCGACGCCTCCTGCCCGTCCGCCGTCACGATCGGGTTCAGGTCGGAGTTCTTCGAGAAGTCGAGGTTGGCCGACAGGTACGGGAACTTCGCCCCCTCCCACCCGCCGCCCGGCCGCAAAATCGTCGCGACCGCGCCGGTCCCCTCGTCGAACTCGTGGTTCCCGAACGCCGCCGCCTGGAACCCGATCGCGTTCATGATCGCGACGTCCCCGCGCCCCTTCGCCGCCGCCCCGAGCACCCCGGCCAGCGACGGGTCCGCCCCCGCCGTGTAGAACGGCCCGGGGATCCAGTTGTCCCCCGACGACAGCACCAGCGTGTTCGCGTAGTCGTCCCGCAGCCCGTTGACGACCGCGCTGAACCGCACCGTGTCGTCCAGCGCCGGCACGCCCGCCTCCCCGTCCGACGCGTGCAAAATCTGCAACCTGAAGTCCCCCGCCGCCAGCAGCAGCCGCGACTCCAGCGCGTCCACCACGAACCCCACCGCGTCCCCCAACACCCGACGAGCGTACCCTGAGCGCGACATGCGTTTCCTGCCTTCCTGGTAGACGTGCGGCGGACCCGGCGCGCCGACCCGACGCCGCCAAACCCACAACCCGAGTCCGCGGAAGGATCAAACCCGCGCGTCAGCAACCGATGATCGAAACATTAAGGACAAGTAATCCCCGCCCGAAGGTGACCCGCCCTGGCTAGACGCCACCCCGTCCTCGGGAGTCCGCCCGACCTCCCCCACGCCCGCGACGCCCCCTCGAGCGCCACCAGACCAGGTCGCGCCCCCCTTACCCGCGCACCGACAACACGCCGACCGCAACCGCCAGCAGCAGCGAAACGGTGACCAGCGCGGCGTGGGCGTCGACGGTCAGGCCGTCAATGAACTTGTTCCGATGAAAGGTGGTCCCGCGCGGGTTCACGACTTGCACGGCGTCAACCCCGTACCGCCGGGCCGCCGCTTCGAGGTACGGAAACGGATGGGATGTGGGCACGGCGTGATCCTAACAGGAAGCTCCCAACCGTCGCACGGCCGCCGGGGACGTGTCTCCCCAGCCCGCATCATGTCGCGCCGCCGTCCCGATAATCCCGGCGCGCCGGCGGCACGGGACCGCCGACCGGCACCCGCTTCCGCCCCTATCAGGAGGGGCTGAGTGAGAAGGAGGTGAGGGTGGGGAGGGAGCGCGAGGGAGGGGCGGGAGAGGAAACTTGAGGCTCGATGGTTCCTCGCCCGCCCCTCCCTCGCATTCGCGCGGCGTGTGGCCGCACGAGCCAAGACGCGTTACCGTTATCTTCGGAATGCAGACGCTGCACTACGAGGCAGGACCGACGGGGCGCCCCCGTTCCGGTACGACGACTCGAAGAACTTCGGGGTGGCGTTGATCCCGATCGTCCTCCCGTCGCCGCCGATGATCTGGACGCCGCGCCCCCGCCGAGGCAACCCATGACGATCGAACTACCCGCGCGGTGCAAGGTGCCTCCGCACCGCGTGCAAAAGAACATCACGTGGCTGGAGATCCATCGAGCCGACGGCGGGTATTACCTCTTTCAGAAGCCCGGCAAGGACGCGCCCCCGAAGTGGGACTCGTTCACGGACGACTTGGACGATCTATTGAGCGACTGCCATCGCGTCTGGGACGTTTCCGAGGCGGATTGGGAGTCGTTTGACAGATCGATTGGGGGTGGCGGGGGTAACCCTCCTCCTTTGCCGCCCGAAAGCCTCGTCGAGGAGACCTTCGCCGTCGCAGCGACCGGCGAGCCCGTGCGACTGCGACGGACGCCGGACGGCCGACCACTCTGCCCGGTGTGCGACGTGGCGTGGCCGAGCGGCGCGGAGACCGCGTGGAGAGCCACGGGCGATCGCACGCCCGCCGGGGTTCTGACGGTTGTCCCGTCGTGGAGCATCTGCCCGGGCTGCAGCACGCAGTTCGGCCTCGACGATGGCTACGACGCGGGCTCGGACGAGTCGCTCGAATCCGCCTGGGCCGCCCTTCGCAACCGCTGGCAACGCCGCTGACTCGCGTCACCGACTCCGGAATGCGACGTCAACGAACGCCCACCGCTGCGCCGAACCTCTCGGTGCGTTCACGCACCGTCTGCAGGTCCACGCCGGGGCAGAACGTCGGGAGCGCCAGCGACCAGAGCGCCGCCCCGGATCCCTGTGCGAAATCGTGTGTGACCGAGCTGCTTCGAGCGGGCTTAGCCCCCCCGAGTTCGCCCTGCAGCCCTTTATCGAGACGACGCTCGCCCGCTACTCGTGCCGCAGCGCCTCGATCGGGTTCATCCGCGCCGCCATGATCGCCGGGTACAGCCCAAACCCGATCCCAATGAGCCCGCTGACCACGAAGCTCCCCACCACCGACCACCCCGCCACGCTCGTCCGGTACGTCGCGTCCGCCAGATACTGCACCGCCGGCGGCAGCCCCTTCGCCGACCCCACCCCCACCGCGATTCCAATCAGGCCGCCCGAGAGCGACAGCACCGTCGTCTCGATCAGGAACTGCAGCGTGATGTGCTTCCGCTTCGCCCCCAGCGCCCGCCGGATCCCGATCTCCTTCGTCCGCTCGGTCACGCTCGCCAGCATGATGTTCATGATCCCGATCCCCCCCACCACCAGCGCGATCGCCGCCGTCCCGCCCATTACGAAGTTGAACGTCCGGTTCAGCTGCTCGGCGTTCCGCAAAATCTGGATCGGCGCCTTGACCTCGAAGTCCATCACCGGGTGCGTCGTCCGCACCGTGTTCTCCGCCACCGCCGCCACCTGCTCGACGTACCGCACGTTCTTCACGCGCAGCCACACCTCGGTCAGCTCGATGTGCTTCCGCTCGAACCCGCCCGGCTTCTGCGTCGCCAGCGTGTCCCCGAACGCCTCCTCCGCCACCGTCATCGGGAAGTACACGTCCTGGTCCAGGTTCCGCCCGATCATCGTCCCCGCCGCGCTCCCGTCCGGCCGCAGCCCGGTCGGCGCCAGCACGCCGATGATCGTCAGCACCACCGTCGCCCGCGTCGGCGTCCCGACCACGATCGTCTGCCCCAGCGGGTCCGAGTACGGGAACAACTGCTGCGCCGCCATCGCGCCGACCACGCACACGTGCTGCTCCGCGTCGACGTCCACCTCCGTGAAGTACCGCCCGCGATCCAACTCGAGGTTCATCACCTCGAACGCGTCCGCCGTCGTCCCGATCGCCTTCGCCGTCGCCCGCACGTCCCCGCGCGTCACCTTCTGCTCGGTGTCCCGCAGCGGGACGACCTTGTCCAGGTGCGGCAGCGTCTCCAGCCGCGCTAAGTCGCGCCGCTTCAGCCCGTAGTCCAGCACGCGCTGCGTCCGCTGGCTGGCGTCGTTGCTCTCCGGCGGCTGCACCGACCGCACGAGCACGTTCGTCGCGCCCAACTGCTCCATCTGCTCCATCGCCGCCTGCTTCGCCCCCTCGCCGATCGCCACCATGATGATCACCGCCGCCACCCCGAGGATGATCCCCAGCGCGGTCAGCAGGCTGCGCAGCTTGTGCAGCCGCAGGTTCTTCAGGCCCAAAAGGAACGACTCGGTGAAGAAGCGCATCGGGGAGATACTTGGGTTCAGGTGATTGACAACGTCACGGCAGGGGGGGTGAAATACCCGGCACCATGGCCGCCGAAACGCTCTTCCAGAAGATCATCGCCCGCCAGATCCCCGCCCGGATCGCGTACGAGGACGACCAGTATATCGCGATCCACGACATCAGTCCCCAGGCGCCCGTCCACGTCCTGGTGATTCCCAAGAAGGTAATACCCACGCTCAACGACGTTGAAGAGGCGGACCGGGAATTGATCGGCGGCATGTTCCGCGTCGCCCGCCAGATCATGAACGAGCTCGGCCACAAGGACTACCGCACCGTATTTAATTGCGGTGCCGGCGCTCAGCAGACCGTCTTCCACCTGCACCTGCACGTCCTAGGGGGCCGCCCCTTCACTTGGCCCCCCGGCTGAGACCGCTCCCGGAGGAACGGCCTCGGCCAATGCCCCATTTCATGCACCAAATAAAGAAGACCGCGGCAGTTACGCACGCGGTCTTCCGGAGGGGAGAAAATGCGCCATCAGCGCAGTTGCTGTTTCAGTAACCTACCCTATTTTATCCTACCTTCCCAATCTCGCGAGTCAAGTTTCTCCGACTCCTGCGACTTGACACACAAATAATCGGCCGCACCCATCCACAAACTATAAACAACTTTATGGTGCGAGCAATTTCCTTTTAAAAACTAAGCATAAGCCGGCTGCCGGCCCGCCAAAGCCGCGACGGCGGTGCGGATGCGGTCGGTCGCGGCGTTGAGACTCTCCCGGTCGTCGGCTTCGTCTAGCGTGATGGGCGGGCCGAAGGCGAGCGTGACGCGGTTGGGGTAGAGGAAGGCTTCGGTCATTCCCTTGCCGCGCTGGGTGCCTTCGAGGTACGCGGGGTACACGGGGACGCCGCTCTTGGTCGCCAACAACGCGACCCCCGTTTGGAACTCCAGCAGCTCGTGGGACTTGGCGATCTTGCCCTCGGGGAAGAGGCCGAGGATCTTGCCGTCTTTGAGCGCCCGCAGGGCGGCGCGGGTGGCGGCCATGTCCCGCCCGGAGCGCTCGACCGAGATCGGCTCGATCGCGTTTAGGAACCAGCGCAAGCCCCAGATTTCTCCATATTCTTTCGCCATCATCCAGGTGATTACGCGCGGGCAGGCGGCCTGGAGCAGGACGGGGTCGAGGCTGCTGGTGTGGTTGCAAACGAGGATGCACCCGCCCCGGGCGGGCAGCGGGCAGGGGGTCAGCAGGCGCAAGTCGTGGAAGTAGGTGGTAAAGGCGTGGGTGACGGCCTTCCCCCCGCGGACGATCAGCCGCCGCTCGATCGCCTCGACGTTGGAACCGGCTTCGGCCACGCGAAGGGGAGATAACGCAAGTGGCGGTCCTCCGCCAGTGGCGATCGGGGCGGCGTGACATCTTCACGATCAACGGTAACGTCGGTCGCCATGAGGACCCCAATCGCGCTGGTGGGCTGGGTAGTGGTCGTGGGCGCGTGGGCGTGCCGGGCGGCCGAGGGGGAGGCGTGGGGGAGAATTGCGCCGTACTTCGCGCCGCCGGCGGAGTTCGCGGGAAAGCTCGGGGAGTACCGCTCGCCACTGCTGTTCGAGGACGGGTTGCGGGTCGCCGACGCGAAAGACTGGTCGCGGCGGCGGGCGGAGATTCTGCGGAAGTGGCACGGGCTGCTCGGGCCGTGGCCGGAGATGATCGAGCGGCCGGCGTTCGAGGTGGGGGAGGGGGCGCGGCGGGACGGGTTCACGCAGTACGCGGTGAAGGTCGAGGTCGCGCCGGGGCAGACGCTGGCGGGGGTTTACCTGGTGCCCGAGGGGGCGGGGCCGTTCCCGGCGGTTCTCGTGCCGTTCTACGAGCCGGGGACGAGCGTCGGCGCGCCGCCACAGGCGGGGCGGGGGAAGTTCGGGGACTACGGGTTGCAGCTCGCGCGGCGGGGGTTCGTGACGCTGTCGATCGGCTCGCCGGGCGTGGACGCGCGCAAGCCGGACCGCGCCGGGGCGGTCTGTCAGCCGCTGTCGTACCTCGCGTACGTGGCGGCGAACTGCGCGACGGCGCTGGGGCAGCGGCCGGAGGTGGACGCGAAGCGCATCGGGGTCGTCGGGCACTCGTACGGGGGGAAGTGGGCGATGTTCGCGTCGTGCCTGAGCGAGAAGTTCGCCGCGGCGGCGTGGTCGGATCCCGGGATCATGTTCGACGAGGCGAGGTCGAACGTGAACTACTGGGAGCCGTGGTACCTCGGACTCGATCCCAAGCTGCCCGAGCAGCGCAAACCGGGCGTGATCTCGCCGGAGCGGCCGCGGACGGGGCCTTACAAGGTGATGGTGGAGACGCAGACGGACCTTCACGAGCTGCACGCGCTGATGGCGCCGCGTCCGTTTCTGGTGTCGGCGGGGTCGGAGGACCCGGTGGAGCGGTGGGTGGCGTTGAACCACTCGGTCGCTGTGAACCGAGTGCTGGGGCATGCGAACCGAATCGGGATGCATAACCGGCCGATGCACGGGCAGACGGCGGAGGCGAACGACGTGGTGTATGCGTTCTTCGAGCACTTCCTGAAGGGCGGGGGCGGGGCGAAGTGACGGTGCGGTTCGTGCGATCCGACTCCGCAGGAGTCGGCTTGGGAGAGCGCGGTCACAACCCGCGGAGGAAGTTCAGGGAGTGGAGGAGGCCGGCGCGTTCGGTGGCTTCCGCGCCGTTGAAGTTCTCGTCTTCGAGCTCGACGCTGATCGCGCCCGGGTAGTTGTGGTTCCGCAGGACGCGGAGGATGGCGGGCCACGGCGTCGCGCCGTGCCCGGGGATCGTGTAGCGCCAGGCGTGCGCGCCGTACCGGTGGGGCGGCCGGTCGGGGCGGATGCTGTCCTGGTAGACGCCCAGCTCATAGGCGGCGTCGGGGAACAGCTCGGTGTCCTTCGCGTGCACGTGGGGGACGGCGGCGATGAACTCCTCGAGGAACCGCACCGGGTCCACGCCCAGCCGCACGAGGTGCGACGGGTCGTAGTTGATCGCGACGCCGCGCGGGTCGGTGTCGCGGAGGAACGCGCGGCAGCTCTCGGGCGTGCAGCAGAGCGCGGGGAAGTGGGGGGCGGGGCCGGGCCACCCCTCGATCGCGATCCGCGCCCCCGCAGCCGCCGCGGCCTGCGCGAGCGGGGCGAACGTCTCGACGGCGAGGCGGTAGTTGTCGGGCCGCTTGTGGGTCGGGTCGTCGGGGATCAGGACGGTAAAGAACGTCGTGACGCCGGCGGTGGCCAGCTCGCGGACGTAGGCGACGTTCCGCCCGATCACGTCGCGGCGCTCGCCCGGGTCCTTGGCAAGCAACCGGCCCATCGAGAGCAGGTCGACCGTGCCGAGCCGCAGGCCCGCGGCGCGGACGGCGGCGACGTCGGCGGGGGTGGCCTCGTTCAAATCGAACGCCTCGAAGCCCGCGGACTTCGCCCAGGCGAGCAGGGGGGACAGGTCGGCGTTCCAGTTGCTCTTGAGGCGGCGGAACCCGATCGGGAGGTCGGCGGTGCGGGTGGGCATAATCGGCGTAGGATGTGCCAGCACGGTCGGCGTGACAAGCGCGGCGGCGGCGGCAGGGGGGTGGGCAGCCCCGCCGTTAAGTTCGAGTGAAGAGTTGGTTAAGGGGCGGAAACGTGCGCTGGCGCGTCCGCGCGGGCCGACTTACGGTCGCGTGATCGACGGCTGTTACGGAGGTCTGCGCATGGCGAAGAAGACGAAGAAGCGGAAGAAGCTCGACGGAAAGGCCGGCATCGCGACGGCCGCGGTCGCGGGGATCGCGACCGAGATCATCGGCAACGTGCTCGGGCAGGTGATCAGCGACGGCGTGGCCAAGTACACGCCCGGCGGGAAGGGTAAAAAAAAACGGGCGGGGAAGACGGTCCGGAAGGTGATCAAGGGGCTGACGTCGCGGAAGCGATCTTGAAGGCGCTGGTCGAACGGGGGCCGTTGACCATCCCTGATCTGCTGGCGGCGACGCGGGTGCGGCTGACCCCGCTGCTGCAAGCGCTGCAGGACGCCGAGCGGTTCCACCTGGTGGAGTTTGTGGGGGACGAGCGGACGGTGCAACTGACGGCGGTCGGCGGCAAGACGGCGCACGCTGCCGGGAAGAACGAGCTGCGGGACGAGGCGGAGAATCTGCTGGGAAACTGACGGCCGGCGGCGCGGGGCGCGCCGTTCGCGCGCCCGACCCGCCGGCCAACGTCACCGCGGGCACGACCGCCGCGGTTGCCAGCGACCGGGGTTTCACGATGACCGAGTTCGTTCGCCGCACGCTGGAGCGCCGCCTGTCTGCCGCGCTCGGCCTGCCGGTGCGGATCGACGGGCTGACGCTGTCGCTGGTCGGGGGGACGCTCGACGTCCGCGGGCTGACGGTGGGCGACGGGCCCCGGCCCCTGCTGACCGTGCGGCGGGTGCGTGCGTCGGTCGCCGTCGGGCGGGCGCTCAAAGGGGAGATCGTCGTGAGCTCGGTCGCGATCGAGGCGCCGGTGCTGTCGCTGACGCGGTCGGCGGAGGGCGGGTGGGGCCTGCCGCCGCCGCGCCCCGCGGACGTCGCGGACGAAGCGCCGGCGATCCCACCACCGGACGCCGCGGAGGCGCCGGCGGTCGGCCGGTGGTCCTTCGACTGCCGGACCGCACTGATCGTGGACGGGCGGGTGGCGGTGCATGTCGAACGCGGGCGCGGCGCGCCGCCGCTCGAAATCGTCACCGACCGGATCCTTGCAAAGCTCGGTCGCGCGGACGGCAGCGGCATGGACGGGACGCTGATCGCGGAGTCTGTCACGATCGCCGGCGCCGAACTGGGCGAGCTGCGAGGCCGGGCGGCGTTCGAGGGGGCGGCGAACGTCGGTGACCTGCCCACCGCCGCGATCACGGGCGAGGCCTCACAGGACCTCGGGCTGCGACTGCAATTCGAATCACCGGGCGCGGCCACGGGGGCGGCGTCCGGCACGTTCGGCGGCGCGGTCGACGTCGCGCGGATCCGGGCGCTGATGCCGCTGCTGCCGGCGCGGGCGGCCGCGATTCTGGCCATGACGGCCGACGCGGGCGGGCGGGTGGAGTTCAGCGTCCGGGCCGACCGGCGCGACGGCCGCACCCGCGTCGCGGAGATCGTCGTGCGGGGGGTCAACTGGGAGGGGTGACGGGCCCGCGTTCACCGTTCCGCGGGCAGGTTGATCGGCGGGGCGTCGATGGCCGGGGCCGGGACCGCGACGGGCGGGGCGGGGGGCGGCGTCACCGCGCCGCCGGTCGGGCCGGCCCCGGTGGGCTTGGCGTCACCGGCTTGTTTCTCGAGCTGCTTGACGACCGACTCGATCCGCTGTTGGGCCTCGGGCGTCAGCTCGCCCTTCACCTGCCGCAGCGTGCCGAGGATGATCGGGCCCATGCCGACCAGCTGGGTCTCGGCGAGGTCGCGGGCCTTCCAGTCGTCGGCGTTGAGCTGCTTGACGATCTCGCGCACCTTCTTGATCACCGCGTCGCTCGGCTGGGGGGCCGGCTGGACGTACTCCTCGATCAGCGCGACGGGGACCTTCATGCTGACGCCGCAGCGCAGGTTGCAGGTCAGCTCGGTGTCGGTGAGCTGGCCCGAAACGGTCGTCTCGTCCCACAACGTGACCTGGACGTCCTGCACGCTGCCCTTCGTGTGGCGGAGCGACTTGATCTGCCCGGCATCGAGGTTCAGGGTGTCGAAGGCGGTCTCCAGCTTCAGCTTGCCGGCCAGCACGCCGACGAGCTGATCCTCGTTGGTCAGCGTCAGCGTGGGCGTGTCGTCGTCGGGCTCGTCGATCTTCGCGCCGAGCTGGAGGCGGGCGATCGCGCTGGACGGGAACGTGACGGGCGCGTCCTTGCCGCCGGTCGAGAGCTTCATGTCGAACTTGTCGGCGGTGACCAGGCCGGCGAAGCGGCTGCCGTCGGACAGGAAGACCTGGTGGATGCCGTGCTCGTCGTTCGCGAACGCGACGGCTGCGACGGCCTGGGGCTTGAGCTTGAGCGGGCCGTAGCGGGTGGCGACGTCGATGTCGAACGCGGGCATCTGCACGCCCATGCGGTCGCCGCTGCGCATCAGGACGAGCGGCTTCTCGAACGTCCACTCCTCCGGCTCGCCGGGGCGCTTGCGGTAGCCGAGGCGGCTGACCTGGGCGAGCGGCACCTGGGTGACCTGCCCGCTGGAGAGCTCGATCGCGACGGTCTCCTTGTCGAGCTTGCCGCCGAAGATCTCGCCGTCGGCGGTGACGATCAACTGGCGCGGGCGATATTCGCCGACGTTGATCAGGCCGATCACCTTGTCGACCGGGAGCTCGACCGGCCCGTGGAACGTGGTCAGCTTGTAGCTGGTCTCCCTGAGGGTGCCGCGGTACTGGTCGCCGGTGCGGAGTTCGGCGACGTCGGTCGTCTCGCCGCGGAGGATCTCGTGGTCGCCGACGAACGACTGGCCGTTGTTGAAGTTGACGATCAGGCGGCGGATCGCGGGCGGGACGTCCTTGAGCAGGAGCGACTCCTTGATGCCGCTGACCCACTTCGCGCCGCTGGCCGGGTCGGCGGCGGTCGTGTGGAGGTGCATGACGGCGACCTCCTTGCCGGCGGGGATCGTCAGCGACATGGTCGCGTTGACCTGGGAGTTGCCCTGCTGGTAGGCGATCGTGAACGGCTGCTTGGTGCCCTTGCCGGCGTAAAGCTCGACGACGGTGCGGTTGCCGGAGGTCTGGGCGACCCAGGCGAGGTGGTTCTCCTTGCGCTTGGGGTCGTTGACGATCTGCGCGCTGTTGACGCCGTAGTTCGTGTTCGTCTGGAGCATCAGCTGGATCGTCTGCTCCGCGCCCTGCGTGTTCTTCAGGATGTCGATGAAGCGGGCGACGCCGGCGTCCTTGTCGAGCTTGATCCGGCGGGTGACGGTCACGTTCTGGCAGGGCATGTTCTCGAAGATCACCTCCCCGGTCTTCGCGTCGACCTTGGCCTGGTTGACGGTCATCGTCGGCTGGTTCTGGTTGACGTGGAGGATCGCGGCCTGGGAGAACATCGGCATGTTCCCCTGCTGCTGGAGCCAGCCCGAGCCGTAGAGCATCCAGGTGGTGCCGGTGTTGTCCTGGACCTGGTAGGGGAGGTTGACCATGCCGCCCGCGCCCGGGGGGCCGCCGGCGGCGGGGGCGATCATCATGCGCTGCCGCGCGAGCGCGGCCGTCGTTGCGACGAACACCACCGCGGCCACCGCCGCGCACGCCAACCGACCCGACGTCCGTACCGGCATGAAGTTGCTCCCGCTCGACAATGGGGACAAATGGGGGGGACGCGGCGCCCGCGCGCCGCCGCGTCATCGGACGCGGCGGGTGGCGCCGGAGTTCCCCGAAACGTTTCCCTAGGTTACCGCCGACCGAGGGGTACGCAACGTTTAGCGTTGAACGTCGATGGGTTCCCGGCAATTTTTCCGCCACGCGGGGCGTAATACGGTGGTACGTTTGGGTACGCCGGCGCGCCGGAGACGCCGCGTGAGATGACAGTAACGGAGACGTGAGAAAATGCAGTTTTTGCAAAGGCTGGGTGTTTGGGCGGTCACGGGGATCGGCGTGGCGGCGGGGACGACGGCGGCGCACGCGCAAAGCGTCGTTTACAACAACGTGAACCCGCTGGCGCCGAACTACTACCCGCTCGCGGACGGGGAGGAGCTGGCCGACGACGTGACGCTGGCCGGGACGAACCGGTTCGTGACTTCGTTCTCGGTGGAGGTGGCGAGCTCGTTCGCGGGGCCGTTCGCGGGCACGGGCAGCGCGTTCTTCTACGAGATCGACCCGGTCACGGGGCTGCCGGAAGACCAGCCGTTCTGGGCCGGCGTGACCGCGCTGCCGGGGCTGATCGGTGAGAACACGGTGACCTGGGCCGTCCCGCTCCAGGAGGTTCCGGACAGCTTCGTCTGGAGCGTCGTGTTCGACACGACCCTGCCGCCGGCCGGGCCGGACGAAGACTTCGGCGTGCTGCTGAACGACGTGCCGTCGGTCGGGACCAGCGACGACTTCTTCTTCCAGCGCGACTTGGTCGGGGACTGGCAGGCGTACAGCTTCACCAGTGGCGGCGATGCGGACCTGGCGAACTTCCAGGCGACGATCACGGCCGTGCCCGAGCCGGTGACGGCGGGGCTGTTCGCGGTGGCGGCGGTCGCGGGTCTCGCGCGGCGGCGGCGTCACCGCTGAAGACGCGTCTCCGACCGGGGCGGCCATGTCGCGGGCGGGGTCAGAGCGTCTTGTGGACGTAGATGACCTCGCCCGCGGTGTGGCGCATCCGGCCGGTCACGCAGTCGGCGACGACGGCGGCGACGTCCTCCGGCGCCAGCGCCTTCTCGGCCGGCCACTGCTCGGACGTCATGATCTGGCGGAACATCGCGGTCTCGACCGCGCCGGGCGCGACGGTGTGGACGGCGATGCCGTCGGCTTGGCCCTCCCGCGCGGCGACCAGGCCCAGGACGTTGAGCGCGGCCTTGGCGGCGCCGTACGCGGCGAAGCCGGGGAACGGGTCCCGCGACGCCAGCGAGGAGACGTTCACCACGACCGACGGTGACCGCTGATCCGCCTTAGCCGCGGCCGCGGCCCTCAGGTGCGGCCAGGCGTACTTCGTCAGGTAGAACGCGGCGGACAGGTTGGTGTCGAGGACGGCCCGCCACTCGTCGACCGAGGTCTCGGCGATCGAGCGGACGGGGGCGAGGCCGGCGACGTTGACGAGCGCGTCGAGCCGGCCGAACCGGTCGACCGTCTGCTCGACGGCGGCGCGGGCCTGATCCGGGTCGGTGACGTCGGCGGGGAGGAGCAGCGGGTTCGGGCCGCATTGCGCGGCGGTCTCCTCCAACCCCTCGCGGCCTCGCGCGACCAGGGCCACGCGGTAGCCGACGGCCGACAGGGCGACGCCGACCGCCCGCCCGATCCCGCGCGACGCACCTGTGATCAACGCAACCGGGTCGTTCATGAGGAAGCTCGTTGCGGCCGTCTAAGCGGAGATCCGCGCCCGCATCACGTGGCTGGCGCCCGGCGCCAGCGTCACCGCGGTCACGCCGACGTTGCACGTCTCGACGCAGAGCATCTTCGTCCACTCGTCGTCGCCGAAGTCGGCCATCGCCTTGGCCTTGGCGATCCACGGGTTCCAGACGACGGTCGCGTCGCTGTTCTCCTTGGCGATCGCGACCCGCCGCTTCGCGCCGGGGTCGACGACGGTGACGGTCGACTTCGTGTTCAGGTAGACGCGGTCGGTCTCCTCGACGATGCGGATCGGCTTGCCGCCCTGCGTCTTGGTCGCCATCGCGTCGGTCTTGTCGACGTAGTCGACGCCGCCGAGCCCCTCGACCGTCGCGCCCTTCACGTCGGCGACCGACAGGTACGTGTGCAGCGCCTCCTCGAACGTGAACTCGCTTTTGCCGGTGTTGGTCACGAGGAGTTCGAGGCCGAGCGCCTCGCCGACGGTCACGGTGTACTTGATCGAGAACGGGTGCGGCCAGAGCTTGCGCGTCGCGTCCGAATCCCGCAGCCCGAGCGTTAGCGACGCCTCGGCGCCCTTGGCCTCGGCGTAATCGACCGTCCACTCCGACAGCCGCGCGAACCCGTGCATCGGGGCGTCCTTGTCCCCCGCCTTCGGGCCGAACCACGGGAAGCAGATCGGCACGCCGCCGCGGATCGGCTTGTCCGGCTGGAAGTGGCTTTGCTTGCTCACGAACAGCAGCGGCGGCTGGCCGGCCTTCACGTAGTGGGTCACGTGCGCGCCGTGCAGGTAGACGTGCGCCTCCCCGCCGGGCGAGCGGATCACCGCCCGCACGAGCTTGCCGTTGCCGACCTCGAACGTGACCCGGCCGGAGGCCCCGAATTGTTGATTGAGTTCGTCGACCACGCTCATGGTGGGGAATGGTACGCACCGGCGCGGCAAAACGGAACGACCCCGGGGGGGGGCGCGGGCGGCCGGTCAGGGTCTGCCGGGGGCGCCGGTCGACAACGCGTCCATCACGCCGAGTTCACCCCGCCTTCACGCGCCCGGCGGGGGGCGGGGATAGGATGGCGGGCCAAGTCGTCGCCGCGCCGCACCGATGAGCGTTCAGGAGGTCGCCATGTCCAGTCGGGGTATCCCGGCCGCGAGGAGCAGGGTGGGCGTACGCGGGCGCGCCGCGGCGCCGGGGTTCACGCTGGTCGAGCTGCTCGTCGTCATCGGGATCATCGCGCTGCTGATCGCGATCCTGCTCCCGGCGCTGCAGAAGGCGCGGGACCAGGCCAACCGCACCGCCTGCCTGAGCAACATGCGCCAGCTCGGCACCGCGTTCATCATGTACACCGGGGAGAACAAGGGGTACCTGCCCTACAACACGTCGTTCGCCCGCGCCGGCAGCCGCCTGGACGGGGGCGGCGCGTACCCCGCGGCGTACGGGAAGAACCGGGTCGTCAACGGCGACTTCGTCGACCCCGCGAGCGGCACCGGCTCGGACTTCGGCCCCCACCCCGAGGACTGGATCTACTGGCAGCAGAAGAACGCCCCCGCGTACCGCGACATCCGCGAGTCCGCGATCGGCAAGTTCCTCGCCGCCGACCGGGCCGTGCTCGAGAAACTCCTCCGCTGCCCGAGCGACACCGACGCCGACAAGCGGCAGCCCCACCCGAGCTCGGCCGCCGGCGAGGGGGCGTACACGTTCAGCTACTCGCTGAACCAGAACATGAGCTTCCGCAAGATGAGCGAGATCCGCCGCTCGTCAGAGAAGCTCCTCCTGGTCGAGGAGCACGCCGCCAACGACGCCCGCTGGGCCCCGGGCAGCACCGACGACCCGCTCTCGCTCCGCCACGGCCGAAAGCGCGGCCTGGTCAAGGGCCAGTCGCTCAACGGCGGGTTCGTCGGGGTGACGGTGCCGGCGTCGTTCTGCGACGGCCACGCCGAACTGATCGACCAGGCGTTCTCGGAAGACGAGCGCTACTACCGCCGCGGGTGAGGGGCCGTCCGAATACGCGGCTCGCGCGCGCGCGTCAGCCATATCGTGGATCATTAGCCACATTAGCCTCCCACGGCGGTACGATGCCCCTGCGCGTCGTGTCCGGGCCGTTGGGGGCCGGGCGCTCGCTAGCTAGAGGAGCCCCCGCCATGCATCATTTCGTCCTGTTCCTACTGTGTTGCCTCGCACTCCCCGCCCGCGCCGGCCTCGGCCCGCAGAACGTCGCGGTCGTCGTCAACAGCGCCAGCCCGGCGTCGCTGGCGATCGCCAACGAGTACGTCGACGCGCGGCGAATCCCGCCGGGGAACGTCATCTACCTCGACCTGCCGGCCGAGTTCGTCGAGGTGATCACCGTCGCCGACTTCCGCCGCCTGATCCTGCTGCCGGTGCTCGAGCAGATCCGCGACCGCGGTCTGGCCGGGCAGATCGAGTGCGTGACGTACTCCGCCGACTTTCCGCACTCCGTGCGCGTGCACCAGGACATCGGCCAGCAGAAACTGCCCGCCGTCATCACGCCGATCGCGTCGATCAGCGGGCTGACGTACCTGTACGTCCAGGCGCTGCGGGGCGACGTCGGCTACCTCGCGTTGAACGCGAACCGCTACGCCCCGCCCGTCCACCGCGCCACGCTCGCGACCCAGCAGGCGACGTCCACCACCGCCACCCCCGCCACCCGGCCGGTGACGATGGCGCCGCCGCGGGGTTTTCGGCGGACGAACGGCTGGACGCTGGACGGCTCGCCGATTGCCGACCGCCCCGACCGAGGGTATCTGCTGTCGACCGTGTTGGGCGTGACGAGGTGGCACGGGAACACGGTGGACGAGGTGCGGCGAATGATCCGCCGCAGCGCCGCCGCCGACGGCACGGCGCCCCGGGGCACCGTCTATTACATGACGAATGACGACGCTCGGTCGCGCGCGCGGCAGTGGGGGTTCCGGGCGGCGGTCGACCAATTGAGAAAGTTCGGGGTGGCGGCGGAAATCGCCGAGGGCGTGCTGCCGCAGCGGAAGCAGGACGTCGCCGGGCTCATGGTCTGGGCGACGGAGTTCGACTGGGCGAAGTCGGGGTCGACGATCCTGCCGGGCGCGATCTGTGAGCATCTGACGAGCACGGGCGGGGTGATGCCGGGGAAAGGCGGCGGGCAGATGCCGCTCTCCGCCTTCGTCCGCGCGGGGGCGGCCGGCACGAGCGGTACGGTGACCGAGCCGTACGCGATCCAGGAGAAGTTCCCGTCGCCGTTCGTCCACGTCTACTATGCCGCCGGCTGCACGCTCGCCGAGGCGTTCTACCAGTCGGTCTCCGGGCCGTACCAGTTGTTGGTCGTCGGCGACCCCCTCTGCCGGCCCTGGGGTAAGGCGCCGGCGCTGGAGGTGGGCGTCGCGCCCGGGGCGACGCTCAGAGGGGCCGTCACGCTGAGGCCGGCGATCAGGTCCGAAGGCTTCGAGCCCGCGCGGTTCGAGTTGTTCATCGACGGCAAGCGCCAGGCGACGACCGGCCCCGGCAAGGACCTCCCGCTCGACACGACCACGTTGCCCGACGGTTATCACGAGTTGCGGCTGGTCGCGGTCGGCAAGGACGCGATCGAATCGCAGGGGGAGGTCGTCGTGCCGGTGACGGTCGACAACCGCGGCCGCGCCGTCTCCGTCACCCCGCCGGCCGGCCTGAAGATCGACGCGCCGACCGGGCTTGCCGCCTCGATGAAGGGGGCCCGCCGGCTGCTGTTGACGCACAACGGCCGAACGATCGCGACGCACGACGGGGACGCCGGGACGCTGAAAGTCGACCCCGCAATCGTCGGCTCCGGGCCGGTGACGCTGTTCGTGGTCGGTGTGGACGGGCCCGACGGCGGCGAGCGGTGGACCGTTTCGGCACCCGTGCGCGTCGGTGTAACGGTCAAATAGGGGCCCGATTTGACACGTTTCGGCGTCGCCCGTAAATTCGCTCCGCAGTTTGAAGCTGACCTTTCACGACGGTTGAGGCTCAACTTTGGCTGCGACGGTCATCATCCCCGCCCGCTTCGGATCGACCCGTTTCCCAGCCAAGATTCTCGCCGCAACGACCGGCAAACCCCTCGTCCAACACGTGGTCGAGCAGGCACTTAAGTGCCGCCGGGCGAACCGCGTGGTCGTGGCGACCGACGACGTCCGGATCGCCGACGCGCTCCGGCCGTTCGGCACGCAAACCGTCATGACCTCCCCCGACCACCAGAGCGGCACCGACCGCGTGGCCGAGGTCGCACGCGCCTTGCAGGGGGACGACGCGCAGATCGTCGTGAACGTGCAAGGTGACGAGCCCGAGATCGAGCCGGAAGTGATCGATGGCCTGATCGGACTGTTGATGGAACACCAAGAAGCCGACATGGCGACCGCGGTCACCCCCTTCCCCGAGGGGCAGGACGTCGCCAACCCCAACCTCGTCAAGTGCGCGCTCGGCCTCGGCAACCGCGCGGTCTACTTCTCGCGCAGCCCCGTCCCGTTCCGCCGCGAGCCAAACAACCCGGCCAACGCCGCGTATTACCTTCATCTGGGCATCTACGCGTACCGCCGCGACTTCCTGCTGCGCTACGCCTCCTGGCCGCCCACCCCGCTCGAACAGACCGAAAAGCTGGAACAACTCCGCGTCCTCGAACACGGCGGCGAGATCCGCGTCCTGACGGTCGCCCGGGCGACCCACGGGATCGACACGCCGGAGCAGTACGACGAATTCGTGAGAAGGAGAGTCGGCAGTCGGCGGTAGGCGGTGAGCAGTAAGAGACGACCTGATCCTCTTACCGCCCACCGCCCACCGCCCACCGCCGACTGATTTGAACATGAGCAACGAAGAACTACTCGCCAAGATCGGCCAGACCACGGAGGAAACGGAGTTCTACACCCCGATGCCCCCGGGCTACCGCCCTGGTCACCACAAGTACGTGATCGTGGTCGGCACGGTCATGAGCGGGCTGGGCAAGGGGATCTTCTCCTCGTCGCTGGCCAAGCTCCTCCAGGACAAGGGCCTCCGCGTCGCCCCGATCAAGATGGAGGGGTACTACAACATCGACAGCGGCACGCTGAACCCCTACCGCCACGGCGAGGTGTTCGTCCTCGAGGACGGCATGGAGACCGACATGGACCTGGGCACCTACGAGCGCCTGCTCGACCAGGACCTGTCCGCCGCCAACTTCACGACCAACGGCCAGATCTTCCGCGAGGTCCTCCGCAAGGAGCGCGACGGCGAGTACCTCGGCCGCGACGTCCAGACGATCCCCCACGTGACCGGCGAGATCAAGCTCAAGCTCCGCGAGCTCGCCGCCAAGAGCCGCGCCGACGTCGTCTTCGTCGAGGTCGGCGGCACGGTCGGCGACCTCGAGAACAGCAACTACCTCGAGGCCTGCCGCCAGCTCGCTTACGAAGAGGGCGAAGGGGCCGTGATCTTCGTCGCGCTCACCTACGTCCTCGAGCCCGGGGCCCTCGGCGAGCAGAAGTCCAAGGCCGCCCAGCTCGGCATCAAGCGGCTGATGGAGCTCGGCATCATGCCGCACATCCTCGCCTGCCGCGCCGCCAACCCGGTCAAGGACAAGGTGCGCGAGAAGATCTCGATGTACACCAACGTGCCGATGAAGCGCGTCTTCTCGATGCACGACGTGTCGAGCATCTACCTGATCCCCGAGTCGATGCGCGAGGCCGGCATCGACCGCGAGGTCCTGACCATGCTCGACCTCCACGACCGCGTCAACCAGCGCACCGAGGACCAGAACCTGAAGAAGTGGCGCTGGTTCACCGACCACATCGGCAAGGCCAAGCGCAGCGTCCAGATCGCCGTCACCGGCAAGTACACCGCCCTCCGCGACGCCTACGCCTCGATCATCAAGGCCGGCGAGCACTGCAGCGCCCACCTCGGCGTCGACGTCCAGTTCAAGTGGATGGACACGACCGAGGTCAGCCCCGACGACGTGACCAAAGAGCTCGCCGACTGCCAGGGGATCATCGTCCCGGGCGGGTTCGGCGTCCGCGGCACCGAGGGCAAGATCGAGTGCATCCGCCACGCCCGCGAGAACCGCGTCCCCTACCTCGGCCTCTGCCTCGGCTTCCAGATGGCCGTGATCGAGTACGCGCGCAACGTCTGCAACATCCCCGACGCCAACTCGACCGAGTTCGACGTCCGCTGCAAGAACCAGGTCATCGACATCCTCGAGGAGCAGAAGAAGATCGAGGGCTTGGGCAACAACATGCGCCTCGGCGGCAAGGACGTCGAAATCAAGCCCGGCACGCTCGCCGCGAAGCTGTTCGACAACGCCCGCAAGATCCGCCTGCGCTTCCGCCACCGCTACGAGGTCGCCCCGAAGTACGTCTCGACCCTCGAGGAGCGCGGCATGGTCTTCAGCGGCAAGCACCCGACGCAGCCGATCATGCAGATCCTCGAGCTGCCGCAGGACGTCCACCCGTTCTTCCTCGGCACCCAGGCCCACCCCGAACTGACCAGCCGCCCCCTGCGGCCCAGCCCGTTCTTCATGGGCCTGATCCAGGCCGCGCTCGAGCACAAGTTCGGCCCCGCCGACCCCACCAGCGCGACCAAGCCGCCCAAGCGCCAACCCCAGACCGTGTGACAGCGGGCAGGCCGCCCTCGCCACAGTTTCGTCGCCTGTGCTTCAGCACGCGGAGTTCCGAGCGGGCCACCAAAGCCGTGTGCCGAAGCACCAGCCTACGGGCACAACGGCGTCACAACATGCCCGAGTCCTTCTTCGACTCCATCCCCTCCACGCGCGGACTCCCCGTCCGCGGCGGCGCCCCTTCCCACTCCTGTTGCTTCCCTTCGCCCGCGTCCGACCCCGACCCCGCCGGCCGGCCGCCGGCACGCTTCGCCCCCTGCGGCAGGAACGCGGCCGAGTCGTAGTACGTGCTGAACCGCGTCACCCGGTCGCCCTCGAGCTCCAGGATGCTCACGCCCGGGTACCGGATCGGGTCGTTGTTCGCCAGCGCCCCGTCCGACACCCACTCGAGCACGGCAAACCCGTCCCCCTCCCGCACGCGCGTGAACGTCGACTGCACGCGGCTGAACGCCGACAGGTACTCCTCCCAGAACGTCCGCGCCCCGTCCCGCCCGCGGCGGGTGGCGTCCCGCTCCGGGCTCGCCAGCTCGGCGTCGTCGGCGAACATCTCGACGAGCGGCCCGACGTCGCGAGACTGCTCGATGCGTTGAAGCGTGCGCATGAACTCTTCGGTCGCTCGGCTGGGCATGGATGAGGCTCCTGTGTAGGGTCGTCCGTTCGCCCGGCAACGAGCAAACCTCATACCCTCCCCCGATCCTCCGCCACGACCCCCAGCCACCGCACGATACCGTCACCCGCCCTTCGCCAGCGGCCTGAACGCGACGACGAGCGCCTTGATCGGTAACGGACCGCGGGCACCTCGCGACGGACAACCTCACTCCCCTCCCGCCACCCGCTCCTTTCGCATCAGCGCCCGCGCGCCGTCGATCACCCGGTCCCACTGGAACGCCGGCCCCGGGTCCTGCTTGTCCCGCTGCACGTGGTAATGCCCGAGCAACCCCTGGTAATCCGCGAGCTGCTCGTCCGTCAGCCGCTGCGGGATCACCTTCCCGTCCGCCCCCCGCGGGTAGTCGCACTTCATCTTCGGGAACACCGTGCACAACGTCGCCGTCAGCTTGATCAGCGAGTCGTACTGCTGCGGCGTCAAATCCCACTGGTGATACGTCCGCCCCTGCACCACGCCCGTCACGATCTCGTCCCGCGCCGGGCGGAGCGTGACGCTCTTGTCCCGGATGCCGCCGTCCCCGTGCCGCGCGGGGATCCGGATCACGGTTCGCCCGTCCGGCCCCTTCGCGTACCACTCCGACGCCGCGTTGTTCGCCCGCGTCGGGTAAGCCCCCATGTTCGCGATCTCGATCCCGACCGACCGCGTGTTGCTCGTCGTCGCGTGAAACGCCCGCTCCTTCAGATCCAGCGTCTGGTAGATCGTCCCGTCCAGGTCGACCATGAAGTGCACGCTCAGCCCGCGCATGTCGTGCAGCACCTTGAAGCAGGTCCGGCTCGTCCCGGCCACGTCGTAGTGGTACACGAACTGGTCCACCCGGTCCCGCAGGTCCTCCAGCGCCCACCCGCCCCGCGCCTTCTCCAGCTCCTCCGGCGACAGCATGAACTGCCGCCCGGTCAGGATCGGCCGCGTCGCCGGCTGCGTCGGCGGCGGCGTGTACCGCATGTTGTACCGCGCCGGCGAGTCCACCCCGCCCCCGCGCCGCGCCGCCGCCGACCGCGTCGTCGCGCGCGTCGCCGCACCGCCCGCACCCGCCGCCGCCACCGCACGCGTGGCCGCCCGCGTCGCCGGCCCTTCGTCCCCCAGCAACTCCCGCTGCGTCGCCTCGTACGACGCGACTTCGTACGGCGCAAACCGCCGGTCCGTCCGATACGCGTCATACCCGCCCGGGTCCATCCACAGCACCACCGGCGCCCCCGTGTGAAACAACTGCCCGCACACGACGATCTCGTCCCCGGTCCGCTGAAGCAGCGCCCCCGGCGCATGCCCCCCGGTCGCAACCTTGTTCGCCGGCGCCGTCTCGACCGCCGGCGGCGGCCCGCCCGCTTTGCACCCCGTCAGCCCGACCACCGCCGCCATCGCCGCCGCCGCCAACCAGTGCTTCACGCGCAAGGTGAACTCCGTTTTCGTAGGGTCCGCTTCCGCGGACGGAACCGATCATTCGATCAAGCACCCCGACACCAACAACCGCCGACATCCCCAAACCACTTTCCCATTGAACCCGACCCGAAAATTATATAATTTGTCCTCAGCCGTTCCAGACTCTGTCCCGCGCGCAACAGAAGGAATCTTCCATGCTCCGCATTGCCGTCGTCGGCCTCGGCCCCATCGGAATCGGCGCCGCCCGCGCCGTCCTCGCCGACCCCGCCATGTCCCTCGCCGCCCTCGTCGACATCGACCCCGCCCGCATCGGCAAACGCGCGCCCGAGCTCGAAGGCCAAGGCCCGACCGTCACCGCCTCGCTCGCCGCCGCCCCCGACGCCGACGTCGCGATCGTCACCACCACCTCCAAGCTCGACCGCATCGCGCCGACCCTCCGCGAGGCACTCGCGCGGGGCCTGCACGTCGTCAGCAGCTGCGAGGAGATGAGCTTCCCGCGCTACCGCCACCCCCAGCTCGCCGAGCAGCTCCACCAGGAGGCCCGACGCGCCGACAAGGCCCTGCTCGGCACCGGCGTGAACCCCGGCTTCGTGATGGACCTGCTCCCGGTCGTCCTCTCCTCCATGGTCCTCCAGGTGACCGCCGTCCGCGTCACCCGCCGCGTCGACGCCTCCACCCGCCGCCGCCCGCTCCAACAGAAGGTCGGCGCCACGATGGCCCCCGCCGAGTTCGACGCCCTCAAGCAGAAGAACGAAATCGGCCACCAGGGGATCGCCGAGTCCGTCGCCCTGATCGCCGCCGGCCTCGGCCGCCACGCCAAGCCCGACTCGATCGCCGTCACCCTCGACCCCGTCCTCGCCACCGCCGACACCCCCAGCGCGCTGGGCACGATCCGCCCCGGCCAGGTCCGGGGCATGAACAACACCGCCCACTGGCACGACGGCGCCCTGAGCATCGACCTCGACCTGACCATGGCCGTCGGCGAACCCGACCCCGGCGACACCGTCGAGCTCACCGGCCCCGTCCCCCTCAAGCTCGAGATCCACGGCGGCACCCCCGGCGACACCGCCACCATCGCCGCCCTGATCAACTGCGCCCGCGCCCTCCCCGCCGCCACCCCCGGCCTCCTGACCATGCTCGACCTGCCCCCCAGCGGCGCCCGCGCCCGGTGAGGCCGCCGCGCGCCGCAGGGCCGCCCCAGCGGTCCCGTACGCGGCGCGCGCCCGCTACTTCCCCGCCCCGCCCGGCGCCGTCGTCGGTGTCGCCGGATTCGTCGGCGGCATCGGCATCATCGTCCCCCCCGGCGGCGGCAGCGCCCCCGACGGCAGCGTCGTCGGCGCGACCGACAGGTTCCGCCCCGGCAGCGGCGGGGCCGGCCGCAGCCGCGCCGCCTCCGTGTTCAGCCGCCGGTTGATCGCGATCATCGTCTCCTTCGCCAGCCGCTTCGTCTGCTCGTCGACCTCCTTGCCGTTCGCCAGCGGCGCCAGGATCGCGAAGCACCGCCGCGTCCCGATGTCCCGCAGCAGCGCGCACGCGTCCACCATCACGTTCCCCCGCCCGACCGACAGCAGCCGGATCAACTGGTCCTCCGCCGCCGGCCCGAACGCCGCCAGCCCCTCGAACACCCGCTCGACGTCCCGCCCCTGCCCCAGGCACTGCACCAGCGGGCGGATCGCCCGCACGTCCCGGAACGCCAGCGCCAGCTTCAGCGCGTGCCCGCGCACCCCGTCCGGCGAGTCCGGCCCGATCGCGGTCGCGATCCGCGACTTCGTCGGCGAGTCCGCCCACGCCTCCAGCGCCTCCCGCGCCAGCGTCGGCACCGGCTCCGCCGAGCCCGGCTCGGTCATCAGCTCGAACAGCCGCTTCGACACCGCCGCCCGCCGCGCCGGGTCCACCGGCGTCCGCTTCAGCAGCTCGACCGCCTTCGCGACGAACTCCCGCTCCCCCCCGTTCAGGTCCATCATCGCCTCGTCCACCGGCGTCAGCGCGCCGGGCGCCAGCTTCCGCCACACCGCCCGCGCCGCCGCCGCCACCGCGTACTGCGGGTCCCGCGCCGCCGCCTGCACCGCCTCCAGCGACCGCGCCGTCGCGACCTCCTTGAGCGCCAGCAGCGCCAGCCCCCGCGCGGCCGGCTCCGCGGCCGGGTCCGCCAGCCGCGCCAACGCCATCGCCTCCGCCGCCCCGCCGAACTGCGCCACCGCCTTCGCCGCGACCTCCGGGTCGTCGCGCAGCCGGTCGATCAGCGCCGGCAGCGCGGGCTCGTACCGCATCTCCCCCAGCCGCCGGATCGCCGCCGCCCGCACCTCCGCGTCCGCGTCGGCGACGTACTCCACCAGGACCGGCGCCGCAGCCGCGATCGCCGCCGCGTCCGCGCCGCTCAACCCCGCCAGCACCCCCGCCCGCACCTTCGGGTCGCCCGCCGCCGACACGATCTGCCGGTACGCCTGCGCGACCCGCTCCCGCGCCTCCGGCCCGTACCCCGCCAGCGCCGCCAGCACCGGCTCCCCCACCCGCCCGTGCGCCGCCGCCAGCGGCTCGATCGCCGACTCGTCCTTGTACTGCGCCAGCCGGTCCGCCGCCGTCCGCGCGACCGAATCGTCCGCGTCCTGTAGCCCGCGCACCGCCGCCTCGACCGCCTTCGGCGTCTTCGCCAGCCCCATCGACGTCATCGCCGCCAGCCGCACCAGCGCGTCCGGGTCCCCAGCGACCTCGCTGATCGCGTCCACCGCGTCCTCCCGCCGCCCCGCCGGCACCTTCGCCAGCAGCTCCACCGCGAACGCCCGCACCCCCGCGTCCGCGTCCTGCAGCGCCGGCCGGTAAAACTCGACCACGTCCTGGTCCACCCGCGGCTTGCGGAAGCTGAACCGGTCGCCGTCCAGCCGCTTGATCGGCGGCAACGCCGCCTCCGCCTCCGCCGCCGACATCGTCGTCGCGGGCATCGTCGCGGGCGGCGGCACGACCGCCACCGCGACCGGCGCCGGCGGCGCGGCGCCGGCGTCATCCTCCCCGCGCGTCCCCAGCGCGAACAGCACGATCAGCGCCAGCAGCGTCGCCCCGCCCCCCGCCATCCCGTGCCGCGGCGCGCCGTCGATGAAGTACAGCACCGACCCCACCATCGCCAGCACCGCCCCCAGCATCGGCCCGAACAACCCCAGCGCCGCCAGCGGCGCGACCGCCAACCCCAGCACCGGCAGCAGCGCGACCAGCACCCCCGTGATGATCAGCCACTTCGCCCCCTCGCGCAGCCCCGCGTTCGGCGGGTTCCGGTCCTCGTCGAGCAGGACCGCGTCGTCCGCGTCATCCGCATCCCCCGCCGCGACGGCCGTCGCGACCACCTTCCCCGTCTTCAGGTTGAACCCGCAGTCCGTGCAGAAGAACGACCCGCCCGGCAGCGCCGACCCGCAGTTCGGACACCCCTCCACCGGCACCGCCCGTTGCGGCTGCCGCGGCGCCGGCCGGACAACCGGAATCTCCCCCTCCGCCGCCGCCGCGTCCGCCAGCGCGACGTCAAACTTGATGTCCGCCTCGACGCCCGACCCCTGCGGCGTCGCGTCCGGGTCGTCCAGCAGCCCCGGGCGCGCCGACCCCGGCATCGCGATCGTGTCCCGCTCCGGTATCCGGTTGACCGTGCCGCACCCCTTGCACGCCACCCGCTTCCCGGCGAACCGCCGGTCCACCTTGTGGGCCTTCCCGCACTTTTCACAGGCAAAAGTAATCGACATCGCTAAACCGCCCCGCCCATTTCGCGCGTTCCGAATCCCTCCCCGGACGCCCGCCAGTGTCGCCGAAACCCGCAATCAGGACAAGCGATCTCAAGCCGTCAGGTGCCGGAGGATCACGTCGTGGACGGCCGTCGCGTCCACATGTTCCCCGCCCACCAGTGTAGGCTCGGAACTCATCAACAGCGGCCCGTCCTCCGCCTTGGAGACGGCCAGCCCGTGCGACCCTTTCACCAAACTCGCGTCGAGCGGGATCACCTCCATCAGCGCCCGAAACCCCAGCCGCCGCTTCGCCAGCGCCCACCCGATCTTCGCCTTGGGCGCCCGGATCGCCGGATCGATGAACAGTTCCACGGGGTCGTACCCCGGCTTGCGGTGGATGTCGACCGTCCGCGCGTAGTCCGGCGCCCGCGCGTCGTCCAGCCAGAAGTAGTACGTGAACCACGCGTCCGCCTCCGCCAGGCAGACCAGTTCCCCGCTCCGCGGATGATCCAGCCCGTGCCCCCGCTTCCCCGCCTCGTCCAGCACCGCCGCCACCCCCGGCGTCTGCGCGAGCACCCGCCTGGCCTCCTCCAGCCGCGACGGATCGTTCACGTACACGTGCGCCACCTGGTGGTCCGCCACCGCGAACGCTTTGCTCGCCCCCGCGTCCAGCAACTCCCGCCCCATCTCCTCCCGGACCGCGAGCAGCCCCGCCTGCCGCAACGCGCGGTTCAGATGCACCGGCCGCGACACCGCCGTAATCCCGTACTCCGACAACACGATCACCCGCGCCGCGCGCGACTGGAAATGATCGATCAGCTTCCCGCACTGCTCGTCCAGCGCCCGCAAATCGCCCGCCACGTTCGCCCCGCCCGGCCCCTCCTTCTGCAGCACGTAGTCCATGTGCGGCAAATAGACCAGCGTCAGCGTCGCGTCGTGCTTCCGATCCACCTCGATCGCCGCGTCCGCGATCCACGCCGTCGCCTTGATGCTGGTCGCCGGCCCCCAGAAGTTAAACAGCGGGAACGTCCCCAGCTTCTCCTGCAACTCCCCCCGCAGCTCCGGCGGGTGCGAGTAGACGTCCGGGATCTTCCGCCCGTCCGCCGGGTACATCGGCCGCGGCGTGACCGAGTAGTCCGCCGTCGAGTACATGTTGTACCACCAGAACAAGTTCGCGCACGTGAACGCCGGGTCCATCCGCTTCGCCCGATCCCACACCTTCTCCCCGGACACGAGTTTGTTCCCCTGCAACCAGAACCGCACCTCCGCCGTGTCGCGAAAGTACCACCCGTTCGCGACGATCCCGTGCCCCCCCTCCCCGCCCGCCAACCTGCCGGTCAGGTACGTACTCTGCACCGTCGTCGTCACCGCCGGCACCACCGCCCCCACGCTCGCCACCCCGTGCGCCGCCCGAAACGCCGCCAGCCGAGGCGTCGCCTGCGCACTGACCAGCCCCGGCGACAACCCCACCGCATTAATCACCACCGTCTTCCGCATCGTCCCCCAACATGTACCCCCAACCCCACCCCAACGCCACCCGCCCCGCGCGCCCACCCACCCTTTCGTCATTCGCCCCTTCGTCCTTCGTCATTGATTCGAATTTCGAGTTTCTGGTTTCGGGCTTCCAGTTTCCCCCTACAATCCCCCCGCCATGCCCACCACCTTCCTCGACCGCAAGCGCCACGCCTTCCTGATGCTCGCCGTGATCTTCGGCGGCGGCCTGATCGGCGGCGCGATCCTCGCCAAGCTCCGCCCGCCCCCCGAACTCGCCCGCCCGCCCCAGCCGCAGACCCCGCCGCCGAACTACTCCACCACCAACCCCCTAGCGTTGAAACCGGGCGAGGAAATCGAACTGACCCGCAGCGACCCCGCCGACCCCGCCTCCGAGCGCACCCGCCCCGTCACGATCGACTCCGACGGCGGCCTCCGCCTCCCGATCCTCGGCCCCATCATGGCCGCCGGCCTGACGCCACAGCAACTCGAACAGGCGATCGCCCAGGCCTACCGCGACCGCAACCTCGTGCAGGACGCCCAAGTCAAGGTCGTGCGGAAGAATCCACTGACCACCGCGCCCAGCACCCGCCCGACCAAGTGACCCGGGCGGCCCGCCGCTACACTGGGAGGGCACACAACGGCCGATCAGCCGTCAGTCGTCGACCGCGTCTTCGACCACGACGGTGTGTCCAAGTTGCTCCAGGAACCGCCGTAGCCCCTCGACCATTCGGTCGGCGAACAGAACGGGGATCGGGCCGGCGATCTTGCACCCGGTTTCCTCGTAGGCGTCGCCGATCCCGATGCACGCCCAGATCGTCGTCGGCGCGATCAGGTCCGAGTCCTCGCGGACGTTGGTCTCGCGAATGATGTAGATCCGCCCGGGCATGCACCCCGCCATTCAACGGGCCCACGTTCAACGGCTGGCACCGCGCCAACCGACTGTCAATTTACTAATGCAGGAAATGCTGGATGTCACCTTTTCCGCGCTCCGATCGTAACGTCCCGCCCGGTAATCCACCCCATCGAAGGACAGACGTCCCGCGCCACACAGCCCGTCCGCGCCAACGCGCGATAAGCTCGGCATCACCGGGACTGAGCTCTCCGACACCGAATGGGGGAACGTCGGCACATGAGCCGCCCGTTTGCGAGCAGGGGGGTCCGTTTGTCAGCAGACCGGCCCGTTCGTCAGCAGGACCGCCCGTTTGTCAGCAGAGCGGCTAATTTGCCAGCAGGCCGGCTCGTTTGTCTGCGACGCGGCCCGTTTGTCTGCGACGCGGCCCGTTTGTCTGCAGAGTCGCCCGTTTGTCAGCAGAACGGTCCGTTTGGCAGCAGGGCCGTTCGTTTGTCTGCGGAGCGGCTCGTTTGTCAGCAGAACCGCGGGTTTGTCAGTCGGGCGGCGAATGAGTCAGGGGAGCGGCAGATAAGTCGGTAGAGCCGCAAAACAGTCTCGTGACCCGCGGGTTCGTCTCCCGAGCGGTGAACGAACGAGGGGCTTGGGAAATGACGGACGTCGGACCCGTCATTGACCGTTTCCCGCCCCGGCCCGCGTCGCGCCGCCCGGGTTCCGCGGCCGTCCGCCGCGCGAAGTGAAGCCGGCCCCGCGGCGCGCCGATACCGGGGATGCGTCGTTCGACATGCGTTCCCGCCGGATAGCGGACCAGCATCCAACGGCCGGCCGCAGAGTCGCTTTGGAATCACGAAGACGCACAGTTGGCCCGGTGTAGCCCAGGGTCATCTACCGGCCGTGTGGCGGGTCGGAGCAATCACGAACGACTCGTCAAGCCGCTCCATCATCCACGTGCTAGGGCCTGATGCGGTCGCACAGACGCGAAGAGTGCGGCGCTGCTCGTCGGCCCAAAAGACTTCCGAATCGATCACGACGTCTTCGTTGTTCACACGGACGGTCTCCGACATCGCCACCTGCCCAACCCGCGACAAGAGCGCGTCGTACCCCTCGGCGCGAAGTTGCTCGAGACGGGCTGCAAGCAACTTGTAAGCATCGCCGCGATTCACGGGTGTCTCCGCGTACTAAACAGTTACTATCCTGATCCGGGTGCCGGACAGCATCCGGACAGGGTGAGCGCAGCGTATCTCCACGACCCGAGCCGACGCAACCGGTTCGGCCTCGCTCAGCGGGAACAGGGCCGGCATCAGGCCCACGGCGGTTCGGCCGGTGAACGGGGAGCCCCGGTGGCCGCCCCGCACCCCCCGCCTAGAATCCCCGGCCATGACCTCCGCCTCCCCCGCCACCGGAAGCCCCGCCGCCGCCACCACCCCCTCATCCGAGCGCCTCCGCATCGCCGTCCTCGCCGCCGGGGCGGCCGGCATGTACTGCGGCTCCTGCATCCGCGACAACGCGCTCGCGATGGCCCTGAAGCGCATGGGCCACGACTGCGTGATGATCCCGCTCTACACCCCGGTCAAGACCGACACCGAGAGCGCCGCGATCGGCACCGTCTTCTACGGCGGCGTCAACACCTGGCTCCAGCACGCGACCCGCCTGTTCCGCAAGACGCCCCGCGCGCTCGACTGGCTGCTCGACCGCCCCTGGCTCCTGACCCTCGCCGGCAGCCGCGGCGCGCAGACGTCGCCGGCCAAGCTCGGCGACTTCACGCTCGACATCCTCCGCGGCGACACCGGCAACACCACCAAGGAGCTTGACCGCCTGATCCGCTTCCTCCAGACCGACATCCGCCCGCAGATCGTCTCCCTCCCGAACCTGATGTTCATCGGCGCCGCCCGCATGCTCAAGGAACGCCTGAACGCCCCGGTCGTCGTCGAGCTGACCGGCGAGGACATCTTCCTCGACGCGATGAACGAGCCCCACAAATCCGAGGCCCGCCGCCTGATCCGCGACCGCGCGAAGGACGTCGACCGCCTCGTCGCGACCAGCCACTACTATGCCGACGCAATGGCCGCCTACCTCGACGTCCCGCGCGAGCGGATCGACGTCGTGCACCCGGGCATCCCGGGCGAGTATCTGAAGTCGGAAGTGGGCAGTGGGCAGTCGGCAGGGGGGGAGGGTTCAGGGTTCGGGGTTCGGGGTTCGGCAGGAGACCAACCCGCAATCCGCAATGCCCCCACCACCGTCGGCTTCCTCGCCCGCATCGGCCCGGAGAAGGGGATCGACCAGCTCGTCGACGCGATGCTCCTCCTCCGCCAACGCCCCGGCTTCGAGCGCACGAAGCTCGAGGCCGCCGGCTTCCTCGGCGGCGCCAACCAAGCCTGGTACCGCCAACTCGAATCCCGCATCGCCGCCTCCCCCCTCGCCCCCGACTACCGCTACCTCGGCGAGGTCGACAAAGCCGGCAAGCTCGCCCTGATCGACCGCGCCGACGTCTTCGCCGTCCCCACCCGCTACCCCGAGTCCAAGGGCCTCTACGTCCTCGAATCCCTCGCCCGCGGCACCCCCGTCGTCCTCCCTCACCACGGCGCGTTCCCCGAACTGATCGAGATCACCGCCGGCGGCGTCACCCACACCCCCGGCGACGCATCCGACCTCGCCGACACCCTCGCGACGCTGCTGTCCGACCCCGCCCGCCGCCACGCCATGGGCGCCGCCGGCCACGCCGTCGTCCGCGACCGCTTCCTCGACACCCACATGGCCGAGGGAATGCTGAGCGTCTTCCGCTCCGCCATCGCGCAAGGCACGCCGTCAACGCCGTGATCCGGTCCCCTCTTCCGGCCGCGACAACCGCGCCGCTAGCAGATACACCCAAACGCGGCAGGGAGAGGGTCGGGGTGAGGGGGCATTTCGAGCGGCGGACGGCGCGATCGGCCGGTCGGGAAGACCCCTCACCCCCGCCCTCTCCCACGGCGATCACGCCTGTCGCGCACCCGTCAACAACCAGCGCGACCTCGGGAGAGGGGGTGTGCCACTCGCACGCCACAACGTGTCGCGCGGGGTCACGCCTCCGAATCTCGGCGCGACGCACGTCGCGGCGAGGCCGCTTCAGCGGCCGGGTCTTCAATCCAAGAGTCCCGGTGTGCGGACGCCACCCCTACACCCCCACCCCCCGCCACCGCCGCCCCGGCGGCGGCGCCAGCGCCTCCCGGAACGCCTCCCCCAGCCACGGCACGTGCGCCGTCATGCACCGCAGCGCCCCGCCCCCCGCCGTCAGCGGCCCGCAGTCGATCTGCACGACCTCCCACCCCGGCAGCAGCCGCCGGTACGTCCCCACCACCTCCCGCTCCACCCCCGCGTCCACGTCCGGGTAGTGCGGCACGAGCAGCCGCCCGTTCGCGTACACCACGTTCGTGTACGTCCGGCACAGCCGCCCGTCGAACGTCGGCATCGGGATCCGCTCGACCCGCAGCGGCTGCCCGCGCGTCCGCACCCGCCGCAAGATCTCCGCGTTCCGGTCCAGCGCCTCCGCCGCCGCCGGCTCCGCGCGCGGGTCGCACGCGCCGACGACCACGCAGTCCGGCGCGGTGAACGTCGCGAACATGTCCACGTGCAGCGTCTTGTGCTCGGTCAGCGGCTCGAGCATCACCGCCTGCGAGAACCCGTAGTACTCGTCCAGAATCGCCCGCACCTGCCCCGCGTCGTACGGCCGCCCGTGCACCCGGTTGACCTCGACCAGCGCGGTCGTCGTCAGGCACAGCCCCCACCCGTTGCTCAGCAGGTTCCCCCCCTCGAGCACCAGCGGCACCGCCCGCCGCCGCACCTTGAGCAGCGACGCCAGCGCCCGCGGCACCACGTCCTCGTTCGCCCGCCCCTCGAACCGGTACTCCGCGTCCAGGATCACGACGTCGCCGTCCGTCCACCGCACGAACGACGGCGCGAAGTCGCGCGTCCACGTCCCGACCGGCATGAACACGAAGTAGATCGAATGGACCGGCAGCCCCCAGTCCGTCAGCAGCGTCACGGCGTGCCGCCGCTGCTCCTCCCCCTGCACGATCGCGACGACCGGCATCCGGTCCACCACCGCATCGATGAGCTCCACCACCGTCTGCGGCGAGTACCCGAGCAGCTCGGTTAAGCTCACGATCAGCGCGGCGTGAAATTCGAAATCGCCCGGCGGCGGTGACGCTACGTGACCGAACTCCATACCGACGTCTCGAATCTCCGACGCGCACCCCGGTCGGCAGCCGAGGCACTAACGTGCGCGGTAGAAGATTATTACCCATCCCACCATAAAGGTTGGATGAACCTCCGACTTCCGCAAACATGCAGCCGCGCTTAAGCGAGTTGCCCCGCGCACGGCTCAAATTCAACACGTCCCGCCCCCCCCAAGTAGTCACCGTTGCACCGACCAACAGTTCTGCAACCGATCCCTACCCGGAGCCCCCCCGATGTCGCCCTCCGCGATCCGCCGCTGGTCTGCCCTCGCGCTCGCCGTCGCCGTTACGGCCGCCCCGATCGGCATCACCCGCGCCGCCGACCAAAAGACGCCCGCCACACCCCCGGTCGAGCAGAAGGAGGCCGAATCGCAGAAGAAGTCCGAAGAGAAGAAGCCCGAAGAGAAGAAGTCCGACGCGAAGAAGACCGCCGGCCCCTCCGAGGCCATGGACTACGGCCCCTTCCTCAACCTCGCCCTCAACGCAAAAGGCGCCGGCGACAACAACACCTACAAGGCCATCGCGATCCCGCTCGGCACGAACGACAAGGGCCAGCCGTCCCACGCCGGCAACAACGAGACCCCGCCCGCCAGCGTCTGCTTCGACGCCGACCTGCTCCGCTACTCCGCCGGCTGGACCAACGGCTTCCAGGACTACGCCGGCGTCACCTTCAAGGGCGACCACGGCCGCAACCCCGCGATCCGCGGCGACCAGAAGTGGTACACGAAGAAGGCCCCCGGCTGGGCCAACCCCGCCGACGGCTCCTGGAAGGACCCCCGCACCGACGTCTCCGGCCCGCTCCCCGCCGAGTGGGCGAAGTTCCGCGGCATCCACCGCCACGGGAACACCGTCGTCCTCAGTTACACGGTGGGCAAGACCCAAGTGCTGGAGATGCCGGGCGTGACCGGCAGCGGCGACACGCTCGCGTTCACTCGGGCGTTCACGGTCGGGCCGAGCGAGCGGCCGCTGGTGCTGAACGTCGCGAACCGGGCCAAGCCGTTCAGCGGGACCGCGGAGGGCGCGATCGTCACGCTCGAGGACGGGGCGACGACCGTCGCCGTCGCGGCCCCGAACGCCCCGGCCGGCGCGCGGCTGAAGGCGGAGGGAGACGGGATCACCCTCGAACTGCCGCCGCTGGCGAACGGGGCCAGCTTCTCGCTGCTGATCTGGAGCGGGCCCGCCGACGGGGTCACCCAGTTCGCGCAGCGCCTGCCGAAGATCGAGGCCGTCGACCTCACCACGTACACCAAGGGCGGCCCCGGCATCTGGCCCCAGACCGTCGAGACCAAGTTCGTCCGCGGCAAGGACGACCCGGCCTACACGCTCGACACCTACGAGGCCCCCACCCGCAACCCCTGGAACAGCATCATCCGCTTCGGCGGCTTCGACTTCCTCCCCGACGGCAAGTCCGCCGTCCTCTCCACCTGGTCCGGCGACGTCTGGCACGTCTCCGACATCTCCGGCACGCCCGACAAGCTCACCTGGCGCCGCATCGCCAGCGGTTTGTTCGAGCCGCTCGGCCTGAAGGTCCGCGACGGCGAGATCTTCGTCCACTGCCGCGACGGGATCTGGCGCTTGAAAGACCTCAACGGCGACCAGGAGATCGACCTCTACGAGGTCTTCAACAACGACGTCCACAACAACCCGTTCTTCCACGAGTTTGCCTTCGACCTGCAGATGGACAAGGACGGCAACTTCTACTTCGCCAAGGCCGGCCCGGTGAACCCCGGCGGCAGCGGCTTCCAAAAGCCCTGGAGCCAGCACAACGGCACGCTGATGAAGCTCTCGAAGGACGGCAAGTACCTCGAGGTGATCGCGACCGGCCTCCGCGCCCCCAACGGCATCGGCATCAACCCCGAGACCGGCCAGCTGACCGCCGGCGACAACGAGGGCACCTGGGTTCCCAAGTCCCCGCTCCACTGGGTCACGCCCGGCTACTTCGCCGGCGTCGTCGACCTCGCCGGCCGGCCGATGAAGTCCAACAAGAAGACCCCCGACCTCGCCGAACGCCCCAATCCGATCTGCTGGTTCCCCAAGAACGTCGACAACTCCGGCGGCGGCCAGACCTGGGTGCCCAGCGACAACGACAAGTGGGGGCCGTTCAAAGGCAACCTGCTCCACACGTCCTACGGCACCTGCAACCTCTACAACGTCATGTACGAGTTCGTCGGCGGCGAGGAGGGCAAGGGGGGCACGATCCAGGGCGGCGTCACCAAGTTCCCCCTGAAGTTCGACTCCGGCATCTGCCGCCCCCGCTTCAGCCCGTTCGACGGACAGCTGTACATCGCCGGCCTGACCGGCTGGCAGTCCAGCGGCGCCAAGTCCGCCTGCTTCCAGCGCGTCCGCTACACCGGCAAGCCCGTCACGATGGCCAACGGTCTCAAGGTGCAAAAGGACGGTTTGCAGGTCACGTTCACCAGCCCCCTCGACCCCGCCACCGCCACCGACGCCGGCAACTGGAGCGTCGAGCAGTGGAACTACGAGTGGGCCGAGCACTACGGCTCGAGCAACTACTCCGTCGCCGACCCGAAGAAAAAGGGCAGCGACAACGTCAAGGACGCCGTCGAGGTCAAGTCCGTCAAACTCTCCCCCGACGGCAAGACCGCCACGATCGAGCTCGCCGACGGCGTCGTCCCCGTCATGCAGATGAACATCAAGTACAACGTCAAGGCCGCCGACGGCACGCCGGTCAAGAGCGAGATCTACAACACGATCAACCGCGTCCCCGGCTCGAGCGCCGTCGCCAACAACGGCTCCACCGTCGCCCCCGCCGCGCAATAACAGCCGCCCCCACAACCCGCGCCCTCCCTCTCCCAAGGCCGCCCCCGACGCCCCGTCGCCGGAGGGCGACATCGGCCGTGGGAGAGGGCAGGGGTGAGAAGTTTTCCCGATCGGCAGGCGGCGCAATCCGCCGCGCGAAGACGCCCCTCACCCCACCCCTCTCCCGTCGCGTGTCCGCCACAAAACCAGCCGCGCCAACCGTCGCGACTGGGAGAGGGAGTCGGATCACCGCTATAATCCCCCGCATGGGTGACCCCCAACCCCCCCTCATCACCGTCTCCGACCGCGACCACGCCTGCGGCCCCTCGACCGCCCCGGTCACGCTCGTCGAGTACGGCGATTACGAGTGCCCCGACTGCGGCAACGCCTTCCCGGTCATCAAGCGCCTGATGAAGGAGATGGACGGCCGCCTCCGCTTCGTCTTCCGCAACTTCCCCCTGAGCAACGTCCACCCCCACGCCAGCGTCGCCGCCCAGGCCGCCGAGGCCGCCGCCGCCCAAGGCAAGTTCTGGGAGATGCACGACCTCCTCTACCAGAACCAGCAGACGCTCGCCGACCACGACCTCTCCCGCTTCGCCCTGAAGCTCGGCCTCGAGATCTACCGCTTCGAAGCCGACCTCTCGGGCGACCGCCACGCCAAACGCGTCGCCGCCGACTACCAGTCCGGCGTCCAGGCCGGCGTCACCGGCACCCCCACCTTCTTCATCAACGGCCACCGCCACACCGCCGGCAAAGACTACGAAAGCCTCAAGGCCGCCCTCGAATCCGCCGCCGCCGCCCCGCGCTGACCCCAGCCCCGAAGGGGCGACAAAAAATAGCCGGGGGCGCGAGCCCCCGGATGAGGCCGACGCCCGAAACCAAACAGCCCCGGAGGGGCGCCAGATTCTTCCGCCGCTCCGGGGCTGTTCCTTCCGCCCGGTTTTCATCCCCAGGCTCGCGCCCGGGGCCACATTCTGCCGCCGCTCCGCGGCTACTTCTTCACGTCGGTCTCCCCCGCCCCGATTAGCGTCTTCAGCGGCTTCGTCGTCGCCCGGTCCCGCCCGCTGCTGGTCACCACCGTCACCACCCCGTCCCGCGTCCGCTCGAACCGGTGAACGACCTTGACGTCCTTCGCGTTGACGTACCGCACCTCCGCCTTGTCCGCGAGGAACCGCACGTGCGCGAACCCGTGCACCTTCCGCGAGAACGGCCCGCGCACGTCCCGCCGCATGTCCGTCACCGGCTGCCCGCCCCCGCCCGCCTGCACGAAGCTGATCGGCCACCCCGGGATCTCCAGGTGCTGCAAATCGTGGTCGTGCCCCGCGAGGTAGAAGTCCAGCCCGCCCGCCTTGAAGATCGGCCCCCACTCCATCTGCATCACCCCGTTGTCCCCATGCGACCCGTTCGAGAAGAACGGGTGGTGCGCGCACGCGATCTTCCACAGCGCGGTCGTCGTCGCGAGCTGCTCCGCGATCCAACGCTTCTGCTCCTGCCACTCCGCCCGCGTCTGGTGCGGCATGCTGCTCTCCAGCATCAGCGCCGTCACCAGCGGCCGCCCCGCCTCCCCCGCGCCCCCGCCCCCCTGCGGGAAGTCCACCCGGTAGTACTTCGCCGGGTACTTCCACCGTGAGCCCGGGTGCTTCCGCGCGTACTCCTGCTCGACCTCCACCTTCGTCCGCCCCTTGTCGTTCTTCTCGTAGTCGTGGTTCCCCGACGTCACGTACCACGGGAAGTTGATCCGCCGCGCGTCGTACATGTCCTCGAACAGCGACTGGAACTGGTAGTCGTCCGCGTCCCGCATCTTCACGTAGAAGTTGTCACCGACCGTCAGCAGCGCGTCGAACTGCGTCCCGACCCGCTCGACGTACTCCGCCATCGCCCGCGCCGTCTCGCGCTGAGTCCGCTTCCCGTTCCCGAAGTCCCCGAACACGACCAGGTTCACCTCGCCCGGCGGCAGCGGCCGCTGCGACCACTCCGCCACCACCGGCCGCGACGCCGGCTTCGTCGCCGACCGCTCCCCGGCAGACCCACCCCCGACGTTCGCACACGCCCCCGGCAACAGCAGCAGGGGGCTCGCGATCGCCTTCGCGATCAACCGACGACGGCTCACCAGTTCGTTGGACATCGAGTCCCTTCTACTTCGCGCGAGGATCACTGTTCGATGAAGCCGCCGCCGCCGCCGCGGTCGGCCGCGTCGTGGGCCCGGTCACCCCTCCCGCCGGCCGCGTCGTCGCCCCCGTCCCCCGCAACGTCAGCTCGATCAGCCACGCGTCCCCCGGCACGAACCCCGTCAGCGGCACCTTCGCCTCCCCGCCCTTCACCGCCACCTCCCGCTCGAAGACCGCCACCGGCCCGTCCGACGCCTTGGCCCCCGAGTCCGCGATCCGCGTCGCCCGCACCCCCACGCCCGCCGCGTCCGCCCCCTTCACCGCCAGCGTCACGTCCCCCAAAATGTGCTTTGAATCCACCCGCGACCGGTTGCGCCCGATCAGCACCCGGCACGTCCGCTCCGCCGAACTGGCGACCGCCACCCCGTCCACCGTCGGCCCGGACGACACCTTCACCGCCACCCCGCCGCCCCCGCCGCGCGCCGCCAGATCCGCGTACGCCTTGTACGTGTAATACACCGACCGCGGCCGCCCCTCCGCCGTCACCAGGTGCGTCAGCTTGAACCACCACACCTGCTCGATCGGCCGCCACCCGTGCGCCTTGACCGACTTCTCCATCTGCCCCATGAAGATCGCCGGGTCGCCGGCCGCATGCTTCCCCTCGACCGCCGCGCTCGGCCCAATCACGATCTCCCGCCGGTTCGTACCGTCCTGCCAGAAGCTCTCCGCCGCCCCGCCCACGTGCCCGGCCAAGTCCTGCCTCAGCCCGTCCTCGTGCCAGCACACGACGTCCGGCAACACGTCCCACTCCTTCGCCACCTTCAGGAACTCGCCGACCCACCCCCCGTCGTGCTTCGCGATCGACGGCCCCATGATGACCGCCTCCGGCGCCACCGCCCGGATCACCCGCCCCGTCCGCACCCACGCCGAAAAGAAGTTCAACCGATCCTTGAACGCCGACCGGTCCGGCTCCTTCGCCACCTCGTAAACCACCGCCCGCCCCGCCTTCTGATACTGCTCGACCGCCTCCCGCACACCCGCTTCCCACGCGTCCCACTTCCCCTTCTCCCCCGGAAACGCGCCGTCAAACTTCACCACGTCCGCCAGCGTCACCAGCAGGGGGGGCGCCCCGCCGTCCCGCCCCTTCGCCATCACCCCCAGCCCCGCGAGCAGCTCCGCCGGCACCTCCCCCTTCGGCCGCATCACCCCCCGCGCCCGCAGGGCGAACCGCCCGAGCTCCGAGGACAGGTCCACCGTCACCGTCTCGTGCACCGGCTGCGTGCTCGCCTTAGTGGTCGCGGGTTTGGTCGAAGGCTTCGTGGAAGGCGTCGTAGACGGCGCAGTCGAAGCCCGCGTCGTCGCCGGCCGGTCCGCTGCGATGGTGAATCCGACCACCCCGATCAGCGCGACGACCGCCGCCACAGACCGCATGGTGAAAACCATGTGAACGATTATCCCCGACGACCGCCCCCGTTGATACCCCGTCAAACCGCGACTCCGCCAAGCCCCGGAGGGCCGGTAGACGATAGCCCCGGGCGCGAGCCCGGGGGCAACACGTCCCATAGCAGCCAGCCCCGGAGGGGGCGACAGATTCTGCCGCCCCTCCGGATCTATTAATCCCTTACAGCTCGTCATCCGGGGGCTCGCACCCCCGGCTATCCTCTGCCGCCGCTTCGCGGCTATCCCCCCCGCCTACCCCACCGCCACCGCCCCCCGCAACCGGTTCACGCACTCCACCACGTGCTCCACCGCGAAATCCACCTGCCCGGCATCGTTCGACTGCCCCAGCGAGAACCGCACCGACGCGTACGCCAGCGCGTCCTCCACCCCCAGCGCTTTCAGCACGAAGCTCGGCTCCATGCTCGCGCTCGTACACGCCGACCCCGACGACACCGCCAGATCCCGCGACACGACCGCCAGCAACTGCTCCCCGTCCACCCCCGCGAACGACAAGTTCGTCACGTGCGGCAATCGGTGCTCCTCGTTCCCGTTCACCGACACCCCGTCCAGTCGCCCCATGATCCCCGCCTGCAACCGGTCCCGCAGCCCCGCCAGCCGCGCCGACTCCTGCCCCATCTCCAGCATCGCCAGCTCGCACGCCGCCCCCACCCCCACGATCCCCGGCACGTTCAGCGTCCCCGACCGGAACCCCTGCTCGTGCCCGCCCCCGTCGAACAGCGGCGTCAGTCGCACCCGCGGGTCGCGCTTCCGCACGTACAGCGCCCCGCACCCCTTCGGCCCGTACAGCTTGTGCCCCGACATGCTCAGCAGATCGATCCCGTCCGCCCGCACGTCGATCGGCACCTTCCCCACCGCCTGCGTCGCGTCGCAGTGAAAGATCACCCCGCGCTCGTGGCACAACCGCCCGATCTCCCGCACCGGCTGCAGCGTCCCCACCTCGTTGTTCGCCGCCATGACCGACACCAGGATCGTGTCCGGCCGCATCGCCTCCTCGACCTGCCGCGCGTCCACCCGCCCGGTCCGGTCCGGCACCAGCCACGTCACCTCATACCCCTGGTGCGACAGCTTCTTGCACGGGTCCAGCACCGCCTTGTGCTCGGTCACCTGCGTGATCAGGTGTCGCCCCCGGTCGGCGTACATGTCCGTCACCCCCTTGATCGCCAGATTGTTCGACTCCGTCGCCCCGCTCGTCCAGACGATCTCCCGCGGGTCGGCCGCCCCCAGCAGCGCCGCCACCTGCACCCGCGCCTGGTCCACCGCCCGCATCGCCCGAAACCCGAACGCGTGCCCCCGGCTCGCCGCGTTCCCGAACGCGTCCAGAAAGAACGGCCGCATCGCCTCAAACACGCGCGCGTCCAGCGGCGTCGTCGCGTTGTGATCCAGGTAAATCGGCAGGTTCATCGTCATCGCGAGGAACAGGATACGCCCCCCCCGCCCGCGCGTCCAAGTCGCCCCCCTCTAGCCGCCCGCGGCCGCTCCCCCGTAGCACGGGCTGCCAGCCCGTGAGCCGTGTACCCGCGCGCCACGCTACCCCCGCTGGCGTGGATCAGTCCGACCTTTTCATCGCGTCAATCGGACGAGCCACCGGAAACCCCGGCCGGGCATCCGCGACCTCACGATAAGTCTCCCGGCCATGCACGATCCGATAGAGCCCCCGCGGCAGCAAAAAAACGCGCCCCCAATCCCCAGGGCGCGGTGTTCGGCGGGCATCCGGCGGAACTCGTAGAATGACAGCGCGTTGATCATCACCAACGCCGCCCCCTGAACGACCCACACCCACCACCGACCGTCGAGCCCAAGGTACCCCTGCACCCCGGCCCAGAGCAGGCCGACGACGACGACGACGAACGCTAACTGCGCGACGAGCGACCCGAGGATCATCACCACGCCCACCGCCACGTCCCACGCTCGCCGCATCTCCGCATGATACCCCGACCGCCGGCTACTTCTTCACGCCCTTCTTGTCCTGCTTGGGTTTGCGGACTTCCTTCTTGCGAACCTTGTTACCCTTGCTCATGTCAGACTCCTGAATCCCGGGCACACCGCCGTCCGCCAACACTGCACGGCCCACGCGAGCCGCCCGCGCCGGCAACCCAGCCGCACCCGAACACCCACAGCCTATCACGACCACCCCCCAACCGCGCAGCGAAAATCCGCGCGACCGCGCCCTGTGGACTGAAGGCGACCGCGCGGCGGAGTCACAGGTGCGCGGCCCCGCGCCGCCACGCCAGCTCGTCCGCGTCAGCAGCGACCCGGATTCCCCCGGCGACGGCGCATCGCCGTCCGCCGCTTCGTCATCCACGCCTCGTGTCCTCCGCGCGGCCGGTGGCGTAACCACCACCACGGAACAACCCGGGACGGGCAACCTGCCGCGTCACCTCCGACGCCGCCGCCGCAGCAACCCGCCCGCACTCCGGGCAGCGGTCCGGTGTCGCGCGGAGCTCGTACCCGCACGCGGGGCAGAGGCCCGGTTTGGGCCGGCGGGTCGCCACCTTTCGGAACCCGACGGCCGACACCGCCGATCCGATCAGGATCAGCCAGTGGTGCACCGCGACCGTCACGACCCTGACCCGGACGGCCGGGGCGGTCCTGAGCCACATCGCGCCGCTGACCGAGACGCCGCTGAACGCCGCGTTCAGGGGCAGCGGCGGCAGGTCGCCCGGGTGCCTGCCGTACTCGCCGCGGCGCACGACGCCGAAACCCGGGCCGAGCGTCGGGTAGTGTGCCGCGCGCATCCGGGGCCAGTGCGTCCCGGCGACGAGGTCGAACGACAGGACGTGCTTATGGGTCGTCGCCTGCGCATAGAAGGCGGCCCCGGAGACGTACGCGCCTCGGACGCCGGGTTCGCGCCGCGCGCCGCGCACCCACAGCGCGACCGTCGCCACGCACAGCACGAGCGACCCCGCGGCCGCGGCGTTCGGCAGGATGCGGAGGAGGCGTCTCACCGTGGCCGGCATCCTACCGCGCCCACGCGCGCAGTACGCGAGGCCCGGCGGCGTTCGGTCCTCACCGCAGAAGTCGCCGGAGCGCGTAGTGCACGCCGACCGGGAGCAGCGCGGTGGCGAGCAGGGCGGCACCGGTCGGCCCCCACCGCACGTCGGCGTGGTACGCGACCGTCTCCACGGTCGCCCCGCCGTCGTCCGTGCGCTGGACGTAGCGCAGGGTGTGCAGCGAGAGCGGGAGGATCGCGTCCCGCGTCTGCGTGACGCCGCCGCCGCCGGCCGCCGTCGGCCGCCACGGCGTCAGCCGGAACGCCGGGTGGTCCTGCGGGGTCTTCGTGAAGTGCGTGTCCACCGCGCCCACCCCCCCGACGACAAAGAACAAGACCCAGCCGCCCGCCACCAGAACAGTGAGGGTGCCGACGACGGCGCGGGGAACCCAAGACCGTGGCCCCTCGGGCGGACGGCGGCGCGGCGGCGTCGTCGCGTAGTCCAGCGACTCGGGCATCCCGCGATCTTAATTCTTCGAGGCCGCCGGCGCATAACCCGCGAGGCCCGGCGGGGGTTCGTGCCGACGCAGCGCGCGGCGCCGCCGCGGCGGCGGGTATAGTGGCGCCATGTTGCGGCCGTCATCCGTGTCGTCAACGCCCCCCGCCCCGCCGCCCGACACGCCCGCCCCCCCGGCGTACTGCCGGCGGTGCGGGTACGCGCTGCGCGGGCTGGCGGCGCGCGGCGGCTGCCCGGAGTGCGGGCGGGCGTTCGACGTGGCCGACCGGCGGACCGTCGCGGCCCGGCCGCCGCGGCTGCGACTCCGGTGGTGGGCGTGGCGGGTGGCGGCGGCGGTCGCGCTGCTCGCGGTCGCGGCGGCGGGCGTGCCGGCGTGGTACGGGTGGGGGTGGCGGGCGGAGCAGCGGACGCTCGACGAGCTGCGGCGCCTCCGGGCGGACATTCAAGTGGAGCGGGGGCAGGGGGGCGAGGGGGGGCAGGGGGGGCCGGGCCGGTTCCTGCCCGGGCGGTGGGCGTTCCTCCGCGACCGCGCGACGTTCGTGGCCGCGCGGCGGCTGACGCCGGCGCAGGCCGGCCGGCTCGACCTCCGCCCGCTCGCGCACCTGCGGTACCTCGAGCTCGAGGAGAGCCCGGTCGACGACCAACTGCTCGCGCAGCTCCGCGGGCTCACGGGACTCCGAATCCTCCGCCTGTCCGACAACCCGTCGCTCGACGGGTCGGGCCTGGTCCACCTGGCCGGGTGCCGGCGGTTGGGGGTGCTCGACCTCTCGCAGACGCGGCTGACCGACGCCGGCCTCGCCCACGTCGGGCGGCTGACGTCGCTCCGTTCGCTCCGGGTCGACGGCACCGCCGTGACCGACGCGGGGTTGGCGCACGTCGCCGGCCTCCGGTCGCTCGAATTCCTCAACCTCGACCACACGGCCGTGACCGACGCCGGGATGGCACACGTCGCCGGCCTGACCTCGCTGCAAGACCTCGATCTGTCCGCCACCGCCGTGACGGACGCGGGGCTGGCGCGCGTCGCCGGCCTGACGTCGCTGCAATACCTCAAAGTGAAGGGCACGGCCGTGACCGACGCCGGCCTGCGGCGGCTGCACGGGCTGACCGCGCTGCGAGCGGTCTTCCTGCGCGGCACCAAGGTGACCGATCAGGGGAAGCGCGACCTGCGGGCGGCCCTGCCGAACGTCCGGATCCTCGACTGACCCCGCCGCGGCGGCCGGTCGGGCGGCGCGGGGGTTCGAACGTCCCGCCCCCGCGCGAACGGCGGCGGGCCGGCTCCCCGTCCGGCGGGGGTGGGGCCGTGCCCGAAGGGGGAGGGCCGCCCGCGGACCGGGTGGGCCGGTCGATGGACGCCAAAGCGTTCCTACAACGTATGCCCCATCTTCGCCTTCTTCGTCTCCAGGTACCGCTTGTTATGCACCCCCGGCTCCACCCGGATCGGCACCTGGTCCACGATCTGCAACCCGTACCCCTCGATCCCGTGAATCTTCTTCGGGTTGTTCGTCATGATCAGCAGCTTCCGCAACCCCAGGTCGCGCAGAATCTGGCTCCCGATCCCGTAGTCGCGCTTGTCCACCGGCAACCCCAGTCGCAGGTTCGCCTCGACCGTGTCCAGCCCCTGCTCCTGTAGCGCGTACGCGTGCAGCTTGTTCAACAGCCCGATCCCCCGCCCCTCCTGCCGCAGGTAAAGCAGCACGCCCTTCCCCGCCGCCTCGATCTGCTGCATCGCCGTCGAAAGCTGCGACCCGCAGTCGCACTTCCCGCTGCCGAACACGTCCCCGGTCAGGCACTCGCTGTGCACCCGCACCAGCACCGGCTCCTCGTGCACCGGCGCTTTCCCGGTCACCGGATCCAAGTCCCCGATCCCCCCCTTGCACAGCGCCAGGTGCGGCTGCGGGTCCACCATGCTCTGAAACGCGTGCAGCGTGAACGTCCCCCAGTTCGTCGGCAGCGAGATCGACTCCACCCGCTTCACGAACTGCTCGCTCCGCAACCGGTAGCTGATCAGGTCCGCCACCGTGCACATCTTCAGATGGTGTACCCGGCAGAACTCCTCCAACTCCGGCCGGCGAGCCATCTCCCCGTCGTCCCGCATGATCTCGCAAATCACCGCCGCCGGCTTCATCCCCGCCAGCCGTGCCAGGTCCACCGACCCCTCTGTCTGCCCCGCCCGCACCAGCACCCCGCCGTCCCGCGACCGCAACGGATTGATGTGCCCCGGCCGCAGCAGGTCCTGCGGCTGCGCGTCCTCCGCGATCGACACCTCAATCGTCTTCGCCCGATCCTTAGCGCTAACCCCCGTCGAGACGCCGAACCGCGGGTGCGCGTCCACCGTAACCGTAAACGCCGTCCCCAGTTGCGCCGTGTTGATGTGCGTCTGCGGGTGCAGCCTCAGCCGGTCGCACTGCTCCGGCGTCAACGCCACGCAGATCAGTCCACGCGCGTACTTGAGCATGAAGTTGACGGCCTCCGGCGTGCACTTCTCCGCCGCGTAGACCACGTCCCCCTCGTTCTCGCGGTCCTCATCGTCCACCAGCACGATCGGCCGGCCAGCCTTCAACTCGTCCAAAATCTCAGGAATGGGGGCAAAGGGCATTTGCCTGATCATAGCATGCCCCCGCTCACCCGCTCACCCCACCGGAAACCGCCCCGCTCAGTTAGGTGCCAAATTTCATTGAGGGTACCACTGAACCCTCTCGCCGAACTGTCCGTAGGAGCGGGTAGACCACATTGGCTACAAGAACCCTTTGTAGCAACGTTTGACCGCGGTCGATGTCCCGGCCGCCAAGCAAGTGTCCATTTCCCGTCATTCGTCGCCGTTGGAGGTTGATTGATGCGATTCGTACCGCCCGCTCGCCCCGCCCACACGCCGTCCCGCCGTCACCCCCGCGGCTTCACGCTGGTCGAACTGCTCGTCGTGATCGGGATCATCGCGCTGCTGATCAGCATCCTCCTCCCCGCCCTCAGCAAGGCGCGCGAAAGCGGCAACTGGGCCGCCTGCATGAGCAACCTGAAGCAGGTCGGCAACGCGCTGGTGATGTACGCCGGCGACCACCGCCAACACCTGCCCCGCCCCGCGTCGGCCACAACCTACGGCCCCCTCCCCGACGACCTCATCTTCTGGCAGACCGGTGAGGGCACCGACAAGACCGTCGGCGCCCAGCGCAACATCGACGACACCCCCCTCGCCAAGTACCTCAACGCCACCGGCGACAAGCTCCAGGCGATCTTCCGCTGCCCCAGCGACCGATTCGACGACCGCCCCGCCACGATCGCCGCCGTCGGGCCCTACCGCTACTCCTACACGATGAACAGGTCGTGGGACAACGTCGAGCCCGTCCCCACGCCCACGCCCCCCCGGCTGACCATCCCCCGCCCGAAGCTCACCCAGGTCCGCCGCGCCTCCGAAAAGGTGCTGATCGTCGAGGAGCAGCGGCCCAACGACGGGCGGTGGGAGTGGAACAACATCGACCCCTCCGGCAGCAACAAGGACGATCTGCTGACCGACCGGCACGCGAAGCAGAGCAACATCCTGTTCCACGACATGCACGTCGAGCGGAAGTTCTGGAAGGAAATGAGCGACCAGCACAAGAACCAGATGTCGCCCTTCGAGCCGTTCAAGAACTAAGCCGGCCGCCTGATATAAGCACGGTACTTCTAAGAATTAACCTCTGTACTCCGCGGGACGCGATCCACCGATCGCGTCCCGTTTTCTTTGCGCCCGCCCCACGTGAAATGGCATCCAGCCTACGCCCTGCCCGAAAGGACAAACGATCGCATGTTTCAGTTGACAGCGGTTTGCCGATATCGCTAATCTGACGTCCGTACCCTCGATCGTATCCATTTCCCGCCGTACCGGAGGCCCAATCCATGTCGCCCGAAAGACGCCCCGCCCGCGTTCCGTCCTCGCGCCGCGCGCCCGCATTCACGCTGGTCGAACTGCTCGTCGTGATCGGGATCATCGCGCTGCTGATCAGCATCCTGCTCCCGGCGCTGAGCAAGGCACGCGAGAACGGCAACTGGGCCGCCTGCATGAGCAACATGAAGCAGATCGGCAACGCGTTGATGATGTACGCGGGGGAGCACAAGCAGTACCTCCCCCGCCCGGCGTCTGCGACGACCTACGGTCCGCTCCCCGACGACTTCATATTCTGGCAGACCGGGCAGGGAACTGACACGGTCAAGGGCGCGAAGCGGGACATCGACGACAGCCCGCTCGCCAAGTACCTCAACGCGACCGGCGACAAGCTCCAAGCCCTCTATCGCTGCCCCAGCGATCTGTTCGACGACCGCCCCTCCACGATCGCCGCCGTCGGGCCCTACCGCTACTCCTACACGATGAACAGGTCGTGGGACAACGTCGAGCCCGTCCCCACGCCCACGCCCCCCCGGCTGACCATCCCCCGCCCGAAGCTCACTCAGGTCCGCCGCTCAACCGAGAAGGTGCTGATCGTCGAGGAGCAGCGGCCCAACGACGGGCGGTGGGAGTGGAACAACATCGACCCCTCCGGCAGCAACAAGGACGATCTGCTGACCGACCGGCACGCGAAGCAGAGCAACATCCTGTTCCACGACATGCACGTCGAGCGGAAGTTCTGGAAGGAAATGAGCGACCAGCACAAGAACCAGATGTCGCCGTTCGAACCGTTCAAGAACTAAGGCCGGACGAGCCCTGCCCGCAAGGCGACCCGAACCCCGTGTGGGGCGCGATCAACAGATCGCGCCCCGCGTCCATTTCAGATGGTTCGCGCACCCCGCGCCCGCCTACGCGGTGCCCGCCTACGCCGCCACCGGCGCCACCGGCACCGCGATCTCGCACATCATGTGCAGCCCGTCCCGCCCGTCGCCGTAGTAGTCCGGCAGCGTCCCGATCCCGCGGAACCCGAGCCGCTCGTACAGGTGCACCGCCGGCGCGTTGGTCGACTCGACCTCCAGGTAGCACCGCCGCACGCCCCGCCGCCGCAGCTCCTCCACCATCTCGCGCATCAGCTTCTCGCCGATCCCCTGCCCCCGGCACGCCGGGTCCACCGCCAGACTGTACGCCCGCCCCGACAGCGTCTGCTTGTGGTGCCGCAGCAGCGCGATCCCCTCGCCGACCACCGCCCCGTCCCGCTCGGCCACCAGGAACACGCTCGTCTGCCGCTGCTGCAAATACTGGAGCTGCCGCTTCGACAGGTTGTACGCCGAGAAACACCCCCGCTCGAGCGACGACACCGGCTCCAGATCCTCCCGCCGCGCCGGCCGGATCACGACCTCGCCCATCGGCGCCGCGCCCGCTCGCGAAGCCGCGGTTTCAGCCTCCGTCCCAGGCGAGCCCGCTTCAGCGGCCGGGTCTTCCGTCACCGTCGCGACCGCCACCGCCGCCCGCACCGGCGGCGTCACCACGAACTTCTTCAACAGCTTCACCGGCCGGTAGCTCGACTTCGTCCACGCCAGCGTCTCCAGGCCCCAGTCGTCCCCCGCGTTCACCAGCGGCCGGTCCGCCCACGCCGTCCGGCAGAACTCGCTGAAGATGAACTGCGCCAGCCCCTTGCACTCGAGGTTCGTCTTCTCGACCACGATCGAGCTCTGGTCCGCCCCCAGCGCCTCCCCGAACGTGAACCCCTCGACCCGCTCGGCCCCGGTCTGCTCGTCCGCCACGTACACGACCATCCCCTTCAGCCCCAGGTCCTCCGCGTGCTCGAGCGTCAGCTGCGTCGCCAGCGACTCCTTCGTCCGCTTGATGAAGCTCGACGTGTCGCCCCCGGCGTGCGCGCCGTCCTGGTGGTGCTTCCACCGGTCCAGCAGCTCCAAACACGCCGCGAAGTGCCGCCCCTTGTCGTACGCCTCGACCCGGTGCTTGTAGTTCCGCGCGAACCGGTTCTTCGCCTGCCGCTTGCTCGCGAAGTCCCCGCCGGCCAGATCGATCATCCGCGCGACGTCGTACAAATAGTCCGTCCCCTGCGGCGCGACCGCCGCCAGCCGCGACCGGTCGAACCGCTCGAGCAGCTCCTCGCTGACGTACTCGACCCGGCTCTTGTCCCGGCACCCGTGCGCCGCGTTGTACTCGTCCATGATCGCCGCGCAGTGCGCCAGCGCCCGGTCGGAGTTCGTCTCCCCGACCGGCGGCAGCAGCAGCGTCAGGTCCCCGCTGCCGTTGGCGAACACGCACAAGTGCCCGTCGATCACGTCCCACGCGATGCGCAGGCTGTTGCGCCACGTGAACAACTGGCTGAACGTGTAGTCGGACAGGGGGGAGCGGAGGGAGTCGAAGAACGGCGCCATCACGGGTCGGTCGGCGAGGGTCACGGGCCGAAGACCGAAGACGGACAAGGGGTCCGTGCTGAAGGACATAAAAGTGACGGTTTCCTCCGCAGGCGGCGGGAGTCCGACCATCAAGGGGTCGACGCCGACCGAGCCAGGGCGTCGCGGCGCGCTCCTCGTTGGGACAGCGCCCGACGCGCGGGCTCGGTGGCTCGGGGAAAGGCCTCCGACCGCACACTCAGTACGAAAGGTATATCGGGCGGCCGAAAGGTTAGATTAGATGCAGTTGCTTCCATCCCCAACCAACACCCGATAACTTCATACCGCCAACAGTCTAGCCACCCCCCGCGCGCCCCGCACCACCCATTTCAGGGCAATGGCCCGCGGCGCAAAACCCTTACCCCCAGCTCCGGCGGGCCCGGACGGCGAGCCCGCCCCAGCGGGCGGGTCTGCCCGCCCGTTCGCACGCCGCCCCGAACCTGCTATCGTCGGCCCCATGCCCTACCTGCTGATCGTCGACGACGACACCGACGGCCGGGCCGCCTTGTGCCAGTTCCTCCAGAAGCGCGGGCTCGAGGTCGATTGCGTCTCCAACGGCCGCGAGGCGCTCGCCGCCGTGCTCGCCCGCACCCCGGACCTGATGATCCTCGACCTGTTCATGCCCGAGATGGACGGGTCGAGCCTGCTCGAGATCATCCGCTCCTACCTGCGGCTGCAGTCGCTGCCCGTCGTGGTCATGACCGGCCTGCCCGACAGCCCCCTGGTCGACCGCGTCCGACACCTGAAGGTCAACGCCATCCTGATCAAGGGTAAGGCGACCTTCGACGACATCCTGCTGGCGGTCACCCAGGAAATGCACCGCGTGCCCCCCCACTAGTGCGGCGTCCGCGGCCCCCCGGTATGCCCACGCCGGGCCAGAGCCTCGGGAGTGCTGCCACGCCTCGACCGAACTCGCCGAAGTCCGACCAGCGCCCCGGACCCGACCCGCCGTTGGCCGGCGACGATCGCGCGTAGCCCTTACGCCGCTGCGCCCCTACAGGTCGAACCGGTACCGGCACTTCTCCCGCTCCCCGCGCTCGTACAGCGGGTGGTCGCCCGGCAGCCGGACGATCTCGACGAACCGCCCCCCCGCCAACTCGCACGTCCGCCGCGACGCGACGTTGTCCGGGTTGCACGTGATCCACAGCGGGTTGATCCCCTCCCGCCGCGCCAGCGGCAGCAGCAGCCGCACCGCCCGGGCGGCGTACCGGTGCCCGCGGGCAGGGGGGTACACCGTGTACCCGATGTGCCCGAGGTGCTGCTCGAGGTTCGTCGTGTGCCCCACCCGTAGGTTCAACCCGCCGGCGATCGTCCACCGCGCGCCGCCGTCGCCATCCCTATCCCCATCCCCGTCCCCGTCCCGCGCCGGCACGCGCATCCAGAAGTGGTACGCCGGCACCGTCCCCCGCTCCGGGTTCGCCGGCTGCCGCCCCAGCGGGAACTCCCTCACGAACCCCACGACCTGCTCGCGCGTCAGCGCCGCGTCCTTCGGACACACCGCCCGCGTCCGCGGGTCGTGCAGCGTCCGCAGCAGCGCGTCCACCCACCGCTCGCCCGGCGCGACCAGCTCCAGGTCCCCGTCCGCGAGCACGCCGGGGTCCACGAACCGGTACCGATGTTGTTCGAGAACGCTCATCCGCCAGCACCCGCGCGCCAACCGGCCTCGCGCAAACCGCCAAACGCGAAACCCACGGGATGGTATCCCGTGGGCTCGTGTGTTTTCACCAAGATTATCCGGAAGTCGGCCGGGCTAGCCGAGGAGGCCGCCCTCGCCAAAGACCGTCTTCGCCTTCGCGTACAGCGCGATCAGCGCCGCGATGACGACCAGCGTCGAGACCAGCGCGAGCACCGTGTACACGTTGTTCGCCGGCTTGACCGTTACCACGTCGACGTTACCTGCACGACTCATGTTCAAGCTCCGGGGAGGGGTCCAGCGATTCGTCGTCCGTCAACCTTCGGCGTCCGCACGCCGCAGCCAGCCTTCGACTACTGAAGCTGCGTCTTGACCTGGTCGCCCTGCCGCACCTTCTGCACCTTCGGCCCGTCCAGCACGCCCGCCGCCTCGTTCGGCTCGGTCGTCTGGATCGTCAGGTAGCCGAGGAACTCGTTGTTGTTGACCACGTTGAACTTCATCCCCTTCGACACGTTGTCCTTCGCCCCGATCGACACGCTGACCCACGGCTTGCCGCCCGCCTCGAACACGTCCTTCACCACGCCCTCCAGCGACTGCGGCGGGGCGGTCGGCGACCGCTGGAACTGCCGCGCCAGCTGCGGGTTCGCGCTGATCCGCCCCATCACTTCTTCCGCCTGCGCCCGGGCCCCGGCCGCCTGCTCCTGGGCGTTCTTGTGCGCCCGGTCCAGCGCGTCCACCTTCGCCAGCGCGTCGGTCAACTGCACGTTCAACGCGTGCCGCTCGTCCACCAGCTGGTCGCGGATCTTCCGCAGCTCCGAGACCTGCGTCTGCGACGCCGCCAGCTGCCCCTGCAGCCCTTCCTGAACCTTGGTCAGGTTCGCCAGCGCGACCTCCACGCCCTTCTTGTCCTGATCCAGCTTCGCGATCGCCGTGTCCCGATCCCCGACCGTCTTGGTCAGCGTCGCGATCTCCGTCCGCAGCGCGCCCTCGCGGGTGTTGAAGTCCTTCGCCTGGTCGAGCAGCGACTGGTTCGCCGCCGTGTACTGCGCCCGCGTGTTCGCGTGGTCCGTACGCTCCTTCAGCAGCGACGCCTCGCTCGCCGTGTTGACCCTCTCGAAGTGGTCGACCTTGTTCACGAACACGACGACGCCCGCCGACAGCAGCAGCGACGTCACGACGAGCAGGATTACCGCGATTTTGGTCAGAGCGCTCAAGGTTGGCTCCTTGGACTGGGGGTGTCCGTCAGTGGTGGTTCGAGTCCGGGTGGTTCTTCTCGGGCCGGGTTGTGGTGCGGGTCGCGGCCGGATCGGGCGCGTGTCGGCAAGTTACGGCTTCCGCCCTCGTCTCCTCCGGTCGCAACGCCGCTGTTAATCCTAGTTTTACCGGCCGATCTGTCAAGATGAAATGGAGTTACAGACAACAAGGCGCGGCGGATACAGCGCGCCAAGGGTTAGGCCGTTCACCCCCGCGAAACCCGAAGGCCGAAACCCGAATGACGATCCAGTGACCAAGCCCGGATGTAACGGCTCCCCGCCGTGATCCGCCGTTTCGTCCTTCGGCTTCGCCCTTCGAATTTGATCCGCTATGGGGATTCCGCGCCTCGAGTTGTCAGCTTTTAAGCTGCAAAATCGCTTGCGCCGCGCTCAACCTCACGTCCTCCGACGCCCGGTCCTTCAGCAGCGCCCCCAGCATCGACTGCGCGTCCGACCGCCCGATCGCCCCCAGCGCCTGCGCCGCCAGCAGCCGCCGCCGCGCGTCCGGGCTCCGCGCCCCCTCCGCCGCCACCGCGTACCCCGCGTCCGACCCCAGCGCCCCCATCGCCCGCGCCGCCACCAGCCCGACCTCCGGGTAGTCCGCCGTCAGCGACGACCGCAGGTGCCCCATCACCCGCGCGTCCTTCGGCGCCGCCAAGCCGATCAGCGCGATCATCTGGTCGTCCGGGTACCCGCTCTGCGCCGCCGACACCAGCGACTTCAGCCCGTCCGCGTCCCCCAGCCGCCACAGCGCCTCCGCCACCTGGATCCGCACCGCCGCCTCCGGGTCCCGCTGCATCGGCCGCAGCACCCGCACCGCCGTCGGCTCCCCCAGCAGCCCCAGCACCAGCGCCGTGTTCGCCCGCACCTGCCAGACCGGGTCCCGCGCCGTCTGCTCCAGGTCCTTCGTGTACCCCGCCTCCCCCAGGCGGTGCAACGCGAACCGCACCGCGATCCGCACGATCGCCGCCCGGTCGTTAACCATCTGCAAAAGCTGGGGCTTGGCGTCCGCCAGCCCGAGCTGACCCGCCGCGATCGCGCTGTTGAACCGCACCTGCGCGTGCGGATCGGTCAGCCCCTTGAGGTACACCGCCCGCCCCCCCTCCTTCAGCGTGTTCTGCGTCGCCTCGATCGCGTGCGCCCGGACGAAATCGTCCTTCGACGACAACGCGCTCCCGATCTCCGCCCGCGCCGCCGCCTGCAGCGCCGGGTCCAGCGGCTCGTTCCGCGCCGGCGGTGGCGCCGGCGCGGGCTTCGGCGCCGGGATCTGCCGGTCCACCGCCGTCGGCCCCCGCTTCTGCGCGTCCTGCGCGCAACCCGCCAACACCGCCCCCGCCAACACCGAACCGACGCAATATTTCAAATGTCGCAAAGCCGCACCTCGTGCTCTTGCTATCGACCCCCGCCCCGGCGTTTCTTCATCCCGTTCCACACGCCAGCCGCCGCCATTCCCCCCGTCGCCACCAGGCACAGCCCCGCGAACACGTCCCCCACGTGCGTGTACGGCGCGACCCGCCGGTCGAGGTTCAGCGTCGCCACGCCCGTCCCGATCGTGCGCACCGAGATCGTGTCGTGCGTCCGCCCCACCGAGTCGATGAACCCGCTGATCCCGGTGTTCACGCTCCGCGCGGTCGGCACCCGGTTCTCGATCGACCGGAACGCCGCCAGTTGCAGGTGCTGCGCCATCTGCCCCCCGCCGAACCACCCGTCGTTCGTCAGGTTCGCGATGAAGTCCGCCCGCTTCGACCGCCCCTCCCCCGCGAACATCCGCGCCATTAGCACCGAGTCCACGTCCTCGAAGCAGATCGCCGGCGCGAACCGGTACCCCGCCGGCCCGACCCACGGCCCCGTGCTCGCCCCGCTCGGCCCCGTCGTCGTCGCCGCCGTCGCCGCCCCACCCCCCGGCAGCCGCGGCGGCAGCGGGAAGATCGTCAGCTCCGTCCCCGGCGCGATCGTGTGATCCCCGTCGTACGGGTTGAACAGGTTGAAGAACTTGAACAGCGGCGGGAACGACTCCCGGAACGGGATGTACTCCCCGAACGGCACCAGGTGGATCTTGTCGTACCGCAGCGGCGACTGCTCCCCCATCCGGTCGTAAAAGTACGCCGAGTTCCGCACCGAGAACCGCTGCTCCCCCTCGATCATCCGGTCCGGCACCCGCGCGTGCCCGCCGACCAGCAGGTTCACCCCGTACGCCTGCGACAACTCCCCCAGCCGCACGTGAATCGAATCCAGCCACTCCCCGACGTTCCGCCGGTCGTCCTTCCGCACGAACCCGTGCGCGTACCGCCGGTACGCCGCGTTCAACTCCGGCAGCATCGTCTCCGACCAGATCACCAGGTCCGGCAGCGGCTGCCGCTGCGCGACCAGCGCGTCCAGCGCGGCTTGCGTCGTCTTGAAGTGGAACTCCGCCAGCTCGTCGTACGTCGCCCCCTTCTGCCCGCTGTTGTCCTGCGGGAAGTTCGGCTGCACGACCATCACGCGCGGCCCCGGCCGCGTCGTCTCCTGCCCCATCCGGTAAACGCCGTACCCCAGCGTCCCCGCGAGCACCGCCACCACCGCCACCCCCGGCAGCACCAGCCTCGCCACGCTCAACCGGTGCAGGAACAGGAACGCCACCCACCCGTTGATCAGCACCACCCAGAACGTCACCCCGTACGCGCTCGCGAAATCCGCGACCTGGCACATCGCCAGCACCGGCGTCTGCGTGTGCCCGAGGAACAGCCACGGGAACCCCGTGAACAGCCACCCCCGGATCCACTCCTGCGCCACCCACGCCGCCGCGATCGCGACGATCGACACCAGCGGCCGCCACGCCGCCCCGACTTGCGCCCCCGCCCCCGTCGTCCCGTCCAACCCGTCGAACACCCCCGCCCCCCGCAGCACCAGCGCCGTCAACCCGACCCAGAACCCCATGTAGAACATCAGCCCGACCGCGCCCGGCGCCGTCGTGTACACGATCCACCACACGTTGGCCGTCGAGAACAACGCCCCCATCCCCCAGCTCCAGAAGAACGCCGCCCGCTTGCTCTTCGCGTGCGCGACCAGCACCAGCCAGGGAACCAGCCCCACCCACGCCAGGTAGAACTGCTTCACCGGCGCGTACGCCAACGACAACAGGGCCACCGACAGCAACACCAGCACGACCCGCCCGACCCGCGTCTGCGCGAACGTCAGCGCCTCCTCCACCGGCGCGGCCGCCCCGACCCGCCTGAACGGCGAACGCTCCACGGCGGACGGCGGTTGCTGCTGCGGCGGCGGGGTCGGCGGCTTCGAAGGCATCGTCGGCATGGTCGAAAGGGGGTCGCCCCCCGTCAAGACAACCGCCCGGGTCGGAAAAATCGAAACCGCGCGGGAATATCAACTGCCCTGTTCAGGTTCCCCCCACTGTCCGTCGCAGTTTTACGCCTCGGCCTCGGGGCCCGTTCGGGCTAGAGGGCGCCCGGCGGGCCCGACTTTTAGCCGCCCTCCCGCAAGCGGCAGAGCCCGAACGCCGCCGCGGATCCCGACCGCGCAGACACCTCCCCCAGCCTACACCAAGGCCCGCCGGAGGACACAGAGATCGAACACGGGGCGGGTGCCCTGACAAGTGCCCCGTGCCCTCTGTGTCCTCCGGATCGGCCTCGTTTCCGCTTGCCATCCCCGCCGCCCAAAGCTAGTTTTTGCTCCGCGGCACCTCCCGACGATCCCGCGGTCCCTTCGTTCACCCCAGGGGCGACCCATGAAGTTCACGCTCGTCCTCGTCTGCGCCTCGATCCTCGCCTCCGCCACCCTCGCGCCCCCCGCCGGCGCCGAGCTCAAGGAAACCACCCTCCCCAAGCCGCTCCTCGCCCAGGTCACCCTCAACGAGAAGTCCGAAAAGGTCAACGGCACCCTGATCCGCTACGACGACAAAACCCTCGTCATCAGGACCGGCAAGGGCGAGCGCAACCTCAAGTGGTCCGACCTGACCGGCGGCAGCCAGTACGCCCTCCGCGCCCAACTGATCGACAAGAAGAGCGCCACCGACTGGCTCGAGATGGCCGAGCTCGCCATGCGCTCCGACCTCCGCGACCAGGCCAGGACCGCCGTCGCCAACGCCGTCCGCCTCGACGCCTCCGCCAAGCTCAAGGGCGACGCGATCCTCCGCGGCCAGGGCCCCGCCAAGGCGACCACCCAGGCCGCCGTCGCCAAGTACGAGAAGTCCACCCCCGAGCAGGACGCCAAGGCCATCCAGACCGCCCAGCGGATCGCCGCCTCCGTCTCCGACAAGATGAACCTGAAGTTCGCCGAGCTTCAGACGCCCCACTTCATCATCTTCACCGACTGGGACCCCCGCGAGCACAAATTCTTAAAGGACAACTGCGAGAAGTCCTACGCGCTGGTCAGCAAGGAGTTCGACATCCCCGTCAAGGAGAACGTCTTCGTCGGCAAGCTCCCCGTCTTCATGTTCGCCAAGCAGTCCGACTTCATGACCTACGCCCAGAAGTTCGACAACTTCCCCGTCCCCCGCACCGTCGCCGGTTACTTCACCAGCCACGGCGACGGCAGCGGCCACATGGTCATGTGGAAGCCCGACACCAGCAAGTACCCCCTCGCCGAGGCCGAGCAACGCTGGGCCTACACCCTGACCCACGAGTTCACCCACGCGTTCGTCAGCCGCTACCGCACCAACCGCAACATCCCCCGCTGGCTCAACGAGGGACTCGCCGAGGTCATCGCCTACGGCCAGTTCCCCCGCCCCGACGCCCACGCCTACGCCAAGTTCATGGCCGGCAAAGACTTCGACTTCACCGCCCTCTTCGACGACGAAAAAATGCCCGGCGGCGAAATGTACCCCGTTATGCAAACCATGGTCGAAGCCCTGATCAAAGAGAATAAAAAGGCTTTCCTTTCCATGTTCGACGACATCAAAGACGGCATGAACCCCGAAGAAGCCTTAAAAAAGCACTACAAAGCCGGCTACAAAGACTGGGAAAACGCCTGGCGGCGCTACGCCAAAAGCCTCTAACCCTCCCCCCGCCGTAATCCGGCCCCCTCTCCCAGCCGCGACCATCAGCTCGACTCGCCCGCCGTCGAGAACGCGGCAGGGAGAGGGTCGGGGTGAGGGGTCTTCTTGAACAACAAACGGCGCACCCGTCCGCTCCCCCGCTCCCCCGCGCGGCTGCGAGCCTGTGTCTCCTACAATCCGATGATGACGCCCGACCTCCCCGACTGGCCCCGCCCCAATCACGACCCCCTCGCCGTCGCCGCCACGGGCGCCCCAGCCGAGCTCTTCTACCTCGTCGTCGGCCCGCCGCCGCCCCAGCCGCTCCAGGTCAGTCGCCGCCGCCACCACCTCGACCGGATCGAAACCGCCCTAACCGTCACCACCCACCACCGCGCCGAAGACCCCCCCTGGTTCGACGCCTGGTTCCACGGCCCGCTAGGCCGCGAGATCGACGGCCTCTTCATCGACCCCGACGCCGTCCGCGCCGCCCAGACCCTGACCGTCGTCCGCGGCCAGTTCCCCGCCGACGCCCCCGACCTCAACTACCTCCGCAACACGCTCGGCGTCGTCTCCGCGATCGCCGACACCCCCGGCGCCGTCGCGGTTTTCGACGCGCTCGCCGTCAACTGGTGGCGGCTCGGCGACTGGCGCGAGGCGTTCGTCGACCGCTCCGAGTTCCGCATCGCCGACCACGTCTTCATCGCCGTCACCGACGACCCCCGCCACCACCCCGGCCTCTGGACGCACACCCGCGGCATGACCAAGTTCGGCCGCCCCGACCTCCAGATCCGCCACCTGCCCGGCGAGTACCGCACCAGCAACCCCGCGATCCGCGCCTCCGGCTCGGTCCTGAACGGCATCGCCACCTACCTCGCCCACGGCGCGACGATCCGTGACGGCCAGTCGATGTACCTCCCCGACACCGACGCGACCATCACCTTCCTCCACCACGACGACCCCGACACCCGCAAGCACTTCAACAACACGTCGATCGAGATCTGTGATTTCGACGAGTCCACCGGCCTGCCGCGACAGGGAGCCGAGCACCTCCTCGCCCGCGCCGCCCGGCGCGAGCGCGAGTAGCCCGGTCTTTCACGACGACGAACCGGGTGGGGCGAACTCCTTCTCCGCACCTTCCGAACCAGCATGCCCTTTCCCCCGCCCCCAAGGAGTAGGCATCCGCCGCCGAACTTTTTCAGTTGAAAAGCGACAGTAACTGTCATATTCTCCGGGCGTGCACGATGACGATCGCCTGAGCATCGACGAGCTCGCCGATGCCGCGGGCCTGACACGCCGCGGCATCCGCTTCTACGTCCAGCAACGCCTTCTGCCCGCGCCGCATGGCGTGGGGCGGGGCAAGCACTATGACCGCTCGCACCTGGAGCGCCTCCGCCAGATCCGCGAGCTCCAGGCGGCCGGTCACAGCCTCGACGAGATCCGCCACCTGCTCGCCGGCGGCGCGCTTTCGCCGGCGAACGGGAGCGGCACGACGGCGACGGCTCCCCCGGTCGCTTCGCAGCGCCGGGCCGCCGCCCGCCCAGCACTCCGGGCGGAACTCTGGCGTCGCCTCCGCGTCCGCGACGGCGTCGAGCTGTCTTTCGACGCCGGGCGCTTCAACCCGACCGTCGAGCAGCTCGTCGCGCTCCGCGACGCCCTGGCGACGGTGTTCGACAACCCGGAGGGCAACGACACCGACGACAACGACGACCGTGAGCGAGACGAAGACCCGTGACGGCCCGCGCCCCTCAACCCTTGAAGGAGACCGCTTTATGACCCAATCCGAAGGCCTCGCCCTCCAGACCGCCAACCCCGCCGACCGCGTCGCGCTCCGCGGCGTCCGCCTCGTCGCCCGCGTCGCCGGCCTCTCCTGCAAGGCCACCCTCGAGCAGACGTTCGTCAACCTCGAGCCCCGCCCGATCGAAGCCGTCTACACGTTCCCGCTCCCCGAGCACGCCGCCGTCTGCGGCTTCGAGGTCGTCTTCTTCGACAAGGTGTTCACCGGCGTCGTCGACGAGACCGACCGCGCCATCCGCCGCTACGACGACGCCGTCGCCGACGGCCACGGCGCCTACCTCCTCGAGCAGCACCGCCCCGACGTCTTCACCGTCCGCGTCGGCAACTTGAACCCGCGCCAGGCCGTCACCGTCCGCCTGACCTACGTGACCGACGTCCCGGTGGTCGACCGCCAGATCCGCCTCGCCTTCCCGACCACGATCGCCCCCCGCTACCAGACCGCCAGCGGCACGGACCCGATCGACGCCGCCATCGACGGCGACGCGCTCAACCCGCCCCACGTCCTCAGCGTCCCCTACGGCCTGACAATGGAGATCGAGCTCGACCTCGGCAAAGCGCTGATCGACGTCCAGTCCCCAACCCACGCCATCCGCGCCGAGCGCACCGGCGTCGGCGCCAGCGCCGCCCACCGCGTCACCTTCGCCGGCGGCCTCGCCGAAATGGACCGCGACGTCGTCCTCGCCTTGACCCTCGCCAAGGAACAAGAGCCCTTCGCCCTCGCCGCCACCAGCCCCGACGGCGAGAAGTTCGTCGCGCTCAACTTCCTCCCCGAGTTCGACGAGACCGAACACGCCCCCACCGCCCCGACCGAAACCGTCTTCCTGCTCGACTGCTCCGGCTCGATGCAGGGCCCGTCGATCGCGCAGGCCACCGCCGCCCTCGAGTGCTGCCTCCGCAGCATGTCCGCCGGCGACACGTTCAACGTCTGCCGCTTTGGCTCGTCCTACGAACTGCTCAGCCCCGAGCCGCTCGTTTACTCCCAGGAGACTCTCGCCCGCGCGCTAACGTTCGTTCGCCAGCCCGCCGACCTCGGCGGCACCGAGCTCCTCGCCCCCCTCCAGGCAATCTTCGAACAGCGGCCCGCCTCGAACGCGCACGGAGCTCGCTCCGCGGGTTCCGCCTTCGTCCGCAACGTGGTGCTGTTGACCGACGGCCAGGTCAGCAACGAGCCTGCGATCGTCGCGCTCGCCCGCCGCAAGCGGTCAACCAACCGCGTGTTCACCTTCGGCATCGGCACGGCCGCCAGCGCGTTCCTCGTCAAGGCGTTGGCCCGCGTGACCGGCGGCGAGGCCGAATTCATCGCGCCCGGCGAGCGGATCGAGGAGAAGGTGCTCCGCACGTTCGGCCGCCTCGCCAGCCCGCCGGTGACCGACGTCGAGATCGACTGGGGCGACGCGGACGCCGACGCCGCCCCCCGCGCGCTCCCGCCCTTGTTCGACGGCGACGCCCTCCGCGTCTTCGCCCGTGTCCCCGGCAAACTTCCCGACGTCGTCACCCTCAAGTGCAACACCGCCGCCGGCCCCCGGTCGTGGAGCGTTCGCGTCCGCCACGCCGAAGACCCCGCCAACGTCCTCCCCACCCTCTGGGCCCGCGCCGCCATCCGCCACCTCGAGGAAGTCGAGGGCGTCCAGCCGACCGCCACGATCTCCGGCCCGGCCGCCGACTCCCGCGACCGCGCCCGCCTGCTCGAACTCTCGAAGCGCTACAACCTCCTATGCGGCCTGACCAGCTTCGTCGCCGTCGAACACCGCAGCCTCGAAGACCGCAACACCGGCCAACCCGCCACCCGCCGCATCCCGACCAAGCTCGCGCTCGGCTGGGGCGGCGTCGAGACGTCGGCCGAACCCGTCGCCGGTGCCAGCGCCGCCGCCTTTGTCAGCGGGGGTGTTCGACATTCAATCCGCGCCTGCGCGACGGACATGGCCTACAAGTACACGTCCGCCCCGCCGCCCCCGCCCGCGCCGAGTCCCGCGTGCGTCGAAAACGCCGACGACGCCTACATGGGCCCCGACTTCATGTCCCGGGAGGAGCTCGCAGCGCGGCGGCGCTCCGATCGCGAGATCGACCCGCTCAACACGATCGACAAGACCCTCGACAAGACGATCGACAAGTTCAAGGACTCCCTGGACCGGTCGATGGACAAGTCGGTCGACCGCTCGATCGACAAGTCGATCGACATGGCCGGCATGGACGAGGCGACGGCGAACGACCCGACCCAGGCCCCGATCATCAAGCTGGTGCAGGCGATGATCGCCGAGGCCGTGCGGACCCGCGTGTCGGACATCCACATCGAGCCGATGAACGACCGCATCCAGGTCCGCTACCGAATCGACGGCGCGCTTGTCGAGCGCGACCGCATCCCGCTCCGCCTGAAGGGCCCACTCCTCACCCGTCTGAAGATCATGGCCGGCATGAACGTCCTCGAGAAGCGCCTCACGCAGGACGGGCGGATCAAAGTCACCGTCGACGGGGCGGACGTCCACTTCCACGCCAGTACCCTCCCGACCTCTTACGGCGAGTCGGTGCTCCTTCGTGTTCTGAGTCCCGCCGAGGCCGCGGCAGCGCTGGCCCCGACCGGTCCGGACGACGCCCTCCTCCACCTCCTCGTCCACCAAGCCGCCGACGGCTCGTTCGACGATTCGGCCGCCGTCGAGCAGGTCGTCCGCTCCAGCACCCTCGACCGCCACGCCGCCGGTGCCGCGATCGACAAGGTGCTGCACGACGCCCACGTCCCGTCCAACGTCCGCCCGAACGTCCGCCACACGCTCCTGGTCCTCCTCGTTCTGCACCGGACCTTCGCCGACCGCCAGCCGATCTGGTCCCGCGCCGCCAAGAAGGCCCTACGCTACGTCACCCAGGCCGCCCAACTGCACCCCGGCCAAGCCGACCAGTGGCTGCGCGACTTGACGGCCTCGCCGACCCCCATCGCCCCCGGCGCGCCCGCCCCGGCCTGACCCGTCCCCACCGCATCCGACGAAGCCCCGGCCTAGGGGGAGCCGGGGCTTCGTCACGCGCGGGCGTCGACCCGATCGGTTATGCTGCCCCCGCCCGAGCGGGCACGACCGGAGTCGGCGGGACGCGCGACCGCGACCGCGACCGCCCCCCACCGCCCGCCACAAAGGAAGGAAGAATCCATGAGCAGCTTCGGCCCCCCGCCCGTCCCCCCGCCCCCCGGCGCTTACCTCGGCCCGACCCTCGGCGACGCACCCCTCGGGCACGACGTCCAGTGCCGCAAGTGCGGCTACAACCTCCGCGGCCTCAACACCAACGGCCGCTGCCCCGAGTGCGGCACCGCCGTCGGCTACTCCCTCCAGGGCGACCTCCTCCGCTTCTGCGACCCGAACTGGGTCGACACCCTCTACCGCGGCACCCGCCTGTTCATCTGGGGCATCGTCGTCATCTTCGTCAGCGCGCTCTCCGTCGGTTTCCTCGCCAACGCCCTCGGCGGCGGAGCCGTGCTGATCCTGTTCGCCGTGGCGGCCCTCGCCGGCTGGATCCTCGTGACCGTCGGCTGGTGGCTGATGACCGAGCCCGACCCCAGCGGCCTCGGCGAGGAGGAGTACGGCACCGCCCGAAAGATCATCCGCGTGGCGCTGATCGTCGGCGTCGCGCAGAACCTCCTCGAGATGCTGACGAACTTCGTCGCCGTCAACGAGTCGCTGATGATCGGCCTGCGGATCCTGATCGGCATCGCCGGCCTCGTCGCCGCGGTCGGCATCTTCGCCCAGCTCTCGTACCTGAAAAAGATCGCGCTGCGCATCCCCGACCCAAAGCTGTCCGGCCGCGCGAACTTCCTGATGTACGCGTTCGGCATCTCCTACGGCCTGCTGATCCTGATGGGCATTGTCATCGCGCTGGCGGCCGGCGGCCGCACCGTCAACGCCGCCGGCGGCGGCGCCGCGGGCATCGCCTGCTTCGCCGGGCTGATCGGCCTCGCCGCCCTCGTCTTCGCGATCATGTACCTGCTCCTCGTCGAGCGGATGGGCAAGCGCTTCAAGGAGCAGGCCCAGGCCGCGCGCACCACCTGGGCCGCCACCGCCTTCACCCGCTGACCCGCCCCCGCCGCCACCCCGACACCGGAGACCGCGACATGACCCCATACCGCCTCGCCGCCCTCTTCGCCGCCCTCGCCGCCCTCACCACCCGCGCCGCCGACTACCCCCCCGTCCCCCCGCCGCGGGACGCCGCGCAGCTCGGCACCGGCGTCCAGCGCACGATGACCCGCCTCGCCACCAGCACGCCAGAGCGCCGCCACAAGGTCCGCGTCCTCTTCTACGGCCAATCGATCACCGAGCAGTCGTGGTCAAAAGTCGTCGCCGACGACCTCCGCAAGCGCTTCCCCCACGCCGACCTCGAGATCGAGAACCGCGCGATCGGCGGCTTCGCGAGCCAGCTCCTGGTCCGCCCCGCCGAGCACGACCTCTACCCGTTCTACCCCGACCTGCTGATCTTCCACGTCTACGGCAGCAACAAGGAGTACGAACAGATCCTCAAGGCCGTCCGCACCCGCACCAGCGCCGAGATCCTGATGCAGCGCGACCACCTGACCAAGTGGCCGCCCGAGCCGATCGACCAGAAGACCGACAAAAGCGCCTGGTGGGACAACCTGATGAACGCGAGCCTGCTCCCCGAGCTGGCCAAGAAATACAACTGCGGCCTCGCCGACGTCCGCGGCGGCTGGGTCGACTACCTCAAAACGCACAACCTCCAGCCCAAGGCCCTGCTGAAGGACGACGTCCACCTGAACGATCACGGCAACTTCGTCATGGCCGAGCTGGTCAAGCGCCACCTCGTTTACCGCCCCGACCTGCCCAAAGAGCCGTGGGAGAACCTCGTCCGCACGATCGAGAACCCTGAAGCCCTGAAGTGGAAGGACGGCAAGCTGACGATCGAGTTCGACGGCAACCGCGTCGACGTCCTCCCCGCCGCCGCCGGCCAGCCCGGTCTCAAGGCCGCCGTCCGCATCGACGGCAAGCGCCCGAGCGAGTTCCCCACCGCCTACCGCATCACCCGCCCGTCCCCCGGCCCCTGGTCGCCCCTGTTCGTCTCCCGCGTCGACCACGACGCCCCGCTGATCCTCGAAGACTGGACGCTGAAGGTCACCGAGGTGGACGCCCCGGCCAAGACCTTCAAGTACACCGTCCGCGGCTCGGTCACCGGCGACGACGGCGCCGGCGCGAGCGACCAACCCTTCCGCTCCACCTCCGGCCGCATCAAGCTCGACCCCGCCGCCCTCTTCCGCGGCGGCCACCCGCCCCTCCCCGTCGGCTACGAGTCGAAGTGGAAAGTCCTCCCGATGTTCCTCGACACCTACGACTCCCCAACGATCACCGACCCGGCAAAGGAAAACCCGATCACCCTGATCCAGAACCTCCCCCCCGGCAAGCACACGCTCGAACTCACCTCCGAAACCCCCACCCCGCCCGCGATCACCGCCATCCGCATCCACCGCCCACCCATGTAAACCGCGCCCCACACCCCCACGCTGGCCCCGCGCGCGCGGCTGCACCCTCCCTCTCCCAAGGCCGCCATCGACAACCCCCTCGCCACCCGACGCCACCGGCCGTGGGAGAGGGCGGGGGTGAGGGGCGAGCCGCGCAACCACCCGCACCCGCCGCGCGGCCAAACGGATTTCCCGCGCCCCCACTCCGCAAATCCCCCGCCCCGTGGCGTCTACCTGTTGACCCAGCACCCGGGGAGACGCGACTGACGTGATCGCCGCGCCGCAGATCGCCGAATGGTTCGACGCCCACGCGCCCGCGCTCCTGTTGCTCGCGCGCCAGTGGCTCGGCGACCGCGCGGCCGCGGAGGACGTCGTCCAGGACGTCTTCGTCGCCCTGATCGACCAGCCGCGCCCGCCCGGCCACCCGCGGGCCTGGCTGTTCAAGGCCGTCCGCAACGCCGCGGTCAGCCACGCCCGCGCCCACGGCCGCCGCGCCGCCCGCGAGCACCGCCTCGCCGAAGCCAGGCCCGACTGGTTCGAGCCGCGCCACGACGACCGGATCGACGCCGCCGACGCCCAGCGCGCGCTCGGAATTCTCCCGCCCGACCAGCGGGAAGTCATCGTCCTCCGGATCTGGGCCCAGATGACGCTGACCGAAATCGCCCAAATCACCGGCGACCCGATCTCGACGTTGTTCACCCGCTACCGCACCGGCCTCGCCCGCCTCAAGCACCTGATGGAGCCGTCATGCCCGACGACGACGAAGCAGACCAGCTAACCCCCGCCGAGCGCGAGCTCGAATCCGCCCTCGCCCGCCTCACGCCGGTACCACCGCGCGGCCTCACCGCGTCGCAGATCGAGACGCGCGCCCTGGTCGCCCGCGAGCGCCGCCGCACCCGCGCCTGGCAGGCCGTCGCCGCGGCCCTCGCCGTCGGCGCGACGGCCGCCCTCTGGCTCCGCCCCACCCCCGTGCCGCAGGTCGTCGAAGTCGAACGGGTCGTCGTCCGCGAAGTCGAGCGCCCGCGCACGGACGCCCGCTGGACCCTCAACGACGTTGCCCCCGCCGCCCCGCCGCCGACCACTGCGGGTGACTTCGCCTACCTCCACCTCCGCCAGCGCGTCCTCGCCCGCGGCGTCGAGGCGCTCCCCGCCCCCCGCGCCACCCCCACCCGCGGCCGCCCGGTCCCGCAGGCGATGTCCCGCGCCGCCGCCGCCGCCGCCGCCGACCGCCCGAACCTCACCACCGGAGACCGCTCATGAGACCCGCGTTCACCCTCCTCACCCTGACCCTGCTCCCGCTCGCCGCCGCCGCGCAGCCCAAGCCCGACGGCTACCCCAACGCCGTCCAGGAGATCCGCGTCACCGCCCGCCCCGCCGCCGCGCCGGCGCCCGCGTTCCGCTACCACTTCCTCCCCGAGATCCACGAGCAGACCCCCGGCAACGCCGCCCTCCTCTACCTGACCGCCGGCCAGCAGCTCGCCGTCGTCCGCTCCCCCGACGCCCAGGCCCGCGCCGACGACGACGCGATCGACAAGCACCTGCAAACCCCGATCGCCGACCTCCCGCGCGACGAGGTCCGCGCCCTGCTCGCCCGCTACCAGTCGCCGCTCCACCAGTTCCGCCTCGCGACCCGCCGCGACCGCTGCGACTTCGAGCCGCCGTTCCGCACCGAGGGGTTCCGCACGCTCCTGCCCTACCTCAACGACGCCCGCGCGCTCGCCCGCCTCGCCGCGCTCAGCGCTCGCCTGAAGCTGGCCGACCGCGACTTCGCCGGCGCGGTCGAGGACCTCGGCCTCCCGCTCGTCCAGGCCCGCCACCTGAACGAGAACGCGTTCCTGATCCAGCTCCTCGTCGCCGCCAGCGTCGCCCAGACCCCGCTGACCCAGCTCCCCGACTGGATCGCGCAGGACGGCGCCCCCAACCTCTACTGGGCCCTGTCCGCCCTCCCCGCCCCGACCCTCGACGCCCGCGCCGCCATGCAGATGGAGCGGGCCGGCGCGTACTACTCGATCCCCCAGCTCGCCGACGCCCGCGCCGGCCGCCTGACCCCCCAGCAGTGGCACCAGGCCCTCAAGACGATGACGCAGGTCCGCAGCGTCACCCACGGCGGCCCGCTCACCGTCCCCTCCCCCACGCCCGACCGCGGCGAGCAGGCCATGATCGCCCTGATGTCCGTCAAGGAGTACCCGCTCGCCAAGCGCCACCTCGTCGAGACCGAGGGCCGCCCCGCCGAGCAGGTCGAGGCGATGACCGTCGCGCAGGTGATCGGCCTCTACCACGTCGCCCAATTCGAATTCTGGACCCAGGAACTCGACAAGGGCCTGACCCTCCCGTTCCCCCAGGGCCTCCGCGTCATTACGCAGTCCGAGGAGAAGATGCGCGCCGCCATGCAGCAGAACCCCTGGAGCCTGCTCGCCTCGTTTGCGCCCAGCATCCGCCTCGCCTACACGAACCTGCACAAGGCCGACCGCACGATCGCCGCCTGGCGCACGATCGAAGCCGTCCGCGCCCACGCCGCCACCCACAACGGCCAACCCCCCGCGCAGCTCACCGACCTGACCGACACCCCCGCCCCCCTCGACCCCCTGACCGGCCGACCCTTCACCTACACCGTCAACGGAAAGGAGGTCACCCTCGAAGCCCCGCCCATCGAAGCCGCTCCCCGCACCGCCCTCCGCATCATCCTCAACCTCACCCCATGACCAATGCCCCGTATCACGGGCGCCCCGCCCGTGTTTCTTCTTCCGAGGTGGCACGGGCGTCCCGCCCGTGAAGAACCCCACAACTCAAGCCGCCCCACAACCCGAAACCTCTAACAAAAGGACCCCCGCCATGCGACCCCTCCTCTCTACCCTCCTCACCCTCCTCCTCCTCGCCCCCTCAGCGCGCAGCGCCGACAACCCCGACCCCGCCGCCCTCGCCGCCGCCGTCCAGCCGCACCTCGACGACGGCGCCCTCCTCGTCCTCCACGCCGACCTCACGCGCGCCGACCTCACCGCCCTCCACAAGACCCTCGACGACACCTTCCGCCGCATGAACCTGCCCAAGGCCGAGACCGACCAGATCTCCCAGCAACTCGCCGGCGGCATGGCCGTCGGCCGCCAGTGGATCGCCGACGTCACCAAAACCGGCGCGCGCGACGTCTTCGTCGTCCTGAGCGCCGAACACCTCCCCCAGCCGCCGATCTACCTCGTGATCCCGCTCCCCCAAACCGCCGACCCCGCCGCCCTCACCAACCTCTTCACCCCCCTCGCCCAACCGCTCGACGGCGTCGCCGAAGTGCGCGGCCGCACGCTCCTCGTCGGCCCCAAACCCGCCCTCGACCGCCTGAAAACCCTCAAGCCCCAACCCCGCCCCGACCTCGCCAAGGCGCTGGAGTCCGCCGGCCCCGACGCCGCCCTCCGCCTCGCCTTCGTCCCGACCGCCGACGCCCGCAAGGTCCTCGCCGAAATGCTCCCCGCCCTCCCGCCCGCCATCGCCGGCGACGGCCCCGAGGCCCGCGAACCGGTGATCAACCACGTCCGCTGGCTCGGCGCCGCCGTCAAGCTCGCCCCCGACCTCTCGCTCCGCGCCGTCGTCCAATCCCCCGACCCCCGCCGCGCCGCCGCCCTCGCCGGCATCGTCAACCGCCTCGTCGCCGCGACCGGCGACGAGGTCCGCCGCTGGATCGCCCACGACGACAAGACCAAGGCCGCCATTCCGATGATCGAGCAGGCCGTCAAAGCCCTGACCACGAAGACCGAGGGCGACCGCGTCACGCTCGACCTCGCCGGCGAACAGATGCTCACGCTCTCCGCCGTGCTCGCCCCCGCGCTCGCCAAGCAGCGCGAGCGGGCGCTCGCCCAGCGGTCGATGTCCAACGTCCGCCAGATCCTGATCGGCTGCGCGATCTACGCCAACGAGAACAAGGGCCAGTACCCGCCCGACCTGCAGACCCTGATCAAGACGATCGAACTCCCCCCCGCCACGCTCCAGCACCCCGCCGACCCCGCCCGCAAGAACCCCTACGTCTACCTCCGCCCCGCCGCCGGCGACGCCGCCCCGCTCGACCAGATCGTCGTCTACGAACGCCCCGACCCCAACTCCCCAACCGTCACCGCCGGCTTCCTCGACGGCCGCGCCGAACTCATGCCCCGCGAAGCCTTCGACAAAGCCCTCGCCGCCACCCAGGCCCGCAACACCCCCAAGCCGTAACCGCCATGAGTGGCCCGCCGCTTCAGCGGTGGGGCCCGCGAATGGCTTGGACCCGGGCGCCGAGCTGCGCCTCCCTCTCCCAAGGCCGCCAGCGACGCCCGTTCGCCGGATAACGTGATCGGCCGTGGGAGAGGGCGGGGGTGAGGGGTCTTCTCGGTCCGCCGGCGCATACACCTCGCCGCTCGAAACACCCCCTCACCCCAGCCTCTCCCCGCCGCGTTCGCGACGTGCGGGGAACGAGGATCATCGGTCGCGGCCGGGCGAGGGGGCCGGATCACGCCAGCCGCTCTTTTCGCGTTTCACACCCTCACGTTTCACTTCCCCCACCCCCTCCCCTTTCCTCAACACCGCCCCGCCCCTTCCGGTATAATCCCCGGCCGGTCACCACGTCCGCCGGCCCCCGAACCCCAACCGAAAGGTGCGCCCATGTCCCGCCGAATCACCCGCCGCCGCTTCCTCACCACCAGCGCCGCAGCCGCCGCCGGCGCGACCCTGATCGCCTCCGCCCCGCGCCGCGTCCTGGGCGCCAACGAGGACATCCGCGTCGCCGTCGTCGGGTTCGGCGGCCGCGGCGGCGAACACATCAACGCCTTCTCCTCGATCCCCGGCTGCCGGGTCACCGCCCTCTGCGACGCCGACGAAAAAGTGCTGATGGGCCGCGCCGGCAAGATGAAGGACAAGGTCGAGACGTACGTCGACGTCCGCAAGCTCCTGGAGTCCAAGAACGTCGACGCGATCGCCACCGCCACCCCCAACCACTGGCACTCGCTCGTCACCGTCTGGGCCTGCCAGGCCGGCAAGGACGTCTACGTCGAGAAGCCGATCAGCCACAACGTCTGGGAAGGCCGCAAGTGCGTCGAGGCCGCCGCCAAGTATAAGCGGGTCGTCATGCACGGCACCCAGCGCCGCAGCGACCAGCTCTGGTACCAGGCGTTCGACTTCGTCAACAAGGGCAACCTCGGCAAGGTCCAGTGGGTCAAGGGCTTCTGCTACAAGCCGCGCCCCAGCATCGGCAAGACCACCGGCGAGACGCAGGTCCCCGCGAGCGTCAACTACGACCTCTGGTCCGGCCCCGCCCCCATGGAGCCCCTCCGCCGCCAGAAGCTCCACTACGACTGGCACTGGGTCTGGCCGACCGGCAACGGCGACATCGGCAACCAGGGCGTCCACGAGATGGACCTCTGCCGCTGGTTCGTCGGCAACAACGCCCTCCCCGAGTCCGTCTTCAGCATCGGCGGCCGCTTCGTCGTCGACGACGACGCCACCACCCCCAACACGCTGATCACCTACTACGACTACAAGCCCGTCCCCTTCATCTTCGAGGTCCGCGGCCTCCCGACCAAGGGCGGCGACCCCAAGAAGGCCCCGATGGACGCCTTCGGCAAGATGATCCGCGTCGGCATGTGGATCCAGTGCGAGAACGGCTACTTCGCCGCCGGCGAGGGCGGCGGCGCCGCCTACGACAAGGACGGCAAGAAGATCCGCGACTTCAAGCAGCAGCTCGGAAAGTTCGGCCACCAGGAGACGTTCGCCAAGGCCGTCCGCAGCCGCGACCCCAAGGACAACCCCTGCGACGCCGAGGTCGCCCACCTCTCCTCCGCCCTCTGCCACCTCGGCAACGTCAGCTACCGCACCGGCAAGGAGCAGACCGCCGCCGAGATCAGCAGCCACATCAAGTCCAACGACCAGATGTCCGAGGCCTTCGCCCGCATGAGCGACCACCTCGAAAAGAACACGTTCGACCTCAAGACCGGCAAGATCATGCACGGCGCCCACCTGACGATCGACCCCAAGACCGAGCGCGCCACCGGCGAGCACGCCGACGCCGCCAACAAGCTGATCCGCCCGACCTACCGCAAGCCGTTCGAAGTCCCCGAGACCGTGTAACCGCGTCTCGCCCACCAAAAACCCAACACCCGCGACCGGCGCCCCACCAGGCGCCGGTCGCGTCGCTTCACAACCCGCACGATGTTGCGCGCCCGATACGCGCCCCGCGCAACCGCCACTTACGAAAAATCCCCCGCCCCGCGCGCCCAATCCCCAGCAAACCCCCGTCTCGCCTCCCGCACGCTGCACGAGACGCATCCCCGGCGCGCAACCCCACCCCCTTAGGTGGAGGCCCCCATGCGCGCGAACAGCCACCTCCCTCTCCCAAGGCCGCCAACGGCCACTCCCTCGCCACCCCGCCCACCGGCCATGGGAGAGGGCAGGGGTGAGGGGCTCTTTCCCCCGCCCGACCGCGTCACTCCGCCAACCTATCAAACCACGAAACGAACCCACCGACGCCACACCGCGCAACAAGGCGCAACACGGCGCAACAACCCCACCGAGAACTGCGAAACGAACCCACCGCGCCACACGGCGCCACAAAGCGCAACACGGCGCAACATCCGCACCGGGAAACTGCGAAACGAACCCACCGCCCCCTCCCCCTCCGTGCCCTCCGTGCCTCCGTGGTGGAAGCCGACTCCCGCCACTGCGAAACGAACCCACTTGCCAAAATGGCAGTCGGAAAATCTCGCGCCCGCGTCAGACCGCCCACCCCGCCGCCGTATCCCCACCGCGCACCCCCGCGCGGGCCGGGGCGCGGTGCGCGGTCGGGTCGAGGATTGACCGGCCACCGAACACCCCCGGCAGATCGCGGAGCCCGCCGACCATGAGCCGACTCACCCCCCTCGCGTTGACGGTTGCCCAGGCCAAGCGCCACGGCCGACCCGCGCGCGACGCGGACCGGGCCATGGAATCCCTCGCCCCCTTCATCAAGGAGACCGCCCAGCGGATCCACGGCCGCTACTACTCGCTCCGCCGCCAGCTCGCCAGCGACTTCGTCAGCCACGCGCCGGCCCTGGTCTGGACCCGGATCGAGCACTTCGAGGACTGGTACTACCAGGAGCTCCCGCCCGCGGTCCGCACCGAGCAGGCCAAGGACTTCTTCGCCGCCTGGTGCTACCGCGAGCTCCACTTCCGCTACCTCGACTGCGGCCGCGGCCAGAAGGCCGAGCCCAAGGTCAAGGCCCTCGACGGCAGCGCCGACCTCGCCGACTACCGCGCCCCGGCCGACGAGCCCAGCGTCTACGACTTCGCCCTGACCCCCGGCGACGCCGCCGACCTCGCCACCTGGGACCCGCTCGACGGCGTGATCCTGTTCGCGCTCGCCGGCCAGTGGTCCCAGGTGCCCGAGCCAACCTGGGCCCGGTGGCTGGACGAGCTGAGTCTCAAGCCCCCGTTCCCGCCGCCCGAGTTCGAGGCGGCGCCGAAGGTCAAGCGCCGCGCGTGCCTGGCCGACGCCCTGCACGTCAGCCGCGACGTGATCTTCCAGCGCTGGCACCGCCTGAAGGACAAGTACCTGTGACCGGGACGACGACCGCCCCCGATCACCCGACCCCGGACGACCGAACGACCAAGACCGACAGACAGACGCGAGCCCTCGAGGGCCCTATGAAAACCGAAGTCACCATCCCGTGGGAAGCCGTCGTGAAAGGCCGCCCACCGTCCGCGCAGACCCCAGGGCTCCCGCTGGTCGTGTCCACCCGCTTCGCCGCCCGCGGCGATGGCCCGACGTCGCTCGGTCGTCCCGGCACGGCCGTCGGCGTCGTGCTTGACGCGGTCGCCGGCGCCGACCCGATGGCCGTCGCGTTCGCGTCACCGTGTTCGACGCTGATCGAGCTGTGCGCGCCGGCCGCCGGCGCCGTCGCGATGCTGACGAGCGACGGCCGGACGTCGGTCGTCCTGCAGGCCACGTACGGACCGCTCGGGACGACCCGCGCGCTGAACCCGGCGGTCCGGCGCGACGCGTTTGCCCGGTCCTACGTCGCCCGCCACGCCCGCCTCGACCCCGATGTGCGGGCGTTTGTGTTGTCCGACACCGGCCATGCCGTCCCTGCCAATCGTGACGAAAACCCGGCCGCCCCCGACGCCCCCGCGTTCGTCAACCCGCGCGCCTGGGGGTTCGAACTGGCCGGCGGCGCTTACCATTGGACCGCCCACTCCCTATTTAAGATGTTCGCCACCAGCACCCCGAGTCGGACGACGAAAAGCCTTGTCTGCCGCCCGCCCGCCCCCGACTTATTCGACGAATCAGCGACACCCGACCGAGGCGACCCGTTCCGATGCGTCCCGCAGCTCAGACAACTTCGCACCCTCTGCGAGCAAGCGTCGCACGACGCGTCGCCGCCGCTCGACCTGTCGCACCGGCTCGCGGTCGCGCTGGGGCGGTGCCGGCTGTTCGGCGTCCGCGTCCCCGCGGCGGACGACTGCGCGCTCGCCCCCGTGTCCTTTGCCTTAGCCGCCGTGCGCCTGTGCCGCCACCTGAGCAACGTGGCCCACTGGCTGATGCGCTGCGGGTGCGGGCTGACCGACCGCTCCGGCGCTTACGTCGACCGTCACGTCGCGGCCGACCTGCTCGAGATCCGTACGGACGCCCACTGCGCCTACCTCGCGCTGGACGAGGCGTACGCCGCCGCGCTCTACGACGGGTCGCCCCACGTCCCGTCGATGTCGCGACGCCTGCACCAGGTCCGCCGCCTGATTAACCTGTTCGACGGTAACCTTCAGAAGAACATCCCCCTCCTCCGCCCCGCCGCCAGCACTTATCTCCTCGATAACTGGCGGCGTCTTCTTGCGCCGACCTACCGCGACTGTCCCCCGTGGTGGCTCGACGGGTCGATCGGTTAACATCCGCGTCCGGCAGGGGGGCCTGCCACAAGGAGCCGGAACACGATGACACGCCACGCACAACGCCGCCGCCGTCCCCGCCGCCGCCACGGGGTCAACCTGGTTGACGTGGTCATCACGATCGTCCTGGTGGTGATGTTGTTCGCGCTCTTCGCCCCGACGGTCGCCAAGTCGCGCGAGAAGGCCCAGCGGCAGCGGTGCGCGGAGAACCTCCGCATGATCGGCTACGCCGTCGCCAACTACCGCTCGACCGGCAAGGGGTTCCCGCGCGTCACCTACGCGCCCCGCGCCAAGCCCGACGTCTCCGCCGCCGGCGCCGACGCCCCCGACCCGTTCCGCCCGGGCGGCCCGCCCGCGAACAACGTCCCCGCCGCCGTGTTCCTCCTGCTCCGCACCCAGGAACTCTACCCCCAGCAGGTTGTCTGCCCCGCTGGCGACTTTGAAGCCGACCCGCTCGGTGGACTCGCCGACCCGGCCGCTCGGTCGAACTTCACCGACGTGCGCCGCAACCTCGGCTACAGCTTCCTGTTCACCTACACCGACACGATCGACCGCGCCGCCGCCGGCCAGCCCCGCCCCGTCGCCGCCGACCTGAACCCCGGCACGTCCGGCCAGCCCCCCGCGACCAGCCCCACCCGCCGCGCCGCCGGCGCGCCCCCGTCCGACGCCGACCGCCAGGGCAACTCCGACAACCACGGAAAGCGCGGCCAATGGGTGCTCTACGACGACCAGAGCGTGAACTGGTACGTCACCCCGTTCGCCGGCGTCGCCTCCGACAACATCTACACCACCCAAAAGGGCACGATCGTAGACACGCCGACCAGCGACGACGACACGATCCTCCTCCCGGCCGCGAAGTGACCCGCACCAGCGGGTCATCCTGAGCGCAGCGAAGGATCTAGCCCCGAGCGACGAAGCACCGGGCCTGCCGAGAAATGATTGTTGGCGAAAGCGGCCCGCCTCCGAGGCGGAGCGCCGCGAAACGAAGTGGGGAGCTCACTTGCCGGACTTGCCCGACCTGCCTTCCGCCGCCTTCGCCGCCTCTTCCTCGGCGGCCTTCGCCTCCTCGGCCGCTGCTGCTGCCGCGGCGGCCGCGCGGGCCTTCCGCCGGCGCTTGGCGGCGGCGGCCTCCTCGTCCGCGGCCGCCTGGGCGGCGGCGGCGGCGGCTTCCCGCTCCTTCAGCTTCTTGTCCAGCGCGCCGGTCTGCGCGGTCAGCTTGTTGAGGCTCTCGGCGGTCTTGGCCTTATCCACCGCCTTGCCGTCCGCGAACGCGGCCGCACGCTTCTTATGCGTCTCAGCGGCGGCGTCATCGTCGTCCTCCTCCTCGACCACCGGCGGCTTCGCCTTCTTCTTCGCCGGTGGTGCTTCCTGCGTGGCGGGCGCGGTCGCAGGCGCGGGCGTGGAGGCCGGGCGCGCCTTCTTCGCCATCGCCGGCGGGGCGAGCAGCACGAACGCGACGGCGACGGTCAGCGAGACGAGCACGAGGCGCAACATGGGAACGCTCCGGGGAATGAACCTGGGCCTATCCTGTCTTCGACCAGACGGGCGCGGCTCATAAATCATGTCCCCAGACCGGTGGCGGGGGACTTTTAACAGGAGCGTGCGGAGGGCGGCCGGGCAGCGTCAAGTGAAGTCGGCTTCAACGGTTAACGCCGCGTCGGTCGCGGTCAGGCGGACGTCGCGGACCCGCAGATCGTCCAGCGGGACGCTCAGCAAAGATCGGGTCATCCCCTCGGCCTGTTGCAGCTTCGGGCGGAGAAAGCTGGCGCCGATCTGCCCGACCATCCCGTCACCGTCGACCCCCAAGCCGGAGACGCGGGCGACGAGGGTGGCGTCGACGTGGAGCGTGCCGCGGAGGCGCAGGTTGGCGGCCGGCAGGAACCCCTTCTTCGCCTTGACGGTAACCTGGGCGGTCAGCGTGCGCGGGTCGGTCGTCTGCCACGCGAGCTGGACGTCCTTCAACTCCACGCCCTGGGCTTTGGCGGCCTTGTTCCCCTCGGTGAGGATCGCCGCCTCGACCGTGGCCTTCGCGACCGCCGCGCGCAGCCGGCCGTCCGCGCACCCGGCCAGGCGCAGCGCGGTCCGCCCGTCGGGCGCCCGGACGAACTGCCCGCGTGCGTCCCGCGCGGTGACGTCGATCTCGACCGGCCGGTGGGACGCGCCGAACGGGCGGCCGACGACCTGGAAGGCCGTGATCGTGAACTCCGAGTCCGGCCGGCCCGCGGCGGCGTCCACCCACGCCGGGGCGGTGGGGTTGGGCAGGGGGGCGGCGTTCGTGACGTCGACCGTCAGCGCGGACAAGTGCGGGAGGTCGCCCGCGGCGGTGACGGTGTCGTCGCGCGTCGTGATCGCCTGCGCGAGCAGGGCACGCAGGGCGGCGACCAGCGCGTCGGCAGTCGTCGGGGTAGTGGGGAGGGGGATCATGAACCCTCAATCGTGGCAAGGGGCATCTTGCCCGTGATCTGCGGCGCCGAGTCGGCGGAACTGCGCTCCTCACCTTCCATCGCACCCGTTCACGGGCAGGATGCCGCGTGCCACGCGGTGACTCTATTCGTTGCCGCCCAGCATGCGCCCGAGCCCGCCGAGCATCGAGCCCTCGTCCTTCCCGCCGGTGGCGTTGGCGAGGACGCGGCCGGCGAGGCGGCTGAACGGGAGCGACTGCAGCCAGATGTGCCCCGGGCCGGTCAGGTTGGCGAAGAACAGGCCTTCGCCGCCGAACAGGGTGTTCTTGAACCCGCCGACGAACTGGATGTCGTACTGCACCCCGGGCGTGAACGCGACGATGCAGCCGGTGTCGATCTTCAGTTGTTCGCCCGGCGCGAGGTCGCGCTCCATCAGCGTGCCGCCGGCGTGGACGACGGCCTGCCCATCGCCGACGAGCCGCTGCATGATGAACCCCTCGCCGCCGAACAGACCGACGCCGATCTTCTTCTGGAACGCGATGCCGATCTCGGTCCCCTTGGCGGCGCAGAGGAACGAGTCCTTCTGGCAGATGATCTCCCCGCCCCACTTGGTCAGCTCGAGCGGGAGGATCTTGCCCGGGTACGGGGCGGCGAACGCGACCTGCTCGCGGCCGCCGCGCGTGTTGGTGAACGTCGACATGAACATGTTCTCGCCTGTCAGCAGCCGCTTGCCGGCGGTCTTGAGCTTGTCGAAGAACCCGCTCTTGTCCTTGTTCGGGTCGCCGAACACGGTCTTCATCTCGATGCCGGGCGTCATGAACATCATGCCGCCGGGCTCGGCGATCACGGTCTCGCCGCCGTCGAGCGTGACGACGACGTACTGCATCTCGTTGCCGAAGATCTCGAGGTCGATCTCGTGGGCGCGCTGGCGGCCGCCACCGGCGGAAACCGGCGGGTTGCCGTACCCGCCGTAGCCCAATCCGGCCGGCGGGGGCGGGGGGGCGGCGTCGAAGCCGGCGGGGGAGAAGCCCAGCGCCTGCGCGAGCTCGGGGACGTCACCGGCGCGGGCCCAGTTCTTCATGCCCGGGCCGTAGACCAGCGCCTCGGCGCCACCGACGCCGGGCAGCTGCCGGATGAGTTCGGACGCGGGCATCGGCCCGACCCGCTGCTGACCTTGCGCGTAGTACCAACTGTCTGCCATGTGCCGTGTCTCCTCGGGGATTTTGCGTGGCGGGAAGGATACCACGGAGGCGGATATAATCGACGGTCATGCGACTCTTCGACTTCTCAAGCTCGGGATCGCCGAACGTGCCGCCGCTGCCGACCGACGCGCTGCGGCGCGTCGTGATCCGCAGCCGCCTGAACCGGGTGCTGGAGTTCACGCGGTTCACGATCCACGACGTCGTGAACAACCCGGTCGCGAAGAACGCGGTGCTCGCGTACTGGCGGCTGTCGAAGCAGATCGACCGCAGCGGCGAGATCGGGGAGCTCGAGCGGCAGTGGAACCCGACGGGGAGGAGTTGAAGTTCGAAGGTCGAAACTCGAAGCTCGATTCAATGACGAAGGGCGAATGACGGAAGGGCGAAGCGGGGATCACGGCGGGTCGCCGAAACTGCTGCTTCGTCCTTTGGTCATTCGTCATTCATTCGGATTTCGGGTTTGTCCTTCGGGTTTCGCGGCGACCAACTGGTGTCGATTCCGCCCACCGCCTAATATCGCCGCGCTATGCCGTTCTGGTTGGAAGTCACCCTCTGCGCGCTCTACGTGTTGCTCGGGCCGCTCACGTGGGGGTTCATGATTCTGTCGATGTTCGAGGGGCGGCGGCGGATGTCGGCGCTGTTCCGGCGGACGCCCCCGCTGCCCGAGCCGCCGCCGCGGGTGACCGTGCTGATCCCCGCGCGGGACGAGGAGGCCAACATCGAGCAGTGCGTCTCGCGCGTGCTCGCGCAGGACTACCCGAACCTGCGCGTCGTCGTCGGTAACGACCGGAGCACCGACCGCACCGGCGAGATCCTGGCGCGGCTGGCGGCGGGAGACCCGCGGCTGCAGGTCCTCACGCTGACCGACGCCGACGCGATGCCCGGGTGGGGCGGGAAGAGCAGCACGATCCACAACGCGTACGAGAAGGCGGTCCGGGGCGGGGGCGAGCCCGCGGACTTCCTCCTCGGCCTCGACGCCGACGCCCGCCTGACCGCGACCGACGCGATCTCCGAGTGCGTGCGGGCGGCGCTGAAGCACCGGGCCGACCTCTTCACGCTGCTGCCGGCGCTGGAGTCGCGGTCGTTTTTCGAGGAGTTGGTGATCCCGCTGACCGGGATGCTGTCGTCGGCGCTGAACGCGGTCGCGCTGACGAACGTCGACTCGTTCAAGCGGGTCGCGTACGCGAACGGGCAGTGCCTGATGATCCGGCGCGACGTGTACGACGCGATCGGCGGGCACCGGCAGGTCTGCTCGGAATTGTGCGAGGACGTCGCGCTGGCGGTGCTGGTGAAGGGGCGCGGCGGGCGCGTGCGGGTCGGGTGGGGGGCGGACAAGATCGCCGTGCGGATGTACGACTCGCTCGGTGCGGTCTACCGCGGGCTGTCGCGGATCCTGTCGGTGTCGCGCGGGCGGCGGCCTTGGTTCGCGCTGGGCGGGATCGCGTTCCTCGTCCTGTGCATGTGGACGATCGTGCCGGCGGCGATCTTCGCCGGGTGGCGGTTCGCGCACCCGGCGACGAGCTGGGGCGGGTGGGGGTGGCTGGCGGCGGTCGTCGCGCACGTTGCAACGATGACGACGCAGCTTGGATTGTCGTACGCGTGGAGCCGCAACCGCTGGACGATGGCGCTGCTCTGGCCGCTCGGCGGCGCGATCAGCCTGGCGATCTTCGCCCGCGCGCTGCGGCTCGCGATCACCGGGAAGATCGAGTGGCGCGGGACGACTTACCAGGTGCCGTCGGCGACGGCGACCGCGGCGGCGAAGTAAGCGGGCGGGCACGGCGTCCAACACGCGCCGGCAGGGGGCGTAGTAACCGGCGGGGGGGCCTCAGGGCCTTTGTGGAGAGGATCACACGCCGATGAAGACGTTCTCCCGCTGGACCGCAGTCGCGCTGCTGGTGTCGGTCCCGTCGCTCGCATCCCGCGCGGCGGACGCGCCGGCAGGGGGGCCAAGCGGGCCGAAGGCGCCGGCGAAGCCGACGAAGGGGGCGGTGATGGACTACGGGCCGTTCCTGTCATCGAGCCTCGCGCTACCGCTGGCGGGCGGGAAGCAGCAGGTGGTCGCGTACAAGTCGCTGAGCGTCAAGCTGGCGGAGGGGGCGCACGTCGCGTTCGACACGGAGCTGATGCGGTACGCGGCCGGGTGGAGCGGCGGCTGGCTCGACCTGTCGAAGACGCACATGACGTCGTCGAAAGGGTCGGTCTGCCCGGACGTGGCGGGGAGAATTGCGTTCACGACGAAGCTGTCCCCGGGCGTGTCGAGCAAGGGGAGCCTCGACGACCCGCGGAATGACCCGCGCTTCCCGCGCCGCGGGCCGCTGCCGAAGGCGCACGCGCATTACAAGGGGCTGTACCTGCACGGCGACCGGGTGGTGATCGCGTACACGGCCGGTGGGGGGGAGTTGCTGGAACTGCCGGGGGCGGCGAAGGCCGGTGAGGCAACGGTGTTCACGAGGACGATCCGGGTCGAGCGGACGACGGAGCCGCTGACGCTCGTGCTGGCGGACGACGCGGCGGGGCTGGCGGCGGAGGTGAGCGGCGCGGGTGGAGCGACCGTTGCGAACGAGGGCGGCAGTTTGCGCGTGACGCTGCCGGCGTCGGCACAGGCGGCGGTGTACCGGGTGGTGCTCGGGCCGGCGGCGGCGGTGAAGCAGGCGGCGTCGTTGCCCGCGATGGTTGATCCCGTCACGCTAACCAAGGGCGGGCCCGCGCGGTGGAAGCAGGCGATCCAGGTGAAGGGGGAACTGGCGGTCAACCCGAAGGCGGACGCGGGCGAGCCGCCGCCGGCGTACGTGGTCGACACGCTGCCGCTGCCGGAGGAGAACCCGTGGTCGGCGTGGGTGCGACCGGCCGGCTTCGACTTCTTCGCCGACGGCAACTCCGCCGCCCTCTGCACGTGGAACGGGGACGTGTGGGTCGTCTCCGGCATCGACGAGAAACTCGAGAATCTCTCGTGGCGGCGGTTCGCGACGGGGCTGTACGAGCCGCTGGGGCTTAAGGTCGTCGACGGCGCCGTCTACGCGCTCGGCCGTGACCAGATCACCCGGCTGAGGGACCTGGACGGCGACGGCGAGGCCGACTTCTACGAGAACTTCAACAACGACGGCCCGACCGGCGATAACTACCACCTGTTCAAGTACGACCTGCACACCGACGCGGCCGGCAACTTCTACTACGCGGTGACCGGCGCCTGGGCGCCCAACGAACTCTTCCACGGGCACTCGACGATTTGCAAAGTCTCGGCGGACGGGTCGAAGCTCGAGTACGTCGGCCGCGGCTTTCGCGCGCCAAACGGCATGGCCGTCGGGCCAGCCGGGGAGATCGTCGTCAGCGACAACCAGGGGCACTGGACGCCGACCTCGAAGATCAGCTACCTGCCTCCGGGGAAGGCCGACGGGTTCTACGGGTTCCCGTTCGACCCGCGGATCGAGAAGACGTTCGACGTGAAGCGGGCGTACCCCCGCGGCGTGCCGACCGCGTACGAGCCGCCGCTCTGCTGGGTGCCGTACCGACTGGACACGTCGTCCGGCGGGCAGGCGTTCGTCACGAGCGACAAGTGGGGGCCGTTCGGCGGGAACATCCTGCACACGAGCTACGGGACGAGCGGGCTGTTCATGGTGATGCCGGAAATCGCCGGCGGGGTCGCGCAGGGCGGGCTGTGGCGGATGCCGCTGGCGTTCGAGGGCGGGATCATGCGGCTGCGGTTCAACCCGGCCGACGGGCAGCTTTATGTGGCGGGCATGCGCGGGTGGCAGACGAACAGCGCTAAGGACGGCTGCCTGCAGCGCGTGCGGTACACGGGGAAGCTGGCTTATCAGCCCAAGGCGCTGCGCGCGACGACCGCCGGGCTGTACGTGACGTTCACCGACCCGATCGACCCCGCGAGCGCGACCGACGTCGGGGCGTACGACGTCGAGCAGTGGCAGTACCGGTGGTCGAAAGAGTACGGCAGCCCGGACTACTCGGTCGAGAACCCGACGAAGAAGGGGCGGGACACGGTCGAGGTGAAGTCGGCGAAACTTCAGGCGGACGGGCGGACAGTTTTCTTGGAGATGCCGGCGATCCGGCCCGTCATGCAGATGGGGGTGACCTACAAGCTGAAGGGGGCGGACGGGCGGGAAGTGTCGGGGGCGATCTACAACACGATCAACAGGCTCGGCGCGCCGTAGGTCCGCCGCCGGCTGGACGCTCCGCGCGACGTAAGCCTGCTCCCTCTCCCGAGGCCGCCCCCGGTGCACCTTCGCCGTATGGCACGATCGGCCGTGGGAGAGGGCGGGGGTGAGGGGGCATTTCGAGCGAAGGGGTGCGCCACTCACCGGTCGAGAAGATCCCTCATCCCAACCCTCTCCCTGCCGCGTGTTCGACGGTCGGCGGATGCCGTGCACGGTCGCGGCTGGGAGAGGGGCCGGATCACGGCGGGGTGGCGTGGCAGAGGTGCTTCCGATGAAGGCTGAGCCACACCTACAAGAGCAGTCGAAGCCCCCGCCCGTTGCTCAAGCGGCCTCGCCGGTGGCTACTTCGCCGCCTGGGTCCCGGCGGGCTTCGTCGTCCCCGGCGATTCCGTCCGCACCGCCAGCTTGCCGTTCTTCAGCTCCTCGATCAGCGCCTGAACGGCCTCGGCCGGCAGCGCGTAGCTCTCGACGCGGCCGGCGCGGGCGATGTTGACGCCGATCGCCTTGCCGTCGAGATCAACGACCGGGCCGCCGCAGTCCATCGGGCGGATCGCCATGTCGTGCTGGAGCACCTGCGGGAACCCGCCGCGGCGGTTCGACAGCGCGCTGCCGAGCTTGTTCTGGTAGTCGCGGCGGTCGAACCCGGTCTCGGGCGGCCGCTTGTCGAGCGTCGCCTCGACCTCGACCTCCTTCTCACCGCGGCGGACCTTGATCGTGACCGCCTCGCCCGGGCGGTGGTGCTGGATCGTGTTGATCATCGTCTCGGCGTCGATGATTGGCGTGCCGGCGATCAGCGTGACGACGTCGCGCTCGCGCAGGCCGGCGTTGGCCGCGGCGCTCCGGGGCGTCACCATGACGATCCGCGCGCCGCCCTCGGCCTCCTCGAGCATGACCCCGAGGTACCCGCTGTTCGCCGGCGGGGTCGACGGCGGCAAGTCGCGCGGCCGCACCGCCCGCGCGGCGACGCTCAGCACGCCGACCGCGACCGGCTCGGCGTCGGCGTCCGGGCCCGGGGCGGCGAGCAAGTCGCCGACCGCCGCCGACCGTGATTCGCCCCACTGCACCGGGACGAGGTTCTTCGCGTCGATCTTCAGCATCGCCAAGTCGTGCTTCAGGTCGACGCCGGTCACCTTCGCGTCGAGCTTCCGGCCGTCCCGCAGGACGACGGTCGGCCGCGCGCCCGGCAGCAGTTCGCTGTTCTTGGTCAGGACGTACCCGTCGGCGGCGACGACCGTCCCGAGCGCGACGTCCTTGTCGTCCGACCGCACGCGGACGACGCTCTTGCCCGGCCCGGCGACGACGTTCTTGAACACCGCCAGCAGCCGCGGGTTCTCGCGGAACCCGGTGGTTTTGTCCTCCGGCGCGGTGCGCCGCCCCGGGACCCGCTGTGCCGACGCCGGCAGCGCGCCCGCCAAGCTTACGCCCAGCAGCGTCACCGCGACCGCCAGCCACTTCCGTCCGACTCCGTTGGTCTTCATGTTCCGTGCACTCCGGGGAAACCGATCCGCGTACCGAAGAAGACGACGTGGCCACTGGGACGCCGACGCCGCGCTCACTGCTTGGGCTTCGTGCCGATCTTGACGGTGAGCTTCACCCGCCGGTCGTCGCGGACGACCTCGACCTCGACCATGTCGTCCGGCTTCCGCTGCGACAGTTGCACCAGCAGCTCACCGAAGTTGTTGACCTTGTACCCGTTGAACGACTTGATCACGTCCCCCTTCTTCAGGCCGGCCGATTCCGCGGGGGAATCGGGGAAGACCTCGCCGACCCGGCAGTCGGTCGCCTCCGGATCGACCTGCACGCCGAGGTACGCCTGCGAGCGCCCGGGCATGAACGTCGCGCCCCACGCCTCGGCGCTCGCGAGGCGGTCCCACGTATCCAGGTACGAGTCGACCGGGACGTGCATGTTCTCGTTGAGGGTGCCGCCGATCCGGCTGTGGATGCCGATCACGCGGCCGTCGAGGTCGAACAGCGGGCCGCCCGAGTCCCCGCCGACCAGGGTGCAGTCGGTCCGGAGGAACCTGCCGAGGTTGTCGAGGATACGGCCCAGCCGCAGCGGCGGGGTACGGCCGGCCTTGTACCCGCCTGGGTGCCCCAGCGCGATGCACCACTGCCCCTTGCGGAGGCCGGTCGAGCGGCCGGCGTCCACGAACGGCCACTTCCCATTGTTCGGCCCGGGGTCGGTGATCTTCACGAGGCCGCTGTCCACGCCGTAGTTCACGCCCAGCGTCGTCCCTCGCACGATCCGCCCGTCGCCCAGCACGACCGAGACGTCGCGATTGGGCATGCCCGAGACGTGGCCGGCGGTCAGGACGTAGCCGTCGTCGCTGATGATCACGCCGCTCCCCTGTCCGCCGTTGACGCGCAGCCCGACGACGGCCGGCGCGACCTTCGCGACGACCGCGCGGACCCGCTTCTGCAACGCGCGGAGGTCGTCCACGCTCTGCGGCAACGGCTTGACCGCGGCGGGCTCGAGCGGGGCGGTGGTCGGCGTGCGCGGCTTGGGGCCGGGGCGCGTCGTCGCGGGCTTGTCAGTCGGGGCCGATGTCGACGACCGCCGGCCGGACTGGGCGGCGGCGGACGGCGCGAAAGCGAGCACGGCGACGACGGCGGTCACGAGGGGGACCACGGCGCGTCGGAACAGGTCGGTAACGGGCATAGAGGGAGCGTCCTCAGGTGCACAACCCACGCACGTAACGCCTCAAGCTTCCCGCTTATTCTACCCCGCCGGACGCCTCGTCGTTCGAAAATGTCACGGCGGGGCGAGCGCAGAATGGGCGTCTCCTGTAGTTCAGATCGGCTGGACGGGAGGGAAGTTACAGCGGGAGGGCGAGCTTCGCTGAAAGGGTCGCCAAAGCCGTTGCAGATCGCGGGAATTTGCTTGACCCTGAGCCCGCTGCCCGGCTAGGGTGGCGGTTCACCCGACGTTAACGTGGGATCGAAGCGGAGGAGGGTTCTCATGCGCACGCGGTTGCTCGGAGTCCTGGTAGCGTTGGCATTCACACCCACCCTCGCGTCGGCGGGCTATGTGTACTTCACCGACAAGGACGCGGCGCGGCTGCACCGGGTGCCCATGGGCGGGGGCGAGGTCGAGACGCTGCTGTCCGGCGTCAACGGCCTGAGCGATCCGCGGGGCGTCGTCCTCGACCCGGCCGCGGGCACGATGTACTTCGCCGACAACCTCGCGCGCAAGATCCGCCGGGCGAACCTCGACGGCTCCGACGTCCAGGACGTCGTCACGGTCGCCGGCGCGGGGCTGTCGGACATGGCCGTCGACCTCGCCGCCGGCCGTATCTACTGGGCCGACAACGACGGCGGCGGGATCTACCGGGCCGACCTGAGCGGCGCGAACGTCGCCGCGGTCCGCACCGGGATCGTCCAGCCGTACTTCCTGACGCTCGACGTCGCCGGCGGCAAGGTCTACTGGAGCGACTTCAACAGCGGCGTAATCCACCGGGCGAACCTCGACGGCAGCGGCGGCGTCGAGGACTTCGTCACCGGCCAGTCCCGCGTCCGCGACGTCGTCGTGGACGCCGCCGGCGGGTGGATCTACTGGGCCGACCGGAACGCAGCGAGGATCGCCCGGCGGAACCTCGTCGGCACGCCGGTCACGCAAACGCTGTTCGACGCCGCCGACGGCCTGATCCGCCCGCACGGCCTCGAACTCGACGCCGCGACGGGGACGCTCTACTGGACGGATACCGACGCCCGCATGGTGGCCCGCGGGAACGCCGACGGCAGCGGCACGCCGCAGGTGCTGGCGTCGTCGGCCGACGGGCTGATCGGCGCGTGGGGGATCGCGATCGCCGTCCCCGAGCCGGCGGTGGCCAGCCCCGCGCTGCTGGCGGCGGCGTGGCTCGTGCGCCGCCGACGCCGCGAGCCCCAACCGCGGAGCGGCGGCAGACGATAGCCCCGGGCGCGAGCCCGCGGTTGATGGACGGCGGAACACCAGCCCCGGAGGGGCGGCAGATTCTGCCGCCCCGCCGGGGCTGTTTAGTGCGCTCCAATGATGCCCGGGCTCGCGCCCGGGGCTGCTGTCTGTCGCCGCTCCGCGGCTATTCCGGCAACGGCCGCCCCTTCGTCTCTGGCGCGAGCCAGATGATCACGATCCCGACCACGTAGATCAGCGACACCGTCGCGCCCATGGCCGCGTAGTTGCCGCCGATCGTCCCGCCCCAGATCGCGCCGACGCCCGCCAGTACCCGGCCGAAGTTGAACGCGATCCCCTGCGCGGTCGCGCGCACGCGCGTCGGGAACAACTCGGGCAGGTACAACGGCAGCCACCCATACAGGGCGGCCGTCGTCCCGCCGACGACGAACGTCATGACCAGGAAGTTCGTGTCGTACCGGTCGAACCCGCGGAACAAATACTGGCAAGCGGCGAGCGACGCGACGCACAGGATCACGTACGCGACCCGGCGGTTCAGCTTCGCCGCGATCAGCGGCGCGATCAGGCAGCCGAGGATCGCGCCCAGCCCCGACGCCATCTGCGCGTTCCCCTGGGCCCGGCCGCTCCCGCCCGGGAGGAACCCGACCAGCGTCGGGATCTTCTGCACCGCTCCCCACGTGCCGATCAGCGCGACCGACGCCAGCGCGATCGCGATCAGCGTCGTCAGGGACAGGCGGCGGTCGGCGTAGATCTCGGTCAGCGGCCTGCTCTTCCGCACCTCCTGCGACGCCTGCCACCGGTGCGACTCGGGCACGAACAGCCGGATCACGAACGTCAGCAGCGCCGGCGCGGCCCCGAGCACCGCGAACCACTTCCAGTTCGTCTCGTTCACCTTGATCAGCGCCCCCATCAGCCCGACCAGCACGAACCCGACGTTCGCCGCCGCCCCGATCAGCCCGGCCAGCAGCGGGCGGTGCTTGGCGTCCCACACCTCCATCACCAGCGCGACGCCCAGCGCCCACTCCCCGCCCATCCCCAGCGCGGCGATGAACCGCAGCGCCGCGATCTGCCCCGGCGAGTTGACGAAGTAGAGCATGCCGGTGAACCCGGAGTAGACCAGGATCGCGAACGCCATCGCCTTCACCCGGCCGATCCGGTCGCCCAGCCAGCCGAACACGAGCCCGCCCAGCGCCGCGCCGAACAGGAAGCACGCGTCGATCACGCCGTGCCACCACTGGATGACCTTCTGGTCGGCCCCCTTGATCAACTGCCCGAGCGACGCCTTGGCGATCTGCGGGAAGATCCCCATCTCCAGCCCGTCGAACATCCACCCCAGGAACGCCGCGAGCAGCACGAGCCACTTCCCCTTCTGGCTGATCTCCGGCGCCGCGGCGTGACTGAGCAGGGGCGTCGCGGTCTCGGTGGTCTGCGTCATGAATGTCCTCCGTCCGGTGCTGCGCGAGGGTGCGCCGATGTGTCGGGTTAAGTCGATGGGAAGACCCGGCCGCCGAAGCGGCCTCGCCGCGACCGGAGCCGCGACGCGCCTGTTATATCCGATCCCGGGACAAACGTTTTCCCCACGGGGTGCGCGGCCCGCACGTCCGGTAATGGCGCGACGGGTCACCGATCCAAGTCGTCCGATTCCTTCGCCGATACCGTTGGTGTGACCGAGGCCTCCCCACTCACCCTCACGGCCGACGCGTTCAACCAGATCATCCACTCGCTGAAGAGCGACGTCGGCCGGCGGTTCAACGAGAAGCGGCAGAAGCCGCGGGTCGGCGTCCGCGGGCGGATCCCGATCGTCACGCTCGAGGCCGACGGCGCCGGCGGCGAGTCCTTCGAAGTCTGGGTCCGCGACATCTCCGCCAACGGGATCGGCATTCTCCACACCCAGCCGCTCAAGCCGGGCCGGCGGTTCGCCGCCTGCTTCTACCGCCACGACGACCACCCCCTGACCCTCACCTACGTCGTCGCCCACGCGAAGGCCGCCGTGAAGGGCCTCTACCAGATCGGCGGCCGCCTGGTGAGCGTCGACAACGACGAGGACGCGACCGGCGCGTAGCGCGAACCCGCGGCCGCCGCCCGGCACCCCTCCGTCGCTCGGCCGCTTCCGCCCCCTCTCAATCCAGCATCTTCGACGCGATCCGCTGCGCCTCGGTCTGGTCGGCCGGCTGGTCCACGCCCTTCGGTCCGTGCGGGGTGGTCGAGACGAACAGCGCGCCGATCCCCCAGATCCCGTCGGCCAGCTCGCGGGCGTGCATCACCGTGCACTGCGCGACCAGCGTCCCCTGCTTGCCCCGCGGAAGCGAGACCGCGATCTGTTCGCCCCGCTCCATCGGCACCGCCTGCATCAGCCCCATCCCCTCCATCGACAAGTCCCGCGTCAGCGCGGTGTACGTCCGACCGGTCGACGGCGTGAACACCCCCACCCGCGTGACGACCGTGAACCGCGCGAACCGCCGTTTCTCGCTCGCGCCACCCCCCGACTCCATCCGCTTCATGGCCTCGACGACCTCACCGAGATGTTGAGCCGCGATCTGCATAGGCACAGCCCCCTAGGCCGAGTTTTCCCGACGCCGCGCACCCCCTGAAAGCATCGGCAAAACACCGCCCGGTCGTTTCGCGGAAATCGGTCGAGAATGACGATCCGCGACGGAGCGGGGCGGCCCGATTTGTCGAAGGCCGGGCCCCGATCAGAACCGCCCCTTCCGCCCGACCAGCGTCTTCTCCAAGCACTTCTCAAGCACCTCGCACACCCGGTCGACCTGCGCCGCCGTCATCCGGCTGAAGAACGGCAGCGCCAGCGTCCGCGTCGCCACGTACTCGCACACCGGGAAGTCCCCCGCCTTGTACCCGAACCGCTCGGCCATGTACGGCTGGAGGTGGATCGGCGGGAAGTAGTTGTTGCACCCGATCCCGTGCTCGCGCAGCGTGTGCATCACCGCGTCCCGGTCGTCCGGGGCGAACAGGTCGTTCAGCCGCACGACGAACACGAACCAGCTCATGAGGTCGTCGCTCGTCAGCGTCGGCAGCGTGACGAACCGGCTGGTCATCAGGCGGTCCATGTACAGATGGGCGACGCGCCGCCGCCCCTCGAGGATCTCGTCCAGCCGTCCGACCTGCGCCACCCCCAGCGCCGCGTTGATCTCCGACAAACGGTAGTTGTACCCCAGCCGCTGATGCGCCAGCCACGCCATCCCGTCGCGGCCCTGGTTGCGCAAACTGCGGCAGACGGCGGCGAACTGGTCGTCGTCGGTCACGATCATCCCGCCCTCGCCGGTCGTGATCTGCTTGTTCGGGTAAAACCCGAACACGCTCCCGCGCCCGAACGACCCGATCGCGCGCCGCCCGGCGTGCCCGCCGAACCCCTCGCACGCGTCCTCGATCAGGATCAGTTCGTGCCGCTGCGCGATCTGCTCGAGCTCCGCCATCCCGCCCGGGTGGCCGAACACCTCGACCGCGACGATCGCCCGCGTCTTCGGCGTGATCGCCGCGGCGACCTTGTCCAGATCGAGGTTGAGCGTGACCGGGTCGATGTCCACGAACACCGGCAGGGCGCCGACCATCAGGATGCAGTTCGCGCTGGCGACGAACGAGAACGGGGTGGTGATCACCTCGTCCCCCTCGCCGATCCCGGCCGCCAGCATCGCCGCGTGCAAACCGGCCGTCCCCGACGACACCGCGATCCCGTGCCGCCGACCCGTCAGCTTGGCACAGAGGGTTTCGAACTCGGCCGCCTTCGGGCCGATCGACAGCGTGTCGGTGTGCAGCACGTCGACGACCGCGTCGATCTCGCGCTGCGTGATGTCGGGCTTGGACAACGGGATCGGGGCGGCAGGGGGCATGGGTAATCGTTCCTTGCTGGCTGTCTGTGGATTTCCGAATCGCTATACTGCGGCGTTCCGAAAGTCCGATAAACCCCCTTATCGACATCGAGAACGCACCCGCATGAGCGATTCGCCGCCCACAGCTATCGACCATCAACACCGGACTCCGCCGGAAAAGCGCCGCAAGAAGGAGCGCGAGTCCGTCGCGCACTTCTGGCGCGCCCTCCGCTACCTCGCGCCGCACCGGAAGCTGGTTGTGATCTCGATCGCCTGCGCGTTTCTGGTCGGCCTGACGTTCACCGGCGGGCTCTCCGCCATGCTGCCCGTCCTGCGCGTCCTGATGAACGGCGACACCGTGCAGGAGTGGGCCGGTCGGATCGTCGTCGCCCAGCGGCTCGACGCCCGCCTCGCCGACACGCCTAACACCCTGAAAATCGACCGCGTCGACCCCAAGGGCCTCGCCGCGAAAGCCGGCCTGCGCGAGGGCGATGCGCTGAAGCTCGGCGCCGGCGAGACCGGCGGCGCCGACGCCCTCGCGGCCCTCGCCGACCCGCGCACCACCTCCACTCAATTATCTCTGACCCGCGACGGCGCCACCCAGCCGCTGACGGTCGCCCTCCCGCCGCTCAAGTGGTACCAGGCCGCCTTCGTCCGCGTCACCGCGATCCTCCCCACCCACCCCGTCTGGGCGATCGCCGCCGTCATGGGCTTCATGTTCGCCCTCGCGCTGATCGGCAACTTCGTCCGCTTCTACCAGGAGTACTTCTCCGACAAGGCCGCGATCCTCGCCGTCAACGACATCCGCCGGAAGCTCTACGACCACGTCCTGCACATCCCGGTCGCGTTCTTCGGCCAGCGCGGCACCAGCGACGTGACTAGCCGCCTCGTTGCCGACGCCCAGGGCCTTCAGGACGGGTTCAAGACCGTCCTCGGGCAGACGATCCAGGAGCCGATCAAGGCCGCGTTCGCGTTCGGCCTCGCCCTCTGGTTCGACTGGCAGCTCACGATGTTCATCGTGCTGTTCGGCCCCCTGATGTTCGCGATCATCAAGAAGTTCGGGAAGAAGATGCGCCGCGCCAGCCGCAAGGCGCTCCAGTCGTCGGCGACGATGCTCGGCCAGCTCGACGCGTCCCTCGCCGGCGTCCGCGTCGTCAAGGCCGCCGGCGCCGAGCGCCACGAGCGCCGCCGCTACACGCGGATCATGGACGGCCTGGTCAGCGAGCAGCTCCGCATGAGCCGGATCGACGCGATGAGCGCGCCGATCCTCGAGATGCTCACCCTCCTGGTCGTCGGCGCGATCGTCCTATACGCCGCCTACCTGGTGCGCGTGAAGAACACGCTCGACGCGACGACGTTCTTCGGCCTGATGGCCTGCCTGATGGCGATCGGCGAGTCGCTGCGGAAGTTCTCGAAGGTCAACAACGCCCTGCAGAAGTCCAACGCCGCCGCCGCCCGCATCTTCGAGACGCTCGACGTCCCGGTCGAGCGCCCGCGCGAGCTGCCGAAGCGCACCAACGCCGACAACCGCCCGACCACCAAGCTCGCCCCGATCGCGCGCTCGGTCCAGTTCGAGCGCGTCACGTTCACCTACCCCGGCGCGCCGTCGCCGGCCCTGAACGACGTCAGCCTGACGATCCCGCGCGGCCAGAGCGTCGCCGTCGTCGGCCGCAACGGCTCGGGCAAGACCACGCTCCTCGCGCTGCTCCCGCGCTTCTACGCCCCCGACGCCGGCCGCATCCTGATCGACGGCGTCGACCTCGCATCCGTCACGCTCAAGAGCCTCCGCGCCCAGATCGGCATCGTCACCCAGGAGCCCGTCCTGTTCCCCGGCACGATCGCCGACAACATCGCCTACGGCCTGCCGACCGCGACCCGCGACCAGATCGTCGCCGCCGCCAAACAGGCCTTCGCCCACGACTTCATTACCGAGAAGCCGCTCGGCTACGACACGGTGCTCGAGGGCGTCGGCAGCCAGCTCTCCGGCGGCCAGCGGCAGCGCCTCTGCATCGCCCGCGCGATCCTCCGCCAGACCCCGATCCTGATCCTCGACGAGGCCACCAGCCAGGTCGACGCCGAGAGCGAACACCTGATCCAGCAGGCGATTGAGAAGTTGATGCACGAGCGCACCACGTTCGTGATCGCCCACCGCTTCAGCACGATCCTGAGTGCCGACACGATCGTCGTCCTCGACAAGGGCCGCATCGTCGGCCAAGGCAAGCACGACGAGCTCCTCAAGACCTGCGAGACCTACAAGAACCTCTACGAGCGCCAGCTCTTCACCGCCCCCGGCGAAGCCGCATAGCCGCCGCCCCCCACGGCCGCCGCCCCCTCGCTACCCTCGGGTCATCCTGAGGGAGCCTTAGCGACCGAAGGATCCAGCCGCGAGTGACGAAGCCACGTCCCTCGCCGCGAACCCCGCGAGCCCCAATGGACCGTCGCGGCCGGTTAAGGTGCTGGCTGCCGGGTAGGTCGCACATTTCCTCAACGCCCCCCGCCGGCGGACCGATATGACGATACGGCGCGCCACGCGGCCGCCCGTCCGCCCCATGAAGCTCTCCCCCTCCGAATTCTCCCACATCTTCGCCGAGCTCGAGGAGCGAGCCGACGAGCACGGCGAGCGCCGCCGTCACAGCCGGATCGTCGCCACCGCCCCCGTCCGCGTCGTCGACGTCGCCTCCCGCCGCCAGTACGGCGCGATCACCCGCGACATCTCGTTCTCCGGCGTCAGCCTGATCCAGGCCGAGGCCCTGATGCCGTCCACCGGCTCGCAACTGGTCGTCAGCCTCCCGCACAAACGCAATCGCCCGTACCTCGCCCGCTGCGTCGTGATCGGCGCCCGCCGCGTCGCCGAGGGCATCTGCTGCGTCGGCTGCGAGTTCACCGCCTTCGACAAAGACGCCGAGCTGGCCTGACCCGCACCCCCCCCCTCCCCGTCCGCTACTTGGGCGCCTCCGCCGTATCCCGAATCTCGAACTCCGCTCCCAACCGCTCCGCCTCATCCACCTTCGCGTCCGCCACCCTCCCCACCTTCGCCCCCACCGGCCCGACCTTCACCTTCGCCAGCAACGCGTCCACCGCCCGCTCCGGCCCCTCCGCCACCACCTCCACCCGCAGGTCCGTCAAATTCCGCACCCACCCCCGCACCTTCAACTCCCGCGCCGCATCGAACGTAAACGCCCGAAACCCCACCCCCTGAACCTTCCCGCTGACGAACCAGTGCCGGCGCACGACCTTCCCCTCCTCCGCCCCCATGGCGACGGAGCAAACCACCAACATCAACAGTCCCGCGACAACTTTCAACTTTGATCTCTCAACCCGGAACCCGCCCCTACCTCTCCGCCGCCGGCACCTCCACCACCGCGACGCTCGGCGTCCCGAACGTCTGCTCCTTCTTCCCCGGCGCGTCCAACATCGCCCCGTTGAACGTGACGAACAACCTCGACCCGTCCGGCGACACCTTCAGGTTGTACGTCCCCCCCACGTTGTAATTCAGCCGCTCCCGCGCCGCCGGGTTCAGATACCCGAGCACCTTCTTCGTCCCCGCCTTCACGTCCCACTGCACGACCGGCGTCCCGATCCTCGCCCCGCTCCCATGCGCCCCGGGCGCGTAATACACGAACCGCCCGTCCCCGCTCCGCTCCATCACGGCCGTGTACTGCCCGCCCGGCCACGTCTCCCCCAATTCCTTCACCGTCTCCGCTTCCGGGTCGAACGCGAACAACGCCCCCCCGTGCGTCGCGCCGTAGATCACCCCGTCCGCCCCCGCCCCGGTCGACGCCCGCAGCCCGCCCGCGCTCCCCTCCCCGCCCTTCTTGCCCGCCGGCAGCTTCGCCTTCGTCGCCGTCACCCGGTTGGTCTGCGGGTCGTACCGCATCACCCCCCCGTCGTCCTGCGCGTAATAGACCCGCCCGTTCCGGTCGAGCATCAGGTTCCGGCTCGTCTTCTGCGTGTCGCCACCGCCGCGATACTTCAGCTCGCGCTTCGCCAGGTCGTAGACGATGAAGTCGTCGCTGTACGCCGCGTACCCATACAGGATCATCCGCCCGGCGTCCGTCAGCGACGTCGGCACGCCCTGCTTCGGCACCGGCGCGCCCAGCATCTCCGCCTTACCCGACACCGGGTCGTACCGCAGCAGCGCCGACCCGATGAAGCTCGCCTTCGTCTGCTCCGACCCCTTCTCCGGCGTCTTCCCGTAATACGTCGCGAAGTACAGCAACCCGTCCCTCCCCTGGTCGATCCGCCCGTGGATCTTCCCCGCCGCGTACCGCGGATCCGGCACCACGTCCCGCACGTTCACGACCAGCTTCACCCCCTTCGTCGCCGGGTCGTACGCGTACACCCGCGCCTGCCCCTCCCCGGCGTCGTAGTCGAGGTGATTGCCGATCGACGTGTAATACTTCCCGTCCGCCGCCACGCACCCGTCCCCCCACGAACTCCACAGCGCCTTGGGCGTCGCCGGCAGGTCAGGGAAGATGTACAAGTCGACCTTCGGCGCCACCTTCGCCACCGCCACCCCCGCCGCCTCCCCCGACCCCTTCAGCAGCGCGTCCCCCGAGAACGTCACAACCACGCCCGGCTCCGCCGCCCCCGCCGCCACCCCGCACCACACGATTGCCGTCAGCAGAAGGTTCCTCATATGCTCTCCTACCGCCGCTGACACCCGCCGTTCTCACTCACGAAGGAACCTCCAATGCCCCACCTGTCCTCCCTCTCCTCCGCTCTGTTCCTCTGTGCCTCCGTGGCCCCCGCGCTCTGCCTTTCCTCCGCGGCCCGCGCCGACGACTGGAAGGCCAACCCTGTCTGGCACGACGGCCTCGTCGAAAAGGCCGTCTACTCCGCCACCCGCGTCGTCTACGGCAAGCCCCGCCCCTACACCGCCACGTTCTTCACGAACAAAGAGCAGCATGACCGCCGGACGCTGACCAAGACCGACCAGTCCAAAGACACCGTCGAGGTCTGGAAGCACAACCACGTCGAGGCCATCCCCACGCCCAACTACACCTACCACTACGTCACCACCTCCCACCTGACCGTCCCCGACCTTCGCCTGACCCGCCTCGACTGCGCCAGCCAGGAGTTCTGCGGCGCCAGCTTCAAGCAGTACCTCCTAAAGACCGCCGCCAACGCCCTCGACTACTTCGCCTTCTCCTACATGCCCGAGGCCGGCCGCCAGCAGGCGACGCTCGACGACGCCGCCTCCCTCGTCCCGCACGACGCGCTCCCGCTCTACCTCCGCAACTACGACTTCGCCAACCGGCCGACGCTGACCTTGCGCCTCCTGCCGTCGCAGAAGTCCAACCGCCCGACGCCCGAAAAGCCCGTCGCCTGCACCGTCACCTACCACGGCGAAGAGAACGGCCTACACAAACTCCGCGTCGCCGAATCCGCCCCCGCGCAGCCGCCCTCCGCCACCCCCGGCGTCGGCGGCACCTACTGGTTCGCCAAGGACCGCCTCCACGTCCTGGTGAAGTTCGTCGGTGAAGGTCCCGACAAGCAGGCGTACGAACTGCGCGAACTATCAAGGGTGGACTACTGGACGATTAAGGGCGAGTGAAGCCGCCGGGAAACCCCTTTCCTCCCCGCCCGGCCACGGTAGCGTGGTGCGCAACGAAAAACGCACACGCCGGAATCGGCCGGCGAGGAGAATTCCGTGAGCACGCTTCAAGACATCCCGCAGATCGACCCCGCTTCCCCCCAACCCGCCGCCCCGGCGAGCATGCCCCCGTCGGCCCGCCGCATCCGCCGCGCCAGGCCGTACGGCATCCTCGCCGCGCTCGTCCTCGCCGGCGTCGCGGTCGCGTTCTACGACGCGATCCGCCCGCACCTGAGCACGTCCGCCGCCGCCGCCCGCGTCACGCCCTCGTCGCTCCCCGCGGTCGACCTCGGGCAGGTGCAGACCACCTTCCGCGCCTCGGGCGCCACGTTCCCCCACCCGCTCTACGCCCAGCTCTTCGCCGAGTACAACCGCCTCCGCCCCGGCGTGAAGATCGAGTACGCCGCGATCGGTAGCGGCGCCGGGATCGCCCAGTTCGCCTCCGGCCAGACCGACTTCGGCGCCACCGACGCCCCGATGACCGACGACCAGATGCGCGCCGCCAGGGGCGGCGAGGTCCTCCACGTCCCGCTGACGCTCGGCGCCGTCGTCCCCGTCTACCGCCTGCCCGGCCTCGCCACCGACCGCCCGCTCGTCTTCTCCGGCCCCGTCCTCGCCGACGTCTTCCGCGGCACGATCACCCGCTGGGACGACCCCGCCCTCGCCGCCCTCAACCCCGGCGTCCCGCTCCCCGCCGCCCCGATCACCGTCGTCCACCGCGCCGACGGCTCCGGCACCACCTACGTGTTCGCCGACTACCTCGCCAAGGTCAGCCCCGACTTCGCCGCCGCCGCCGGCCCCGCCGCGACGACCGTCGACTGGCCCGCCCCGCGCAAGGCCGCCGCCCACGGCAACGACGGCGTCCTCGCCGCCGTCGCCAAGACCCCCGGCGCGCTCGGATACGTCGAGCTGACCCACGCGATGCGCACCGGCGCCGCGTTCGGCAGCGTCGTCAACGCCGCCGGCCGCCCCGTCCAAGCCACGCTCGCCAGCGTCTCCGCCGCCGCGGCGGCCGCCGCCCCCACCCGCCCCGAAGACCTCCGCGCCTCGATCACCAACGCCCCCGGCGACGACGCCTACCCGATCGCCGCCTTCAGCTACCTCCTGATCTACCGCGACCAGCCCGACCGCACCAAGGCCCACGCCCTCGCCGACTTCCTCACCTGGGCCGTCACCGACGGCCAAAAGCTCGCCCCCACCCTCCACTACGCGCCCCTCCCCTCCGACGTCACCGCCCTGACCCAGGGCATCATCCAGCACCTCCGCGTCAACGGCCGCCACTTCGCCTCCGCCGAGTAGTAACGCTCCCGACAAAGCTCACCGCAGAGACGCAGAGGACGCAGAGAGAAGACGAGGATAGAGCGGGTCAACGACGGGCGTCTCGCCCGCCCACGTTTAGCCGGCCCGCTTGCGACAGCGGAAGTTGACGTGCTCAGAAGATGAACAACGACGAATGTCGGCCGATCTCGGGTCGCACGCCTTCGCCGTGAGCCGCTTCATCCTCCATCCTCCATTCTCCATTCTCTTCTTCTCGTCTTCTCCGCGCTCTCTGCGTCTCCGCGGTGAGCCCCTCTCTTTGAGCCCCCACGCCCCGCCCCTACAATCGCCCGCCGCGTGACCACCCCCAACACCCCCGCCGAACAGTCGATCCTCCTCCTCCACGTCACCGGCGAGGACCGCCCCGGCATCACCGCGTCGCTCACCCGGATCCTCGCCGAGCACAACGTCGAGATCCTCGACATCAACCAGACCGTCATCCACAACGCGCTCCTGCTCGGCATGCTCGTCCGCATCCCGCCCAAGAGCCAGAGCACATCCCTCCTGAAAGACCTGCTGTTCACCGCCCACCACGCCGACCTCCGCCTCCGCATGAACCCGGTCGACGACGACCAGTACGACGCGTGGGTCGCCCGCCAGGGAAAGCCGCGGTTCATCCTGACCCTGCTCGCCCGCAGGCTGACCGCCAAACACCTCGCCGCCGTCTCCTCCGTCATCGCCGAGCAGGGCCTGAACATCGACATCATCACCCGCCTGTCCGGCCGCCCCCCGCGCGTCGCCCCGCCCGCCGACGCCCGCACCGGCCGCGCCTGCGTCGAGTTCTCGATCCGCGGCCAACCGACCGACGAGGACGCGCTCCGCGCCGCCCTGATGCAGGCCACCCACGACCACCCGATCGACATCGCCTGGCAGCGCGACAACATCTACCGCCGCATCCGCCGCCTCGTCGCGTTCGACATGGATTCCACCCTGATCCAGCACGAGGTCATCGACGAGCTCGCCCGCGAGGCCGGCGCGTATGAGCAGGTCGCCGCCATCACCGAGGCCGCCATGCGCGGCGAGATCGACTTCGACGAGTCCCTGACCCGCCGCGTCGCCCTGCTCAAGGGCCTGCCCGAGTCCACGCTCCACCGCGTCGCCGACCGCCTGAACCTGACCGAGGGCGCCGAACGCCTGCTGAGCGCCCTCAAGAGCTTCGGCTACAAGACCGCGATCATCTCCGGCGGCTTCCACTACTTCGGCCAGCACCTCCAGAAGAAGCTCGGCATCGACTACGTCCGCACCAACGACCTCGAGACCCAGAACGGCGTCCTGACCGGCCGCGTCAAGGGCGAGATCATCAACGCCCACCGCAAGGCCCAGCTCCTCCAGGAGATCGCCGCCCAGGAGAACATCGCCCTCCAACAGACGATCGCCGTCGGCGACGGCGCGAACGACCTCCCGATGCTCGCCGCCGCCGGCCTCGGCATCGCGTTCCACGCCAAACCCCTCGTCGCCCAAAGCGCAAAACACAAGATCAACACCCTGGGCCTCGACAGCATCCTCTACCTGATCGGCGTCCGCGACCGTGACCTGGTCGAGTAGCGTCCCTCCACGTTGTGGTGCGGGTGTCCCGCATGCCTCCGCAGGGTGTACTCCAGCACACGACCCTCCCACCCTCCCCGCCGCGCCGCACGAAGGGTCGCTTGCGGTTTCGCGAACCCCGACGCGCCGGCCGCCATCATCTCGTCCCGCCCGTGAAGCGCGCGGGGGAAGCTTACGAAGACTGAGTCGCAGAGAACCAAAGAACCAAAGCAGCAAAGAAGCAAGGCAGCAAATCAATCCTGTTCTTCCCAGCTCCTTCGCTTCTTTGCTTTTCTGTTTCTTTGCGTCCCCGAGTCAACGGCGCGGCACGTGCTCGAGCGCCCTTCGTGGTCCGCCCCTCCGCCAACGTTACCGTTTCTCCACCACCGCCCGCTGCTCCGGCGTCAGGTCCTTCACGTTCGCCCGCAGCAGCTTCAAGTCCTCCGCGTCCACCCGCCGGTCCGCGTTGAAGTCCCCTTGCTCCCACCACAGGTCCCCGGCCTGCCCGGCGTGGTTCTGCAAAATCTGGAAGTCCGCGAAGTCCACCCTCCCGTCCAAATTCGCGTCCCCCGCCGGCAGCAGCATCGACATGAACCAGTCCCACTTCACGCTTCCCTTCTGGTCGGCCGACTCCAGCAACCCCCAGTACCCGAACTTCGTGTACGGCGCGATGTGCCCGAACTGCGTGAACAGACCCCCGCCCTGCCGCCGCCACACGTCCAGCAACCGCCCGTACGTCTGCACGATCCGCGGGTCGGACTGCATCCGCCGCTTGAGCTCCTCGTTCACGTCGTTCGTCGCCGTCAGGTGCACGCCCCCCTCGTACGCGACCAGCGACACCCCGTAGTGCTTCGCCGTCGCCGCGTGCTCGCCCACCCACTTCGCCACCGGGCCGTCGATCCAGTCGTTCAGCTTCTTGAACATCGCGTCGGCCGTCGCCCCCGGCACGTCCACGTCCTTGATGTCCCCCTCCACCCCGAAGTACGGCGCGATCGCCAGTTCCTTCACCAGCCCCGGGTGCTTCTCCTTCAACCACTCGAGCTGCACCTGCGCCCAATACGCGTTGGCCACGAACCCGCCCACCACCGGCCGCACCCGCGCCGCGAACGCCTCGTCCCCGAACACGGCTTTGAACGTCCGAGCGACCATTCCGAGCTTGTCCGCCGCCTGCTGCGCGCACCGCCCGAAGTCGTCCGGCTTCGTCAGCGCCGCGTTCGCCCGCGCGGCGAACAGGTTGTCCTTCGCCTGCTGGAACCCGAAGTTCCACACCTCGTTGCTGTACTCGACGTGGATCACCGCGCCCGCGTGCAGGTGGTCCTTCAGGAACGTCGTGAACTGCTTCACGTAGTCGTCGCTCGCGTGCAGCGGCACGTTGACCCACACGTTCCGCTTCGTCGCGTTCGCCAGCGCGACGATCTCCTCCAGCGGCACGCCCTTCGCCCCCGTCCGCCCGAACAGCGTCGGCCGCGGCCGCTCCGCCCACTCCCTGACCGTGTTCCCGTTCGTCTGCTGCCAGTCCATGAACCGGATCGTCGGGAACGGCCGCACCCGCCGCACGAACTCGTCCGTGAACACCTGCTTCGCGTCCGCGTACCCCGGCACGAGCAAACGCAGATTGCGCAGCGGCCGCTCCGCGCTCAGCCCCCGCACCTGGATCGTGACCAACTCCTCCCCCCCGTGCGCCGCGACCCGCACGTCCGCCGTCGTCACCTCCCCCTCCCGCTTGACGCTCCCCGGCACGACCGCCGCGAACCCCACGAAGTTCACCGTCGCCTGCCCCTCGTACCGCAGTTTGTAGATTCCGGCAGGATACCCGCGCAGTAGCGACACCGCGTCCGCGTCCGCCAGCGGATAATTGTCCGCCGTCAGCTTCAACCCCGGGTTCTCCTGCCACCCCGCCCCCGCCATCCCCCACCGCCGGAACATCGCCGACGCGTCGATGAACGCCCGCGAGCTCATCCAGTCCGCGAACCCGTCCACGTTCACCGCCAGGTCCGCCGCCGGCGGCGCCGCCGCGCCGCGCGGCACGATCGCCGTCGACCCGAGCGCCACCAGCACGACCGCGCACCGCGCGAGGAGGGAGTACGTCTTCATAGGACGCGTTTTATACCGCAGATCCTCCCCGACCGCCCCTCCGGGGGGGGCGCGCGCGTGCGCCCCGCCACCCCCGCGACGAAAACGAGGGTCGAGCGGAACGCTCGACCCTCGTGCAGGTCAGACGTGAGAAGCTCTCGCGAGCAGCCGGCGTCGCGGCGGTCAGCGCCGCGCGCCGGAGTTGGTCTCGTCGGTTTCGCGTGCACCCGCGGTTCGGCGCGTCCGCGCCGTGCCGATGCCGCCGCTCACTTCGAGGCGCGGCCCTTGCGCGCCTTGACGTACACGCCGATCCCGCTGGCGATCGCCATGCCCGCCCAGACCGCCGCCGGGAGCGGGGCGTTGCTGACGCCCGGGGCGCAGCTGAACGACGCGCTGTCGATCCCGCTGCCGCTCGCGGTGCCACCGCCGCCGCCGCCGCCACCCCCGCCGCCACCACCCAGGGCAGCCATCGCCTCGGAGTCGCCCGTGCCGCCACCGCCCCCGCCACCCCCGCCGCCGTACGGCAGGTTCGGCAGTGCCTCGCCGCCGCCACCGCCGCCGCCACCACCGGCGGTCGGCTGCGTCGTCGGCGGGAGCTCCGCCGCGTACGCCGCGCCGGCCGACCCCAGGGCCAAAGCCCCGATCGCGACCGCGGCGAGCGCCGCCTTCCGAACCTGGCCGATCCCTGCCCGCGCGAACCCGCAGCAGCTCCGCCGCGCGCCACCCAGACCCGTGTTGTGCATCATTTGTTGAAACCAATCCGGCGACGATGAGACCGCTACAAGATTGTCCGAATCGCCGGGAAGGGCAAATGGAATCACCGAGTTTCAACAGCGTTTAGCAACATCCTAGCGCACGCCTGTAACGCCTTTGCCGCCCGCGCCAGACCGGGCGCTTTATCCCGTCCGCCCCCGCGTCCCAATCTTCGATGTTCCCCTTTGAAATCCGGACGAAAAACGCCCCGGCGCGTCTCCGCGCGCCGGGGCGTCATCGTCCGATTCGCAGCTCGCTCCCAGCCCCCCGTGCGCGACTACTTCTTCCCCCGCTTCGGCAGCACGCCGGCGATCACCGACACGACGGTCCGGAAGATGATCACCATGTCCAGCGAGAAGCTCGCGTGCTCGACGTACTCGATGTCGTACTTGATCCACTCCTGGAAGTCGTTCCCCGCCTCGCGCGTCCGCTTCACCTGCCACAGCCCGGTGATCCCCGGCCGCACGCTCAGCCTGGCCTCCCGCCACGCCGGGCAGAACTGGTTCTCCTTGAACGGGCTCGGCCGCGGCCCGACCACCGACATGTGCCCCAGCAACACGTTGAAGAACTGCGGCAGCTCGTCCAGCCGCGACTTCCGCAGCAGCCGCCCCACCCGCGTCACCCGCACGTCCTTCTCCATGAAGAACTGCGGCCCGTCCGCCTGGTTCTTCCCCTGCGCCAGCAACTCCTGCTTCCGCCGCTCCGCGTCCCGGTACATCGACCGGAACTTCCAGCACGAGAACTCCCGCCCGCCCGTCGTCTCCCGCCGGTGCCCGAAGAAGATCGGCCGCCCGTCCTCCAGCCAGATCGCCAGCGCGACCACCGGGTACAGCCAGAACGTCAGCGCGATCGCCAGCAGCGAGAAGCAGACGTCGAACCCCCGCTTCGCCGCCGCGTGCACCCGCTTCGCGTTGATCGTCAGCGCGTCGACCGGGCGGTGCACCCGCGGCAGATCGATGTGCCGCGTCGCCGGCCACACGACCGGCCCCGCCGCCGGCCGCGCCGCCGGGTCGTCCCACATCACGAACGGCCCGATCAGCGTCGTCTGCGGGTCCACCACCCGCCCCGCCCCGACCCACACCGGCCCGGCGAACTTCGCCGCCGGGTCCACCCGCACGTCCGCGTCCGCCCACACGCCCGCCGCGGCCTGCCGCGCCCGCGGCACCGTCGCCCCCAGCCCCACCCACAACCTCGCCAGGTCACGCACCAGTCGGGCCAGGTCCGCGTCGCTCGACCGGTCGTACATCGTCCCGTCGGTGACGATCGTCGACCGCCGCCGCCGCGGCACCCGCCGCCGCAGCGCCGGCCACCCCACCCGCCCGTCCGCCGACGCCTGCCACGCCGCCGCGATCCCCCGGTCCGGTGTGAACGCCGCCCGCATCAGCCGCGGCACCGGCCTCGGGTAGATCCGCTCGAACCGCACGAACCGGTCCGCCTCGTCCGTCACCACCCGCTCCCGGTACCCCCGGTCCCGCGCGTCGTGCACGCGGACGTACACCAGGTCCGGGCTCGACCAGTACAGCGTCTCCAGCTGCGCCCCCGACTCGAACGTCGCCAGCACCCGCTCGTCCATCAACAGGTACAACTGCGCCTGGTCCGACAGCGGCGCCGCCTCCCCCGGTCGCACCACCTGCACCCCCCGGTGCGCCCAGAACCGGTCGTGCAATTGCACCGGGTCCAGCCCCCAAACCGTCGGCTTGCCCCCCAGCGGGCTCGCCAACACCTCCAGCGGCGTCGCCACCGCCGACGTCGCGTAATGACCGTTCCCGTTCCCGTCCCCGCTCCCGTTGCCACCGCCCCCCCCGTTCGCCGACGAGTGCCGGTAACCGTTCCCGTTCCCGACGTACGTCCCCACGCCCATCGCCGGGTGTTGACGATGACCGCCCGCCGCGGACACCCGAACCGCCGCCCCCCCCGTGCCCGGCGATTCCAAAGACGCCCCCGACCCGTCGGCGTCCCCCGCCGCCGCCGCCTCGCCCACCGACCCATCAATCCCCCCGCCCGGCGTCAACGGCAACGACGCCGCCCCGCCCTCCCCCGGCGACGGCGCGGCCGCGGGATGTTCACCGCCAGCCCTCACGCGTCCCCGTTCCCGTGGAACCCGTTCCCGTTCCCGTTCACGCCGCCGACGCCGTTCCCGTTCCCGCTCCCCGCGTGCGTCGCCGACGCCGGCAGGCACGACGCCACCGACCGCGCCAACGGCCCGAACCGCGCCGACTCGTCCGACTCCGGCAGCAGCGCCCGCGCCTCCGTCGGCTTCGCCGACGCCGACCGGATCGACGCGCTCGCCACCGACCGCTGGAAGTCACGCTGCTCCGCCCGGTTGAACACGATCCCGAAGATCGTCGCCCCGACCGACCGCAGATGCTTGATCGCCTTCTCGACCAGCGGCTGGTGCTGCCCCCGCGCGACCGCCAGGATCACCCCGTCCGCCTCCTGCGCCACCACCGACGCCTCCAGGCTCCCCAGGATCGGGCCCGTGTCGATCACGATCACGTCGAAGTGCTCGCGGCACGCCGCCAGCAGCCGCTTGATGCTCTGCGGCGACAGCACGCCCGCGTGCACCGCGTCCGCGCTCCCGATCGGCAGGATGTACAGCCCCTTCGTCGCCGTCTTCCGCACGTGCCCGCGCAGCGTCCCGAGGTTCAGCGTCTCGATCAGCCCCGGCACGCTGTGCGCCTTCAGCCGGTGCGTCAGCCCCTGCCCGACCATGTCGCAGTCGATCACCAGCGTCTTGCTCCCGCTCGCCGCGAACGAGAGCCCCAGCGCCATCGTCAGGCTCGTCTTCCCGTCCCCCGTGCTCGCGCTGGTCACCATGAACACCCGGCGGCTCTCCGGGCTCGGCCCGACCTGCAGCATGATCCGGATCTGGTGGATGCAGTGCGCCGCCACCGCCGCCTGCTCCGGGTCGCTCAGCTTGTCCGGCAGCCGCGGCAAAATCCCCAGCAGCGGCACGTTGTTCACCCCGTCGTTCGCCTCGTCGCTGTACCGGTACCGCTTGTCGATCAGCCCGACCAGCACCAGCAGCGCCATCGGGAACCCGAACCCGCCCAGCGCCCCGGCCGCCCCGTACATCTTCCGCCGATCCTTGAACGGCGTCAGCGACACGTCCCCCGGGTTGATCACCGTCACCCGCCCGCCCATCCCGCTCTCCATCGCCAGCACGTTCATGCGGGTCTGGATGTCCGCCTTGTCCTTGATCGCCTCCTCCCGCTGCCGCTGGAGGTCCTGGATCTTCAGCATGTGCCGGCCGATCTCCGTCCGCTCCTTCTTCAACTGCTCGTACTTCTCCGTCAGGCTCTTGACCTCCCCCTCCAGCACCTTCTCGGACAACTGCAGCACCCGCGCGATGCCCGTCCCGGTCAGCGTCGGGTCGTCCGCCAGCTTCATCTGCAAGTCGCGCCACTCGACCATGTACCGGTCGATCTTCTTCTGCTGGCTCTCCAGCAGCGACGCGAGCTGCTTCATCTTCGTGTTGCCCGGCAGCAGCCCCATCTCCTTGCCCCGCGCGATGTCCGACCCGATCTGGTCCCGCTCCATCAGCAGGTTCCGCATGAACGTGTCGATCATCCCCACCTGGTTCTCGCTGAACTCGTTGATCGCGCCCCGCGCGTCCTTCTTCCGCTTGGCCATCCCCAGCGCCAGCTCGGCCTTGTTCCGCTCCGACTCGATCTTCGTCTCCTCGGTCAGCTTCGCCTCGACCAGCGTCCCGAGGTCCGCGCTGCCGTACACCTGCGCCGCGTCCAGGATCTGCCGCTCGAGCACCTGGATCTGGTTCCAGATCGCGACCCGCCGCTCGTCCAGCAGGCGCACCCGCTTCATGTCCTCCCCCTGGCTGCGGGCCACCGCGAAGCTGTTGTACGCCAGCACGACCGCGTTCACGACCGCCTTGGCCACCTCGTCGTTCCGGTCGGTGTAGTACACCTTGATGATCTCGGTCCGCGACGGGTGCTCCACGCTCAGGTTCGCCGCCACCATCGCCGCGATCCGCTTGTCCGTCGGGTCCAGGCCGGTCTTCTCCCACTCCCGGCTCTTCATCGCGTCCTCGATCACCCGGCGGCTGGTGATCATCATCGCCTGCGACTGGATGTACTCCTCGTGGTTCGGCAGGAACCCGCCGGAGTCCCCGCCGCGCGGGTCCACGATCGGCTTGTTCATCGCGATCTGGATCATCCCCTCGCCGCGGTACACCGGGAACTGGCTCCAGTACCCGAACCAACCGCCCAGCCCCCCCAGCACCGCACCCACCGCCAGCCCGATCCAGTACCGCCCGCGCAGGCTGTTGTGCACCTTCCGCAGCAGCCCGCCGGCCGCGGCGCCGCCGTCGCCGCCCATGCCCCCCATGCCCCCCATCCCCATCCCACCCATGTTCATGCCCGGCCGACCGAGCGCGCCGCCCCCGGCGCCGCCCTGGTACTCGGCCATCTCCCCCCCGCCGTATCCGTCGAACGGCGTGATCTGCTGGCTGTCGTTACTCATTTGGGTATTCCCGTCCTCAGTGTGAGGATCATCTCCAACGACTTCTCGGACCCCACCAGTTTCGAAAAAATCTCGTCCCGCTGACCGTCCGTGATCCCCGCCGCCGTCAGGAACTGCACCTGCGTCACCCCGTACTTCAGCTTCCGGTAGTCCGCCGCCGCCTGGTCCAGTTCCAGCAGCGTCGCCCCGAAATGCCCGTCCGGGAAGATGAAGAAGTTCCGCACGTTCCGAACCACCATCCGCCCGTCCGGCAGCGGCCGCTGCACGACGTACTCGATCCCCTTCACGTCCTCCCCCCCGATCCGCCACACCCGGTCCACCTGCTTCGTGATCTCGTACCCGCTACCCGGGTAGCAGTTCGACGGCGCGTGACCCGTCATGAACCGGCTGTCCGACACCTGGATCACCGAGTAGTGCGCCCACAACGCGGGGTTCACGTCGTGTTCATACAACAGCGACGCCTCCGCGTTCGGCTTCAGCAGGTCCCGCGCCTGAGCGTCCAGCGGCGTCCGCTTCGCCTCCCACCGGTCGATCCGCAGCGGGATCGCGTCGATCGCCAGCCGCGACCGCGACATGAACTCGTCCACCCCCTCCGTCACGATCCGCAACTCCCCGAACGCGACCAGCGCGCCCAGCATCACCAAGGCGACCCCGACCGGAAGAGCTTGTTTCAACGACTTCGCCATGCGGACTTCCGTCAATCTCGAAAACGCGCCGCCGTTCCACCCCCTCGCCCGGTACTCCGGGAGAGGGCCGGGGTGAGGGTTCGCGCCGACCGCGGCCGAACGCCAAAACGCCTGTTCACGAACCGACCTCACGCACGCTCAAACACCGACGCCCCCGACTCCTTCACCGTTTCAACGCTCAAACCGCCGCCGCCAGCGACTCCTCCGGCCGCCTCTGCTCCGGCGCGCCCTTGTCCGGGCCGTCCCGCCCCGCGTCCGCCTCCCCCTCCCCCGCCCGGACCTCGATCCCCAGCGCCTCGATGAAGCTGATCACGAACATCAGCAGGAAGAACGCCACCACGATCATCGCCCACCCCGAATAGTCGTGGAACGCCTTCGCCGTCTCGTTGCTCGCGTGCCCGTACAATACCAGCGTCGGGATCAGCCGCACGATGTTGCACACCAGCGCCGTCACCGGCGACAGCAAAATGATCAGCCACCGCACCCAGTTCTTCAGCGGCGTCACGAACGCGAACAGCCAGCTCACCAGGATCAGCGTGAACACCATCCGCAGCCCGTTGCACGCCTCGACGATCAGCACGTGCTGACCGTTGATCGTCAGCGAGTTCCCCTGCCGCCCGACCGGCTCCCCGAAGAACTCCAGCACCCGCTGCACGATCCCCGCCATCGCCGTCTGCAGCGGGTGCGCCACCTGAAGCCGCAGCCGGCTCGGCATCGGCACGAGGAACACCAGCAGCAAGAACGCCGGCCAGAACCGCCACACGACGTGCGCCCCCAGCACCGTCACCACCGCCCCCAGCGCGATCAGCACCGCCCCGAAGTGCCACAAAGACTCGTGCGCGAAGTTGTACCCCTCCCACGCCATCAGCCACCCCACCCCGATGATCGCCGGCCCCGCCCAGCTCGGACCCGGCCGCACGTCCGCCAGCTCCCGCCGGTTCACGTACAAGATCGCGCCCAGAAACGGCACCGCCAGGAACACGTGGCTGTGCTCCTCGATCTGCGTCGAGATGTTGTACCAGTCCGCCCAGCACGACCACATCGCCCCCACCCCGGCGAGCAGCATCAACCCCGCCAGCGCGAGTTGGCGCGGCGTCCACGGCAGGCGAACCACTTCCGGTGTCTGTCGCATCTTCCCAACGATCCCGCGGCGCCGGACCGCCCCACGCCGACTCCTGCGGAGTCGGATCCCGTGGAACACGCACGCGACCGGACCCTCACGGGAACCAGTCGCCAGTCCGGTACTGCAACCGCTTCTTGTCTATCGGCACTATTCCGCAACGGGAGAGGCCGCCCCCAACAAAAGGGCGTTCCGCCACCTCCGGTCACCCAGTATGCCTTCTATCTTACCGCGCGGCCACTTCCGCATTCATCACTAAACTATCAATCGCGGTTTCCCCCGCCGCCAGCATCCCCCCCGGACAAACGATCGAGCGCACCACCACCGCCCCCGCCTCGACCACCGCCCCCGTCAACACCACCGAATCGTGAACTCGTGCGTCGCGATCGATTTGCGCGCCCTTCTCCACGATCGCGAACGTCGGCCGGCGATCCTCCGCGAACGGATTATTGGGCGTCGGCTTCCCCTGCGCCAGCCGGTACCGCCGCTGCAACGCCGACATGTACTCCTCCAGCGTCCGGATCGGCATCCCCGTCGCCGACGTCTGGATAAGATGGGTAACCTTGAACGCCTTCGCGATCGCAGGGAGCGCCTGCTCCTTCATATCCACGTACCCGGTCTGCGACACCCGCCGCAACGCCCGGCACCGGATCAGCATTAAACCGCTCGGCGTCCCGTCCGTGTGAGCGATCAGGCTGACGTCCGCGTCCTGCTCCGCCAGGCTCAGCACCAGGTCCGGCAGCGGCACCAGCAGCGCCTGCGCCGCGTTCGCCACCAGCAGCACGTCGTCGTCCCGGTACTCCGCCGACAGGTCCCGAAGCACCCCGCCCGTCCCCCGGTACGGCGACAAATCCCGCTCGACGAACACCTCCACCCCGTCCGCTTCCAGCGGCGCCGTCGGCTCCATCGAAGACTGGTCGACCAGCACGCGCACCGGCAACGCCGCCGACCCCACGAACCGCCGCAGCACCCGCGCCTGTTCCTGCCAGTGCCACAGCACCGACCGCCCGTCCTCCAGCGGCAGGTCCAGGATCGACCGCTCGATCGCCGCCGTCAGCCGGCTCGGCCGCACCGACCCGCCCAGCAGCACCACCGCCTTCACGTGCCGCAGCACGTCCGGCACCCCGCCCGGTGTCGGCCGCAGCAGGTGCGACAGCGGCTCCTGCGGCGTCACGAAGAACTCCGACGCGAACCCCGACAAAAACGTCCGGTAAACCGTTTCCGCGCCGCCGCGCCCGTCGGCGCCCGCCAGCAAGTTCGGATTGTTCCGGTTCCGCCGCGCCGCCGCCGCCGCCGCGTTGCCCGACGACGCCGACGAGGACGACGAGGACTTCGACCCCGCCAGTTGCGACTCGCTCACCTCGACGTCGATGCTCCCCATCCCCGAGTCCAGCCGCACCGTGACCACCGAGTCCGGCCGCCGGCCGAACCCCAGCTTCCGCGCCAGCCCGCGGAACATCGCCCCGCCCAGCAGCCGCGCCGCGAACGGCACCCCGTGAACCAGGTACCGCTTGAACAGCCGCCCCGGCTCCTGCGTCAGCCGGTGCACCCACTCCAGGCCCGCCTTCCGCATCCACGCCGGCGCACGCTTCACGTCCCCGCACAAAAAGCTGAAGCTGATCCCGACCCCCAGCCACCACGCGCCCGGCAGCCGGTCGCGCAGCCGCTCGATCAGCCGCTCCTGCTTCGGCGACCCCAACGCGACGAACACGATGTCCGGCGACGCCCCCAGCACCGCCTGCGTCAACTCGCGCATCCGGTCCGCGTCCGTGTCGAACCCCGGCTCCGGGCAGTACGTCCCCGCGATCTTCAGCGACGGGTGCCGCTCGCACAGCACCCGCGCCGCCTGCTCGGCCGTCCCCGGCGCGCCGCCCAGCAAAAAGATCGACCGCCCCGCCTTCGCCGCCGCCGCCGACAGGCTCGAGATCAAGTCCGACCCCGCCACCCGACCGGGCAGAGGCGTCCCCTGCAACCGGCTCGCCCACACCAGCGGCATCCCGTCCGCCACCACCAGGTCCGCACCCGAAACCAGCCCCGCGAACTCCTCGTCCGCACGGCACCGCCGCAAATGATCCAGGTTCGGCGTCACGACCACGCCGCCCCGTCCCGCCTTGCTCCGGTGCAGGATCCGCGCGACCGCTTCCCGCTCGGTCACCGCGTGCACGTTCACGCCGCACAGCTCGACCACCGCCGGCTGCTGCGTCGCCGGGAACGTGTCGTTGTAATCGTCGGAGTTGTTATCGTCGTCCGCCCCCGAGCGGTCGGTCCGAACCCACTCCTTCTGCGGCTTGAACACGAACGCGAAGTACAGCGGCACCTTCCACGCGACGTAGAACGGCGCCGCCAACAGCGACGTCAGCGGCAACTGCTGCCGCCCGAACTTCAGCCACGCCCCCAGGATGCACGCCAGCACCAGCAGCCCGCCGCCCAGCAGCAGGTGCGTCGCGACCGGCGACGCCCCGTACCGCGACGCCAAAAACGCCGCACCGATCGCCGCGCCGATCACCATCACCAGCAGCGACAGCGGCGGCACCGCCAACTCGAGCGCCAGCGCCAGCGCCGACAGCCGCCGGTGCCGAACCGCCCCCTTCATCAGCCGCGGCACCTGCGTGAACAGCGTCTGCAGGTGCCCGTGCTCCCACCGCGTCCGCTGGCTGACCGCCGCCCGCCGCTGCTCCGGCAGCTTCCCGGTCACCCGCGCCTGCTCGCAAAACATCGGCGCGTGACCCGCCAGCGCCAGGTCCAGCCCCAGTTGCATGTCCTCCACGATGTTCCCGCTCGCCAGCTTCGCCCGCCGGATCACCGGCCACGGGAACGCCATGCCGGTCCCCGTCAACAGGCACGGCAGCCCCAGCCGCCCCAACCCGCTCGGGCGCACCAGGTTCTTGACCATGAACGCCAGCGCCGACACCAGGTCCTTCGGCCCCGGCCGCGACGGACGCTCCAGCAGGTAAACCGCCTGCGCCGGCTTCTCGGTCGCCACCACCTGCGCCGCCAACGCCTCGATCGCCCCCTCGTGCACGTGGCAGTCCGCGTCCATCATCACGACGATGCCCGGCGCGTCCTTCTCCAGGTGCCGCAACCCGAAGTCCAGCGCGTACCCCTTGCCCCGCCGCTTCAGATCGTGCCGCTCGATAACCTCCGCCCCGAACCCCCGCGCGATCTCCGCCGTAGTGTCATCGCAGTTATCTGCGATCACGATCACCCGGTCCCCGGCCTTCGCCTGGGGCATCAGCGACGAAAGCGTCGCCCCCAACACCTGCTCCTCATTGTGCGCAGGAATCAACACCGCCAGCCGCGGACGGCGACCACCCGATTCGGACCGCTTTGGCCCGGGAAGCAGCGCGGCCAAACATTCCGCGCAGAGCACCACCACCGGCACTAACAGCAGCGCCGTGATGGCAAAAATCAAGATGTTCACCCACTGCAAGGCCGACTCCCCGTAAAAAACCCACTAGGCAGGAAAGGCGATGCCGATTCTCAACAGCACGAACGGGAATTCAAGCAAAAAACTCGTAATTAATGCCTGATTCTCGCCCGATTCTGTCAAAATAGACGAACTTCCTTACCCACTCTCTCTGCCTGCCCAACTTTAACCGGTGGGACCCACTCCCGATTCCGATCTGCTTAGTTGGCTGACATAATCATCAGGTACATCTAGCGCGGAGTTCTGTTCTTCTGCTATTGCCCTAAAAAGGTTCAGCAACTTCGTAGCTTCCGTACCAGCATCATGCCGCTCCCGAACCCGCCCACGGCCCTCAAAACCCATTTTCCGTAAGTTCTCGGGCGATTCGTTAAGAACCTGTCTTAACACGTGTGCAAGATCGTTAACCGAACCGGCAGGTACAAGATACCCGCAATTTCCCGCCTCGACCAATTCCGGAATCCCAGCGACGTAGGTGCTCACTACAGGTCTTTGTAACGCGAGGGTCTCCATGATGACGACGGGTAATCCTTCGGCGAAACTGGGGAGGATCATTGCGCGGGAGGCGAGGATTTGCTCTCGAACTTCACGGTTGCTCATCCAACCGGTGATGGAGACGTGAGATTCTAACTTGTTACGTTGGATAAGTAGTTCTATTTCCTTTCGCATGGGGCCGTCGCCGACCAGAACCAGGCGGAACGGGATGTTTCCGGCTCGGAGGCGGGCGGCGGCTTGGATAAGGATGAGCTGGCCCTTTTGCTCGGCGAGGCGGCCGACGCAAACGAGTTGGTGGACGTTGTCGGGGAGGGGTGGGGCTTCGTCGGTGAGGAAACTGGCGTCTACACCGCAGTGGACGACGTGGATCTTGTGCCAGTGGGGGTAGTCGGCCCAGCGGAAGAGCTGGGAGCGGCCGTACTCGCTGACGGCGACGACGAATTTCGCGCGGGCGACTTTCTCGCCGAGCTTGAGGGCGCCGGGGCGGTCGAATTCTTCGGGGCCGTGGCAGGTGAAGGAGTATGGGGGGCCGCCTAAGGTGCGCGCGAGCATGGCGACGGTGGTGCTGTTGGTGCCGAAATGGGCATGCAGGTGTTCCGACCCGCACTCCCGCAACCATCGCACCAGGACGCACGCCTCCCCCAGATAGATCAGATGGTAAAGCCGGCCGCGGTCGCCGCGCTTGCCCATCTTCCACGCCAAGCGGAGCGTTTGGAGGAATGCAGATGGGTTGGTGAAGAGGGAGGCGAGGGTGGCCCGGAGCAGGCCGAGCGCCCCGACGGCGAGCACAACGCGGGTCTTAGCCTTCTCTTCTTTGTCGCCCGGGTCGACGACTTCCTGGTCCCAGGTGCGGAGGGTGAAGCGGTCGACGTGGACGCCGAGCGACTCGAGCGCGTTGATCTCCCGCCGGATGAACGACTGGGAGGCTTGGGGGTACTGGTTGATCAGGTACGCGATCTTCACGGCAGGAAAGGGTACAGTAAGAACGGGTGGCGGGCCAAAACGGGCGGGGGGATTGCGCGTTATGGGGCGTGGCGGCGGCCGGACAGGCGTATGCTCGCGCCACTTGAAGGGACGGACGCCGTGAATTTTTCGACTGGCGCCACAGTGCTCGCGCTCTTGCTCATGACGCTCGTCCCCTTCGTCGTTGGGGTGGTGCTGATTCACCGCGCGCGGCGGTGGCGGGTGGGGTCGGCACCGCACTGCCGGGGGTGTGATTACCTGCTGTACGGCAACCCCTCGTCTGCCTGCCCGGAGTGCGGGCTTGCGCTGACGCCTGAGAACGTGGTCAGCGGCGACCGCGTCGGGTCGCCGCGCGGGCTGTGGGCGGGCGGGGCGCTGGTGGTCCTCTCGCTGGTGGCTACGGCGGTCGTGGTCGCGGGGCCGCTGCGGGATTACGACTACTACCGGCTGCGCCCCGTCGGCTGGGTGGTGGGCGACGCGATGTCCCGCGACGCGCGGGTCGCGAACCGCGCGTGGGCTGAGCTGACGCGCCGGGGGATGCCGGAGGGCGTATCGAAGGGTGAGCGCCTCCGACTGGTCTTGTTCGCCCTCGACCAGCAGGCGGGCGCGGTCGGCGCCGCGGGAGCGGGGGGTCGCACGGCCGCGACGGTGGTCAGCCCGATCCTGCCGTCGCTGCTGGCCTACCTGGGCGAGCGGTGTGCGGCCGGGGAGTTGACCGAGGGGCAGGAGAAGCAGTTCATCGAGACGGGGCTGCGCGCCCGCGTGGCGCTTCGGCCGGCGGTCCGCACGGGCGACCGCTACTCGATCGGGGTTGTTCCCGAACCGGTCGGCCTGTCCGTCGGCCCGCTGTGGACCCAGCACTTTCAGGAGGCTGTCACCGTCGCGGACCGCGAAGTGGCGCGTGCCGCGGACGGCGGCTACTCATCCGGTTTGGGCACCGGCCGTCGCACGTACGGCGCGACCGCGCCGGCGGCCGGCGACCACCCCGTCCGCGTGACCAAGACGTACCGCGTGTACGACGGTCCGACCGGCGACGTCCCGAACAGCCGGCTGGTGCGGGAGGTCACGCTGACCTTGACCGGTACGCTGCACGTCGTCGAGCAGTTGGCGCCGGAGCACGACGTCGCGCTGGTCGAGCGCCCGGAGCTCGGTGCGGCGGTGCGGGCGGCGGTGACGGTCAACCACGTCCGCGTCGATTCCCTCCGCACCCCGGATCTTGGCGGCGACGGTGTCGCCCGTGCGGCCTTGTCGGTCACCTTCAACAAGATGCCGGAGGGCGTGGCCTTCGACGCCTTGCTTCGCTTCGGCGACCTAGAGGTCTCCGCCGGCGGCCCCGTCGTCCGGAAGGGGGAGCGCACGACGTGGATGCTCCAGTCGCAGGATTTCCGGGACCCCGGAGATCCGACCGCCGATGTCGTCCTGCGCGCGAACCCGAGGCTGGCGCGGGAGACGGTGGACGTGTTTCAGATCTGGGACGGCGAGGTCACGGTCAAGGGGGTCCCGGTTACGCGGGGTCGGTAGGGCACTTTCGGGCTTGGCGGGACGGACAGACGCACGGTGCGGCCAAAAGCACCGTCGCGGCGTTCAGCGCGATTCGGAGCAGTCGCCTCAGGTCGGAATGGTGCCGCACTCGGGGCACTGGCTCGGCGTTGCGCGCAGATCGTAGCCGCAGCCCTGGCAGCAGCCGGTGCGGGACCGTCGTTCGCGCTGGCGCGCGGATTGGTCGCGACGGTAGGCGTAGAGTCCGGCGGCGCCGGCGAGCGGCGGAGCGACGGCGAGGAGCCAGAACTGCCAGTGGGTCGCAGCGCTGGGCAGGCCGGCCGCGGCGAGCGCCACACGCGCGAAGAGCGCGGACATGGCGAGGAACAGGCCGAACACGATCGGCGGGGAGATGCTCAGGTTTTGGGAGTCCTTCACGGGTGTTCCTCGGCCGCGGGGGGGAATGGTTGACGGTCGTCTCGCTGAGTAGTACGCCCGGTGGCGGCGGCTATTGTGCAGGCACCGCGCCGCACTCGGGGAATGCGCGGGTGGGGTTGCGCGATCGTAGCCGCAGGGTTGACTGCCACTCACGCCGTCGGCGCGGTCCGTCGGCGGGTCAGGCTGGCCACGGTGGTGACCAGCGTGGCGGGTTCCACAGGTTTGGGGATGTGGGTTTCGTAGCCGGCGGCGACGGCGCGCTGGCGGTCCTCGGGGCGGGCGAAGGCGGTCAGGGCGGCGGCGGGGGTGGTGGTGTTGGGGCTCGTCGTGGGGAGTTGGCGGAGCTGTTGGATGAAGGCGTAGCCGTCTTCGTCGGGCATGGCGATGTCGCTGAGCAGGACGTCGAAGGGTTGTTCTCGGGCGATTAGGAGGGCCTCTCGCGCGGAGGCGGCGGTGGTGACGGTGGCGCCGCAGCGTTCGAGCGTGCGGCGGACGATCGTGCGGGCGTCGGGCTCGTCGTCGACGATCAGGACGCGGACGCCGTCGAGCGGCTCGCAGTCTTCGAGGCGTTGGGGCGGGCTGCTGGCGGCGGTGGCGCTGGCGGGTCGGGCGGGGTCGGCGGGCGCCGGGGGCGGCGCGGGGGTGGCGGCGGGGAGGGTGACGGTGAACGTCGCGCCCGCGCCGGGGCCGGCGCTGTGGGCGGCGATCGTGCCGCCGTGCATCTCGACGAGGTGTTTGACGATCGCGAGGCCGAGGCCGAGGCCGCCGTGCTGGCGGGTGGTGGTCGCGTCCTGCTGGCGGAAGCGTTCGAACACGTGGGGGAGGAACTGTGGGGCGATGCCTTGGCCGGTGTCGGTGACGGTCAGGCGGAGGGCGTCGCGGCCGGCGGTGGCGGCGGCGGCGTTGTCGTTGTCGTCGCGCTGGAGCGCGACGTGGACGTGACCGCCGGCGGGGGTGAACTTCACGGCGTTGGTCAGGAGGTTCCAGAGGACCTGCTGGAGGCGGTTGGGGTCGCCGTTGACGGTGGTGGCGGCGGCGGCGGCGGTCGCGCGGGGGTCGAGCGCGGTGTGGAGGTGGACGCCCTTGGCGTCGGCGGCGGGGCGGACGGTGTCGGCGGCGGCGGCGACCGTGCGGACCAGGTCGACGGGCTGGACGTCGAGGCGGACGCTGCCGTTGACGATCCGGCTCATGTCCAGCAGGTCCTCGATCAGGCGGGCCTGGGCGCGGGCGTTGCGGTCGATCACGTCGACGCCCTCGCGGGCCTCGTCGGGGGTCAGGCCGTCCATGCGGAGGAGCTGGGCCCAGCCGACGATCGCGTTGAGCGGGGTGCGGAGCTCGTGGCTGAGCGTGGCGAGGAACTCGTCCTTCATGCGGCTGGCGCGTTCGGCGGCGGCGCGGGCGGTCTGCTCGGCGGCGAGGAGCTGCTCTCGCTCGCGCTCGGTCCGCTTTCGGGCGGTGACGTCGCGGGTGACGGCGAGCTGGGCGAGGCGGCCGTCGGGGGTCGGGAGGGGGACGGCGTGGGTCTCCATCCAGCGGCGGTTGCCCTTGAGGGTGACGATCTCGAACTCCCAGCTGAGGCGCTCGCCGCGGCAGACGCGGGCGTGGTTGGCGCGCCAGAGGTCGCGGTGCTCGGGGGCGATCAGGTCGAACGTGCAGGCGTCGCGGACCTGGTTCTCGGAGTCGGCGTCGATTATGCCGAGGCCGGCGGCGTTCATGTATTCGAGGGTGCCGTCGGGGGCGACGACCTTGACGCACTCGGGGGTGGCCTGGAGGACGGCGCGGAGCCGCTGCTCGGTGCGGCGGCGGGCGGTGTTGTCGTGGAGGGAGAGGACGGCGCGGGCGACGCGGTCGGTCGCGGGGTCGCGGACCGGCGCGCCGCTGTAGCTGATGATCCGCTCGTCGCCGGTGCGGCGGTGGCGGACGACCAGCTCGTACTGGCGGAACGTGTCGCCGCGGAGCGCGCGGGCCATCGGCCACTCGTCGAGCGGGAGGACGCGGCCGTCGAGCGTGCAGAGGTCGTAGGTGTCGAGGAAGCGGCTGAGGTGCTGGTGGACGGGGTCGGCAGGCGTCAGGCCGTGCATGGCGAGGGCGGCGGGGTTCCAGTCGAGGACATTGCCGTCGGCGTCGGCGGTGATCAGGCCCTCGGTCATGCTGCCGACGACGGCGCGGAGGTCGGCGAGGTGGCGGGCGGCGTCGTCGCGGGCGAGGCGGAGTTGCTGGGTCGCGCGGGCGCGCTCGATGTAGGCCCAGCAGCGGTCGGCGGCGGACTCGACGAGGTCGACTTCTTCGGGGCTCCAGTCGCGCGGGGTGGTCTGGTGGACGGCCATCATCGCGGCGAGGCGGCCGTCCTTGACGAGCGGGCAGCAGACGATCGCCTTGATGCCGATCGCGGTGAACGTGTCGGCCCCTTCCGGGCCGGTCATCTCGCGGTCGACGTCGCGGACGACCAGGGTGCGGCCGGCCCGCTGGTCGGCGGCGGCGCGGGGGCCGAACAGGGACAGGCGGTAGGCGCCGGCGGAGGACGGGAGGCCGTCGGTGGAGTAGTCGGCGGGGATCGTGAAGCGGTCGGCGTCGGGCTCGACGTCGGCGTAGGCGCAGCGGGAGGCGGCGAGGTGTCGGCAGACCATGCGGGTGGCGACGGCCATGACCTCGACGGGGTCGGCGAGGTGGCGGGTGGCGTCGGCGAGCTCGCTGAGGAAGCGGAGCTTGCGGGTCAGGACGCGGAGCAGGGCCTCGCTGCGGCGGACGGCGCGGGCGGCGTGGACGTCGGCGGGGGCGGCGAACGCGGAGGGGATCGAGGCGGCCGCGCGGACGTGGTCGGTGATGTCCTCGGGGCGGTTCAGGATCCAGCGGACGCGGCCGTCGGGGCCGAGGACGGGGGTGTTGACCGTGCTCCAGAAGCGCTCCTCGTAGCCGCCGTCGGGGCGCTGGACGGCGTAGCGGAGGACGGGCATGGCGTCGGTCGCGCGGGTCGCGAGGACGCGTTGGAGGGACGCGCGGAGGTTGCGGACGCCGGTGGCGTTCGGGTCGTCGGGGTCGTCGGGGAAGGCGTCGAAGACGGGGCGGCCGAGGATGTCGCCGGGCCGGGTCAGGGTGGCGGCGTGGTAGGCGCGGTTGGCGGCGACGATCGTCAGGCCGGGGTCGAGGACGAGCAGCGGCGCGGGGCTGGCGTCGAACAGGGCGGCGAAGTCGGGGGTGGCGGGTGGAGGGGACATGTTACGGCTTCGTCAGGGCCGTAGGGTATGCGGGGGGGCGGGGGTTGTCAGCGGGGGAAACGGTGCGTTCCCGCGCGCGGTGCCATCTGTCGCGAGCGCCGGTTCGCCGACATCGCCGGAAGGACGGTGGGCTAGCGCCGACATGTGTCGTCACTGCGCACCTGCCCATGCCCACGCCCGCCCCGGCACCGTGAGGCGCGGCGGGGCCGGTTCGCGGCGGGCGAGGACATGGCACCCGGCATCGGCAGGGGATGCACCAAGGTGCGATCGAAAGGTTTCTCAGGGCAGATAAGAATGTCCGCCCCACCGAGGGAAGGCGCCCCTCGTTCGGGGGGGATGATTGCGTCCCGCCGAACTGTCTGCCCTACTGCTTACTTCTGGTCGACGAGGCCGACGTCGATGTACTGGCCGCCGGTCGTTTGTTTGCAGTGGACGGCGATCGTGTTCTTGCCGGGCTTGAGGGCGGCTTTGCCTTCGGGGGTCAGGTCGAATTCTTCGTAGGAGCCGACGAAGTTGGTGGCCTTGGCGGCGAGGACGCCGTTGATGTAGACCTCGGCGTCCTCGTCGTGGTGCATGATCAGCAGGGGGTTGCCGGGGGCGGCGGCGAGGTCGAAGTCGCGGCGGATCCAGATGTCGCGGCCGTCCCACTTCGTGCGCACCTGCGAACCGGGGGTGCCCTCGGTGCCGAAGCCGCCGGGGGCTTGCTTCCAGGCGGAGGCGTCGAAGTCGGGCTTCTGCCAGCCGTCGGCGGGCTTGTCGGTCGTGTAGCGCCAGGTCTGGGCGTCCTTCTCGCTGGTCGCGAGCAGCCAGTGGCGCGGGGCCTCGGGCGGGACGATCGCCTTGCCCTGGTTGGCGAGGACGATCTGGGCGGTGTCGACCTTGATGACGGCGCGGTCGTAGGTCAGCAGGCCGTTGGCCTCGGTCTCGACGTCGGTGATCTGGGTGTAGATGGCGGCGTTGAGGCCGTCGGTGTCGCGGAGCTTGTAGGCGTCCATCATCATGCGGACGTACTGCCTGGTCAGGACCTCGCCGTTGCGGACGCCCTTGTAGCCCCAGTGCTCCTTCTGCCACATGTGCCCCGGGACGGCGAGGCCGAGGCCGCCGTACTCGCCGAGGACGGCGGCGCGGTTGGGCTGGAGCGGCGGCGCGCCGGGGGCGGGGTACTTGTGCATGTCGATCACGTCGCCGGCGGGGAAGTCGTTCCAGCCGCTGGCGGGGTTGGCGAGGCGCGTCGGGTCGTACTGCTTGGTCCAGTTGGTGATGCGGACGGTGTCGTACTGGCCCCAGCCCTCGTTGAAGACGACCCACATGACGATCGACGGGTGGTTGCGGAGCGCGTCGATCATGGCCTTGTACTCGGCCTCGTGGTTCTGCTTGGCCTCGGCGGTGCGGGTGACCTCGCCCTGGTTGGGGGCGACGCTCTTGTCGCCGCTGGGCATGTCTTGCCAGACGATCAGGCCGAGCTTATCGCAGTGGTAGTACCAGCGGGCGGGCTCGACCTTGACGTGCTTGCGGGTCGTGTTGAAGCCGAGCTGCTTGGTGATCTCGATGTCGTACTTCAGGGCGTCGTCGGTCGGGGCGGTGTAGAGGCCGTCGGGCCAGTAGCCCTGGTCGAGCGGGCCGGCCATGAAGATCGGTTGGCCGTTGAGGTAGGTGCGGTTGACGCCTTTGTCGTCCTTCTTGACCTCGACGGTGCGGAGGCCGAAGTAGCCGGTGACGGTGTCGTCGCCGACCTGGACGCGCAGGTCGTACAGGTGGGGGGACTCGGGGGTCCAGAGCTTGGGGTTGGGGATCTGGATCTTCGCGGTGGCGCCGGTGGCGGACTTGAGCACTTCCTGGCCGGCGAGGACGGTGATTCGGATCTGGTTGGCGGCGTCGCCGGCGGGGAGGTTGGCGACGTCGACCGAGACTTCGACGTCGGTCAGGGTGGGGACGATTTTCAGCGAGCGGACGTGGGTCTTGGGGACGGCCTCGAGCCAGACGGTTTGCCAGATGCCGGTGACGGGGGTGTAGAAGATGCCGCCGGGCTTCTTGACCTGTTTGCCGCGGGGCTGGGTGCCGTCGTCGGAGGGGTCCCAGACGGCGACGGTCAGTTCCTGCGGGCCGTCGGCTTTCAGGGCGTCGGTGACGTCGAAGGAGAAGGGGTCGTAACCGCCGCGGTGGGTGCCGACTTGTTTGCCGTTGACGTAGACGGTGGTTTCCCAGTCGACGGCGCCGAAGTGGAGGAGGAGGCGGCCGTCGGCGGGGCGGGCGGGGGCTTCGAACGTGCGGCGGTACCAGAGGCGGTTGTCGGTGCCGACCGGTTTCATCACGCCGGACAGGGCGGACTCGATCGCGAACGGGACGAGGATCTTGCCCTGGTAGGACTGGGGCGCGGCGTCGGCCTTGGGGGCGACGGCGTGGTCCCAGAGGCCGTTGAGGTTGAGCCAGTCCTTGCGCGCCATCTGCGGGCGCGGGTACTCGGGGAGGGGCTTGTCCGGGGTCACGTCCTTGGCCCATCTGGTCATGAGGGGGCCAGCCGCCGGCTTCCAATCCTGGGCGGGGGCGAACGGGGCAACCGTTGCAAACGTCATAACGCTCACGAGGACGAGGAGGGGGTTTGGGCGGTTCATGGGTCGCTTATCCTACTCAAGGGCCGGTGGCGACACGAGATGGATTACGAGCGGGAGGATGTATTGATTTCGGTGCACGCAACAATAGGGCGCATCGGCGCGTTGCCGGTGGCGGGTTATCATCGCGGTCTCATTGCCGACGTTTAAGGTGTTTGCGTGAAGTCCTCTCGGTTGAAGTACTTAAGGGTCGGGGCGCGTCGCCGGACGGTTTGCGCGTTTGAAGCGTGCGAGCCGCGGCTGGTGTTCGCGGGGTCGATCCAGGGGGTCGTCTGGAACGATTACGATCAGGACGGCGCGCGTGACGGCAACGAGCCGACGCTCGCGGGGTGGACGGTTTACCTGGATGCGGATCACGACGGGCGGCTGGACGGGGGGGAGCGGTCGACGGTGTCGGGGTCGGACGGGTCGTATGCCTTCGCGAACTTGGCGGCGGGGAACTACCTGATCGGGCTGGTGCCGAAGCCGGGATGGACGCAGACGGCGCCGCCGGTGCCGGCGGCGGGGCCGTTGGCAGGAGCGGCGTTGTCGGGCGGGTCGGGGGACGGGCTGACCGACGCGATGATCGGCGCGATTGAGCGGGCGAAGTCGTACGACCCGGCGGAACTGGCGGCGCGGCCGACGTGGCTGGTGGCGGTGCGGCCGGGGACGAAGATCGACGCGGTGGTGCGCGCGACGGGGGCGAGCGCGGCAACGCCGACCGGGTCGTTGCCGAACGTGTATGCGCTCAAGTTTGCCCCGGACGTGACGGGTGCTCAGGCGGCGGCGCGGTTGGCCGGGGCAGGGGGCCTGTCGTACTATTACCCGTTGCTGAAGCGGCAGCAGCAGGGGCGGTTGATTCCGAACGACACGCTGTTCGGCCAGCAGTGGCATCTGCGGAACACCGGGCAGTACGGCGGGGTCAGCGGGAACGACTTGAACGTGACGCCCGTCTGGGACAACTACCAGGGGAACAACGTGGTGGTCGCGGTCGTCGACGACGGGCTGCAGTACGACCATCCTGACCTGTCGCAGAACTACGACTCGTCGAACAGCACCGACATCTACGGGGACGGGGGAGACGACGACGACGACGACGATGACGGTGACAACGACCCGGCGCCCGGGCCCGGAGACGACCACGGGACGGCCGTGGCGGGGGTGCTCGGCGCGCGGGGGAACAACGGGCGGGGGGTGAGCGGGGTCGCGCCGCGGGTCAAGCTGGCGGGGATCCGGCTGACGTCCGGGGACACCGACGATTTGATGGAGGCGGCGGCGCTGTCGTTCAACCGGCAGTCGATCGCGGTCTACAGCAACAGCTGGGGGCCGAGCGACGACGGCACGGACCTCGACGGCCCGGGCCCGGGGACGCTCGACGCGCTGCGCGACGGCGTGACGGTCGGGCGCGGCGGCCGGGGGAACGTGTTCGTCTGGGCGGCCGGGAACGGGCTGGCGGACAACGACAACGTGAACTACGACGGGTACGCGAACTCGCGATACGTGATCGCGGCGACCGCGGTCGACCACCGCGGGCGGCAGGCGGACTACGCCGAGCCGGGTGCGCCGATCCTGGTCTCGGCGTACGCGGGCGGGAGCACGCCGGGCGTGACGACGACCGACCGGACCGGCGGCGCCGGGTGGGACCCGGCGAACTACTTCGACGACTTCGGCGGGACGTCGGCGGCGGCGCCGATGGTCAGCGGGGTCGTCGCGCTGATGCTCCAGGCGAACCCGACCCTGACGTGGCGGGACGTCAAGCACGTGCTGGTGAACTCGGCGCGCAAGAACGACGCCGCCGACGCCGGGTGGGTGCGGAACGGCGCCGGGCGGTGGGTGAACCACAAGTACGGGTTCGGCGCGGTCGACGCGGCGGCGGCGGTGCAGGCGGCGCTGGCGTGGGACCGCGTGCTGCCCGAGCAGGTCGCGACGTCCGGGCCGATCAACGTCGGGCTGCAGATCCCGGACGACGACACCGGCGGGATCGTGTCGTCGGTCACGATCGGCCAGTTGATGCGGGTCGAGACGGTCGAGGTCGTGTTCGACGCGACGCACCCGTACCGCGGGGACCTGCGCGTCGTGCTGGTGTCGCCGGACGGGACCGAGTCGGTGCTGGCCGAGCCGCACGAGGACTTCCACGCCGACTACGACCGGTGGACGTTCACGACCAACCGTCACTGGGACGAGGTCGCGAAGGGGACGTGGCGGCTGCGCGTGACCGACGAAGGGGGCGGGGACGTCGGGACGCTGAACTCGTGGAAGCTGAACCTGTACGGCACGCCAGTCGTCGGGCAGCACTACGTGGCGGTCGGGGCGGACGCGACCGTCGGCGGTCAGGACTTTGGCGTGCGGGCGCTGCCGGGCGCGCGGGTGACGGCGGCGACGTTCCCGTTCCAGACCGGGCCGCACCGGGTCGTGGTCACGTTCGACCAGGACGTGGCCGGGAGCGTGTCGGTGGACGACCTGGAGGTATGGAACACGACGATCGGCGCGGCCGTGCCGACGGCGGCGATGCAGCTCGCCTACACGCCGGCGAATCGCACGGCGGTCTGGACGTTCCCGGGGCTGACCAGGGGGCTGCTGGCCGACGGCGACTACACCGCGCGGCTGAAGGCGGCGCAGGTGACGCTGGCCGGCGGTGCGATGCTCGACGGCAACGGCGACGGGGTGGGCGGGGACGACTTCGTGTCCACGTTCTTCCACCTCCGCGGCGACGCGAACCGTGATCGGGTGGTGGACGCGGCGGACCTGAAGGTCCTCGTGCAGAACGTCGGGCGCAGCAGCGACGCGGTCTGGGGGCAGGCGGATTTCGACTACGACGGGCGGGTGGACTTCCTCGACTTCCAGACGCTGGAGTTGTCGTTCGGCAGGACGCTGTCCGCGCCGGCCGCCGCGATGACGACCACGCCGTTCGCGCGGGAGGCGGTCGCGCCGGTGTGGGAGGCGGCGGCGCCGACACCGGTGCTGGTGAACGGGGCTGCGGGCAGGCCGAAGGCGGCCGTCGCGCCGACGCCGGTGTTCGCGACGCGGCCGATCGTCCGGCGGCGGTGAGCGATCGACGACGGCCGGTAGCCGAATCTCCTTGACCGCCGACCGCCCACGCGGTAATGTAAGTGTTCACCTACGGAACGTTATGCCCAACCCGTCGAAGTCACCGGAGCGCCGCGAGCGGTTCACGCCGCTCATCGCCGACGCGTTCATCGAGCTCGGTTACCGCGGGACGACGTCGGCCGAGCTCGCGAGCCGGTGCGGGGTGCGGGAGAACCAGTTGTACCGGGTCTGGCCGACGAAGAAGGCGATGTTCCTCGACGCGGTCGAGTACGTGCACCGGGCGACGATGCGGGCGTGGGAGGCGATCGCCGCCGAGCGGGGGGGGGCCGGCGCCGGCAGCATCGCCGAGCGGATCCTCGCGCATCAGGCGGCCAACCACGGGCGGATGCGGCTGTACCGGATCGTGTTCGCGGCACTGACGGAAGACGACCCGGACATCCGCGCCGCGCTGCGGAACGTCTACCGGCGGTTCCACGACTTTATCGTTCCGCGGATCGAGGAGCACCGGGCGACCGGCCGGGGCAACGGCAGGGCGAGGAAGGGCGCGGCCCCCGCGCCGGAGTCGGCGGCGTGGTCGCTGATCGGGCTGGGGATGATCGTGGACCTGCAACGCGAACTCGACCTGCTGCCGAACGAGCGGCGCAGGCCGCTGATGGAGGAGGTCGGCCGCGTCCTGTTGGACGGGGCGTCGGCATAGCTTCTTCTTTTTGCTTTTAACCGTAGGCAGTCGCCTACAGAAAGAATCGTCATGTTCAAAGTTGCCCACGTGTTGTCGTTGCTCGCCGTCTTGGCCTCTGGCGCCGCGACCGCCCGAGCCGCCGACGCCCTTGTCGACGCGCGGTGGTCGTTCCGGAAAGGGGACGTCCTGCGGTACCGGGTGACGGACGCGGCCGTCACCGACCTGCGCTCGGGCGGCAACGCGTTCCACCTCACCGCGACCGCCACGATTGATTTGACGGCGACCGTGACCGCCGTGGAAGACAAAGGCCGCGCGACGCTGTCGGTGAAGGCGGACCGCGTTCGGCTCGACGCCAATTCGCCGATGACGGGGAAGGTCGCGGTCGACACGCGGGACGCCGCCCCGCCCGCGCGGCCGCCGCTGCCCAAGGCGCTGCGCGGCGTGTTCGACGCGGTCGTGGCCGAGTCGCTGGTCGTCACGGTGGATTCGCTGGGTAAGGTGGGCGAGGACGCGAAGTGGCCCGCGGCGGCGGCCGAGGCGTTGGGCGGCGGGACGGCCGCCGAGCTGGCGGGGTTCTTCGGCGATCTGTTCACGCCGCGCGGCATGCAGCGCCGCCTGACGGCGTTCTGCGTCCCGCTGCCGGGCGAGCGGGTCGGGCCGAAGGTCGAGTGGTCGGTCGACGTCGAGACGGGGCTGGGGACGGTGGCGACGACGTACCGGTGCGAATCGGTCACGGGCGAACGGGGGGCGAAGCTGGTCCGCGGCAAGCTGACGGCCGTCATCCGTGGCGCGGCGGCGGGAAAGGAGGGGGAGGCGGGGTCGGCCGACGGCACGTTCGCGTTCGACGCGACCGCCGGCCGGCTGCGGTCCCTCGACCACCCGGCGGTGGCCGTGATGCCGCCGGGCGGTGGCGGCGCGACCGGGATGAGCGCGTCCCGCGTCACGGTCACCGAGGTGGTGCCGGAGGCGGCCGGGAAGAAGTGAGGGAGGCGCCGGGCGGCCGCGCCGCCTTCCCTCCCGCCGGCCAGCGGATTACAACCCGGCGATGCTCCCCGACCCCGACGCGATCGTCTCGGAACTCCGCGAGTTGCAGCGCCGCATCCGGGACGTCGTCGTGCAAAGCCGGCGGGCGGTCGATCTGCACGCGGTCAGCCACGAGTCGTCGGCCGACACGATTTACAAGCTGGACCTGCTGATCGAGCCGGTGATCGAATCGTTCTGCGAGGACTGGGGCCGGCGCGCGGGGCCGCTGGTCGTGGTGGCCGAGGGGATCGAGCCGGAGACGGGGCGGACGTTCCCGGCCGGGGCGCGCGAGGCGGATGCGACGGTGCGGGTGATCATGGACCCGGTCGACGGCACGCGCGGGCTGATGTACGACAAGCGCGCCGCGTGGAGCCTGGCCGGCGCGGCGCCGAACAAGGGGGCGGCGACGCGGCTGGGCGACATCGAGGCCGCAGTGATGACCGAGCTGCCGACAAGCAAGATGGGGCACGGTGACGTGCTGTGGGCGGTCAAGGGGCGGGGGGCCGCGGGCGTCCGCGAGGCGCTGGCGGCGGCTCCGGGCGAGGGCGCGCAGGCGTTGAAGCTCAAGCCGTCCGCGGCCGACACGATCGCCCACGGTTTCGCGACTGTCAGCAACTTCTTCCCCGGCACGAAGGTGCTGGCGAGCGAGTTGATGGAACACCTCGTGCGGGAGCTGATGGGCGGCGCCGACGTGAAGCAGGCGGCGGTGTTCGACGACCAGTACATCTCGACCGGCGGGCAGTTCTACGAGCTCATCGTCGGCCACGACCGGTTCGTCGCGGATTTGCGCCCACTGTTCTACGCGCTCCAGCGGCAGGGGGAGGGCCTCTGCTGCCACCCGTACGACTGCGCGACGATGCTGATCGCGCGCGAGGCGGGCGTCGCGGTGACGGACGGCCTGGGCCGCGACCTCGACGGGCCGATGGACGTGACGACCGGGCTGTCCTGGGCCGCGTTCGCGAACGCCGAACTGCGGCGGCGGATCGAGCCCCTGATCGCAGCGTTCTTCCGGTCGCGGGGGTTGGGGCCGCTCGTTGGCATTCACGGGTCGCTGGATGAGGACACCGCGCCACCCACGCCGGGATCGGAGTGTTAGCGACGACCCGGATTCTCCAGAGGGCCACGACGCGAACTACGAGGTGGCCGGCAGGTCGGGGGCTGCGATCAGCCCGCGGACGAGGGTGAGAAAGGCGGTCAGCACCGGGGCGTCGTCGCCGAGCCGGTAGATCGCCGACAACTCCGACACCGGCGCGGGAGGGGCGATCGTCTGGTACACCACGTTGTCCCGCCGGAGCGTGCGGACCGAGTCGGGCACCAGCGTGACCCCGATTCCCGCGGCGACCAGGCTGACCGCCGTCTGCATCTCCTGGGTCTGCTGGGCGATCGTGGGGGCGAAGCCGGCCTTCGCGCAGGCGTCGAGGACGAGGTCGCTGTAGCTCGGTCGCTCCTCGCGCGGGAAGAGGATGAACGGCTCGTCGCGCATCGCGGCCAGTGGGAGCGGGTCGCTTTGCGCGAGCGGGTGATTTCTCGGCAGACAGATGACCAGCGGCTCGCGCTGGAGCACGAGTTCGGCCAGGGACGGGTCGAGGCCGGCGCGGTCCTTCGGGATGCGGATCAGGCCGAGGTCGAGTCGCCCCTCGGCGACCGCACGCTGTTGAGCAGTGCTGCCCATCTCGACAAGGACGAGTTCGACGTCGGGCGACTGTCGGCGGAACCGCCGGAGCACTTGCGGGAGCAGGCCGTATGTTGCCGATCCGACGAATCCGACGGACAGGCTGCCGGATTGCCCGCGGGCGGCGCGGCGGGCGGCGGTGACGGCGAGGTTCGCCTGTTCGAGCGACCGCCGGGCGCGCTCGAGGAACGCGTGGCCCGCCGGGGTCAGAGCGACCCGCCGCTTCGTCCGCTCCAGCAGCGCCGCACCGACCTCGCGCTCCAGGTCCTGAATCTGCCGGCTGAGCGGTGGCTGAGCGACCTGAAGGCGGAGGGCGGCGCGCCCAAAGTGCAGTTCCTCGGCGACGGCAATGAAGTAGCGCAGATGTCGGAGTTCCATCCTGTCCTCATCATACCCTGTGGGTATCAGTTGGTGCTGAAGATGTATTGGACGGAATCAGTCGATCATTGAAGAATAGGAGATCAGCAGGAAAGGTAGTGCCGGGCGACGATGTCGAAGGTTCAAGCAGATGGTGGGACGCGGACGGCGGCGGTCGTGCATCCGACAAGGCGGCAGGGGCGTGGAGGGCTGCACGCGCGGCGCGTCGCACCGCTTCCTCCTCTGAAGCATGTTGCGGACACCGGTTCCGGGTCGCGGTTGGCGCTCTGGCGCGACGTCCGCGTCGTGATGGTGACGCTGACCGGGTTCTGCGTGTTCCTGAATGTTTACGCGACGCAGACGCTGTTACCCCTGTTGGCCACTGTGTTTGGGGCGAGCAAGTTCGAGGTCAGCCTGACGGTCAGTGCGACGACGATCGGCATCGCGTTGGCCGCGCCGGTCGTGGGACTGCTGGCGGAGCGGATCGGGCGGAAGCGGACGATGGCGGGGTCGGTGGCGCTGCTGACGATCCCGGTGCTGCTGGCCGCGACCGCGCCGGGGCTGGACTCGCTGATCGCGTGGCGGTTCGTGCAAGGGCTGGTGATGCCGGGGATCATCGCCGTCACGATGGCGTACGTCAGCGCGGAGTGGGAGCAGGGGGGTGCGGCGGCGGTGATGTCAGCGTATGTGGCGGGCAACGTGCTCGGTGGCGTGTGCGGCCGGTTCCTGTCCGGCGTGGTCGCCGACCACTACGGCTGGCAGATGTCGTTCGTCGTGCTTGCGGGGGTGAACGCGGTCGGGGCGGCGGCGGTGTGGCGGTGGCTGCCGGCGTCGCGCGTCGGGCACGGCACGAAAACGATCGGTGCATCGATCGCGGACATGCTGGCCCACCTGCGGCGGCGCGAGATCGTCGCCACGTTTGGGGTCGGGATGGCGTCGCTGTTCGCGCTGGTCGCGACGTTCACGTACATCACCTTTTACCTTGCGGACGGGCCGTTCCACTTGGGGACGGCGGCGCTGGGGTCGCTGTTCCTCGTGTACCTGGTCGGGGTGGTGGTGACGCCGGTCGCCGGGCGGTGGATCGAGCGGTTCGGGCACCGGGCGGCGCTGGTCGGGGCGGCCGGGGCGTCGGCGGCGGGGGTGGCGCTGACGCTGGTGCCGTCGCTGCCGCTGGTGCTGCTGGGGTTGGCCGTCGCGAGTACCGGGGTGTTCGTTTGCCAGTCCGCGGCGGCGAGCTACCTCGGGCACGTCGCGGGGAAGGCCAAGGCGTCGGCGGCGGGGTTGTACACGACGTTTTACTACGCCGGCGGGACGCTCGGGGCCGCGCTGCCCGCGGCCGCGTGGGGCATGGGGGGATGGGCGGCGTGCGTGGGGATGATCGTCGCGGTGCTGGGAGTCGGGGCGGCGCTGGCGGTCGCGTTCTGGCGAGGGTCGGGCGCCCTCGAGTAACTGCTCGGCACAATCGGGATAAGCGACACAGACGGGGCCTGCGGTCGCGGGACCGGGGCGCCCGGGCGGTTTGTCCTCGCCGGACGGCGCCCGTCGTGTTACAACTGCCCCTGATGATGAGGCACCTGCGCTGGCTCCCGATCGTGTACCTCGCGGGCGTACACGGGTTTGCACTCTTCGCGCCGTACGCGGCAGCGGTACTGGTAGCGGGGCACTGCGTTTCGAGCGGCCGACGTCGGCGGTTGCGGACGGCCGCGGTCGCTTAACGGCTCCCGGGGGGGCACGCGTGGGCGTGCGGGCAGGCACACCTCTGTACCAAAAGCACGTCAAGCGATTTGGGCGGCCGCGGCGCTCTTGCGCTTCGTCGGGATCTGCACTTCCGTCACCTCGGGTGTCGGGGCAAGCTTGGGGCGGAGGTACTCGGCCGTGTGGCTGGCTTCGACTTGCGCGATTTGCTCTGGCGTGCCGGTGGCGACGACTTGGCCGCCGCCGTCGCCGCCCTCGGGGCCCATGTCGACGATCCAGTCGGCGCACTTGATCACGTCGAGGTTGTGCTCGATCACCAGGACGGTGTTGCCCATGTCGGCGAGGCGGTTGAGGACCTGGAGCAGGTTGGCGATGTCGGCGAAGTGGAGGCCGGTGGTCGGTTCGTCGAGGACGTAGAGCGTGTGACCCGTCGGGGTCTTGCCGAGCTCGCCGGCGAGCTTGACGCGCTGGGCCTCGCCGCCGGAGAGCTGGGTGCTGGGCTGGCCGAGCTTGACGTAGCCGAGGCCGACGTCGTTCAGGGCCTGGAGCATCTGCTTGATCTTCGGGAACGTGTCGAAGAACGCGAGGGACTCCTCGACGGTCATGTCGAGCACGTCGGCGATGCTCTTGCCGCGGTAGTGGATCTCCAAGGTCTCGGCGTTGTAGCGCTTGCCGTGGCAGACCTCGCACTGGACGTAGACGTCGGGCAGGAAGTGCATCTCGATCAGCTTGGTGCCCTGGCCCTGGCAGGACTCGCAGCGGCCGCCCTTGACGTTGAAGCTGAAGCGACCGACCTCGTAGCCGCGGACCTTGGCCTCGCGGGTGAGCGCGAAGACCTTGCGGACCTCGTCGAACACGCCGGTGTAGGTCGCGGGGTTGCTGCGCGGGGTTCGGCCGATGGGGGACTGGTCGATCTCGATCACCTTGTCGATCCTCTGGGTGCCGCCGACCTGCTTGTGCTCGCCGGCCTTGATTTTCGAGCCGTAGATCTTGCGCTTGAGGGCGGGGAGGAGGGTCTGGTTGATCAGGGTGGACTTGCCCGAGCCGGAGACGCCGGTGACGAGGACGAGGCCGCCGAGCGGGATCTTGACGTCGACGTTCTTGAGGTTGTTCTCGCGGCAGCCCTTGAGCTCGAGGCAGTTCTTGTCGGCGTCCATCGGGCGGCGGCGGCACGGGGTGACGATCGCGAGCTCGCCGGTGATGTACTTGACGGTGACAGACTGGTTCTGGCGGAGGACGTCGGGCATCGGACCGGTCGCGACGACGTTGCCGCCGTGCGCGCCGGCGCCGGGGCCGATGTCGACGAGGTAGTCGGCGGCGCGGATGCAGTCCTCGTCGTGCTCGACCATCAGGACGGTGTTGCCGAGGTCACGGAGGCGGAGGAGGGTCTTGATCAGGCGGGTGTTGTCGCGCTGGTGGAGGCCGATCGTCGGCTCGTCGAGGACGTAGCAGACGCCGACGAGGCCGGAGCCGACCTGGGTGGCGAGGCGGATGCGCTGGGCCTCGCCGCCGGACAGGGAGCCGGTCTTGCGGTCGAGGGTCAGGTAGCCGAGGCCGACGTCGAACATGAAGCCGAGGCGGGCCTTGATCTCGCGGATGATCGGCTCGGCGATCTGCTCGCCCTCGGCGGAGAGCTTGAGGGTCTCGAAGAAGGTGCGGGCCTTCTCGATCGAGAGCTTGGAGACGTCGTGGATCGACATGCCGGGGAGGGTGGCGGTTGCTGACCCGTTCGCCGTGGCACGGGCATCCTGCCCGTGTTTGTTGGTCTTGGACTTCGCGTTGCGATTACTCGCCTGTTCTTCGGAGGCACCGGACACGGGCAGGATGCCGGTGCCACGTCCGTCGCCGTCGGCGCTCGCCGTGTGCAGGCGGACGGCCATGGCCTCCTTCTTCAGGCGGGTGCCGCAGCAGGTCTCGCACGGCTGCTCCGACATGTACTGGTGGAGGCGGCTCTTGACCCACTCGCTCTCGGTGTTCTCGAAGCGGCGCTGGAGGTTGGGGATCACGCCTTCGAACCACGTGCCGGTGCCGTTGTCGCCCTTGGCCTCGGTGCCGTGCATCAGGATCTCTTTGACCTTCCTCGGGACGTCTTTGTACGGCGTGCTGTAGCCGGCGCCGAAGTCGCGGCAGAAGGTGCGGAGCGCGCGGGCGTAGTAGACGTTCATCCGCTTGCCGTTCTTGCGCCAGGCCTCGATCGCGCCGTTCTCGAGCGAGACCGATTCGTCCGGCACGACCAGCTCGGGGTCGAACTCGAAGACCTGGCCGAGCCCGTGGCAGTCCGGGCAGGCGCCGTGCGGGCTGTTGAAGCTGAACAGCCGGGGCTCGAGCTCGGGGAGGTTGACCTCGGGGTGCTCGGGGCAGGCGAACTTCTCGCTGAACACCTGGTCGACCCACTCGCCCTTCTCGTCCTGCGTGGCGACGATCACGAGGCCCTGCGCGAGCTTGACGGCGGTCTCGACGCTGTCGGCGATGCGGCTGCGGACCTCGGGCTTAACGATGATGCGGTCGATCACGGCGTCGATCGTGTGGGCGAAGGTCTTCTTGAGCGCGGGGAAGCTGGCGGGGGTGCTGATCTCGACGATCTCGCCGTCGACGCGGGTGCGGACGAACCCCTGCTTGTGGAGGCCGGTGAAGATCTCCTTGTGCTCGCCCTTCTGCCCGCGGATCAGCGGGGCCATGATCATCATCTTGGTGCCGGCCGGGTAGCGCATGACGGCCTCGACGATCTGGGAGGCGGACTGGCTGGCGATCTCGCGGCCGCACTTCCAGCAGTGTGGGGTGCCGGCGCGGGCGAAGAGGACGCGGAGGTAGTCGTAGATCTCGGTGGTGGTCGCGACGGTCGAGCGGGGGTTGGAGCTGGCGTGCCGCTGCTCGATCGCGATCGTCGGCGGGAGGCCTTCGATCTCGTCGAGCTCGGGCTTCTGGAGCTGGTCGAGGAACTGGCGGGCGTAGGTGGAGAGCGACTCCATGTACTTCCGCTGGCCCTCGGCGAAGATCGTGTCGAACGCGAGCGTGGACTTGCCGGACCCGGAGAGGCCGGTGATGACGACGAGTTGGTCCCGCGGCACCTCGACGGAGATGTCCTTGAGGTTGTGCTCGCGGGCGCCGCGGATGCGGATCGACTTCTGGCTCATTCGCTCTACTTCCAGCAGGAGGGACCGGGCAGTGTAGTCGGGTGCGCGACGGGCGTCACACGCGCGACGACGGGCCGACCGGGCCAGTGTACGGCCAAGGTTTGGTACTGCCAGCGGGCCCGGCCGTGAAGGCCGAGAAGCCGGGTGCCCGAAGGCAGCAGTAGAACGATAGGCGCGCGGGGCGGTTCGCCCGGAACCATTGACGGGGCGGGAACTTCCGACCGCCACGAGCAGTCCAACCCGGTCACGCCATGAACGTCATCGACATCATTCTATGGTGGGCGTGCCTGCCGCTTGCGGGCCTACTGATCGGGGCGGTGCTGCTGCGGTTCGGGCTGCGGGCGAAGGTGCTGGACGACCATCCGGTCTGTCGCCGGTGCGGGTACGACTTGTTCGGCGCCGCGCCGGGGAGCTCGGTCTGCCCGGAGTGCGGGGCGGACGTGACCGGAAAGCGGGCGGCGCGGATCGGGCGACGGGAGCGGCGGCCGGCGGTGGTGGGGGTGGCGGTCGTGCTGCTCGTCGCGTCGCTGGCGGGGCTGGGCGTGCTGGGGCGGCGGGCGGCCGTGGCGTGGCGGGACGACGCGAACAAGCCGGTGTGGTGGCTGGCGCGGCAGCTCGAGAGGAAGGAGCTGGGGGCGTTCGCGGAGTTGAACCGGCGGTTCCGCGCGGGGCTGTTGTCGCCCGCGCAGGTCGAGTGGGCGGCGCGGGGGGTGCTCGTCGTTCAGGGCGATCACGGGATCGCGTGGGACCCGCAGTGGGGGGATTTCGTGGAGGCTGCGCGGGCGCAGGGGCAGTTGCCGGACGACTTGTGGCGGCGGTACGCCGAGCAGGCGGTGTGCCTGACCCTGATCAACCGGGCGGTCGTGCGGCGGGGGGAGCCGATGCCGATCCAGTTCAAGGAGGGGCCCAGCCGCCTCGGGCGGACGGCGTCGCTGTTTACGCTGGAGTACAAGGCGCGGCAGGTCACGGTGGACGGGCGGCCGGTCAACGAGCGGCTGTATTGGGAGCACATGGACCAGATGTCGGCGAGCGGGTGGGGGTCGATGACGCAGACGCTGCCGCTCGGTGCGCCGCTAGCGGAGTTGAAGGACGGCCCGCACCGGGTCCAGGCGGTTTTTGACGTGGAGGTGTACCCGCGGTCGAACCGGCCGCACCGGGTGCCGCCGGTCGCGAAGTTCATGCAGGTGAAGCGGCTGGACTGGACGCTGGCGGCGCGGGACGCCGAGACGGTCGAGCTGCTGCGGGACGCGGCGTCGCAGGCGCTGGTCGAGAAGAAGGTTCGCGTCGACCTCGTCGAGCACCGCAAGGCGGGTGTGCAGGTCAGCCTGGCGGTCGACGGGCTGCCGTTCGACCTCGCGTACGACGTCGTGTTGCGCGCGGGCGGGCGCGAGTGGAAGGTCGGGCAAGGGACAATGGACGCGAACTCCGGTGGCGGGTCGGGCGCGTTCGGCAGGGTCGGCGGCGAATTCACATTGCGGTCGGTCGACGTCGTGCTGCGCGGCAGCGCGGACGCGGCGCGGACGACGCCGCACATGACGAAGGTGTGGGGCGGGGAGGTCGTGTTTCGCGACGTGCCGGTGCGGCGGGAACCGTAGGAGAACTCACCGCAGAGACGCAGGGATCGCGGAGAAGTCCCAGACGCGACTCACCCCACCGCGTACCCGCGCGGCGCGATGTCGAAGCCACGCGACGGCGGCGAACTGGCCCGGTCGGCCTTCCGAAAACTCCACTCGATCAGGGCGGCGAGGTACGCGAAGCTGAACAGCGCGACCGCGAGCGCCCACAGGTTGTGGTCCTTCTTCAGGAGCGTGTCGTAGAGGCCATGGAGGGTCATCGGCAGGGCGGCGGCGAGGGCGGCGTAGCCGAGCGTGCCGCTGGCGGTGGACTCCTTGGCCATGCTGTCCATCGCGAGGTACATCGCGAGCGCGAAGGACGCGCTCCAGACGGCGTGCAGCGCGACGCACGACGCGAAGCGGACGAGGTAGCCGTCGCCGCCGTAGATCCCGTTGTAGTACCGCCCGGAGTACATGATCCCCTCGGCGACGCCGAACCCGATCCCGCTCGCCAGCCCCCACTTGCACAGGCCGCGCCACGTCGCCTTCTCGGGGTGGTTGCGGGGCAGCCAGAGGATCGGCAGCAGCTTGCAGATCTCCTCGCACAGCCCGACGCCGAACGTGTACCCGAAGAAGCTGGCGAGGAAGCCGTACTCGGGGTTCTCGGCGGCGTAGTAGGAGAAGCCGATGAACTTGACGATCAGGATGAAGACGATCGCCTTGCCGATACCGCGGAACCCGCGCATCCCCAGGGCGATGTTGGCGATGAACTGGAAGACGAGCAGGATGACGATCCCGATTGTGGCGGTGAACAGGCCGCACAACACCAGGCCAAGCGGCTTGGCATCGCGCATGCCGTCGAACAGGAACAGCAGGAGCCTCAGGTAAAGGGCGGCGGAGATGTCGTGGTGGCCGTCTCGGCGGCGGTGCGGCGGGCGGCTGCGGCGCTGCGGACCGGCGGGGGCGGGGGGATGTCGGGGATCGGCGGCGGGCCGTCGTCCAGGATCTCAAGACCTTCGTTCTCTTCCTCGAGCACCGCCGGGGAGGGGACGATGCTGACCGCCCCGCATTGAGGGCACTTGGCCTTGCGCCCCTCAGACCCGTTGGGCACCTTCAGGCTCTTCCCGCAGTCACACCGCCACTTGATGCTCACGACTCACCCCGATCCTGGGCGTGCGCAACTCCCCGCCGCGCGCGCCCGTACGACTGACCCGAACTCCCGAACCGCTTGGTTGGCCCCGCTTAGCGCTCCGCGCCTCGAGACGTGATACCGAGGCGGGATTCTCGCCAGCGGCGGGAGCGGATTCAAACTAACTCCGCCCGCGCGCCGCCGGTCGTCGGGGGAGCACCGGTGAAGATCAGTAGAGGATGACGAACGAACCGTCGCGCGCAGGAAATGCGGCGGGCTTCGACCACGCGACTAGGCCCGCCTGGGTTCCGCGCGCGTCGGTTAGCGGTCGCTGGGAGGCGTCGTACAGTTGCCACGCGATGGCGCCGCCGCGCTTCCAGCCGGTGCCTTCGGACCAGGCGAGGAGGGTGACGCCGTCGCCGTTGGTCGCGATCGCCGGGTGCTTGCGGTTGTTGCCCTTTCCCGGCGCGGCGGCGGGGTCGGCCAGTTTGCCGTCGGGGCTGATCGGGGCGAGGGAGACTTGTCCGCCCCCCTCCCACGCGGCCAGCAACCGGTCGTTCGCCCGTGCGAATGCCGCGGTGCTCATCGGGCACGTTTTGGTCGCCAGCGTCTCGACCTTGGCCGCATGGAACCGCTCGTTGCGCCCGGCGCTGGACAGCAAGTGGATGTCGCGGGTCTGGCTGTTGGCCGACCGGTAGAGTGCGAACAATTCGCCGGCGGGCCCGGTCGCTATGCTCATCGCGCAGCACCCGCAGACGCCGGTCGGGTCGGACAGCATCTGCGACTCGCGGCCGAAGGTTTGCCCGTCGTCGCGGGAGGTGGTCAGCCAGACGGTGCGGTTCTCCTCGCCGCTCTTGCCAAGAGTTGGGGCGTGCCAGGCGACGTGGACGTTGCCGGCGCCGTCGGCGGCGACCGTGCCGCCGCCGTCGAGGCCCGTCGCGGTCGTGATCAGGTTCCGCTGCGGCTCGAAGGCGTCGCCGGCGTCGTTCAGGCGGGCGTAGAGCATCGGGGTCGCGCCGTTGACCGCCCGTGGCTCGGCGGACTTCGATCCCATCCACGCGACGTGCGGGCGGCCGCCCTTACCCAGCGCGAGGTGCGCGCCGCGGACGGTGCCGGTCGCGATCGCCGCGCCGGGTTGGGAGTTCACGCGGAGCGGCGCGCTCCAGGTCTGCCCGTCGTTCCTGGACGTGACGTAGAACACGTCTACGGCGGCGGCGTCCTCGCCTTTCAGGTAGACCAGGTGCACGGTGCCTTCGGCGTCGACCGCGGCCTGCGGCTGGAGGCCGTCGTTCGGGCAGCGAATCGCGGTGGCCTTCGGCGCGGCGGCGGCGGCGGTGGCGAGCGACGCGACGATCAGCAGGACGGTCAGCGGGAGCAGGCGGGTCATGCCGGTGATCATACCCCGCCGCCCTGTCCGATGAATCTCGCGTCCGCTATCATTCCCGCTCCCCCCCATGAAGATTTTGCTCTCCAACGCTGTCGTCGCCCACGGGGCCTTTCACCACTGGATGACCCAGGACATGCGCGCGCTCGGGCACGAGGTCGCGCTGATCGACCCGGACGAGTTGTGCGAGCAGTTCGGGATCGAACTGTACCGGCGGGTCTTGCTCCAGCGGATCGCGGCGGAGCGGCCGGACGTGCTGCTGCTCTACCCGCCGTACGACCTGCTCCGCCCGGAGGACGCGCAGCGGATCCACGACATGGGGACGGTGACGGCGGGGTTCGCGTACGACGACCCGATCTTTTTGCCCAGCTACCTGCGCAAGCCGGGCGACTTCGAGCGGATCTGCGACGAGTTCAAGCGCGTGTACGACGTGTACGTGACGACCAGCCGGGCGATCGAGCGCGAGGCGAAGAATCGCGGGATGTCGCACATCCGGCACATCCGGTGGGCGTGCAACACGCCGGCACCGCTCGGGGACCGGGCGCGGGATTTGCCGGTGGTCGTGATCGGCGCGCCGTACCCGCGGCGGGTCAAGATGGTTAAGCACCTGAAGGACCGGGGGGTGAAGCCGATCGTGTTTGGGGCGGAGGGGTGGAAACTGTTCGCCGACGTCGCCGACTGCTACCAGGGGATGCTGACGCGGCCGGGGATGTTCGAGATGTACCGGCGGGCGCAGGTCGCGATCGCGCCGGCGGACTGGGAGAGCACGTACACGCCGATGGTCAAGCTCCGCACGCTCGAGATTATGAGCATGGGCGCGTTCCAGCTCTGCGAGCAGTGCGAGGACCTAGCCGACTACTACGTCGACGGGGAGGAGATCGTCTCGTACAAGGACTGGGACGAGCTGGCCGATTTGTGCAAGAAGTACCTTGCGGACGCCAAGCGGCGGGAGGAGATCGGGCGGAACGGGTACGAGGCGACGAAGCGCAACCACGTCTGGACGGTGCGGTGGAGCGAAATCGAGCAGCTCGCCAAGCCCCTCATGGCCGAGTACGCCGAGAACCGCACGAAGCCGGCGGACCGCGACGAGCACTTGCCGCACGAGCTGGGGCTCTCGGCGTGCGCGGGGCACTACGAGAAGCTCGGCGACACGGCGACCGCGCAGATCGCGGTCGACGAGTGGCTGGCGCTCAACCCGGGGTACTTCACCGCGCTGCTCGCCAAGGGGCGGCTGTGCCTGGCGGAGAAGAAGTTCGACGAGGCCGAGCGGCACTTGAAGGCGGCGCTGGGGAGCGCGGCGAACCTCTGCCCGCGCGGGGTGGATTCGACGGTCACCCAGCGGAAGCTCGGGCCGCGGCTGGGGCTGGGCAAGGTCTTCTCCGGCATCTTCCCGCGCGAGGTCGAGGCGTACTGCCACCTGCTGATCCTGTACGCGATGGCGGACCGCGAGGAGGAGGCCGAGCGGCTGATGAGCCATTTGGCTGGCGTCAGCCAGGACGTGCTGTTCATCTCGATCGTGTCGATGATCGCGGAGCAGAACATCGAGCAGTTGATCGGGGCGAAGTACCTCGCGCGGTACGTCGAGGTCGTGATCAGCACCGAGCCGATCGTCTGGGCGGGCGAGCGGACGCGCCACCTGGCGCACTTCTGGATGCTGCGCGGGCAGGCGCTGGCGGCGCTGGGCAACCGGCGGGAGGGGCGGGAGTGCCTGGAGTACGCGCTGACGCAGAGCCCGTACCCGAACGTCGAGCAGCAGATCCGGACGGCGCTGACGCAAATCCCGGCGTAGGCGGCGCACGCTGCCGGCGCTGCGGGTGGTTGCCACGGCGTGATGCGGGCCCGTCTTTCCGCTGCATTTTCGAGCCCCCCTCCCTTGCTGACCGATGTTCAGCTTGCGGGCGATTGCTCCGCCCGCAGAATTCGCCGTTACCGGACGCCCCCGCCCCCTTGGAGAGCCCAGACGCATGCACCCGCTGACCGACCGCCGCCGCCCCCCCGCCGCCATTGAGACGCTCGAGTCGCGCCTGTTCATGAGCGTCGCGCCGTCGGTGGCGCCGGGGGTCGATCCGATGAGGGCGCCGGCGACCCGCGCGCCGCTGGCCTCGGGCCCGACGCTGACGCTGGCGGACCGGCAGGAGTTGCTGAAGGCGTGGCAGGGGTCGAATCTGGCGCAGTTACAGGCGGACCTGACCGCCGGCGACACCGCCGCGTTCGACCAGCACTTGCTCGACTACATGAAGACGCGGACGACGGCGGAATACTTCTTCGCCCCGTCTGACGCGACCGGCATCCTGAACTTCATCGACTCCGACCAGGGGTTGCGCAACCAGCGGACGACGAAGATCAACACGGCGAACAAGATCGTCTCCCACCTGTTCCCGCAGACGGTCAGCTCGTCGGTCTACGACGTGCAGCTCCCGGCCGGGACGATCGACTGGATCAACCAGCCGGCCGCGACGACGAACACCGAGTTCCGCTACACGCTGAACCGCCACTTCTTCTGGGCCGACCTGGGGATGGCGTACCGGTTCACCGGCGACTCCAAGTACATCACCGAGCTGCGCAACCAGCTCGACTCGTGGTCTCGGCAGTACACGCGGCTGAGCAACCCGGACGCGTGGATCGCGACCGACGTCCGGCCGAAGTGGGACCTGTTCACGACGTCGGAGCGCGTAAAAAATTGGATGTACGCGTACCACCTCGTGCTCGGCACGGGCGGGTGGACGGCCGGCGCGAACTCGCTGTTCCTCCACCGCCTGCTGATCCAGGGCGACTTCATGTCGCGGACGACCAAGGTGTACGAGCCGACCGGGAACAAGCACACCGGCCACGGCACCGCGCTGTACTCGCTGGGGATGATGTTCCCGGAGTTCAAGCAGGCGGCCGGGTGGGAGGAGCAGGGACGCGGGATCATGTTCGGCGCGCTGGACGCGCAGTTCCGGGCCGACGGCGGGCACTACGAGCAGTCGCCCGGGTACCACGGCGGGGCGATGGGCGGGTTCTTCGACGCGTTCCGCCTGGCCGAGATCAACGACCGGCCGTGGAGTGACAAGGCGACCCGCAAGCTCCGGCGGGTGATTGAGGCGTTCTACCAGTTGCTGTCGCCGGACGGGAACCAGGCGGCGCTGTCGGACACGTACCGGAACCAGGGGACGACGTTCTTCACGCAGGCGGCGATCGCGTTCGACGACCCGCGGTGGCCGCGCAGCCGCCCGCGGCTGGACGACTGCTGGCAGCTCGGCGTCGCCGCGTGCACGCCGCTGCTGTCGTCGCAGACGAACCAGCCGCTCGCCGGCCGCGGCCCGACGGCGTACTTCCCCGACAGCGGGTACTACGTCACCCGAACCGGCGACGACCGCGACGCGCGGCAGCTGACGTTCGACGCCGGGCCGCGCGGCGGCGACCACGGGCATCTCGATTTGCTCAACGTCGAACTGTACGGGTACGGCAAGCCGCTGATCGCCGACCCGGGGCTGCTGTCGTACTCGAAGTCGTACGCTGCCGAGCGGGCCCGCGTCGTCTCGACGCCCGCGCACAACACGATCAGCATCGACAACGTCAGCCACGCGTCGAGCGAGCGGTCGTCGATCGCCGCGCTGACGCTCTGGAGCCGCAAGCCGGGCGGCGTGCAGATGGCCGCGACCCACTACGCCTACCAGGGCGCGAAGGGCGCGCCGGTCATGCACCGCAACGTCTGGCACGACCGCGGCGACGTGTTCCTGATCGTCGACTTCGGCAACGCGACGGCGACCCACACCTACAGCCAGTCGTTCAACCTGTTCACGAACAACACGACGAAGTTCAGCGGCGGGAAAATCCGCACCGCGACCGGCACCGGCGACGTGATGCTCCAGCCGCTGCTGCAGGCGGGGCAGACCGCGAGCTGGAGCGACGTGACGCTGTCGAACACCCCGCCGCCGGACGGCAGCGCGACGGGGTTGCGGTTTGCGGTCAGCCAGTCGGGCCGCAGCGCGGTGTTCGCGACGCTGGCCGTCGCGTTCGACAACGGCAGCGTGCCGAACGTGTCGGCGGAGTGGATCAGGATGCCGACGGCGGCGCGGTCGGGGCAAATTAAGATCACGAACAACGGCGTCGAGACGATCATCTACATCCCGTACCCGAACCTCGCCCCGACGGCCTCCGCCAAGCGGGCGATTCCCGCGACGGCGGACGCGAAGTCCGCCGCAGTGACGGCGCTCGTCCGCCCGCCGCTGGTCTCGGCGTTCGCGACGACGGGGCAGGCGATCAAGTTTAGCGCCGACGAATTGTTCGCCGTCGTCGAGGAGTGATCCGGCCGACGTCCGGTTGTCAAGCCGGGGCGTTCGACGCTGTCGTGCCCGTCGTGATTGCGGACGGGACATTAAAGTGACGATGCCGGCAGCGGGGGTGGTAGAATCGGCGGCATGGTGAACGCGGGACGATTGGGGCTGCGGGCCCTCGTGGCGGCGGGGTTGATCGTGGCTGGTCGTGGGGCGGGGGCGGCGGACGCGTCGCCGCAGGGTCCGCCGGAGGCTCCGCCGCCGGTGGTATTGCCGGCGGTGGACGCCGTCAAGGTGATCGCGGACCTCGGGGCGGCGGACCCGGAGGCGCGGCGGCGGGCGGCGTTGCGGTTGAACAGCATGGGCGGGGACGCGCTGCCGGCGGTCGAGCAGGCGCTGGCGGACCCGGCGGTGGAGCCGGAGACGGCGGCGCGGCTGCGGGCGGCGGCGCCGTTCCTCCGGGCGCGGGCGCGGCGGGAGGCGCGGGAGCGGGCGCGCGAGGCGTATCTGGCCGAGACGTGGGAGGCGGCGTACCGCGCCGCCGGGCGGACCGACCCGGCGTACGACGCCGACGCGCTGGCGGCGCTGCACCGCTACCGCACAGATAAGCGGCTCACGCCCGACGCCCGCAAGGTGACGCTAGACGCGTTCCGCCGGGCGGCGGAGAAGGGGTGCCGCAACCCGCTGTTCCGGATCGGGTACGGGAGCGTCGCGGGGCTGGACCGGCACCTAATCCCGTCCGAATTCGACGCCGGGGGCGGGTACGGCGAACTGCTGAAATACGCGTCCGACACGAACCCCCCGCCGGCGGTGCGGTTCGAACTGTGCACGAAGCAACTGGCGTCCGAGCCGATCGACGTCGAGCGGTTCGCCAAGGCGGCGGCGGGCGCGGTCGCGGCGCTTGCGGCGGACCGGGCGGCGCCGGCCGGACTGGCGGACGACCTCGCGATGGCGCATTTCGGGCTCTACCGGCCGACGAGGCACCGGGATTTTGAGAAGGCGGCGGCGGCGTTCCTGGACGGGTACTCGGCCGGTGCGGCGGGGCGGCCGGGGTATCACCTGTTCCAGGGGACGCGGCTGACGCACGCGGCCTGGGCGGCGCGCGGGTACGGGTTCGCGGACACGGTCGGCCCGGACGCGTGGCGGCTGTTCAAGGAGCGGCTGGACGCGGCGCACCGCGAGCTCGAGGAGGCGTGGCGGCGGGATCCGACCGACGCGCGGGTGTGCGACCAGATGATCGTCGTGCACATGGGCCTTGGGACGCCGCGCGAGGAGATGGAGGCGTGGTTCGCCCGCGCGATGGAAACGGACCCGGACGACGCGGAGGCGTGCGCGCGGAAGCTGTACTACCTGTACCCGCGGTGGCACGGCAGCCATGAGCAGATGGTCGCGTTCGGGCGGGAGTGCCTGGCGACGCGGAACTGGCGCGGCGGGCTGCCGTTCGTATTGCTCGACGCGCACGAGGCGATCGCGAAAGAGGTGGCGGACCCGGCGGCGTACTTCCGCGCGGCGGCCGTGTGGGACGACGTCCGGGCGGTGTACGACGGGCACCTGGTGAACGCGCCGGACGACGCGAAGCGGCGGAGCCAGTTCGCCCGGTACGCGGTGACGGCCGAGCAGTGGGTCGAGGCGGACGCGCAGTTCCGCGCGCTGGGGGACCGGGCGGATTACGCGCCGTTCGGGGGGAAGGCGACGTACGACTACCTGAAGCGGAAGGCGGCGCGGTTGGCGAAGGGTGCGGGGAAGTAGGGAAGGCGCGCGCCACTGACCGGGCGGTGCACGGATCGGGTCGAGCATTCAGACACCGCCCGAGGGTCGGGCGGCACCGGACGCGGCCCGCGGACGGGCGGGCTGCCGACACGGCGTGAACGCGCTACGGCTTGGGCGGGAAGTGCAGGTCGAGTTCGGCGCGGAGGTCGGGGGCGTCGGGGAAGGCGCGGCCCCAGGCCTCGGGGCCGAGGGCGGCGCGGATGGCGGAGACGCGGGCGTGGCGGGCGTCGTAGACGGCGCGGGCGGCGCGCTCGGCCTCGGCGAGCAGGGGCTCGGCGGCGGGGCCGGTCGGGTTGCTGCCGACGGGCCCGGCGGCGGCGTAGGCGGCGTAGAGCTTCGACAATGCGTCCCGGCGGGGGGCGTCGAACTGCTGCCACGTCGGCGCGCGCGGGGCCTGGTTCGCGGCGCGGAGCTTGTCCAGCGGCAGGTCGTCGATCAGCGGGATCTCGCGGTCGAGATAGCGGAGCAGATCGGCCTGGCGGATCGCGGCGGCGGTCGAGCGGAGCGCGACGGGCGGCTCGTCGAGGGGCACGCCGTCCCTGAACGTCAGCGCGCCCCCGCCGCGCGCGAAGTGGACCTGCCGCCCCAGTGGCAGCACGGCCCCAGTGGCGGACGGGGCGGGCGCCGGCGCCCACGCGCGCGGGCGGACGGCGGCGGGCTTGTTTGCGTCGGCGGAGAAGCGGTACATCGCGCCGTCGAGGTGGGAGAGCGCGGCGACGCCGCCGAGCCCGGACGCGTAGTACGTGACGTGCCCCCAAAGGCGGACGCCGTCGACCTCCAGCCCCGGGCCGAGCGGCACGTGCCGCCCGGACGGCAGGTCGACCCCGTACCACCACCGCCCGGCGAGGAACGCGGCGGTTCCGATGCCGACGAGTTCGGGCTCCATCGTGCGGGGGGCGACCAGGTCGACGCGGTCGTTCCACTCGCCGGCGCCGCCGGGGCCGACGTCGTACCGGAGCAGCCCGTGCCCCTCGTAGGCGAGCAGGTGTCTTCCGTAGATGACGGGCGGGTCGAGCGAACCGAACGTGCCGGGGCCCGTGCGGGTGTTGTGGGCGGACCAGGTGAGCTGCTCGACGTCGACGCGGATCAGCGGCGTGCCCCGGGCGGGCATCGTGCCGACCCACGCGGTGCGCGGGACGCCGTCGCCCGCGGCCGGGCCCTCGACAATCCACCGCGGGTGCATCGCGGCGACCGACTGATTGTGGGAGAGTTTTGCCCTGGGCCAGTCCTTCGGGAGTTGAGATTCGAGGACGATCGGCTTGACGGTGCCGGCGGCGGTAGCGGGGTCGAAATCGATCGCCGCGCACCACCCGCTGCCCGGCGCGGAGAGGCCGTCGGCGGGCTCGGCCGCGCCGGGGGCGGTCTCGGACGCCCCGGTGGCGATCACCCGGCCGGGGCGGACCGCGTGGAGCAGGAGCACCGCGTCGGACGGCGGGAGGCCCTGATCCTTTCCGACCCGCGCGACAACGCGGCCGCCCGCGTCGAGCACGGTGACGCCGGTCAGCGTCGAGGCGACCCAGAGGTGGCGGCCGTCCCACGCGACGTCGGTCACCGCTTCGTTGGGGTCGTGGAGGACTTCCTCGATCGTGCCGGGCTTGCGCATCAGGCAGACGCTGGACGCCCACCACGCGGCGTCGAGCCCGTCGGCCAGGCGGCGCACGCGCGGTTCGAAGTAGTGGTTGGCGAGCCACTCGCCGCGGTAGGCGAGGCGGTCGAGCGGGACGGTCTCGCCGTCGAGGCGGCGGACGGTCACGGGCAGGACGTCCCACGACAGCGTGCCGACCGCGGGGCCGGGGACGAGCGCCGGTCCGGGGTTGGCGTCGGGGACGTCGAACAGCTGGACCGACCCGGGGCCGGGCGTCTCGGCGTTGACGTCGCGGTCGCCGGTGCCGGCGACGACGGACCTGCCGTCCGGGGAGAAGGCGAACGCGCGGGCGTGGCTCTCGGGGAACCCCGCGCCCAGCCGGGCGATCGCCCGCCAGCGGCCGCCACCGGCGGGCGCGCAGTCCATCACGGTCACGTCGCCGCCGCGCCCGGACGCGACGGACAGACCTCCGTTGACCAGCGCGCGCCGGCCGTCGCGGCTGAAGGAGACGGTGAGGGCGGTCGCGACCTCGGGCGGGAGCGGCAGCGGCTTGCCGGTGGTCAGGTCCCAGCCGTACGTGACCGCGTCGGCGCGGCCGGCGGGCAGGACCCAGAGGAACGCGAGTCGGCCGTCGGGCGACAGGGACGTGCGGACGTCCGCCGCCCGCGCCGCCGCCGGCGCGGCGACCTCCCGGGTGATCCGCCGGGCGTCGAGGTCGTAGGCGTAGAGCCGGCCGCCGTCGCGATCGGCGAACGCGGCGGTCTTTCCGTCGGCGGCGATCGCGAACGCGAACCCGCGGTCGAGCGGTTCGGTGCGGGACAGGGTCTTCTCGTTCTCGACGTCCCAGACCGCGAAGCCGTCGCGCCCGCCAACGACGAGCGCCCCGTCCGCGCGGAACCGCAGCGAGGCGACGCCCTGCGGGAAGGGCTCGAGCAGTGCGACGACGTCGCCGGTCGCGACGTCGAACACGCGGACGGCCTCGTCGCGGCCGGCGAGGGCCACGCGCCGCCCGTCGGCCGACAGGGCGAGCGTGTGGACGCTGGCCGGCGCGACGGAGTACTCGCGGATCGGCCGACCGGTGGCGGCGTCCCACAGGCGGGCGACGCTGTCCGCGCCGACCGAGACCACCCGTTTGCCGTCGGGCAGGAACTCGACGGCGTGCGTCGTGCCCTGGTGCGCCAGCCACGCGAGCCGCGGCTCGACCGGCCAGTGCTCGAGCGAGCGGTTACCGGCGCGGGCCGGGAGGGTGGCCAGGATCGTCACGATCGTGAGGCTCGGTGAAACCGCGCGTGCGACGCGGCGGGAGAACGAGGACCGGTGACCGCTCATGCGAACCTCCTTTTGAATCGACGGCGGACGGGGGGCCGGGACATCCTAACACCGCGCGGCGGTGACGGAACTCGTCCGCGCTCTCGCCGCGCGTCCGGTTTGGCGGCATGTCCCGCGTCGGGGTAGAGTCTGGCCGCTCCGGGCCGGGCACGGGTGCTCACCCGCGCGACATCGGCAGGACGATGGGACAGCGAACAGCGAGCGTGGAATGCCCGACGCAGCGCCGATCGTGGTGGTGATCGCCGGCCCGAACGGGGCGGGGAAGTCGACGACGGCGCCGGCGCTGCTCGCCGGGCTGCTGGGCGTGACCGAGTTCGTCAACGCGGACGTGATCGCGCAGGGGCTGTCGGCGTTCAACCCGGAAGCCGCGGCGATCGACGCCGGGCGGGTGATGCTGGCGCGGCTGAAGGAACTGGCGGCCGCGCGGTCGAGCTTCGCGTTCGAGACGACGCTGTCGAGCCGGTCGTTCGCCCCGTGGATCGGGCGGCTGGTCGCGAGCGGGTACGAGTTCCACCTCGTGTTCCTGTACCTGCCGTCGGCCGAGATGGCGGTCGAGCGGGTGGCGGACCGGGTGCGGGCAGGGGGGCACAACATCCCGACGGACGTCGTGCGGCGGCGGTACGTCGGGGGGAGCCGGAACTTCTTCCGGCTGTACCAGCCGTTGGCGACGCGGTGGCGGTTCTATGATAATCAGTCGAGGCTGGGCCCTCGACTGATCGCGACGGGGGTCGGTCCAGCGGAGCAGTTGGTTGCGGACGCCGAGGTGTGGCGGGTGGTTAAAGAGGTGGCCGGTGATAAACGAGTCGAAAAAGACCGCCCGTGAACTGTTCGACGAGGGCACGCCCATCGACGAGGCCCTCCGCCGTGCCGTGCGGGACGCGCTGCGCCGCCACAAGCTGCTCGGGCAGACGGTCGTCGTCTGGGAGGGGGGGAAGGTCGTGCGACTTCGGCCGGAGGAGATCGTTGTGGACGAGCCGCCGTCGAACGGCGAGTGAGCTTACGACCGGTGACCTCGCGACATTGTCGGGTTGCCCAACCGTCCGCCTTCGGGTTACAGTCCCGCGCCCCCGCATGGGGGGAACCCTGAAGGAGTGACAACCGTGCTCGATTTCTTCCTGGCCGTCGGCGGGTCTGTGGGTGGTGAGGGCGGGATCCAATCGCTGTTCTCGGCCGAGGCGGCGATCGCGCTGCTGACGCTGACCGCGCTCGAGATCGTCCTAGGCATCGACAACATCGTGTTCATCGCGATCCTGGTCGCCAAGCTCCCGCCGGAGCGGCAGGAAACAGCCCGGCGGCTGGGCTTGGGGCTGGCGATGGGCATGCGGGTTATCCTGCTGCTGGCGATCAGTTGGATCATGGGGCTGACCAAGGACCTGTTCTACGTCCCGACGTTCTGGACGACCAAGGGGTCGGAGTACCAGGGCGTGAACGGGCGGGACCTGATCCTGCTGATCGGCGGCCTGTTCCTGATCGCCAAGAGCACGTACGAGATCCACGACAAACTCGAGGGGGCCGAGCACCAGGCGGGCGGCGGCAAGGTCGTGTCGTCGTTCGGGGCGGCGATCGTGCAGATCCTGCTGCTCGACCTCGTGTTCAGCCTCGACTCGGTGATCACCGCGGTCGGGATGGTCGAGACGCACCCGGACAAGAAGTGGGTCGGGCTGTCGATCATGATCGCGGCGGTCGTGATCGCGGTGGGCGTGATGCTGCTGTCGGCCAAGAAGGTCTCGGACTTCGTCGAGCGGCACCCGACGATCAAGATGCTCGCGCTGTCGTTCCTGCTGCTGATCGGCGTGATGCTGGTCGCCGAGGGCGCCCGGCAGCACATCCCGAAGGGGTACGTGTACTTCGCGATGGCGTTCTCGCTGCTGGTCGAGCTGATGAACATGCGGATGCGGAAGGCGTCGGCGCCGGTCAAGCTGCACCAGAGTTACGTCCACGGGGACACGCCGGTGGGGACGTCGCAGGCGACGGCGGGGACGACGACGCACTGATGGTGGCAGTTGCAACCTGGTGACGCGTTTAACCGGGGGCGATGCAACTCGTCGGGGACGTTTCCCCGGCGCGTGTTCACGCCGGGCTAAGTGGGGTGGTCGTGTATACTGGGCGGCCATGAGCGCGACGGTTTGCACGACGTGTGCGGAGCAACTGAAGCCCGGGGCGCGTTTCTGTCCGAAGTGCGGGCACGCGGTCGACGTTAGCGCGGGGGCGGTCGGGGTGCCGGTCGCGCCGTCGGCCGCCGGCGACCCGCGGTCGCGCGTGGCCCGCCGCGAGGTGATCCTCGGGTGGATCTTCCTCGCCGTCGCGGGGGCGATGATGTTCCCGGCGATCTTCGGACGCGGCGGCGGGCGGGCGTGGATGACGTTCGGCCTGGCCGTGCCGGTCCTGGTCCTCGCGATCGGCTGCCTGGTGGGGGAGTCGAACAAGCCCGCGCAAAAGCCCGCGGCGCGCCCGGCCGACGACCCGCAGGGGCGCGACCCGGATTGGCGGTGAACAGGTTTACTACGCCCCGCCGCGCTCCCACTCCGGCCGGTGCGTCGCGGCGGCGGGGGCGCCGTGGAGCGTCCGCACTGCTTCGCGGGCGGCGAGGCCGACGATCGCGGTGTACGTCGGGTAGCTGAACTCGACCGCCGCCAGCGCGTCGACCGTCATCCCGCCGGCCATCGCGGTCGCGACGATCTGCACCACCTCCGTCGCGTCCTCGCCGACGACGTGCGCCCCGAGGATCCGCCGGGACGTCCGCTCGACGACCAGCTTGCACAGCCCGTCGCGGCGGCCATCGATCACCGCGCGGTCGAGCTCGCGATACCACACCGTCGCCGCCGCCGCTCCCGGGTGCTTCTCCCGCGCCTGCGCCTCCGTGATCCCGACGCTGCCGTATTCGGGGTTGGTGAACCCGCCGTGCGGGACGATGCCGTGGGCGATCGCGCGGTTCGGGCCGAGGACGGCGTTCTCGGCGGCGAGCGTCCCCTCGGCGTGGGCGGCCTGCACGAGCAGCACGGTGCCGTCGCCGTCGCCGGCGGCAAACACGTGCGGCGCCGACACGCTCTGCTGCCGGTCATTCACGCGCACGAAGTTCTTCTCGTCCACCTCGATCCCGGCGGCCGCCGGGTCGAGGCGGTCGGCATTCCCGGGCCAGCCGATCGACACGAGCACGGCGTCGGCGTCGGCGGACCGGTCCTCGCCGTTGACGCGGTAGGCGAGGCGGCGCGCCTCATTCGCGGCTAATTCGACGCGGTGGACGCGCTCCATGCCGGTGACGATCTCAATCCCGCGCCGCCTGAAAGCCGCCGTGAGCTCGGTCGACGCGTCCTCGTCCACCGGCGGGAGCAGCCGCGGAGCCATGTCCATCAGCGTGACCCGCGTACCCAGCGCCTCGAACACCGACGCGAGTTGGCAGCCGGTGGCGCTCGCGCCGACGATTACCAGCCGCGCGGGCCGCGTGCGCATCGACCAGACGTCGTTGCTTGACAGCGTCAGCTCCGCCCCGGGGCAGGGGAGTGGGCGCGGGCGGCCGCCGACGCAGAGGATGAACTTCCGGCCGCCGAGCGTGCGCCGGTCGCCCAGCCGCACCTCGTGCGGCGCGGTGAGCTTCGCGTCGCCCGCGCCGTCGAACACGGTGACGCCGGCGCGGGCGAGCGTGCCCGGAAGGTCCTTCTTCGCGTGGACGTCGTGGACGACGCGGTTGGCCCGGGCGATCACCTTCGCGAAGTCGGCCGCCGTGCGGTCGCAAGCGATACCGTAGACGTCGGACTGCTCGGTCTCGCGGACGAGGCGGGCGGCGTGTGCCAGCGCGCGGACGGGCACGCACCCGTCGTTCGTGCACGTCCCGCCCAGGCGGCGCGACTCGATTAGCGCCACGGACGCGCCAAGTTCACGGGCCCGAAGGGCGGCGGTGACCCCGGCGGGGCCGCCGCCGATCACAATCACGTCGAAGTGCTCGGGCAAGTTGAAGCTCCTTCCGAATGCGGACGGTCAGCAGTGTAACGGTCAGCGGCGTAAACGCAGCGGGACCGGAGTGGGGCTGGCTTCCGCGGGCGAGACGGCGGTGCGACTCGCGCCGGCACTCGAGGACGCCGCGTGGCGGCGGCTGAGCTTTCACTCGGCGAAGCGAGCCCTACGCGACGCGCGGCAGGCGTTCCGTCGGTCCGCCGTCCCCTCATACAATCCGGACGAGCTCCCCCGGTGGTGACCCTATGGCCTACAGCGTGACCCTTGCCCGCCGCGGTTACTCGTTCGCGGACCTGCGCGACCTGATGGCGAAGGCCACGCCGGCGCGTAGCGGCGACCAACTGGCCGGCGTCGCCGCGGCGTCCGCCGCGGAGCGGGTGGCGGCGCAGACGATCCTGGCCGACCTGCCGCTGACCCTGTTCCTCGAAGAATTGCTCGTGCCGTACGAGGCCGACGAGGTCACGCGGCTGATCGTCGGCACCCACGATTCGGCCGCGTTCGCCCCCGTCGCCGACATGACCGTCGGCCAGTTCCGCGAGTGGCTGCTCGCGTACGAGGCGACCGGGGAAGTCTTGGCCGCCCTCGCGCCCGGCCTGACGCCGGAGATGGCCGCCGCGGTGTCGAAGGTCTGCCGCAACCAAGACCTGATCTTGGTCGCGAGCAAGTGCGAGGTCGTCACCCGGCTACGCTGCACGATCGGCCTGAGCGGCCGGCTGTCCACGCGCCTGCAGCCCAACCACCCGACTGACGACCCCAAGGCGATTGCCGCCGGCGTGCTCGACGGCCTGCTCTACGCCGCCGGCGACGCCTGCATCGGCATCAACCCCGCGACCGACAGCCTCGCCAACACCGTCACGCTGCTCAGGATCCTCCGCGAGCTGATCGACGAGTACGCGATTCCGACGCAGTCCTGCGTGCTCAGCCACGTGACCACGACGCTCCGCGCGATCGAGCAGGGGGCCCCAGTCGACCTCGTCTTCCAATCGATCGCCGGCACGCAAGCCGCCAACCGGAGCTTCGGCGTCGACCTGAAGCTGCTGCGCGAGGCGTACGAGGCGGCGAAGGCGACGTCGAGCGGCGGCGGGCCGAACGTGATGTACTTCGAGACCGGGCAGGGCTCGGCGTTGTCGTCCAACGCGCACTACGGCGTCGACCAGCAGACGCTCGAAGCGCGGGCGTACGCGGTCGCGCGTGCGTTCGCGCCGCTGCTGGTGAACACGGTCGTCGGGTTCATCGGTCCGGAGTACCTCTACGACGGCAAGCAGATCCTCCGCGCCGGCCTCGAGGACCACTTCTGCGGCAAGCTCCTCGGCCTGCCGATGGGGTGCGACGTCTGCTACACCAACCACGCCGAGGCCGACCAGGACGACATGGACACGCTGCTGACCTGCCTCGGCGCCGCCGGCGTCAGTTACATCATGGGCGTGCCCGGCGCCGACGACGTGATGCTCAACTATCAGTCCACCAGCCACCACGACGCCCAGTACCTCCGGCAGGTCCTCGGCAAGCGCCCGGCCCCGGAGTTCGAGGCGTGGCTCGAACAGATGCACGTCGCCCGCAACGGGCGGTTGCTGGACGTGGACACCGGCCACCGGCTCCTGCGGAGCGCCGAGGATCCCGCCCGCTGAGGCGGCGGCCGCGCGCGAGAACGCCGCGGCGCTCGGGGCCGCCGCGGCGTTCTCGTGTTCAGGCTAAGCATCGGCCGCGTGCGCTACGCCCGCGACTTCGCCCGACGGGCCTTCGGGGTGGACACGGCCTTGCGGTCGCGGCTGGCGTCCTCGATGCCCAACTCGCCGACGACCGGCATCAGCTTGTCGGTCAGATCGTTCGCCTTCGCCGACAAGCTCGGCGTCGCGGCGGCGGTGTCGAGCGACGGCACGTCGAGGATCCGCGCCAGCGTCGCCTTCAGCGTCGCGTCGTCGTCGTCGAACCCGCCGTGGGTCGTCGAGCGGGACGCGTCGGCCCGGCCGACCGGCTGCGCGTTCGGCGCGAGCACCCAGGTGCAGTTCGGCCGCTCGAAGAGCGCCCGGAGGCCGGCGTCGGCGCGGACGAACCGCTCCATCCCGAGGATCGGCTCACCGTCGCGCAGCAGCGGGACGCGCGCCTTGGCCTCGAACGCGTTCGAGACCAGGTACAACAGCGACTTCTTGTACACGCCCGCGCACGTGTCGTCGCGCTCCGCGCGGTCGGTCAGCGTGAACAGGGCGAACCGCCCGATCTCGCCCCCCTCGATCAGCGGTGCGTACGTCCCGTTGAACAACTCGACCGTGCACGCCGGCGCCCAGAGCGTGCAGCTCTCGATCGGCACGCCAAGCCGCGCGAGTTCGACCGCCAGATGGGCGTGGAAGATGCTGCCCGCGCTGTGCCCGGCCAGGTGGATCTCCGTCTTCGCCGGGGCCGCATGGTACATGTCGGCGATCAGTCCCGCCGCGAACCGTGCGCCGCCCGCCGGCGACTCGCTCGCCAGCCGCGCGTTCTCCTTCATCTCGTCCCACAGCGCCTTGCCACCGATCGTCCGCGCCAGCGGCTCGAGCGCGTCGTCGACCCGGTCCTGCATGAACTCCTTCACGCCGGCCAGGTCGGCGCCGAACCCGCGGCGGCGCATCGCGTCCTGCAGGATGTTCTTCAGCGTCGTCATCGCGTCGCTCTTCCACACGAACGACAGCGGGTACACCTCGTGCTTCAGCAGCCCGGCGCGGTACTGCGCCACCCGCTGCACCGCCGACGCCTCGTCCACCAGTCCGCCGTGCGCGTACAGCAGGATCCGCCGCGTGTCCCAGCCGGCGGTCAGCTTCGGGACGTCGGTCTCGACGATCTCGCGCACCTCGTCGGCGTTCGTCCCGTACGTGCCGGTGCCGCGGAGCGCGCCGTCGTTGCCGAGGCTGATCACGTGCGGGCGGATGTCGGAGAACGCGTACGCCTCGAACCCGGCCGCGGACGCCGCCCGCGACCGCGCCTGCCCCCGCGCCGTCGTCAGCGCGACCGGCGCCCCCAGCCGCGCGACCCACACGTCCGACCCGTTCGCCAGCCAGTCGTCATACGTGACCTGCACATACCCCTTCCGCCCGTAGTCGGCCCCCCACGAGTTCTGGATCCAGAACCCGCGGCGGTCGAACCCGACGATCGCGAACGCGTGCCCGCCCTCGATCGTGTCCGTCTGGTGGATCAGGCCGTCTGCGCCCGGCGTCATCCACCCGCTGTGGACCATCGCCGTCGCGTACAGGATCCCCACCTCGGCGATCGCGCTGTGCATGCAGACCAGGTCCTTGTGGTTCACCCGGTAGTACGCGCCCAGCGGCCGGGCGCCCGCGTCCTGCGCCCGCGGGTCGGTCAGGCTGCCCGCGTCGTCGACGACGTACGGCCACAGCTTGTCCGTGCAGACGCCGTGCTTGTGCCACCCCTTCATCGCGCCGCGCGCGCTCGACCCGTCGTAGTTCTCGCCCGGCCACTCGTCGTACCGCCGGGCCATCTCGTAGAACATCCGCGGGCTGACCGGCGCGACCTCCGCCCCGGTCGCGCGCTTCGCGCGGCACCGCAGCAGGTAGTTCGCGACCGCCGCGAGCCCGAACCCGGTGCACGCCCCCTCCCGCCCCTGGTCGAGGACCGGGTTGCGGCACTTCAGGTACGCCTCGAGCGGCCGCTCGCGCGGCACCTCGATTAGCGTCGCCTCGTACATCTTGTCGCGGAAGTCCGGCGTGTCCGGCCGCGCGTCCAAAAACCGCCCCTGCTGCGCCTTCCCCTGCCCGTTCCCCGATCGATGCCGCTTCGCCATGACCGACTCCTTCGTATGGCTCCCCACGCGCGACCGTGACGTGTTTCAGAGGCGGCGACGTCACCGCCCCCGACCACGCCCGACCGCTGCCGCGAGCTTGGCATTACCCGATGCGGCAAACAATCGCCCTGAAGCGGGCAGCAGTTTGGGCGGCGGAGCGGGCTCATCCGCGGATCGTGGTCCAATCTGTGTTACACCTTAGAACGTGATCGCGATATGCTTCGGTGCGCGTGCCGCCCCGGACTGATCAACCACGACCACCGGACCCTTGGCACCGCCTGCGCGACGTCACCCCCGCCCGGATCGCGCTCGGCCGCGCCGGCGGGTCGCTGCCCACGCGCGAACTCCTCGACTTCCAGCTCGCCCACGCCCTCGCCCGCGACGCCGTACACCAGCCGTTCGAGCCGCAGCGGCTCGAGCAGGAACTGGCGACCTTGGGCTTGCCCGTCCTCCACGCCGCCAGCGCCGCCACCGACCGCGCCACCTACCTCCTTCGCCCGGACCTCGGCCGCCGCTTGGCCGACGGAACGGCCCAATCGCTGGAGCAACGGCAAGCGCCCGACGGGTACGACGTCTCCATCGTCCTGTCCGACGGCCTGAGCGCACTGGCGGCCCACCGCCAGATCCCGCCCGTGCTCGGCCACCTCGTCCCGCGGTTGCGGGCCGCCGGGTTCCGACTCGCCCCGCTGACGATCGTGTCGCTGGCGCGCGTCGCCGTGCAGGACGAGGTCACCGACCGTTTCGGCGCCCGGCTTTCGGTCATCCTGCTCGGCGAGCGCCCCGGCCTCGGCTCCCCCGACTCGCTCAGCGCCTACCTCGCCTTCAACCCCCGCCCCGGCGTGACGACCGACGCCGACCGAAACTGCGTCTCCAACATCCGCCCCGAAGGCCTGCCACCCGCCGCGGCGAGCGAGCTGATCTTCTACCTCATCGACCAAGCCATCCGCCGCCGCATCAGCGGCGTCGAACTGAAGGACGACCGCGGCACACAGACGTTGGCGTGAGCTCTGAGGTTTCTTTAGACGCGAGCCGCGCTATAGGGTCATCCTGAGGGAGCCTTAGCGACCGAAGGATCTAGCCGCGAACAACGAGGCCACGTCGTTCGAAGGGAGATCCTTCGCAAGCCCAGATTGACGGATCGTGGCAAGCTCACGTCCCACCGCGTCATTCACCGCACGTTGATCGCGATGAGGTAAATCCCCACCAGCAGCGCCAGCATCGCCAGCACGAACAGCGTGATCTTCCACGCGCTGTACGGCCGCTCCCCCTGCACCTCGCCGCTCCGCGCGTTCACCAGGAACCGGAACGTCCGCTGGTGGAACCGGTACGCGCTGATCCAGACCGGCAGCAGCGTGTGCTTGAACGTGATGTCGAAGTACCGCGTGTCCACGTGGTCGATCCGCTGGTGGTCCCCGCCGATGTCCTGCCGGATCGTCTGGTGGATGTGCCCCGCCATGATCTGCTTCGCCGCCTCGAACCCGCTCGGCAGGTCCACCTGGTAGCTCTCGGCCACGAACCCGCTCAAGTACTCGTCCCGGTACGGCACGAGGTTCTGCAAGTCCCACGGCTCGAGCGAGTCCGCGATCTTCCGCGGCAGCGAGTGGCTGGCCAGCACCAGCACGTCGTCGAAGTGGTTGGCCACGTGCCCGCTGACGTACGACCACCGCGTCTTACGCACCCGCCGGGTGCGCGTGACCGTGTTCCCGTTCGCGTCCCGGTCGGTGTACGTCTCGGTGTCCCAATAGTCGTCCCCGCGCTGGCCGGTGTACGCCGACTGCGTGCCCGAGTCGTACGTCCAGGCCGGCACGTACACCCCGTCCATCCCCGACCGCTCGGCCGTCTTCGCCAGCCCGTTGGGCGCAAACCAGAGCGAATGCACCCACTGCCGGAACGCCCGCGCCGCCTGCTCCCGCGTGATAAAGAACGGCAGCACCGCCTTCGGCTTGATCAGCCGCCGCGACTCGGCCGTGTTGACGATTGCCGTCCCGCAGAACGGGCACTTGCTGGCCACCACGTTCGCGTCGAAGTGCGAGTCCGCCCCGCACGCGACGCACTTGACCGTCATCGTGTCCACGGTGTCCGCGCCTTCCGCCAGATGGTTCAGCGTGGCGAGGAAGTCCTCCTCCCGCACCGCCCCGGGCTCCCCCGCCTCGATCCGGTTCTCGCTCCCACAGTACGGGCACACCAGGCAGTCCGTCCCCGGCGCGAACACGAGATCCGCGCCGCAGTCCTTGCACGGAAACTGCCGCTTCGTCCGACTCGGTGGGGCGGGTGGCTGTGGCTGCTCCATAACGCGAGGGCGGGCGGTGGACGGGACACGTTCGGACGGCGCAACGCCGTCACCCTGAGCTTGCGAAGGATCCAGCCGCGAGCGGCACGGCCTATTGATTAGCCGGTAGACTCTTCGGTCGCCAACGCTCCCCTCAGGGTGACGATCGCATCCCTCTGGCAGACACGACTCTGTTCACGTCGGCAGCGGCGGCGGCACGCTCGCGAACAGCGACCCGAGCTCCCCGACCTCCCCCGCCTTCGCCCAGCTCGCCATACCCTGCTTCCATACCAGCGTCTCCCGCCTCAACTGCCCCCCCGACACCATCGACTGCAGCGTCGGCAGATCGAACGGCCCCGCCTGCTTCCCGTCCACCCCGACGAAGAACGACACCGGCTGCGGCAGCGGGGGCGGCGTCCCCAGCCCCGGCGACTGCACGCTCTGCCCCGCCGGCGCGTTCATCGCGTTCGTGATCTGCTGCCCCATCCCCAACCCGATCCCCAGACCCGCCGCGCTGGCGGCGATCCCGCCCGGGTTCTTCGCCAGGTCCGGGATCGAGTTCGCCGTCTGGAACTGCGTGTACGCCTGCAAATTCCCGATCACCCCCATGCTCGTCCGCTTGTCCATCGCCTGCTCGACCTCGGGCGGCAGGCTGATGTTCTCCACCATCAGCGACATCACCTGCAGCCCGTACGGCGCGAAGTCGTCCTGGATCCGGCTGGTCACGTACCGCCCCAGTTCGTCCTGGTTCCCGGCCAGGTCCAGCACCGGGATCTTCGACTCCCCCAGCACGTCCGCGAACCGCGCGACCATCATGTCGCGAAGTTGCCCGTTGATCTCCTCGACGCTGAAGCGGTGGTTCGTCCCCGTCACCTGCTTCACGAACGTCGCCGGGTCCGCCACCTTGATCGCGAACGTGCCGAACGCGCGCAGCCGCACCGGCCCGAACTCCGGGTCCCGCAACATGATCGGGTTCTTCGTCCCCCACTTGTGCCCCGAGAACACCCGGGTCGAGACGAAGTACGCCTCGGCCTTCCACGGGCTGTCGAACCCGTACTTCCACCCCGCGATCGTCGACAAAATCGGCAGGTTCCGCGTCTCGAGCGTGTACGTCCCCGGCTGGAACACGTCGCCGAGCTGCCCCTCCTTGACGAACGCGCACACCTGCGACTCGCGGACGATCAGCTTCGCCCCGTTCTTAATCTCGTTGTCGTGCCGCGGGAACCGCCAGACCATCGTGTCGTGGGTCTCGTCGACCCACTCGATGATGTCGATCAGCTCGGTCTTCAACTTGTCCCAGATGCCCATGTGCGTGCCTCCCGAAGTAGTTGCGCGCGGAAAAGGATAACACGCCCGCCCGCGCCGGTGGATAGAAGTTGGGGGAGTTTTTCGAATCGCGCCAATCGAGGGGGCACGTCTGATAACGGCGCGTGGGGAAAAATTCTCGCGCAGTGGCAAAGCGGTTTGCCCATCTTGACGAACTATTCCGTGTGTGCGGGCGGCGTCGCCCGTGCGGGATCAGACGGGGGTAGCCGTTGCCCGGCCGGGAAGTCGGGGACGTTCATTTCAGAAGGAGCGCGACATGCGCAGGAACAGCATCACGAAGTGGCTCGGGCTCGCGGCGATCGGCATCACGCTGACCGGTTGCGTCTCGCAGTCGGAGCACAAGAAGGTCAAGGCCGAGCGCGACCAGCTCAAGAGCGAGGTCGAGTCCGCCCGGGCCGAGGCCGAGGGCTACAAGGGCCAGCTGGGCGCCGTGACCGAGGCCGCCAACAGCAAGGACGAGCAGATCACCCAGCTGTCGAACGAGAACAGCGAGCTGACCAGCAAGCTCGACGAGATCAACCGCCAGTACGCCGAGGCGCTCGAGAAGGCCAACAACCCGCTGCCGGTCGCGCTCGCGAACGAGCTGACGGAGTTCGCGTCGAAGAACGCCGACGTCCTGAGCTTCGACGCCCAGAAGGGCCTCGTGAAGTTCAAGAGCGACGTCTCGTTTCCGGCCGGCAGCGTCGAGCTGACCCCCAAGGCCAAGGACGCGATCGAGAAGCTCGCGAAGATCCTGAACGACAAGGGCGTCTCGGACTATGAGCTGATGGTCGCCGGTCACACCGACTCGGTCGCGGTCAACCGCGCCGAGACGATCAAGGCCGGTCACAAGGACAACTGGTACCTGTCCGCCCACCGCGCGATCGCGGTCGGCAAGGCCCTCCAGAAGAACGCGGTCAGCTCGTACCGCCTGTCGATGGTCGGGTACGCCGACCAGCGCCCGCTCGCGAGCAACGCGACCAACGACGGCCGCGCCAAGAACCGCCGCGTCGAGCTCCTGATCCTCCCGAACAAGGCGACCGCCGCCTCCCCGGACATGCTCAAGACCGGCAAGGTCGGCACGGCCTCGAAGAAGCCGTCGTCCAAGAAGGAGACCGCCGGCAGCGACAGCGCCCCGGCGTTCAACAAGTAAGCCTTCGGTCGACCGAGTCGTACGGGTCGATTGAAAACCGAAAACCGCCCTGCCGAGTCGTTCAGGCAGGGCGGCTTTATTGTTGCGCGCGGACACCGGTTAACGGTCGCACCGACGACGCAGTTGCCGGTTCACCGCGGGGCTTGCGGGGGTGCCGCCGCCGCCGCCGCCGGATCGACCTTCATGAACCGCGCCCGCACCGCCGTGTCCTTGCTGCCCTTCTCGAACCACGCGACCACCTCGTACCCCGCCGTCGGCCGCGCGCCCTCCCGCTCCACGCCGTAATACAACGCCTGCGTGTACGGCGCGAGGCGCAACTCCGTCCGCCCCGTCACCCGCTCCCCGTCCCGCTGCTCCACCGTGACCGTCCGCCCGTCCGGCGACACCGCGACCACCCGCCCCTGCACGTCCGGCCGCTCCTCCCCCTCCCGCCGCATCAGCCGCACCCGCGCCGCCTGGTCCTTCGACCCCTCCTCCAGCCACACCACCGCCATCAACCCCGGCGCCAGCTTCGCCTCGTTCTCCCCCACCCCAAAAAACAGAACCTGCGTCCGATCGGTCACGATCACCTGCGCCGGCTCCGGCCGCGCGTCCCGCGCGGGCGGCTGCCCGTCCGCCGCCGGCCGCGGCAGCGCGTTCACCGTCAACGTCCGCCCGTCCGGCGAAATCGCCGTCACCCGCCCCTGCAGATCGGGCCGCCGTTCCGCGGCAGGAACTCTCTGACCACCCCCCGGTGCCGGCGCAGGCGGATTCTGGGCGAAACCGATCCCGGTGGCGGCGACGGTCAATCCGGCGAGGGCGAGTGTGACAATCACTCGTTGGGCTGTGGCGGGCATGGGCAATCTCCTAGTTTATGTGACGCGCGATATCGGACCTCGCGCGTCCCCATTGTAGACAGGCGCAGCAAGGTGACGGTTAGAAGCCACCGCCCCGCCCGTTTAGCGGTGTGCCCGCACGGCCGCGTCCCCGCCCCCCCCTCACCCCAGCGGCGGCAAATCGTTATCCCGAAAATCCCGCGGCGGCGGGTCCGGCGGAAACAGGTTCAACCCGGCCATGAACACCACCAGCGCCCCCAGGAACACCCAGAGCGCGTTCTCCCCCGTCACGCCCCCCGCCCGCCGAAGCTCGAACGCGATCAGCGCGACCCCCGCGAGGATCGCCAGCACCGACCAGAATCGCCGCAGGGAAGGCATCCCCCCAGTATACCGCTCGCGCCCCTCCCCCTCGCCCGGTACCCCGGCCTGCGACGAACTTAGTCGAGTCGAACTGCGGCGAGCACGGTCGAGCCCCAGAGGGCCGGGGTGAGCGCTCACGCCGCCCGCGACCAAACCGGTCAGCCCTCCCCCGGTCCACGTCTCATAGCCTTCGGAAGGGGGGTCTTGTCAAAGATTATCCGGACCCAACTCCCCCGATTTCTCCGTCACCCGGCGCGCAGGTGTGAAGGGTTGCGCGTCTTAACGCCTGCGCCGCGCCGGATCCTCGCCCGACCGGAAAAATCGCCCGACACGGGCGAGCCCTTATATGCGATGTCTAGGGGGTCAAACGCCCCCGGTGTGGGGGACAGCCGTGTGGTCCAGCCGTATGCCGGACCGGGTATCCATCTCAGAGGAGCGCCTCATGCGCAACGCCAAGCTTTGGTTGAGTGTCGCCGCGTTCGGGGTCAGCATCGGGCTGACCGGCTGCGTGTCCAAGGGCCAGTACAAGAAGGTCGAGGCCGAGCGTGACGCGCTCCGCGCCGAGGTCGAGATGGTTCGCTCGGAGGCCGCCACGCTCCAGGAGCAGCTCGGCGCCGTCACCGACGCGTCGAACGGCAAGGACGAGCAGATCACCCAGCTCTCCGGCCAGAACGGCGACCTCCAGGCCCAGCTCGACGAGATCAACCGCCAGTACGCCGAGGCCCTCGAGCGGGCGAACAACCCGCTCCCGCCCGCGCTCAGCGCCGAACTCGCCGAGTTCGCCTCGAAGAACTCGGAGTTCTGCGAGTTCGACCAGAAGCACGGCCTGGTCAAGTTCAAGAGCGACGTCTCGTTCGCGCCCGGCAGCGTCGAGCTGACGCCCCGCGCCAAGGAGGTCGTCGAGCGGCTCTCGAAGATCCTGAACGACGGCAACGTCAAGGGCTACGAGCTGATGATCGCCGGCCACACCGACACCGTCCCGGTCCAGAAGGCCGCGACCGTGAAGGCCGGGCACAAGGACAACTGGTACCTGTCGGCCCACCGCGCGATCAGCGTCGGCAAGTGCCTGCAGAAGTGCGAGGTGACCGCGAACCGCATGGCCATGGTCGGCTACGCGGACCAGCGCCCGCTCGCCAGCAACGCGACCGAGGACGGCCGCACGAAGAACCGCCGCGTCGAGCTGATCATCCTCCCGTCGAAGGCCAAGGAGGTCGCTGCCGACTGGATGCAGGCCCCGAAGCGTTATTCGAAGCAGGCGACGACCGGCAAGCCGGCCGCCACGAAGAGCGAGACCGCCCAGACCGACAGCGGGTCGCTCAACAAGTAACGCCGCGCAGGACGCGCGAGTCACACCCACCCCAAAAGCAGGGGAAATAGGGACGGGTACGGGTTGCCCCGCCGGCGGAGGTCCGGCGGGGCAGCCCCACGCCCGCGAACGCAACAGACTCCGAAGAACCAACCGCGCCGAACGAGACACCCCATGGCCGAGAACACGAACAAGGCGGCGACCCCCAGCACCGGTAGCAAGGACAACCGTCCGAACCCCTTCGCGTTCGGCGTCCGCCTCGACCGCGCCAAGCGCGAGCTCCACATCAGCGCCACCCGCGCGGTCGCCGGCGTCAGCGTCGCCTCGTTCTGCGGCCTCCTGATCGGCGTCGTCGCCCTCTCCCGCAACGCCACCGACACCGGCCCCCAATCCGCCCGCGCGTCGGCCACCGCGCGCCCGGTCTCGATCGTCCCCAGTGAGGACCAGCCCCCCAAGCCGGACGCCCCCAAGCGCGAGACGCCCAAGCTCACCGTCGCCCCGGTCGTGCCCACGGTAAAGGCCGTCGCGCCGACCGCTCCTCCGACCAAGACCACGGCGGCCGCCACCGCCAAGCCCGCGCCCGCCGCCACCGCCGTGCGCCTGGACAAGTCGGAAGACGTCTCCCCGACCGCCCCCCGCCCGACCCCCACCACCTCGGTCGCCCCGCCCGTGATCGCCGACCAGAACGAGCCCGCCGCCAAGGAGGAACGCGTCGGCCAGACCTACCTCGTCCTCGGCAGTTACCGGACCCTCCCCGAGGCCCAGGCCGCCCTCACCAAGTTCCGCGCCCACGGCGTCGACTGCACCGTCGAGCGCAGCCTCCCCGGCTACACGAAGCGCGGCTGGTACAGCGTCATGTCCGCCCGCGGCTTCAAGTCGACCCAGGACAAGGCCTACCAGCGCGAGCTCAAGACGCTCCAGGAAAAGGGCCTCGAACCCGCCAGCTACCGCTGGCGCGCGGCGAGCAAGGCGTAGTCCGATAACCGGCCCGCCCGGCATCCCAAAACCCGATTTGCCTCCCGGCTCGACATATTCGAGATCAGGGGTGGCGGGTACGCGAGCAAGTCGCCCGCGACCGCGAGCCAAGGAAGCCCAGAGGAGAGAGAGCCATGTCCGACCAGTTGAGCTACGACGACGTCCTGAACGACGCGACCGAGAACACCGCCACCGCCACCGCCCCCCTCCCCGGCCGCAAGGCCGGTGAGAGCTGCAAGCTCGTGCCCCCCGGCAGCCGTCCGGTCGGCCCCCGCAACGCCGGCGCCGGCGCCTGCGAGGCCATCCACGCCGACAAGCGCAACCTCCTGACCGCGCACGGCCGCACCACGCTGCGCGGCGCGTTCCTCGCCCAAGCCAACCTGACCCCGCTGACCGCCGCCGGCGCGGAGCAGGGCCACACGCTCAAGGTGTCCGACCTCGTCCTGACCGGCCTCCGCTTCCTGTCGCAGATGCCCCTGAAGCCCGGGTCGGTCCTCCAGCTCCGCACGACCGGCAACGACGACGCCAAGCTCTGCTCCGCCATCCGCGTCGTCTCCACCAAGGTCCGCCACGACGGCCAGTTCGACGTGACCGCCGAGTTCTATTGATCGAGGAACGCGCGGCCAGGCCGACGGGACAAACGAAGATTCGGAGACCCCGCGCCGGAGGCGCGGGGTTTCTTCGTTTCGCGGGCGCGGGGTCTAGTCGCGGTCTCGTTTTCGGTCACTCCCACTCGATCGTCGCCGGCGGCTTGCTGCTGATGTCGTACACGACCCGGTTCACGCCCCGCACCTCGTTGATGATGCGGTTGCTCATCGTCGCCAGCACGTCGAAGGGGATCCGCGCCCAGTCGGCGGTCATGAAGTCCTGGCTCTCGACCGCGCGGATCGCGACCACGCTCTCGTAGCTGCGGCTGTCGCCCATGACGCCGACCGTGCCGATCGGCAGCAGCACGGCGAACACCTGCGCCGTCTTGCGGTAAAGGTCCCGAGCGACGAGTTCCTCGAGCACGATTTCGTCGGCGTCGCGGAGCACGCGGAGGCGCTCGGGCGTCACGTCGCCGATCACGCGGACCGCCAACCCCGGGCCCGGGAACGGGTGCCGCCAGACGAGCGTCTCCGGCAGGCCCAGCGTCTCGCCGACCCGGCGCACCTCGTCCTTGAACAGTTCGCGCAGCGGCTCGACCAGTTCGAACCCCAGCTGCTCCGGCAGGCCGCCGACGTTGTGGTGCAGCTTGATGTTCGCCGCCGTGCCGGCGTACCCGTGCCCCGACTCGATCACGTCCGGGTACAGCGTCCCCTGCGCGAGGAACTGCGCCCCCTCGATCGACTCGGCCTCGCGCTTGAACGCCTCGATGAACTCCCGCCCGATGATCTTCCGCTTCTGCTGCGGGTCGGTCACCCCCTTCAGGTGGGTCAGGAACTGCTCGGTCGCGTCGTGCACGATCAGGTTGATCTTGAAGTGCTGGCGGAACGTCGCCTCGACCAGGTCCCGCTCGTTCTTGCGCAGCAGCCCGTTGTCGACGAAGATGCAGACGAGCTGGTCGCCGATCGCCTTGTGCAGCAGCGCCGCGGTGACCGACGAGTCGACGCCGCCGCTCAGGCCGCAGATGACCTTCCCCGTGCCGACCTGCTCGCGCACGCGGCGGACGGTCTGCTCGATGAAGTTCTCCATCGTCCAGTTGCCGTCGCACTTGCAGATCTCGTACAGGAAGTTCTGAAACACCTGGTCCCCGCGCGGCGTGTGCGTGACCTCCGGGTGGAACTGCACGCCGTAGAACGGGCGGGTCTTGTGCTTCGCCGCGGCGTACGGGCAGGTCGGCGTGGTCGCCAGCGGCACGAAGTCCGCCGGCAAATCGTGCACCTGGTCGCCGTGGCTCATCCAGACCGTCGTGTCCTGCGGGACCCCGTGCAGGAACGGGTCGTTCGACGGCTCGACGTGCAGCTTCGCCCGCCCGTACTCCCGCGCCTTCGCCGGCTTGACCTGCCCGCCGAGAATCTGCGCGCCCAGCTGCATCCCGTAGCAGATGCCGAAGACGGGGAGGCCCAGGTCGAAGATCCGGGGGTCGCAGCGGGGGGCGTTGGGCTCGTAGACGGAGGACGGCCCGCCGGACAGGATGATCCCCTTCGGGTTCAGCCTCTTGAGGTCCTCGAGCGAGATGTCCGGGCGGACCAGCTCCGAGTAAACCCCCTTCTCGCGAACCCGGCGGGCGATCAGCTGCGCATACTGCGACCCGAAATCCAGGATCGGGATGACTTCGTCGTGGTGCATCCGGTAGTGATAGCGGATGCGGCAGGGGGTGTAAAGGATCGCCCCGCTTACCGCGCCGCCGGCACGACCAGCTTGATCCACGTGCTGCGCGCCGTCGGCCCGCCCCAGATGCCGTCGCCGTCGAAATCGGGCACCGCCCGCGCGATCTCCTTGTCGCCCCGGTCCCACGGCTTGGCGATCGGCTGCGGCTTCTGGTCGCGAAGGTGGTCGCGGTCGGCGACGAACTTCGCCGCCTGCGCCAGGTCGTCGCACGCGCTCCAGTCGCCCGTGCGCGCCTGGCTCGACAGCACCGCCAGCCCGTCGATGTCCACCGCCGCCGCGGCGAAGTAGTACGCCCCGTTCCACCGCAACCGGTTGTTGACCACGTTGAACACCACCCAGTCCCCCGGCCGCAAATTCAGCGACACGTACTCCACCTGCGCGCCGAAGATCTCCGCCCTCAGCTTCCGGTTCTCCGCCGGCACGAGCTTCCCATTGTGATGAATATCGGCCACGAAGTCGTCGGCAACGATATGGATCCCCGTCGCGACTACCGGCATCAGCTCGCCCGGCACCACGGGCACGCTGGGCTTCGTCGCCGCCGCCGCCGCGACCGTCGGCTTGGTCGCCCCATCGGCGGCCTTCGTGGTCGCCGTGCGCCGCGCAGGATCATTCCCAAAGTCGAAGATGCCGCCACCGCCCGCCGCCCTCCCCCCCGCCAAGGCGGACGCCACGCAGCAGACGAGAACAACCGCACCACCCAAGCCCACGCGAAGCGACATCAACAACTCCCAGAGAGACCAAGGCCCGTAATCCTAACGCCAACTACCGACAGCGCGAGGGCGTGTAGCGTCCCGTTGCCCTACCCCAAGCCGCCACAACCTTCGACGCTCCAGCGGCACGCGGGTTGCAGCTGAGCTTGTAAGCATCTCGTAACGGAGGTTTCCCATGGCCCACATGAGTCACACTGTCGGACGTTTTGGCCACCCCGTCGGAACGTCGGCCCCCGACACTAGGCCGTGGATCATCTGGCTCGCCCGCGCCGGCTACGCCGCCAAGGGCGTCGTCTACTGCGTAGTCGGCCTGCTGGCCCTGCTCGCCGCATTCGGCAACGGCGGCGAGACTACCGGCTCCAAAGGCGCATTGCACAACTTGATGAACCGCCCGTTCGGCAAGGTGACCGTCTCGCTCCTCGCGGTCGGCCTCGCAGGCTACGCGCTCTGGTGCTTCGTCCAAGCCGCCCGCGACCCCGAGCACGACGGCAGCGACGGCAAGGGCATGGCCAAGCGCGCCTGGCGCTTCGCCAAGGGCCTGCTCCACCTGTCGCTGGTCGCCGCAGCGATCGGCATGGTCACCGGCCGCGGGTCGGGCGGCGGCGGTGACTCGAACATCGACAAGTGGACCGCCAAGCTGATGGCCATGCCCTGGGGCGTCTGGCTGGTCGGCATCGTCGCCGCCGGCGTCGCGATCTACGGCGCGCGTCAGCTCTGGCGCGCTTGGAAGGTCGACCTCGACAAGATGCTCGCGCTCGGCGACATGCCCCCCGAGGCCCGCCGCCCGGTCGTCAACGTCAGCCGGTTCGGCATCGGCGCGCGCGGCGTCGTGTTCGTCATCATGGGCTTCGGCCTCGGCCTTGCCGCCTACCACACCGACCCCAGCGAGGCCAAGGGCGTCGGCGAGTCTCTCCGGTGGCTGACGACCCAGCCCTACGGCCCCTGGCTGCTCGCAATCGTCGCCGCCGGCCTGATGGCCTACGGCTTCTACGAGTTCGTCCGCGCCGGCTACCGCGTGATCCGCCCGGAGAAGTGACTCGACACAGGCCGCGCGCGCGGTGCCTCCCGCTTCCGGCTGGGGGCGGACATTCTTGTCTGCCCTTCAACAAGCTTCCAAGCGGCGAGGCGCCTCCCCCGCCCCAACGTTTAGCCGGCCCGCTTGCGGGCCGCGTCCAGCGGCCCCGACACCCGCCGCCGGCGCCGCGGCCCTATAACTCCGACACCCGCGCCGCGTACCGCTCGTTCAGCTTCCCCAGCCGCACGTAAAGGATCGTCAGAACGACCGGATACAACAACCCGAACCCCGACGCCGCCTGCGCCATCCGGTAGACCGACGTCGTCCCCGTCAGCGCCAGCATCCACTCCCGCTCGGGCGCGCTGAGGGTCATCGCCGCCTCGAACCGCTGCGCCGCCAGCAGCAGCGCGACCATTAGTACGACCTGCGCCGCCACGTACACCGCGTGCAGCCGGATCCCCCACGCCCGCGACCGCGCCGTCACCGCCGCCGTCACAACGAGGAACGCCGCCACCGCCAGCGCGCTGATCACCACCCCGCGCACCGCCAGGTAATAGTGCCGCGCAACCGGCGTCGGCGGCACGTGGTGGATCGTGTCCCACGTCCCCGTCCGCGTGCCAAACGTCGCCGCCCGCCACGCTTGGTCGTTCGTCTCGAACAGCACCGCCACCGGCGCCGGCATCGACGCCAGCGCGAACGCCAGACTCGCGACCGCCAGCCCCACGTACCCGCGCACCGTCCGCGTACCAGGCTCTTTGTAAGCAACAGCATTCATCAAGACCCGATTCTAGCGCCCGCACACCGGCTTTCCCACCTCCGCACCGCACCGCCCCCACGCGCGCCCGCGAACCCGGCGCGCCGCTTGCTCGATCCGTCCCGTGACGACTGACGCCTCCGAAGCGACCCACGCCGTGCTACGTAAGCCCGGCAACTGGCTCGAGTGGGCCGCCCGCTGGGGCTACGCCGCCCGTGGCGTGATCTACCTCCTGGTCGGCGCCGCCGCCGCGCTCGCCGCGATCGGCGCCGCCGACGAGCCGACCGGCATCGGAGGCTCCCTCCGCCGCACGCTCCGCCACCCCGCCGGCCAGGTCATCGTCCTCATCGTCGTCCTCGGCCTCGCCGCCCACGCGACTTGGGCCCTCGTCCAGGCCGCGGTCGACCCCGAGGAACGCGCCCGCGCCCGCCGCCAACCCCAGACCGACCACCCGCCCGGCCGCGCCGGCTACCGCGTCGCCCGCGGGATCGAGGGCCTCGTCCACGTCGCGATGCTCGTCGGCGGCCTCGCGCTGATCACCGGCTGGGAGGGCGACCCGACCTCCGCCGATGCCGTCCACCGCTCCCGCGCCGACCGCTGGGCCGCCTGGGCCATGGCGTTCACCGGCGGCCGCCTCGCCGTCGGGCTTACCGGCGTCGGCGTCGTCGCGTTCGGCGTCTGGGAGATCGTCCGCGCCGCCCGCGTCGGCCTCGACGCGATGCTCTCGCTCCGCACGATCGACGCCGAGCCCCGCCGCCTGGTCGTCAACGTCAGCCGCTTCGGCATCGCCGCCCGCGGCGCCGTGTTCGCCCTCGCCGGCGGCTGGCTCGCCTGGGCCGCCTGGCAGGCCAACGCTCGCGACGCCAAGGACCTCGGCGACACGCTCCGCGACCTCCACCACCGCCCGCTCGGCTCCTGGCTCCTCGCCGCCGCCGCCGCCGGCCTCCTCGCCTACGCCGTCTACGAGTTCCTACGCGCCGGCTACCGCCGCATCGGACCCAGGCAGGACGCAAGTCGCGCCACGAAGTTGTGACCGCACGCCCACGCCCGGGCAGAGCGCCGAGAGCGGTAGCGGTCAACGAGCCGCCTCGGAGCCCACCGCCGTCGCGCGCAATCCTCTCGCCCTACCTCCCCAACTCGTGCACGAACGCTCGCGCCGGCACCGGCTCCTCCGCCACCGCCCCCGGCGGCTGCCACAGCAGGCGGCACTTCGCCAACCCCCCGCCGTCCGAGAACTCCACCTTGATCGGGTGCATCCCCTCCGCCAACTGCACCGTCGCGTTGACCCCCTTCCGCTTGTTCTGCCCGTCCGGCTGGTCCAGCACGAGCTGGCCGTCGATCCACACGCGGCCCGCCTGGTTCACGTGGAAAACGAACGTGTACTTCCCCGCCGCCGGCGCGCGCAGGAACCCCGTCCACCGGATCGAGAAGTCATCCCTCGGCAGCCCCGTCCCCGCCGCCCCCTCCCACTCGAAATCGAGCTGCGCGTCCACCTGCTTCGCCAGCGGCTTGGCGAACTGCTGCCCCCCGAACACCTCGGCCGCCAACCCCGGCCCCAGGTGCATCTCGCGCAGCCGCGCCAGGTCCAGATCCTCCATCCGCCGCTCGGCCGTCGTCTTCGGGAAGCCCGAAAGCTTGGCCGCGCACCGTGCGTACCAGTACGCCGCCCGCCCCCGGCACGCCAGCCGCGCCCGCTGCACGTGACGGTTCCCCAACTCCCACCACTGCTCGGCCACCTCGTACTGCACCGCCGGCCCGGCCGACGCCGCCGCCTGGTCCCGCTCCGCCAGCAGCTTCAGCTCCCGATCCGACCCCTCCGCCAGCAGCGGCAGCCCCTGCTCCCAATCGTTCTTCACCAGGCACTTGAACCGCCCCACCGCCGCCTTCGCGTCGGCGTCGTCGGGTTTCACGGCCAGCGTCTCGATCGCCGCCTTCGCCTGCCGGTGCTCCGTCGCCGCCCAGTTCACTTCCCGCACCTTCTCCTGCGCCGCCGTCAGCAGCACGACCCGCTGCAGCTTCGCCGCCGCCGCCTCACCGACCGCCGCCAGCCGCCCCGCCAGTTCGTACTCGTCCCGCGCCACCGCCTGGTCCGCCGCCGCCAGCGCCGCCCGCGCCAGCGCCTCCTGGCTCTGCGGCGTCAGCGCGATCCGCGCCACCCCCGACAGCGCCGCCACCGTCATCTCGCCCGGCGTCACCCCGAACTGCGCCGCCAGCAGATCGATCGCCCGGCACGCCGTCGCCGCGTCCGCCCCTTTCGCCGCCAGGTCCCGCGCCTCGCACAGCAGCGCGTACCGCGTCGGCTTGTCCTCCTTCGTCTCCACCGCCTCCTTCAACAGCCGCTGCGCCAGCGCCGCCCGCGCCGCCACCGACGTCGCCCCCGCGTACTCCCGCTCGAACGTCTGCCGGATCAACTTCATCGACCGCGCCACCGCCCCCTCGTCCGGCGCCCCGAACGGCGGCGTGTCCGCCACCCCCGCCTTCTCCACCGCCCACACCGGCATCGCCATCGCCGCCGCAGAAAACAGCACCACCCAAAACCCCATCCCACGGCCACCCATACCAAACTCCCGCATCCAATGACGTGCGACCCCGTCTTCGTCCCGACGCACTATATGAACCGACCTACACCCCTACAACCGAAAACTGCGCCAGCGTAAGATGCCTTCAACTACGCCTTCTCCCCCTCCGTGTCCTCCGTGACTCCGTGGTGGAACGCTTCTCACGAGACGCCAATCGCTATGATCGCCAGACCATGAAGCTCCTCGTCGTCGAAGACTCCCCCCGCATGGCCGCCACGCTCCGCAAGGGGCTCGGCGAGGAGGGCTACGTCGTCGACGTCGCCGCCGACGGCCCGACCGGCCTCGCGCTGGCGCGCGGCGGCGAGTACGACGCCCTCCTGCTCGACGTCAACCTGCCCGGCCTCGACGGCCTCGCGCTGCTCCGCGAACTCCGCAAGACCCGCTCCGACGTCCCCGTAATCCTCGTCACCGCGCGCGACGCCGTCGAAGACCGTGTCGCCGGCCTCGACGCCGGCGCCGACGACTACATCGCCAAGCCGTTCTCGTTCGCCGAGCTCCTCGCCCGCCTCCGCGCGGTCTGCCGCCGCCCCGGCGCCCGCTCCGACCCCGTCCTGACCACCGCCGACGTCGCCCTCGACCCCGCCGCCGGCCGCGCGCGCCGCGGCGACCGCCCGCTCGACCTCTCCGCCCGCGAGTTCGCGCTGCTGCACGCGTTCATGCGCCAGCCCGGCCGCGTCCTCGGCCGCGCCGCCCTCTACGAGGCCGTCTGGGGCAGCGAGTACGACGGCCTCTCCAACGTCCTCGACGTCTACGTCAACTACCTCCGCGGCAAGCTCGAGGCCGCCGGCGAGCCCCGCGTCATCCACACCGTCCGCGGCCGCGGGTACCAGTTCGGCCCCGACCCCGCCGCCAACCCCGACTGAACCAGGCAAGCGTGCGAGCGCCCGCGCCCGCGACCCGGCCCACCCGCCATGTCCCTGTCCACCCGCATCACCCTCGCCGTCACGCTGCTGCTCGCCGTCTGCGGCGCGGTCGCCGGCGCGGCGTTCCACCGCGCGCTCCGCCGCAGCGCCGAGGCCGAGCTCCGCGGCCGCGTCGACGCCCGCCTCGTCTGGCTCCGCGCCGCGCTCGACGTCGACCTCGACGACGCCGAGCTCGGCCTCGCCGCCCGCGACGAGCCCCCGCGCGCCGCCGAGCAGTGGCAGGTCGCGACCGCCGACGGCCGCGTCCTCTGGAGCACGACCCACGCCGCCGCCGCCGCCAGCGCAACGCTCTCGCGCGCCGAGCCGCTGTCGTTCGGTCCGCCGACCGCCCCGCCCGTCCCCGGCGCGCGTCTCGTGCTCGAACGCCCCGGCGGCGACGGCGGCTCGAACGCCCGCCCCGCCTGGGCCGCCGTCGCGCCCGATCAGCTCCCGCCCCCGGCGCTCGCCGCCGCCCGCGCCGCCGTCCCCGGGTTTGCCGCCCGCCACGCCTGGCGCCGCACCCGCGTCAAGAAGAAGGACGTCGACGCGCCGCCCGTCTACGACCTCCGCGGCGTCGCCGCCGACGGCAGGCCGTTCGAGGTCCGCGTCGACGCCGCCGGCGCCGTGCAACGCGCCCGCGCGCTCGACCCCGCCAACCACTTCCCCGGCTACCGCGTCCCGCCCGCGCCCGCCACCGCCGACGCCCCCGAGCCGCGCCTCGACCTCGTCCTGACCGCCGCCACCTCGACCGCCGCCACCGACGCCGACCTCGCCGCCGCCGCCCGCCTGCTCTGGACGCTCGGCCCGCTCGCGCTCGCCGCGACCGCCGCCGCCCTCGCGCTGGCGATCCGCTGGCAGCTCCGCCCGCTCGCCCGCCTCGCCCGCCAGGCCGCCTCGATCGGCCCCGACGACACCGCCCGCCGGGTCGACCCGGTCGGCGCCGCCGCCGAGCCGGCGCGGGTGCGCGACGCGATCAACGCGATGCTCGACCGCCTCGGCGCCGCGCTCGACCGCGAACGCCGCTTCGCCGCCACCGCCGCCCACGAGCTCCGCACCCCGCTCGCCCAGATGCGGATGACGCTCGACGTCACGCTGAACCGCCCGCGCGCCGCCGACGAGTACCGCGCCGCCCTCCACGACGTCTCCGCCGACGTCGAGCGCCTCCAGCGGCTCGTCCTCGCACTGCTCCAACTCACCCGCAGCGCCGACCCCGCCCGCGCCGCCGCCCGACCCGTCCCGCTCGTCCCCCTCCTCCGCAAGGCCGCCGACGGCACGCCCGCCACCGGCATCCCCACCGCCGGCGCCGACGACGACGACGCCGCCGCTCCCTCCCAACTATGGGTCCACGCCGACCCCGACCTGCTCACTGCCGCCCTCCGCAACGTCTTCGACAACGCCGCCCGCTACGCCCCCGGCGAGCCGCCCACCGTCCGTATCGACACCACCGACCCCGCCGCCGTCCGCGTGACGATCGCCGACCGCGGCCCCGGCGTCCCCGACGCCGACAGCGAGCGCATCTTCGACCCCCTGACCCGCCTCGACCCCGCCCGCACCGTCTCCGACGCCACCCCCGACGGCTTCGGCCTCGGCCTCGCCGTCGCCCGCACCGCCGCCCGCGCGTTCGGCGGCGACCTGACCTGCCACCCCCGCCCCGACCACCTCCCCGGCGCCGCCTTCACCTTCACCCTCCGCCCCGCCCCCCCGGGGAACGTATCCAGCGAGTAACCCGCTTCCTCCCTCTCCCAAGGGCGCGGGTTGCCCCAGTTCGCCACCACGCATATCGCCCGTGGGAGAGGGCAGGGGTGAGGGTCTTCGTCGCGACCCGATACGCCCATCCATTAGAGCCATCTAACCCCGATCTAACCCCCGTCTAAGGTCACCCTGCTCCAATCCCCACCGTCAACTAACCCACAAGGAGCAGACCATGCCGTCATTCATTGCCCGCCGACTCGCCGCCGCCACGGTCCTGATGTTCGTGCTGCCGCCCGGCACCGCCTGTGCCGACCGCGCCGCCCGCACGCCGGCCGCCGCCGAGGCGGCGCCCGCACAGGCCCCACCCGCCGTCCTGGAAGCCGCGAAGCGCGCCGTCACCGGCCTCGAGGTCACCAGGTCCAACCGCCTTGACCGCAAGAACACCGCCGTCTACAAGCTCGCCGGCACCGCCAACGGCAAGCCCTACAACCTGATGGTCGACGCCTCCGGTCAGGTCCTCCGCGTCAAGCAGGCGAAGGACAAGAAGGCCGACAAGGACGCCGAGAGCGACGCCCCCAACCCCGCCAGCCCCGCCACCCACGTCGGCGCGATCGCCCACGCGCCGATCCGCGAGAGCTCCGGCGTCGTCGCCAGCCGCCGCCACGCCGGCGTCCTCTGGACCCACAACGACAAGGGCAACGCCCCCGCGCTTTACGCGATCGACCGCACCGGCCGCCTGCTCGCCGAGTTCCCCGTCGCCGCCTCCGCCGACGATTGGGAGGACGTCGCCACCGACGACGCCGGCAACCTCTACGTCGGCAACATCGGCAACAACGGCGCGAAGCGCGCCACTCTTGAGGTCCACCGCCTCCGCGAGCCCAACCCGGCCGACTTCAAGTCCAACTCCGCCCAGCCCGCCGCCCCGCTCCAGGTCGACCGCACCTGGCGCCTCCGCTTCCCCGCCCAGCCGTTCGACTGCGAGTCGCTCGTCGTCCGCGGCGACCACGCCTACGTCGTCTCAAAGAAGTTCGACAACACCCCCGCCGAGATCTACCGCTTCCCCATCGCCGTCGCCGCCGCCGGTGACGTCACGCTCGAAAAGGTCGCCACCCTCCCGACCGTCACCACCCCGGTGACCGCCGCCGACTGGTCCCGCGACGGCCGTCGCCTCGCCCTCCTCAGCCGCGCGGGCGTCCACCTGTTCGACGTCGGCGGCGACCTCGCCCGCGCCGCGAATGTCACGCCGACCCTGATCCCCGTCCCCCGCGGCAAACTCGAAGGCCTCTGCTTCACGGCCGACGGCCTGCTGCTCACCTCTGAAGGCCGGCAGATCTACGCCCTGCCCCCGCAGTGACGCGCAAATCCGGCGCTTCGCTAGCCGCCCGCCCGCTACCCCCGCTTCCCCCCGCCTATCTTCACGCCAAAACCGACCCCGCGCGCGGGTCTGGGCACCCGCCCAGACCCGCCGCCGCGCGCGACAGGTTAACACCCAAGTCCGGCCGCCCCCGCGACCGAAAATGTGTGCAACGATCGCCTCGATCTGTTATCGTCGGCCCCCCGGAGTGGGAGGGGTGCCGTTCTCCCTTCTCGTAGGCAAGGAAGTCCTCAAATGTCCCCTTCAGCGACCATCGCCACCGTCGTCGTCGCGCTGGTGTTCGTCGCGTGGCTGTTCCAGAGCGACGCAAAAGATCCCGGGTACGAGGCCTGGCTCCGGAAGCAGCAGGAGGCCGGCAAGATCGACCCGACCCAGAAGCCCGCAGCCATGGGCATCGCCGTGACCGACGCGGGCATCACCAAGGACGCTAGCACGCCGGTCGGCGGGGGCGGCCGCCGCGTCGACAACGTCGCCGGCTTCGCCCCCTCCGCAGAGGACACCGGCTTCGCCCTTACCGCCGCCGACGCCGCCAAGGCCAGCCTGACCATCGACCCGGTCACGCTCCTCCCCGTCGGTCACCAGCACCGCACCCCCGCCACCCGCCCCGCCGAGCCCCCCAAGCCCGGCTTCGGCAAGGGCGTGAAGCTCAACGGCACGTTCGTCGGCGTGAACTACGTCGGCGACGTCCCCACCCAGTCCGCCGATGCCCCCTCCGTCACGTTCCGCCACGACGGCACGTTTGCCACGCAGAACATGGCCGCCGCCGACGTCGACATGGAGCCCGGGGGCACCCCCGTCGCGTCCCTCGACCGCGGTTCGGGTCGGTACAAGCTCTTCGCGAACTCGCTCGAACTGGTCTACACCGACGGCCTGACGCGAAAGAAGGGCCCCAACCGCGCCTACACCGTCTACCCGGTGGAAGGCCCCGACACCGCCCCGACCGCGATCACCATCCAGGGCAAAGTCTTCAAGCTCGACCCCACCCGGTAACGCGCTTCATCTCGCCCGCGCGATGCCCGCGATCACGACGAACAACGGGACGGCCATCCACTACAGGGATTCGTGGACGGGTCAGCTCGTGGTTTTGAGCCGCCGGTAACCGCTGACGGCCGACGCGTTTGCGGACCCGATGTTGTTCCCGGCCGAGCGCGGGTTCCGGTACGTTACGCACGCCCTGCGGGGGCCACGGGCGGTCGGGACAGCCGTGGGGCTGCGTTGGGTTTGATTCGCCTCCGCGGTGAACCGTCCCGTCTCTTGAAACGAAGAGGCCCCGGAGAAGTCTCCGGGGCCTCGTTCGGTTGTTCGCTAGTGCGAAGCAGCGTGGGACGGCTTAGTAGCGGCCGCCACCACCCCCGCCGCGGCCACCGCGGCCACCGCCGCCGCCACCGTAGCCGCCGCCCCCGCCGCCGTAGCCACCGCCACCGCTGCGGCCACCGCCGCCACCACCGTAGCCGCCACCACCGCCGCCACGCGGGCGGTCTTCCTTGGGCTTGGCTTCGTTGACAGTGAGCGACCGGCCTTCATGATCCTGGCCGTTGAGCGCGGCGATCGCGGCCTGCGCCTCGTCATCGGAACCCATCTCGACGAACCCGAACCCCTTGCTCCGGCCGGTGTCCCGGTCCTGGATAACCTGGGCGCTCTGGACGGTGCCGTACTGCGACAGCAGCTGCTCCAGGTCCGAGTCCGTGACGTTGTAGCTGAGGTTCCCGACGTACAATTTCCTGCCCATGGAGATGCTCCTATAGCGTCTTGGGCCTAGTAGACCGCCTTTTACTTTCCGGTCTATTGATGAAAGGGGCCAACGTTCTGGCCCAAAAGGTAGGAGAGTGAGGAGGCAGGACGGACATGAAACAGATTCACGAACCGAGCGTCTCGATCGCAGACCGACCGACGGTAAATTACTGTCTAGCCGATCAAATGTCCACACGAATTTGACGGGAAAGGCGGATTTTCGTGCGGGGGCGTGACCCGGGGTCACCGGATGACCGTCCCATGCCGGGAGGCTGCGGACGGCTTTTTGGTTCCGGGGTGCGTCTCTACAATCGGCGGGCAATGGCACAACCCGACGGCCCATGGACGGTCCGCAAGACGCTGGAATGGACGACCAGCTTTTTCACGCGAAAGAACGTGGACGCGCCGCGGCTGTCGGCGGAGTTGTTGCTGGCGCACGTGCTGGGGATCCCGCGGATCAAGATCTACACGGACTACGACCGCCCGCTGACCGACGACGACCGGGCGCGGCTCCGGGCGCTGGTGACGCGCGCGGGGGAGCAGGAGCCGATCGCGTACCTGACGGGGCGCGCGCACTTCTTCAATCTAGAGTTCGACGTCACGCGGGACGTGCTGATCCCGCGGCCGGACACGGAGACGCTGGTCGAGAACGTGATACAGGCGGTCCGGCGGCAACTCGTGCTGGACGCGCCGCGCGTGCTCGACTTGTGCACGGGCAGCGGGTGCATCGCGGCGGCAATCGCGCACAGCCTGAAGAACGCGAACGTGGTCGCGACCGAGCTGAGTCCGGCGGCGGCGGCGGTCGCGCGGAAGAACCTGGAGCGGCTGGGGTTGGCAGGGCGGGTGAGCGTGGAGGAGGGCGACTTGTTCGAGCCGGTCGCGCGGTTGGTGGACCCGCAGCCGTTCGACTTGATCTTGTCGAACCCGCCGTACATCCCGTCGGCGAACATCGCCGCGCTGGACCGGAGCGTGCGGGATTACGAGCCGCGGCAGGCGCTGGACGGCGGGGCGGACGGGCTGGCGTTTCACCGGCGGATCTTCAACGAGGCGCCGGACCGGTTGACGCCGAACGGGCGGGTGTTTGTCGAAATCCAATTCGACCAGGGGCCGGCGGTGCTGGAGCTTGCGGGGGAGTCGGGGCGCTGGGACGAGCCACGGATCCTGAAGGACCACGCGGGCCACGACCGCGTGGTGACGGCGAAGCGGAAGTAATGCCGTGAACGGCGCCGCCGACTCGGTGGCCCACCGCTTCAACGGTCGGTGCCGGGCCTGCCGGGACTACGGCTGCGTCGCGGGCCCGGTCGACGTGCGGGACGGGAGTTCCCATCGCTTGAGCGGGTTGACTTTTCTCTGCTGTCGCTCGGTCAGCGTCGCCTTGATCAGGGCGACCCGCTGTTGCATGACTTGCTGGTCGCCCCAGCGGCGCTTCTGGGCGTATTCGCGGAGCCCGGCGACGAGTTCGTGGCCGGCGGTGGCCTTCGACGCGTCGGCGGCGCGCTCCCAGGCGCGAAACGCATCAACGAAGCGCTTGCGGTCGACTTCGGGCCAGCGGGCGGCGGGCGGCTGGGCGAGGGCTTCGAGCTTCTGCTTCTGCTCGGGGGTGACGCCGAGGTCGCGGGCGGCGTCGTCATCGCCGAGGACGCGGCGGACCGCGGCGCTCAGGTAGCCGTGCTCCCACTCGAGCTCCTCGACGGTGAAGTAACCAAACGTGTAGCCGGGCTCGGCCTTGTCGCGGGCGACGACGCGGAGGTAGGCGTCGCCGGCCTTGACCAATGCGTCGCCGGCGCCGCGGGGGTGGATGCCGTCGGGGAGTTCGGCCTCGGCCGCCGTCTGAATGACCGCTTGTCTCATCTTGTCGCCTCCGTCGGATGCGTCGGGGCCGCCCGCGACACGCGGGTTCTCGGGCAGGGGGGTCAGGGTGCGGATCGCGTTGGAAGGATTCGCGGGCCGATAAACGTACCGCCAGATCAGGCCCCCGCCGATAGCCGCGAACGCCGCGAGCAGCGCGATCGCGACGCCGAGGGGAATCGGCTTGTCTGGCGCCGCCATCGTGGTCGGTTCAGCGCTCGCGGCGACGTCGCGGGGGTCGTCCATCAAATCACATCACGCGCCCGCCCCCGCGCGAGTTTCGCGCGGTTGCTCGACAATTTCCGCGTTAGCCGTTCTTGAAAACATTTGGCGACGCTTCCAGAATGCGGTCGAACGCCTCGGACAGGGCACTGCATCGACCCTGTGCCCGATAACGCGGGACGGCATTCCGTCTTGCGGCGTCGAGTGATCGTCGACCGACGGATCGGTCGATAGACCCAATGTGGGCAGTGCAGGTCGGCGGGTGCTCGCCGTACGCGAGACCACCCCCGCCCAACCTGCCAAGCAGGCCGCCAGACCTGCCCCACACTTCGGGCCGACCCCGGCCAAGGAAGGGCCAAAAATGGACAGCTTTCTCATCCGCGGCGGTACCCGTCTCAAGGGTACGATCGAAATCTCCGGCAGCAAAAACTCCTCCCTCCCGATCCTGGCCGCCTGCTTGATGGCGGAAGGCAAGACCGTCCTGCACGGCGTCCCGCGGCTCTCCGACATCGACTCGATGAGCAAGCTCATCGGTGAGCTCGGGTGTCATATCTACCGGCACGAGTCGACGTCCGGCGGGATCGGTGGCGGCCCGGCCCTCAACGGCCCGCTCGACATCGAAGTCACCGACAAGAACGTCTACCACGCCCGCTACGACCTCGTGAAGACGATGCGGGCGTCGATCTGCGTGCTCGGGCCGCTCATCGCCGCCCGCGGTCGCGCCCAAGTCGCAATCCCCGGCGGGTGCGCGATCGGCGACCGGCCGGTCGATCTCCACATCCGCGGTTTGCAAAAGCTCGGCGCGGAGTTCCGCACCGAGGGCGGTGACATGGTCGGCGAGGTGCCGAAGGGCCGCCGCCTGAAGGGGTGCAACCTGTACCTCGGCGGCGCGCAGGGGCCGACGGTGCTGGGCACGATCAACGTGATGTGCGCGGCCGTGCTGGCCGAGGGCGACACGACCCTGGTCGGCGCCGCCTGCGAGCCGGAAGTCGTCGATTGTGCGAACCTGCTGAAGAAGATGGGCGCGAAGATCACCGGCGAGGGGACGCCGGAGATCAAGATCGAGGGCGTCGACAAGCTGGTCGGGTGCGAGCACCGCGTGATCCCCGACCGCATCGAGCTCGGCACGTTCATCATCGCCGCCGCGATCACCAACGGCGAGCTGACCCTCAAGCACTGCAACCTCGACCACCTGATCGCGGTCGTCGACCGCCTCGACGAGGTCGGCGTGAAGATCAGCCGCGAGAACGGCACCTGCTACGTCAGCAGCACCCGCCGCCTGAACCCCGCCGAGATGACGACCCAGCCGTTCCCCGGCTTCCCGACCGACCTTCAGGCCCAGCTCATGGCGCTGCTCGCGCTGGGCGACGGGATGTCGGTGATCACCGAGCGGATCTTCCCGGACCGATTCCTGCACGTCGGCGAGCTCAACCGCATGGGCGCCCGCATCCGCAAGGAAGGCCCGACGGCAATCATCCAGGGCGTTCGCGAGTTGCAGGGCGCGAACGTGATGGCCAGCGACCTCCGCGCGTCCGCCGCGCTGGTGCTCGCCGGCATGGTCGCCCGCGGGACGACGAAGATCGACCGGGTGTATCACATCGACCGCGGGTACGAGAAAATCGAACAGAAGCTCCGGGCCGTCGGCGCGGACATCGAGCGCGTCGACGACAAGTCGTCCTGAACCAACACCGGCCCCTTCGCGGGGCCGGGCCAACCGCCTGCTACGTTCTCCCCTCCAAGGGGCACGACACCCACCGTGCCCCTTTTTCCATGCGCGCGGCGGGCGGCGGATCGGATCAGGAAAAAGCGGACGGAGCCCGACGCGCGAACAGCGCGTCGGGCTCCGCAAGTCTCAGGTTGAATGTCCTGTTCGCGCGGTAAGCCGCGCGAGGGCATCGTTACACGCGGGGGCGGCGGACGACGCCGGCCAGCAGCGAGACGATGAACAGGACGAGGAACACCCAGAACAAGATCGTCGCGATGCTCGCCGCGCCGGACGCGACGCCACCGAATCCAAAGACCGCGGCGATAATCGCGATGATGAAGAAGACAGCAGCCCAGTACAGCATATAGCCTCCCAAGTCACGGTAAGACAACTCACGCAGGCCGTGCTCCCTCACGGGGGCAACTGGCGGTCATGCGTTCGGGAGGGGGTAACGCAACGACCGTGCCGACCGACGAAACTCGGCGATTTCCTCAGCATTTCAAAGCGGGCCGGACGTTTTGTCCGGTCCGGGCTGGCAGGGGGTGCTGGCTCGGCCAGTCTTGACGCATCGGCCTCAGGGGATCAGGACGATCTTGCCCCGGGAATCGCCTTCGAGGATCTCGCGGTGAGCCCGGACGACGTCGGTCAGGGGGAGTTCCGTGTCCACTATAGGTCGTAAGGTGCGCGCCTCCAGGGAAGCCCCGACCGCGGCGTGGATCGCGCGCATCTCGGGATCGGTCACGTTGGCGATCGTCATCCCGCGGATGTCGGCGTCTCGCATCATCGTCTGGCGGGGGTCGATCTCGATCCGGCCGCGGTTGCCGACGACGACGACCCGGCCGAACTTGGCCAGCACGGTCAGGTCCTTATCCAAGTTCACGTTGGCGAGCATCTCGAAGATGGCGTCGACGCCGCGGCCGTTGGTCAGGGTCATCAGCTCGTCGAGGTAGGTGGGGGCCGAGTGGTCGAGGACGTGGTGGGCGCCCTCGCGGGTGACGAGGTCGCGGCCGTGGGCGGAGCCGCCGGTGCCGATCACGGTGCAGCCGTGGGCGCGGGCGAGCTGGACGCAGAACAGTCCGACGCCGCCGGTCGCGCCGTGGATCAGGATCGTCTCGCCGGGTCGGACGCGGGCGCGGTCGAAGAGGGCGCGGTAGGCGGTCGTCGCGGGGACGCCGAGCGCGGCACCCTGGGCGAAGGTGAGGGCGGTGGGGAGGCGGAAGATCTTGCCGGCGTCGCAGAGGGACTTCTCGGCGTACGCGCCGATGAGCGAGGCTACGGAGTAAACGCGGTCGCCGGCGCGCCAGGCGGTGACGCCGTCGCCGACGGCTTCGATTTCGCCGGCGCAGTCGGAGCCGGGGGTGAAGGGGAACGCGCGGGGGCCGTAGCGGCCGGCGCGGATGTAAGTCTCGACGGGGTTCACGCCGACCGCGCGGGCGCGGACGACGACCTGCCCGGGGCCGGGGGTCGGGTCAGGGACGTCTTCGAGTCGGAGCACGTCGGGCTCGCCGAACTGGTGGACGCGGACTGCTTTCATCGGTGAGGGTCCTCTCGTGGGGCGCGGGCAAGTGTTGCGCGGCGGCGACCTAATTTCCAGTACTGAAAACCGGATCACCGATATCAGCACTGCCGTGACGTGCCGGACGACCGGCCGTTTCGGCGCAACTGATATGGTTGATTTTATTTGCATCCCCCCCAGTGTTTGTTTAGACTCCGCCCCGCTTTGGCGGACGAGACGGCTTGTGACGGCGTCGCGCGGGCCCGGACCCGGCGTCTTCCCGACCCCCTCCGAGACGATCTGACCCGCCCGAGCGACGGTCCCCGTGGCCGTGATTCGCACGACCCGCAAGGATGGCGGGCCGCGCGACGTGCAACCCTCCCCGGGAGCGGAAGCTCGGGGGACGACGAGGACGCCCGACCGGTACGCAGAGGAGAGTCGCTTCACACGCCCGAGGCTTGGCTCAAGGCCTTGGGACACCGGGGCCTGCTGGCGCGAGACGCCGAACCTTTCGCCTATAAGAAGACCCCCCGATACAGTGATCGCTCGCCGAGTCGGATACGGATGCGGCCCACGCGGGGCCGGGGTGCACGGAAAGCAACCAAGAGTTCGACACCAGGAGCCTTCTTCACGATCGTCTTCACCCGCGCATGTCCTCACGGCCCTTCACCTCCCGTCCGCACCTGTCGCCCGTTGAAAATCGGGTCTGTTCGATCCCCGGCATCCGGATGCCGGGGGCGGATCGCGTGCGCGTGCGGGCGGTGTCCGGAGTGGCCGCAATGAATCGACCGCAGTGGCGTGCGGTCGGATGGCAGTCGCGGTAAGACCCTTTCCTTCCCTCCAGGAGGAGCGCTGTGCTTCACGAACGTCCCCAAGCCGGTAGCGTCGCCCGTCGCGGAACGGCCTCGCCGGTCTCCGCCCAGTCCCGTGCCGCCCGTGACGACCGCCGTCGTAAGGCCGCGATGATCGCGCTCGCGGTTGCCGTCGGCAGTCCGGCGAACGTGTGGGTCGCGGCGACCGCCCGTGCCGCCGGCCCCGGGGAGGACGTGTTCCGCCCGTCGGGCGCCCCGCGGCCGTACGGCGCGCCGGCGTTCCTCGCGCAGCAGCCCCGCCAGTCCGACTCCGACCTGCTCCGGCAGGGGGTCGAGCAGTACGGGAAGGGGCAGTACGAGGAGGCGCTGGCGTCGCTGCAGCAGGTGAAGGTCGACCAGCTGGCGGCGGAGGACAAGCGGACGTACGACGCGACGATCCGCGGGGCCGAGTCGGCCGCCGGCGAGCGGCGCGCCGCCCGCGCTGCGTTCGAACAGGGTCAGGCCGCGCTGGATCGGAAGGACGCCGCCGAGGCGACCCGGCAGTTCCAGGCCGCCGCCGCCAACCCGTTCGCCGACGAGGGGACGAAGCGGAAGGCGACCGAGCAGATGGCCGTCGCGCAGGCGATGGGCGGGGGCGCGGCCGTCGCGGGTGGTGCCGCGGGTGTCGACGCGAAGTCGATGTACAAGACCGGTCGGGATCAGTACCGCAAGGGGGACTGGATCGCCGCCCGCCGCAACCTGGAGGCGGCCCGCGCCGCCGGGTTCAAGGGCGGGCTGTTCGAGGAGTCGCCGGACTCGATCTTGGCGAAGATGGATCGGAAGGAGCAGGCGGACGCGGAGCGTGCCCGTCAGCGGCAGGAGACTGCGACCGCCGACGCCAGTGGCGCGGCCGCGGTGCCGGTCGCGGGTGCGGCCGCCGCCGTCGCCGAGAGCACCGACCCGAAGACCGCTTATAACGAGGGCCGCCGGCTGTACCGCGAGGGGGACTGGATCGCGGCCCGCCGGCAGTTCGAGATCGCCCGCGACGGCGGGTACAAGCCGGGGCTGTTCGACGACGCGCCGTCGAAGTTCCTGGAACGGATGGATCGCAAAGAGGCTGCCGACCGCGCCAAGCACGAGGCCGAGCTGGCTCGGGCGGGTACCGGCGGCTCGCCGGTGATCGCGCAGGCCGACCCGCGTCCGGCACCGGCGGACACGGGCTCGGGCGGCGGCGCGGCCGCGCCCGCGCCGGTCGAACCGGCCCCGGCTCCGGCCGCGAACGGCGGCGCCCGCCAGGACCTCGAGCAGGCCCTGTCGAAGGAGCAGTTGCAGGCGCAGGAGCGCCAGTTCCTGGCCCGGCGCCGGGTGGAAGAGGCCCGGGCGGCGCAGGCTGCTGGCCGCAACCGCGACGCCCTGGACCTGTACGGCCAGGCCCTCGAGGCCGACCCGAACAACGAGCAGGCGCGCTCCGGCTACAACGAGATTGCCACGATCACCGGCGCGGCCCCGCGAGGCGGCAACGGCGGGCCGAACGGCAACCTGCCGGTCAGCATCCAGATCCGTAAGGACGAGATCCGGTACCGGTTCAACGGCGAGATCGACGCGGCCCGCACGGCGCTCCGCGAGAACCGGTTCGGCGACGCCCGGACCGCGTTGGACAGCGCCGAGGTCACCCGCGACACCGACCGTGCGCTGTTCACGGCCGCCGAGCTCGCCGAGTTCGACCGCGCCCTCCGCGACACGCGGGGCGAAGTGGACCGGACCGAGGCCCGGGTCGCCGCCGAGAACCAGCGCGGGACGATCGAGGCCAACAACCGCATCGAGGCCGACCGGCGTCGCGCGGAGGCGGAGAACCGCCAGGCGACGATCCGCGCCCTGATCGAGCGGGCGCAGGAGCAGATCCGCAAGCGGAACTACAAGCAGGCGCTGGGGATCCTCGACCAGGTGCTGCAACTCGACCCGAACAACGATTACGCCCGCGGCGCCCGGCCGCTGGTCTACGACAACTTCCAGCTCCAGGAGCAGCGGGTCTACCGCGAGCGCCGCGAGCGGGAGGTGACCAACCAGTTCAACGCGAACGAGGAACGGAAGATCCCGTACGAGGACATCCTCCGCTACCCGGAGAACTGGCCCGACATCAGCGAGATGCGCGACGCCGAGGTCAAGAGCGAGCGCGGGCTGAAGCAGGAGGACCTCGCCGTCCAGGCCCAGCTCGACCGCCGGCTGCCGGAGATCAACTTCTCCGGGCAGGGCCTGGCGGACGTAATGGACTTCCTGCGGGACGTCAGCGGGTCGAACATCTTCGTGAACTGGCGGGCGCTCGAGGCCGCCGGCATCAACCGCGACGCCCCGGTCAACGCCCGCCTGCGCGACGTCCGGTTCAGCAAGGCGCTGAACACGATCCTCTCGGACGTGGGTGGCGGCAACATCAAGCTCAGCTACACGATTGATGAGGGCGTGATCACGATCTCGACCGCGGACGACCTCGCCAAGAACGTCGTCACCCGCGTGTTCGACATCCGCGACCTGCTCGTCGAGGTGCCCGACTTCGACAACGCCCCCGACTTCAGCCTCGAAAGCTCCAGCAGCGGCGGCGGCGGCGGCGGCGGTGGCGGTGGCGGCCGAGGGGGTGGCGGCGGTGGCGGCGGCGGCGGCGGTGGCGGCGGCGGCGGCCTGTTCGGTGGCGGCGGTGGCGAGTCGAAGGAAAAGACCACGACGATGGCCGAACGTATGGACGCGCTCGTCAAGCTCGTCCAAGAGACGATCGACCCGACGTCCTGGCGCGACGCCGGCGGCTCGGTGGGCGGCATCCGCCCGCTCAACGGCCAGCTGATCGTCACCCAGACGCCGGAGAACCAGCGGGGCATCGTCAACCTGCTCGAACAGCTCCGGGAGACCCGCGCGATCCAGATCACGATCGAGGCGCGGTTCCTCCAGGTGTCGAAGAACTTCCTCGAAGACGTCGGCCTCGACCTCGACGTGTTCTTCAACCTCAACCCGGGCAACTTCAGCCGGATCGACGCCATCCAAGACTCGATCAGCTTCACCCAGAATCCGGTCACCGGCATCCCGGGCAGCATCGCGTCGGGCACCAGCGGTGGCGGTGCGGGCGGCGGCGGCGGCCAGGGGTTCCGCGCCCTGAGCCTCGGCGGGACGTACCTGGACAACTTCCAGGTCAACTTCCTCCTGAACGCCACCCAGGCGTCGCAGACGAGCACCACGCTGACCGCTCCGCGCGTCACCCTGTTCAACGGGCAGCGGGCGTACGTGCTGGTCGCCAACCAGCGGGCGTACGTGTCGAGCCTCGACGCCGTGGTCGGCAACAACTCCTCGAGCTTCGAGCCTGAGGTCGACGTGGTCGAGTCGGGCGTGCTGCTCGACGTGCAGGCGACGGTCTCGGCCGACCGCAAATACGTCACCCTGACGTTGCGGCCGCAGCTCGCGACGCTGTTGAACCTGTTCAACTTCACGTTCCAGCAGGCGGCCACGGTGGCGACCGGCACCGGGATCCCCGGCTTGCCGACCTTCGGCTCCAGCATCTCGGCGGCCCCGTCGGGCATCATCCAGCAGCCCGAGTTGCAGTTGACCGAGGTGCGGACGACGGTCAGCGTCCCCGACGGCGGCACCCTGCTGCTCGGCGGGCAGAGCCTGGCGGGCGAGATCGAGAAGGAGATGGGCGTGCCCGTCCTCTCGAAGATCCCGTTCCTCAAGCGGCTGTTCACCAACCGCTCGATGGCCAAGGACGAGTCGATCCTGCTGATCCTGGTCAAGCCGACGATCATCATCCAGCGCGAGCAGGAGCAGCGGCAGTTCCCGCTCCTCTCGAGCAAGGTGGCCGGCGGGCAGTAACAGCCTTCTACGTTCGCTAGAAACCCAGACCCCCGGGAAGCAGCTTCCCGGGGGTTTTCGCGCGCCGAGCCCTTGCATTACCGGCCGCCGATCCCTAAACTCCCCGGCCCTAAACCTTGAACCCGAAGAGGTAGTGAATCATGCCACGCGTCTGCCATTTCACCGGCAAGAAAACCCAGTTCGGCCGCAAGAAGACCACCCGCGGTAAGGCCAAGTACCTCGGCGGCGTCGGCACGAAGATCACCGGCTTGTCGAACCGGAAGTTTAAGCCGAACATCCAGACCGTCCGCGCCGTGATCGACGGGCAGGTCAAGCGGATCAAGGTCAGCGCCAAGGCCATCAAGATGGGCTTGGTGACCAAGCCCGTGAAGCGGAACTACAAGCCCGCCGCGACCACCGCGACAGCGTAGAATTCGCGTCTCATCAACGAAGTTGCGGATCGCCCGGCGCCTGGCGCGCCGGGCGATCTTGTTGCGCGCTTGCGCCGCCGCGGAGGTCCGTCCGGGGGTTTGGTGGTTCCGGCCGCGGCCCGCAAGCGGGCGTCCTCGCTTGCGGGCACGATTAGAGGACGTCAACTCCCGCTGTGTCGTCTGGCACCGCTGGTCGCGGCCTGCAAGCGGGCCGGCTAAACGTCGACGGGTGATACGCCCGTGGTTGATCCGCTCCAAGGCCCGACCTCAAAACCGGGCCGATCAGCACCGCCATCCGCCCGGTGGCGGGGCCCTCCCGGCGGTGGGAGAAGAATTCGGTGGCCTCGCGGACGGTGCAGCGGTCCGTCTCGTCCACCCGGGTCACCCCTGCGGCCGACAGTTGCCACCGCACTGCCCCGCGCAGATCGACGTGCCCCTTGCCGTCGTCTCGCCGGCGGAGCGGTGCGGCAGGGCCGAACGTGGCTTCGAACGCCGCCAGCACTTCCGGCCCGACCTCGAACGCGTCGAAGCCGATGCACGGGCCGACCGCCGCAAGGATTTCCTCGTCGCGCAGACGGCGCAGCTTCTCCACCGCCGCCGAAATCACGCCCGCGACGACCCCGCGCCAACCGGCGTGGATCGCCGCGACCGCCCGGCCGTCGGCGGTCGCCAAGATCACCGGGACGCAGTCGGCGTACTTGACCGAGACGACGCGGGCGGGGTCGTCGCAGACGACGGCGTCGGCCGCAACGCCGCACTCGAACCCGCCGCCGGCGCGCGCCACGGCGACGTCGGCACCGTGCACCTGGCTCATCCAGCACCGCTCGCGGCCGGCGCAGCCGACGGCGTGGGCCAACCGGCGGTAGTTCTCGAGGATGTTCTCGCGCGCGTCCTTGAGTTGCGACTCGCGCGAGATGCCCAGGTTCAGCGAGTCGAAGGGCGCAGGGCTGACCCCGCCGAGCCGGGTGGAGAACCCGTGCGGGACGGCGGCGGCCTCGAGCAGGGGGGAGGCGTAGTAAACGATCGACCGGTCGGCGGAGTGACGGCGCTCGAGCATGGGGCGAGTCTACCGCCCGCTCGAAATCAGTGCCGCGCGCCTGCGCGCGGGGGCCGGGTGGCGTCTTGCGTTTTGCAGTCGGGTCCCTACCCTCTGCGCTCCGATGGCCGAAGACGACCACAAGCTCTCGCTGGACGACGCCCGGCACGTCGCCAAGCTCGCGCGGCTGGCGCTGGACGAGCCGACGCTCGAGCGGCTGACGCCGCAGCTCGAGTCGATCTTGGACTACGTCGCGAAGATCGGCGGGGTCGCGACGGCCGGCGTCGAGCCGATGGCCCACGCGCTCCCGCTGGCCAACGTCCTGCGCGAGGACGTGGTCGAGCCGAGCCTGCCGCTGGACGAGGCGCTCCGAAACGCGCCGGAGACCGACGGCCCGTTCTTCAAGGTGCCCAAGGTGATCGGCGGGGACGAGGACTCGGCAGGGTAGGGATGAAGGCGGAAGGCTGCAGGATGAACCAGATCACGGCGGGTCCTAATGTCCGTTGAGTTCGATACGCTCCTGGCCGCCCGCGACGCCGTCCGCGCGAAGCGGGTGTCGGCGGTCGAGCTGGCACGCCGCGCGCTCGACCGGATCGAGCGGCTCGAGCCGGCGATCCGCGCGTTCGTCAGCGTCGACGCCGACCGGGCCCTGGCGCAGGCGAAGGCCGTGGACGACGGCCGGCGGATGGGCGATCTGGCCGGCGTGCCGGTCGCGGTCAAGGACAACCTGTGCACGTCGTGGGGGACGACGACCTGCTCGTCGAAGATGCTCGCGAACTTCCGCGCACCGTACGACGCCACGGTCATCCGCAGGCTGGAGGGCGCGGGGGCGGTGATCCTGGGCAAGACGAACCTCGACGAGTTCGCGATGGGCAGCTCGACCGAGAACAGCGCGTTCGGCGCGACACGCAACCCGTGGGACACCGACCGGGTGCCGGGCGGGTCGTCCGGGGGGAGCGCGGCGGCGCTGGCGGCGGGGATGTGCGCGGGGGCACTCGGGTCCGACACCGGCGGGTCGATCCGCCAGCCGGCCGCGCTCTGCGGGGTCGTCGGGCTCAAGCCGACGTACGGGCGGGTCAGCCGGTACGGGCTGGTCGCGTTCGCGTCGTCGCTGGACCAGGTCGGGCCGTTCGGCTGGACGGTCGGCGACTGCGCTTTGATGATGAACGTGATCGCCGGCCACGACCGCAAGGACGCGACCAGCGTCCCGCGCGACGTGCCGGACCACCTGGCCGACCTCGACCAACCCCTTGCGGGCCTGCGGTTGGGCGTCGTGAAGGAATACGACCTGGCGACCGGGATGGACCCGCAGGTCAAGACCGCCGTCGACGCCGCGATCACGACGTACCGCGACCTGGGCGCGACCATCGTTGACGTGTCACTGCCGACGACCGAGTACGGGATCGCCGCGTACTACGTCATCGCGCCGTGCGAAGCGTCGTCGAACCTCGCCCGGTACGACGGCGTGCACTTCGGCCACCGCACGAAGGAGCCGGTCGCCGACATCGTCGAACTGTTCTCCAAGAGCCGGGCCGAGGGGTTCGGGGACGAGGTGCAGCGGCGGATCATGATCGGGACGTACGCGCTGTCCGCCGGCTACGCGGACAAGTACTACGTCCAGGCGCTGCGGCTGCGGACGATGATCCGCCAGGACTTCGACCGGGCGTTCGCGCAGTGCGACGCGATCGTCTGCCCGACCAGCCCGATCCCGGCGTTCCGGGCGGGGGAGAAGTCGGGCGACCCGCTGCAGATGTACCTGTGCGACGTGTTCACGGTCACGTGCAACATCGCCGGGATCGCCGGGTTGTCGCTGCCGTGCGGGTTCACGGCCGGGGGGGCGGGCATCAAGCCGCTGCCGATCGGGTTGCAGTTGCTCGGGCCGAACTTCAGCGAGGCGAAGCTGTTGCGGATCGGTCGGATGTACGAGGCGGCCACGGATTGGCACCGCCGACGTCCGCCGCTTTAGCCGTTCGCCAGCCTTGTGCAATGTTGGGACTCGCCCCCCCGCGGGTTGTCCGCTTCAGCGAGGTATGTTCGGGCCGCGTCGCGGGGTCAACCGTTTTTCTTGTCGAGAAATCGGGGTCGGGGGGCGGATTCTTCTTGTTCGCGTGGCGGGTGGGGCGTTACTCTATCCTTGTCACTTCGTATTCATCGGAACGAGAGAGTTCAGGGCATCCCACATCAGTCGGCCGCGCCGGCCCGTCCCCCGGGTCTTCGCGCACGGTCCGAGGAGGTTCGACATGAAGGTTGCACGTTGCGCGACACGCGCGAGGGTCATCGGTGCCGCGGTCGCAGGCGTCTTGGCGGGCATGCAGTACTCGGCGGAGGGCGCGATCTTCAACTACACCGGGCCGGGGGGCACGGCGGCGGCACCGACCAGCGGTAACTGGAACGTCGCCACGAACTGGACCGAGGGGCTGCCCGTCAGCGAACCGGCGACGGAACTGCGGTTCGGCGGGAGCGGGGCGGTCGGGTACACGTCGACGCACGACCTCGGGGAGTTCTCGCTGAACATCCTGCGGCTGAACAGCGCGGCCACGGTCCAGAACACGATCGGCGTCGCCGACGCCAGCCGCCTCCTGTTCGTGAACAACGGCGCGACCAACCCGACGCTGACCAACATCGGCGCCGGGTCGTTCGTGATCAACCCGGCGATCGTGCTCAGCGGCACGGGGGTGGTCACGTTCGGCGGCACCGGCACCGGGACGGTCACGCTCGCCGGCGACATCAGCGGGGCCGCGGCGTTCACGATCAACAACTCCCGGTACACGTTCGCCAACACGACCGACAACTCCTACACCGGCGCGACGACGATCAGCGGCGGCACGGTGACCGCCAGCGCGGGCGCGGCCGGCGTCGGCGCGGTCGCGATCAACAGCAACCTGACACAGAGCGGCGGCCAGTTCACGTACACGAACCCGAACCAGATCAACGACTTCTCCAACGTGACCGTGAGCGGCGGGACGTTCGCGCTGGGCGCGCACTCGGACACGATCGGGAACTTGACGGTCAGCGGCGGGACGGTCAGCGGCGCCGGGGGCGGGGTGCTGACGGTCAACCAGACGACGGTGTCCGGCGGCGCGATCTCGGCGATCCTCACCGGGTTCGGCGGGATCCAGAAGACCGGCGTCGGCACGGCCACGCTGACCGGCGCCAACACGTTTACCGGCAACGCCGACCTGCGCGGCGGCACGCTGCTGGTGCAGGGGGCGGCCGGGTCGATCGGCCTGGGGACCCAGGTGATCCTCGGCTTCGACCTCCCCGGTACGCTGACGCTGAACAACGCGACCGACAACAACGCCGACCGGGTCGTCAACGGCGCCCTGGTCGAATTCAACCGGGCCGGGGGCACGCTGAACCTCCTGGGCAACGCCGCCGGCACGACCGAGGTCGTCGGGGCGGTCAACGTCGCGGGCATCGGGACGATCTCGCTGACCGGGACGTCCGGCGGGGCCGTCCAGCTGACCGCCGACAGCCTGAGTCGATCCAACGGGGCGATCGATTTCCGCGGGGCGGGCGGGACGCTGGGGTCGGCGGGCGGGAACCCGCGCGTCGTGTTCGCCACGTCGCCGGTCGCGGCGGCGGGCGACTTCATCGGCGGGTGGGCGACGGTCAACGGCGCCGACTTCGCCACGCACGACCCCGTCACCGGGATCAAGGCGTTCACCGCCTACACCCCGCTGCCCGCCAGCGGCCTGTCGGCGACGACCGTCTACTCCGCGGGCGGCAACGTCACGCTGACCCAGAGCGGCAGCGTCCTCGGGCTCAAGCTGGCCAACGGCGGCACGCAGACGGTCAACCTGGGCGCGAACACGCTGACCGTCGAGGGCGGCGGCGGCATCGTCAGCGGCGGCACCGGGGTGACCACGATCAACGGCACCGGCGCGCTGACGTTCATTAACGAGGGGGTGATCACCGTCGGGCAGGGGACGGTCGTCGTCAACGCCCCGATCGACGCGCCGGTGCTGATCAAGCCGGGCGCGGGGCGGCTGACGGTCGGGCTGTCGTCCACCAACGCGGCGGCGTGGATGTCCGGCGGCGGCGCGTTCAGCGGCGAACTCGAACTCCGCGCGACGGCGGACCAGGTGTTCACCGGCGCGTTCAGCGGCTCGGGCACGCTGGTCAAGACCGGCCCGGCGAAGGTCACGCTGACCAATGCCGAGAGCTCGTTCACCAACTTCCGGGTCGACCAGGGCGTCCTCGAGGCGCTCGCCGAGGTCGGCAACGTCGAGTTCAACAACACGACGCAGACGAACCACCTCGGCGCGAACAACACCGGGGCGGTCACGATCAACGGCGGCACGCTGAAGCTGACGACCGGGTCGAACAGCGGCACCGCCGGCAACCTCCAACTGAACCGCGGCGTCACGTTCACCGCCCTGGGCGGCACGCTCGACCTGACCAACCAGTTCGGCGGCACCCTGGGCGGCGGGAACACGGTCATGGACGGGATCTCGATCGGCGGCGGGAGCGGCGGCGTCGCCCTGACCACCAGCAACGCGTCGAACGCGGCCGCCGCCGTCATCAAGTGGAACGGCGGGCAGTACGGGCTGTCGATCCTGACCAACCCCCGCGACTGGAACACCGGCGGGAACACGCTGAAGTTCACGTCGATCGCCGGCACCGGCGTCGCCCGGATCGAGCTGAGCAACGGCGCGGGCGTGCGCCACGGCACCAACCCCGGCGGCACCGCGACCAACACGATCAACACGCCGTTCGTCATCGCCGGGCCGTCGGTCGCGTCCGGCGGCGACCCGACGTCCGGCGCGACCGGCACGAACAACTCCGGCATCTCGCAGAACGTCGGCCGGATCATGAACGACGGGTTCGCCGTCATCAACTACACCCAGGGCCTGACGCTCGAGGGCGCGCTCCAGACCGGCGCGCAGGGCGCCGCCCGCGCGCTCGACGGCAACATCACGCTCCGCGGCACCGCCGGCGGCAACCCGGCGTACGTCGGGTTCCACGGCCGCGCCACCGGCACCAGCCTCGTCTCGAACACGAACACCGGCGCCGCCACCCTCCAGACCCCCGGGCAGTCGGGCGCCGGGTTCAACCCCCTCTACATCGGCGTCGGCCGCAACGACACGCTGACGATCGAAGACGGCGCGATCGGCGTAATGGACCTCCGCACCCGCACCGACCAGGGGAACCACAACGGCGTGATGCTCGACGCCGCGACGGTGATCCACGCGGGCGGCAAGCTGCAGTTCCTCCAGTCGATCTCCACCTTCACCAACAGCGACACCAACGTCGTGTCGACCGCCAGCGTCGGGTACCACGCAGTCCGCAACAACATCGAGGGCCGCGGCACGACCGCCAGGGAGTCGGTTGTCGACCTGTACCTGCCGTTCGACAACACGATCACGCTGAACGCCGGCACGGTCAGCGACCCGCTCGGCGGCGTCGAGTTCCAGGGCACCAACGTCGCGCTGATCGTCAACGGCGCCGGCCTGGGCGGCCTGCGCGTCAACGGCGTCGCCCGCCCCGGCGTCCTGATCGACGGCACGCCCACCGGCGTCGACCCGGTCGCCAACGACGCCAAGGTCGCCAACCTGCTCAGCCCCGCGCGGCTGGCGGCGCTGACCGGCACCGGCGGGTACCTGACCCCCGCGCCCAACGGCGCGACGTTCGCCTTCCCCGCCGCCGGGCAGTGGGCCCCGGCGGTCAACGTCGGCCTCCGCGCGGTCAACAGCAACACGAACGGCGCGGACGTCGCGCTGCCGGCCGGGACGTGGTCGCACGGGCTGCACGTCGACGCCGCCGCCGAGATGGTGGTGACCGGCGTGACCGTCAGCAACGGAAAGGTCTCCGGCGACGGCCGCCTGACTTCCGGCGCTGGCGCAAGCCGCCTGACGATCGCCGCCGGCGCGACCGTCGCGCCCGGCGACGGCGCCGCGCTCCCGGGCAAGCTGACCAGCGCCGGCGACGTCACGTTCCAGGCGGGTTCCACGCTGGCCGTCCGCGTTAACGGCCAAGCCGCCGGCACCGGCCACTCGCAGCTCGACGCCGCCGGCAACGCCGTCGCGCTCGCCGGCACGCTCGCGATCACAAGGGATGCGGCGTTCAACCCGACGCCCTACGTCAAGCTCGCCGTGCTGCCGTACGCCACCCGCACCGGGCAGTTCGAGGCGATCACCGGGATGGACGCCGGGAACAACCTGCTGTTCGCGACGATCTACGAGGCCGACGGCGTCAAGCTGATCCCCGCGCTGCCCGGCGACGCGACGGTCGACCGGAAGGTGGATTTCGACGACCTCGTGAAGCTCGCGCAGAACTACGAGACGGTCGGCGGGAACACGTGGTCAACCGGGGACTTCACCGGCGACGGCACCGTCGACTTCAGCGACCTCGTGAGACTCGCGCAGAACTACGAGACGTCGCTGCCGGCGGCGGCCGTCCCCGGCGCGCCGGCGCACTTCCCGGCCGATTTGGCGGCGGCGTTCGCGGCGGTGCCGGAGCCGGGGTCGGCGCTCGCGCTGGCGGTCGCCGGCGCGGTCGCGGCGTCGCGCCGGCGGCGCGTTCGGTGAGCGATCCCGGCGAGGCCGCGCCGGCGGGCGCGCGTTTAATAGATGGTTCTCCGGTCGCCGGCCCACGGGGCGCGGCCCGCTCGCCGGCCGGCTCAATGGGACGCGCTTCACCCCCGATTCGGAGGAAGCCTAACCAATCGCTAAACCGTCCGCGGAGTGTTGCTATCACCCGTCCCGCCACGATGCTGTGGCTTCCGCGTCGGTCGGATTCCCCCGCAGCCTACCGGGGCGGTCGAGGCGCGGTGGTACGCGTCAGCGGCGCTCAACGGGGGAGGAAGGTACGGGTTTCCAAGCCGCCGGTCTTGGTGACGCGGACGGTGATCGCACCGGTGCGGTGGGTGCGGAGGAGGGCGTCCGGGGGGAGGAGCTTGTCGAACTCGCGTTGCTTGCCGCTGGGGGTGCGGTCGTTGGAGGCGAGGACGGTGGTCGCGCCGACGGCGGCGAGGAAGCGGGCGGTGATCTGCGGTTCGGCGCTGCCGTGGTGGGGGGCGATCAGGACGTCGGCTCTGAGGTTGGCGGGGTCGGCGAGGAGGGCGGACTGGGCGGCGCGCTGGACGTCGCCGGTGAAGAGGATCGTGCGGCCGCGGCAGGAGAGGCGCAGGACAGAGGACGACTCGTTGGGGTCGAGGCGGGCGGGGTCGGTGGCGGCGGCGGGCCAGAGGACGTCGAGGGCGCAGTCGTCGTCGAGCTGGACGCGGTCGCCGGCGGCGACGGTGGTGACGGCGCACTTCAGCTCGTCGAGGCGGCGGAGCATTTGTTTCGCGGGTAGGTTCTTGACGGCGTGGGCGGTGAAGGTGGGGGTGAGGCGGACGTCACGGACGGCGTAGCGCTCGGCGGCGGTGGCGACGGCGCTGAAGTGGTCGAGGTTGGCGTGGCTGACGTAGATCCCGTCGAGCCTGCGCACGCCCATGCGGCGGAGGAACGGCTCGAGGCAGCGGCGGTCGAGGTCGGCGGTCGTCGAGGAGCCGGCGTCGATCAGGAACGTTTTGCCGGTGGGCGTCTGCACGACGGCGCACTGGCCCGCGCCGACGGAGAGGAGCGTGACGCGAAGGGACGCGCCGTCGCCGCCGCCGTCACGCGGGGCGAAGCCGATCAGGACGGGGAGCATGAGGGCGGTGGCGCAGGCGGTCGCCGCGCCGCCGCGGAAGACCCACTTCAGGCGCTGGCGGGCGGTGGGGATCAGAGGGAGGGCGATGGCGGCGTAGTAGAGGAGAACGAGGACGATCGGCAGGGCGGGGAGCGGGACGTCGCTGCCGGGGACGTCGGCGAGGCGGGCGACGAGCCAGCGCATCAGCGCGACGGGCTGGGCGGCCAGGAGCGCCCAGGCGGGGGCGAACCAGGGGAGGGCGAGGGTCAAGACGATCTTGAGCAGGCCGCCGATCATCGCGAGGAAGACGGGGATCGCCATCAGCATGCCGGCGGGGACGGCCCAGGGGTTGAGCTGGTCGAAGTGCTGGACGATCAGCGGCGCGCTGACGGCCCAGGCGACCAAGCCGGTCGCGAGGGACGCGAGCAGCGCGCCCTTGAGCCAGTTGCGCGCAGACTGCATGCGGGTCGGCGGGATGCCGGCGGCGAGCAGGGCCTGCTGGTCGGGGTCGTGGCGGTCGAGGCGGCGGCGGAGCGGGGTGGCGTAAAGCATCAGGCCGAGGACGGTCAGGAAGCTCAGTTGGAAGCCGGCGTTTTCCAGGTCGAGCGGGTGGGCGAGCAGCATCGCGAAGACGGTGACGGCGAGGAGCTGGACGCCGTCGACCGCGCGACCGGCGACGAGGCCGACGCCGACGCACAGGCAGAGGACGATCGACCGGACGACCGGCGGTGCGGGGAGCGCGACCAGGCCGTAGAGGAGGACGAACGCCATCATCGTGAACGCGGCCCTGCGCGGTGACAGGCGGGCCAAGCGGCAGCAGAAGTAGACGACCGCGGCCAGCAGCGCGACGTGCATGCCGCTGATCGCGAGGTGGTGGCTGGTGCCGGTGCGCTGGAAGTCGTCTTGGACGTCGCGGAGCTGGGGGTCGGGGTCGCCGAGCAGCAGGGCGCGGAGGAGAGCGTGGTCGAGGGACTGGTTCTTGGTGAAGCCGGTGGCGAGCGCGGCGCGGGCGCGGTCGCGGAGCCACTGGAGGGTGCTGCCGCCGCCGGGCGCGAGGACGCGGACGGTGCCGGCGTCGGCGACGTCGATCGACGCGAGGACGCGCTGGGCGCGGTAGTAGCGGGCCCAGTCGAACTGCCCGGGGTTCATCGCGGGCGGCGGGCGGGACAAGATGCCGAGCAGGCGGACGCGCTGGCCGTGCGCGAGGTCGCGGCGCGGCGGGCTGATCTGGACGAGCGCGCGGCCGGCGGCGTCGCGCCAGCCGTGAACCGTGCGGACGCGGCGGACGACGCCGGCGGTGACCTGGCGCGGCGGGAGCGGGCGGCCGGCGGCGGCGCCGGGCGGGGCGGTCAGCACGCGCGGGGGTTGATCCAGCTCGATTTCGACCTCGGCGAGCCGGGCAGCGTCGGCGGTGTAATGGGCGATGTCGTCGGGGGCGAAGTGGAAGCGGTCGAGCTGGGCGGCGCTCGCGCCCAGCAGCACGAGGGCGGTGGCGAGGCAGGTCGTGGCGGTGACGCCGAAGCGCGGGAGGGCGAGGGCGGCGACCGCGCCGGCGGCCGCGAGGGCGAGCCACGCGCGGGGCAGGTCGGGGAGGACGCGGTGGAGGAGGATGCCAACGATCAGGGCGGTGGCGGCGGTCAGCGCGGGGCGGCGGGCGAGGGGGCCCAGGCGCACCTGTTGTGATGTCGTCCCGCACGCCCCGTCCATGGTCGAAAACTTAACCGAGCACGGCAGTTTGCGGCAACGGCTAGTGACCTTGACCACGCAGGTTTACTTGTGCTCGAGCATTGTCTTCGCGATCGCAGACTCGACGTCCTTGCCGTGGAGGACCTTGGCGAGCAGTTTGTTGTCGGGGCCGATCAGGAAGACGGTGGCCGGGCCGCGGAGGTAGCCTTGGGGGACGGCGGCGTCGCGCGTGGCTTGCGTCCAAGTCAGGTTGTACTTATCGGTGAGGGCGCGGGCATCGGCGGGGGTTCCCGAGGCGTGCAGGGTCAGCATCGCGAACTTCGGGTCGTCCGCGAACGCGGCGTGGGCCATCTTCAGGCCGGCGAGCAATTCGGGGTCCGTGTGCGGGTAGCAGACGTGCAGCAGCAGGAACTTCCCCTTGTAGTCGGCGAGCCGGACGGGGGTGCCGTCGAGCGCCTTGGCGCTCAGGGGCGGGGCCTCGTCGCCGACGACGATCCGGGGGCTGGGCGTCAGGGCGATCGTGCCGGCGTCGACCGGCTGCTGGCCGTTGCCGTCGGGCACGGTGACGGTCGCCGCGCCGGACGCGACGTCCTCGAGCATCGGGTTGGACTTGTCGAGCTCGAGGCATCGGACGCTGAGCGCGTACGTGCCGGGCGGAAGCGCGTCGATCGTGAACGTGCCGTCGCCGCGGAGCTCGTACTCGTGCGGGAACATCACCTTGCGGTACGCGCGGCCCTCGGCGGATTGGTTCCACCGCTTTCGCAGGTCGTGCTGTTCCTGCGGCGGCAGCTTGTCGAACCCGGGCGGGTGCGGCATCCCGGTGGGGCCGTCCATGCGCCGGGCGCTGACGGTCGGCTTGTGCTGGCGGCTCGGCTGGAGGACGATCTTCCGCTCCCACCCGGCCGGCACGGAGACCTTGCCGACGACCGGCCGCCCCGCCGCGCCCAGGTCGACGTTCAGCGTCTTCCCGGGCTCGACGACGAGGGCGTCCCACTTGTTGCTGTGGAAGAAACTCCCGCGCCGCTGGTGGCAGATCAGGTAGTCGCCGGGCGCGACGGTCGCGACCGCGAACCGGCCGTCCTTGTCGGTGCGGACCGACACGTCGCGGCGGACGCAGTCGGCGATCTCGTCGCCGGCGTACTGCCACTCGCCGATCTGCACCTCCTCGTTCGCCAGCGGCTTGCCAAGGGCGGTGAGCCGTCCCTCGATGCGGCCCCAAGGGCGGGCGACGACGACCCGCGACTTCGCGAACTCGGCGGGTTCGAGCTGGGCCATGCCGTCCTCGTGCAATACGACCAGTTGCCACGCGCCGGCCGGCCGCGGGAGGGTGAACGTGCCGTCCTTGCCGGTCACGAAGGGTTTGAGGGCGCGCTTCGGGGCGTGGACGTCGATCGGCTGGCGCGGGGTGGCGGCGAAGACCTGGGCGTCGGCGAGGGGCTCGCCGTCGGCGCCGAGGACGATGCCCTCGATCGCGGTGTTCTGTGCGGGCTTGGCCAGCGGCGCGTCGACGACCTGCACGACCGGCGCGCCCGGCGACGCGGGTGCCGCCAGCCCGCCCGCCACCGCGGCGGGGCGCGGGTTCGCTAGCGTGTGAACCATCCAGCCGCCGCCGGCGGCGACCACCACGGCCGCGGCGGCGCACCCGGCGACGAGTTTCGCTTTGGCCCACGCCATCATGGTCACCGCTCCTTTCGCGAGGGATGCCCCTGCCCCTGCGCCGCCGGCCGCTCCGATCGCCAGTCCGGCGGGCGCGGCCTGCACCGCGCTGGTCTCTAGCACCGCGGCCAGCGCGGCGGCGGACACGGTGACGCCGCGCGCGCCGAGCATCCGCCGCAGCCGCTCGATCGCGCGGTTCACCCGCTTGCGCGACACGGCCTCGGTCAGGCCGAGGGTGGCGGCGATCTCGCCGTGCGACTTGCCGGCGAAGAAGCGGAGCAGCACGGCGTCGCGGTCGCCGGCGCGCAGCTCGTTCATCGCGGCGTCGAGGTGCGGCGCGACGGACTCCCACGGGGCGGCTTCGACGCTCTGCGCGGCGCGCGACGACTCCATGGCGATGACCTCCGCTTCCCGGGCCCGGCGGCGGCGTTCGATCTTGAGCGCGTTGGCGGCGGCGTACCGCGTCACGCGGAACAGCCACCCGGCGAGCACCCCCGGCCGCTGCCGCGCCAGCGGGGCCGCCTTCTGGGACAGGATCAGGAACACCCCCTGGGTGACGTCCTCGGCGAGCTGGCGGTGGCGGACCTGGCGCAGGGCGGCGGAGTAGACGAGGTCCACGTGCCGCGCCACCAAGGCCGCGAACGCGTCGTCGGAGCGCGTGGCGGCGTACGTCTTGAGCAACTCCCAGTCGTCGGCCATGTCCGCGGCCTCCTCTGGGGATCAAGTGTACACGGGCGGCGAAGTGTGACCGGGCGGCCCGCGGATTTACCGCTCGAAGATCGCGCGATGGATCGTCTGCTCGATGTCGTCGCCGCGCAGGCTCTTGGCGGCGACATTGCCGTCGGGGTCGACCAGGGTGATCAGCGACGACTGCCGCAGGTAGAGGATCGAGTTTCGCGGCTCGCCGGCGAACAGGTCGGGCAGCAGCCCCTGCGAGAACTTGCCGGCGGTGTGGGTGGCGGCGGCTTCGAGGCCGGTCGCCTTGGCGAGCCGGCGGGCGGCGGCGAGGTCGCCGTTGGACTCGACGGTCAGGATGATCAGCTTGCCCTTGTCGCCGCCGTGGCGCTCGCGGGCGACGCGGACCGACTCCAGGTCTTCCGCGTTTGGCCGCCGGCCTTCGGACCACGGCACGATCAGCACGAACTTCCCGGCCAGGTCGGCGAGTTTCACGGCCGAGCCGTCAACGGCCGTCAGCGTCAGGGGCGGGGCCGGTCGGCCGACGCGCAGCCGCGGCAGAGGAGTCAGGACGATCGTGCCGACGTCGAGCAGCGTGTCGGAGCGCGTGTCGTCGCCGGGGGGCGGTTCGACGGACACCGTCCGCTCGGCCTCGGCCATCGGCTCGAGGAACCGCTTGCCGACCGGCTCGGAGATCTGCACGTTCAGGCGGTACGCGCCGGGCGGGACGTCGTCGAGGCGGAACGACCCGTCCGGTTCGATCGCGAACCCGAGGCCGCCGCGGCGCTGGACGTGCTGCCGCCCGGCGGGCGTGCGCAGCCATCGCTCGCGGGCGGCGCGTTGCTCGTCCATCGTCATCTGGTTCCAGTTGGCGGGCTTGTCGAACCCGAATTGCGGGAAGCCGGTGGACTGGAACGACGACATGTACGCGGAACCGCCGCGGAAGTGCCAGTCGATCTGCTCGTCAGAGCCGGGCGGCAGCGCGAGGCGGCCGACGACGGCACGGCCCGACCCGCCGAGGGTGGTTTTCACCATCTTACCGGGTTCGACGTCCACGTGGCGGATCGCGCCGACGTGGCCGTACGGGGCGGCGGTGCGGCGGCTGACCCAGACGTCGCCGGGGGCGACCCGGTCGAAGACGTACCGGCCGTTGGCGTCGGCCCTGGTTTCGCGGTCGTGCCGCGTCAAGAACGAGTAGTTGTCGTCAAAATCGGGGAGGCGGGTCAGGTCGATCGTGGCGCCGGCGGCCGGGTTAGCGCCGATCTTGGCGACGCCTTCGACGCGGCCCCAGGGTTGGAGCGCGACCTTTTCCTGTTTGGCGAGTTGTTCGCGGGTGAGTTGGGCGTAGCCGAGGGCGTGCTGGACGACCACCACGGCGGGCCCGTCCGGGGCGGGATCGAACTCGAAGAAGCCGTCGGCGGCGGTCGTGGTTCGGCCGGCGTCGGGGGAGGCGGGGTTGTACACCCTGACGGCGCGTTCGCGGGTGGCGAGGCGCACGTCGGCGCCGGCCAGCGGTTCGCCGTCGGCGGAGGTGACGATGCCGCTGACCCGCCGTTCGGCCGGGGCCGCCGGGTTCTGCGCGATCGGGAGGACGGGCGCGTTGATCGGGACCGGCCTGACGATCGGGGCGGGTGGCGCTTTCGCGGCGGGGGCGCGAAGGCTTTGGTGGAGCGCGACACCGGCGACAGTCGCGAGGGCGAGGAGGCTGACCGCGGCTGTCGTCACTGCGCATTTTTTGGAAGTCGTCGCCATGGCAAGGAGCGCTCCTTTCGTTAATCCGCCCGTCGCGGCGGCCGCCGAACCGCACGCCGCGATCAGACCTGTGGGCGCGGCGTGTACGGCGTTCGCGTGGATCAAGGTGCCCAGCGCCGCCACGGCCGGGGCGCTGACGCCGCGGCGGTGGAGCAGTCGGCGGAGACGGTCGACGGCGCGGTCAACGCGCTTGCGGGCGGCCTCCTCGGTGACGCCAAGGGCGTGGCCGACGTCGCGGTGAGACTTCCCGCCGAAGAACCGCAGCAGCAGCGCGTTGCGATCCACCTCACCGAGGCCGGCCAGCGCGTGGTCGAGGTGGGGGGCGATCGCGGCCCAGTCGGCCGTGGTCGGGTCGTCCTCGGCGGGCCGGTCGACAGTCGTCTGGGGGGTCATGGTGCCTCCTCGGGCCTCGTGCCGGCGGCGGCGGCGCTCCCGGCGGATCGCGTTGGCGGACACGTGTCGCACGACCTGAAACAGCCACCCTGCGAGCACGCCCGGCTTCTGGCGGGCCAGCGCGGCGGCCTTTTGCGAGAGGATGACGAACACGCCTTGCGTGACGTCCTCGGCGAGGTGGCGGTCCTGGACTTGTCGCAAAGCGGCGGAGTAGACGAAGTCGACGTGACGCCGCACCAGTGCGTCGAAGGGTGGGTCGGAGCGGGTGGTGGCGTATTCTTGCAGGAGTTGCCAGTCATCCATGGGCTCGCCTCTGCCCAACCAGTGTACGGAAGGGTGGGAACCGGACAGGGGACGTCGCTCGAATCTCGCAGGGGCGCTGAGGCGACCGTGCCGGGGGATTGGCCGGTGAACCTGTAACGCACCCCGCCCGCCCGCTAAATCATTTGCCGAAATGGCTTGAGGAAGCCGTCCCCGGTCAGGTAAACTTGTCGCTGCTGCCGGCGTCGGACGTGGCCGCGTGGTTGCGCGAGGCACCGCCGGCGAACCCCTCCCGTATCGCGAGCGAACTACTTTCAGCCGTTTCGCACCCTACCTCACACGAGTTCCACACCATGGCGAAAACACAGAAGAAGCTGGGCGAGATCCTGGTCGAGTGGGGGTTCGTTCAGCCGAAGGAGGTCGACAAGGCGCTGGCCCACGCGAAGGCGAAGAACCTGCGGATCGGCGAGGCGCTGCTTGACCTCAAGCTGTGCACCGAGAACCACGTGTACAAGGCGCTGGCGCAGCAGTCGGGAATGGAGTACATCGATCTCGACAAGAATTCGGTGCCGCCGAACGCCGTCAACCTGATCCCCGATGATTTGATGCGCAAGCACCTGATCCTCCCGCTCGGGAAGGAGAACGGGAAGATTCGGCTGGCGATCCACGACCCGCTCGACCTCGAACTGCTGGACATCTTGCGGTTCCGCCTGAACGCCGACGTCCGCACGGTGCTCGCCCCGAAGAGCCGGATCAAGAGCTACATCGACGAACTGTTCAACACCAGCGCGCAGAACACGATCGACAAGACGCTGGACAAGACGATCGACAAGTTCAAGGACTCGCTCGACAAGTCGATGGACAAGTCGATGGACCGGTCGATCGACAAGTCGATCGACATGGCCGGCATGGACGAGGCCACCGCGAACGACCCGACGCAGGCGCCGATCATCAAGCTGGTGCAGGCGATGATCGCCGAGGCCGTCCGGAACCGGGCGTCGGACATCCACATCGAGCCGATGAAGGACCGGATCCGCGTCCGCTACCGGATCGACGGCGAGTGCGTCGAGCGCGACCGCATCCCGCTCCGCATGAAGGGCCCGCTGATCAGCCGCCTGAAGATCATGGCCGGCGTCGACATCGCCGAGAAACGCCTCCCGCAGGACGGCCGCATCAAGCTGACCGTCGACAAGACCAGCATCGACTTCCGCGTCAGCACGCTCCCCGCCTACTACGGCGAAAGCGTCGTGCTTCGTATTCTCCGCCCGGACAGCGTCCGCATCGGCATTCAGAACCTCGGGTTCGAGGAAGACGATTACCGGAAGTTCCAGAAGATCATCAAGCGCCCGAACGGGATCTTCCTCGTGACCGGCCCGACCGGCTCGGGCAAGACGACCACGCTGTACGGCGCACTAAACGAGCTGAACCGCCCCGACCGCAAGATCATCACCGCCGAAGACCCGGTCGAGTACAACTTCATCGGGATCAACCAGTGCCAGGTGAAGGAGGCGATCGGGCTGTCGTTCAGCAAGATCCTCCGCGCGATGCTCCGCCAGGCGCCCAACATCATCCTGGTCGGCGAAATCCGCGACTTGGAAGTCGCCGACGTGGCGATCCAGGCCGCCCTGACCGGTCACCTGGTGTTCAGCACGCTCCACACCAACGACGCGCCCGGCGCGATCACCCGCCTGATCGACATGGGCGTCAAGCCGTTCCTCGTCGCGTCGTCGATCCAGGCCGTGCTCGCCCAGCGGCTGATCCGCGTCCTCTGCCCGAAGTGCAAGCAGCCCGACCACGAGCCCGACGAGTCGTGGCTCAAGCTGGCGGGGATCAAGATGGAAGACCTGAAGGACAAGCAGCTGTTCAAGCCGCGCGGGTGCGACTACTGCAGCGCGACCGGGTTCCGCGGCCGGATCGGCGTGTTCGAGATGATGGAGATGAACAACGAGGTCCGCGAGCTCGCGTTCGAGCGCGCCGCGACCAACAAGATCCGCAAGGCCGCCCTCGCCGGCGGCATGAAGTCCCTGCTCCAGGACGGCCGCACGAAGATCCTCAACGGCACGACCACCGCCGAGGAGATCGTCAAGGTCGCCCAGGTCGAGGGCGTCGTCACCGGGTGAGCCAAAGCGAGTTATCGGTTGCTAGTTGCTAGTTGCTAGTGACCAATCGCCGGCGCGACCGTCTTCCAGCTAGCAAATCGTAACCAGCAACCAACCACTTTCCTCCTCCTATGGCATCCACCATCCAGATCGACCGCTTGCTCGAAACCACCGTCCGCCGCGGCGCGTCCGACCTGCACCTCGCGGTCGGCAAGCCGCCGTCGTTGCGCCTCCACGGCCGGATCCGCGAGTTGCAGACCAAGCCGCTCGAGGCCGAGGACACGATGGCGCTGATGAAGTCGATCACGCCCGAGCGCATCCAGCAGGAGTTCGAAGAGGAGGGCTCCGGCGACTTCGGCTTCGCCTACGGCGAGGAAGCCCGCTTCCGCGTCTCGGTCTTCAAGCAGAAGGGCCAGGCGTCGATGGTCCTCCGCAAGATCCCGAACAAGATCCTGACGCTCGAGCAGATCGGCCTGCCGAAGATGGCCGAGCAGATCTGCCGCCGCCCGCGCGGCATCTTCCTCGTGACCGGCCCGACCGGCTCGGGCAAGACGACGACGCTGGCGGCGATGATCAACTACATCAACGAGAACTTCGACAAGCACATCATCACGATGGAGGAACCGATCGAGTACTACCACAAACATAAGAAAAGTATTGTGGTGCAGCGCGAGATCGGGGTGGACGTGCCGAACTTCCCCGAGGCGCTCCGCCGCGCGCTGCGGCAGGACCCGGACGTGATGCTGGTCGGCGAGATGCGCGACCTGGCGACGATCAGCGCGGCGGTGACGGCCGCGGAAACCGGGCACCTGGTGTTCGGGACGCTGCACACGTCCGGTGCGGCGTCGACGATCAACCGCATCATCGACGCGTTCCCGACCGACCAGCAGGAGCAGGTGCGCGTCCAGTTGGCCGGCAACCTGATCGCGGTGCTGTCGCAGGCGCTCTGCCCGCGGATCGACACCGACGGCATGGTCGCGGCGTACGAGTTCATGTACGTGACGCCGGGCATCCAGAACCTGATCCGCGAGGCCAAGAGCTTCCGCATCGACTCGGAAATCCAGACCGGCAAGCGGTACGGGATGCAGCTCCTCGACGACAACCTCTGGATGCATTTCACGTCCGGGCGGATCAGCGCCGAGGAGGCGATCGACAAGAGCCGCAACCCGGGCTACATGGTCGACCGGATGCAGAAGAACGGGCACATGGTGGACGTCCAGGACGACGCGCTGCTGGCCGAGGCCGGTGACGCGGCCGGCGGCGGGGACGGGAAGCCCAAGGCCCCGGGGGCGCCGGCCGCGGGCGCACCGGACCCGGCGGCCGAGCGTGCCGCCCAGGCCGCCGCCAACCGCGCCCGCATGCAGGCGATGAACCAGAAGCGCTGACCGTCCGAGGACGACTCCGGGGGACCAGGGCGACCCCGCCGCGCCTCCCGGACGTACCGATTGACCGACTGACGACCCGCAGACTTTTCGCGACCCCCGAGGAACCCACACCATGTCACGAACCGACGCGACGACCCCCGGCACGCCGGCGCCCGACCCGGGCAAGAAGCCCCTCCCGCCCTCGGGCGTCCGCCCGGCCGCCGCCGCCGCCGCGCCCGGCGCCGCCAAGCCGGCCGGGTTGAAGCCGGCCGCGAACGTCGTCGTCCCGGCCGCGGGCGCCAAGCCGCTGCCGGTCGGCGGCGGTGGTGCGGCAGCCCCTGGGCGGCCCGCCGCGGGTGGCGCCGCCCCGGCCCGGCCCGCCGCGGCCGCCCCGGCGGTCTCGTCGGGCGGCATACCGCCGATCGACCAGCTCCAGGGCCGCCCGATCGGGCGCGTCCTGACGAAGATGAACAAGGTCAGCCGCGAGCAGGTCGTCGAGGCGCTGACGTTCCAAAAGAGCAAGGGCGGGGCGCTGGGCCGGATCCTGATCGACCTCGGGTACATCAAGGAGACCGACCTCAACACCGCGCTGGCGGCCCAGCGCGGGTACGAGTGGGTGAGCCTGGACGGGAACAAGATCGACCCGGCGGCGATCGCCGCCGTCCCGGCCCAGATCGCGACGACCAACAAGGTGCTGCCGCTGTCGTTCGACCAGGCGTCGAAGCGGCTGACGGTCGCGATGGCCAGCCACGAGAACTTCCGCGCCCTCGACGACCTCCAGCAGTTGATGGGGTTCAAGGTGACCGCGAAGATCGCCGACCCCGAGGCGATCGATAAGCTGATCCAGAAGCACTACAACGCGGCCGGCGAGTCGATCAACGACCTGATCACCGACCTCGCGTCGGACGACGGCCTGAAGGAGCTGGCGAAGCGCGGCGAGTCGATCGACCTCGACACCCTCAAAGACGCCGCCGACTCCAACCCGGTCCGCAAGCTGGTCAACCTGGTGCTCCTCCAGGCGATCAAGGACAAGGCGTCGGACATCCACTTCGAGCCGTTCGAGACCGAGTTCAAGATGCGGTACCGCATCGACGGCGTGCTCTACGAGATGATGCCGCCGCCCCCGCACATCGCCGCCGCCCTGTCGTCGCGCGTCAAGGTCATGGCCGGGCTCGACATCGCCGAGCGCCGAATGCCCCAGGACGGGCGCATCGAGCTCAACGTCAACAACCAGCCGATCGACCTCCGCGTCAGCGTGCTGCCGACGATGTTCGGCGAGTCGGTCGTCATGCGCGTGCTCGACCGCGGCAACGTCAGCCTGGACCTCGACAAGATCGGGATGCGCGAGGACGAGCTGGCCGTGTTCCGCCAGCTGATCCGCAAGCCCAACGGGATCGTGGTCGTCACCGGCCCGACCGGCTCGGGTAAGACGACGACGCTGTACTCGGCCCTCCGCGAACTGAACGACATCTCGACGAAGCTGATCACGGCGGAGGACCCGGTCGAGTACGACATCGACGGGATCATCCAGTGCCAGATCAAGCCGGAGATCGAGCTGACGTTCGGCCGGATTTTGCGGTCGATGCTGCGTCAGGACCCGGACGTGATCCTGGTCGGCGAAATCCGCGACAAGGAAACGGCCGAGATCGCCGTCCAGGCGTCGCTGACCGGCCACTTGGTGTTCAGCACGCTGCACACGAACGACGCGCCCAGCGCGATCGCCCGTCTGCTCGACCTCGGGCTCGAGCCGTTCCTCGTCACCGCGACGCTCGAGGGCATCCTTGCCCAGCGGCTGGTGCGTAAGCTCTGCGGTAACTGCAAGACCGAGTACGTGCCGAGCCTCGAGCAGTTGATGGAGCTCGAACTGCGGCCGGAGGACGTCAAGGGGCGCGTGTTCTACTACGGCAAGGGTTGCGACGCCTGTAACAACACCGGCTACCGCGGCCGGCAGGGCATCTACGAGACGATGCTGCTCGACGACGAGATGCGCGACCTGATCGTCCAGCACGCCAGCACCCAGATCCTCCGCCAGGAAGCCCGCAAGCGGGGCATGCGGACCCTGCGCCAGTCCGGGCTCATGGCGATCTACGACGGCATCACCACGATCGAGGAAGTCGTCCGCGAGACGATCGTCGAGGATTAAGTCCATACGCGGTCGTCGGTTCCGTTACACGATCGATGACGGTGGCAGCCGGCGGCCGGGCCGCACGACCCCCGCGCGCGGTCACGGGTGGACAACCCGAATAATCAGCTTGCTAGCTACCCCCTTAGGGAGACGCAATTCATGCCGGTTTTCACGTACGAAGCGATGAACTCCTCCGGTCAGGAGGTCAAGGACGAAGTCGAAGCGGCCTCGTCCGACGAAGCGATTGCAAAAATTCGGAACAAGGGCTTCTTCCCGACCAAGATCAAGGAGAAGGCCGCCAAGAAGGGGGTCAAGAAGAAGAAGGAAGACGCCGCGGCGTCCGGCCCGACGAAGAAGATGCCGATCTCGATCGGCGGGGTGCCGCAGAAGCAGCTTGTCGCGTTCACGCGGCAGCTGTCGACGCTGCAGGACGCCGGCCTCCCCATCCTGCGGTCGCTGCAGATTTTGGAGCAGCAGCAGAAGCCGGGGTTGCTGAAGGCGATCATCGGCGGCGTGGCCGACGAGGTCGAGGGTGGCGGCACGCTATCGGACGCGATGTCGAAGTACCCGAAAGCTTTCAACAAGCTTTACGTAAACATGATTAACGCCGGTGAGGCGGGCGGCGTGCTCGACCTGATCCTGTCGCGGCTCGCGGACTTCATGGAGAAGGCGGCGAAGCTGAAGAAGAAGGTGATCGGGGCGATGATCTACCCGATCGTGGTCATCTCGATCGCGGTCGGCATCGTGTCGATGATCATGATCTTCGTCATCCCGAAGTTCGAGGACATCTTCCGCGACTTCGGGACGAAGCTGCCGACGATCACGGTCGTGCTGCTGAACATCTCGCGGTGGTTCGCGAACGACTACGGGTGGGCTTACGTCCTCGCGTTCCCGTTCGTCGTGATGGCGCTGGTGCGGATCGCGAAGCTCTCGGAAGGCGGGAAGTACGCGGTCGACGCGATCAAGCTGAAGATCCCGATCCTGGGCGGCATCCTGGGGAAGACGGCCATCGCGCGGTTCACGCGGACGCTGGGGACGCTGATCAGCGCGGGCGTGCCGATCCTGGACGCGATCAACATCACGAAGGAGACGTGCGGCAACGAGGTGTACGCCCGGGCGCTGGGGAAGGTGCACGACGCGATCCGCGAGGGCGAGTCGATGGCGGACCCGTTGCGGGCGACGAAGGTGTGCGACGCGATCGTGGTCAACATGGTGGACGTCGGGGAGGAGACCGGCGACCTCGACAAGATGTTGATGAAGATCGCGGACAACTATGACAACGACGTGGACGTGCTGGTCAGCTCGCTGATCAGCATCCTCGAGCCGTTGATGGTCGTGATCCTGGGGTTCATCGTCGGGTTCATCGTGATCGCGCTCTTCGCGCCGATGATCACGCTGATCCAGGCGGTGTCGGGCGGGGCGAACAAGAAGTAGTCGCGCGGTACACGCGCGTAAACTCCTGAGGGAACGACAGATGGAACGCACCTGGGATCGAGACGGCGGGGGTCATATCGGCGGCGATGGGGACGGCCTTCGTTTCGGCTTCACGCTGGTCGAGCTGCTGGTGGTGATCGGGATCATCGCGGTGCTGATCGGGATCCTGATCCCGGTGGTGTCGCGCGTGCGGACGTCGTCGTACGCCGCGTCGACGCAGCAGCGGCTGTCCGTAATCGCTGGGGCGATCCAGGCGTACCAGATGGACAACCAGGCGTACCCGGGGCTGCTGCCGAACAGCGTGTGGTCGTTCCCGGCACCGGTGGCACCGGCCCCGACGGTTTACTTGGCAGGTTTGACGAGCACCGAGGACATGACCGTCGCGCTGCTCGGCGGGCTCGAGCCGGACGCGACCGGGAAGCCGACGTTTCAAGTGGACCGGCCGGTCGAAGCGGTGGGGCGCGGGCCGGTCAGCTTCAACAAGGTAAACCCGGGCCGCAAGAACGCGTACATGCCGTTCCGCGAGGGGGAGATCTCGCCGTACACGGTCGTGGACGTGGCCGGCAAGAAGGTGGTCCGGTTCGGCAAGCTGAGCGCGGTTTCGCACCTGAGCTACGTGGTGGACAGCGAGGTGCCGGAGTTCGTGGACGCGTTCCCGGAGTTCCGGCCGATCTTGTACCTGCGGGCGAACCAGGGCGCCGTGCAGGGGAATCCGGACCGGGTGGTCTCGCAGGAGCACCGGGCCGACACGAACTACAACCTCTTGTCGGTACAAGGGTACTTCAACGATAACAAGGACGTCTTTAAGCGGCGGGGGACGCCACCGGCGCTGGACGACAAGGTGCGGGAGCGGTTCTGGACCTTCACGAGCGAGCCGCAGAACCGGGCGAACGTGATGGCGCGGTACGCCGGGACGTTCATCCTGATCGCGGCGGGGCCGGACGCGACTTACGGGACGCCCGACGACATCATCACCGGTGGCGGAGGTGGGCAATGACGAGGCGGATCGAGACGGCATTGCGGGCGGGGCGGCGACCGGGTCGCGGCGGCGGGTTCACGCTGGTGGAACTGCTGGTCGTGATCGGGATCATCATTTTGCTGGGGTCGATCCTGCTGCCGATGGCGGTGTCGTCGCGGCGGGCCGCGGTGGCCATGCGGATGAAGTCCGACCTGAACGTGATCGGGATGGGGCTGGAAGAGTACAAGAAGGTGTTCAAGGACTACCCGCGGGGCAACGGCACCGGGGCGCGGCAGTTGGTCACCTACCTGATCGGCGACAAAGGGGAAGGGGTGCGGGACAAGCAGACGACCGGCGGCAGCCCGACGAAGGGGGCGAAAAAGTGGGGGCCGTTCATTTCGCCGGACAAGTTCACCATCCGCGGTGACCAACTCCAAGACGCCAACGGGATCGAGATCCAGTACTACCCGCGGTACAACCTTTACGACCGGCGGACGGGCCGGGTCGCGAGCCCGAACAAGGCGGACGGCTATATCCTCGGCGACGTGAACGGGGCCGGGACCTTGCCGAAGGCGATGTTCAGCCGGGGGGACGGGCTGGCGCGGACGGTGACGGGGACGGGCGGGTCCGTCGAGCGGGATCACTTGGAACACATGTTGTTCATGCTGGGGGAGCGGGACGACTCGTCGGCGTCGAAGAAGCCGAACAACGCGATCGAGGACGAGGAGCAGTTGAAGTTCAACGGGGCGTTCATCCTCGTCGGGGCGGGGCCGAACGGGAAGTGGGGGCGGATCGACGAGGGCACGGGCAACGGCCTGAAGAAGTACAGCCAGGCCGACGACGTGTACAACTTTGACCGATAGGCGCGGGGTGTTCAGCCGACGCGGGGGCGGGAGATCCGTTGGGAGCGGTGCGGAGACTCGCCTTCCCAACGGGGGCATGTTGCGGGGGCGTACGGGTCGTCGGCGGCGCGGGGGGTTCACACTGATCGAAATGCTGACGACGGTGGCGGTGCTGATCATCCTGCTCGGGTTGATGGTCAGCCTGGCGCGGTACGTTCGGCGAAGATCGGCGGAGGAACTGACGCGCAAGATCTTGTCGAACTTGCATTCCGCGATGGTGGAGCACACGCGGCAGTACGGGGCGCCGGCGGTGGAGCCGTTTCTGAACGGGTCGGCGGGGGGGGCGGGGGGCGGCAGCGGTACCCCGGACGAGGCGGAGCTGGAGCGGGCGGCGGTCGCGAACAACCGGGAGTTGCTGCGAGCGTTGCGGGCGCATAAAGAGTTGTCGGCGAAGGCGTTCCGGGATTTGCCGCTGTCGGTTTACGACGAGGCGACGCTGCGGGACGCGTGGGGGACGCCGATCGTGTTCATGCCGACGATGCACCGGCTGGTGGGGATGGCGCCGGGGAACGAGTGGTTTTTCTTTTCGGCGGGGCCGGACCGCCGGTATCTTACGCGCGACGATAACCACTACAGCTACGAGGTGTTAGGCGACGACGCGGGGGTCGGGGGCGCGGCGAACGTGGGAACATCGGCGGGCAGGACATCGCGAACAATGCCGTTGCCGACGACGGGGGCGAACAGCGGCGGCGGCACAGGCGGCAGCAAGGAGCGTGAACCGTGACGGATCGGAACAGGCAGGTTGGCGGGGGGTGGGTCGGCGGCGGGATGCTGGGCGGGAGCGTTCGGGTTCGGCGCGGGTTCACGATGGTCGAGATCCTGACGGCGGTGGCCGTGATCGGGATCCTGGCAGCGATGTTTCTGATCGGGTTCAACAAGGTGAGCGCGGCGTCGAAGGAGAAGGCGACGCGGACGCGGATGGAGACCCTGCGGAACATGCTGAACGAGTTCGAGGTCAAGGGGGGGCGGATGCAGCTGATCGACGATTTGTACCCGGCGTCGCCGGCGGTGGCGGGGTGGACGACGGGGAGCCAAGCGGTGATGCCGAAGGGGAGCGCGGACGAGGCAACGGGGAACCGGAAGAACGACCCGGACATGAAGAAGTCGCTGGACGCTACGACGCGGGTGATGCACGCGTTGACCGCGGCGCCGGGGGTGAAGTCGATCTTCGACGGTCTGCCGCAGGAGGCGGTGACGCGGTGGACGGTGGCGCTGCCGTCGCCGCCGGCGCCGCCGAACACGAGCCTGTCCGCACCGCTGGTGCTGGACGCGTGGAACAACCCGATCTTGTACGCGCCGCGGCGGATCTCCCCACGGCCCGCAGACCCGGCGGCGGCGGCGCCGAACCCGGCGAACCGGCCGACGAACGACCAGCTGAAGTGGGGGGCCGCCGGGCTGACCGGGGTGGTGACGGAAGTGAAACCGGAGGACGGCAAGGGGCTGTGGGTGTCGGCCGGCCCGGACGAGGACTACTCGACGACGGACGATAACCTGTACTCGTACGACGGCCGGTGATCTGGACGCGCGACGAGCGAGGCGGCGGCGGGCGGGTCTGGTGTCGGCGGGGCGGATGACGGGCAGGTACGGCGACGGCCGGGTACAGTGACGCTTATGACCACGACTGCGAACAACACGAGACGGTCCTTCCGCGGCGGGCTTCCCGCCGGCGGGGCGGGACGGGGGCGGCGCGGGTTCACGCTGATCGAGCTGTTGGCGACGATCGCGATCATCGTGATATTGCTGGCGATGGCGGTGCCGCTGTTCCGCGTGATGTCGGGGTCCGGGAGCGTGGAGGGGGCGCAGAACATGGCGTCGGCGATGCTGCAGCGGGCGCGGTCGCGGGCGATCGGGATGCAGGCGCCGCGCGGGGTGTTCTTCTTCGAGGACCAGGCGACGCGGCGGACGGCCATGGCGCTGGTGAAGATCGACGACGCCAACCTGCAGCCGAACACGACCGCCCGGGTGCTGGAGCTGGACGAGTCGGCGGACGAACTGCAATTGCTGCCGACCGGGGTGGGAGTCGCGTTCATGCTCGGGCAGGTTCCTCAGGGCGGCACGGCCGGCGGGCCGACGACGACGGTGTACCAGCCGTACGGGCTGGTCGCGTTCGACGGGGTCGGGCGGGTGATGCCGGTGCCGGGGTACATGCTGCGACCTAGGCCGACCGACGCGCTCACGAAGAAGCGTTACCCGCCGAAGGGCGGGAGCGGGGACGGGTACACGGAGTTGGTGGAGCGTTTTCAGAAGAACATCGGCGACGACGTGCTGCAACGACTCGGAACGTCGACCCTGGCCGCCGACCAGGTGTTCAGCCACGCGGCGCTGATCATGTTCGACGACGCCGCGTTCGCCGAGCGGCTGGCCTCGACGGACCCGACGAAGTTCTCGACGGCGACCGACGGGGCGAACAGCCAGTCGGAGTGGCTGGATCAGAACGGGGTGGCGGTGGCGGTGAACCGGTACACGGGGACGATCCTGAAGGGCGAATGACGATGACCACGACGACGACCATGAGCAATGACACCCGGTTGCAGGCGGCGGCGGAGCGGTCGGGGCCCGTGCGCGGGCGGCGGGGGGGCTTCTCGTTTACCGAGGTGCTGTTCGCGGTGATGGTGCTGGGGATCGGATTCATCATGGTGGCGGCGATGTTCCCGGTGACGATCTCGCAGACGCAGGAGACGATGCGGGAGTCGGCGGGGGCGAACGTGGCGCGGGCGGCGATCGCGTACCTCGGATCGCCGGGGATGGCGCGCGACGAGTACTTCCCGCCGACGGACGGGGGGCCGCGCGTGGACCCCGCGACCAGCGCGCCACCGCCGCAGGTGTGGGCGATGCCGTACGTGCCGCTGGACGGGTCGGAGGTGGTGCCGCCGGGCTTGACGGCGGTGAGCGGGAACATGATCAGCGCGGAGAACCCGCGGATGGCGTGGGTGCCGCTGTACATGCGGGGTCGGACGGCAGACGGGCTGCCGTCGTCGTTCGCGCAGGTGTTCGTGGTGGTCTGCCAGGCGCGGAACCGGCCGGAGTACGTCAACGACGGGTGGTCGCCCACGACGTATTCGGACGTGATCCGGGATCCGGCGTCGGCGACGGACTGGAAGGATCGGACGCCGGCGACGTTGGAGCCGCGACTGGTGACGGTAGACGTGGAGTGGAACGCGGTGTTGAAGCGTGGGGTCGTTAAATTGCGGAAGAACGCGCGGGCGCCGGCGGTGAACGGGTCGTGGGACGTGGTCGCGCCGGGGGCGTTCATGATCGTGGCGGACGACAACCGTCCGGGGGGCACTGCGAACGGGCGGATCTACCGGGTGGGTGCCCAAAACTTCGACGTGCCGCTGGACACCAACGATTTCGAGGCCGCGTACGAGTTGTCGCCGGAGGGGGACATGATCCACGCGAATTACGACGACGACCAGAACTACGCGGCGACGGACGACCCGAAGTTGGATCGGGCGAACGTGTACGTGATGGGGCGCGGGTGGTTGAACCCGTTGGCCCCGGCGGACGGTCGGGGGGGGCCGGCGCAGGATTTGGGGGTTTACACGGGGTTCGTATCGATCCAGGCGAGGCCTTAAACGGCCATTCCACCGCCGGCTGATCCGGGGACGCGCGAACCGAGAGCCACGTTATGAAGATGACGACGACGACAACGATCGCCGGACGGGTTGCGGTGCGACCGCGCGGGATGGCGGCGGGGTTCACCCTGATCGAGGTGATGATCTCGCTGCTGCTGGTGCTGCTGCTGGTGTACGGGGTGGCGCAGGTGTTCAAGATGAGCGGGGACACCGTCGGCGCGAACCAGGCGGTGGCGTCGATGGTGCGCGACCAGCGAGCGGCGATCGCGACAATGAAGGAGGACTTCCGGAACAGCCTGGTGGACTCGCCGCTGTTCATGATCAGCAGCCAGTTGGCGTACCAGGGCCCGGCCTCGGGCGCTGGCCAGGCGCCGCAGGAGACGTACGACGCCACCAAGACCATTCGCCGCGGCTTCCGTGCGGGATTCCGCAGCCCCGAGGAGGAGGCGCAGAGCCTGGACACCGATCGCGACCCGACGATGGCGACGGTGGACACGGCGACAGGGACGACCGTGGTGCAGCGGGTGCCGTTCACGGCGCAGACGGACCGGACGCCGCGGCTGGACCGGATGTCGTTCTTCGCGCGGAACCTGTACCAGCGTCAGACGGCGAGCAACCGGCAGGCGATGAGCACAGTGAGCAGCCAGGACGCGTACATCTGGTACGGTCACACGGCGCTGCCGGGGCACGTGGAGTACCGTTCGCCTTCGCCGACGTTCGCGGCCGACTACGTGATCCCGCACAACCAGTACGCGCGGGACCGGATTTTGGGGCGGATGGCGATTCTGCTGAAGACCAGCCCGTACGCGATCACGAATCCGCCGGAGGAGCCAATCGTCGGCAAGCCGCTGAACGAGGATCCGCTGTCACCGCTGGGGGTGAGGTCGCGGGCGTGGGAGTCGCTTAGCGATTTGGCGGACACGACGATCGACATCTGGCGGCAGCAGTCGGACGCGCTGTTCGCCGCGCAGCCGAACGCGTGGTACGTGCCGATGGAGGACGATCTGTCGGGCCCGGCGCGGGAGCACCGGATGTGGTGGGCGAACTGCAACCCGATCCTGGCGCGGCCGGTCACGCAGCAGAAACTGGCGCAGACGACCGCGGCGTTCGTGCCGCAGTGCACGCAGTTCATCGTCGAGTACGCGGGGGATTTCCTCGACCAGGACGAGGCGCACGCGACCGAACCGGGGAAGATCGTGGACGCGAAGGCGAAGTTCCGGACCGACAACGGGGTGGTGGAGACGGACACGCCGGCGAACGCGACGCTGGACCGGGGGGCGATCGACTACATCATCGACCGGTCGGCGGACACGTCGAACCCGCCGACGCGGCGGGACCGGTGGGTGAAGAAGATCCGGTGGTACGGGCTGCCGCGGGACGTGAACGGGGACGGCCTGATCGGGATCAACGACGTGCTGCCGCTGGCGGACGTGATGGCGTACGCCGGCAATCCTCCCGGGGGCACGGCGGTGCCGGGCTTGCAGGGGCGGATCGGGCCGTGGGAGCAGAAGTTCCCGACCCCGGGGTTCATGTCCTCCGAGGTGAACGGGAACTACTCAAACCTGAGTTCGAACCTCGCGGCGGCGCGGAACTTCAAGTACGTCTGCGCCTGGCACAACGGCGGGCCGGCAATGGTTCGGATCACGATGAAGCTGGACGACCCGACCGGGCGGTTGCAGGGCGGGCAGTGGTACGAGTTCGTGTTGACGCGGTAGGGGCGCGGGCGGGTAGACATCGCGAATAGTGTGGAGGCGGGCCTTTTGAGGCCCGGGAGGCGGCCGCGGCCGCTTGGGCGGGGGCGGTTTGGACGCCCGGGGCGCGGTTGCCGCCGTGCCTTGGGGGGGTGTGGCGGCGGCCGGCGGTGGGCCGTCGCGGGTAACGACTTTACGAGGTGAACGTCATGAGTGGACCGATGCGGATCGTCAACCGGGTGCTCGACGCCGTGCAGCGGCGGTTTCGTCGCGCGCGGCCGGGGTCGGTGCTGATCATGGTGGTGTCGCTGCTGGTGCTGCTCGCGCTGATCGGGACGGCGGCGATATCGACGGCCCGGCTGGACCGCGCGGACTCGCGGCAGAACATGGCGAACGTCCAGGTCGACATCCTCGCCGAGGGCGTCAAGCAGATGGTGCTGGGGCAGTTGGTGAACGACCTGTTCGGGTATCAGGCGTTGAACTGGACAGACGCGGCCGGGAGCGACCCGGACGAGGAGAACGACGACACGCGGGACGCAATGCTGGGGAGCCGGCTGCCCGAGCGGCTGATGACGTACGACCCGCGGGTGTACCCGACGTCCCCGACGTACAACGCGAACGCGTTCGTCGACGACGTGTTGCGGCTGGCGGACGGGAACCAGCCGTACTGGCGGTACGTCAGCTACCCGCCGCTGCAGAACGGGACGCCGACGGCGGGGAACCGGCAGGCGGCGTTCAAGTTCGACGACCCGACGATGAACAGCAGCGACCCGGTGAACTTCGCGCTGCAGTTGCCCAAGCCGCTGATGACCCCGACGGTAAAGGACGTGAACGGGCAGGCGTACCCGGCGTTCCAGGAGTTCAACGTGAAGGGCGTGGCGAACGGGCCCGCGTTTTTGGCGGGGGACGCGGACGGGGACGGGGTCGCGGACTCGGTGCTGTTCCGGCTGCCGGTCAGCCCGTTGGGCGGGATCACGTACTACGGGTCGGTGCGGGTGGTGGACGGCGGGTCGGCGATCAACGTGAACACGGCGCGGCTCGCGTCGGACGACACGGGGAACGTTCCGAACGACGAGACAGTCAAGGAGTTGCTGGTGCGGCAGGGGGGGGGCGAGACGCCGCAGCCGGTCAGTCTGGCGGGAATGTTCCCGGCGAGCGTGACGCTGCCGACGGCCATTTCGCTGGCGGAGTTCAACCGGCTGGAGAACGAGCGTAACGGGGGCGGGACGTTCGACCTGCAGGCGAACCCGTGGGCGGACCAAGCGGGGGTGACGCCCTACGTGGCCGACGAGCGGACAGACTTCCGGTTCCTGACGCCCGGCGACATGCTGCACCACCAGCTCGGGCGGCGGCTGGACAACCCGGGATCATTCCGGAATCTGGATCGGTTCGGGTACGGGAGCCGGCCGTTCTCGATCGGTGACGCGATGGCGCTGGCGTACGGGTTCACGCTGGTCAACCCGTCGGCGTACGACTCGAAAGTCGAGAAGACGCTGACGCCGAGCGTGATCGACCTATACAACCCGGGGGGCAAGCCGCAGTTCAACGTGTCGGCGTACCCGACGACCACGGCCGACGTGGCGACGTGGTTCCGCCGGAATTTCGACTACTTCCCCAACGGCGGCGCGGCGTTGACGAACCCGCCGCAGAACGCGGGGGCCGACGGCGGCAAGCAGTTCCCGCGGCCGTACCTGACGGCGTTCAACCCGGTGCGGAACACGGTGCGGCGGCCGGCGTCGGCGGCGGCGTCGGCGACGCAGCCGAGCGCCCGGTACCCGGCGAAGACGAACCCGAACACGGCGGACTTCGACGAGCTGTACCAAGCGTTCTCCGACACGATGGCGGGGCCGCTGGGGACCTCCACGCCGTTCGACGACGACGCGGCGACGCGGGTGGACGACCCGTACTTCGGGATGCATTTCCTCGCGGACGGGCGGCAGTACGACGACGTCCAGGACGAGCAGCACCCGGCGCGGATGTTCCGCTCGCCGTTGCGGACGTCGCCGGGCGCGACAAACGCGACAAACCCGCTGCCGGCGCTGCACCCGGTGCAGGTGCGGTCGCTGCGGGCGGCGCTGGCGGCGGCGAACGCGCTGTCGCACCGCGACGGCCTGCCGAACGACCCGCCGGTCGGCTATCCCGTGACCCTCCAGTTGCCGCAGAACGCGCCGAACCCGGGTAACAAGTTCAAACCGGTTTACAACGCGGTCGTGTTCGGCACCAAGCGGCAGCCGTTCATCACCGAGGTGTTCCTCAACAACAACCCGGAGAAGCAGGTGCCGCTGCAGGAATCGCCTTACCTGGACGAACCCGACGCTGCGAACCTGCAGAACCAGAACGGATTTGCCGCGATCGAGTTGTACAACCCGTACGACGAGCCGATGGTGCTCACGGGCTGGCGGATTCGCGTGATCGACCGTGACGGGTCGCCGAACTTGGTCATGCGGCGGCTGGACGAGGCGGACCTGACGATGCCGCCGGAGAAGAAGGAGAGCGAGCTCGACCCGGCAACGGAGCCCGTGATCTCGGGGACGATTCCGCCACGCGGCTACATGGTGATCTGGAACTACCTCAAGGGTTCGGCCGACCCGGACAGCGCGCAGTACCTGCCGGCCCCGCTCAAGCCGCTCAAGAATCCCGTCGAGACGGAACTGGTGGACGATCCTGGCGTCGGGGGCGTCAAGATCGTGCACGTGAAGGAACTGCACAAGGTCATCGGCAAAGAGTTCGTCCTGATGCGGCCCGCGGTCGGCGCACCCGTTGGACCCGGGCCGCTGCTCGCGCCCGTCGACTCGTTCGACAGCACGGGCCTGACGCACCAGACGTTCGCGGACGGTGCGCCGGCGGCGACGGCCGAATCTTGGCACTACGTGCGGGCGAACGACCAGAACACGCGGGCGTGGCATTTCGTTTACCCGGGGCGGTATCAGGCGACCCAAGCGGGTTCGGCGGTCGCCGCCGTGAACCGGCGGCGCCAGCAGGGGACGAACACGACGATCACGCCGCCGCTAACGGACCCGCCACCCCCGGAGCCGCCGAAGCCGGTCGAATGGAACCCGGCCCCGGACAAGGCTCAAGAGGACCCGTGGAAGAACGGCGACCCCAACGCGCCGGTGCTGATGGGGCGGGCGAAGACGCGGTCGGCGAACGGTCACGTGACGCACAGCCGCGAGGGGACGGCGGCGAACGACGCGGTGTCGTCGTTCCCGATCCAGATCGCCAATGCGGACTTCGACGTCAAGGTCAACCCCGGGGCGAAGCCGGCGTTCCCGATGCGCGGGTTCCCGCGCGTCGGCGACGTGTTGCAGGTGCCGTACATCGGGGCGTACCTCATCACCGACCCCGCGAAGGGCCTGAGCGACGACGAGCCGCACGACTGGCAGAAGTACGTCGAGATCAACGCGCTCCCGATGGACGCGGCGTTCGCGGACGACACCGACCCGCAGGACGACTTCCGTGTCGCCGGGGGCGTGCGAATCCCGATCGAGGACGTCGGGCGGTTCGTGCCGATGATCGAGCCGGGGATCGACCTGGGCGCGAAGAAGGCGCGCGGCGTGCTGACGAAGGTGGGCGCCACGCAGGTGGACGACGAGCCGCCCACGCCGCCGCTCCCGCCGGCGACGCGCGAGAAGAGCGACTTCTGGAACGAGTACGACTTGGTCGTGACCAACAACGGCTCGGGCGGGACGTGGAAGGAACAGATCCGGCGGGTCAAGACCTACACGAAGACGTCGACGGGGGGCACGTTCGAGGTGTACACGCCGTTCGACCCGCCGCTCGATCCGGCGAATCCCCGGTACCGGTACCGGCTCGAGCGGGTGCGGTACGAATGGGCTGGGCGGGTGTTCGACTACTTCACGACCCTGCACAACCCGGGCAACGACTTCCTGCCCGACCGCCACCCGGACGACCTCGCCACCGCGTCGGCCCCGGTCAAGAACCTGAGCGACACGAGCCGGGAGACCAACCGGAACAATTACCCGAACAGCGCGCCGGAGGACGACGTGCCAGCGGAGGGGCTGATCAACATCAACACGGCGAGCTGGAAGGTGCTGGCGCAGTTGCCGCTGGTCATGCAGGCCGCCGACCCGACGAAGGTCGACTACGCCCTGACCGAGCGGCTGGCGAAGCGGATCGTGTACTACCGCGACATCGACGACGGCATGGGCCCGCCCGACGACATGGGCAACCCGCAGCCGCACCCGCACGGGAAGTTCAAGAGTCTGGCCGAGCTGAACGCCATCCCGCAGTTCGTGACGGCGGAGGACACGATGCCGTTCTGGGACGACCAAGGCAAGGGCCGGGGCCAGACGGAGTTGCACAAGCGCGGCGACCTCTCAACCCTCAGCGCCGACGCGGACGGCGACCGGGTCGGGTACGACTTCGAGAAGAAGTACCTGAACCTGACCCGCGTCTCGAACCTGCTGACGACCCGATCCGACGCCTACACCGTCTACCTGCAGGTGCAGGGGTGGCGGGACGCGGGGACGGTCAATGCCAAGCTCGTCGTCCAGCGGCGGTTGGCGTTCATCGTCGACCGTAGCCGGCTGACGGCGACGGACAAGACGCCGCGGGTCTACAACCTGCCGGTGCCGGCGGCGCAGTAGGCGGCCGCTGACGTCCTTAAACGTTTTCGGATTTCGAGGGTTGAACTGGCAGGCGGCGACGCCTGCCAGTTCTTTTTCCCCTTCGGAGCGACCCGATGAAGCGGTTCACACTCGCGGTGATCGTGGCGGCCGTCCTCCGCGCCGCCCCGGTCGGGGCGGCGGACGGGGCGGCCGCGCCCCCGGGCGCGGGCGTGGTGCGGGTCGGCTCCGGCGGGTACGTAACGGCGCCGCCGCCGCCGGGGGCGAAGGGGCCGCAGGCGGAGGTGTGGCGGGCGCCGGGGCTCCGAGGGCCGATGCCGACGAACGACTGGTGGAGTTCGCTCGCGTGGGTGCGGTACTCCGAGCGGCAGTACCCGCACCCGCTGGCCGTGCGGGCGCAGGCCGACGGCCTGCGGGTCTGGGCGCCCAAGGCGATCACCGCCAACGACGCGGGCGTGTTCGGGTTCATGCCCGAGAGGGGGGGCGACGACCTGGTGATCGGGACGGCCGGGGCGGCGGGGCCCGAGCCGTTCGCCGACGCGCGGGTGGAGTCGTTCTCGGACTGGTTCGTGACCGCGCGGCTCGGGCAGGCCGGGCGGGGGGTGAGCGCGTCGTACGGGCACGGGTCGCCGTTCGTTTACGCCCTCTACGACGAGGGCGGCGCGGCGCGGGTGACGTTCGCGAGGCCGCCGCAGGTTTGGGCGGGCGGCGGGGAGTCGGCGACGCTCGGCGTCAGCGTCGACGGCAAGCCCTACGGGCTGTTCGCCCCCGGCGGGTCGGCGTGGGCGGGCGTCGGAACAAACGTCCTGACGAGCCGCCCGGCCGGCGGGCGCCGGCACTTCTCCGTCGCGGCGCTGCCGGACGCGTCGGAGAAGACGCTCGCGCTGTTCGCGCGGTACGCCCACGCGCACGTGACCGACACGAAGGTCGCTTGGCGGTACGACCCGAAGTCGGCCGCCGTGACGACGACGTTCGCGTACACGGTTAAGGCGTACGAGGGGGACGCGCGGGGGACGCTGTTCGCCCTCTACCCACACCAGTGGCGGCACGCGCAAGGGGCGCCGCTGGTCGACGGGCTCGGGTACGACTCGGTGCGCGGGCGGATGAAGCTGGCGGAGGGGACGTTCTTCTCCACAGAGGTGAAGTTCCCAGGCGTGCTGCCGTCGCTGCCGGTCGCGGCGGACGCGGACCGCGCGCGGCTGGCGGGGATGCTGAAGGCGGAGGCGGCCGCGCCCGAGCCGCCGATGAAGGACACGTACTGGGACGGCAAGCACCTCGGGCGGCTGGCGACGCTGGTGCCGCTGGCGGAGCAACTGCGGGAGCCGGCGGCGGCCGACGCGCTGCGGGGGCGCGTGCGGGCGCGGCTGGAGCGGTGGCTGAACCCCCGCGAGGCCGGTGCGGCCGGCGGGAACCCGCGCACGTCGAACGTGTTTCACTACGACCGCAACTGGGGCACGCTGATCGGCTACCCCGCCAGCTTCGGGTCGGACGTCGAGTTGAACGACCACCACTTCCACTACGGCTACTTCCTCAAGGCGGCCGCCGAAATCGCCCGGCACGACCCGGCGTGGGCGGCGGACGAGCGGTGGGGCGGCATGCTCCGCCTGCTGATCCGCGACGTCGCGTCGACCGACCGCGCCGACCCGCTGTTCCCGTTCCTCCGCAACTTCGACCCGTACGCCGGCCACACGTGGGCGTCCGGGCACGCCAAGTTCGGCGACGGCAACAACAACGAGTCGAGCAGCGAGGCGATGAACGCGTGGTGCGGGCTGATCCTGCTCGGCCAGGCGATCGGCGACCCGGCCACGCGCGACCTGGGCGTCTGGCTGTACACGACCGAGATGACGGCGATCCACGAGTACTGGTTCGACGTCCGCGACGAGAACCACCCGCCGGCGTACGCGCCCGCCGTCGTCACCATGGTATGGGGCGGCAAGGGGGCGAACGGCACGTGGTTCAGCAACAAGCCCCCGGTCGTTCACGGCATCAACTTCCTCCCGATCCACGGCGGGTCGCTGTACCTCGGGCTGTACCCGGACTACGCGCGCCGGAACTACGAGGACCTGGTGCGGCGGAACAAGGGCGACCGGTTCGCCGAGTGGGCCGACATCGCGTGGATGTACCGCGCCCTGTCCGACCCGGCCGACGCCGCCCGACTGATGGACGCCGCCGGCGAGAAGTACCCGGCCGAGGGGGGCAACAGCCGGGCGAACACCTACCACTGGATCACGGCGCTGCGCACACTGGGGCGCGTAGACGGCGGCGTGACCGCGGACCACCCGCTGTCCGCGACGTTCGTGAAGGACGGCGTGCGGACATACACCGCATGGAACGTCTCCGACAAGCCGCTGACGGTGCGCTTCTCCGACGGCTTCGTGCTGGAGTCGGTGGGTAAGGGCCCGACGACCGGCAAACGGTAACCCGGCGAGGCCGCTTCAGCGGCCGGGTCTTCGATTCTCCCCGTTCGGGCGTGCCGAAGCACACCGTGCGAACGCCAAAAAGACGACGCCGGCCGGCGCCCCTTCCGAGGAGCAGCGCCGGCCGGCGTAGAAAACTTAGTTGTCCCGCGAGCCGACGCCTACTTCGCCTGCTTGGCGTACTTCTCCCACATCTGCGGGTCGGCCAGCATCTTGATGTACAGCCCGCCGACCACGCTCCGCGCCTGGAAGCCGGACATCTTCCCGCTGACCGTGTCGTACCAGTCCGTCATCGGCACGCGGCTGGTCGTCTCGTTCGCCCACGTGTAGCACGGGTCCGTCAGCGCGCGGAAGTCGGCCTCGTTCTCCGCGAGCGTCGCGCTCCAGTAGATCCAGTCGAGCTTCGTGTACGTCTTGCGGCTGTCGAGCGGCAGGCCGTACGTGTTCAGCTTCGTCTTGTAGAACGCGACCTCCTTCGCCGCGACCTCCTTCGGGAACAAGTTCAGGCCGAGCAGCTTGTCCCAGACGAGGTTGTACTTCTGGCTCCACGTGCCGGGCTTGTCGAACGTCAGGCGGTAGTGGTCGCCGTCGGCGGCCATCTCCTGCCACTTCTTCGCCATCTCTTCCGCCGTCTTCCGGAAGTCCGCGGCCTCGGCCGTGTGGCCGAGCGCCTTGGCCAGCTCCGCGTACCCGGCCAGCGCGACGATCGCCTTCAGCGACAGGTTGGTGTTGTGCGCCAGGTGCCCGGCGAAGTCGTCCGTGCACAGCTGGTTCTCCGGGTCGAGCCCCTTCTCCTTCAGGTAGTTCGCCCACTTGGTCAGCGTCGGCCAGTACGGCTTGGCGTAGTCGGCGTTGCCGTCCACCTTGGCGAGCGCCGCCATCAGGATCAGCATGTTGCCGCACTCCTCGACCGGCATCTGGTCGCGCTCGCTCCGCTCGCCCCCGCCGTACACCTGGCCGTTCGCCTTCGGGTACGTGCCCAGGTCGTGCGGGGCGAACGGGAACTTCCACCGCCCGGAGTTCTGGGCGTAATCGAGGATCGGCGTGGTCATCCCCTTGAGCAGCGTCGGGTTCAGCAGCAGGAACATCGGGGCCGACGGGTACGTGATGTCCACCGTCGCGATGCACCCGTTCGAGAAGTTCTCCTTCGAGAAGTAGAGCGGCGTCTTGCCGTCCTCGCTCGCGACCAGTTTGTGAGCCGCCAGCGCCTGCCGGTACGACAGCACGCACATCCGCGCGTACCGCTCACCCCCCGCCTTCCGCAGGTCGGTCATTAACTGCTCGTCGAACTTCGCCGACGCCTCGGCCAGCCTCCCGCGGTCCTTGGCCGCCGCCGCGAGCAGGTCGGCCGTGCTCATGTTGTTGCGCTTCCACCACGCGCGGAGCGGCTTGCGCATGTACTCGATCGCGTGGTCGTCATCGTACGCGACCATCAGCCAGCCCGAGCCGGCCGCCGCCGCGTCGACCTTGCCCGTCTCCAGTCGCAGCGCCAGCACCGGCCACCGCTCGTTCGCGTTCCGCGGGAAGTCGGTGTCGTCCTTCTCCGGCAGGTTGCCGCTCCCGGCGAACCCGCCGCGAGCCGCCTCGTCGTCCGCCACGGCCGCCGTCACCTTCGCGTTCCCCTCGCCCGGCGCCGCCAGGACCAAGTGCCCCCACTCGATCCGCAGATCGTCCCCCTTGCGCGCCAGCTTCCGCTGCTCCTTCGCCCCCATCCGCAGCGCCGTCACGCCCGCGGCCGCCCCAGGCAGGCGGTCCCCGACCACCTCGTTGTCCGGCTTGTCCACGACCCACTCGGCCGACGTGTCCACGTACACCGCCGTGTCGTGCGCCTTGCCGTCGGTCGACTTCACGTCGAACGTCACGTACGTGACCGGCCGCGACAGCACGTCCAGGTCGTGCGGCAGCGCCGGCGTCAGGAACGTCATCGTCACCGCCACCCCCGCCCCCTCGAACGCGTACGTCGTCCGCGTCGGCGTCACGTCCACCGACTTCTGCGGCAGCGGCTCGACCCCCTCGATCCGCGGCATCCCGGCCAGCACGTACGCCTTGCCGTCGATCCGGATCATCGAGCAGAGCGCGTTGGTCGCGCCCGTCCAGTGCTTGGGCCAGTTCGTGTTGACCCGGTCGGCGAAGCTCCACACCGAGAAGTACGGGTCGTGCGCGACCAGCGGCACCGCCGGCGGCCGCATCGGCGGGAGCGCCTCCTGGGCGCGTAAGACGGCGGGCAACAATGCCGCGGCGGCGGCGGCACAGAACGCGGCGAGGATACGTTTCGTCATGCGCGGCATCCTAGGGCCCCCGCGCCGGACGGGAAATGAGTTTTTGCGTACGCCGGTTGAGACGCCTTGACCGGCCGGCGGTCGCGCGTGCCGGGCCGCCCTACTCCTGCCGCCCGGCCGACGAGCGGTTGTAGAGCACGATCAGCGCGAGCGAGACCGCCGTCAGCGCCAGCACCGCCGCCCACGCCCGCTCCGGCTCGCCGGCCTCGTAGTCGTCGTACACGCTGATCGGCAGCGTCTTGCGCCCGACCTGCCGGCCGAACACCATCACCGTCGCGCCGAACTCCCCCAGCGCCCGCGCGAACGCCAGGATCAGCCCGCTCGCGATCCCGCGCCGCGCCAGCGGCAGGCTGACGTGCCAGAACACGCGCAGCCGGCCCGCCCCCATCAGCGTCGCGATCTCCTCCAACTCCCGGTCCACCGTCGCGAACGCCGCCTTCGCCGGCAGGTACAGCAGCGGCAGCGCCACGACCGCCGACGCCAGCACCGCCCCCTCGAACCGGAACAGGATCGAGTAGTCGAACGCGTCGGCCAGCCACCGCCCCGGCCACCCGCGCCGCCCCAGCGCGACGATGATCAGGTAGCCGACGACCGTCGGCGGCAGCACGAGCGGGACGGTCAGCAGCGCCTCGACCGCGCTCTTGCCCGGGAACGACCGCTTCGCCAGCCCGTACGCAAGCGGGATCGCGACGGCCGCCGCGAGCGCCGTCGCGCACACCGCGATCTCCAGCGACAGCCGCAGCGGCTCGATCAGGTCGCCGCTCATTCCTTAGGCCCGCCCGGCCGCACCGGCGGCGCCGGCGGCGGGGTGAACCCGCGCGCCGCCAGCGCGCGCTGCGCCGGCCCGGTCGCGAGGTAATCGAGGAACCGCCCGGCCGCCTCCCGCCGCTTCGACGCCGACACCACCGCCGCCGGGTACTCGATCGGCGCGTGCAGCGCCGGGTCCGCCCGCTCGACCACCCGCACCTTCGGCCCCGCCTGCACCGCGTCGGTGTGGTAGACCAGGCCGGCCGCCACCTCGCCGCGTTCGACGTAATCGAGCACCTGCCGCACGTTCGAGCCGTGCACCGTCCGGTCGCGCACCGCGTCGCTCAGCTTGAGCGCGTCGAGCACCTGCCGCGCGTACTCCCCGGCCGGCACGGTCTTCGGGTCGCCCGTCGCGACCTTCCGGTGGCGCGGGTCGGCCAGGTCCTTGAGCGACGTCGGCGGGCTCGCCGCGCCGGCCGGCACGATCAGCACCAGCGCGTTCCCGGCCACCACCCGCCGGGTCGCCTCGTCGACCAATTTCTCCCTCGCCAGATCGTCCACCTGCTTCGCCGCCGCGGAAACGAACACGTCGATCGGCGCCCCGTTCTTCACCTGGGCCATGAGCTGCCCGGACGAGCCGAACGTGAACTCGACAGCGACGCCCGTCTCCGCCGCGTACGCCTTGGCCACGTCCTGCAGCCCCTCCTTCAAGCTGATCGCCGCCGCGACCGTGACCCGCTCGGCCGCCGCCGCGACCGGCGCCGCGGCGCCGGACAGCAGCAGGGAGAACGCCGTCAGCAGCAGGGGGGTCAGCTTCACGTGCCATCCTCCGACTTCGCGCCACACCGCGCGGGGCCCGACGACTAAGATAGCCGCCTCGCAGGACATTGCCCAATGCGCACCCGCATGATTCGCCTGGCGGTCGGCGACGACGACTCCGCCCGCCTGCCGATGAAATCCCATCAGGAAAATGGGCACCCGATTCGGCCCCTATTAGTAGTCCACACCGAGACCTACGTCGACTACAGCCACGGTGTCCGACTGATGAGTCGTCATGTCATGGTGGACGCGTCGGCGACGCGGGTCGACGACCTTCTGAAAAACCCGAACCACGCCCCGCTGCTCGGCGACGAAGGGGTGATTGAGGCGCGTTAAAAGGTGTTGGAACCTTGATAAGCCCGTGAAAATAGTGGGGATTGTAGTGGTCGGTCAGGTTTCCTCACGGGTATAAACGAATCTGGTTAAATCCTGTGATGTCCCCATCGCGTCTAACGGTTTCGCACGCGGCATTAAATTTGCTCGGCGGACTGGTGACTAGGAGCAGACGCATGAAAGAACGGAATCAGAAAGGGTGCAGCGGAGACCGCATGCCCACGCGGAGCGTGGTCGGCGCGGAATCCGTACGCACGCGTGCCAACCCCACTCCGACGGTCGCGGATTCGTCCCACACGCCGTGGAGACGTTACTGCGCCGATCGACTACGGCATTTCGCGGGCAGGCGTTAGCTGACTTGACCGTCAGCGTCCGCGCCCCCGGCTCGCTCACGACCGCCACGCCCTGAGTCGTTCACCCCCGCTCCCCTCGCCGGGAGCCCGTACGGACCCACACCTTTACGCTCTAAACGGACGGGGCCGCCCGTCCGCCTGAAGGAGGCTGCGCACATGGTTTTCCCGCGTGTCACCGAATCGCCCGTCGCCCCGTCGAACGGGTCGAAATCCGACAGTCTGTCGCACGGCTCAGCCCGCCAACCGCTCCGCCAGCCGATCACCGAGAAGCAGTTCACCTGGGGTGCCGGGATCGAGTGCTCGTTCCTTCCGCACCTGAACGTCGACCAGTTCGAGTGGACGCAGCACAACCGGTTCTGGCGCGACGACTTCAAGCTCGCGAAGAACGACCTCGGGATCTCGACGCTCCGGTACGCGCTGCCGTGGCACAAGCTCGAGACGTCGCCGGGTAAATTCGACTGGAGCATCGCCGACGAGCGGATCCACGCGGCGGCCGAGATGGGGATCGAGCTGTACCTCGACGTGATGCACTTCGGGACGCCGATCTGGCTGAAGCAGGCGGCGGGCGACCCGGAGTTCCCCGAGGCGCTTGAGCGGTTCACGGAGGCGATGGTCGGGCGGTACGCGGGGCAGGTCAGCACGTGGTGCCCGTGCAACGAGCCGCTGGTGCTCGCGCTGTTCAGCGGCGACTTCGGGTTCTGGCCGCCGCACTCGCGGAAGTGGAAGGGGTACATGCCGGTGCTGACCCGGATCGTGCAGGCGGTGAACCGGTCGATCCGGGCGATCCGCCGGGCGCAGCCCGAGGGGACGGTGCTGCTGTGCGACAACGTCGAGAACTACAAGACGCGCGACCAGGAGCTGCAGGTCGAGGTGCGCCGCCGCAACCTCCGCCGGTACCTGGTGCTCGACCTGCTGACCGGGCGGTTGGACCGCCACCACCCGCTGTTCAACTGGGTGACGTCGTACGGGATGTCCGAGCTCGACCTCGAGTGGTTCCGCACGAACCCGCAGACGCCGGACGTGCTCGGCCTCGACTACTACCCGCACTCGGACTGGCAGCTCGAGAAGTACCACCAGGGCGTCCGCCAGCGCCGCAGCGAGACCCCGGTCGGGATCTACGGGATCGCGAACGCGTACTACAGCCGGTACGGCCTGCCGATGATGCTGACCGAGACCAGCATCGAGGGGAAGCCGATCAACCGCGAGATCTGGCTGGAGGAGACGGTCGAGGACTGCAAGCGCCTCCGCGAGGAGGGCGTGCCGATGATGGGGTACTTCTGGTGGCCGATGGTCGACCAGGTGGACTGGGACGGCGCGCTGACCCACCGGGTCGGGAAGATCCACGAGGTCGGGCTGTTCAATCTCAAGCGGCAGGCCGACGGCACGCTGACCCGCCACGCGAGCCCGCTGGTCAAGAACTACCGGGAGATGGCGAACGGCGGGGAGGAGCGGATCGGCAGGCTGGCCGAGGTCGCGATCCCGGTGCCGCAGGAGGACCAGGGCCCGCCGATCGGCATCGAGATGCCGTTCGTGACCGCCGACAGCGCCCCCGCGGGGCCGACGCTGGTCGAGCTGCCGTCGACGAACGGTAATGGGAACGGCAAGGTGCAGGCGGCGGTCGCGACGCTCCGAGGCGCCGACCCGGCGCCGGGGCTGTCCGCCGAGCCCGCCGCCGCGTCGACGGTCTCCGGGTCGGACGTCGAGGTGCGGTCGACGGACCGGTACGGGATCGTCGTGTTCAGCCACCTCCGGTGGGGGTTCGTGTGGCAGCGGCCGCAGCAGTTCCTCAGCCGGTTCGCGAAGAAGCACCGGATCCTGTTCATCGAAGAGCCGTTCTTCGACCTGAAGGAGGGGAGCGACCCGCGGATCGACTACCACCAGGTCATGCCGAACGTGACGGTCGTCACGCCGCACGTGTCGGCGTCGTGGAACCGGAACCCGCAGCTCCCGCAGAAGCTCCGCGAGTTCGCCAAGGAGGCGATCAACCGGATCAACGAGACCGGCGAGTTCGACCGGCCGGTGCTCTGGTACTACTCGCCGATGGACTCGGCCTGGAGCCTGGGGTACTTCGAGAACCGCGGCGTGGTGTACGACTGCATGGACGAGCTGAACCAGTTCACCGGCGCGCCCAAGTCGCTCGTGCAGAACGAGGCCCGGCTGATCGAGCACGCCGACATCGTGTTCACCGGCGGGTACGAGCTGGGCGCGAAGAAGCGGAAGCAGCACGACAACGTGCACACGTTCGGGTGCGGGGTCGAGTTCGACCACTTCAACAAGGCGGCGCTCGCGGACACGCAGATCCCGCCGGACATCGACTTCATGACCCGGCCGGTCCTCGGGTGGTTCGGCGTGGTGGACGAGCGCGTCGACTACGCGATGGTCGGCGAGATGGCGCGGATGCGGCCGGACTGGTCGTTCGCGATGGTCGGGCCGGTCGTCAAGGTCGACCCGAACCTGCTCCCGCACGCCCCGAACCTGTACTGGCTCGGCGGCCGGGACTACCAGCAGCTCCCGCACTACTGCCGGGCGTTCGACGTGAACATGATGTGCTTCGCGATCAACGCGGCGACGCAGTACATCAACCCGACCAAGGGCCTGGAGTACATGGCGACCGGCAAGCCGATCGTCAGCACGCACGTGAAGGACGTGGTCAGCCAGTGGAGCGACATCGTCCGCCTTGCGAAGGGGGCCGAGGAGTTCGTCCGGCAGGCGGAGGACGCGCTGAGGAACCCCGGCGACGAGCGCGTGAAGCGCGGGCTGGAGCTCGCGCAGCAGTGCTCGTGGGAGGGGACGGTCGCGACGATGCAGCGGCTGATCAAGGAGGCGATCTCGAAGAAGGACCGCCGCTCGACCCGGAACATCGAGCCGATGACCCAGGCCGAGCTCGAGTACGTCTACATGGCGACCCAGGGCTCCTAGGGGTCCGAGCGGCGGGGTCACGCCGGTGGCCCCGCGTCGGCGAATCGCGACGACCGAACTGAATAGAACGACCGAAGCAGTACCACCGAAAGGACGCAACGACCATGGAGCAGAAGAACCCCCACCAGCAGAAGATCGTCATCCTCGGGGCCGGGCCGACCGGCCTCGGGGCCGCGTACCGCCTGAAGGAGCTCGGGCACACGAACTTCATGATGTACGACCGGCTCGGCCACCTGGGCGGGCTGGCGAGCAGCTACGTCGACGACGCCGGGTTCACCTGGGACGTCGGCGGGCACGTGATGTTCAGCCACTACAAGTACTACGACGACGTGTTCGACAAGCTGATGGGCAGCGACTACCAGATGAACATGCGCGAGTGCTGGGTGCGCATGTTCGACACGTGGGTGCCGTACCCGTTCCAGAACAACATCCGGTACCTGCCGAAGCAGCAGCAGTACGAGTGCCTCGCCGGGCTGATCGAGGCCCAGACGAAGCGGGACCACAAGGCCGCCGGGAACTTCAAGGAGTTCATCGACGCGGTGTTCGGGGACGGGATCGCGAAGCACTTCATGATCCCGTACAACTTCAAGGTCTGGGCCCACCCGGCGGAGATGATGAACAAGGAGTGGATCGGCGAGCGGGTCGCGGTCCTCGACATCAACCGGGCGCTGAAGAACGTCGTGATCGGCAGCGACGACTTCGGGTGGGGGCCGAACAACCAGTTCAAGTTCCCGCTGTTCGGCGGCACCGGCGAGTTCTACCGCCGGTTCGACAAGCCGCTGGCCGGCCACTACCAGCTGAACAAGACCGTCGACTTCATCAACCTGAAGAAGAAGGAGGTGCGGTTCAGCGACGGCGAGGTCGTGTCGTACGACGTGCTGATCACGACGATGCCGATCGACAAGCTGTGCAACGACATGCTGAACGGCGAGGTGCCGCGCGAGATCAAGAAGGCGACGGCGAACCTGAAGCACTCGGGCGGGTACATGGTCGGGATCGGGATCAAGCAGCCGTGCCCGAGCACGAAGAGCTGGATGTACTTCCCCGAGGACAACTGCCCGTTCTACCGCGTCACGTACCTGAGCAACTACAGCCCGTTCATGACGCCGGACAAGGACACGCACTACTCGCTGCTGACCGAGACGAGCTACAGCGAGTTCAAGGCCGAGGACAAGGAGACGATCGTCGAGCGGACGATCCAGGGCCTGATCAACGCCGGGCTGCTGAAGGACGAGGACCGCAAGGACATCGTCAGCACGTGGCTGTTCGACGCGAAGTACAGCTACCCGACCCCGACCGTCGAGCGGGACGCGATCCTCGCGCAGGCGATCCCGTTCCTCGAGAGCCACGGGATCTACAGCCGCGGCCGGTTCGGGATGTGGAAGTACGAGGTCGCGAACACGGACCACTCGCTGATGCAGGGCGTCGAGCTGGTCAACCGGCTGCTGCTGGGCGAGCCGGAGAGCACGATCGGGATCAAGTACGAGAGCACCGACGACGGCCGCAACGCCGCCCGGCACGAGCCCAGCAAGTTCGCCGGCTCGGGCGACCCGAAGAAGGCCGCCGAGCGCAAGGCGATGGCCGCCGTGATCGGCGCGCCCAAGACGCTCAACCCCGACCAGCCGGGCGACAAGGCCGAGGCGCACGTGTCGGAGGAAGAGCTCGGCGTCACGACCGCGCCCGACCACGACGAGAAGACCAACCCCGGCCGGTAACCCCGCCTCGCCGGTGCAACGCATTCACTCGGGAGGGTGACCGACTCTCCTAGTCACGAAGGTGCGGCGTCAAAACCGTCCTTCGCACGGGTGGCCTGTCCTCACGGACGGGCCACCCGTCGTTTGCGCCTCCCCCCCGGCGACGGCCCGCCGTGAACGGCCGAAGCCCGAGGGTCGAAATCCTCGGGCTCCGTGGTGTCGTTTGGGTATGGACCGGCACTCAGGCCGTCAGGATCGGGAACTTCGAACTGCTGATCGGCAGATGGCTGAAGCTCTCGACCAGCTTCCGGTACTCCCGGGCGACCTTCCGCTCGTTGCGGTCGAGCGTGTACAGGCCGACCTTGTTCACGTGCCCCTGCGCCTTGGTCAGCGCGCTGTCCCAGTCCTTCATGTCGATCAGCCCGTACCACGTGAACCCGACGATCGGCACGCCGTCCTCCCGCAGGCGGAGCAGGTTCATCCACTCCTTCCACAGCCACTCCTCGGCGTGGTGGCTGACCCGGTTGGTCTCGGTGTGCATGACCGGCATCTTGTACCGGTCGAAGTACTGGCGGGTGATCACGTAGTAGCCGTAGACGTCGCCCGCGCCGATCGTCGTGCCGTCGTCGCGGATCACGTGCTCGTTGGTGATGTAGTAGTCCGTCCCCATGATGCAGTGCGACCGCAGGTCGCACTGCTCGCGGAACCACAGGTACTCCTCGGTGGTCATCCCGCTGTGCAGCAGGTAGCGGTACATCGTGGCCGACACGTCGTGCCCGAACAGCAGGTCGAGCGACAGGAAGCGGCGCTCGTTCATGAAGACGGCCTGCTGCACCATCTTCGGGCTGCCCGGGTGCACGTACTCGGTCGACTCGCTGAAGATGAAGATCGCGTCGGCCCGCTCGTCGAGGATCGCCCGCATCGCGAGCATCGACGCCTTGACGCAGTGCTTCAGGTTGGTGACGAACGCCTCGTCGCTCATCAGCCGCTCGTTCCACCACCCGAACGCCGCGCTGAACTGGGCGGTGATGTAGATCTCGTTGACCGGCGTGTAGAACCGCACCCACGGGTACCGCTGGGCGAACGCCCGCGCGTACTCGGCGACGTGGTACGGCCACTCGGGGTTCTGGAAGTTGCCGAGCCAGTCCGGCAGGCCGAAGTGCACCAGGTCGATGATCGGCCGGATGCCGAGCTTCTGCATCTCGGCCATCACCTGGTCGAGCCACGACCAGTCGTACTGCCCCCTCCCCTTGAACACGCGGTGGATCGGCGGGCCGTACCGCAGGTAGCGGAGGCCGAGGTTCCGGACGAGCCGGAGGTCCTTCTTCCAGTGCTCGTAGTGCCCGGTCGATTCGAGCTCGTCGACGCGGTGGTTCCCGGCGATCGTCGGGTTCGAGCATTCGATCCCGACCGCGAACATGAACCGCAAACTGTCGACGACCTCCTCGGGCGACGGCGGCCGCTGGGGCGACGCCGTCGGCGGCTTGGGCTCTTCCACGACCGTCAACGACGCCGCGGCCCGCTTGGCGCCGTTGGTGCCGGCGTGTGCCCCCGCGCCGTCGGCGCCGCCGCCACCGCCCGCCCCGGTGCCCTCGGGCGGTGCGATCGTCGTCGCCGAATCGGCGTCCCGTTCCCGGTCCTGCTGCTGCACGCCTTGCTGGCTCACGTCCGTCATCCCACACCCGTCCCAGTCGGGACTGTTTAGGCGGTGATTACTCGATCCTCGCCGCCGCCGCCCAATCGGCCGTCGCCGCAAAACGCCGCGGGTCTGTCTTCGGGTCGCGCCGGTCTTCACCTTCGATAAGACCCAGGTCGCCGCTCGTACGTTTGGGCGATTGCCCCGTCACCTCGCCTCACACCGCCGCGGCAGGTCGGCCGCGACCGGCGGAGATGCTGTTCGATATACGGTGGCGGATCATAAGGGAACGAGGAAATCCGGGGAGAATATTTACCCATGACGGACCTGAGGGTGGTCGCGGTCACGCAATCGGGGTGCCTTTTAATGACGGCTGCCCGCGGCGGATTTCGCCTTCCGCCTGGCCGATCGTCGTGACAAGATGCGCCGGGTAACGCACCCGCGCGCACCGCCACGGATGGAGGATGACGTATGCAACACTCGGAGTTAAGCGGCACGACGACGGACACGGGCGGCGCCTCGGCGGCGACTCACTATCGGAATCCGGTTTACCCCGGGTACTTCGCCGACCCGTTCGTCCTCAAGAGCGGGGGGGCGTACTACGCGTACGGCACCGGCCCGGTCGAAGGCGGCGATCGTAAACAGTTCCCGGTTTTAAAGTCCACCGACCTCGTCCGCTGGCAGGCGCTCGGGGGCGCGCTCGAGCCGTTGCCGAGCGACGTCCCGATGAACTACTGGGCGCCGGAGGTGGCGGAGAAGGACGGTCGGTTCTACCTGTTCTACTCGGCGTCGCCGACGACGTCGGACGAGCACCACCGCTTGCGGGTGGCGATCGCAGACCACCCTGCAGGGCCGTTCATCGACGCGGGCAAGAACCTGATCCCGTCGCTGGGGTTCACGATTGACGCCAGCCCGTTTCGGGATCCGAGGTCGGGCAAATGGTATTTGTTTTTCGCGACGGACTACGAGTCGGACGCGCCGCACGGCACCGGCTTGGGCGTGGTCGAGATGGCGGACGACCTGATGTCGGCGGCGAGCCAGCCGGTGCCGGTCGTGCGGGCGCAGGCGGACTGGCAGGTGTACGAGCACAACCGCAACTACAAGGGGCGGACGTGGTCGGCGTGGCATTGCGTTGAGGGGCCGAGCGTCGTTTACCAGGACGGCCGGTATTACTGTCTTTATTCCGGCGGGGCGTGGCACGGGCCGAACTACGGGGTCGGGTACGCGGTGGCCGACCACCCGCTCGGGCCGTGGCGGGACGACTACGGCAAGCACGGGCCGGCGGTGCTGAAGGGCGTGCCGGGGGTGGTGGTCGGGCCGGGGCATAACTCCACGGTCTTAGCGCCGGACGGCCGCACGCTGATGATGGTCTACCACGCGTGGGACCCGGGGCACACCGCCCGGCGGATGTGCATCGACCCGATCCGGTGGACGCCCGAGGGCCCGAAGGTCGAGGGGCCCAGCGTCGACCCGCGACCGCTACCCGTCTGACACTGGCTTATGTTGATCGCGCGAGAATTCCCCCACCTGCTCAAGATGACCATCATTGGGTGGTGGGACATCAAGGCTCCGCGCCTGGGGGCGGCGCTGGCGTATTACACGATCTTGTCGCTGGCCCCGACGATCTTTTTGGCGATGCCGATCCTGGGCGTGTTCTTCGACGACCCGACGGTGGTGCGGAACGGCGTGGTGGCGCAGTTCAAGGACCTTGTGGGCGCCGAGGGGGCGCGGGCGGTCGAGACCGTCCTGTCGTACCAGCCGGAGTACCCGCCGACGCGGGTGACGACGTACGTCGGGCTGGCGGTGCTGATCTTCGGCGCGACCGGGGTGTTCGCGCAGCTCCAGGACGCGCTGAACACGGTCTGGGGGGTGGTGCCGGCGCCGGGGTTCGGGAAGGAGGCGGTGCTCAGCTTCGTCCGCCAGCGGTTCGTGTCGTTCGCGATGGTGTTGGGGATCTGTTTTTTGCTGATGGTGTCGCTGGTATTCAGCGCGGGGCTGACGGTGCTGCGGAACATCATCGACCAGCGGTACAAGACGTACGCGGTCACGTGGGAGGTCGCGCACACGGTGATCTTCTTCGTGATCATCACGCTGCTGTTCGCGATGATGTACAAGGTTTTGCCGGACGCGAAGGTGCCGTGGCGCGACGTGTGGGTGGGCGCGCTGCTGACGGCGGGGTTGTTCACGCTGGGGAAGTACCTGATCGGGTTGTACCTGGGGAACGCGAGCATCGGGCAGGCGTACGGCGGGGCGGGGTCGATCGTGGTGCTGCTGGTGTGGGTGTACTACTCGGCGCAGCTCGTGTTCCTCGGGGCGGAGTTCACGTACGCGTATCACAAGGTCCGGGGCGACCGGGTGGTGCCGGCGGACCACGCGGTGCCGGTGACGGCCGAGGCACGGGCGGAGCAGGGGATCCCGGACCCGGAGGTGGTGCAGGCGACGGTGGAGTACCTGAAGCAGGAGGACCCGGCGCGGGACGAGGATTTGCAGAAGAGCTGACCCCCGATGCACTCTCTGTACGACGCACGGCCTGCGCCGCCCAAAGGCGGAGTCACAAATGCGGGGCCGACTATCCCCGCCGCGAGAGCGGCCGGCGGACCGGTGCCTCGAGCACCGGGTTCAGTCGCTTCACCGGTGCCTTGGCGGCGGTGGCTGGGGTCGGTGCCGGTGGGACGGGCGCGGTGTCCGGTGAGGGTTGGTTCCACGCGACTTCGAGCACCTGGTAGTCGGCCAGCGTGACCTTGCCGTCGCCGGTGAAGTCGCCCTGGTTCCAGGTGCGGTTCGACTGGCCGAGGTTGGAGAGGACGACTTTCAGGTCGGCGGCGGTTACCGCGCCGTCGCCGGTGGCGTCGCCCAGGCGGGGGACGTTCACGGTGATCAGGACGCGGGTAGTGTTGTTGTCCTCATTGGTTTCGAGCAGGCGGTGGGTCGGGTCGGCGATCGATTCGAGGTAGTACTGGCCGGGGGCGAGGTCGGTCACATCGATCCACTGGTAATCGATCGTCAGGTCGTAGAGGTCGCCCCAGCCGACGGAGATGCCGCCGACGGGGTAGCAGTCGTTGTACTGGGGCAGGCCGGGGCGGCCGGGGTGGAAGGGGGAGACGATGGCGGAGTCGCGGAGGCAGAAGCCGGCCTTGGTGCCCTCGCGGACGATCTCGCCGACGCCGCCGCCGGCCTCCACCGACCGCAGGTTGTACTGGGCGAACTCCTCGAAGTGGAAGTGGTGGTGCGAGCCCTCGTCGTGGAACTCCATGACGCCGGCCTGGCGGCTGGTGTAGCCGCCGGAGCTGTTGTAGATGCGCTGGGAGACGTTGATCAGTTGGCCGGAGCGCGGGTGCTCGACGATTTCCTCGGCGGCGATCTCGAGCGGGCCCTTGCCGAGGTTGCCGACGAGGTTGTCGAAGCGGAGCAGCGTGCGGCCGGGCGCCCACATCGGGCTGGCGCCGTAACGGCGGTTGTTCAGGGCGTTGGCGGAGGGGACGAGGTCGGGCAAGAGATCGCCGGCGGCCATCAGGCGCCGGGCTTCGAGCGGCTCGAGCAGTGCCCTGCGGTTTCCGGTCGACAAATTCCACCTCCGTGCGGCTACGCTAAACCCCGGCCAGCGCCTTCGCAATGGCCGAGTCGGTTTCGAGCACGGTCAACGACTGGGGCGGGCGGAAGCCGGCGTGGCGGAGCCGGGGGTCGTCGAGCCGGAGCGGGGGGCGGACGGGGCGGACGTCGTCGAGCAGCAGGGCGACACCGGTCGGCAGGCCGTCGAAGTAGACGTCGAACTCCGCTCGGTCGACGCCGGCGGTTGCGCAGTAGGCGTCCCACAGGGCGGCGGGCGCGGCGCGGACGACGCGGGTGATCGTGGCGGTCAGGGTGATGGCCTGAACGGGCGCGGTGACGTAGACGACGGCCCGCCCGGAGGTCACGTGCCGCGGGAACCGTCGGCGGAACTCGACGCGCTTGTGGCCGCGGGCCAACCCGTCGGCGAAGGGTGGTTTGATCGAGAGGAGCACGTCGAGCGGCGCGGCTGGCGGGTGGCGCAGGCGGTCGGCGAGCATCTGGCGAGCGCCCGGGAGGCCCATGGCAGACATTGTACCGGGAGTCGCGGCGGGTTCATCCATACTTGGCGCGGGGTCGGTACAATGTCGCGGCCGTGGAAGACCCGACGACGACGACGAAGCCGATCGGAACGGGCGCCGCCCAAGTCGCCGGCCCCCCGACGCCGGCAATGCCACCGGTTCCGATTACCGGCGTCTCGGCGTTGGGGTCGGCGGTGTCGCCGGTGCCAGTGGCCGACGCGCCAGCCGAGCCTGCCGAACGCTCGTCGGCGGCGCCCGGTGCTCCGGCGCCCGGCGTCCCGCCAATGCCACTCGACGATGACACGCTCGTCGGCGGCGATGCGCCGCTCGCCGCCGACGAGCCGCCGCAGGCCGTGCCCGTCGTGCCGATCGGAAGGGGCCGCGTACTTCTATCGTGGGCGCTGACGCTCGTGGGTCTCGCGGCGCTGGTGGCTGGCGTCTTCACGCTCGTCCGGCCGCCAATCGCCGTCGAGACGGTCGGCGACGAGACGCGCGTCTCGGTCAGTCCCGACGTCGTCCGCCGGGCGGCGGTCTCGCTGCTCGCGGCCGGGGCGGCGGCGGCGTTGCTGGCATGGTCCGCGCCGTCGCCGCGGTCGCGCGAGTGGGGCGGCATCGGCCTGGTGCTCGTCGCGGTGCTGGCCGTGCCGGTATGGCACCAGCGGGCGGCGCGGGTCGTCGTAACGCCGGACGCCGTGACCGCCCCGACCCCGTCCCGCCTGCTCCCGGGCGCGCCGGCGACCGTGCGGTTCGACGAGGTCGCGTTCGCCCACCTCAGCGACCGGTCGGACGCCGGGATGTTCCAGTACTTCCTGATGAAGGACGGCCGGGAGGTCAGGCTCGAACTCGGCCCGCTGATGGACGAGGCCGGGCGGCTGATCGACGCGCACGCGCGTGGGAAGGGCGCGCGGGTGAGTTGGCGGCGGTGAGGCGTCGCACCGCGTCACCCCTCCCGCGCCGTCCCCACGTCGAACGCCTCCGCCCCGACGCCCATGCTCCGCCGCTGCCGCTCGACCATCTCGTAGTACGCCCCGCCGCGGGCATCAGCTCCTCGTGCGTCCCCGACTGTCCGGCACTTGAGCAGCTCGTTCAGCGACGCCTGGATCAACTGCTCGCTCTCGGTGTCCAGGTTCGAGGTGGCCTCGTCGAGGATCAGGATCTGCGACGCCGGTAGAGATCCCGACCGGCGCCTGAGCGGCGGCGCCAAGCTGGCCGAGGTCGGCACGCTGAACGGCCGGCCGTGCGTCAAGGTGCTGGTCAAGCTCCGCGCCGACCACGTGAAGCTGACCGAGATGTTCGGCGCGCCGCTCCAGGACGGGTTCGAGCCGGCCGACGGCTCGCTCGACTCGCTCTACACCGCCGTCTTCCCCGCCGACCCCGCCGGCCGGATCATGAAGTGGTCCGACGCGACCCGCGTGACCGCCAGCTTCAAGATCACCCCCGGCCGCCGCCGCCCCGCCGGCACCGCCGACCTCGCGATCCGCGCCAAGCGCACGATCGAGCTGTTCGACCTCCCGACCACCCCGCGCGACCCCGCCGCCGGCGAGCCCCGCGTGGTCGAACTCGATTCGGGGCCCAACCCGTGACTTGCAGAACCCTCACTAGACGCAGTTCGATAGCCGATCGAACCGCGGCCCGGTACGCTACCGCACGTGATCATCCGCCTGCCGCCACGGCGCCGCGAAAAGCGAGGCTTCTGGCGGTCCGACTTCTGGCGCGTGTCGCCGGCGGACCGACCGGCGCTGGCGACGATGCTCGGCTTCATCATTGGACTTGGCGGCACGCTCGGGTGCTGGATCTGGCTCGGGAGCGGGGACAGATCGGCCGTCGCCGAAGGGAATCTTACCGTCTACCGGCCGAACGAGTCGGCGGCGGTGGCAACGGTCCGAATCGCGATCTTGGCCCCGACGTTCGCGCTGGTCGGCTGGATGTTCTTTCGCCGCTCCAACGTGCTTCGCGGACTGCTGGCGGCAACTCTGATCTTCGGGATCACGATGCTGATCGCGGGGGCAAGCGCGCTTCGGACGCGCGTTGTGGTGACACCGGATTACTTTGCAGCACCCATCGACGCCTGGTACGGCCCTGGTCCCATGCGGGTGGTTCCGTTCGAGGAATGTCGCGCGATTCGGAAGATTAGCACCACCGGCGGACGGCGCAGTCGGAGGTACTGGCTAGCCGAGTTGAAGTCGGGTGAGCAGGTGCGGTTCGACGCGGGGCGGCTCCATGACGACGCATGGTTCCACGTCAACGGCAACGCTCGCGCTAAAGGGGTAATCGGACACCACTGACGCAGACGCGAACGACTCCCCCTCAACCGTCCGCCTCCGCCCCGACGTCGAACGCCTCCGCCCCCACGCCCATGCTCCGCCGCTGCCGTTCGACCATATCGAAGTACGCCCCGCCGCGGGCCATCAGTTCCTCGTGCGTCCCGGTCTCGCGGATCCGCCCGTCCTCCATCACGACGATCAGGTCGGCGTGCGTGATCGTGCTCAGGCGGTGCGCGATCACGAACGTCGTGCGGTGCTTGAGCAGCTCGTTCAGCGACGCCTGGATCAGCTGCTCGCTCTCGGTGTCCAGGTTCGAGGTGGCCTCGTCGAGGATCAGGATCTGCGGGTCGGCCAGGATGGCCCGCGCGATGCTGATGCGTTGCTTCTGCCCGCCGGACAGCTTGAACCCCCGCTCGCCGATCAGCGTGTCGAACTTTTCGGGCAGGTCCTCGATGAACGACAGCGCGTTCGCCCGCCGGGTCGCGTCGCGGATCTGCTCGTCGCTGACGTTCCGCCGGCCGTAGGCGATGTTCTCGCGCACCGTGCCGTCGAACAAAAACGTCTCCTGCTGCACGACCGCCAGCAGCGACCGGTAGCTCGCCAGCTTCAGCTTGCGCACGTCCACGCCGTTCAGCGTGATCGCGCCGGCCGTCGGGTCGTAGAACCGGGCGACGAGGTCCGTCAGCGTCGTCTTCCCCGCGCCGCTCGCGCCGACCAGCGCGACCACGCTCCCGCCCGGCACGCTGAGCGAGAAGTCGCGGATCACCGCCGTCCCCGGGCGGTACTCGAACCCGACGTTCTCGAACCGGATCTCCTCCACCGCCTTCGGCGCCTCCGCCGCGTCGGGCGCGTCCGGCTTGTCCGCCTGCATCTCAAGCACCTCGAACACGCGCTCGAGCGCGGCCATCGACTTGTTCGTCTGGCTCACGCTCGACACGATCGCCCACACCGGCTGGAGCAGCAGCGCCGCGAAGATCTGGAACGCGAACAAATCGCCGACCTTCGCCTTGCCGTCGATGACCAGGTACCCGCCGTACCACACGATCAGCAGCACGGTCCCCGGCACCAGCAGGCCCCAAACGGTCTCCAGCGCCAGCTCCATCCGGGTCGCCCACAGGTGCTTCCGCAGCACCGTGTGCCGGCCGAGCGCGTACCCCTTGTCCTCCCGCGGCTCCCGCCGGAACGCCCGCACGACCCGGATGCCGCCGAACGTCTCGTTCACCCGCGCGTCCACGTCCTGCCGGTCCCGGTGCGCCGACCGGTAGACCGGCCTGACCTTCCGCAGCCAAAGGAACGATACGATCGCCAGCGGCGGCAGCATGATCAGGCTCCCGATCGCCAGCCGCCAGCTCATCCACAGCAGCACGCTCAGCGTCAGCGTCAGGCGGATCGCGGCGACCGCCGGCGAGATCAGCGACATCTGCACGAGGCCGTTCACCGCGTCGACGTCGCTCGACAGCCGGCTGACGATCCCGCCCGTCTTCATGTCCGACAGCTTCGCCAGCGGCAGTTGCAGGAAACGGTCGAACAGCCGCCGCCGCAGGCGGATCGTCACCCGCGCGTCCAGCGCCGCCATCCGCCACGACCGCGTCGTGTCCAGCACCTGCTTGACGATCAGCACGGCCACGACCAGCCCCCCGATCCGCAGCAGCTCGTTGATCCGCTCGGTCCGCGGGGCCGACGCGTCCACGAGCACCCCGTCCATGATCCGCTTGATCGCCAGCGGCCAGACCATGTCCAGCCCCGTCGTGACCAGCGCCAGCGTCAGGATCGTCGCCAGTTTCCACCGGTACGGCCAGAGCCACTTGCGGTACTCGCGCAGATACCGCCGCCGCGTCGCCTTGTCCGCGCGCGGCTCCTCCGCCGGCTTCCCGTTCGCCTCCGCCGCGGCGCGGGCCGCGTCCGACACGCCCGGGAGCTTGTCCTTGACCTTGTGAAACTCCCGCTCGCGCTGCCTCGAACTGCTCGCCTGCTTCATCCCGGAACGCCGACCTTTCGCTTGCGCCAGGCGCACCCCCCGCGCGCGGCGAGGCATTATAGCGCCTCGTGAGCGCCGGAACGCCCACGGAACTCGTTCCGCGGGTACCCCGCGCCGAAGCAGATCGTCACCCCCCCATCGCCTCGTCGATCGCCTTCGACACCTTCGTCAGGTTCTGGTTGTTCCGGGTGATCGCGAACGACTCGCAGATCGTCCGCGCCGCCCCCAGCCGCACCTGCGGGTCCGTCCAGTCGTCCGCCCCGAACACCTGGTCCGGCTGCCGCCCGCGGACGATCGACGCGACGAACGACCCGTCCTCCGCCTCGGCCGGCGTGATCGCGACCTCCTGGCTCCCGACGCGCACCGTGACCCGCATCATCCGCTGCTCCCGTGGAAACGTTCACCCCCATTTGCCGTGCGATCGTACCACGGCGCGCCCACCCGCTACACGCTCGGACGCACCGCCCCCCGCCCCGCCAGGTACCCCGTCGCCCACGCCCACTGGAAGTTGAACCCGCCGATCCGCCCCTCGCAATCCAGCACCTCCCCCGCCAAGTACAGCCCCGGCACCTTGCGCGACTGCATCGTCCGGAAATCCACCTCCGAAAGCGGCACCCCGCCGGCCGTCACCTCGGCGTAGTTCCACCCGCGGTGCTGCACGACCGGCAGCGCCAGCCCCGTCAAGGCGTGCGCCAGCGCCCGCCGCGCCTCGCGCGACAGTTGCCCCGCCGGCGTCCCCGGCTCGATCGCCAGGTGCCGCAACAGCGCCGCCGCCACCCGCTCCGGTAGCCGCTCCGCCACGTGACCGAGCACCGCCGCCTTCGGCCGCGCCTTCGCGCTGGCGATCAACCACGCCTCGACGCGCTCGAACCCCTCCCCCGGCAGCAAATCGCACCTCACGACCGGCGCCTGACCCGTCTCCTGCGCCGCCGTCCAGTGCCGGCTCATGTCCATCACCACCGGCCCGCTGACGCCGAAGTGCGTCCAGAGCAAGCTCCCCGTCCGGTGATCCACCCGCTTCCCCCCGACGAACACCGACAGCGCCGCCTCCTGCGCGATCCCCGCCAGTTCCGCGTGGAACATCTGCGGCGCCAGCACCAGCGGCACCAGCGCGGCGTAGGTCGGCGTCACCGTGTGCCCCAATTCCCGCAACATCTCCCACCCCGCCCCGTCACTGCCGCTCCGCGGGAGCGACCGCCCGCCCGTGCAGACGATCACGCGCCCGCTCCGAATCGCGCCCCCCTCGTGCGTCAGCGTGTACTCACCCCCGGCCTCTCGCGCGATCCGCGCGACCCGCCGCCCCGTCCGCACCGCGACGTTCAGCTCCGCGCACCGCCGCACCAGCGCGTTCACCACCACCCGCGCCGAATCGGCCACCGGGAACAGCTTCCCGGTCTCCTCCCGCTTCAGCTCCACCCCCATCGACTCGAACCACCGCACGGTCGCCGCCGCGTCGAACGCCGCCAACACGTTTCGCACGACGTTCGGCGACCCGTTAAAGTCCCGCGGCAACACCTCGTGATGCGTCACGTTGCACCGCCCGCCCCCCGAAACCAGAATCTTCGCCCCCAGCGCCTTCGCCCCGTCGAGGACCAGGATCCGATGCCCCGCCGGCGCCGCCTCCGCGGCGAAGATTGCCGCGGTTAACCCCGCCGCCCCGCCCCCGACGATCGCCACTTCCGCCTCATCCATTTCCATGCGTCGAACCCGCCGTTCCTCCGAACACGCCTGCCTCGGGTATATTAGGGCACGACCCGCCCCCGCACGACCGCCACAATCGCCCCCGCCCCCGCCCCGCCCTGTCCGGATTCCCCCTAGAAACCCCTTTATGCATTCGATTTCGCTTCCGGCCCTCCGCCCTTGCCTCTACAATACGTCGAGGTGATCCGTGACCCCGGGGATGACTCCCCCGGGGGCTTCCGCGTCGGAAGCACCCAGACTTATGTCCACCACCCTTGTCGATATCGCCCGCGAGACCCAGACGAGCGTCTCGACCGTCTCCCGCGTCCTCTCCGGCGGCGCGATGGCCAACCGCATCTCCAAGGAGACCCGCCTGCGCGTGCAAGAGGCCGCCAGCCGCATGGGCTACCGCCCCAACCTGCTCGCCCGCAGCCTCCGCACGCGCCGCACTTACACCATCGCCCTGATCGTCTCAGACATCGCCAACCCGTTCTTCGGGCAGATCGCCAGCCTGATCGAACGCTCGCTCGCCGGCCGCGGCTACTCGGTCATGCTCTGCAACAGCGCCGAGGACCTCGAGAAAGAGGCCGACTACCTCCGCATGGTCACCTCCAAGGGGATCGACGGCCTGATCGTCGTCCCGCTCGCCGGCACCAAGCAGGCCATCGAGGCCAACATCCCCGACGGCCTCCCCCTCGTGATCCTCGACCGCCCGATTCCCGGCATCCCGTCGTCGGTCGCGTCCGACCAGGAGCAGGTCGCCAGCGTCCTCTGCGACGCGCTCCACACCGCCCACGTGAAGCAGATCGCCCTGCTCAGCGGCCCCCGCCACGTCGTCACCCACCGCCGCCGCTGCGAGATCCTCGCCCAGCGGTTCGAGGTCCTCGCCCAGCACGAGGGCCCGGCCCAGAAGGTGACCGGCAAGCAGGCGTTCCTGAAGTTCGCCGAGGTCCTCCCGCAAATCCAGGCGATCGTCTGCACGAACAACTTCCTCGCCCAGGGCGTGATCGAGCTGCTCGGCGAGATCGAGCGCCCGCCGATCGTCGGCGTGTTCGACGAGGTCCCGATGACCCAGCTCCTCCGCGTCCCCGTCGTCAGCGCCAACCAGGACGTCCCCGCGCTCGCCGAAGGCTGCGTCACCCAGATCCTCAAGCTCCTCGACGGCGGCCCCGACCCCGACGTGCGGCCGATCGTCCTGACCGGCCAGGCCGTCACCAACAAGGCCTTCGAGATCCTCCGCTTCGCCGGGAGGTCGCGATAACCCGGCGTACCGCCCCCGCCCCCGCGGCGTGCCGACATAAGTGCGGCACGTCTTCAACTCGCAGCGACGATGAAGCTGCTCACCTGGATCAAGTCGCTGCTGTTCAAGCACCGCCGCCGCCCGACGCCGCCGCCCGCCGCCCTCGTCCCGTTCTACGACGTGCCGTCCGGCCGGGTGGTCCGGATCCCGCCGTCGGAACTGCGGCCGGGGTGCGTGCAGGCACGCATGGAGGGCGTAGACGGCGTCGTCTGGATTTCGCCCGACCAGGTGGAACAGGGGGAGATACGCCACCCGCCGTTCGACGAGGACATCCGCGCGTATATCCGCGACATCCGGGCCGCGTTCGCGGAGCACCGGGACCTGTCGTTCGAGGAGTGGGAGGACGGCTTTCGGCGTGACGCGAACCCCGAGCGCGAATCGCCATCTTCTCGCACGCCGCCGACGTGTACCGCCTGTTCACCGCGGACGAGCCGTCCCCGCCGCGCCGCCGGGAGGTGTACCGCCTCCTGATCGCTTGCATGACGACGTCGCCCGATTCGGTCTGGCACGTCGTCGAGCTGAGCGCCCTCTCCCGCCCCGAGGCCGAGCGGATCGTCCGCCGCTTCTACGGCGGCGCGAAGGCGGACGGCCCGGCGACCGCGTGACTGACGTCCGACCTCACGCCCCCGCCCCCTCCACCACCGCCCCGCACTCCGGACACTGCCCCGGCGTCGCGCGCAAGTCGTACCCGCACACGCGACACATCCCCCGCCGCCCCGCCGGCCGCCGCCGCATGCCCGCATTGTACCAGCCTGCCCCAGCGGCTCTCGTAGGATCCGCTTCAGCGGGCGGACCCCTCGCCGCCCGCCGGTCGGCACGCCCCTACGACCCCTGTCGCCCCTCGTACTCCGCCACATACAATGCCATCCGCCGGTCGATCAGGAACGGCCCCAGCGGCACCAGCGACGCGGCGACCACCATCGCCGCCCGCCCCACCGGCCACCGCGCCGCCACCCACGTCCACGCCAACGCCGCACCGAACGCGACGAACAACACCCCGTGCGCCCACCCCACGACCTTCACCGCCCCCGGCAACCCCGCGAGATACTTCAGCGGCATCGCCACCGCCACCAGCAACAAGAACGACACGCCCTCCACCAGCCCCACCGCCCGCAGCCACCGAACCGGATTCGCCTTCGCCATAAGTGGCCGGCAGTCTACGCGCCCCATCGCCCGACGCGAACCGTCGTAACGTCGAAAAGCTGTGAAACACGAAGGCGTCTGAAACACGGAGAGCACAGGTTGCCCATCGCTTCAGCAGTGGGGGGCGCGATCGTCTTCCGGAGACCGGCCCCGTCACCACGTGATTCGCGCCCCCGACCCTCAAGGGGCGGGCCACCGATCCCCCCACCCGCCACCCAATCACCGGCCAACGGGGCTCTCGGTGCCGCCCCCGCCGCCGCCCGCCTGCCTCCACTCGACCGGCTCGGTAATGACCGTGCCTGACACCCACTCGTCCGCCGACGCGCCGTCCGGCACGTCGAACACGAACGCGTACCGAAGCGGTCTGCCTCGCCCCGCCACCAGGTCCGCCAGCGACGGATCGTCCGCGAGCGAGTAACCAAACTGTGACGCCAGCGTCACCTCGGCCCCGGGTGCAATGTCGAGCACTCGCTGCTCCGCGAACGGGTCCGGCGGCGGTGGCGGACCGTTCTCGTACTGCACCGACGTGGGCGACACCGACATCCGGCGCACGACCGGCAACTTCGCCTTGAGCGGCCGATCGGCGCGGTTGCGGAAGACGAACGTTGCGCGGCCCGAATAGTTCCCGCGTGGCAGGTGCCGCTCCACGACGTGCACGACGCGCGCCTCCAGCGCCCCCGTCTGCCCGACGTCCGCCGGCACCGACTCCCGATCGACCGGCCGCGGCGCGGTCGCCCGCCCCACGAACACGCCCCCTGCGAGCGCACCGGCAAGGAGGATCAGCGCAGCGATGACTCTCATAAGTGCTCCAGTGGAATGCCGAGCGGCCGGCCACCCCGCCCTGCGACAGCAACCCTATCGGCCCCACCCGCGCACGTCGAGGAAAATGGTCTCGCGCCGCTACAATGCCCGCGCTAATGCGATGCCTCCCCCGCACCCTCCCGATCGCCGCGGCCGCGCTGTCGCTGGCGTCATCCGTCGGCGTCGCGGCGCTGTGGGTGCGGAGCTATTGGCGGATGGACGTGTTCGGCCCGGAACTCGGGTCGCGGCAAGTCGCCGTGGCCTCGCACACCGGCGGGATGTCGCTGACGTGGCAGACCCTCCCGCGGCGCGCGGTCGGCACGTTCCGGCTGTCGTTCCCGGTCTACAGGTTGACCCCGTTCCGCAACCTGTACCATTTCGACGCGTCCCGCGCAGTGCTCGGCGACGGGACGGGCCTGACGCTCTACTTCCCCCACTGGTTCGCGTGCGCGGTCACGGCCGCGCCGGGCGCGTGGTCGCTCGCGCGCCGGGCCCGCCGGCGGCGGACGGAACCCGGACGCGGGTTCGACGTGTCGCCATCGCCAGCAACCGGCCGACCGGCGTGAAGCGACCGTCCCGAGATCACCATGACCTCCGGGGCCGGCGTGGGAGAGTTATACTGCGACCATGGCCGACGACGCCCACGACGCCCCCTCCGGTGTGGCCGCGGTGAGACTGCTCCGCGAGCGGACCGGCCTGTCGATCGACGAGTGCGTCCGCCTGCTGAACGCCGCCGACGGCGACGTCGAGCGCGCGGCGGAACTGCGGTTTCACCCAGGCCCGCCGCTCCCGCCGACGTTCCGCTGCCCGAAGTGCGGCAAAGGGTTCGGCGGCGTCGCCCCGCCGTCCGACTGCCCCCGCTGCGACTGGCTCCGCTTCCCCGGCGACCGCGCCGCCTGGGGGACGGCCGGCGCCTGCCCCCGCTGCGGCTTCGCCTACCGCTGGGACGGCGAGCGCTGCGGCCTCAACGCCGACGACCGCCCGCCGCTCCGTCTGACGCTCCGCAAGCCGCCCCTCCGCGTGCCGCGCCCGGGAGGCACCGCATGAGCAGCCCGTTCCGCACCCTGGTCAATGTCGCCGCCGCGCTGACGATCCTGCTGACGGTCACGTCCCTCTACGGGGCGATCGCGCTGAAGTGGCACCATTGGGAGTGGTGCACGTCGAGCGACCCCCGCGCCCCCGGCCTGTGCGTCAAGCTGTCGATCGGAGACGGACGCGGGCTCCGCGTGTCGTACACTTGGGGCGATGACGGCGACGGCCCGGTACTCGTCCTGGCGGAGTGGGCGCCCGTGGTCGTGATCCCCGCCATCTTCCCGATCTGGCTCGCCTATGGCCGCCCCGACCGCTACCCCTTCGGCAAAGGCCGCTGCCCCGCCTGCGGCTACGACCTCCGCGCCACCCCCACCCGCTGCCCCGAGTGCGGTGCGACGCCGGTCGTCTTCGGGACGACCCGCCCTTGATCCGCCGCCAGCAGCGGATGGGTGCGCGGAGCACTTGGCCGCGCCGTTTCGGCGTTAAGACACCCTTCGCGCGCGGCGTCTCGGTAAAACAACCCACTCGACCCGTCCGTCACCGCGCGTAGCGTGTTCCCGCCGCCCGGCCGATACTTCCCCTGTGATCCGCCGCGCCCGCAACCTCCTCCTCCCGCGCTCCGAGCCCCACCTGCTCCTCGCGCGCCAACCTCTCACGGACGCCCCCGACTTCCCCGTCCTCGGTGTCTCCGTCCATCCCGGGGACGCGAAAACCCTAGAACCGTTCACCGCCGCCCACGGCTTCCCCGCCGGGTGGGCCACCGAGATGCTCGCCGACGGCGCGCCCGCGCTCGTCGCCGTCGATGACGCGACCGGCGAAACGTTAGCGATGGCTTGGACCACGTCCCGCCCGTTCCACGTCGAGGAGATCGGCGCGACGATCGACCCCGGCCCCGGCGGCGTCTACCTGTTCGGCGACTTCGTCGCCCCCGCCGCCCGCGGCCGCCGGCTCCAGCGCCTGCTGGTCAACCGGCGACTCCGCCGCGCCGCTGCCGACGCCCACCTCGCCTGCACGATCGTCCATCCCGACAACGCCGCGTCGGTCCGCAGTTACGAGCACGAGGGGTTCGCGGCGCGCGGGAGGTTCGTCCGCACCACCTGGTTGAAGCGCGAGTGGAAGGCCGTCCGCGGAGACGGGTTCCGTTGGGACGCGAACGTCCTGCGTCCCCGCATCACGCCGGGCTCGGAGCGATAAGGGCGGGCCGGACGGCTGTGGCCGGCCCTACGCCGCCGCCTCTTCCCTCAACTCCGGGTGCGTGACCACCGCCCCCTCGGGCACGACGCGCGTCGTGCCGCGATCGACCCACGCCGGCGCCAGCCACAGCGTCGCCGGCCGCCCCGCCGCGCCGCCGCTCTTCAGCAGCTCCGCGATCGACTTCGCCAGGAACGCGCTGTCCACGAACTGCCCGCTGCACGGGTAGGCCGCGTCGCAGCACCCGATCGCGGTCAGCGACACGTCGTCCGGGATCGACACGTTGGCCGCCTCGAGCACCCGCCGCGCCGCGTGACCGGCGACCGTGCTGTCGCAGACGACCGCCGTCACCCCCGCCCGCACCGCCCCGACGATCTCGCCCACGGGCACCGCGTCGATCGCCACGTCCTGCGCGTACCGCGCCGCCGTCTGCCGCACCGTCGCCGGCACCGGGCTCCGCTGCACCGAGGTGGCCACCGCGAGCCGCCGGTGACCCGCCAGCAGCAGGTCCCGCGTCAGCTTCGCCGCCCCGAGCGCGTAATCCGCCCCGACCGAGTGCACCGAATAGATCCCCGCTTCCCGGTTGACCGCGACCACCGGCACGTTCCGCACCAGCATGTCGCGTAAAAACGAGTCGGGCGTCCCCAAGCCGAAATCGATCACCGCGCCGAACTGCTTCAGGAAGCTCGGCCGCAGATCGCGCACGTCGTGCACGACCGCCGAGTCCGCGTTCTCCTGCCGGAACAGTTGAACGACCGGCAGGTCGAGTTGCTGCGGGTCGCACACGACCATCCACCGCTGCGTCCGGTTGTCCGTTTCACTGTTAGCGCCGTTCGCGCCCTTGACGTACGTCCCCCGGCCGATGCTCCGGTCCAGCAGTCCCTCGGCGGCGAGATCCGTCAGCGCTTTGCTGAGCGTCTTGGCGTTCACGTGGAACCGACGGGCTAATGTCCGCTCCCCCGGCAACTTACCCGCCAGCTCCCCCTTGGCGACCGCCTCGCGCAACCGCTCACGCAACCGCTGAAATTTATAGCTGAGCCCGTCCTGCCTCCGCCGCCCCCGCGGCCCCGGCGTCTCCGACGACGACGACGTCAACGTCTGCCTATCCATCCGACAACCTCACCCGGCCCCGGCAATCGTCGCCTTGGGGCCTTCTGCGTGAATCCCTGTTTTTTTACCCTGAATCCCGTGCTTCGCTCAGTGATGTGTGTGAAGCGGGCGTAATATAATGTTCGCCCGCAAGTGCTTCAATCGCTCTAGCTCAAAACGTATGGATTTCTATAGAAATTTTACCAGAATCATCGTTCGGACGAACGTACGGGGGCTGATAGTTTTCTCGACTGTCGTGATGTAAACGTATGCTGGAATGGCACGACGATGACCTCAAGCTGGCCGGCACTGAGCTGTACCTCGACAGCCGGTGTTGCCGGCCGCTTTGTTTCGTGTCGCACGCGCACAGCGACCACCTCGGGCCGCACGCTCACGCGATCGGGACGCCGGAGACGTTCGCGCTCGCCGAGCGGCGGGCGGAGATCGCCAAGGTCACCCCGTTGCGCTACTTGGAACAGTTTCGACTCGGCCCGGACACGGTGCTCGAGCTGTTGCCTGCGGGGCACGTGCTCGGCAGTTCCATGCTGTTCGTGCAACGAGAAGCGGGGCGGTTTATTTATACTGGGGATTTTAAGCTGCGGGCGTGCCTGACGGTGCCGCCGGCCGAGCTGCGCGAGGCGGACGTGCTGGTGATGGAGACGACGTACGGGCTGCCGTTCTTCCGGTTCCCGCCGCGCGAAAACGTTGCCGCCGAGCTGCTGGAGCGGGTCGAGCAGGCGCTGCGGGACGGGCGGCAGCCGATCGTGATGGGGTACAGCCTCGGCAAGGCGCAGGAGGTCGTGCGGATCCTGACCGGCGGGGGGCACAACGTGACCGTTCATGGGGCGGTGTACCACCTCAACGAGGTGTACGAGCGGTTGGGGGTGCCACTGGGGCGGTATCGGCGGTACGCGTTTGAGGACTTTCACGGGGCGGGGGCGCTGGACTTGCGCGAGCGGGGGGTGCTGGTGGCGCCGCCGAACGTCGCGCGGTCGGGGTTCGTGACGCGGTTTGAGAACCCGTGCCGGATCGTGATGACGGGGTGGGGCCTTTTGAAGAACGCGAAGTATCGTTACGGCGTCGATCACGTGCTGCCGCTGTCGGATCATGCGGACTTCGACGAGCTGCTGGAGACGGTCGAGCGTGTGCGGCCGCGGAAGGTGTTCACGCACCACGGGTACCGGGAATTTGCGGAGACGCTGCGGGCGAGAGGGATCGACGCGACGCCGGCGCGGAAGGATCCGCAGATGATGCTGTTCGGGGAGTAACGCGGAGCGCGGCAGGCGATGCGGCGAGAACCGAATTCGGTCGACACGGTGGCGGTCTCCGGCCTCGCGCCGCTGGTGTGCCTGGCGGGCGTCGTCGCGGTCGTCAGCGGCCTGGTCGGGGGTTACGTGTGGCTGGTCGATCTGGCGGACCGGTCGGACGGGGACAGCCTGCGGTGGGGGTTCTGGCACAACCCGTTCATGCAGTTCCCGCCGTTTAACGAGGCGTTCCTCGACGTCTCGTTGTGGGTGCTGCTCGCGTGTTCGGCGGCGGCGGGCCTGGGCGGGCTGGCGCTGCTGGTTCCGCGGCGGTGGGGCGTTTGGCTGGTGACGTGGCAGGCGCGCGTCTCGGTCGTGGTCAACGCCGTGACCGCGTTCTTCATCGCCGGGACGATGTCGGTCTTCGCGACGAACCCGTGGGGGGAATGGCACCTGGGCGGGGCCTTTCAGGCGCTGGTTCTGAGGGTCGGGGCCGTGGCCGTCGACCTGGCGCTCTGGGGGTTCCTGAGCGGCAAAGCGGTGGGGGAGTTTTTCGATTGGCGATCGGAAGTCACGAGGCGCGGGTTTGAGGTGGTCACGGGGGATTCGCGTGGGGCGGCTTGACGGCGGTGGGGTTGCGGCCGGTGCATCCGCGGGGACGACCGGCGGCGGGCGGTGGAGTCGCGTACTCAGGCGGGCGGCGGCGGCGATCGCCCGTGCAGTCAGTCGGGAGCTGGGGCGCGGTCGCACGACGCTTGCGGGATTGACGCCGCGGGACGCGGCCCGCAAGCGGGCCGGCTAAACATTGGCCAGTGCACGCGGCGTGTGAAGACGCTCTCATCTGCCGTCGCGCGGTAGTATGGCCGACCCGATGCGGGGCGGATGCGCGTCGTCTGCAACCCGTGGTTCACGTGAGCGCCGTCGCGGTCGCCGCGATTCTGGTGCGGCTTGGCGCCCGCCCAGGGCCGCCGGACGGCGGCCGGTCCGCACGCCGGTCGGGAGGACTCAGACCGATGGAGAATTCGCAGAAGACGGTCGCGCACGTCGACCTGGCCGAGGCGTTGAAACGGGGGCCGGCGCCGAGCGGGAACCTGGCCGTGCCGATCTTCTCGCACGGCACGCTCGAGGCGGAGCTGTACACGCCGGACGGGCACGACCCGCAGCAGCCGCACGAGCGGGACGAGGTGTACGTCGTGGCCCGCGGCAGGGGGTTGTTCTTCGACGGGGAGGGCCGCCGGGCGGTCGAGCCGGGGACGTTCATCTTCGTGGCGGCGGGGCGGGTTCACCGGTTCGAGGCGTTCTCGTCGGACTTCGCGGTGTGGGTGTTCTTCTACGGCCCGCGTGGCGGTGAGGCGGCGGGGTAGGGGGTGCCGCGCCAGGCTTGCCGCGGAACGCGGCAGCGATGGGTCACCCGGGGAGGCGTCGTGTGTCGGGGCGGGAGACATGCCCCACTGAAGTGGGCATGCCGCGGGCGGTCGCGCGCACCGGCTGCACGTTGGGGCGGGGCGACGCGGCGGGCGGAGGGCGGCTTGCGGGGAGCGGGCGAGCGGGATGGTGCGTGTCGGGGGCGATCTGGTAATTTGGGTCTTGGTCGACGCGGGGGTGTTGACGCGGGGTGTTTATGTCGCGAGCGAATTCGCCAACGCCGTTGGAGGCCGCCGGGGAGATCGTGGGGCGGTCGACCACGCACGGGGAGAGCGACGGGCGGCGGATCGTGGAGGCGCTCCTGGCCGGGCGGGGGTTGGAGGACCTGTCGGTCGAGGAGCTGCGCGTCCTCGGCCAGGGGTACAACTGGTGTATGGAGCACGCCGAGGCGTACCGCGCCTGGCGGCTGGCGCTCTCGCGGGCGCCGGATGACGAGGGGGCGCTGCAGGACGTGCGGGCGGGGCTGTTGAACCTGTGGTATCACAGCGACGCGTATCCCGACCGCTGCGATGAGCTGATCCGCGAGGGGGCGGGGCCGGCGGCGTTCTGGCGCCTGGAGAAGGCGGAGTACTTCGTCCGCACGGCCACGGAGGAGCGGACGTCTGAGTTCGTCTGGGAGCGGGGCGACCCCGTGGCCCGGCCGGAGTTGCTGGAGTTGGCGGCGCGGGAGATCGCGGCCGCCGTGGCGGAGCGGCCGGATCTGTTCGGGTCGCACCCGGGGTGGGTCAGGGGTTGGGACGAGCGGTTTGCGCCGTTGATTCAGGACCCCCGGTTCCGGCACCTGTCGGCCAGGGGGCTTCGCCGGGGCCGGCGTGCGACGTAACGTCGGTCTGTTATCGCGCCGCCGACAGCGTGGAGACCGAGCGATGAGCGATCAGCCGAAACTGGTGCGTGCGACCCTCTTCGTTGCCGCGGTCTCGGAGCGCGGCGAGGCGGAGTACCGCTGGGTGCGCGAGTGGTTCGCGCGCTGGGGCGATCGGGTGCGGATCGAGCGGGACGACGGCAGCGACCCGGACTACTACTGGGACGTCGAAGGGCCCGCGGAGGCCGTCGCCGAGATCCCGGAGGAGCTGACGTGTCTCAGCGAATGGTCGCGGAGGCCGTATCCTGCGGCGCGCGAGCGCAAGGCCCGGCGACACGGCCGGCGGTAGACGTCGCCGTGCGGGGTAGTGGACGCGCGTTCCGGGTCGGAGTAGTCGCTTTGCCGCGGAATACCGATCCGTCGCGGCCGCGCGTTTGCGGCGCACGCGGGCCCGTGGTCTACTCCGGGCGGGGGCGGCTCAACTCGACTCGACGAAGGAGTGACATGACCAAGCCCGCGAAGAACACGGTTTGTCTCTGGTACGACGGCGGGGCGGAGGAGGCGGCGCGGTTCTACGCCGCGACGTTCCCGGACTCGTCGGTCGGGGCGGTGCACCGGGCGCCGGGGGACTTCCCGTCGGGGAAGCAGGGGGACGTGTTGACGGTCGAGTTCACGGTCATGGGGATCCCGTGCCTCGGGCTCAACGGCGGGCCGAGCGTCAAGCACAACTGGGCGTTCTCGTTCCAGGTGGCGACCGCCGACCAGGCGGAGACGGACCGGTACTGGGACGCGATCGTCGACAACGGCGGCGAGGCCAGCGCGTGCGGGTGGTGCAAGGACAAGTGGGGGGTGTCGTGGCAGATCACGCCGGTGGCGCTGACGAAGGCAATCGCCGACCCGGACCGCGCGGCGGCGAAGCGGGCGTTCGACGCGATGATGGGGATGACGAAGATCGACGTCGCGGCGATCGAGGCGGCGCGGCGGGGGTGAGGGGGAGAACCCGAAACTCGAAACTAGAAACCCGAAATCCGAATCAATGACGAATGACGAAGCCCGAACGGCCGGAGGCGTGCGCCTTCGGTCATTCGGGCTTGTCGTTTGATTCGGGATTCTGGTTTCGGGTTTCGGGCTTCCGGCGCAGCGGGCCCACGCCGCCATCTTCGGCGCCGGCCGCGCGAAAAGGGTTTCTCACGCGTCAGAAACGATGTCCGCGCGCGAGGAAGTGATTTCTCATGCGTAGGAAACGGCTGTTCACACGCGGGAACCGGTTCCCGCGCGCCCCGACCGACCGACCGACCGACCGAACGACCGACCGACCGACCGACGCGCGGGCACGACATCGCCGAGACGCGGCCCGTCCCTCGTAGGGTTTGCTCCGGCGGACGGTACAATCCATCGATGCGATTCGAAGTTCGCGAGATTCACCAACTCGGGAGCGGCGGCAGCCACGTCGTGAAGTATTCGGCCGAGATGGAGATCCTTGACGCGCCCCAACCCTTCTCCGTTGAGATCACGAGCGTCTTTCCGCCCGAACGGTTCTCCTCTGAGGCGACGGAAACCAGCCGTCAGATGATCCAGCACGGGGCGGTCCGAGCATTCGACGGCTCGGGCAAGGCCGCACGGATACGGGTCGAAAACTTCGTTATTCACCCGGTCGATTGGAGACCACGGTACGTCGAGGAGTACACCTTCCGGACGATCCGTGGCATCCTCGCGGCTCAAAGCACGTCACGGACTCCGCAGGGGCTTTGATTCCGTCCGGGCGGGCGGCGCGTTCGGAGCGCCCGCGCGGTACGATCGGGCGCGCATAACGCACGACCCGACTGACACCGGGGCCGCCGCGGGCCCGCCCGCCCCACCCGCGCTCCGCCGCGTGCTGCGGGTGCACCCGGGGCGCGGCGTTCGCGCGGACGGTCGCGATCGGCCCGGTCGCCGAGAGCGGGCGCGGCGACTGGGAGTGCCGGTACGAGCTCGGCGGGCTGTTCGGCGGCGGCGGGGCGTCGCGCGGCCGGGTCGTCGGCGGGGACGCGGTCGAGGCCGTGCGACTGTGCCTCCGGTTCGTCCACCGCCTGCTGAGCGAGTGCGCCGCCGACCGCGGGTTCGAGGTCTGGTGGAGGGCGGAGGGCGACCACGGCGGCTTCGGCGCGTGACGGCGTGCGCGAATCCGAGGGGGCGGCGGGAGAAATCAGCCGGACTCCCAGTTTTCTCCCCCCGCCCCCTCGGGCTCCCCCACCCCCCACTTCCTTCCTCTCCCTCCCCCCGCCGGGCGGAGGCGTGCGCGCGGCGGCGTGCGGGCGACGGCGGCGCGGTCGGCCGGTGGTAAACTGCCGCCATGATCTACCGACGGCTGAAAGACGGCACGCACGCCGTCGGGTTCCTCCACGGGGGGACGTTCGTCCGCTACACCGAGGCATTCGATGCGCGGGAGGCGAAGGCCCTGTTGAAGGCGATCCGCGCGGTGATCGACCTGTTCAACGCGACGTCGGGCGCGTGGGTGACGATGGGGCCGGGCGGGGTGGAAATCCCGCGTGGCTCGTCGGCCAAGGCGGCGAAGGCGGCGAAGGCGGCGAAGGCGGCGGCGGTCGGAAGGGCCCGCACGCGGGAGGCGGGCACCTCGACCCGCCGTCCGGCCGCGCGGCGGAGGGGCTGAGTGAGGGAAGGAGTGAGGGTGGGGGTTCCAGGGGGCGGGAGAGAAACTTGGGTCCCCGATGGTTCTCTCCCGCCCCCGGCTTGGCGGCGGTTACTCGCGTTGTCCCCGCACGCCCGAGATCGCCTCCGCCCGGCTACGACACACGAACCACCCGCCGGTACGGGCCGCGACGTCGCCGAGTTGCTCGCACAACGGGGAAACGACCAAGGCGAGCCGCAGACCCCGCGCCCGTGGGGGCGGGTTCCACAGGACGTTCCAGATGTGGTTGCCCCACGTGTACCGCAGCGCGGCGAAGTCCAAGACCAAGCCGCGAAAGCTCCCGCCGGCCAGCGCGTCCTCGATCAGGCGTTCCATCCGGACCACTTGGCCGTTGCCGGAACTGCCGTCGCCGAGCGACCCGCGGAACGAGCAGACGAGGATGCTCGCGTCGCCGGAATCGGGCGTTGCCGAGCAGTCGAGCGGATGGAGGAGTCGATCGAGCCAGTCGAACATGTCCCGCGCCACTTTCAAGAGACGTCCGATCAGTCACGCCCGCGCACCCGCCGGTCCGATCTCCGCGGCGCCCGCCCCCGTGTCGTTCATCGCTTCCGCGGGTGGAGCTTCGGGCTTCTTCTTCCGGCCGCCGTACGCCGTCCGGCGGCGAGGATCTTACCCGACCCGGGCCGCGAACGCTCGACCCGCCGCCCGGCCCCCGCGCGGTGATCCGCCGCTTCGTCCTTCGCGCGCCTTCGGTCGTTCGTCATTGATTCGGATTTCGAGCTTTCGGAATTCGGGTTTCCAACCCCGTTTCCCCCGGTTGCCCCGGCGGTTCGGACGATATACTAGGTGACCCATGGACGAGGAAATGAACTTCCCCAACCCGGTGGTGCGGACGGACCTGCCCACCCGGCGTGCGCGGTGGCCGAAAATCGTGGCGGGGGTGCTCGGGCTGGGGCTGCTCGTCCTGCTGTTTTTGCCGCAGATCGTGTCGTCGAAGGTCGGGCGGCGGTTTGCGGTCGCGTACATCTCGGGAAAGGTCAACGCGCCGGTCACGGTCGAGGGGGTGCAGACGAGCTGGTTCGGGCCGACGTCGATCCGCTTCCTGTCGATCGTCGACCCGATGGGGCGGCGGATCGGGTTTAAGTCGTTGACGTGCAAGGCGTCGCTGTGGGGGCTGCTGCGCGGGCGGTATCACCTCGGCGAGACGGTAATCGACGGACTGCACGTGGATTACGTGGTGGACGACGGGAAGGGGAGCGACACGTGGGACCGGTTCCAGAAGCCGGCAGGGGCGGCGCCTGCGCCTGCGGGGCCGGCCAAGTTGGCGCCGTTCAGCGGGCGGATCACGATTAACAGCGGGACGATCGTGCTGCACCGGGGGACGGTGCAGCCGAAGCTGTACAACACGACGTGGGAGAGTGGGCGGCTGGAGGCGGTCGCGGCGACGCTGGACGTGCCGCAGGGGTGGGACCGGCCGTGGAAGTACACGTTCGACGCCGAGACGGTCGAGGGGGAGGCGCCGCGTGGGACGATCTCGTCGGCGGGGACGGTCGACCTCGGTGTCGGCGGGCGGGGGGAGGCGAAGAACCTCAAGCTGGACGTGACGCTGACCGGGCGGAACGTGTTGACCGGGGGGCTGGGGGCGGCTTTGGTGCCGGGCGGGACGCTGCCGCAGGACGTGCGGTACGCGCTGGGGCCGGTGCTGGCGACGCTGGACGTGGCGGTGAAGGCGGCAGACGGGCAGTTGGCGGTCGAGCGGTGCGAGGCGGTCGGGCCGTACGCCAACGTGAAGCTGCGGCTGGCGGCGGACCTGAACGCGACGCCGGCGGTGCTGTCGCTGGCGGGTGCAGGGGGGGCGGGGGAGGGGAGTCTGGCGGCGGAGCCGGGTGTGATTTCGCTGGGGGTTTCTAAGCGCCTGGCGGCGGAGTGTCTCGTATATCTGAGCCCGTTCTTCCGCGAGGCCGCGGGGGGGCACGGGAACGTGATGGTGACGCTCGAGCAGGCGCGGGTGCCGGTCGGGCGGCAGTGGTTCAAGACCGCGACCGCCAAGGGGCGGCTGACGGCGAGGACGACGCTCGAGCGGTTCGACGAGATGACGAGCGCGCAGCAGATCCCGGAGAACGCCGCGTCGCAGCTCGCGCTGCTGACCGGGGACGAGGACCCGCGCGTCGCGATGACGGTTGAGGGGCCGTTCGCGGTGGCCGAGGGGAAGGTGGTCGTGTCCGGGATGCAGACGACCGTGCGCGGGACGACGCTGCGGGTCGAGGGGGCGACGGCGCTGGAGACGGGGGCGATCGCGCAGTCGGCGGTGGTGGAGAAGTCGGCGGAGATCGCGGGCGTCGGGGGCAGCGCGGCGGCGGAAGGGGGGGGCGGCATGGCGATTGCGATCGGTGGGACTATCGTCCGGCCGGAACTGGGTGTCCTATCGGTACGCGGGCCCGCGTTGGCGGAGGCGTCGCGCGCGGCGATGAACGAGCGGATCGCGGCGCAGGTCGGTCGGATGCGGTCGCAGGAGACGAAGCGGTTGATGCAGAAGAGCCAGGCGCAGGTGGACGAGATCCTCCGGCCCCTGCAACCCCCCGCGACGGGCAACGATCCCGGCACCAAGTAGCAGGGGGCTCGAAATGCGCGTCAAGGACGGCGCGCCAGTCCGGAAGTTCGCGAACGGAGTTCGTAGCCTTATGCGCAAGTGGTTGCTCCCCCTCGTCGTCTGCGTCTCGATGTTGTTCTCGACCCGCTCGGCCGACGCCGGGTGGCGGGACTACGTCTCCCCTTCGAAGAACTGGCAGCGGGTGAAGGATTGTACGTCAGCCGCGACCCGGCGCGTCACCACCTACTGCCGGACGAAGGTCGACCGCGCCAAGGCCGACCAGGCGAAGATGTGGGGCCTGCGCGTGCCCGCCGACCTCTCCCCCAGCCGCCCGCTCGTGCTCTGCGTGCACGGGATGGACTCGACCGCCGGCGTGTTCGACAGCATGTCGAAGCTGCTCACCGGGCAGGGGTACCAGGTCGCCTACTTCAGCTACCCGAGCGACGGCCCGGTGCAGGCGTCGGCCGACCTGTTGGCCGACGAGATGGCGAGGCTGCACCGCGCCTACCCGAGCCTGCGCGTGCACCTGATCGGGCACAGCATGGGCGGGATGGTGGCGCGGGCGTACATCGAGGGCGACCAGTACACGATGCCGGTCGACCGGTTCGTCGCGATCGCGCCGCCGAACCACGGCAGCCCGTGGACGAGCCAGCGGTGGCTGATCGAGGTCAACGAGCACATGTGGCTGTGGCGGTGCGAGAAGGACTGGAGCCCGATCTGGATCTTCACCGACGGCTGCGGCGAGGCGGGGGACGACATGAAGCCGGGGTCGGCGTTCCTGACGAAGCTGAACGAGCGGCCGCGGCGGGCCGGGGTTCGGTACACGATCGTGGTGGGGGATCACCACATCCTCAGCCGGTTCGGCGCGAACGCGCTGTCGTCGGTCGAGGCGCGGGTGCCGAAGAAGCACTGGTGGGGCACGCGGCAGACGGCCGCCGCCCTGCGGAAAGCCGAGTCGAAGTTGGAAGACTGCGTCAGCACCAGCGACGGCGTGGTGCCGCTGGAGAGCGCGAGGCTCGACGGCGTGGACGACATCGTGCGCCTGCACGCGGATCACAACGCCCTCTGCCTGAGCGACCGCGGTCGGGAGCCGGCGGCGTGGGGCGTGATCCGGGAGCGGCTGGCGCGGTAGGGGGGCGGGGACCCGCGGGGGTATGCCTTGCACTGCAGTGGGCGATCCGCGGGCGCGCGCGGGCACTCCATTCCCCGTCAACGTCCCGAACTGGCGAGGGTGCCGAACCACAACACCAGCAGGAGCGCCCACGCGGCGAGGACGCAGGCGCACGCGGTCAGGTACGGGCTCGACGGTCGGCGGCGAACGAGCGGCCGGGCCGCGAGGGCGGCGGACGTGCCGGCGCAGAGCAGTGACGGGATCATCAGAACCCCGAACAGTTCCAACGATCGGTCCCGGAAGTGCACCGCCGACCACTGGCCGGCGAAGACGGCCGCGAGCGTGACCAGCGCCGCGACCGCATACCGGAAGGCCGCGCGGCCGACAGGACGGGTTCTTCGCGGGGAGTACCGAAGCGGCCCGAGCCCTGTCATCGCACCAAACCTCCCGCCGTCGAAGGCGGCGCTCGGTGACAGCTTATCTTGGTGGGTCGTGGGCGTCAAAGTCACAGCGTAAGCGGACGAACGCGGCGCGCCGGACTGGGGCCGCCGCAGTATATTTTCGACCGATGGCACGCATCACCTTGGGGTTCATCTGTGTGGTTTGCGCCACCGTCTCGCTCGGGGTGGCGGCGCAGGACGTGGTGTTCCTGTTCCCGCCGGTGCCGTGGGAGGAGGCGACGCGGGGGGTGGTCGGCCTCTCGGTCGGGACGGAGGACGCGCCGGCGGCTGAAAAGTTGGTGATGGCGCCGGGGTTCGCGGCGCGGGCGGAGCCTGCGGTGCTTACCAGTCTGCGGGCGCGGTACTCGCCGTTGGTGGGGGAGGCGGCGGCGGGGGAGTACGACCGGCGGTTTGGGGCGGACGAGCGGCAGGCGGTCGCGCGGGGGCCGAAGTCGCTGCGGGCGCTGGCCGGGCGGTTGCGGGAGGAGGCGATTGCGCTGCCGGCGGACCGGTTGGAGTTGCGGCGGATACTGACGGTGCGATCCTTCGCACTCGCGCGACGGGGCGGGGCGCCGTTCGCAATTCTCCACGAGTTGGGGCAGGACGCGCGGCGGCTGCTGACCGGCGAGACGCCGGCGGTGCTGGCGCAGCGGACGGAGGTCGACAGCGGGCTGGCGGACGCGGCGTTGGCGGAGGGGGTGGCGGGGCCGGCGGCGACGCAGGCGCTCGCAGCCGCGGCGCGGGCGAACGTCGAGCTGGCGCTGTGGCAGTTCAACCGCAACTATCTCGAGCAGGCCGCAAGCGCACTGGCACGGGCGGAGCGGCACGCGAAGGCGGGGCGGCTGGAGGATCTTACGCGGGCGTGCACCGCGGTGCGGACGGCGCTCGACGCGCGGCGGGCGCTGCGCGATCGGTGGGTGCCGCTGGCCAAGGCGGCGGCGGAACGGCCGGAGGATCCGGCGGCGAACGCGGCGCTGGCGCGGTTCCTGCTGATCGAGTTTCGCGACGTCGAGGGGGCGGTCGGGCCGGCCGCGAAGAGCGGGGACGTGAACCTGGAGGCGCTGGCGCGCGCGGCACAGACCGGAGGGGCGGCCGAGCGCGCGGCGGCGCTCGGCGTTGCGATCGTCCCGCTGGTGGACGCGGCGAGGGACGCGCGGGAGCGGGCGGTGCTCGCGAAGGTGGCGGCCGGGCAGTTGGAGCGCTACCTCCGGGCGTCGAGCCTGCCGGACCTGACGCAGACGCGGGCGCGGTTCGCGCTGTCGCGGGTGGAAGGACTGGCGACGGGGGCACCGCCGGACGTGGCGGCGGTGGCGGCCGAGGCGGCGGGAGACGCGGGCGCCGCGGTGCCGCTCGCGGTCGGGCCGGTCGTGCTGGACCCCCCGGAGCGGGTCATCGTGTTCGTGGTCGACGCCTCGGGATCCATGACGCGCCACATGCCGGGAATGGTTGAGACGGTGACGCGGATGGCGGACGGCCTCAAGCGGTGGCAGCGGTTTAACTGCCTCGTGCTACACGACGACGCGCACCGCGCGATGTCGGCGGACGCCGTGGCCGCCGACGACGCGGGCAAGGCGGCGCTGGCGCGCTTTCTCGGGCCGATCGCGCCTCGCGGGGCTTCCGACGCGGTGCCGGCGCTGCGGGCGGCGTTCGCCGGGGGGCCGGAGGTTATTCAAATCCTGACCGACGGGGACTTCCCCGACCGTCCGGCGGTGGAGGCGGAGGTGCGCCGGCTGAACGCGGCGCGTCGGACGGCGGTGAACACGCTCGGGTTCGGTGACCGCGAGGCGCAGCACGAGGCGCTTCTGAAGCGACTTGCCGCGGAGGCCGGGGGGACGTATCGGCACGTCGCTGAGTGAACCGGCGGGGCGGCGGCGTCGCGTGGCGGGCCCGGTGGCGATATGGTGGCGGGGATGGCTGGTGAGTTCGAATTCGTCCGGTGGCTTCGGGGGCAGCAGTCCGCGAGCGAGCTGGTGGCGGTGCCGGCGGGGGACGATCTGGCCGTCCTGAATTGGGACGGGGCGGACCTGTTGCTGGTCGGGGTGGACCAGGTGCTGGACGGTGTGCACTTCGACTCGGCCGTGCACTCGCCGCGCGCGATCGGGACGAAGGTGGTGAACCGCAATTTGTCCGACTGCGCGGCGATGGCGTGCCTGCCGGCGGCGGCGGTGGTGTCGGCGGCGCTGCCGCGGGGGGCGGATCTCGAATTTGCGAAGGAGCTGTACCTGGGGATGAAGGGGGCGGCGGACGCGTTCGGCTGCGCGATCGTCGGTGGCGACACGGGGAGCTGGGCCGGAAGGTTGGCGCTGTCGGTGACGATCCTAGGGCGGTCGGCAGGGGTGCCGCCGGTGACGCGGGGCGGGGCCCGGCCGGGGCAGAAGGTTTACGTGACCGGGCCGCTGGGCGGGTCGATCCTGGGGCGGCACATGACGTTCACCCCACGGGTGCGGGAGGCGCGGGATCTGGCGGGGGCGGGGAAGGCGTCGGCGATGATCGACTTGTCGGACGGGCTGAGTCGTGATCTCGGGCACATCTGCCGGGAGTCGGGCGTGGGGGCTGTGCTGTTCGAGGAGCGGATCCCGGTGCACGCGGACGTGGCGCGGCTGCCGGCGGACGGGCGGTCGGCGGTCGAGCACGCGCTGCACGACGGGGAGGATTACGAGTTGTTGTTCGTGGCGGACGGCGTGCCGGCGACGATGGGGATCGAGGTGGGGGTGATCACGGCGGATGCGGGGGTGAGGCTGCGGGGGGCGCGCGGGGACGTGCCGCTCGAGGCGCGGGGGTGGGAGCATTCGCTGTGAAGAGGCATCGGGACTGGCAATGACCCCGTTATCACGGGCGCCCCGCCCGTGTCTCCTCTCTGATCCGGAAGAAGCACGGGCGGCGCGCCCGTGATATGGGCAACTCGGCGATTTGCGCGGCGCGCTTGGCGGGCGGGGGGATTGGCGTTCCAATCGGCGGCAGGTCATGAGTGAGACGAAGACTTCGCCGCCGTCGCCGCCGTCTGCGGCGTTGTTCGCCGCCACCGTGTTCGTCGGCGCGTTCCTGCTGTTCCTCGTCCAGCCGCTGATCGCGAAGTACATCCTGCCGTGGTTCGGCGGGTCGCCGGGCGTTTGGACGACGTGCATGGTGTTCTTTCAGGTGGTGCTGCTGGCGGGGTACGCGTACGCGCACGCACTGCTGACGTGGGTGCCGGCGCGGGGGCAGGTGGCGGTGCATCTGCTGCTGCTCGCAACGGCGGTCGCGGTCCTGCCGATCGTGCCAGGTGAGGGGTGGAAGCCGCAGACGGAGGCGGACCCGACGTGGCGGATCCTGGGGCTACTGGGGGTCAGCGTTGGGCTGCCGTACCTGCTGGTCGCGTCGACCGGGCCGCTCGTGCAGGGGTGGGCGGCGCGACGGGCGGGGGGCGGCGCGGCCGCGTCGCCGTACCGGCTGTACGCTCTGTCGAATCTGGCGTCGCTCGCGGCGCTGCTGGGGTATCCGTTCGCGATCGAGCCCGCGGTCACCCGCCGGGCGCAGGCGGTGGGGTGGTCGGTGGCGTTCGCCGGGTTCGCGATCCTGAGCGCGGCGTGCGCGCTGGTGGCGCGGCGGGCGGCGGCGGCGGCGGTGGGGCGCGCGCAGGACGTCGCACGGTCTGCGCCGCCGGCGGTCGCGTGGGTCACGATGTGGCTGCTGCTCCCCGCGTGCGGGACGATGGTGCTGCTCGCGACGACGAACAAGGTCTCGCAGGAGGTCGCCGTCATCCCTTTTTTGTGGGTGCTCCCGCTGGCCCTCTACCTGCTGACGTTCGTCGTCGCGTTCGACGGCCCGCGGTGGTACGTGCGCGGCCTGTTCCTCGGCCTGCTGCCCGTGGCGGTCGCGGGGGTCACCGTCGTGCTGTTCCTCGGCGGCGGGATGCCGATCGCGGTGCAGCTCGGCGCGTTCCTGGCGGCGCTGTTCGTCGCGTGCATGGTGTGCCACGGGGAGCTCGCGCGGCTGAAGCCGCCGGCCGACCGGTTGACCGGCTATTACCTCGCGCTGTCCGCCGGCGGGGCACTGGGCGGGGTGTTCGTGGCCGTGGCGGCGCCGCTGCTGTTCGTGACGTACTTCGAGTTCCCGCTGGCGCTGATCCTGACCGGCGTGCTCGCGGGGGTCGTGCTGTTCACGGACCCGGCGTCGCGGCTGCACGCCGGCCGGCCGAACTGGGCGTGGCTGACGATGATCACGCTGTTCATGCTGCTCGGGTACGGGCTGGTCGCCGGGCACGGGGGGGCGCCGGGCCGGGTCGTCGCCGCCACGCGGTCGTTCTACGGCGCGGTCAGCGTCGTCGCCCGGGACGAGGACAAGCCGCCGATCGCCGCCCGGATGCTCCGGCACGGCGCGATCACGCACGGGCTGCAGTTCACGGCCGCCGCCCGCCGTGCGGAGACGACCGCCTACTACGGACCGACCAGCGGCGTCGGCCTGGCCCTCCAGCACCTGATGCCCGGCTCCGCCCGGGACGGCGGCCGGCGGATCGGCGCCGTCGGGCTCGGCGCCGGCACGCTCGCCGCCTACGGCCGCCCGGGCGACACGTTCCGCTTCTACGAGATTAACCCCGACGTGCTCGCGTACGCCAAGGAGCACTTCACGTTCCTGAAGGATTCGGTCGCGGCGGTCGAGCACGTCGTGGGCGACGCGCGGCTGTCGCTCGAGCGCGAGCCGGACCAGCGGTTCGACCTGCTCGTGCTCGACGCGTTCAACGGCGACGCGATCCCCGTGCACCTGCTGACGCGCGAGGCGTTCGACCTGTACCGCCGGCACGTCAAGCCCGACGGCGTGATCGCGGTCCACATCACGAACCAGCACCTCGACCTCCGCCCGGTGGTGCGGGCCGGTGCCGAGCACCTGGGCCTGAAGACGCGGTTCGTGCTGGACGACCAGTCGCACGAGAACTTCGCGCGGCACACGTCGGAGTGGACGCTGATCGGGCCCGACGAGGCGTGGCTCGCCGGCCTGCCGGTGCGGCCGTTCACCGTCACGCTGCCGCGGGTCGAGACGCGGCTGTGGACGGACGACGCGGCGAGCCTGTTCTCCGTGCTGCGGTAGGCACGGTTCGGCGCGCCGCGCGCGACGCCCGCTTGGCAACCGCCCGCCCCCACGTTCCAATCGCGGCCGTGGAGCACCTGTCCCGATCCGTCGCCGAAACGGAGCGACTCGCCGCCGAACTCGCGCGCCCGCTCGCCCCGTGCAGCGTGATCGCGCTCGACGGCAACCTCGGCGCGGGCAAGACCCAGTTCGTCCGCGGGCTCGTCGTCGGGCTGGGCGGGGACCCGCGGGGCGTGTCGAGCCCGACCTACGTGCTGCTGAACGTCTACGAGGGCGGGCGGCTGCCGGTGTTCCACCTCGACGCTTACCGCGTCGGTGGCGCCGATGACTTCGAAGCGATCGGGTTCGCCGAGCTGCTCGAGCAGGGGGGTCTGGTCGTTGTCGAGTGGGCGGACCGCGTGCGGGAGCTGCTGCCGCCCGATACGATCCGCGTCCGCCTGGAACCGACCGGTGAGACGGCCCGGCGGATCACGATCGACTTCCCGCCGCCACCGCCATCGCAGCAGCCTTGAACCCGATGAAGCGAACGACCACCACGTCCTCCGGACAAGTCACCGCCGAGCACAAGCGGCTCCTCGAACACCGGGCGAAGCTGCACGACTGGAAGCGCTGGGGCCCGTACCTGGCCGAGCGCGCGTGGGGGACCGTGCGCGAGGACTACTCGCCCGACGGCGCCGCGTGGGACTTCCTGCCGCACGACCTCGCGCGGTCCAAGGCCTACCGCTGGAACGAGGACGGCATCGGCGGCATCTCCGACCGCGAGCAGCACCTCTGCTTCGCCCTCGCGTTCTGGAACGGCCGCGACCCGATCCTCAAGGAGCGCCTGTACGGCCTCGCCGGTCCCGAGGGCAACCACGGCGAGGACGTGAAGGAGCTCTACTACTACCTCGACTCGACGCCGACGCACTCGTACATGAAGTTCCTGTACAAGTACCCGCAGGCCGAGTTCCCCTACGCCCGGCTCGCCGAGGAGAACCGCCGGCGCTCCACGCACGACACCGAGTACGAGATCCTGGACACCGGCGTGTTCGACGGCGGGCGGTACTTCGACTGCTTCGTCGAGTACGCCAAGGCCTCGCCCCGCGACACGATGATCCGCGTGACCGTGCACAACCGCGGGCCCGACGCCGCCACGCTGCACGTGCTCCCGCACCTGTGGTTCCGCAACACGTGGGCGTGGGGGCCGCGCCGGGGGGACGAGCCGCAGATCGCGCTCGAACCCGAGCCGCAGGCGGACGGCCCCGTCCTGCTCCGCGCCACGCACGAACGGCTCGGCACGCAGTTCCTTTACGCCGACGACCGCCCCGAGCCGCTGTTCACCGACAACGAGGCGAACAGCCCGCGGCTGTACGGCGTCGCGAGCGCCAAGCCGCACGTGAAGGACGCGTTCCACCGCCACGTGGTCGCCCGCGAGCCCGGCGTGCTGTCGCCCGACCGCCGCGGGACGAAGGCGGCGCTGCACTACGTGCTGGACGTGCCGGCCGGCGGGTCGCGCGAGGTGCGGCTGCGGCTGTGCAACGAGCGGCACGACCGGCCGTTCGCGTCGTTCGCGAAGTACGTGTCGGTGCGGCGGCGCGAGGCCGACCGGTTCTACGCCGCGATCCATCACGAGCGCCTGACCGACGACGAGCGCGCCGTCCAGCGGCAGGCGTTCGCCGGCATGCTCTGGTCGAAGCAGTTCTACCCGTACGACGTCCGCTCGTGGCTGCACGGCGACGACCCCGCCGCCGCCCCGCCCCCCGCGCAGCGGCTCCGCGGCCGCAACCGCGACTGGGCCCACGTCGCGACCGCCGACATCTTCTCGATGCCCGACAAGTGGGAGTACCCGTGGTTCGCCGCGTGGGACACGGCGTTCCACGTGATCCCGCTGGCGATGGTCGACGTCGACTTCGCCAAGAAGCAGCTCGAGCTGCTGATCAGCGAGAAGCTGATGCACCCGAACGGCCAGATCCCCGCCTACGAGTGGGAGTTCTCCGATGTCAACCCGCCCGTCCAGGCGTGGGCCGCGTGGCGCGTCTACAACATCGAGAAGCACGCGAACGGCGAGAAGGGCGACCGCCAGTTCCTCGAGCGCTGCTACCACAAGCTGCTGCTGAACTTCACCTGGTGGGTCAACCGCAAGGACAGCCAGGGCAAGAACGTATTCCAGGGCGGCTTCCTCGGCCTGGACAACATCTCCGTCTTCGACCGGTCGAAGCCGCTCCCGCACGGCGGCCACCTCGAGCAGGCCGACGCGACCGGGTGGATGGCGCTGTTCAGCCTGAACATGATGGCGATCGGCCTCGAGCTCGCGCAGGACGACCCGGTCTACGAGCACCTCGGGATCAAGTTCTTCGAGCACTTCATGGCGATCGCCGCCGCGATCAACCGGGACCCCGAGGCCGCCGGCGGGCTGACCCTCTGGGACGAGGCCGACGGCTGGTACTACGACGCGATCCACGGCGTCGGCGCGCACGTCGACCGCCCGCTGAAAGTCCGCTCGCTCGTCGGCCTGATCCCGCTGTTCGCCGCCCAGATCCTCGACCACTCGTGGTTCGAGCGGCTGCCGAACTTCAAGGCCCGCTACGAGTGGCTGATGATGAACCGCCCCGACCTGTCGCTCGGCATCACGTGCATCTGGACCCCGGACGGCGCCCGCTGCCTGCTGTCGATCGCCAACTTCGACCGCCTGAAGCGAATCCTCCAGCGGACGCTCGACGAGACCGAGTTCCTGTCCGACCACGGCCTGCGCTCGCTCTCCCGCCGCCACCTCGACGAGCCGTACGTCTTCTCGGTCGAAGGCCAGGAGTGGGCCGTCCGCTACGAGCCCGGCGAGTCCACCAGCAAGATGTTCGGCGGCAACTCGAACTGGCGCGGGCCGATCTGGTTCCCCACCGCGTTCATGCTGATCACCGCCCTCCGCGTCTACGACCGCTTCTACGGCCGGACGTTCACCGTCGAGTGCCCCTGCCGCTCCGGACGGCACATGACCCTGAACGAGGTCGCGATCGAGCTCGGACGGCGGCTGACCAGGCTGTTCCTCCGCGACGAGACCGGCCGCCGCCCGTGCTGCGGCGACCAGCCCCTCCTCCAGACCGACCCCCACTTCCGCGACCACCTCCTGTTCCACGAGTACTTCCACGGCGACACCGGCGCCGGCCTCGGCGCCAGCCACCAAACCGGCTGGACCGGCCTGGTCGCCAAACTCCTGGAGCAACAAGCGATCGACCGCGACCGAAAGGGCCCAGACGACGCCCGCGCCGAGCCGTCGTAACCCCACCGCCAACCCGAGTCGCCCGTATCACGGGCGCCCCGCCCGTGTCTTTCCGTGGCATGGGCTTCCAGCCCATGTAAGCCCGCGGCGCAAGCCGCTCTTCAATTCCGAGGTGGCACGGGCGTCCCGCCCGTGAAGAATTCCCACCGCGACCATCACTTCCCCTTCCCCACCTCATACACCCGCACGTCGTACGGCCCGAACGTCTCCACGATCACCCCCTCGTTCATCGCCACCGCCCGCTCCTCCCAGAGCACCTTCGCCGGCCCCGCCACGCCCGTGACCGCGATTGCCACGTCCTTGGCGGTGTCGTCGCTGAAGTTCAGCACGATCACGTACACCTTGTCCCCCACGACGCGCCACCCCACCTCCATCGGCGCCCCCGCGCGGACGGTCACGCCCGCCGGGTTCTGCTCCGACGCCCACACCGCCCCCAACTCGATCAGCCGCTTGTTCTGCCGCCCCATCTCCAGCGCGACCCGCGGCGGCGTCATGTCGTACCGGAACCCCTCGCCGATCTGCTGCGGGAAGTAGACGATCCCCTTCACCCCGTGGATCACCGAGTGCCAAATCAGCGCCCGCAACTCCTCGACCGACACCCCGCGCGTGTTCCGCGGCGTCCACGACAGCCGCTGCGCGCTCGTCTCGATGAACGCGAACTGCGGCTTCCCGCCCGACCAGTCGCGCAGTTGGTCCACCGCCGCCCCCACCTTCCAGAGCCAGTCCGGGCGGTTGTACCCCGTGACCGGGTAGAAGTCGTTCCCGACCCAGTCCGCCGCCTTCAGGTACTGCTGGTACGTCTCCTTCGGCACCCGCCCGCCCAGCACGTACCCGCCCGAGAAGTTGACGAACACCGGCACCTGCGGCGCCGCCGCCTTCCACGCCGCGTAATCCGCCTGGAGCGCCGCCGGGTCGGTCGGCGGCTTCTTCACGTCCGGCTCGTCGTCGTGCATCCACCCGAGCAGGAACGGGTCCTTCGCGTCCGCCGCCGGGTCGGCGGCCGGCTTGCGGACGTAGTAGAACCCGCGCCGCGCCGCCTCCCCGCACCACTCGTCACTCGAGACCGCGCCGCCGCGCGACTCGTACCCGACCAGCGTGTTGATCCCGCGCACCCGCCAGACGTCGAACGAGTCCGGCGGCTGCATGTACACGCCGACGACGAACGGCGGCCGCGCGGGCGCGGTCGTGGGCCGCTTGGGCGTCGCCCGCGGCACCAGTCGCTCCTGCGCCAACGTCACGGGCGCGGCCAGCAGCACGCTCAGCAGTGGTACGAGGCATCGCATCGGCCCATCGTACCGGCGACGCGGCACGGGCGACGCGTCCGAATCCCGGCCGGAATCGGCGATGGCTCAGGCCGTTCGCGCGGCCGCCTCGATCGGCTCCGGCACCGCCTCGGCAGCTCAGGCCACCACACCGGCCCGCCGCCGCCCGCGCCGCGCCAGCAGGTACCCGGCCGCCGCCACAGCCGACAGCCCGGCCGGTTCCGGAACGCTGGCGAACGCCGCGGCGAGGTCGCCTTCGAAAGCCGCGGGCGCGCCGGCGATCCCGGCGATTGCCGCCCCGGCCGGCAGGGACGCCTCGTAGTTCTGCGCCAGGAGCACCAGGTCGTTGAAGTCGACCAGGCCGTCGTAGGTGAAATCTCCTTCGGCCCACACGTTGTCCGCGGTCTCGTAGTTCTGGGCCAGCGCGACCAGGTCGGTGAAGTCGACCGCGTAGTCCAGGTTCGCGTCGCCCGGCAGCGTGTACGCCACCTCGACCTGCAACCCCGCGGCGTTGTTCCGCCAGCCGAGCGTGCGGCCGGCGGCAAGGGTCGACGACCGGATCGCGCCCTGCGCGAACTGCGGGGCCTGGTCGTAGCCGGCGTCGAGCGTGGCGAGGACGCTGGCGACTAGCGCGGCGGATTCGCCCTCGTACTTCAGCGCGAGCTTGCCGCCGCGGACGTCGGCGCCCGCCGGGGTGGTCACCGTCGCGCCGCCGAACACCGGCTCCTGCGCCGCCGCGCCGAGCACGAGGGTGCCGCCGGTCACGATCGTCGGGCCGGTGTAGGTGCTCGCGCCGTTCAGCGTGAGCGTGCCGGTGCCGGTCTTGTTGACCGACGCGTTGCCGCTGACCACGCCGGCGAACCCGGTGCTGGCGTTGAGGGCGCCGACGATGTACCGGGCGGTGCCGGCCGAGCCGCCGCCGAGCGTGGCGGTCGGGGACGAGCCGGCCAGGGCGCCGATGCGGATGTCGTTGCCGCCGCTGTTCGTGACCGGCGCGATCCAGACCGAGCCGCCGAGGTCGACCGCGGCGGTCCCCCACTGGGTGCCCGCGCCGAACCCGCCGCCGTTGATCACCAGCCGCGCCGTCCCGGTGCCGGCGACGTTGAGCGCGCCGGTGAAGTTGGTCCAGTCCCCGCTGAAGTCGTGGCGGCTGTCGGTGGAGTTCACGTTCACGTTCAGCGTGCCGCCGCCCGAGACGGGACCGGTCCAACTGAACCGGTTCGAGCCGTTGACCGTGCCGGTCTGCCCGGTTGGGACCGTCAGCGGGTTGCCGAACGACAGCGTCGAGCCGCCCGGCATCGCCGACGTGATCGCTGCGCCGCCCTGGAGCGTGATCGCGCCGTTCCCGAGGCCGCCGCTGGTGAACGACGCGGTGCCGGCGGCCCGCAGCGTCCCGCCGCTGACCACGAACGGCGTCGTGTTTCCCGCGTTCGCGACGCTCAGCGTCCCGCCGCCGACCTTGGCCACCCTCCCGCCCGTAAGCAACCCCGAGACGGTCAGGTCGACGTCCGCCGGGACGTCCACCGTCGCCCCGCCGGCCGCGACCGTCACCGGCCGCGCGTTGGCCCCGCCCCCGTTGTCCAACGCCGACGTCGCGGCCGCCGTCAGCGTCGTGCCGGTGCCCAGCGTCAGGCCCGCGCCCGTCCCCGGGTCGCCGAGGCTGGCGTTGCCGTTGATGCTGAGCGTGCCCGCGTTGACGGTCGTTTGGCCGACGTAACCGTTCACGCCCTGGAGCACCAGCGTGCCGGCGCCGTCCTTGACGACGCCGCCGGTCGCCCCGGCGAGCGGGGTGATCGTGCCGGCGAGGGTCAGCGTCCGGCCGTTGGTGTCGAAGACGGCGTCGGCCAGGTCCTTCAACTGGTAGTCCCGGGCGTCGGCGACGTCGGCGAGCAGGCGGAGGCGGCCGCCGGCGAACGTCACGGCGCCGGCGGCGTCGCCGAGGCCGGCGGCGCCGTTGACCGCCACGGTGCCGCCGTTGATCGACGTGCCGCCGGTGTAGGTGTTCACGCCGGTCAGGGCCAGCGTGCCGGCGCCCGTCTTGGTCACCGCCCCGCCGCCGCTGACGGCGCCCGAGACGGTCAGGCCGTCCGACGCGCCCACGGCGGTGAACGTCGCGCCGCTCGCCGTCAGCGCCAGCGGCGCCTGGATCGTGTGGCTGCCGGCGGCGCCGGTCACGAACGCGGGGGACGCGCCGTTGTCGAGCGTGAGCGCCGCCCCGGCGCCCGCGGCGAGCGTGTAGCCGAAGTTCGGGTTGTTGAACGAGAGCGTGCCCACCGTCCGCGCGCCGTCGACCGTGATCGTGCGGTCGGTCGTGATCGTGGCCCCGCCGCCGCCGAACGCGGCGAACGCGCCGGCGGCGTCCGGTACACCCGCCGTCCACGGGCCGGTGCCCCAGTTGCCGTTGGCGTCGGCATTCCAGAACGTGGGCGGCGTGCCCGTGCTGCCGACGGTGAGCGTGACGAAGCCGCCGGCGTCGCCGAACGTGTACGAGTTGGTGCCGAGGTTCTGGTTGTTCGGGTTGAGCGCGAGCGCGCCGACGCCCGCGCCGCCGACGGCGCCGGTGTGGCCGAGCAGGTTGTAGACGCCGTTGGTCGTGAACGGGGTCGAGCCGCCGTTGATCGTCAACTCGCCGCCGTTGATTTCCAGCCCGCCGGGGTTGGTCACGACGACCCGGTCGAGCGAGTTCTCGCCGGCGACGTCGTAGTTCAGCTTCGACCCGGCGTTGAGCGTCAGCGACCCGACGCGCAGCGTGCCGATCGCGCCGGCGGCCGCGCCGGGCGCGACCGTCCCGCCGCTGTTGACCGTGACCGCCCCGCCCGCCGCGCCGCTGCCGCCGAGCGTGGCGGTGCTCGCGACGGTCACCGGGCCGCTGCCGGTCGCCGAACCGGTCGCGTTGTTCGCCAGCAGCGTGCCGACGTTGACGCTCGTGCCGCCGCTGTACGTGTTGGCGCCGGTCAGGGCCAGCGTGAGCGAGCCGGTGCCGTTCTTGGTCAGCGCGAGCGTCCCGCCGCCGCCGCCGTCGCGGAGCGATCCGGCGTAGGTGTTCGCGGCCGCCGTGTTCAGGATCAGGGTCGCGTTGCCGCCGCCGCCGTTCTCGATCACCGGCGCGCCGGCCGACGCGCCGGTGTTCAGCCGCGCGAGCGTGACGGTGTTGCCGTTGAGTTGGAGCGTCGCCGTGCTGTTGGCGCCGAACGCGACGGCCGCCGTCGCGTCCGGCCCCAGCGCGTTCGGGCTGTTCAGCGTCGTCGTGCCGGCGTCGAACGACCACGTGCCGGCGTACGTGTTGGCGGTGGTCAGCACGACCTGCCCCGGCCCCGCGACGTGCGTCACGGTCGACGCCGCCCCGCCCGAGACCACGCCGTTCACCGTGAACACGTCCGCCCCGCTCGACGTCGCCAGCGTGACGTCCGTGGCGGCCGCGCCCACCGCCAGCGCGTTGACGGACGAGGCGCCGGTCCCCAGCAGCCGCCCGGTCGCGTTGAGCGTCACGCCGTTGTTCGCCAGCGCGACGTTCTCGAGCCGCAGCGTCCCCGTGCCCTGCGCCCGGATGTTCGCCTGCGTCAGCGCGCCCAGGGCGCCGGCGTCGCGGAGGGCGAGCGTGCCCTCGTTCACCTGCACGCTGGCGGCGTTGCCGGCGGACGTCTTCTGAAGCCAGCCGGGGCTGGCCCCGGTCAGGACCCAGGTGCCGGCGCCGGTCTTGTTGACCAGGATGGCGCCGGTCGTCGCGGTCGTGTAGAGCTCGCGGATCGTGTTGTCCCCGGTGTTGCTGCCGCCGAGCGTCAGCGTGACCGGCCGGGTGTTCGCGCCCTGCGTGATGATCGACCCGTTGAACGCGAGCGTGGCGCTCGCGCTGGTCGCGTTGTTGACGAAGCTGTAGTTGCCGTTCGTGCTGCTCGCCAGGCGGAACACGAGCGGGGTGTTGAACACCTGCGCGTTCGCCACGTCGGCGGTCATCGTGATGTTGCCCGCCGGGTTAGCGGTCGCGGTCAGCCACAACCCGGTGCCCGCGTAGCCCAGCCCCGGGTTGTTCGCGTCCCAGTCCGGGTGCTGGAACGTGTACGCGCCGGCGTTGGCGGTGTCGAACAGGAACGACGCCAGGTTCCGCTGGTTGTCGATGAGGATCGGCGACACGGGGCCGACCGGGCCGTTGAACGTCGCCACGTCGTTGTTCAGCGTGGTCACCGCGCCGGGGGGATTGCCGCCGGACCAGTTGCCCCCGGTGAGCCACAACCCGTCGCCGCCGGCCCCGGTCCATGTCTGGCTCGCCGCGCGTGCCGCGCCCGGCAACACCAGCGGGCAGGCGAGTGCCAACGCAGCGAGGACGGACGCCCGCCGCGCCCCACGCGCGGACGGGGAACGGAGACCAGCAGCAGCAAGATCAACGCGCTTCATCAGATACCCTCCAAGGACGTGCAAGCAGAACAACGAGACGTGCGACCGCGGACATCCGTGCTGGCCGACGACACCCAGGTGATCGGCCTGGCCGTCCGGCACCTCCGCGAGCACGGGCACGTGCGGATCGGCATGCTCTGCGACTACATCAACCACCCGGTGACCAGCGTGCAGGTTGCCAAGTGGCGCTCCTGCTTCGCCGCCGAGTGCCCCGCCGACGAGCTTGACCGCCGGTTGATCGCCGTCCGCACACCGCGGTTCGAGTGTCCGACCGAGAACGCCTACCGCCGCGTGCGCGAGTACCTCCACGACGCCGGCGACGCCGCCGTCACCGCCCTGGTCTGCACCGGTGACGAGAGCGCCGTCGCCGCCATGTCCGCGTGCCGGGACGTCGGCCTCCCCGTCCCGGAGCGGATGTCGATCGTCGTGTCCGGCGACAGCTCGCTGGCCGCCCACTGCAATCCGGCGCTGACGTGCGTCGACGTGAACCTCGAAATGCACGTGCAGTTGGCGGGCCAGATGCTCGAGCGCGCCCTCGCCGGCACGCTCCCCGCCACCGACCGCCTCCGACTGATCGAGCCGCGCCTGGTTCCCCGGTCCAGCGTCACCCCGGTGCCCGGCGCCTCGGGATAAGCGGGGCATCCCGCCGGACGGTCATCCGCGGCACAGATCGCCCGTTTTCCCTCGCCCGTTGGAGCAAAAGCCGGTTGCGAGCCCCGAGCGGTTGTGGGAGATTGGTACAACGATTTCACGGCAGAAGGGGAACGTCCGTTTCGGACACGCATTCACGGCGCAGGAGAGAATCTAATGTCCAAGCAGCAAGCAGTTTCCCGGCGCAAATTCGTCACCGCCGCGGCCGCGGTCGGTGCGGCGGCCCTTACGTTCCCGATCCGCCGCGTATACGGTGCCAACGACGCGATTAACGTCGGGTTCATCGGCGTCGGCGGGCGCGGTGAGCACTCGGCCAGCTGGTTCAAGAAGGAGCCCAACGTCCGCGTCGCGGCCGTCTGCGACGCAGACCAGGCGATCCTCGACAAGGTCCACAAGAAGTACCCCGAGGCCAAGGCCGAGCTCGACCTCCGCAAGGTGATCGAGAACAAGGACATCGACGCCGTCGTCATCTCGACCTGCAACCACTGGCACGCGCTGGCGGCGGTCTGGGCGTGCCAGGCGGGCAAGGACGTTTACGTCGAGAAGCCGGTCAGCAACGACGTCTGGGAGGGGCGCAAGATCGTCGAGGCCGCCCGCAAGTACAAGCGGATCGTCCAGGGCGGCACGCAGCAGCGCAGCGACCCCGTGCAGGCGCAGATCCGCGACCTGATCAAGAGCGAGAAGCTCGGGAAGATGCAGTGGATCCGCGGGATGCGGTTCGGCGTCCGCGCCCCGATCGGGAAGCAGGCCGAACCGCTCAGGCCGCCGGCGTCGGTCAACTACGACCTGTGGCTTGGCCCGGCGCAGGACCTGCCGATGCACCGTAAGGCGTTCCACTACGACTGGCACTGGATCTGGAACACCGGCAGCGGCGAGATGGGCAACTGGGGCGTCCACATCCTCGACGACATCCGCAACATGCTGTCCGACCGCAGCACGCTGCCGACCAAGATCGCCGCCGGTGGCGGCCGCGTCGCCTACGACGACGCCGGCGAGACCCCCAACGTCCACGTCGTCTACTTCGACACCCCGGTCGTCCCCGTCATCTTCTCGCTGTCGAACCTCCCGCGCAAGAAGGGCGACAAGGGCGCGCCCAACTACCGTGGCATCCAGAGCGGGTACGTGATCCAGTTCGAGAACGGCTACTACGCCGGCGGCCGCGGCGGCGGCGCGAGCTACGACAAGGACGGCAAGAAGCTCCAGACCTTCAAGGGCGACGGCGGCGAGGCCCACGCCCGCAACTTCATCCAGGCCATGCAGAAGCGCGACCCGGCGACCCTGAACGCCGAGATCGAGCAGGCCCACTACTCCAGCGCCTGGTGCCACCTCGCCAACGTCGCCTACCGGCTCGGCCAGTCCTACACCCCCGAGCAGGCCACCGGCCTCGCCAAGTCGTCCGCCCCGTGGAACGAGGCCCTCGAACAGTTCAACGACCACGTGCAAGCCAACGCCGGCGACCTCTCCGGCATCAAGCTCAGCACGATGCTGGAGGTCGACCCGGCCAAGGAAATGTTCGTCGGCCCCAGCGCGACGCCCGAGGCCCAAGCCCTGCTCCGTCGCCAGTACCGCAAGGGCTACGAGATGCCCGAGCAGGTGTAAGCCGCGCTCAAGTCGGTTGACAAAGCACAGAACCCCCGCCCGGTGCAAACCGGCGGGGGTTCTTCATTCATCGTCGCGGCGAGGCCGCTTCAGCGGCCGGGTCTTCAATTCGATCCCACAAGAAACCTCAATACTCCCGCGTCCGATTCAACCCCGGCTCCGGCAGCGGGTACGCCCCGTCTTTCATCTGCAGCGGCGCCGGCGAATCCATCGTCAGCTTGTCGACGTCCGGCGCGAACTCGTGGTCGTGGTTCAGGATCTGGTCGTACGTGATCGTCTGCCCGGTGTGCGCCGCCATCCGGCCCATGCTCGTCACCAGGCTCGCGATCGCGCCCCGCGGCACCTCGTTGTACGGCCGGTCGTTCCGGATCGCGTCCATCAAATCGTCCCACTCGAGCTGGTACGGGTTCGGCTCCGGCTGCGGGTACGCCCACGCCAGCTGCTCGCGCGTCATCTCGTGCCCGCTGTAGATCCGCACCCGCCCCGGCGTGTGCCCGCTGGTCGAGATCACCGCCGCCCCCTTCGTGCCGTGCGCGTACGTCGCGAACTCCATCTGGCACCCGGGCATCTGCCGGTGGTTGAACAGCAGCTTCGTCCCGTCCGGGTACGTGTACTCCACCGCGTACGTGTCGAAGTTCTGGTCGACCTTATCCCCGCGGTAGTGGCGGCCGCCCAGCGCGTGGGCCTTGGTCGGCCAGGCGTTCTTCATCCACGAGCACTCGTCGATCTGGTGGACGTTGTAGTCTGAGAACGCCCCGCCCGACGCCCACAAGAACGCGTGGAACCGCTGCACCTGGTACATCAGCTCCGGCACGTCCGGCCGCTTCGGCCCCGCGAACCCGCCGCCCGCGCCCAGCCGGTACGCCCGCATCGTCACGATGTCGCCGATCTGCCCGTCCCGGATCCGCGCGTGCAGCGCCTGCCGCGCCCGGCAGTGCCGGATCATCAGCCCGACGCCGACCTTCAGGTTCTTGAGCGTCGCCTGCTCCGCCAGCGCGAGCATCCGCCGCGTCGTCGGGCCGTCCACCGTGACCGGCTTCTCCATGAACACGTTCAGCCGCTTCTCGATCGCGTACCGGAAGTGCACCCACCGGAACGCCGGCGGCGTGGTCAGCAGCACGACGTCGCCCGGCCGCAGCGCGTCCATCGCGTGCTTGTACGCGTCGAACCCGACGAACTGCCGCTCCTTCGGTACGTCCACCTGGCCGCCGAACCGCTCGATCTGTCGCAAGCTGCCGGCGAGCCGGCGCTCGAATACGTCGGCCATCGCGACGACCTTCGTCGGCCCGGCCGTCGTCCGCAGCGCGTCCCCCAGCGCCCCGGTACCGCGCCCGCCGCACCCGACCAGCGCCAGGCGGATCGTGTTCGACTCGCTGTGCACCGCGGGCTGGGTCGTCGGCTTGGTGGTGGACGACGTCGTCGCGGGGGCCGCCACCGCGCGGGTGGTCGCCGCCGCGGCGGCGAGGGCGCTGGTGGACTGTAGGAACGTGCGGCGGTTGGGATGGGGCATGCGTGTTTCCGGGTCGTTGACGTGTCGGAATGTGGAGTCGCTGCGCGACGCGGCCGGGCGTATCGTCCGCCAAAGCAGACCTCGCACGCGCACCGGCGCACGCCGGCAGTAGTTACTCTCCCGCGGGATGGTCGTTGGCCGTCTGGGCGCGCGCGGTCACGACCAAATTATCGCGGTGCAGCACCTCGTCGTAAGCGGCCTCACCGAGAAGCTCGCGAACCTCGGCCGTCTTCTTGCCCTTGATCTGATCGACGACGTGCGACGGGTAGTTCGACAGACCGCGTGCGACCTCCCCGCCCGCGGTCGTCTGAACCGCAACGAGGTCTCCCTTGTCGAACGGCCCGGCGACGGCGGTCACGCCGGCCGGCAGCAGGCTCTTGTTCTTCTCGACCAAAGCGCGGACCGCCCCGTCGTCCACCGTGACCGTGCCGACCGGCCGCGCCGCGCCGATCCACCGGCTGCGGCTCGACGTCTTGCGCGCGCCCGGCACGAACAGCGTGCCGAGCGGCTCGAAGTCGAGCACCCGCACCAGCACGTTCTCCATCCGCCCGTGCGCGACCACCATCGCCTCGCCGGCGTCCGTCACCGTGCGCGCCGCCTGGAGCTTCGAATCCATCCCGCCCTTGCCGAGCTGGCTCTTCTCCTTCCGCACGAGCTGCTGCGCCTGCTCGATCGACTCGACCAGGCGCACCGGCTGCCCGTCCGCGTCCAGCAGCCCGTCCACCACCGTCATCAGCACGAGCAGGTCCGCCCGCAGCACGTGCGCGACCAGCGCCGCGAGGATGTCGTTGTCCCCGAACGAGATCCGCACCAGCTCGTCGGTCGAGATCGTGTCGTTCTCGTTGATGACCGGGACGGCCCCGAGGTCGTGCAGCGCGTGGATCGTGTTCCGCAAATTCAGGAACCGCGCCCGCCGGTCCATGTCCTCCCGCGTCAGCAGAATCTGCCCGACCGGGATCCCGTGCGGCGCGAACGCCGCCGCCCACGCGTCCATCAACCGCCGCTGCCCGATCGCCGCGACCGCCTGCAGCAGCGCGAGGTCCTTCGGCCGGCTCGGCAAACCGAGCTCCCCCAGCCCAGCCCCGATCGCGCCCGACGACACCAGCGTCACGTGGATCCCACGTCCCCGCAGCGCGATGACTTGCTCGGCGACCGTCTGCAAAAACGCCTGGTCCAGCCGCCCCTGCTTGTCCGTCAAAAGCTGCGTCCCCAGCTTGACGACAACGGAGCGGACGTGCGCGAGGTGTCGGCGGCGGTTGGCGGGCATAACGTCCCGCGGGTTGTCCGGTCCCGGCGGTAGCTTGTCAATCGCCACAGCGGGCGGGCTGACGTCCGAGAAAACGCGGGCGGCCGTTGAGCCCGCCATGGCACGACAGGTTGTCGGCTTGCAACTTCTGGGAACGTATGGGCTTATGGCAAACGTGGAGCCTGGTTGCCTGCCCGCCTAACCTTCCTGTGAAGCGACTGTCTCTCTAGCTGTCCGAGTCACGGGTGTCCGTGGCCGTCCCGAGGAGTGTCGTATGAAAAACCTTTTGCTAACGACTGCTGCCGTTCTGACCCTGCTCCCGTCCCTGGCCTTCGCGGGTGACCGTTACCGTGACTACGGCCGCACGCGCGACTATTACAGGGGGTATGACCGTGGGTACTCCTACCGCGGCCATCACCACCACCACGGGCGCAGTTCGTTCAACCTGTCGTTCAACTTCGGGTACACCCGGCCTTACTACGGCGGGTACTACCGCGAGTCGTATTACCGCCCGGTCTACCGCGAGGTTTACGTCGCGCCGCGGCCGGTCTACGTCGCACCGGCCCCGGTGTACATCGAGCCCGCGCCGGTCTACTACCGTCCGGTGCGTCGCTACTACGACGACTGCGACTACTACTACCGCCCGCACCGGAGCAGCGTGTCGTTCTCGTACCGCTACTACCGGTAATCCAGCCGACTAATTTCCGATCGAAAGTTGCCCGGGTGACTGCAATCCCCGGGCTTCTTCATGCGCCGGCGCAGCCCGCCTAGCCCGCGTCGAACCGGGGATGTCGGGGCCGGGTGTCCCGCATTCGTGACAGTTGGCCATGTCCCGATGCCGCCGCGATCGGTGGCGAAGGTGTCCCCGCGCGCGTGTCCGCTGCCAGGACGGCGCCGCGCACGTCGGGAGGCGAAGGTTCCAGGTCCGGTTCGTCCGTCGATTCAAGGGCAGGCAGGGCGCGCGATCGGGTGTGAAGTCGGGGGGGGGGTTGCGGGTGATTTGGTAAGGCAAGTCGCGCATTTCGTAACGGAACTGATGCGAACGACGACTTTATTGACTCTGCCTTAAACGATCGGGTATCGTACCGGTTCTCATAATCAAGCCACACTCATCAGGATTCACCGGCGGGCCTGAGATGGGCGTAGTTCCTGCACCTTGGAATCCACAGCATTAGCCGGGGAGGTTTACCCAATGCCGCGAATGCCGCGCCGTCGGAACGTCTGTCAGCATGCCGTCCGGTCCGTTGTCGAGGCGTTGGAGCAGCGTCAGTTGTTGACGACGATCGTGGGCGGGGGGACCGACCCGATCACGGGGGAGCCGATCCCGACGACCGTGCGGTACAAGGACGCGCAGGACAACATCGTCCAGATCAGCGTGGGCGGGGACACGACGGCGGAGTTCATCTTCGGCCGGGTGACGACGACGAACAACCTGGTGCTGGGGGACCTCGCGCCGCCGAGCGTCGAGGACGGGGACGGGAAGGACCTGTTCCACATCTACGTCTCGGAGTCGAACAGCCGGTCGTTCATCACGGTGACGGCGATTAATCCGGACAACGGGGACCTGCTGCCGTTCACGGGCAACGCCGGTGAGTTCCGGGTCACGAACGCGATCAACGGGCAGTCGATCACCGTCGCCCCGGACGGCCCGGGGCAGATCCTGCTGGGCGCCCGGACGGGGGACATCGAAAACGTCGACAACGAGGACAACATCGCGATCGTCAGCCGGTCGATCCCGGGGGCGTTCGGCGTGCGGCCGGCGCTGGGGTCGCGGCTGACGGCGGGGTTCCAGGTCGCGCCGGGCCAGGACTTCGGCAGCTTCCTGTTCGGGGGCGTGGTGACCGGGCAGGTGACCGTGCCGGGGACGATCAACTCGGTTTACGCCGGCAACATGTGGACGGGGGACGCGCGGGGCCTGCTGCTGGGCGACGCGGTGGTGAACTCGCGCGGGAAGAAGGTGCCGAACTTCAACATCGGGGGGAACCTGCACAGCTTGCTGGTGGGCGGGTCGGTGGGGACGCACGACGGCAGCGGGCTCGACCGCCCGACGTTCGTGACCGGGTTCGTGGCGCAGGTGGGCGGGATCGTCGGCGAGCTGAACACCCGCGGCGACTGGATCGGCGCGGTCAATGTGGTGCACGGCCGGGCGTCGTCGGAGTTCGGGGTCAACGTGCTGGAGGTCGAGGGTCGGACGGAGTTTTCCGACGTGATCGGCGACGCGGCCGCGTGGCGCCTGGGGTATCTCGACGGCAGCCCGCTGGTCCTGAACGACACGTACAACACCCCGCAGATCCTGCCCAGCTTCCTCGGCCGCCGCGGTCGCAGCTCGGTGGTCGCCAACGGGCGGCTGGTCGCGGACAACGTCGTTCAGGACACCGTCGACTACTACGCGATGCCGCTGATCGCCGGGCAGTCCCTGACGATCACGCTCCGCCCGACCGGAACGGTCGCGGGCGACAACCTGATGAACGTCGGCGTCTTCGACCCGGACGGGCGGCTGATCCTGACTGACTACTCGAATGTTAACAACCAAGTCACCGGCCAGACGTCGATCACCGGACAGGCCATCCACTTCACGGCCGACCGCCCGGGACTTTACCGCATCGCGGTCGCGACGATCGGCGACGGCGACTTCAACGGCCCGGGCGGCGAGTTCGCCGGCAGCAACATCGGCATCAGCCCGTACTTCCTGACGGTGACCGGCGGCGAAGACCTCGCGCTCGGCGGCGTGATGGCCGGGGGCAACATCTTCGACGGCCAGGCTGGCGGCTTCGGGTTCTTTGTCCAGAACGGCGACATGGGCTCGCTGCAGGCCGGCGGGACCATCCTCTCGGTCACCGACGAGTCGATCAACGTCCGCCGCGGCGACCTCCGCTCGATCGAGGGCGGCGCGGTCGGCGTGCTCCAAGGCAACGCGCTGGGGTCTGGCCCGAACCTGTACGTCCAGCGCGGCAACGTCGGGCTCGTCCGATCCACTGCCGGCGTGCTCGACCTGAACAACGGCGTGCTCGCGCTGCCGATCGGCGGCGACTACCAGATCGTCCAGTCCGCCACGACGATGCTGGTCACCCTGCTCGCGAACCGTGCGATCGGGAGCATCAAGGCGGGCAACATGGCGACGACGACCCCGAGCGTTATCACCGTCAACGCCGACCAGGAAGGCGACGACGGGATCATCGACCTGATCGACGTCGCGGGCAACTTCGGCGTGCTCGGCGCGGGCGGCCCGGCGATCACGACCGGGCCGGGCGGGAACGTCCGGTACATCAACGTCGGCGGCCAGGCGTTCCGCGACCAGTTCTTCGGGGGCGGGGAGCAGGAGGCGACCACCTACGCGCCCGGCGAGGTCGTCCGGTTCAATGACGACTCGGGCACCCTGATGGAGTTCGAGCCGTTCCCGCGGACCCCGAACCCGGCGTACGTGCCCGGTGGCACCAACCCCGCCCAAATCGGGCCCACGCTGACTATCAACGCCTACCCGATCCGCGGCAGCGGCGGCGTCGCGGTCATGAGCGTAACGTCCAACGGCAGCCTTCGGGTCGGCGCGGGCGGCCGCCGAGGCAGCCGCGCCCATGCCGAGATCGGCCTGATCGAGACGACCGGCCCGGGCAACCCGGTCATTCGCAACGCGACCAGCGGCGACCTCGTGTTCTCGTTCCCCACCGGCGGTCAGGTCGGCGCGACGAACGCGGTCGACCTCGAGATCCTCATGGACGGGTCGGGGACGCTCGACGTGTTCAAGATCCAGGGCAGCGACTTCACCCGCATCCGCAACGAGACGCTCGGCGAAATTCTGAACATCGACGCGACGCTGACCCCGTCGCTGCCGTCCCCGGGCTTCACCAACAACGGAACGATCGGCACCCTTGAGGCGACCAACATCGGCGTCGGCGTCCGCAACACCGGCGCGGCGGTCAACGGCCTGCAGACGATCGGCAACGTTTACCCGTTCAACCAGCAGCACAACGGCGTGGTCAGCGGGAACATCCTCAACGTCCAGGCGTCCGGCGCGGTCGGTAACCTGAACGTCGCCGGCAGCATCGGCAACGTGACCGCCAACTCCGGCGGGCGCCGCACGACCGGGCAGTTCGAGGGCATCGCCGGGCCAATCGTCGCGTCCGACAGCATCGGCACCGTCGGCATCGGTCAGGGCATCCTGCCCTCGGGCAGCGGGAACGTGTCGCGCTCCGGGATCTACGCCGGCAACAGCATCGGCAGCGTCGTCAACCAGCGCGGCTCCGACATCCGCGGCGACATCATCGCCGGGGTTAACATCGGGAGCGTCTCGCTCAGTAACGGGTCGATCATCGGCAGCAAGATCATGGTCGTCTCGTCGTTCGACCAGGGGCGGCGGTTCCGCCAGGGCGTCGTCCTACCCGACGCGGCCGGCGACACCGTCAGTAACCCCATTTACGAGATCGGCGAGGTCTCCACGGGCGGGTACGGCGGAATCATCGGCAGCGAGATCATCGCCGCGGACATCGGCGACATCTCCGTCCGCCGCGGCTTCGGAATCATGAACAGCTTCATCGCCGACCAGGGCGACGGCACGATCAACTCGGTCTACGCGGAAGGGTACGGGATCCGCGGCACACACCTCGATGGCGGCGCGCTGTTGAACTCGCTGAACGCCGGGGCCAAGCCCCGCAACGTCAGCGTGCTCGAGTTCAGCCCGAGCGTCCGCCTGAGCGAAGATTACGCGATCGACCCGTACTTCGATCAGGCGCCCAGCCCGGAGACCGACCTCCACCTGTTCCTCGGCACGTCCGCCAACCGGCCGAAGGTGCGGCGCGTGACGGACACCGGCGTCATCGAGGACGTGCTGGCGACCGCGAGCCGCAACGCGGGTCGGATCTTCGCCAGCCAGATCCGGAGCAGCCAGTTCAACATCGCGAACACGATCAACAGCATCGAGACCCGCGGCGTCGTCGACGGCCTGAACCTGACGACCGGCCGGCTCCGGAGCTACTACTCCGGCGACAGTTCGTACGCCCTGAACTTCAACGTCGCCGGCCCGATCGACAAGGTGCAGGTCGTCGGTGAACTGGACGATACGTCGTTCATCCGGGCCTTGGGGCCGAGCGGCCGGATCGTCGACTTCATCGTCGACGGCACGCTGAACGGCGACGTCAGCTCGAGCAACAGTTTCCGCCTGCTCGCGATCGGCAAGGACCTCGGCGCGACGTCGCTGGTCACGGCGAAGTCGATGGACATCAAGCGGATCAAGGGCGGCCTGTTCGGCACGATCAACATCACCGGCTAGGACGCGACCCGATCGACCCGCGCGGTTCGGCGGCGGGCGCCGCCGCCGCGCAACACCCGCCGCCCGCGGGCACCGGGCACGGCACCCCCCTGAGGAGAGACGTTCATGAACTCCCGTTCGAAGCGACGTGAATCGGCGACCGGCAACCCCCGCGCGCTGCTCGAGACGCTGGAGACGCGCCAGATGCTCTCCGTGTCGGTCGTCCGCGACACGTTGGTCGTCAACGGGACCGGCGGCAACGACGTGATCTCGATCTCTGTCGACGCCGTCACGAAGGGGATGCTCCGGGTCAACGTGAACGGCCTGCTGAACGCCGTCGAGACGTCGGGCATCCGGCGGGTCAACATCAGCGGCCTCGAGGGCAACGACCAGATTCTGGTCGACCAGTCCCGCGGCGTGATCCGCATCCCGGTGAACGTCGCCGGCGGGTCCGGGAACGACTCGATCACCGGCGGCTCGGGCGAGGACCTGCTCCAGGGCGGCCGCGGCAACGACCTGGTCCGCGGCAGCGACGGCCACGACGTCCTCGAGGGGCACGCCGGCAACGACACGTTGTACGGGGCGTCGGGGGTGGACCGCTTGGACGGTGGGGGCGGGGCGGACGCGCTGCACACCGGCGGCTACCGCAAGGAGAAGCTCGTCGCCGACGGGCTCGACTCGATCGACCGCAGCGAGCCCCACTACGTCCCGCTCAGCGAGTCGACCGGCACCCGCAAGCCGAACTTCTTCAACGAGATCGTGACCGGCCTGACGCCCGCGCAGATCCGCACGGCCTACGGCCTCGACGGCCTAGGCCTGACCGGCGCCGGGCAGACGATCGCGATCGTCGACGCCTACCACTCGCCGACGGTGCGGCAGGACCTCGAGCGGTTCTCCGCCGAGTTCAACCTCCCGCCGATCACCAAGGAGAACTTCCAGGCCTACTACGCCACGAAGGTGCAGCCGCAGTACGACGCGGGCTGGGCCGGCGAGATCGCGCTGGACGTGCAGTGGGCGCACGCGGTCGCCCCGGACGCGAAGATCATCCTCGTCGAGGCCGCGAGCGCGTCGTTCGCCGACCTCGAGCAGGCGGTCGACCGGGCGGTCGAGCTGCTCCAGCCGACGGGCGGCGTCGTGTCGATGAGCTACGGCAGCAGCGAGACGTACCTCGACCCGCTCGCCGACCTGCACTTCCGGAACTCGATGACCGACAACGTGTCGTTCTTCGCCGCGACCGGCGACTTCGGCGCACAGGTCAGCTCGCCCGCGGTCTCCCCGAACGTGACGGCGGTCGGCGGCACGTTCATCAACGTCGACGCGGCCGGCAACTTCATCACGCCGGAAGAGGGGTGGACGGGCAGCGGCGGCGGGATCAGCAGTTTCTTCCCGCGCCCCGAGTACCAGGACGGCGTCGACATCGACGGCCGCCGCCTCGGCAACCGCCGGGCCGTCCCCGACGTCGCGTTCCTCGCCGACCCGCGGAGCGGCGTCGCCGTGTTCAACACGTCGCCCGATTTGTTCGGCTTCACCGGCTGGAGCGCGGTCGGCGGCACCAGCCTCGCCGCCCCGATGTGGGCGGCGTACACGTCGCTGGTCAACGAGCGCCGCGCCGAGCTCGGCAAGGAGCCGATCGGCGACGCGCTCAACACCGCGCTGTACCGCCTGGCCGACGAGGACTACGCGACCTACTTCAAGGACATCACCAGCGGCACCAACGGCTACCCGGCGACCGAAGGGTACGATCTGGTCACCGGCCTGGGCGTGCCGCAGCCGGCGATCGTTGAGGCGCTGGCGCAGGCGGACGACAACGCCGGCAACGGGGCGAACGTGCTGTTCGAGGCCGCCCGACTCAAGCTGGAGCCGACGTCGGGCCGCCGCCCGGCGACGCCGCTGCTGTTCTTCGGCGGCACCGGCTTCGCCACGAACAACGGCGGCGGCAACTGGGACCTCGACCTGGTGCCCAACGTCCGCAGCGGCGTCAGCATCGCGCTCGACGGCCCGCTGACTCCGAACGGCCGCGGCAAGCTGGAGACGACGGGCACGATCAACATCGTGCTCGACGCCGACACCAGCCAGTCGTACAACCTGAAGGTCGTCGCCCGCGAGACCGGCGGCGGGTTGGTCGGCGAGTTCTTCGCGGTCAGCCGCCGCGGGAAGATGCTCTACCAGGGCGAGAAGCCGCTGTTCTACGGCACGTTCGACGCCTAATCACGCGGCCGCTGGGTCGGTCGAAAAACATCCAAGAGGCCCGGAGATCGTTAGCGACCTCCGGGCCTCTTCGTTCGACGCTGGAAGTGGTTTCGCAACAGGCGCGCGACGGCGTCCCGCGAGCGATGTCAGGGAAGAGACGCTCGAAGGCTTAGGGGATCGGTAGATCCCGAAACTCGACCGGCACGACCAGTTCCCGCACCTCGACCGGGAACTCCCACACGAACCGCGTCGCCTCGGAGGCGGGGGGCCGTTTGCGGTTCGCGTCCCTGCCCTCCTTGCCGCCGCCGCCGCCGTCTTCGCCCGGCTCCCGCGCGAACCGGATCTTGAGCTCCATCTGCTGCCCGTCCGCCGCCTCGTCGGCGTCCATCCCGTTCTGGTTCCGCGCCACGGCCCGCCCCTGGTCGTCGAGCAGCTTGGCGTGACCGGCGTACAACTGCATCCGCACGCCGTACCAGTCGGCGTCGCTCCGGCCGTCCCGGTGGATCGTCATCTCGGCGCGCGACGCGTCGAGGTGCTTGACGGCCACCCGCAGCCCGTCGAGCGTCCGCTGGACGTTCCGCCCGCCGGCGACCGGCGCCTCCAGCGTCGCCGCCCGCGCCTGCACGTGCAGGGTGGTGGTCGCCCGCAGCCGCGCGATCCGCCGCCCCGCCCCCTTCGGGTGGTGCAGCGTGGCCCCGACCTCCCACCGACTCGTCGCGCCGTCAGACAGGTTGCCGAACGCGTCGGCGTTCGCGCCGGCGGCGTCCGCGTCGGCCGGCGGGATCAGCGAATTGCCCCGCTCGTCCACCACCTCCTCGAGCCGCAACGCGCCGGAGTAGTCCAGCACCCGCAGCTTCGGCTCGGCGTAGACCGTCAGGCTGATGTTGAACTCGCGCATCACGTCGCGCGGCGCCTTCAGCTGCACGGTGCTCGTCCGCGTGATCCGGTCGGCCCGCACCAGCAGCGGCCCCGCGACCGTCGTCGGCCGGTCCTGCCACGCGGGGTCCCCCCGCGACAGCCCCAGCCCCGCGTCCCGGTTCTGCCGCATGATCGGCCCCGGCTCGACCCCCGTCTGCGCGCACAGGGACTGCATCACCTCCCAGAACGGGCGGTGGTCCGCCTCCAGCGACACCCGCTTGGCGGGCGGCTGCGCCAGCAGCCCCGGCGGGTCGGTCGGCAGCGCCGCCCGCGCCTGCCGCGTGACCTCCGCGAACGCGTCCGCCGCCGGCACGCCCTTGAGCGACACGCTGACCAGGGACGCGCCGGTCTGGCGGTTCTCTTGGATCTGCGCCACCGCCGCCGCCGCCCGCGTCCGCGCCTCGTCGTCCGCCGCCGTCGCCGCCACCTTTTCGAGACGCGGCAGGGCGTCGCCGCCGAGGCGGACGAGCCGGTCGAACGCCTGCTGGCGGACGCGCCAGTCGTCGCTCGACAGTCGGGGGAGCAACTGCTCGACCTCGGCCGCGTGCCGATTCCCGGGGGACTCCGCGCCCGCCGCGCCGCCAGCCAGGAGCGTGCCGAAGAGGGCGGCGAAGATGTGGCGGCGACGGTGGTGCACGTCACGTCAGTCCGGGATCGGCAGATCGTTCAGCTCGAACTCGACCGGGAGGTCGGTGCTCTGGGTCGGGGCGAGCCAGACGAGCTTGAACGGCTCGCCGGCGGCCGGGTCGCTGACGCCGGCCTCCCGGACGAACCGCAGGGTGGCGTCGATCCGGTTGGCCGCGTAGTCCCCGCCGTTCTCGGTCGCCCGCGCCGCCACGAGGCGGCCCTTGTCGTCGTACAGCGCCATGTGACCGTTGTAGATCGACCCGTGCAGGTTCCGCCAGTCGATTTCCGACTTCTTCTCGCGGCGCAGACCCAGGCGGAGGATGTACTCGACGTCGGCCTTCTTCAGACTCTGGAACGTGAACGGCAGCCCGACCACCGACTTCGTCACGCCGCGGATCTTCATCACGTCGTCGAACTCCACCTTCTCCGACGCCGTCTGAACGCGGACGCGGGTGGAGCCCTTCAGGCGGGTGACGGACGGGGCGGCGTCCGTCGGGCAGTCCAGGGTCACCGAGAGCGGCCACGTGTACAGCCCGTTGCCCGGACCGCCCATGTCGGGCGGCTCGTTCCCGTCCGCCGCGTCCTCCGGGGCTGAGAACGGATTCAGCCGTCGGCCTTTCGAGTCCACCGCCTCCCTGACGCGAACCTCGTCCGACACCGCCAGCAGCCGCAGCCCCGGCTCGGCGAAGGCGGTCAGGTTGACCGTCACCGTCCGCTCGAACTCGCCGTCCCGTTTGCGCAACTCGACGCTACTGCTCCGCTGGACGTCGTTGGCGATGATGAGCACCGGTCCGGCCACGGCGTGCGGCGATTGCCAGAACCCGTTGCCGGGTGCGAGCTGGAAGCGGGGGTACGGGTCCTCGGGGTTGACGAACGGTTCCAGGCCGGTGGCGCGGGAGAACGCGTGGAGCGCCTTCCAGAACGGCTGGCGGTCGACGGTCAGGGTGACGGGCGGGGCCTTTTGGGCCAGTTCCGGGGACGTGAGCGGCAGGGGGGCACCGGCCTGTTTCGCGAACTGGTCGAGGAGGGCGGGCAGCGGGGTCTGGGTCGCGCGGAGCGTGATTTGAGAGGGCTGGGTCGTCGCCGCGAACGTCGCGGGTGCCAGGAGGACAAGGGCGGCGAGGATGTGCGACGCGGGCGACGGCATGCCACCTGATCTTACCCGCCGCGCGGCATCGGGTTGCGGAAATCATCGGCCGTGCTGCTGCGGAGGACGTTCAGGCAGGTTTCGACGGCGACGGTCAGGGTCGGGAGGGGCAGCGTGGCACTGTCCGGGACGTGGACGAAGCCGCAGCGGGTCGGCAGGCCCCGGCGGGCGACCTCGTCGGCAGCCGAGTAGAAGGCGTGGTTGCAGACGAACGTGCCGGCGCTGTCGGAGAATTGCCAGGGGATGCCGCGGGCGTCGAGGGCGGTGGCGAGCGCGTCGAGCGGCAGGGTCGAGGCGTAGGTGGGCGGGCCGTCGGGCGCGATCGGGCGGTCGGTCGGCTGGTCGCCAGCGTTGTCTGGGATGCGGGCGGCGTCGCGGTTCACGGCGACGCGCTCGAGGTGGACGGCGTGCGCGCCCTCGTGCAGGCCGAGCATCAGGACCGCCGCGGGCCGGTGCCGCGCGATCAGGCCGCGCACGCGGGGGCCGGCGTAGGCGAACTCCGTGCGGAGGACGTCGGTGAGCAGCCACGGGTGAGCGGCGGCCGCGATCGCTTCGACGACCTGCTGGGACGGGTTGTAGACGCGGCCGGCGAACGGGTCGAAGGCGGTGAGGAGGATGGGGGCGGGGGAGGGCATGTTCGTTCGAAGCCGTCGCGAGTCGCGTTCACCCTCACTCGTCCGCCAGCACCTTGACGACCACCAGGGTGACGTCGTCGCGCTGGTGGCCGCCGGCGCGGAACGTGTCGAGGTCGCGGCGGATCTCGGTGGCGATCTGTTCGGCCGACCGGTCGGCGTGCGCGCGGACGGCGGCGCGCAGGCGGTCCTTGCCGTAGAACTCGCCGGCCGCGTCGACCGTGTCCCACACGCCGTCGGTGCCGAGGACGACGATCGTGCCGGGGCGGAGCGGGCCGTACGCCTGCTCGTAGAACGGCGCGCCCTCGTCGATCCCGAGCGGGATGCCGTCGTAGCCGACCTCGTCGAACTCGTCGGTCGCGGCGTGGTAGACGATCGCGGGGTCGTGCCCGGCGTTCGCCCACCGCGCCTCGCGGCGCCCCGCGTCGATCATCCAGAGGAACATCGTGATGAACCCGCGGCCGGCCATGTCCGGGACGAGCTGGTCGTTCAGCGCGCAGAGCAGCTGGCCGAGGTCGCCGGCGGCGGGCGCGCGGCTGCGGAGGATCGCGCGGGCGGCGGCCATGCCCAGGGCCGAGCCGATCCCGTGGCCCATCACGTCGCCCACGACGAACAGCACGCGCCCGTCGGCCGTGCGGTCGGGGAGCAGGTAGTCGTAGTAGTCGCCGCCGGTCTCGTCGCAGTACGCGCTGAACCCGAACACGTCGAGGCCGGCGAGTCGCGGCGCGCGGGCGGGGAGCAGCTTCTGCTGGACGTTGGTCGCCATCGCCAGCGCGCCGCGGAGGCGGACGCGGTCGCGGAGGTCGGCGATCATCCGGTTGAGCGCGCCCGACAGCTCGCGGAACTCGCGCGCCCCGCGCAGGTCCACGCGCCCGGACAGGTCGCCCGAGCCGACCCCGCGCATGAAGCCGACCAGCGACACGATCGGCCCGGAGACGCGGCGGGCGAGCAGCGCCGCGACGCCCATCGCGACCAGCACCGCGCCCAGCGACGCGGCGAGCGACAGCAGGCTGCTGCGGCGGGCGGACGCGAGGAAGTCGGCGCGCGGGGCCATCGCGCCGACGATCCACGTGGTCTCGCCGTCGATCGTGAACGCGGTCGCCCGGGCGAAGTAGTCGGCGCCCGCGTGGCGGAACTCGAACTGGCGGGCGCGGGTCGGGGCCCCGCCGGTGTCGCGGTCGGCGGGGGTGAGCTGGGCGTCGAACGCGGCGACCAGCGGGTCGCCGACCTCGCGGGCGGTCAGCAGGTCGCCGCGGTCGCGCCGCCCGGGGCTCACGCCGGGGCGGTGCGTCGGGTGCGCCAGCAGGACGCCGTCCGCGGACATGATGAACAGCCGGCTGTTCGGGCTGACCGACTGCTGCTGGACGAACCGGGAGAGCGTGATCAGGTCGAAGTCGACGGTGACGACGCCGCGGACGCGGCCGACCGGGTCGAGCACCGGGTTGGCGCACGTGATGCCGGGGACGCTCTGCTCGTAGAAGATGTACGGCGGCACCCAGACGAGCCGGCCGACCGCCTTGGCCCGGCGGTAGAACGGCCGCTGTCGCGGGTCGTACCCGGAGTCGTCCTCGCGGCGGTGGGGGCGCCAGGTGCCGTCCGGGAGCACCTCGTGCTCGACCATCGCGGTGCGGCCGGCGGTGATCCGGCTCTGGTTGACGCGGAGCGCGCCGCCGGGCGCGCGGTACGCGCCGACGAACGTGCCGGCCTCGTCGCTGAAGCTGACCCAGCTCACGCCGGGGTTGGCCTTGAGGACGGCGGTCAGCTGGCGGGCCAAACGGTCCGCGTCGTCGGTGGCGAGGCCGAGGTCGGCGAGGTTGCCCAGCGCCTGCGCGACCGGGACCGCGCGGAGGACGAACTCGCGCGTGCGGGTGACGGCGTGGTCGCTGACCTCCTGGAACAGCGAGTGGGCCATCGCGGTCGTGGTCGCGCGGGCGCCGCGGAACGTCAGGGCGGTGAGCGTCAGGCCGGTCGCGAGGACGAGGAGGGACAGCGAGACGATCAGCCCGGCGCGGTAGCTGACGCCCTGGGTCGACCGCCGCCGCCGCCGCTCGCGCCGCCGCCGCACCGCCTCGGCGCGCTCGCCACGCGGCGGCAGCGGGGCCGGCGGGGCCGGCGGGGCCGCGTCGACACCGTCCGCCGCGGCGTCGGACGCGCGCGACAGCTCGAACTGGTCTGGCGTCGGTCGGTTCATCGGGGGCGGTCCGCCCTGGACCTCATGGAGTCACGCGCGCGTCATGGCGACGAACCACCCAAACATACCGCGGGACACGGCCGGCGGCCAGCATCCGGCGCGGGGCGGCCGCAAACTCTTGTCAGGGCGTGGCGTGGGGGGGTGGGGCGAAACCCTACATCGCTTTTGAGGCAATCGCTTTGCCGGAGGGCGCGCACGTCGAGCGCCAGTCGTCGTCCGCGAATCGCGCCCCCGTCCCTGATCGGGCGGGCAACAGGGTGCAGACGATAATTGCGGTCACGGCACCGGCAGGTCCTTGAACTCGAACGTCAGCGGGATCTCCTTCGTCTCCGTCGGGATCTCCCAAGACAGCTTCAGCGGCTTGCCGATCCGGCTGCCCCTGGGCGGCTCCTTCTCGAACTTGAAGACGTAGGTGGCTTCGTCCCCTTTGCCGCCGAGGCCGAACCCGCGGGCGACGACCTGCTTGCCGTCGCCGTCGACCAGGCGCAGCGCGTTCCCGGGAAAGACGGCGTCCTCCCACTGCGCGGGCGGCACTTGGTCGCGGACGAACGTGACGGTCGCCTCGTACTCCTCGGCCCCGCGCTTCACGCTCTTGATCACGACCTTCCGCCCGGCGACGGTCTTCGTGACCGGCTCGTCCCGCAGCGGGTCGGCGTACTCGATCGTCTCGGACTTCGTCTGCGCGACGACCTTCGCCGACGCCCGGAGCAGGGGGATCCGTGACCCCGCGTTCTCCTTCGGGTGGTCGAGCTTCGCCTCGACGTTGAACGCCCACGACGTGATGAAGTTCAGCCGCGGGTCGGGCGGGTCCTTCGGGATCAGGCTGTTGCCCTTGTCGTCACTGGCCTCGTCCACGGTCGCGCCCATCGGCCCGCGGAGCAGGCGGAAGCGCGGCTCGCAGAAGACGGTGAACTTCGCGTAGAACGTCCGCTGGGTGTCGTTCGGCTTGCGCATGTCGACCGTGCTGGCGCGGTGCAGGCCGATCAGGCTGACCAGGAACGGCCCCGACGCGACGGTCGGGTACGCCGTCCAGTCCTGGTTGTCGCGGGAGAGGATGACTTTCGGCTCGGCCGTGTCGGTCGCGTACTTCAGCGAGATCCCGGCCTTCGCGCTCGCGTCCTTCATCACCAACCAGAACGGCTGCTGCGACGCGGTGACGGTGATCGGCGTGCCCGGGTTCTTGTCCCACAGGTTGGCGGGGAGCGTGAGGAACTGCACCTTCGCCTGCTGGGCGATGTCGTCGAAGACCAGCTTGGGGGCGACGTTCTCCTCGCTGATCGTGATCAGCGTCGGCTGCGTGACGTCGCCATAGTCCCTCGGTTGGGCGCGGGCGACGGCGGGGAGGACGAGGAGGGCGAGGAGGGCGAGGAACAGGGGGCGGTGCATGGTCGCGGGTTATACCGCGCGGGAGGGGGCATGTTTGAACGGCGGCGGCGGCCTGCGCCCACGAGATCGAGCCGGCAGGCGCCCGGCGCAACGGAGGGGAAGCGGCGGGCACGCCCTTCGGGCACCGGCGCGAGAAAACGGGACGCCCCAGCGAAGGGGCGCCCCGTTGAACCGATCAGAAACTGGCGGCAGGCTCCCACGGATCGGCGGGGTCACCGCCGGTCGGCGCGGCCGCGCTCGTCCACGGTGATCGACTTGCCGCTACGATCGACGGCCCGGTAGTACGTCCGGCCGTCGCGGGTGATCTGCGTGACCCGCTCGATCTGGTCGGCGTTCAGCTCGGCGCCGATCGCGCTCTTCACGTCGCCCGGCAGGTCGCGGAAGTTCACGTTCTCACGGCCCGGCTCGGTGTCGTCCTGCTCGCTGACGATCCGGCCGTTCTCGTTCACGCGCACCAGGCGGGTTCGGTCGCCGCTCGTGACCTCGGCGCGGTACATCGTCTGGCCGCGACGCTGGTACTGGACGACCTCGCGGATGCGGTCGGAGCCGGCCTCGCGGCCGAGCGCGGTCTTGACCTCGCCCGGCAGGCGGTCGAACGCGATCCGCTCGCCGTCGGAGTCGTTGGTGCTGCGGCGGACGCCGCCGCTGCGGTCACTGCGGTCGGGCTCCCACCGCCCGCTGGCGGTGCGGACCTCGCGGATGTCCTCGTCGCCGAGGATCTTGCCGGCCTCGCTGACGCGGATCATCCGGTCGCCGTTGCGCTCGTTGATGATCCCGCGGTAGAACGTGCGGTTGTCGCGGTCGACCTTGTAGACGGCCTTGAGCTCGCGGTTGCCGCGCTCCTGCTCCATCACCCGCTGCACCTCGCGCGGGAGGGTCGCGAAGCGGACCTCGCGCTCCTCGCCGAGGTCGTTGTCGTTGCGGTCACGGTCGCGGCGGACGGTGTCGCCGGTCGAGTCGCTGCTGAGCAGCTTGCCGTCGCGGTTGAACCGCAGCTCGGTGTCGCCGCGACCCTTGTCGTCGATCGTCACGCGGTAGAACTCGCGGCCGTCGCGCTCGACGAGTTGCACCGTGCGCACCTCGCGGCGGCCACGCTGCTCGTCGACCGAGCGGCGGACGTCGCGCGGCAGGTCGTCGTAGCGGACGTTCTCCTCGCGGTCGCGGGCGGACGCGGTCGGGGCGAAACCGGCGACGCCGGCGGCCATCGCGGCGGACAACAGCCAGGCCTTGGTCTTCGAGAACTTCATAAATCCTCCGTAAGCCGCTCCGCTGGGGTCTGACCCGCGGGCGGGGGTGCAAAAGGTTGTTCCGACGGGCCCGCGCCACACGACGGCGGGGCCACCACGGGGGAGTGACTTTGCAAAGGGCGGACCGCACTAAGGGATTTCGAGCGGCTCAGGCGTGATTCGGCCATGTGGATGCGGCTGAGTTCGCCTGCCTTGTGAGAGGATTCACGCGATCGCGTAAAATCGGGGGCATGGAGCAGCGGCTGACCGTGGTGGAGCTGGAGTCGGACGAACAGATCGACGCGGCGTTTTCGCTGATGGCCGTGCTGCGTCCGTCACTGCGGCGCGAGTCGTTCGTTGGCCTGGTGCGCGGGCAGGGGCGGGAGTTCGGGTACCGACTGGCGGGCGGGTTCGACGTCACGGGGCGGCTGGTCGTGCTGGCGGGGTACAAACCGGGGTCGACGCTGTCGCGCGGGGCGCACCTGTTCGTGGACGACCTGGTGACCGCGCCGGACGCGCAGGGGCGAGGGCACGGTCGCGCGATGCTGATCTACTTGGCGCGGCGGGCGCGGGAGATGGGCCTGCCGTCGATTTGCCTCGACAGCCGCGCGACCGCGAGAGGGTTTTACGAGAAGGTCGGGTTCGAGATGTGGACGGCGATCCCGTGCGGGATCGGGGTGGAACGCCTGCTGGCGGAACCGTTACTCGAGTGACCTGGGCCCGCCGACCGTCGAGCCCGCTCCGCTTTCGCTTCCGGCCGTCGAAACCGGGACGACGACGTCGAACCCGCGCCTTCGGGACGCGGCTCGGCCCCAAGCCTCCAGGTAGGATCGTCGGAGCATCACGGTGAGCAGGAGCGCCGCCGCCAGGGACAGTACGCCCAAGAAGGCGAGGAGATAGGCTTCCGGCACGACGGCCATCGCCTTGTCCGCCCCGACCACCTACTTCGCCCCCGCCAGCGCCGCCCGCTTCTCCGCGACCAGCTTCAGCAGCGCGTGCTGCGGGTCGGCGAACTTGGCCGTCCCCTCTTCCATCAGCTTGTCTTCCATCTTCCGCGCGTCGACCTTCTGGTCGATCTCGTCGAGCACGCCGTGCGGCGGAAGCCGGTCGACGTTCCGCGCGTACTGCTTGTTCAGCTTGTCCACCGCGTCGTTGGTCGCCGGCGGGTTGGTCTGGATGTCGCTTCCCGCCAGCGCCTCGACGTACTTGTCCGGCGGGTCGGTCGGCTTCTTGGTGCCGGTGCTGGCGAAGATGATCTCCTGCTGGAGCGGGAGGTTCTTGTCCGCCCAGAACTGCTGGTTCAGTTTCCAGAGGCGCTTGACGTTGACGATGCCGACCTGCCCCTGCGCCGCGGGCGAGAGCGTCGGCACGTGCTTCTCGGTGTAGACGTCGACCCGGCTGACGAAGATCGAGTAGACGCTCTTGAACGCCCCCGTGCCGGCGGTGCGCCGCTGCGCCCCGCGCCAGACGTTGTCGCGCGCGATCGTGTACTGCCGCTCGGAGAAGATCAGCGTGACGTTCAGGGAGATGCCGTGGGCCGCGAGCTCCTCGAGCGCGTCCAGCCCGGCCGCGGTCGCGGGCACCTTGATCATCCGGTTCGTGTGACCGGCCGACCACCGCTTGCCCAGCTCCACGTACCGCCGCACGCGCTCGGCGTGCGGGATCGGCGCCTTGACGTCTTCGAGCAGCGGGTCGACCTCGAAGCTGACGTAGCCGTCGTTGCCCTTGGTCTGATCCCAAACCGGCGCGAAAACCGCCTGCGCCTCCCTCACGAGGTGGTCGGTGACGGCCCAGGCGATGTCGCCGTCGCTCATCCCCTGTTCCATGAACCGCTCGATCAGCGAATCGAACCGCCCGGTCTTGATCAGGTCGGAGATGATGATCGGGTTGGACGTCGCGCCGGTCGCGCCGGCGGCGCGGTTGCGGCGGACGAGGTCGGGGTCGATCGAGTCGAGCCAGAGCTTGGTGCCGGTGGCGACGAGGGATTTCAGAGACATGGCGTTCGCGGCTCCTGAGGGGACGGGGTCGGCTGTTCCGTTATCGGTCGTTGCTGGAACTTATGCTAGCCAGCGTACGCGGGCAGGTCTATCCGTCCGCCGAACCTCCGCCCCCCGTTTCCTGGACGCGCGCGGTGCCGCAGGCGTCCGGAGCGGGGCCGTGTCCCGACGAACGCATGCGGGAATCGGGCCGGCGCGACTCGGTGCGCCGTTGGAGGAGCGGGATCCGCGCGGCCCGGTCAGGCGCTGAACTGCAGGTCCTTCACTTCCAGCTCGACGCTCGTCCGCCCCTGCCACTCGTTGATCTGCGGCTCGACCGCGAGGTCGACCTGCGTCCCGGTCGTCAGGCGGTCGTAGAGGCTGGCGGAGTTGAACGCGATGCACTTCATCGTCGCCGACCCTTGCTTCACGAAGAGCTGCAAGTGGTCGCCGGTCTTGCCGACGCGGCGGGGGGGGCCGGCTACGGTCAAGTTGCGGCAACAGAGCAGCGGCTTGCGGTTGCCGTGCCCGAACGGGCCGAGCCGCTTCAGGTCCTTCACCAGCGCCTCGGTCAGCACGTTCAGCTCGGCGAGGCCCTCGAGCTTGAGCTCGGCCGTCAGCAAATCGTCCGACATCACGCGGGTGGCGTGGTCGCAGAACGCGGCGCGGAAGTCGTCCAGCCGCGGGGTCTGGATCTTCAGGCCGGCCGCCATCTCGTGCCCGCCGAACGCGTCGAGGTGCTCCCCGCACGCCTCGAGCGCGTGAGCGAGATGAAACCCGGGGATCGACCGCCCGCTCCCCTGCCCGTGGCCGTTGGTCGTCGCGATCATGACCGTCGGGCGGTGCAGCCGGTCCACCAGCCGCGACGCGACGATCCCGATCACGCCCGGGTGCCAGCCGTCGGCCCCGAGCACGATCGCCCGGCACTCCTCCTTGTCGTACCCCCGCTCGGCCACCTGGGCGAGCGCCTGCTCGAGGATGTTCCGCTCCATCGCCTGCCGCTCGCGGTTCTTCTTCTCGAGGTAGAGCGCGATCTCGTTCGCCCGCGACTCGTCCGCCTTCGTCAGCATCTCGACGGCCTCGCGCGCGTGCCCCATCCGGCCGCACGCGTTCAGCCGCGGCGCGAGCAGGAACCCGACGTGGTACGAGTCGAGCGTCTGCCCCGCGAGGTTGGCCGACGCGATCAGCGCCTGGATCCCCTTCAGGTTCGACTGCTTTAACCCGCCGAGGCCGAAGTGGGTCAAGATGCGGTTCTCGCCGACCAGCGGGACGACGTCCGCGATCGTCCCCAGCGCCGCCAGCGCCGTCGCCTCGACGAGGAACGCCCGGAACTCGGCCGACACCTTGTCCGCCCCGCTGACGGCCAGGCCGATCCCCCACGCGAGCTTGAACGCGACGCCCGCGCCGCAGAGGGACGGATTGGGATACGTCGATCCGGGGAGGCGGGGGTGGACGACGGTGAAGCACTCGGGGAGGTCGGGCTCCGTCGTAGCACGGGCTACCAGCCCGTGTTCTTCGCCTTCTCGAGACTGATCGCCCGTGCTGCGGGTGTGCCACTCGTGGTGGTCGGTGACGATCAGGTCAACGCCGCGCGCGCACGGCACCTTCGCCTGCTCGACGGCCGTGATCCCGCAGTCGACCGAGATGATCACCTTCGCCCCCTCGTCGCAGATCTGCCCCAACGCCTCCGCGTTCAAGCCGTACCCCTCGTCGATCCGGTGGGGGATGTAGTAATCGACCTCGCCGCCCAGCGTCCGGATCGCGTGCCAGAGGATGGCCGTCGCCGTGATGCCGTCGACGTCGTAGTCCCCGTAAACGACGACCTTCTCCCGGTCGCGGATCGCGCGGGCGACGCGGTCGGCGGCGGTGCGGAGGTTGGGGATCAAGGCCGGGTCGGCCAACCCCTTCAGGCTGGGGCGGAGGAAGTCCTGGCACGCCTGCGGCTCAGCGACGCCTCGGTTCAGCAGGACCTGCGCGAGCAGCGGGGAGGTCTTCAGGCGGGCGGCCAGTTCGGCGGCACGGGGGTCAGGGTCGGCGATGCTCCAGCGCTTGGGTCGATGCATCCGTGCGGTCTCAGGTGGAAGGAGGAGACGCCGCCGATCCTATCGCGGCGTGAACGCGCTCACAAACCGAGCCCGCCATCCCGTCAGGAATGCGGCTCGGCGCGAGGTCCTGATTGTACGTCAGCTTCCGCACGGATGGTCGGCGGGGGTGGGGCAAATCCGTCGGCAGGGGAGGGAATTCAGCGGTGGGTTCCGGACTCGCCGAGGCGGCCGCCCGGCGGGTCGTAGGGGGCGCCCCCACCTCCGCCGTTCCCCCCGTCGCCGCCGCGGTCCGACTTCTGCACGACGACCTCTTTCACCTTCTTCTCGGTCTCCTTCAGGTCCGCCGCCGCCTTCTCCGAACGGATGTCGACGCGGAGCCGGGCGTACAGGCTCATGTACATGTTCGCCACGAACACCAGCCCGAAGAAGCTGACGACGTACCCGCGCCAGTCGTCCATCAGCAGGCGGTAGCGCGTGAGAAAAAGGAAGCCGAGCGTCACATAATGGCTGAAACAGTACTCACACGTGAAAAGGTAGAAGAACTTGCGGGCCGGCAGCGTCCGACACGTCTGGCTGCACCGCTTGCAGAACTCGCGCGGCTCGCGGAAGACTTCCTCGTGCGTGACCGTCCACGCGACGCACGCGATCGGCACGGCCAACAGCAACAGCCAGGCGACTTGGGCGAGAAGATGGTCTGAAGTGGGGGGCATGGGAACTCTCGCACTCGTCTTACGACGGGTGCGTGATCCGGGGAATGCGGATTCCGCGAACCGTTTCACGATTCGTCTCAACCCGGTTACCTTCGTCCCGTGCCGACCCACGACCAGTTTCGGGTTCGACGGGGGATCCTGCTCACGCTGTGGGTCGCCTCACTAATCGTCCTGCTCGCCGGCCTGGGGACGCCGGTCGTGCAGCGGACACAAGAGGCGCGGGTGCTCGAGACCGCGCGGGAGATGTTAACCGCCGCCCCGGGGTGGCGGCCGTGGGTGTTCCCGGAGCTGAACGGTGAGGCGCGGCTGCAGAAGCCGCCGCTGGCGTACTGGGCGGCCGCCGCCGGGTTCAAACTGCTCCGCGTCACCGAGTTCGCCGGACGGCTGCCGTTCGCGGTCGCGGGGTGGCTGACGCTGGCGCTCACGTACCGCTTCGGCGCGCGGATGATCGACCAACGCTTCGGCCTGGTCGCCGCGGCGGCGCTGCTGACCAGCTTCATGTTCTTCCGCCACTTCCGCCTCGCGGAGACCGACGCGCTGGCGACACTGTTCGTCACCGCGGCCGTCTACTGGCTCTGGCGCGGGTCGCTGACGGCCGGGCGGACGTCGGTCGTCCGCTTCCAACTCGCCGGGCTGGCGATCGGGCTCGCGGCGATGACCAAGGGGGCGCCGGCGGCGTTCCCGCTGCTGTTCTTCGCCGCCTGGGCGGTGATCGAGCGGAAGCGCGCCGCCGGCACCCGCTTCCTCGTCTCCGGCGCCCTGCTGACGGCCGTCCTCGTCGGCGGGTGGTGGTACGCGCTCGCCTTCCAGAACCCGGAACTGCGCGCGGTGCTGAAGGAGGAGGCCTCCGTCGTCGGCCACGGCGAGAACCACCCCCAGCCGTTCTACGACTACTTCCCGCAACTGCTCGTCACGATCGCGCCGTGGACGGGGCTGTCGATCCTCGGCCTCGTGTGGGCGGTCGGCCGCTGGTCGCGCGAGCCGGCCGTCCGCACCCTGGTCATCTGGGGCGCGGTGATCCTCGTCCCGCTGCTCCTGATCGCCAAGCGGCAGAACCACTACCTCCAGCCGCTCGGCCCGGTGCAGGCGCTGTTCGCCGCGTACGCCCTGCACCGCGCGCTGGCCGGCGACGCGAAGGAGCGGCGCGCCGCAGGGATCGTGCTCGGCGCGACGCTGGCGGTGTCGCTGCTCGCGCCGGCCGGGGTGATCGTCGCCGCGCGGCAGGCGCGGGGGATGGTGCAGACGCTCGACCTCGCGCTCATCGTACTGCTGCTGGCCGGGGCCGTCGGCGCGGTCTCGCTCTTGCGCCGGCACGGACTGCTCGCCGGCGTCTTCGGTTACGCCACCGCCCTGGCGCTCGTGTTCGCGGTAACGTTCGGGCGGTGGCTGCCGTCCCTTGACCCATCCGACCACCGGACCGTAGCCGCCGAAATGCGTGAGCAGTTCGGCGACGGGCCGTACGTGTTCTACGGCAAGAACATGAGCCTGCCGCTGGTCTGGAACCTGCGTCAGATCGTGCCGCAGGTCCGGACGCGGGAGGAACTCGACGCCCACCTCAGCCGGACCCCCGAGGCGGTCCTGATCGCGCAGACGAAGAACAAGCGCGAGCCACCGCCGCTCCCGCCGAGCCTGGCCGAGGCCGCCGTGCTGGACATCGACCGCCGCGAGGGAAGCGTCTTCCGCGTGTACGTCGCCAAACCTTGAGCCGGCGGCCATGTCCTAGGTGGCAACGCTCAAGGTGAGCCGAACCACAGTCCGATAGCAATCGATGCGGCCGCCCCTGAGGGGCTTGGTGTTACCGCCTTTTGCCGTTGTCGGGATCTTCGGCATCGGCATAGGCTTCCCTGTCCGGAATACCCCGACCCCTTGGAACTCAGCAGAAAGAACAAACCTCTCATGAGACTCACCCCGCTGCGCGTGTTCGGAATCGCCTTGGCCGGCGCCGCGATCTGGTGCGGCTCGCTGACCGCCGCGCCCCTCTCCGCGCCCCCCGGGCAGAAGCAGCAGCCGCTGCCGCCGCTCAAGCCGTACAAGGGGCCCAAGCTCGACGACACCGGCGCGGTCCCGTCCGCCGCGTTCGAGAGCGAGCAGTTCGTGATCGCCTGCTGGGTGCCCAGCATGTACGACCTCGACAAGTGGGCCAAGCGCGGGATCAACGTCGCGTGGTTCAACCAGCGGATCAACCCGAAGGAGAAGCCGCTCCAGGAGTACGTCTGGAAGGCCCAGGCCGCCGGGCTGAAGATGTGGCGCTACCCGGCCGAGTACATGGACCCGCCGCTCGACCCGTCGTTCGACGATAAGGACCCGACGCTGGTCGCCTATTCCCTGCTCGACGAGCCGATCCTCCACAAGAAGTCCCCCGAGGACATGAAGGACCAGGCCCTCGACTTCCGCAAGGCCAACCCCAAGCTCAAGCTGATCCTGAACCTCGAGGGGGACAAGTTCGTGATGCCCGACCCGGGGCCCGGCGTGGTCGGCCCGCACACCGAGTACATGGAGGCGTGCGACATCGGGTTCGTCGACTGGTACGTGAAGAACCGCAACGCCGACCGCTACCCGCTCAGCCACCTCTGGACCGCCGTCGAGCGCCTGGTCGTCTGGGGCAAGACCAAGCCGGTCGGCGCGTTCATCGAGTGCTCGAACCAGAAGATCGCCCCCGAGGGCCGCGAGCCGACCGTCGGCGAGATGCGGGCCCAGGTCGCCGGGTCGATCATCCACGGCGCCCGCCTGATCGCCTACTTCCCGCAGGTGCCCGGCAAGCGGGAGAACAAGGGCAAGTACTTCGGCACCGGCAACGACGGCACCCCGCCCGAGCTCGAGGCCGAGATGATCAAGATCAACAAGCAGCTCCAGGCGCTCGCCCCGATCCTCCACGCCCGCGGCGGCCGCCTGACCACGCTCCCCGAGCCGATGATCGGCGCGGTCCGCTTCTACAAGGGCACGACCTACCTGATCGTCCTGAACAACGACGACGAGGAGACGACCACGTTCAACGGCGAGCAGATCGAGCCCTACGACTGGCGCGTCTACACGGCCGGCCCGGCGCCGGCCGAGAAGGACTGACCAACCGCGGCGCACGGCGTCCCCCAAAGCAGCGGAGGATCCGGCCGCAGACGCGCCGGATCCTCCTTGCGTTCGGGGCTGCCCGACATGCCGCGGAGCCATCGCTCACGCCGCCTGCCCCCGCCGGCGGTGCGTCAACCGTCACCGGAACGCGACGCAATGCCGCGTCCCGGATCGGGGTTGGGGTAGGGATCGTCCCGGGGGCTAGAGCAAGTCAACTTCAGGTGTAGCGACCGCCAACGTTTAGCCGGCCCGCTTGCGGGCCGCGGCCAGGCTGCCAGACGCTACAGCAGGAGTGGCGATGCACTAAACGCGGTTGACGGTGCCGCGGTGATGGTCGTCGCGCTTCCCGCGCATCCCCGCAAGGCCGAGCAGCCCGAGCAGACCCAGCCACCCCCAATCGAATCCGCGGCGGTCCTCGGTGCCGGTCGTCGTCGTGCCGCCGCCCGTCCCGCCCCCGGTTCCGCCGGTCATTCCACCCCCGCCGCCGCCGGTCGTGCCCCCAGTCGTGCCGCCGCCCGTGGTGCTACCGGTGCCACCCCCCGCCCCGCCAGTACCACCCGGCGTGGTCGTGCCGGTGCCGGCGCCGCCGCCCGTGCCACCGCCGGCCTGTGCGTAGGTCATGGCAGGGGAGAGGCTTAACATCAGGCCGAGGGTTCCGACGCGGGCCAGTTTCGAAAAGCGCGAGCGGTTCATGCGGTTCTCCAACAGAGGAATCTGGTGCGATCAAGCCCCCGACCTCCTGCCGGGCCCGAGCTTCACACCGTTGGAGAAATAATTTGCAAACGCTGGTCCCTCTACGGCGACCGCCGAAAAACCCGACCTCACCTCGGCCGAGTTCGGAGACCTTAAGAGTCCTTTTTAGTTTAGGGACAGGGCGACCTTCGCTTTAGCCCGTAGTTCCGCCAGCTCAGCCGCTCGATCGCGCGCAGCGCTGGGCGGCCAACTGCAAGTGCCAGGCTGCCGCCATCCGTGGGACGGGATCCCGTTGCGTGACCGCCCAACCCTTGCTTCGTGGCATCACCCGTCAGATAGGTTCGCCCGCCATTTTCAGGCCGCCACGTCGTTATTCTCCGGCCGCCCCTCCACGTAAAACCAGTTGTGGATCGGCTTGAGGATCTCCAGCACTTCCTTCAGCAACTGCGGGTCGATCGGCTCGGCCGCCCACGTCGCCCACTCCGCGATCCGCTTCGGGCTCGCGCTCCCCGTGACGCACGTCGTCATCTCCTCGTTCGCGATCGAGAACTGCAGCGCGAGCTTGGCGATGTCGCTCCCGCGCCCCGCGCAGTGCTCGGCCGCCTTCGCCGCGATTTCCCGCACGTGCGGCGGCGCCTTGTGCCACGCCGGCAGGGGGGCGTTGGTCAGCAGCCGCGCGCTGAACGGCGCCGCGTTCATCACCCCCACCCCCTTCCCCTTCAGGTACGGCACGAGGTCCGCCAGCATCGTGTTCTGCAGCGTGTAGTGGTTGTACGACAAGACCACGTCCAGCGGCGCGCGGTCGGCCACGTGCCGGAACATCTTCATCGGGTACCCGCTGACCCCGACGAACTTCACCTTCCCCTGCTGCTGCGCCTTGCGCACGGCCGGCAGCGTCTCGTTGACCACGTACTCCAGGTCCACGAACTCCACGTCGTGGCACAGGATGATGTCGAGGTGGTCCGTCCGCAGCCGCTCGAGCGACACGTCGATCGACTCGGCCACCCGCCTCGGCGAGAAGTCGAAGTGGGCCGGCGCGTACCGCCCGAGCTTCGTGCACAGCGTGTAGCTGTCCCGCGGCACCCCCTCGAGCGCGACGCCGAGGAACACCTCCGACATCCCCCGCCCGTAGTAGGGCGACGTGTCGATGAAGTTCATCCCGTGGTCGAGCGCGACCCGCACCGACCACAGCGCCTCGTTCACGTCGATCGCGCGGAACTCCGCCCCCAGCGACGACGCGCCGAACGACAGAATCGGAAGGTTCAAACCCGTCTTACCCAGCGGCCGAGTCTTCATAGGCCGGCGATTGTACGCGCCGGCGGGCGTCGTCTACAGCCGACCCCGGATCCGGCCGATGTCCCGGTCATGCCCGACGACTTCCCCCAGCGCGACGCCGACTTCCTCCGCCAACTCCGCGCGCTGCTCGACCACGTCTCCACCCGCGGCGACGAATCAACGATCACGCCCGCCGACCGAGACGCCCTGGCCGAGGCGACTGCGAACTTCGACAACGACCTCGACTTCTACGCCGACGCCCGCGGCGCCGCCGCCGGAGCCCGCCGCCGCAAACAGGGCGGCCGGCGTCACGCCGAAGCCGTCGCCCAAGCCATCCTCGGAAAGATCCGCACCACGTCGACAATCGCCGCGTGAAGCCCAAGGACCGAAACCCGAAACCCGAAGCCCGAATCAACCAGAAAGCCCGAATGACCGACGGCGCCGTGCCTCCGGTCGTTCGGGCTTCGTCATTCGTCATTGATTCGGATTTCGGGTTTCGCCCTTCGGACCTCCCGCGCAGCGGCCCTAGTCCATCCGCACCCCGATCGTCAGCAGCAAATTCGCGAACCGCTGCTGGTCCGCCGTCTGGATCGTCAGCACGTGATCCGGGTGGCTGACCGCCTTGTAAAACTCCCACTTCTCGATCGGCTCGAGCGGCACCCCGAGCCCCGCCTCCTGGATCGCCCGCCGGAACTCCGGCCAGACCGGCGGATCTTCATGCAGCGCGTACGGCCCGCTCCGCTCGTAGTCCATCGTGTTCGCCCGCTCGATCGGCACCGCCGACAACACCGCCCGCAACACCTGCGTCACCGTCGGCAGCCCCGGCGACACCTGCAACGACACCAGCGTCGCGCTGGGCCCCAGCGTCGAGCTCGCCGGATAATTCCCGTCCGCGATCAGGATCCGCCCGTGGTGCCCCGCGCGGGCGATCGTCGCGAGGATCTCCGGGTGCAGCAGCGTGGATTTGAGCATGGCGGGGGAATGTGCGTGGGGCCTGGCCGATTGTCAATCGTCGACGAAGCGGGGAACGGGCGTCCTACGCCGGCCGGAACAGCCGCCGGTACGTCTCGATCGTCCGCCGCGCCGCCTCGTCCGCGTCCGGGATCGGGAAACACTCGGCCGACGCGTACCCCGCGTACCCCAACTCCCGCAGCGCCGCGACGATCGGCCCGAAATCCGTGTGCCCCATCCCCGCCGCCCGCCGATTGGAGTCCACGAAGTGCACGTGCCCGAGCAGGTCGCCGACCTCGCGAAGCGCCGCCGCGACGTCCGCCTCCTCGATGTTCATGTGGAACAGGTCGGACAAGATCTTCACGTTCGCCACGCCGCTCGACCGCACCCACGCCGCCGCCTCGCCCTGCCGCGTGAACAAATTCGTCTCGTACCGGTTCAGCGGCTCGTACAACAGCGGCACGCCGTACCCCGCCGCCCGCCCCGCGCACTCGCTCAGCGACTCCGCCAGCCACCCCAGCGCCGCCTCCCTCTGCCCCTCCGCGTGCCGCCCCTGCATCGACCCGACGATCGCCGGTGCCCCCAACTCCCCCGCCACCTCCACGATGCCCTTGACGAACTCCACCGCCCGCCGCCGCCCCCCCGCGTCCGCGTCGCTCAGCGTCAGCTTCCGCACCACGAACCCCGCCCCCGTCCCCACCGCCGCCACCCGCAGTCCCGCGTCCCCCACCATCCGCCGCACCTCCCCGACGTCCACCCCCTCCGCCCCCGGCGGAAAGATCTCCACCGCATCAAACCCCAACGCCGCCGCCCTAGCGATTCCCCCCGCCAGATCCCCGTGAAACACGAACGGCCCCTGCCGGGCCTCCGGAACCAGCGCGATGGTGACCGCCGTCTTGATCAAACCGCCTCCTCGTAGCACGGGCTACCAGCCCGTGTCTTCTCTTCAATCACAATCGTCTTCTCCGCGCCCCCCGCGGCGGTGAGCTCTCTTTGCTACCCCACCTCCACCATCGCCTTGATCACCCCCGTCTCCGGCCGCGTGAACCCCGGGAAGTCCCCGATCAACCCGTCGAACGTCGTCCGGTGCGTGATCCACGGCGTCGTGTCGATCCGCCCCGTCTCGATCAACCCGATGATCTTCGTGAAGTCCCGCGGCAGCGCGTTGCGGCTGCAGTACAGCGTCCCCTCCGGCCGGTGGAACACCGGGTGCTTCAGCGTGACCTCCTTCGTCGTCAGCCCCACGTACACCAGCCGCCCGGTCGGCGCCACGTACCCGAACGCGTTCGACATCGACGCGTTGCTCCCCGTCGCGTCGATCACGACGTCCGGCAGGTTCCCGTCCGTCACCCGCCGCAGGTCCGCCTCGACCGACTCCCCCGACACGATCGTCTCGTCCACCCCCATCACCCCCTTGCAGAACGCCAGCCGCTCGGCGTTCAAATCCAGCACGATCACCCGCGCCCCCGCCAGCTTCGCGAACACCACGCACGCCAGCCCGATCGGCCCCGCGCCGATCACCAGGCAGTTCTCCCCCTTCTCCAACCGCGGCCGGTCCACCGCGTGGCACCCGATCGCCAGCGTCTCCACCAGCGCCAGCTGGTCGAACGACAGCGTCTTCGACGGGTGCAGCTTGACCGCCGGCAGCACGAACCGCTCGCGCATCCCGCCGTCCGTCATCACGCCCAGCACCTTCAAATTCGCGCAGCAGTTGCTCGCCCCCTTGCGGCACGCGTGACAGTCCCCGCAGTTCAGGTACGGCTCGATCGAACACCGATCCCCCGGCCGCACGTTGCTCACGCCCGCCCCGACCGCCAGCACCTCCACCCCCAGCTCGTGCCCCGGGATCCGCGGGTAGGAGTAGAACGGCATCTTCCCGAGGTACCCCGACACGTCCGACCCGCAGATCCCCACCCGCCGCACCCGCACCAAAGCCTCCCCCGCAGCAGGGGGGGCCGGCTCGGGGATCTGCGTGCGCGTGAAGTGCTCCGGCTTCTCCAACAGGATGGCGTCCATAGGCGCGCCATTGTGCGCCGCGGCCGGGGCGGATTCCACCGCGGAGGCACGGAGCGGGAGCGAATGACGAAGGACGAAATCTCGAAGAACGAATGAAGTCCGAAGGTCGAAGGGCGAATGACCGAAACGGGGGATCACGGCGGTGGCACCGTTGCGCCCGCCGGCCGTGATCCCCCGTTTCGTCCTCGATCCTTGGTGCTTCGTCATTGATTCGTTCTTCGAGATTTCGCCCTTCGAGTTTCCCGCGCAGCGGCCCCCCTACGGCCCCCGCGTCTTCGCCCACTCGTGCACGACGGCGACGCCGGATTCGCATTCCGTCTTCCCGATCTGCCGGAGGAGCCCGGAGCAGGCGGGACGCTCGCGCTCGCCGCAAGGAGTCCCGGAGGACGGCCCGCAGCGTGCCGAGCGGCGGCGGGGGCCGGCGAACGGGTGGGGGGCGATGCGCCGGCCGTCGCGAGACCGGAGGTGATACCATCCCGCCATGTCCCGCGGCCTCCACGGCAAGACCTGCACGCTCGTCCTGTTCGAACAACCCGGCGGCGAGATCCGCGCGTTGCACGTCACGAGCGGGACGCTCGACGTCGGCGGCGACGGCGTCCGCCTGCTGCCCGAGGGGGGCGGCGACCCGGTCCGCCTCCCGCCCCACCTCGTCGAGGACGTCGAGCCGGTCACCGACGAGCACCGCGCGTGCGTCGACGAGATCACCGGCGACTACTGCCTGCGCGCCTTCTACGACGGCCGCCTGCCGCGGCGGGGGCCGATCGACCTGCACGCGCTCCTCGCCCGATCGTCCGGCCCGCCGGCGGCGGAGTGAGTGCGCCGCCCTCGCGGGGGCTCGTTTCTCTCCCCGCCCTTGGGATTCGCGTTCCTTCTGCCCGGCTTCGGCCGACGTTATGATCGGGCCGCGCATGTCGCTCGAGACCGGATTCGCGCTGGACGGTTACCGCTCGCTCGGGGAGGTGTGCGCGCCGCTCGCGGACGAGCTGGCCCGCTGTTACTGGCTGCTCGACCTCTACTCCGGCCCCTGGGACATCATGTGGCTGTGGGAGTCGGCGGAGAACGAGGCGCTGGCCGACCGGCAGGAGTGGGCGGTGCCGGGGTCGGAGGGCGGCATGCCGCGCGGCTTCCGGCCCGGTACGCTCCCGCGGTTGGCCGACCGATTCGTGTTCGACGAGCAGCAGTACTACTACGCGATCGACGCGACGGACGAGGCCGATGCGGCGCGGCGGGCGGCCGCGCTGTACCGCCACCAGCGCGACGCGGGCGGCCTCCGCGAGCCGTTCCTCCGCGGCGTCGACGCAGCCGTCGACCTGATGATCGCCCACGTCGACGGGTGGTGGGAGTTCTACTGCGGCCGCCCCGACTGGGTCGCCCGGCTGCGCGCGGCGTGGCCGGCCGAGCTGGAGGAGCGGCCGATCGACCGCGCGTGGACGCCGCCGGGCCGCCCGCCGCGGTGATCGGTTCTCGCCGCCTCTGGGGGCCGTGTGCCGAAGCACACCTTACGAATTCCCCAATCGGTGCGCATCGGTGTCATCGGTGGCGGCGGAGCCCTCCTGCTGCGCCGCGGGTCAACCTCCTCCGCGACTCGCCCGGAGCAGGCGGGACGCCCGCAGCACGTCGTGAAAGGACCTTGCCCCCTCCCCGCCGCGCGCATAGCGTGACGAGCCAACACCACGGAAGGAGCCGCGCCACCATGCCCACGCCCGTCCCGCAGCCCACCACCGACCTCGCCCACGACGTCCTCCGCCAGGAGCGCCGGTCCCCCCTCGACCCGATCTTCGCGCCGCGCAACGTCGCCGTGATCGGCGCGACCGAGGCCCCCAACTCCGTCGGCCGCACGCTCCTCTGGAACCTCGTCTCCAACCCGTTCGGCGGCACCGTCTTCCCCGTCAACCCCAAGCGCGCCAGCATCCTCGGCATCAAGGCCTACCCGTCGATCCTCGACGTGCCGGCGAAGGTCGACCTCGCCGTGATCGTCACGCCCGCCCCGGCCGTCCCCGGGATCGTCGCCCAGTGCGCGCAGGCCGGCGTCAAGGCCCTCATCGTGATCTCCGCCGGCTTCAAAGAGCTCGGCCCGCCCGGCGTCGAACTCGAGCGCGAGGTGCTCCGCCACGCCCGCGCCGGCCGCATGCGCCTGATCGGCCCGAACTGCCTGGGCGTCATGAACCCGCTCACCGGCCTGAACGCGACGTTCGCCAAGGGCATGGCCCGCCCGGGCAACGTCGCGTTCATCAGCCAGTCCGGCGCGCTGCTGACCGCCGTGCTCGACTGGAGCTTCCGCGAGCTCGTCGGCTTCTCCGCGATCGTCTCGACCGGCTCGATGCTCGACGTCGGTTGGGGCGACCTGATCGACTACCTCGGCAACGACCCGCGCACGCAGAGCATCGTCGTCTACATGGAGAGCGTCGGCGACGCCCGCGGCTTCCTCTCGGCCGCCCGCGAGGTCGCGCTGTCCAAGCCGATCATCGTGATCAAGGCCGGCCGCACCGAGCAGGCCGCGAAGGCCGCCGCCAGCCACACCGGCTCCCTGACCGGCTCCGACGAGGTGCTGAACGCCGCGTTCCGCCGCACCGGCGTCCTCCGCGTCGACTCGATCGCCGAGGTGTTCGACATGGCCGAGGTGCTCTCCCGCCAGCCGCGCCCCAACGGCCCCCGCCTGACCATCCTGACCAACGCCGGCGGCCCGGGCGTCCTCGCGACCGACGCGCTGATCACCGCCGGCGGCGAGCTCGCCACCCTCTCCGCCCAGACCCACGCCGAGCTCAACGCCTTCCTCCCGCAGCACTGGTCGCGGAACAACCCGGTCGACATCCTCGGCGACGCCGGCCCCGACCGCTACGCCAAGGCGCTCGAGGTCGCCGCCAAGGACCCGAACGCCGACGGCCTGCTCGTCGTCCTCACCCCGCAGGACATGACCGACCCCACCCAGACCGCCCAGGCCCTCGCGAAGTACGCGAAGATCGAGGGCAAGCCCGTGCTCGCCAGCTGGATGGGCGGCCCCGGCGTCGAGGCCGGCGTCGACATCCTCAACCGCGCGAACATCCCCACCTTCGCCTACCCCGACCGCGCCGCCAAGGCGTTCTACTACCTCTGGCGCTACGCCTACAGCCTCCGCGGCATCTACGAGACCCCCGCCGTCGGCCTGTCCGACGAGGACCAGGCCCGCGCCCTCGACGCCGGCCAGCGGATCGTCGACGCGGCCCGCGCGGCGGGCCGCACGCTGCTCGACGAGGTCGAGTCCAAGCGCCTGCTCGCCGCCTACGGCATCCCGACCACGCCGACCGAGGTCGCCGCCGACGCCGAGGCCGCCGTCTCCCTCGCCGAGTCCATGCGCTACCCGGTCGTCCTGAAGATCTTCTCGCGCACGATCACCCACAAGACCGACGTCGGCGGCGTCAAGCTGAACCTCGGCACCGCCGCCGACGTCACCCGCGCGTTCAACGAGATCCGGGACGCCGTCACCGAAAAGGCCGGCGCCGAGCACTTCCAGGGCGTGACCGTCCAGCCGATGGTGCGCCTCAAAGACGCCTACGAGATCATCGTCGGCGCCAGTCCCGACCCGCAGTTCGGCCCGGTCCTCCTGTTCGGCTCGGGCGGCCAGCTCGTCGAGGTCTACAAGGACCGCGCGCTCGCCCTCCCCCCGCTCAACGCCACGCTCGCCCGCCGCATGATGGAGCAGACGAAGATCCACACCGCGCTCCAGGGCGTTCGCGGCCGCGCCGCCGTCGACCTCGCCGCCCTCGAACAACTGCTGGTCCGCTTCAGCCGCCTCGTCGTCGAGCAGCGGTGGGTCAAGGAGATCGACATCAACCCGCTGCTCGCCTCCCCCGACGGCCTGATCGCGCTCGACGCCCGCGTCGTCGTCTACGAGCCCAACTTCCCCGAAGCCGACCTGCCGAAGCTCGCGATCCGCCCCTACCCGCTCCAGTACTGCACCCGCTCGACGACGAAGGACGGCGTCGACGTCGAGATCCGCCCGATCCGCCCCGAGGACGAGCCGCTGATGGTCAAGTTCCACCAGACGCTCTCCGAGCGCAGCGTCCGCTTCCGCTACTTCGCCGCGATGAAGCTCGACCAGCGCACGACCCACGAGCGCCTGCTCCGCGTCTGCTTCAACGACTACGACCGCGAGCTCGCGCTGGTCGTCGAGCGCCGCGACGACAAGGCGGACGACCGCGAGATCGTCGCCGTCGGCCGCCTCTCCAAGATCCCCGGCACCAACGAGGCCGAGTTCGCCGTCCTCGTCAGCGACCTCTGGCAGAACCGCGGCCTCGGCCGCAAGCTCCTCTCCCTCCTCCTCCAGATCGCCCGCGACGAAAGGCTCACCCGCGTCACCGCCGACATCCTCCCCGAGAACACCGAAATGCAGCGCCTCGCCCAAAAGGCCGGCCTGACCCTCCACCGCGACCTCGAAAACCAAACCGTCCGCGCCGTCATCGACCTGTGACCCGACCACCACAAACCGCCCCGCCCCCACTATAATCCCGTATCACGGGCGCCCCGCCCGTGTCTGTCATTCGAGGTGGCACGGGCGTCCCGCCCGTGAAGAATTCAACCGGAACCGCCATGCGCCTACCCGCCATCACCCTCTCCACAACCCTCCTCTGCGGCGCCACCGCCTACCTCTCCGCCGCCCCCCCCACCCCCTCCCCCGCCACGACCACAACAGCCGCCACCACCGCCCCCGCCCCCGCCAAGCCCAAGCTCTCCATCAAAGAGATCACACAGAAGCAGATCGACGAGATCACCTACGAGGACAGCGAGGAGGACACCGGCTTCATCACCCCGATCGCCGCCGACCTCGACCACATGGACGAAGACTCGAAGAAGCGCCTCGACGACTGGACCGCCAAGCTCCACGATTGGGCCGGCGCCCGCGACGAGAACGTCCCTCAGCGCGTCCGCAACCTGATGCACGTCGCCGCCCTGGCCGACATGATCCACAGCGAGTTCGAGCGCGAGACCGCCTTCGTCGTCTTCGAGAAACTCAAGTCCGAAGTCGACAAGGACCAACTGATCAAGGCCTGCGCCTGGATGGTCCTCCACCCCGCCGAGGGCCGCGCGATCACCAAGGTCCCCGAACTCGGCTGGGAAGACGACTTCGAGGAAGACCCCCTCCGCGAGCGCGCCAGCATGTACGCCAAAAAGCTCCTCGGCCGCCTTGTCGGCAAACTCCCCCGCAAAGACAACTAAGCAACCACCGCACAAGAGTCGCCCCCCAGCGGCACGCCCACTTCAGTGGGGCATGTCCCCGCCACCACGCCGGGCTCGTTCGCGTCAGCGACGACCCGGATTCCCTCCGGCAACCGCGCACAACCGCCCACACGCAATCAGACCCCGCCCCGACCCCCGCTTGATAGTTCATGTTCTGTTAGGTATAATCCACAGCTCGAAAAGGGGAGGTTTCGATGATACATAGCGCCTACCCGCACCCACCCCCAGCGCCCCCGCCTCCCCCGCGCCTCCCCTCAGGCACCCCCCGACACGATTCCCGACAATTCCCGAAACTTCCCGGCCCGCGCGAACTCGCGTACCCCATCTTCACACGGGCCGCACCTTGCCCCACCCGACCCGCGGGTTTACACCATTCCGCATGCGCCACCTCCCCACCCTCCTCGCGCTGCTCGTCGCCCTCCCCGCCCTCGCCCAGCAACAGCCGCCCAAGCCGCAGCGCCCGAACATCCTGTTCATCATGACCGACGACCACGCCGCCCACGCGTTGTCGTGCTACGGCAGCAAGATCAACCAGACGCCCAACCTCGACAAGCTCGCCGCCCAAGGCGCCCGCTTCACCAACGCGTTCGTCACCAACGCCCTCTGCGGCCCCAGCCGCGCCTGCGTCCTGACCGGCAAGTACAACCACCTCAACGGCTTCAAGGACAACAGCCCTAAGACCACGTTCGACGCCACCCAGCAGACCTACCCCAAGCTCCTCAAAGCCGCCGGCTACCAGACCGCCGTGATCGGCAAGTGGCACCTCAACTCCGACCCCACCGGCTTCGACCACTGGTCGATCCTCCCCGGCCAGGGCCGCTACCAGGACCCGGTCTTCCGCACCAACGGCCAGCGCGAGGTGATCAAGGGCTACGTCACCGACGTCATCACCGACAAGGCGATCGACTGGCTGAAGAACCGCAAGAAGGACCAGCCCTTCATGCTGATGTACCACCACAAGGCCCCGCACCGGGAGTGGGAGCCCGACGCCAAGCACGCCACGCTGTACGACGACAAGGACATGCCGCTCCCCGAGACGTTCTGGGACACCTACGAGAACCGCGGCACCGCCGCCAAGACCCAGGACATGTCGATCGCCAAGACGCTGACGAAGAAGGACCTCAAAATTGACCCGCCCGCCGGCCTCGAGGGCAAGGCCCTGGTCGAGTGGAAGTACCAGCGGTTCATCAAGGACTACTGCCGCACGATCGCGTCGGTCGACGACAACGTCGGCCGGGTCATGGAGTTCCTGGACCACAACGGCCTGGCCGACAACACGATCGTCGTCTACACGTCCGACAACGGCTTCTTCCTCGGCGACCACGGCTGGTTCGACAAGCGGTTCATGTACGAGCAGTCGATGCGCGTCCCGCTGATCGTCCGCCACCCCGGCAAGATCCGGGCCGGCGTCGTCACCGACGCGCTGACCGTCAACGTCGACCACGCCCCGACGTTCCTCGACTACGCCGGCGTCAAGATCCCCGCCGACGTCCAGGGCCGCACCCTCCGCCCGATCCTCGAGACCGGCACCCCGCCGGACGACTGGCGCACCAGCGTCTACTACCACTACTACGAGTTCCCCCAGCCCCACCACGTCCACCCGCACTACGGCGTCCGCACCGCCGACCACAAGCTGATCTTCTTCCCCACCCTGAACGAGTGGGAGATGTACGACCTGAGGGCCGACCCCAACGAGATGCGCAACGTCTACCTCCAGCCGGCCTACAGCGAGGTACGCGAGAAGATGACCGCCGAGTTGTCGCGCGTCCGGAAAGAGTTGAACGACGCAGAGTGAGCCCCCGCCGGCGGGCCAGCGGAGGCTACAATAAGACCGCCGCAAGGAAGGTGGTTGCATGGAGCACCGTCCCCGCATCGAGCGTGACGCCGCCGCCGCGCCCGCCGACCCGGACGCGCCGCTGGTCGCCCCGTGGCGCGAGTGGCTGCCGGTCGTCCTGCCGCTGGCGCTGATCGCGATCACCGCCGTCGCCGCGGTCTGGCCGTTCCTCCAGCCCGCCCCGCCGCGGAAGGTCGTGATCGCGACCGGCCCGGACGGCACCGCCTATACCGACTTCACCCGCGAATACGCGCGGTACTTCGCCGAGAAGGGCGTGACGCTCGAGATCCGCCCGACCGGCGGCTCCCGCGAGAACTACGCCCTGCTGATGGACCCCAACAGCGGCGTCGACGCCGCGCTCGTGCAGGGCGGCACCGCGCCGCCCGCCGACCAACTCGGCGGCGTCCAGGCGCTCTGCACGGTGTCGTTCGAGCCGCTGTTCATCCTCTACCGCGCCGACGCCTTCGGCCCCGAGCCGGTCGAGCGCCTCGACCGGTTCCGGGGCAAACGGGTCGCCGTCGGCAAGCCGGGCGGCGGCACGTACTGGCTGTCCACCCCGATGCTGAAGATCCAGGGGATCGGTGCGGACGACGACCAGCAGACGAAGATCGTCCTCGCGAGCGGCGCCGACGCGGCCGCGAAGCTGAAGGCCGGCGAGGTCGACGCCGCCTTCTTCGCCGTCTCCGCCGACACCGCCTACGTCGCCGACGCGCTGGCGACCCCGGGGATCGAGCCGGTCAGCCTCCGCCTCGCGCCCGCGTACGCGAGCAAGTACGGCTTCCTGACGCTGGTCACGCTCCGCGAGGGCGCGCTCGACCTGCCGCGCGGCCTCCCCCGGCGCGACGTCAACATGGTCGCGCCGACGACCGCGCTGGTCGCCCGCGGCACGACGCACAAGGCCGTCGTCCAGCTCCTGGTGCACGCCGCCCAGCGCGTCCACGCGAGGCGCGACCCGCTCGCGCCGCCCGGCGCGTTCCCCACGCTCGACTACACCGAGCTGCCCGTCGGGGCCGACGCGCGGTACTTCTTCACGACCAAGCCCGGGTTCCTGCAGCGGAACCTGCCGTTCTGGCTCGCGTCGCTGATCGACCGCCTGCTGATCCTGGTCGTGCCGCTGCTGGTCGTGCTGCTCCCGATGGTGCGGCTGGCGCCGAAGCTCTACCAGTGGCGGATGCAGACGCGGGTGTACAAGTGGTACAAGCGGATCGAGCGGCTCGACCGCCGGCTGCTGCTCGCCGCCGACCCCGCCGACCGCGCGCGGATCCGCGTCGAAGCCGAGCGGTTGGAGCGCGAGATCGCCGAGCACGTGAAGGTGCCGCTGGGGTACATGGGCCACTACTACACGCTGCGGACGCACCTCGGCTACCTGCGGGACCGGATGGCGCACGCGCCGGCGGCTGCGGAGTCGCGGGCCGACGGCGTGGGGGTGCGGGGGTGAGTTATGCGCTGCGGTCGGGGCGGGGATTCCTTTGGCGGTCGGCGGCGGCGGGCGGTAGACTTCGACGCATGCCGATCCGACCTCGCATCGCGGGCGCGCTCGTCCTGATCGTCCTGCTCGGGGCCGCGCCGCCTAACGACGCGACGCTCCGCTTCACCGCCCGCTCCCAGTCGCAGCGGGAGGGGAAATTCGTCGTGAGCGAGCGGAAGCTCGAGTGGGACGCGAAGGAGACGGCCGTCCTGATCGTCGACATGTGGGACAAGCACTGGTGCGACGGCGCGACCCGCCGCTCCACGGAGATCGCGCCCCGGATCGACAAGCTCGCCAAGGCGGTGCGGGCCAAGGGCGGCCTGATCGTCCACGCCCCCAGCGACACGATGAAGTTCTACGAGGGCACCCCCCAGCGCGCCTTGGCGAAGGACGCCCCCAAGGCGACGCCCCCGGCTCCGCTGCGCGGCTGGCGCTACCTCGACCCGACCCGCGAAGCCGCCCTGCCGATCGACGACACCGACGGCGGGTGCGACTGCCAGCCGCAGTGCCAGCAGCCGAAGAACAAGCAGTACCCGTGGACCCGCCAGTCGCCGCTGATCGAGGTCGCCCCGGGCGACGCGGTCAGCCAGGACGGCCAGGAGCTGTTCAACCTGTACACGCAGCGCGGGATCAAGCGGGTGATCGTGTGCGGCGTCCACCTGAACATGTGCGTGCTCGGCCGCACGTTCGCGATCCGCCAGCTGACCGACTGGGGCTTCGACGTCGTCCTCGCCCGCGACCTGACCGACACGATGTACAACCCGCGCAAGGCGCCGTTCGTCGCGCACGAGAAGGGGACGGAGCTGGTCGTCGCCCACGTCGAGCGCTACTGGTGCCCGACGGTCACGAGCGCGGAGATCGTCGATGCGAAGCAGAAGTGACGCCGGCCGCGCCGCGATCGCCGCGGGCCTGCTGGGCATCCTCTTCGCGTGCGGCGCCTGGGCCGCCGACCCGCAGCCGCTGCCGGGCACCCAGCCGCTGACCGTCGAGGGGGACGTTGCGTCGCACATGATCGAGGGGATCGACCGGTTCCTTTCGGACCGGCTGCATTCCGCCCCGACGCGCCGGCAGTCCGGTTGGCGGCGGGACCTCACGTCGCCCGAGACGTACGCGACGTCCGTGGAGCGGGATCGGCGGCGGCTGGCTCGCATGCTCGGCGTGCGGGACGCCCGGCCGGCGAAGGTCGAAATGGAAAGGGTGGGCACGGTCGACGAGCCGGCCATCGTCGGCAGGTCCGACGCGTTCGAGGCGTGCGCGGTGCGGTGGCGCGCGTTCGGCGAGGTTCACGGGGAGGGGCTGTTGCTCAGGCCCGCCGGGCGCGAGCCTGTGGCGGACGTCGTCGCGATCCCGGACGCGGACCAGACGCCGGAGATGCTCGCCGGCCTGGCCGACGGCGTGCCGCCCGCGTCGCAGTTCGCGCGGCGGTTGGCCGAGGCCGGCTGCCGCGTCGTCGTGCCCGTGCTGATCGACCGGCGCGCCGAGCCGCGGATCGGGCCGGGTCGGAAGGACGGCCCGGAGCTGACCGGCCGGGAGTACGTCTGGCGGCAGGCGTACGAGTCGGGCCGACACGTCGTGGGCTACGAACTGGCGAAGGTGTCCGCGGCCGTCGACTGGTTGACCGCCGCCGGCGGCGCGAAGCGGCCGGTCGGCGTGATCGGCTGGGGCGAGGGCGGCATGCTCGCCCTGTACGCCGCGGCGATCGACCCCCGCGTCGACGCGGCCGGCGTGAGCGGCTACTTCGGCCAGCGCGAGGGCGTCTGGAAGGAGCCGATCGATCGTACGTTCTTCGGCCTGCTGGAACGCTTCGGCGACGCCGAGGTGGCGCTGCTCGTCCACCCGCGCGCGCTGGTCGTGGACCCGGCGCCGGGCCCGCGGGTGCAGATTCGCGGCAGGGGGGCCGCCCCCGGCTCGTTGCAGGACCCGGTCGGGGTGCGAACCGAATGGGCCCGGGTCGCCGCGACGTTGCTGGCCGAGTCGCCGGACGGCGGGCGCGTCCCGGTCAAACTCTCCATGCCGGACCCGAAGGGCGGGGCCGGCGGCCCGTTCGCGTCGGATCAGGCGCTGGGCCGCTTCCTGGCTGCCCTCGGCCCGATCGACGTCCCGCCGGTGGGGGCGCCGCCGCAACACCTGCGGCCGGGGTTCGACCCATCCGTCCGGCAGCGGCGGCAGCTCGAGGAACTGGTCCGGCACAGCCAGTCCCTGATCCCCGCGTCCGAAGCGGTGCGCGACGAGTTCATGAAGCGGCTGGACGCGTCGCCGCCGGCCAAGTACGAGGCGTCGCTCCAGCCGTACCGGGAGAAGTTGTACAACGACGTGCTCGGGCGGTTCGACGAGCCGCTACTTCCGCTGAACGCGCGGACGCGGAAGGCGTACGACACGCCGGCGTTCACCGGGTACGAGGTGATGCTCGACGTCTTCCCCGACGTGATCGCCTACGGGATTCTCCTGCTGCCCAAGGACCTCAAAGACGGCGAGCGGCGGCCGGTCGTCGTCTGTCAGCACGGGCTGGAGGGGCGGCCGCGGGAAACGATCGAGGGGAACAGCCCGTACTACCACGACTTCGCCGCGAAGCTGGCCGAGCGCGGGTTCATCACGTTCGCCCCGCAAAACCCGTACGTCCACGGCGAGCGGTTCCGCCAGCTCTCGCGCAAGGCCGCGCCGCTCGGCAAGACGCTGTGGTCGTGGATCGTCCCGCAGCACCAGCAGATCCTCGCGTTCCTCAAGGAGCAGCCGAACGTCGATCCCAAGCGGATCGCGTTCTACGGCCTCTCCTACGGCGGCAAGACCGCCCTCCGCGTGCCGGCGGTCCTGACCGACTACTGCCTCTCCATCTGCTCCGGCGACTTCAACGAGTGGGTCTACAAGATCAGCTCGAACCGGGCCCCGTGGAGCTACCTGTTCACGCACGAGTACGAGATTTACGAGTGGGACCTCGCGAGCACGTTCAACCACGCTGAGATGGCCGCCCTGATCGCCCCCCGGCCGTTCATGGTCGAACGCGGGCACGCCGACGGGGTATCCAGTGACGAGTGGGTCGCGTACGAGTTCGCCAAGGTCCGGCGGCTCTACCAGGCCCGGCTGAAGCTGGGCGACCGCTGCGCGATCGAGTTCTTCGACGGCCCGCACACGATCAACGGCAAGGGGACGTTCGAGTTTTTGCACAGGCACCTGAACTGGGAGAAGCGATGAGCAACGACAACCGCGGCGCGCGGTCGGTGGGGCGGACATGGTTGTCCGCCTTGGTCTTCTGCCTTTCGTCCGCGCTCCTCGCGGCGCCTGCCGGCGCACAGGAGAAGCCGGCGGACGTGGCGCTCGAGCCGGTCTTCAACGGCAAGGACCTCACCCACTTCAAGACGCCCCAGCCGAACCCCTGGTGGAAGGTCGTCGACGGCGTGCTGGTCGGCGAGAACGACCCGGCCAAGAAGGGGAACGTGATGTACACCGAAAAGGCCTACGGCGACTTCGCGCTCGAGGCCGAGGTGCGGTTCCCGGAGAACATCGACTCGGGGTTCATGTATGGCAAACCGGAGCTGCAGGTGCAGCTGGGCGTCTCGCGCAGCCTCAAGAAGGACATGACCGGCTCGATCTACTACAAGGGCAAATATCCGGGGGTGGCGCAGGGGGTGGACAAGCTCTTGAAGCTCGGGGAGTGGAACACGGTGCGATTCGAGGTGCGCGGGAAGCAAACGAAGGTCTGGCTGAACGGCCAGCACGTGCTGACGTGGGAATGCCCGGACGAGGTCAAGCCGGGGCCGATCGGGCTTCAGGTGCACGGCGGGGTGGTGATGAAGGTGGAGTTCCGGAGCATCAAGGTCGGGGAGATCAAGTGACGCGGTGGTCGGGCGCGCAGGGTATGCTTGGGCACACCCTCGGGGACAGGAGCGGCTAACCGCGGGGTTCTTCAGGGGCGGAACGCCCGTGCCGCCTCGGAAGACCACGGGCTGGTAGCCCGTGCTACGTGAGGTGGGGGACACGGGCGGGGCGCCCGTGATACGGGCGACTGGCGCGGAGGCGTGCGATGCGGTGGGCTGGCCTGTTCCTGTTGGCGGCGATGGCGTGGGGCGCGCAGGGGCAGGAGGTGCCCGACGCGGCGCGGGGCGCCGCCGGCCTCGACTCGGCGCTGGCGACGCTGAAGGCGCCGACGCGGGACGCCAAGCCGCTCTCCGCGGCCGAGTCCCTTAAGCTCTTCAGGCCCCGCCCCGGCTACGCCGTCGACCTGATCGCCAGCGAGCCGGCCGTGCGGCAGCCGCTGCACCTCGCGTTCGACGCGCGGGGGCGGATGTGGGTGACGCAGTACGTGCAGTACCCGTTCCCGGCCGGGCTGCGGGTCGTGGCGTACGACAAGTACATCCGGGCGAAGTTCGACAAGACCCCTCCGCCGCCTCCCCGGGGCGAGCGCGGGGCCGACCGGATCACCATCCACGAGGACGCGGACGGTGACGGCTCGTTCGAGGTCGTCAAGACGTTCGTCGACGGCCTGAGCATCGCGACAGCGACGCTGCCGGTCACGGGCGGGGCGTGGGTGATGAACCCGCCGTACCTGCTGTTCTACCCGGACGAGGACGGCGACGACGTGCCGGACGCCGACCCGGTCGTGCACCTCAGCGGCTTCGGCCTCGAGGACACCCACGCGGTCGCGAACAGCCTGGCGTGGGGGCCGGACGGGTGGATCTACGGCGCGCAGGGGTCGACGTGTACGGCCAAGGTGAGAGTGGAAGTCCCGACGGAACAGCGGGGGACGGTCGACTTCCTCGGCCAGGCGATCTGGCGCTACCACCCGGAGCGGCACCTCTTCGAGCTGTTCGCCGAGGGGGGCGGGAACACGTTCGGCGTCGAGTTCGACGACGGCGGGCGGGTCTTCTCGGGCACCAACTGGGGCAAGTACCGCGGGCTGCACTACGTGCAGGGCGGGTACTACGTGAAGGGGTGGGGCAAGCACGGGCCGCTGACCAACCCGTACGCATTCGGCTTCTTCGAGCACATGCCGCACGCGGGCGACGCGGCCCGGCTGGTGCACACGTTCGCCGTGTACGGCGGCGGACTGATGCCGGGACTGACGGGCAAGGCGGTCGGCGCGAACTCGCTGCAGTCGCGGGTGCAGGTGACGCGGATCGAACCCGACGGCCGCTCGTCGTTCAGGACGGTCGAGGAGGCGCCGCTGCTGACGAGCGACGACGGGTGGTTCCGGCCGGTCGAGCTCAAGGTCGGGCCGGACGGGGCGGTGTACGTGTGCGACTTCTACGAGGGGCGGATCTCGCACGTCGACCCGCGCGACACGTGGGACCGGTCGAACGGGCGGATTTGGCGGGTGCGGCCGGAGGGGTGGCGGCCGGCCAGGGTGGCGGACCCGTCGAACGCGTCGGCGGACGAACTCGTGCGGCGGCTGGCGGACCCGAGCCGGCAGGTGCGGTGGACGGGGCTGCGGGCGTTGGCGGACCGGGGGCGGGGGGGCGAGGGGGCGACGCGGGGACTCGTGGCGGGGGGGCTGCGGGACGTGCTGACGTCCCGGCGCGCGGGGCGGCCGCTCGAGGCGCTCTGGGCGATCCACCTGCTCGGCGGGCTCGACGGGCCGACGGCGCGGGCCGCGCTCGCCCACGCCGACGCGGACGTTCGACGGTGGGCGGTGCGGCTGCTGGGGGATCGGCGGGAGGCGCCGCCGTCGCCGGTGGCGGATCGACTCGTCGCCATGGCGAAGGCGGAGGCGGACCCGCAGGTGCGGAGCCAGCTCGCGTCGACCGCGAAGCGGTTGCCCGGCGACGCCGGCCTGGCGGTCGCGCGGGAGATGCTGCTGCGGGATGCCGACGCGAAGGACTCGCACCTGCCGCTGCTGCTCTGGTGGGCTATCGAGGCCAAGCTGCGGGACGACCGGGCCGCCGTCGTCGGGCTGTTCGCCGACGCCGCCGCGTGGCGGTCGGCCCTCGGGCGGGCGGTCGTCGCGCCGCGGGTGGCGCGCGCGCTGGCGTCGACGGAAGGGGCGGACGCGCAGCGGGCCCTCGTGACGTTGCTCCGGGGCGCGCCGGGCGACGCGGAGCGAACCGCGCTGCTCGCCGGCGTGAACGAGGCCTTCGACGGGCGGGCGATCCCGCCCCTCCTGCCCGAGCTGGCCGCGCTCCTCGCGAAGTCGGGCGACGAGTCCTTGGCCGCGCGGGCGGGGGACCGGGCGGCCCTCGGCCGGGCGATCGCCTTGTTGGCCGACGACGACGCGAGGACGAAGGAGCGGCGAATCAAGGCGATCGAGCTGCTCGGGCAGGTCGGGCCCGCCGAGGCCGCGCCCGCACTGCTGAAGGCGGCGACCACGTCCCAGTGGCACTCGGTGCGGCGGGCGGCGCTCGGCGCGCTGACCCGGTTCAACGACCCGTCGATCGGCCGGGCGGTCGTCGCGGCGTACGCCGAACTGCCCAGGGATCAGGGCGTGCGCCCCGCGGCGGTCTCGATGCTGCTGGCCCGGCCGGCGTGGTCGCTCGAGCTCTTAAAGGGCGTCGAGGCGGGGGCGGTGCCCAGACAGGACGTCACCGCCGACCAGCTCGACCGGCTCGGACAGGCGAACGACCGGGCCGTCGCCGCGCTCCTGCAGAAGGTGTACGGACAACTGACGAAGCCAACGTCGGACGAGAAGGCGAAGGAGGTCGCGCGGGTCAAGGCGGTCGTGCAGGCCCCCGGCGAGCGAGACGCGGCCGCCGGCAAGGCGGTCTTCGCCGCGCGGTGCGCGGCGTGTCACGTCCTCTTCCGCGAGGGCAGACAGGTCGGTCCCGACCTGACGCCGTACGAGCGGCGGAACCTCGACTTCCTGCTGGTCAGCACGGTCGACCCGTCGGCCGCGATCCGCGAGGAGTTCGTCAACGTCCGGATCGACACCGCCGACGACCAGACGTTCGTCGGCCTCGTGGCCGAGCGCGGCCCCGACTCCGTCACGCTGATCGACTCCGCACAGCAGCGGACGGTCGTCCCGAAGCGCGACATCAAGGACGAGCGGGCGATGACGCTCTCGGTCATGCCCGAGCGGCTGCTGGACGGCCTGACCGACCGCGAGTTGCGGGACCTGTTCGCGTACCTGCAGAAGTAAGGGGGCGCACCGCGGCGGTGGCGGGTCCTACCGCGGCACGGGGGACGCGGGCACCCAGACCGGCGTCACCGCGCCGGCGGCCGGCGGCCCCAGCGACGGCTGAACGCCGGGAAAAACGCGCCGCCGATGCTCGCGAGGCTGAGCTGGGGGAGGGCGAGCGGGCCGTGGCCGGTCAGGGGTTGGGCGAGGATCCGGAACGGCGCGGCGAGCCCGCGGAGGAAGGTCGATTCCGTACCGGTGCCGTTGGGGCGGAGGAGGAGCGCGGTGACGTCGTCCGCGCGGAGGCCGCCGTTGGTTTGGCCGTCGATCGCTCTCAGGAGGGTGGGGATCAGCGTCTCGGGCTTGGTGGGGTCGGCGGACGCGGTCACCGCGGCGAGCAGGCCGGCCATGCCGAGCATCTCGCGGGCCGCGTCGTCGCGGCGGGCCTCGGTCAGGGAGTCGGTGTAGACCAGGACGAGGTCGCCGACGTCGAGCTGGACGGCGAACTGCTCGCAGTACTCGTACTCCATGATGCCCAGCGGGAGGTTGACGCAGCGGTCGGCGGCGGACTCGGCCGCGCGGTCGAGGAACGACCACGCGCCGGTCGCGGCGCGGTAGACCAGCGGCGGCGGGTGGCCGGCGTTGCAGACGGTCAGCGTGCGGGTGGGGGCGAAGAACGTCGAGACGACGGCGGTCGCGAAGCAGCCGGCGGCCGAGCACTCGACGAACCGCCGGTTCATCGCGACGACGAACGCCGACTGGTCGAGGTAGTTCACGTACCGCCGCATCAGGTCGCGGAGCTGGCGGGCGACGCCGCGGACGCCGTCGCCGTGGCCGGAGACGTCGGCGACCAGCAGGCGGTTGATCCGGCCGGTGGCGCAGGCGGAGACGTAGTAGACGTCGCCGCCGGCGTCGGCCTGGGCGAACGGGCGGGCGTAGACCCAGGCGTCGAGCCCGGAGAGGGTGACGGCGGCGTCCGCGGAGTCCGAGCCGCCCCAGACCTCCATGCACGTCATGATTCGCGGGCCGCTCGACATACGATGGGGAACTACAGTGACGCATTCCGGCCCGCGAATCAACCGGTACCCGCCCCCACGGGCGAACAGCCACGGACAGGCACCCCTACAGGAGAACCGCGGACGACCGCACCCGTTCGGCCGCGCGCTTCCGCGTCCGCCGTTGGCCGAGTCACCCGCGGGCCCGCGGAACGCCCGCAGCACACGATTCATCTCCGCCGCCGCAGGCCGATCGTCCCGGCGCCCAGCAGGATCATCCCCACCCCCGCCGGCTCCGGCACGCTCGCCAGCGCCACGGCCCAGTCGCCGCGGAGCGCCGCCGGCACCGCCCCCGCCGCGGGCAGGGACGTCTCGTAGTTCTGCGCGAGCTTCACGAGGTCGTTGAAGTCGACGACGCCGTCGTACGTGAAGTCCCCGCGGCCCCACCAGGCGTCGGTGACGGCCGAGACGGTCGTCTCGTAGTTCTGTGCGAGCTTCACGAGGTCGTTGAAGTCGACCGTGCCGTCCAGCGTCGCGTCGCCGAACAGCGTGTAGCGGACGAGGACGGACGTGCCGTCGGCGGCCTGGCCGGCGAACGGGCCGCCGGCCTCGCCCAGCGCGTCGGCCGCCTCGGCGTACCCGAGCGTGCGCGTCCCGGCCGACGCCGCCGCCGCGGACGACGTGATCCCCGGCCCGGCCCACGTCCCGCCGGCGCGGCCGCTCAGCAGCGCGCCGCGGACGGCCGCCATCGGCGAGGCGCCCGTGTAGTCGATCACCAGCGCGGTGTCGGCGAGGTCGAGCGTGCCGACCGGCTTGCCCGTGCCGTCGGGCTCGAACGACAGCGACTTCAGCACCGACGTCTGCCCGCCCTGCGCCTTCGCGTGGATCTGCACGCGCGCCGGCATCACCTCCGGCACCCCCGGTTCGGTCGCCACGATCGACAGCGACCCTTGGCGGAGAAACGCGGCCCGCACCGTGCCCGACGGCCCCGCGACCACCGCCCCGGTGCCCGACACGCCCGCCGTGATCGCCAGCGTCCCGCCGAAGTGCGCGCGCAGCGTCCCGTGGTTCGTGAACGCCGGCGTGTTCACGGCCATCGTCGCCCCCTCGTTCTGCGCGATCATGAGCCCGTGGTTGGTCAGCGCCGCCACGCCGACCGTCACCCCCTTGTTCGACGCCGTGTTGAACACGTCGATCCCCGGCCCGATCGTCAGCGGCCCGGTGCCGTTTAGGCTGCTCGTCGCGTTCCCCTCGAACCGCAGCTGGCCGTCGCCGGACAGCGTCTGCGCCCCGTCGAACACGATCGACGTCGCCCTGCCCGAGCCGTCGACCGCGACGTTGAACCCGGCGCCGATCCGCAGGCCGTTGACGACGGTCAGCGTCCCCCCGTTGTTCACGCGCAGCGGCGTCTGGAGGTGGACGTTGTCGAGCGTGCCGGTGTCCGACTCGCCGACGAACCACAACGCCGCACCCGACCCCGTCGCCGTCCCGCCGCGGAGGGTGCCGCCCGACAGGATGAACGACCCGGTCGCCGGGGTCAGCGGCAGCACCGCGCCGGTGTTGTCCAGCGTCCCGCGCACCAGGAGGCTCCCGCCCGTCCGCACGATCCCGGGCAGGTTCAACCCCGCCGTGCTGACCGTGCCGCCGATCAGCAGCGCGCCGTTGGTCAAGTTGATCGTCCCGGCGTTCGTCCAGCTCGTGGCGTTGACCGCCAGGATGCCCTGCGTGACCCGCATCGTCCCCTGGTTGACGAACGCACCCCCGGCGACCGTCAGGACCCGCCCCGACGTCTGCGCGTGGATCAGCCCCTGGTTGGTCAACGTCGCGGCGGTGATCGTGCCCCCCTGGGTGTCGGTGCGCACGGTCATCCCCGCGCCGATCGTCAGCGGCCCGCTCCCGCCGACCGCGTTGTTCGGCGTGAACACCGGCCCGCCGAACAGCACCTGCCCCGACCCGGCGAGCGTCTGCGCGCCGGTGAACGTCAGCCCGGTGGTCGACGACCCGCCGAGCAGCGTGATCGTGCCGTTCACGGTCGCGCCCCCCGACAGCGTCAGCGTCCGTCCGTTCTCGATCAGCAGCGCGTCGCCCGCGTCGATCGTCAGGCTGGCGATGGTCGGGCTGATGTTCAGCGTGACGGTCGACGTGCCGGCGTTCCCGCCGTCGATCAGGGCGAACTCGCCGCCGGCGTCGGGGACGCTGCCGGTCCAGTTGCCGGGCGCGTTCCAGTTACCGGCGCCACCGTTCCAGGTCGCGGCGCCCGCGCTGCCGCCGCCACCGCCCGCGGCCAACACGGCCGCCGCCGCCCACACCCGTGCCGCACCGTACCGACACCCCGTCCGCCCGTTCCGCTTACCCATGACCACACGCTCCGCTTCCCGGCGCGGGCCCAGGCCCGCGCGACAACCCCTGGCCGCCCGAGCCGATGAAAAGACTCGGACGACGAAGCAAGTATTGTCATTGCGGCCGCCGGGGGGACTGCCTCAAACAGGTCATCCCCCGGCTTCCGACCCCCGCCCGTTTCCCGTACGATCGCCGCTCAACCGAGGGACCCCGCCATGCCGGACGACTACCCCAAGATCGGACACTTCAAGACCGTCGACGCCTTCCGCGCCCACCTCGGCACCCTCCCGATCAACCTCCCCCACCCCCTCCCCGTCGACGACGCCATCCTCCCCGCCCCCGGCTCCCCGATGGCCCGCCCGCTCGACGTGGGGAACGGCTTCACCGTCGGCAACCGCTGGTGCGTCCACGCCATGGAAGGGTGGGACGGAAACCCCGACGGCACGCCGTCCGAGCACACCCGCCGCCGCTGGCAGCACTTCGGCGAGTCCGGCGCGAAGCTGATCTGGGGCGGCGAGGCGTTCGCCGTCCAGTCCGACGGCCGGGCCAACCCGCTGCAGATCGCGGTCGTCGACGACGACGTCGAGCGTGCCGAGCAGGGGGTACGCAGCCTTCTCGAAACGCTCACCCACGCCCACCGCGAGCGCTTCGGCACGACCGACGACCTCCTCGTCGGCCTCCAGCTCACCCACTCCGGCCGGTTCTGCAAGCCGCGCGACAAGAAGCGCTTCGAGCCCCGCATCGCCTACCACCACCCGATCCTCGACGCGAAGTTCGGCATCCGCCCCGACGACGACTCGGTCGTCCTGACCGACGACGACCTCGAGCGCCTCATCGACAACTACGTCCGCGCCGCGAAGATCGCCCGGCGCGCCGGCTTCCGCTTCGTCGACGTCAAGCACTGCCACGGCTACCTCGGCCACGAGCTCCTCTCCGCCTTCACCCGCACAGGGAAGTTCGGGGGCGACTTCGAAGGCCGCACCCGCTTCGCCCGCGAGATCGTCGGCCGCATCCGGAGCGAGGTCCCGGGGATGATGATCGGCGTCCGCCTCAGCGCCTTCGACCACCCGCCCTTCAAGCCCGACCCGGCACAGGGGGGGCAGAGCAGGGGGGGGAAGCTCGGCCCGGGCGTCCCCGAGGAATACCAGAAGCACCTCCCCTACAAGTATGGCTTCGGCTGCAATCCCGGCAACCCGCTCGAGATGGACCTGTCCGAGCCGATCAAGTTCATCAACCTGCTCGCCTCCCTGGACGTGCGCCTGATCAACGCGAGCTGCTGCTCGCCCTACTACAACCCCCACTTCCAGCGCCCCGCGATCTTCCCGCCCAGCGACGGCTACCAGCCGCCGGAGGACCCGCTGGTAGGCGTCGCCCGCCAGATCGACGCCGTCCGCCAACTGAAGACCGCCTGCCCCGACTCGATCTTCGTCGGCACCGCCTACACCTATTTGCAGGAGTACCTCCCCCACGTCGCCCAGGCCGTCGTCCGTGCCGGATGGGCCGACAGCGTCGGCCTTGGCCGCCTAATCCTCAGCTACTGGGACCTCCCCGCCGACACGCTCGAAGGCAAGCCGTTCCAGCTCAAGAAGCTCTGCCGCACGTTCAGCGACTGCACCACCGCCCCCCGCAACGGCATCATCAGCGGCTGCTACCCGCTCGACCCCCACTACAAGGACGCCCCCGAGCACGCCGACCTCAAGTCCGCCAAGGCCGAGCTCCGCAAGCGCCTGATGACCGCGCCGTCGTAGACGCAGAGCGCGGCACGGGAACACTCCGGACGCGGGAGTCGCAGATCGCGTGGCCGCACGGTGGCGCCCATAGGAACCCGAAAGCAGCGTGGGAGAGGCGGTCTTCCGGTTTCACCGGGTCGCCAGCGCCTGCCACCAGTTCAGCACGACGTTGATCTGGTGCACCTTCGGACCGCGCTCGCTCGGCTCCACGATCAGCAGGCGGCCCTGGGGGTCGATCGTGTAGTCGTTCAGCTCGAAGTCGCACTGGCCGAACGGCTTGTCGTACACGACAGCGGGGCGGGCGGCGGGGGCGCCGGTGTCGGGGTCGAGCGGGAGGGCGTAGAGGCGGTTCTTCGCGCGGTAGTAAAGGGTCTTGCCGTCCGGGCTCCACTCGGGCCAGTCGCCGCCGCCGACGGTCACTTGGCGGCTGGTCTTGCCGTCCGGGAAGCTCTTGAGGAAGACCTCGCGGACGCCGGGGGCGTTAGAGCTGTAGGCGACCCACTTCTGGTTCGGCGAGAAACGGGGGGAGCGGTCCTCGGCGGGCGTGGTGGCGAACAGGACGGGCTTGGGGTCGGCGTCCTTCAGGTCGACGTAGAAGATGTCGCGCGGGTCCTCGAGCTTCGGGCTCATCGAGAAGACGGCGAACCGGCTGTCCGGGCTCCAGCCGATCTGGATCTGGTAGCTGGCGGCGCCGTCGAACACCTTGCGGGCGTGGCCGTCGCGGAGGCGCTTGACCCAGAGGGCGTACGGGCCGTCCTTGTTGCAGGAGTAGGCGAGCGACTCGCCGTCGGGGGAGATCGCGACCGAGACGACGTCGCCGTCGGTCACGACGCGGTCGAACTGCCCGCGCTCGAGGTCGTAGACGTGGACGCCGTAGATCTTCCCCTTCGCCATGACCGACAGCCGCTTGCCGTCGGCGGTGAACCGGGGTTCGCCGAACGCGTAGCGGTCGTCGTTGAACGGAACGGTCGAGCGGTCGGGGTTGACCCAGGACAGGCGGCTCTCCTCGACGAACAGCGGACCGGGGACGTACGCCAGCGTGCCGTCGTCGGCGACGTCGTAGCAGGCGGTGAACAGGATCGTGTCGGTCAGCACGCCGTCGGCGACGACCGCCTCCGGCCCGGTGCGGCGGACGGCGGCGAGGTCGAACGGGGCCGCGAAGACGCTGCCGCTGCGCTCGTAGAACAGGTAGTGCCCGCCCCCCGGGACGCGGGCCACGCGCGGGGTGGTGCCCTGCTCGACGACGTTGTAGATCCGCCGGCCGGTCGCCAGGTCGACGCCCTCGATCCGGCACTCGTCGGCCCCGTTCCAGACGGTGAACAGGGCGGTCTTGTTGTCCGGCGTCACGCACGGGCCGACGTGGGCGAACTCCTTGCGGGCGTAGTCGCAGGTCGTAACGAACCGGGGGGCGCCGCCGCCGGTCGCGGGGACGCGGGCGACGCCCTTGCCCCAGACCGGGACGTAGGTGACGACGTCGTCGCTGCCCCAGTGGTACGTGCCCCAGAACCCGCCGACCTCGGCGACGGTGACCGGGTTGCCGCCGGTCGCGCGCTTCTTCACCATCACGCGGTCGTCGTGGTAGATCGCCCAGGTGCCGTCCGGGGAGAGCGACGGCATGAACGCGTTCTCGGTGCCGGGGAGCGGGCGGAAGTCCAGGTCGTCGCGGTTGCGCACCCAGAGCTGCGGGCGGGTCGGGACCACCATCCCCGGCAGCAGGCGGATCGCCGGGCGGCCCCCCTCGACCGCCGCGCCCGGCTGGCGGGCGGCGGAGATCACCATCTTCCCGCCGTCGCGCGAGAGCGCGAGGCGGACCCGCGGCAGGTCGGACTGCGGGGTGTCGCCGGGGAACCGGACCGAGAACTTCCGCAGCGGGGCGGAGGCGGCAGGGGGGGCCGGCGAGGCGGCGCCGGGGTCGGCGACCACGGGCGCGACTGGCCTGTTGCGGACGTAGAGGGCGGAGGCCACGGCCGTCGCGCCGACTGCCGCGGCGACGGCGACCAGGATCCCCCCCCGCGCGGCGCGCCACGCGCGGCGCGGTGGTGCCGGTTGCGCGGTCGAGACGGTCACCGGGGGCTGCCACTCGCGTGCCTCGAGCGCGTCCTGCAACTGCAGGCGGAGGTCGCCCATGTCGCGGGGGCGGTCGGCGGCGCTCTTGGCCGTGCACCGGACGAGCAACCGGCGGATCGACGGCGGGACGGTGGCGGGAAGCGCGTCCCAGTTCGGCTCGCGGTGCAGCACGCCGGCCGCGACGTCCGCGGCGGTCTCGCCGGGGAACGCGACCTTGCCGGTCAGACACTCGTACAGGATGCAACCGAGGGCGAACACGTCGGTGCGGCGGTCGACCGGTTGGCCGCGCACCTGCTCCGGGCTCATGTACCCCGGCGTCCCGAGGATCGCCCCCTCCCGCGTCTCGGCCGGCGCGTGGTGGACCGTCGTGTCCGACTCGCGGACCCGGAGCGGCACCTCACGCGCCAGGCCGAAGTCGAGCACCTTCACCCGCCCCTCGTCCGACAGCATGACGTTCTGCGGCTTCAGGTCCCGGTGGACGACGTCCGCCTCGTGGGCGGCATCCAGGGCGGCGGCGATCTGCGCGCAGACGGCCAACGCCTCGTCCACCCGCATCGGCCCGCGGGCGGACAAGTGCTGCGCGAGGTTGTGCCCCTCGATCAGCTCCATCACGAGGTAGTGCGAGCCGTCCTTCTCCGCCAGGTCGAAGATCGTCGCGATGTTCGGGTGGGAGAGCGACGCGAGCAGCCGGGCCTCGCGCAGGAACCGGCTCATCCGCACCGCGTCGTCGGCGAACGCCGGCGGCACCGACTTGACCGCGACCGCCCGCCCAAGCCGCGAGTCTTGGGCGCGGTAGACCACGCCCATCCCGCCCTGGCCGATCACCTGCGTGATCTCGTACGCGCCGACCCGCGACCCGAGCAGCTTCCGCGGGTGGTGCTCCGGGGACGGGGCGGCGATCGACGCCGCCAGCGCGCCCAGCGGCCCCAACGGCGCGAGCTCGCCCAGCGGCGCGAGCGGCGCGAGGCTCGGGTGGTCGGCCTGGCCGTGTGCGAGCATCGCGAGGACCTCCTCGCGGACGGCCGAGTCGTCCGCACAGGTGGCGCGGACGAACTGGTCGCGGTTGAGCGGGTCGAGCGCGCTGGCCTCGAAGTAGAGCGCCTCGACGCGGGCGAACTGCTCGGGGCTCAGTCGCGGCACGTCAGCTCCTTCGCCAGCCACGCCTTCGCGAACGCCCAGTCCCGCTCGACGGTCGCCAAGCCCACCGCCAGCGCGGCCGCCGTCTGCTCCGCCGTGAACCCCCACAGCACCCGGTACCGGACGACGTCCGCCTTCCGCGCGTCCATCGCCGCCAACTGGTCCAGCGCGTTGTGCAACGCCTCGACGTCCACGTCGTCGTTCGACGACCGCGCCGGCGGGTCCACGTCCGGGCTGAGCGACAGCCGGACCGCCCCGGCCCCGCGCTTCTGCGCCTTGCGCTCGCGGTGGTAGTCGAGCAGCACGCGCATCATCAGCCGCGACGCGATCGCGAAGAAGTGCCCGGCCGTGTCGAACCGCTGCCGCTGCTGGAGCAACTTCAGCAGCGTGTCGTCGGCCAGCATCGTCGGCTGGATCGTGACCCCGCCCAGCCCCGGGCCGAAGTCCTTGACGAGGTGCCGGCGGGCCATCGCGCGGAGCTGGTCGTGGACGGCCTCGGCTAGGCGGTCGGTCGCGCCGGCCTGCCCGGCGTTTACGGCCTGGAGCAGCCGCTCGACCGTCGTGTTGGAGTCGCCCGCGTCGCTCATGTCGTCCCACCGCCCGCGCCGGACACCGTGCCCACGGCGGCGCGAATTATAAACGATCCCGCTCCGGATCAAAATCGCTTGTGACATCGCGGGCGGATTTCACCCGGAAGCCTCCGGCCCCCGCGACTGCCCTGAACCGGTCACCTGAGGGGCGCGCCGGGGGACCCTCCGCGGTGTCCGGCGTGAGCAAGCCAAGGACTAGTACCCACACGGAGAGTGTCATGCGAACGCAGTGGAATCGTGCGGCGGTGTCGAGCAACCTTGAGACGCTAGAGGGGCGGCGGCTGATGGCGGCGTCGCCTTACACGGTCGTCGACCTCGGGATCGTCGACGCCACCCAGGGCCAGGCCACCGTCGGCATCAACGAGGCCGGCCAGGTCTTCAACGCCAAGGGCGTCTGGAGCCTGGGCAAGAAGGGGCGCGTGTACTACACGCCGCTGGCGACCGAGCAGGAGAAGAAGAACCTGTTCGCCAACGACCTCAACGACCAGGGGCAGCTCGCCGGCAACATGTACTACAGCATGAAGGGGTACCAGCCGACGATCTTCTCCCCGCAGAAGGGGGGCAAGCCGCACGCGGCGTTCCGCGTCGACTCCCCGACGCCCAAGGACGCCAAGGGGCTCGGGATCAACAACCTGACCCAGGTCGTCGGCACCGCGACGACCGCCAGCTACGGCTCGACTGCGTTCCTCGCCAACCTCCGCAAGGGGAAGGTGGCGATGGTCGACCTCGACAAGTCCAAGCCGGCGGGCGTCACGATGGAGCTCCGCCGCGCGCTCGACATCAACGAGGCCGGCCTCATCATCGTGCAGGGCGGCACCGCCGGATCGAACGCGAACGACCGGGGCGCGATCGTGCGGGTCACGAAGAAGGGCGTGACCGTCGCCGAACTCCCGTACCTGACCGCCGACAAGCCGACCGCGACCCCGCAGGGAATCAACGAGCTCGGCCAGATCGTCGGCTACTCCGGCGTCCCAGGCTACCAGACCGCCCACGCCGTCCTCTGGCAGTCGACCAAGAAGGGGATCCGCGGGCTCGACCTCGGCACGCTCGGCGGCGACGACAGCCGCGCCGTCGACATCAACGACAAGGGCCAGATCGTCGGAACGGCCGAGCCGAACATCGGCCTCGCGCGGGCCGTCGTCTGGACGCCCGGCAAAAAGGGCCGCTACGGCGTCACCGACCTGTACGCCGCCGCCAAGCCCAGCGGCTTCTACGTCCGCTACGCGACCGGCATCAACGAGCAAGGCTGGATCAGCGCCGAGGGCACCGGCCAGGACGGCAAGCAGCACGCCCTCCTGCTCGTGCCGAACACGAAGGGGGTCACGGCGGCAGCAACGGCGGAAACCGCGAAGAGCCCGGCGGTCGCCCCGACCGCGAAGCCGGCGCCGATGGCGAAGGCGTCCCTCTTCTCCGCCAAGCGCGTTGCAGATGACGGGGTGTGGAACTAAGCGGTCGCCTGTGGCATGGGCATCCTGCCCATGAACGGGTGCGATCAGAGGCGAAGGACGGTGATTCGCTCGACCCCCGCCGCGCTTCACGGGCAGGATGCCGTGCCACGACGAAAGGTAGCTCAGCCCGGCGCCGGCAACGGCGCCGGGCCGCTTTATGCGCCGGTCGCGCCCGTCGCGGCCGGCGCCGGCGCCGGCACCACCGCGAACCCCTGCGGCTCCCGCGCGTCCGGGCGCGGAAGCCGCGAGATCAGCCAGATCCCGCCGGCCGCGATCACCGCCCCGACCGCGACCCGCGCCGCCACGACCGCGTCGAACATCGGCGAGGTCCCGCCGAGGCCGTAACGCCTCAGGTCCCACGCCGCCATGCCGAGCGTCACCGCGTCGTACAAACCGTGGAACAAAATAGCCGGGACGATCGACCCGGTGCGCCAGACCACCCACCCCAGTCCGATCCCCAGCGCGAACCGGATCGGCAGGCCGTGCAGATCCAGGTGGGCGGCGGCGAAGATCAACGCCGTGACCATGATCGCGGTCCACGGACGCGTCTTACGCATCAGCGCGGTTTGGATCGGCCCGCGGAACAGCAACTCCTCGAACACGCCCGCGAACACGCCGACGAAAAGCGCCGTTAACACCGGCTGCGCCTGGAGCAGGGGGAGGAAGAGGTCGTTGACCAGCTTCTCCATCTCCGGGTTGGGCGGCCAGACCGTCCGCTGCAACCGCCCGAACAAATTGATCGCCCCTACCACGCCGACCCCGATCATCGCCCCGCCCAGCAGCGCCGCCGGCCGCGCGCCCTTCAGCTTGAACGTTTCCCGCCAGTCCCACTTGCCCAGCACCGCGAACAACGCCGCCGGCCCGAAGATCAGCGCCACCTGCGTGACCGCGAGCATCACGTACAGACCGAACCGCTGCAGCGACGGCTGGACGTAGAAGACCAGCAGCAGCGAGCACGCGAACAGCGCGATCGCCTCGTCCACCGCCGGCAGCCGCCGCTTCCGCGGCCGGTTCCCCCGCCCCAGCCCCTTCATGCTCAGCGGCTCCCACCCCGGGTTCACGAGCTGCTCGTTCGAGAACAGCCGCGCCGCCAGCGACAGCAGCAGCCCCGCGTACACCAGCGACGACGCGAACGCGATCGCGAAGTGCGCCGCGTTCCCCCGGTCCCGCAGGATGTCGCGCATCACCAGCGTCGTGTTCGCGATCGGCGTCACCAACAGCCCCGGCGTCGGCCGCACGTCCGCGATCGACAGCGCCAGGCTCGCGATCGGCAGCATCATCGCCGGCGTCGCGTAGCTGTTCGCCTCCCGGAACGTCCGCGCCAGCAGCCCGACGATCAGCACCAGCGTCGTGAAGAAGACCAGCGCGGGGACGGCGGCCAGGAACGTCAGCAGCAGCGACCCGAGGCTGATCTGCAAGCTCTCCCCCGGCGCGACCAGCGAGAACGTCCGCCACAGCACCAGCGACATGCTCGCCAGGTTCAGCGCCGCCGTCACCACCCCGCACAGCAGCACCAGCAGCCCCTTCGCCACCAGCAGCTCGGTCCGCCCGGCCGGCGTGACCAGCAGCGTCTCCAGCGTCCCCAGTTCCCGCTCCGTCGTCGTCGCCGCCAGCGCGGGGAACAGCGCGCCCAGCATCCCCGTGATCAGCACGAGCATCGGCAGGATCTGGGCCAGGCGGTTCCCCATCCGCTGCCCGGCCGTCGCGACGTCCTCCGTCTTCCGCTCGATCCCCCGCGTGACCGTCGGCGGCGCGCCGTACCCCTTCAGCCGCTCCGCGACCACCCACTCCTGGTAGCCGTTCAGGATCCGCCCGATTTTCCGCTCCGCGAAGTCCGCCTCGGTCCGGCTGCGGTCCACCCGCAGCGTGACCGCCGGGTTCTTCCCCTCCACGAGGTCGCGCTCCAGCCGCGGCGGGAACTCGACCACCGCGTCCACCGCCCCCGCCCGCAGGCCCCGCACCGGGTCGTCGGTCGACTCCAGCACGGTGATCCCGCTCTCCGGCAGCGCCATCCGCCGGGCCAACTCCGGCGCCTCGAGCGGGCGCACCAGCACGACCTTGTACTTCGTCTCCTTCAGCGTATCGACCTTCGCCTTGCCCAGGCTCGCCGCCGCGATCGTCAGCAGCGGGTACAGCACGAGCGGCACCCCGAACATCACCGCCAGCGACCGCCGGTCGCGCAGCATCTCGCGGAGCTCTTTCCGAAACACGGTGGTAACGATGTGGAGGCGCAGCACGGGTCGGCCAGACTATACGCGACCGCGCCCGCACGCCAGAAACCCGATCGCCCCGCGCCCGCCCGCGCGCCGGCGTGGTCACTCGAGTGACCACGTCCCCGCCGCGCCGCCCCTAACCCCCCAACTCCGTGAACACGACCCCCACCCGCACCCGCTCTGTCGGCGCCGGCCGCACCGTCAGCGGGCACGCCTCCTCGTAATCCTCCGGCGAGATCAGCGTCAGAAACCGCAGCCCCGGGGACTCGAAGAACTCCGCCCACCAGCAGTCCAGCAACCCGCCCGCCTCCGACGGCGTCAACCCCCGCTCGACCAGCGCGTCGCGCAGCAGCCGCTCGGCCGCCCCCGCCCCGACCTCCCGCCCGAGCACCGCCTCGACCGCCGGCGCCGCGTCCTTGTCGACCACCGCGACCGCCCCCGCCCGGACGCGCGCCGCCCCGCCCGCGCCCGCCCCCGGCGCCACCTCCACGAGCAGCCCCTGCCGCCGCGCCGCCGCAGCCCGGATCCCCGGCACCCCCGGCTCGTAATAGTCGCGCACCGCGAACCGCAGCCGCCCGTCCCGCTCCACCCGCGGCACGACCGGCGCCGCCGCCATCGTCGGGCCGTCGTAATACAGGAACCGCTCACCCTCGCCCCGGCTCGACACCCACGAGCACTCCACCTCCCGCAGCCGCGACCACCACGCGAACTTCCCCTCCGCCCCGACCGCCGGCGGCGCCATCCACGTCAGCTTCGCCGGCGACACGATCACGCTCTGCCACCGCAGCCCCAGCCCCGCGAGTTCCTCCGCGTCGCCCGGCCCTGGCCCGCGCCCCGGCCACACGCCGCGCGGGTAGCTCGGGTGCGCCGGCAGCAGCCACGGGTACCCGGTGTGAAGCCCGGTCAGCGGCGGCAGGCCCGCCGGGTCGAACCGGGCGACCGGCGGCCCGACCCCCGCCGCCCCCGCCGCCTGCGGGGTCTTCAACGGCAGCGGCAGCGGCCCGCCCGCCCCCAGCGCCAGCACGAAGTCGTCCGGCCGCGGGAACCCGAACCACACCCGCCCGTCCCGCACCGCCACCTGCACGTCCACCGCCATCGGCGCGCTCGCGGTCAGGTGGATCACGGGCTTCCAGTAGACCGTCAGCGGCCCCACGCGGTTGGCGAACTCGCCCGCCGGGTTCCCCGCCCGATGCACGAACGGCGGGATCGACTCCAGCTGCGCCTTGACCGGCGCCACCGCCCCGCCCGCGCCCACCGTCTGCCACACCCCCCACTCCGCCAGCCGAAGCGAGTAACCCACCGGCGGCCACCCGACCAGCGCCCGCGCCGCCGCCTCGCGCTCGGCCGCGGTCGCGCCCGTCAGCATCAGGCGCTCGAGCGCCCCCCGCGCGGTGGCCGGCGGGCGCGCGTCGCTCTCGCCGGTCAGCACCCTCGAGGTCGTCACGCCGATCGGCGGATCCGTCGCCGTCGTCAGCGGCGCAAAACCCCCCTCCGCCAACTGGTACGCCGGCCCGCGCAACACCCCCAGCGCGTCCGCCGCCGCCGCCCGCACCTCCGCCCGATAGTCGGTCAGCAGCGACTCCAGCCAGGGGCCGTGAACGGTCTGCCGCGCCAGCCCGATCAGCGACACCTGGATCGCCGCCACCGCCGGATGCCGCTCCGCCGCCGCCACCTTCGGCAGGTACGTCACGACCTCCGCCGGCACGTGCTCGGCCATCAGCTTCAACCCCCGCACCTTTTGCTTCTCGTCCCCGTACCGGACGGCCGCGCGCGCCATCACCCGGCTCCGCCCATCGTCCACGCGTAGCCAACTCGCAAACGTCGGCCGGAGTAACGCCGGCATCGCGCCCGCCCGCACGGGCTGCGACACCTCCGCCGCCCACCGCTGCCCCAGCCGGTACGGCCACCCCACCCCCATCCCCGCCACGGCCACGCCGAGCACGACCGCCACCACCCCGCTCCGCCCCCAGAACCGCCCCCGCTGAAACGCCGGCGGCCGATACCGCGCGACCGCAACCCCCCGTGCCAGCAACCGCAACACCCACAACGCCGCCGCCACCGCCACCAGCCCGAGCCCCGCCGTGTACGCCGCGTCCACCCACGTCATTCCCACCTCCCACCGCCCGCGCCACTCCCACGCCGCCCCGTAATACGGCACGTCCATCAGCGAGAATCGCCACCCCTCCACCGGCCACCGCACCGTCGCCAACACCAGCCCGGCCCCCGCCAGCGCGACCCCCGGAACCACCCACCCCAGCGGCCCCACCGCCCACCGACCGACCCGCCCCATCGGCCGGCCGAAGTTCATCGTCCGCGGGTCGGCACGGTCGAACGCCCGCCCGCACTCCGGACACCGCCCGCTCTCCACCCCGCGCAGCAGGTACCCGCACCCCCAGCACCGCCCGTCCGTCCCGACCGCCCGACCGTCGATTCCCGTCGAAGTCACACCCCTTAGACGCCTCCCGCCCCCGAAGTTCCACGCCCTCTTTCACCGGCCCCTCGTCACCGCCCGCGCGGCCGCACGTCCGACACCCGGTAGTCGTCCAGCAGCCGCCCGTCCGCCGACACGACGATCACCCGGTCGTCCCCCCGCTTGTCCAGCACGACCTGGTACACCTCGCGGCCGCGCGCGTCGTCCGCCCGCGACACCCGCTTGACCTCGTTCGCCCCCCGCTCGCGGTCGATCGTCCGCCGCACGGCCGCGGGCAGGTCGGCGTCCCGTCCGGCGTCACCGCCCCGACCGCCCGTCCGCCCACGTTCCGCGTCACCACGGTCGCCGTCCCGGCCGCGGCCGCCGCCGCCGCGGTCCCAGTCGTCCGGGTGCCGCCGGTCGCCCTCGCGCGGGCCGCCGTCGTACTCGCGCTCGTACGCCCGCCCGTGCTTCTCGTCCATCTTCCCGCGGATCTTCGACTCCTTCTCCCGGAACTTCGACCAGATCTGCTGCCGCTTCTCGTCGTACTTCTCCGGCTTCCCCTCGCGGTCGGCCTCGGCCCGCGTCTTGTCCAACTCCCGGTCCCGTTCCTCCTCGGCCTTGCGCAGCTCGCGATTGGCCTCGTCGACGTCCTTCCGCAACTCCCTCTCCCGGTCGCCGCCACCGCCGCGGTCTTCCCGCTTCTCCCGTTCCCGCCCCTTGCCCGATTCGTCCTTGTCCGGGTCACCGTAAACCGCGGGCGCACCCGCGAACGCGGCTGACAACGCGACGACGCAAAACGACGTGAACCGCTTCATGATCTTCTCCAAGTTAGCGGGAAGGGCCGCATCCGCGACGACAGAACGTCCGGCGCAAGACGGCCTCGCGCGACGCCGCAAGGCCCGCGCCACCGTCCACCCGCCCCACGAGACCCGCGGCCGGACGCGAGGTTAGGCAACCCGTGGTCGCCCCGGCAGCCGCGCGCGCCCGCCCCACCGCCCCGCACATGAAGGGGCGATGAGAGATCCCCCACCCGCCGTTTGTCGGCCCCCACCTTGCAGCACCCCGATTCCTCAACCCGGCCCCGGAAGCCGGGCGTTCGTACTTGATACAACTAACGGGGGTTCGGCGATGCAACACCTCGACTCGCTCGAGGCCCGCCGCCTGCTCGCAGCCAACTTCAGCTTGGGCAACGACGTCCTCCTCGGCCGAAACGGCAACGACACCCTCGTCGGCGGCCCCGGCAACGACCACCCGACCGGCGGCGCCGGCACGAACGCGACGAGCTGAATCCCGCCCCCGGCCATAGTCGCCACGCCCTCAGTGACCCCACCGGGCACGCCCACCGGCGTGCCCGGTCCACGGTCCTGGCGCACTCACCGCCCCGGCGCGGACCGCCGCCACCACCCCGTAGCACGGGCTACCACCCGTGTCTCAGTTCAACAGGCGGCACGGGCGTCCCGCCCGTGAGCCGCGTACAGCGATTCCCGCGCCCGCCATTCGAGCCTCAACTCACGCCCCCCACCACTCCTCCTCCGCCTCGCCCCAAACCCCCGCCCGGGGCGCGAACTCGGCCGTTCTCACCGACGGCGCAGCCGCCGCAACCGGCGCAACCACCAGCTCAGCCGGAACCACCAACTCGCCGCCGCCCCCGTGCAAGTCCACCGCCACCTCAACCAACTCCAACTCCAACTCCAACTCCGGCTCCGGCCCCACCACCTCCACCGGCGTCGGCTCGGAACTGTCCACCGTGTTGATCACGACGTCGTCCCCCTCACCCCCGTACACCGTCGTCTGCCCCATGACGCCGACCAGCGCCGCCGGTCGGAGCAGTGCCATCAGCAGGTCGTCCCCCGCGCCGCCGTCGATCAGGTCCGCGCCCGTGCCGCCGAAGATCGAGTCGCGCCCGTCGCCGCCGAGGACCGTCGCCCTCATGTCCGCCCACCGCGCGACCAGGATCCGGTCGTGCGCGTCCCGGTTGTCCTGGGCGTCGATCCAGTCGTCCCCCGCCCCGCAATCGATGACGGTCGGCGCGTACAAGACGCCGCGATGATTGTCGAAACGGACCTCGTCGTCCCCCGCGCCGCAATCGACGCGGATCTCGCGCACGGCCGACAGGTCGAACGTCCCGCCCCCCCAGTTCAGGCGCACGTGCACCCGCCCGGCCTCGTGCGCGTCGGTACCGATCACGACGACGTCCGCCCCCGCCGTCCCGGTCACCGTCAGCACCCCGTCCGCTCCCAGCGACACCGACAGCACCCGCCGCGCCTCCAGCGCCTCGACCACCGCCGCCGCCGCCGCCCGCGCCCGCTTCGCCGCCATATCAAGCCAGCCTTCCGCACGGCCACGACTCGCCGCGCATCCCTGATCTACGATTCCCCCCGCCCCCCCGGCCAATCGCGCAAACCTGCGGACGACCTCCATTATCAGACCACCGCCGCCCCGCCCCGCGGTCGCTTGCGGTTTCGCGAACCCCGGCCCGCCCCAGCCCGTCCTACGCCCAGAAATGCAGCGGGCCCGCCATCCGGCGCGCCCGCTGCTTCGTTCCTCTCACCTGGGAACACCTGACACCGTTACGCCGCCACGCCCTCCCAAACGTCGTCGTCATCGTCACCAAGGCCCGCCGCGTCCCCCCGGCCGCTGAAGAACGCCCCCGCCCACGTTGGCGCCGGCGCAACCACCTCCGGCGCCACCGCCGCCTCGCCAGGCTCCGCCAAGCCGCCCCCGTCCGCACCCTCCTCGGATGCATCGTCCGGCGCCTCGCCGCCACCGCCGCCCGCCGTGCCATCCGCGCCATCCGGCGCGTCGACGTCTCCGGCCCCCGCCGTCCCCTCGCCGCCCGCATCCCCCGTCGGGTCGGGCGTCCCGTCGTCCGCCGTCGGGAACTCCGACGTCACCACCATCTGCCCGGTCAACGGGTCCCGCGCGTGCAGCACGTCGTACCCCGCCCCGCCGTCCATCGACCCGGTCCCGTGCCACGAGTACAGCACGTCCTCCCCCGCCCCGCCTTCCAGGCGGTCGCGCCCGACGCCGGTGTACAGCCGGTCGTCCCCCTCCCCGCCGCGCAGCGTCACCGCCATGTCGTCGTACGGTCCGGGGATCACCTGGTCGTTGTTGTTCCGCTGATCCTGCCCGCACAGCTCGTCGTCCCCCGCGCCGCCGTCCACCGTGATCGGCACGTGCAGCCCCCGCGGCGTCTCGCCGTCCGCGGTCATGCTCCAGAAGTAGAACGCGTCGTCCCCGCCGCCGCAGTCCACCCGCACCTCGCGCACCGCCGACAACTCGAACCCGAACTCCCACCCGTTCATCCGCACGAACATGTACCGCGAGTCCCACAGCGACCCCAGCAGCACCTCCTCGCCGGCGTCCGTCCCGGTCACCGTCAGCACCCCGTCGTCGGACAGCACGGCCGACCCGTACCGGTCCGTCCGCCCCAGCACGCCCGCGCCGTCCGCGGCCCACACGCCCTGCCCGCCCACCCATTGCGTCCCGCCGCCGCCGCCCGCCGTGAACCCGACCGCCGGCAGCGCCACCCCGCCCGTCCGCATCACGACCACCTCGTCCGCCCCGCCCCCGCCGTCGATCCGCACCTCGGTCACGTCCGCCGGGCGGTACCAGTTGAACGCGTACCGGTACCGCGTGTCCATCGACGACCCCAGGATCTTCGCGCTGATTTCCCCAGTCGTCGCCCCGGTGTGACCCGTGTGCGACCGCACCTCGAACCGTTCCGCCGCCGACGTCCCGGTCACGTACAGCACGCCCTTGTGGTACCGCACCGACGCCAGCTCCGCCGCCTCCCCGCGGAAGTCGTCGTCCCCCGCCTCCGGCTGGAAGTCGTCCGCCGCCGCGCTCCCGCGCAGCGTGTCCGGCCCCTCGACCCGCGCCGCCGCCGCCCACGCCGACCGCCCGCCCTCGGAGACCATCGCCTCCCCCGCGATCAGGTCCTCGCCGGACCCCCCGCGTAGCACGTCGCGCCCGCGCCCGCCGATGATCGTGTCGTCCCCCGCCCCGCCCGAGACCGTCATCGGCAGCGGCAGCGCGATCGCCTGCAGCATCGACCCCAACTCGTCGTGCCCGTCCCCGCCCTCGATGCGAATGCCCAACAGCCCCGCCATCGGCACGGTGTGGTGCACGTCGTTCGCCACCACGTGCAGCCGCGCGTCGTACACGAACGCCTGCACGACCAGCACGTCGTCCGCCGCCGTTCCCCGGATTACGAGCACCTCCCCCTCGACCCCGACCGACGCCGACAACACCCGCCGCGCCTCGAGCGCCTCGACCACCGCCCCAGCCGCCGCCGCCAATCGCCGCCCGCACCGCACCCGATTCGCCGCCATAAACAAGCCAGCCTTCCGCGCGCCGGAACTCGCCGCGCCCCCCTGATCTACGATTCCCCCACCCCCCGTCCATTGCGCGAACCTGCCACCAACCGCCCCTTACCCGGTTACCGGACCACCCCATGCCCCGCACGCCACCCGCGCGCCTTTGCCGACCCGATCGGCAGGTCGCTTGCGGTTTCGCGAACCCCGGTGCGCCGCCCGCCGTGACCTCGCCGGCCCATAACGCACAGCGGGCACGCGCAAGGCGTGCCCGCTGCTTCATTCGTCTCTCGCGAACTCGAAACTCAGTCCCGCACGATCACCGTGCTTTTCCCGTCCACCAGCATTTCGTACACCCGCTCCACGTTCTCGTGCACCAGCCGGATGCACCCGTGGCTCATCTCCTTGCCGATGCTGTCCGGGTCGATCGTCCCGTGCACGCCGAACCCCTCCCGGCCCAGCGCGTCCCCGTCCGTCCCGACCAGCCCCATCCAGAACTCGCCCAGCGGGTTCTGCGGGTCGTCCGCCGCCTTCGGCGGCTCGTCCGCCGTCCCCCACCACTTCGGGTTCGTCAGCTTCCCCTGCGGTTGCAGCATCCACGACCCGGTCGGCGTCGAATTATTCCGCCCCAGCCCCACCGGGAAGCTCCGCACGTACAGCGACCCGCGCTCGCCCGGCGAGCCCAGATACAGGTCCATCTCGAACCGCGACTTGCTGACCACCGCGTGGAACGGCCCCTTGACCGTCTTGATCGTCTGCCCGACCCGCAGCCGCCGCGCGTCCTTGATCCCGTTCACCCGCCCCAGGAAATCCCATGTGACCGAGCACAGCACCCCGATCTTGTTCGGCCGGTCCCCGTTCTGAACCGTGTAGCTCCCGGTGAACGGGTCCTCGCTGAACCGCCGCGGCGAGAAGATCAGCGTCTCGTTCGCCGAAGCGATCAGCTGCTTGGCCGTCCGCTCGTCCGCGTCCGTCAGCCGCCCGCCGACCAACGCGTCGTTCAGAATCGTCCGCCCCGCCAGCAGGTTCCCCGCGTCCAGCTGCGCCTTCCCGTCCGCGACCGCCTTCGCCGACACGGCCGGATCCGCGTTGTTCGGCGCCTTGGGCGCCCGAACCACCGGTGCCGCCGGCGTCGCGGTCGCCGCGCCGGAGGACGCCGCCTGCGGCTTCGCGGGCGCCGGCGCCGGCGTCGTCGGACTCGCAGGAGGAACAGAAGTCGAAATTACCCCCGGCGTCTGCGTCACCATCGCCTGCGCCGACCCCGGCAGCGCGATCTGCCCCGTGTTCTTCGGCGCCGGCTTCGCGGGCGCCGCCGGTTGTGCCACCGGCGCGGCAGCAGGCGACGCCTCGGCGACCTTCCCCTTGTCGTCGGCGACGGTGCTCTTCGTCTTGTTCAGATAAGCGACCCCCCCGATCACGATCACCGCCCCAACCCCCGCGACCAGACCCCGGCTGACCCGATTGCGACTCATGAGAACCTCCATGTTCTCTATCGGAAGTCGCCGCCACCCGGGCCAGTTAAAAACCGGCCGGGCAGACGGTTACTTCTCGTTGGTTTTCAGCGCTGGTTTCGGGGTTACTTCTCGATGCAGTTATTGGCGAAACGCCGCATGCCCCGATCCGTCACGAGCATACTGAGCGGAACATCATGGTCAAGCACGGGCAGGTTCTCCACGATCTGGTCGTCGAACCCCAGCCCGCACGACGTGCCGATGAACTCCGCCTGCGCCAAAAACCGGTCGTAAAACCCCATCCCCCGCCCGATCCGATACCCCTTCACGTCGAAGCCCAGCCCCGGTACGACAACGAAATCGATAAAATCGATCGGTACCGGCTTCCCCTCCGCCGGCTCCCGTACCCCCGGCCCCGATGTCGTCATGTGGTCGGTCAGACTGCTGATCTCGACCGGCAGCATCCGCCGCTGGTCCCAACTGACCTTCGGCACGACCACCGTCTTCCCCGCCTGCCACGCCTTGAGCGCCAGCGGCGACGTGTCCACCTCGGTCGGCATGCTCAAATAAAGCATGACCACCCGCGCCGCTTGAAATTCTGGAGAAGCCGCGATGAAGCTACACGCCTGAACGCTCTTCCGATGCCGATCCACCTCCGACATCCCCGCGAGCTGATCCCGGAGGTGCCGGCGGAGCGCCGGTTTGTTGAAATTCTCGGGCATAGCCTTCGTTTCCTACAGATTTCTAACGCCGCCAGACGAAAGAGACCTGCCTTACGTATTATCGACCGGTAGACTTCTATAATCTTACCGGGCCTTCATTCATTTCCAATTTCCTTACTGATTATAGACACGTTTCAGTCCGATTTGTTGGTCTTTGTTTCGGACTGCTGCATTTTCCAAGCTTCTAAACGCTTTTTAAGCTCTTTCTCGAAACCGATTTCTTTCGGCTCGTAATATTCCTTTTCTACGCCAAGGTAATCCTGCTTAACGTAGCCGCCTTCGTGGTCGTGGGCGTATTGGTAGCCTTTGCCGTGGCCGAGGCGTTTAGAGCCTTGGTAGTGGGTGTCTTTCAGGTGCTTGGGGACGGGGAGGGTGCGGCCTTCGCGGACGTCTTCCATGGCGGCCCAGATGGCCATGGCGGAGGCGTTGGACTTGGGGGCGGTGGCCATGTAGATGGCGGCTTGGCCCAGGGTTAACTGGGCTTCGGGCATGCCGATCTTTTCGACGATGTCGAAGGCGGCGGCGGCGATCACGATGGCCTGAGGGTCGGCGTTGCCGATGTCCTCGCTGGCGAGGATGGCGATCCGGCGGGCGATGAACCGCGGGTCTTCGCCGGCCTCGAGCATCCTGGCGACCCAGTAGACGGCGGCGTCGGGGTCGCTGCCGCGCATGGATTTGATCAGGGCGCTGGCGGCGTCGTAGTGCTCGTCGCCGGTCGCGTCGTAGACGATCGCCTTGCGCTGGATCGATTCCTCGGCGATCTCCAGGGTGATGTGAATCGAAGACCCGGCCGCTGAAGCGGCCTCGCCGCCGCCGGGGGCGGCGCTGAGTTGGGAGAGCACCGCGACTTCCAGCGCGGTCAGGGCGCGGCGGGCGTCGCCGTCGGACATGGTGGCCCAGAGGTCGACGGCCTTGTCGTCGAGTTGGACGTTCAACTTGCCGTAGCCGCGGTCGGGGTCTGTGGCGGCGCGGCGGACCAGGGCGCGGATGTCGTCTTCGGAGATCGGGGCGAACTGGAAGATCTGGCTTCGGCTGACGAGGGGGGAGTTGACGGCGAAGAACGGGTTCTCGGTGGTAGCGCCGACGAGGATGATCAGGCCGTTCTCGACGTCGGGGAGCAGAATGTCCTGCTGGGCGCGGTTGAAGCGGTGGATCTCGTCGAGGAAGAGGACGGTGCGCTCGCCGGCGTTGGCGAGGCGTTCCTTGGCCGCGTCGAGGATCTGGCGGACCTCCTTGACGCCGACGGCGGCGGCGTTGACCTGGTCGAAATGGCTCTTCGAGTAGTTCGCGATCAGCGACGCCAGCGTCGTCTTCCCGGTGCCGGGGGGGCCGTAGAAGATGACCGACGAGAGGCGGTCGGCCTCGAGCATGCGGCGGAGGAGCTTGCCGGGGCCGAGGAAGTGCTGCTGGCCGACGAACTCGTCGAGGTTCCGCGGGCGCATGCGGACGGCGAGCGGCGCGGCCTTGGCGAGGTTCTTCTTACGGGCGTCGGCGAAGAGGTCCATCGGGAGATCATATCGCGAGGGGAGGGGCCGGGGCAGGTGAGAAGGCGGGGGCGGGTCGGGGCGGGTAGCCCACGCACCGCGGCGTCAGCTCGGCGGCACCTCCGGCTGGGCGGATCGTGGCATCCACCCCGGTGGCAGGCAGAGGTCTATCGGGTTACGCCGGGGGCGACCTAGCCGGAAATCCTGCATGTTGATCTCAAGGCGGTTCGTCTCCAGCCCCTGCGGAAGCGGGCACTCGACCGTCCACGACGGCCCCTCCCAGTCGAAGACTTGCATGACGCACGTCGTATCGTTGTCGACAAGCCAGAAGTTCACCACGATAGCTGGCAACGGAGTGCCGCCGTCGTAGTCCGCATCGGGGTGGAAGTCCTCGGCTGTGTAGTCGACCGACTGGACCCCGATGAGCCACCGTCCGGACAATGATCCGGCACACGTCCGTCCCGAACCAGACCCCGAGAACCACCTGACGTCGACGTGATTCGGCACCGACAGCGTTTTACGGCCGAGCAGCCACTCCCACCGGCTCGGGGGAAGCTGCGGAATGAGGCCACCGCCTCCCAGGCGCAACCGCGCGTACCACATCATGAAGGGAGGACAAGGCTTCATAACCTCTCGGTCGGCGGAACTGCCTAGGGGGGAAGGGGCGGATCCACTCCACGTCCGGCCGGCCGGCGTTCGATCGTCGCCACTTGTTTCCTCGGGCGGTCAGTTGGCGGAACCGCCTAGCCTATTGATGCCTCCCAACCGTCGCCTGACTTCAAGCGTTCAAGATGGTCGATCAATCTGGAGAGCCGACCGTACTCGAATTGCGCGCCAGGGCTCTGGTCGCCTACCGCGTCCCGAATGGCACCAAACTCCGCAATGATCTCCTCCAGGTTCTCTTTGTCGAGATACATGGGAAACACGCCATCGTAATGCTTCAGATTCAGACGTCGCGCGACGTCTGCCCATACGACGCTTGCTGCATGCTGGGGGGAGAGCAGGACCTCTTCTCGCTTGCCATCTTGCCAACTGACCCATAGTGACACTGACATACAAACCTCGAAGGGGGAAAAGGGGACATCCCATTATCTCTGCTCTGCGCTCGCTTCGCGCGTAGCGGTCGTCGAGGCCGGAGCACGCTCCGGCCCGCGTTCGGTTGCAGCGTAGCGGTCGTCGCCACTTGTGCCCTTGGGCGGGCACGCCGTCAGCCGTTCCGAAACGGTCGCCTCGATTTTCCGGTCAGGTGCGGCGCCCCGCCGGACACTGTTGTGTGGTTGGGGTAGGCCCACGGACGCCGCGGGAACCGGGGCGGCTTCGGGTCGTGGGCGACCCCGTTACGTCGAGTGAGGGTTCCGTGCATTCACGACGCTCGCGGTCGCCGCTCTGGCGCATTGGTGTTCTCATCGCGTTGCTCTCATTCCCCGCCCCTGCGCCGGCCGCCCCCCGCGTCGCCAGGCCGGCGGACGCGTTCGTCGACTCGATCGGCGTCGCCACCCACTTCAACTACGGCGACACCCCGTACGGGAACTTCGCCCTCGTCGAACGCGCGCTCGACGACCTCGGCGTCCGTCACATCCGCGACGGCAGCGACCGCGGGTACGTCTGGGACGAGTGGAAGCGGCTGCACGACCGGCACGGCATCCGCGTGACCGCCGTGTTTTCCCCGGCGAGCTACTGGGACATCCCGGCCATGCGCAGCCTGCTGAAGCGATCACCGCAGATCGTCGCCGCCGTCGAAGGCCCGAACGAGCCCGACGTCTTCTCGTACAGCTACCGCCAGGGGGCGACGACTTATAGCGGGTACGAAGCGGCCCGCCGCTTCCACACCGATCTGCACGGGATGGTCAAAGCCGACCCCGCGCTCGCCGGCTTGACCGTCCTCTCGCCGGCCCTCGCGATCCGCAGCAACGTCGAGCGGCTCGAGCCGCTCGACGCGTTCGACGGCCGGGCGATGCACAGTTACCCCGGCGGCCAGCGCCCGACGAACGCGCTCGACGCCAACATCGCCGCCGTCCGCGGCCTGGGCCCCCCCGACGGCGCCGGTCCCGCGCGCCCGCTCGTCGCCACCGAGACCGGCTACCACACCGCCCTGGGCAACATCGGCAACACGCAGGCGGGCGTCTCCGAACTTGCGCAGGCGAAGTACCTCCCCCGCCTCTTCGCCGAGTACTTCGGGCGCGGCGTTGAGCGCACGTTCGCGTACGAGCTGCTCGACGAGGGGGCGGACCAGAACAACGCCGAGAAGTCTTTCGGCCTCGTGCGCAGCAACTACGCCCCCAAGCCCGCGTACACCGCGCTGAGGAACCTGATCGCCCTGCTCGAAGACCCCGGCCCGGCCTTCGCCCCCGGCGCGCTCGATTATTCGATCACCGGCGCGACGCCCGAGTTGCACCAGATCCTCCTCCAGAAGCGGGACGGCGCCTTCTACCTTGCGCTCTGGCAGGACGCCCTGAGCTTCGACACCGCCAGGAAGCGCGACCTCATCGTTGCCGACTTGCCGGTCACGCTGAGCTTCGATCGCGACGTCGCCGACATCCAGTTGTTTCAGCCGAACGTCTCGGCAGATGCCGCTGGCACGCTCTCGGGCGGCGCGTCCGGCACCGTGTTTACGCTCGCGGTCCCCGACCGGTTACTCGTGCTGAAAATCACACCGGTACCAGAACCCGCGGCCGGCCTCGCCCTCGCGACCCTCTCCGGCATGCTGCTCCTCCGCGGCCGCCGCGGACGACTCGGACGTCGTTAAGGGTGGGTGTCCCCGTTATCCTCCCTACGAGATGCGTGAGGGAAGCGCGACGGTTTCGCCCGCCACGTCGATCGCGACCTTGCCGCGGAGTGCGTACGACCGCCTGTTCTCCAGCAGCTCATGAGCCTCGCCCGTCCGGGCGAGCGGGAGCGTCGCGCCGATGACCGGCTTCACCAGGCCGCGCTCGATCAGCGTGGTGAGCGCGTCCAGCTTCCCCCGGTTCTGTCGGGTGAAGACGAAGTGGTAGGCGGCGTTCCGGCCCCACGCCTCAATCAGGTTCTGCGGCTGAGCGATGTCGACGATGCTGACGACGCGTCCGAAGTCGGCGAGCGCCAGCGGGCTCCGCGTGAGCGCGTCGCCGCCGATCGTGTCGAAGACGACGTCGACCCCCTTGCCCCGCGTCAGCCCGGCCACGGCGTCGACGTAGTCCGCCGACGCGAAGTCGATCGCCGCGTCCGCCCCGAGGGAGCGCACGAACTCGTGTTCGCGGGCTTTCGCCGTGGTGATCACCCGCGCGCCGATCGCCCGCGCGACCTGGATCGCGATCGTGCCGACGCCGCCCGCGCCGCCGTGGATCAGGATCGTCTCCCCGACGGTGAGCCGGGCCCGCGTCACCAGGGATTCCCAGACCGTCCCGCCGACGAGGGGCAGGCTGGCCGCCTCCAGGTGACCGAGGTTCTCGGGCTTGCGGGCGACGAGGTCGACGTCGGCGACGTGCCGCTCGGCGTAGGAGCCGGGGCCGCCGAAGATCCGGGGCGTGTAGTACACCGCGTCGCCGGCGCGGAACTCGGTCACGTGGGAGCCGGCCTGCTCGACCACGCCGGAGACGTCGTGCCCGATGATCGCCGGGAGCGGGACGTGCGCCGCGTAGTCCCCGCGACGGATCTGGTAGTCGAGCGGGTTGACGGCGGTCGCGTGGACGCGCACCCGCACCTGGCGGGGCCCGACGTGCGGCACGGGGACGTCGCGCAGCTCGAACGCGTCGGCGCCTCCGAACCGGGCGAGCACGACGGCCTTCATCGTGTCAGTCAAATCGGTGTTCCTCATCGTGGTTCTGGGAGAGGGGGAGAAGGGGACGTCCATCTTAGCCACTGCGCTGGCGGGATGTCCCCATCGTCCCCCATCAACTCCCTCATCATTTCGTGTGGCCGGCGAGGAGTTGTAGTTCCCACGCCAGGGCGACGGCGCTGGCGCCGCCGTGCTCGAGAACGACGCCGGCGACGGCGGCGGCGGTCTTCTCGCGCGCCCAGTCACGCTGCCATTCGCCCAGGACGGCCATCCACGTGATCGGCACCGCTCCGGCTTGAACCATGCGGCGCACGGCCATGTCGTGGGCTTCCGACGTCACGCCGCCCGAGGCGTCGGTGACGACGAACACGTCGTATCCTTCGCCGAGGGCCTGCAGCGCGGGCATGGCCAGGCAGATCTCGGTCCAGATCGCGGCCAGCACGAGCTGCTTCCGCCCGCTCTTCTTGACGACGTCGGTCACGTTCGGGTCTTCCCACGTGTTGATGGTCGTGCGGTTGATCGGCTTCTGCTCGGGGAAGACGTCCTGAAGTCCCTTGATCAGATTGCCGCCGCGTTCCTCGATCACGGTCGTGAGGATCGTCGGCACGTCGAACACCTTCGCGGTCTTGGCCAGTCCGATGACGTTGTTGACGATCATCGTCGGCTCGTGGCTGTTCAGGTTGGCGAACTGGTACGGCTGATGGTCGATCAGCACCAGGATGCTGTCCTGGGGACGGAGCAACGCGTCGAGGCCGGTTTTGGCTGTCTTGGGCACGGGGATCTCCTTTGGTCCAGGTGGGCGGCTTACGTCCGCTTGCGTGGGAGGAGATTAGAGGCCTGATCGCCCGGGGTCACTGACTGATGCTGCTGTCGCTGGTCTGAAAATGCTGCGGACGCGTAATCGGTTTTGTCGGCCGCGCGTCGCCACGCGGCCGGCGTCGCGCCGACGATCTTGCGGAACGTCCGCCCGAAATGGACCGGGTCGGCGAAGCCGGTGGAACGGGCCACGTGTTCCAGTGAGGCGTTCGTGTCGACCAACAGGGCCTGCGCGCGGCGGATGCGCGCGTCGAGCTGCCAGCGATACGGGGCCATTCCGGTCGAGGCCTTGAACGCGCGGCTGAAGTGCGACTGCGACAGGCCCGCCAGCCCGGCCAGGTGCGCGAGGTCGATGCGCTTGGGCAGGTGCGCGTTCAGGTACTCCACGACACGCCGGAGCTGCCAGGGGGCCAAGCCGCGCGTGTCAGGCCCGCGACGCTCGGCCGGCTTCGCGAAGAGCTGCGACACGATCGCGGCGGTCAGCCCGTCGCCGTAAAGTTGCGCGGACGGGTCGGGGTCGTTCACGGCGTCGGCGAGCAGGCGAACCAGGGTCCAGAGGCGATCGTCGGAGAAGCGTAGCCGCGGCGTGGCGACCGCGTCGGGGCTGACCTCGGCGCCGAGTCGCTCGGTCAGGGCCGCGGGATCGAAGGCGAGCGTGGCGTCCTTCACGAAGCGGATGTCGTCGCTGTAGCCCCAGGTCTCCATGCCGGCCGGTGCGAAGTGCATGTGCCTGGGCAGATAGCCGATCGGACAGGGTTGGTCCTCGCGCTGTCGCGGCTCGGCACGGCCGCCGACCTCTTCCAGCACGACGCTGAGGCGGGCCCTGGTCTCGTGGGGCAGGCGATGCACCGCTCGGCCCGCGCAATGGAACTCGGCGACGTCGACGCACACGCCGTTCCACGCCCGTCGCGAGACGGACAGGTGGAGCACGTTCTCGGGCAGCGGGGTCGGGCGGTCGGTGTCGGTGTCGGTGTCGGTGTCGGTGTCGGTGTCGGTGTCGGTGGGCATGGGGCGCTTTGAATGTTGGTGAGGAATCGGGCCGGGGCGGAACCTCTACGGTTCCACCGGAGGGGGGGCGCATGAAGCGCCACCTCTCCTTCTGCCAACTATACGCCTACGGGAGAAGAGGATGTCGGATGTCACTATTCTCCGGGCCTCGGCGGGCGCGACGACGGATGGTAGTCATCCCGCACGAATGACACGCCTACTGATGTTCGACGTCGACGGGACGCTTACTGCCACCGATCGCGTTGACACGGAGTGCTACGTCCGGGCAATGTCGGAGCACCTCGGCGCGGCCGTCGACGGCGACTGGTCGCGGCACCGACACGTGACGGATTCCGGGATCGCGGCCGAGCTGTTCGAGCGTCACCGTCGCGCGGCCGGGGAGGTGTCCGTCGTGCGGCGGCGGTTCGTCGAACTGCTCGAACGGGCGCTGCGGTCCCGGCCGGAGTCGTGCCGGCAGGTCGAGGGGGCGACCGACTTCCTCGCGCGGGTGCGGCGGTCCGGGGGTTGGCTCGCCGGGCTGGCGACGGGCGGTTGGGGCGCGTCCGCCAGGTCGAAGCTGCGCCGGGCCGGGGTCGACGTCCGGGGCCTTCCGTTCGCGTCGGCCGACGACGCCGAGTCGCGCGTCGACATCATGGCGACCTGCCTCAAGGGGGCCGCGGCGGGCCGCCCGGGGGACGTGGCCGAGGTCGTGTACGTCGGCGACGGGCCTTGGGACGCGAGGGCCGCGCGGGAACTGAGGTGGCGCTTCATCGGCATAGGCGAGACGATCCGCTCGGTGCGCGAGCGCGCGGGCGACACGTACCCGGTGTTCCTGGATTCTAGGGACGCGGAGCCCGTGATGGCGGCCGCCGCCGGTGCGGGGTGACCCGTCACGGCGTTACCCGCGCCGAGTCCCGCGCGGGGCCGAGGGGCACGCGGGCGGGAGGGGGCGCTATCGTGGGAGCTCGCGCGCGACGGCGGCGAGGTCGGGGGGCGTGGCGCCGGCGTGGATCAGGACGTGGAAGCGGAGGCGGAGGGCGTCGCCCTTGCGGACGGTGAGGCGGCCGCCTGGGACGCCGGCGCGCGGGCCAAACGGGTTGGCGACGAACACGCCGTAGTCGCGGGTGTGCCACCAGCAGGGGTGCGGGTTGCGCGGGTCGGGGACGATCGCGATGCCGGCGTGGGCGTCGCCGAGCTTGCCGGCGTAGTCGCACCAGGCGGACTGCTTGCCCCAGGCGGCGGCGGCGCCGGTGACGCCGTCGGCGGTGAGGACGCGGCCGCCGGCCTTCTCGGTCAGCGGGGTGGCGAGGCGCGCGCCGAGGCCCATTTCCTCTTGATCGCCGAACACGAGGTCGCGGTCGCGGTCGGCGCGGAGCTCGGCGTCCCAGGCGAGGAGGAAGCCGTGCGGGGTGCGGGTCAACCGGTAGGACGACGCGAGCGTCGCGAGCGGGTCGCCCGCCGCGGTGACCAAGCGGCTTTCGTCGGTGAACGTGAGCGCGCTGCCGTCGCCGCCTTCGTCGCGGCTGACCGCGGAGGGCTTGGCGAAGCGGGCGTGCTCGATGCGGCCCTTGTTGCGCCAGAAGTCTTCGCCGTTGACGTCGCCGAACGCGAGCCAGAGGCCGGGGTGCATGGTCGCGTGGTCGTCGGCGTCCTTGCCGGGGACGGGTGGGTGGGTTCGGGTCAGTCGCTCGCCGCCGGGCGCGTGGACGTTCCGGAAGTGTGGGCGGAGGGTTTTCGGGTCGGCGAAGACGTACTCGGCGACGGGCCGGCCGTCGTGGGTGATGACGAGGCGGTCGGGCTTGGCGTCGGCGGCGAAGCCCTTGCCGGCCGCCGCGGGCGGCGACACGGGCGCCGTCGTGGTCGAGGTCGTAGTCGCCGGCGCGCGGGTGGCAGCGGTGGCGCGGGCGGCCGGGGCCGTGCTCGGCGGCGCTGGACGCGGCGCGACGAGGAACGCGACGAGGTCCGCGACCTGCGCCGCCGTGAGCACCGTGCCGTACGGCGGCATAGCGGAGACGGCGGAGCTCTCGCGGCCGCGGACGTCGGCCTTCGCCAGCCGCAGCGGCTCGCCGCCGGGCAGGGTCAGCGTGAGGTGGCGATCGGTCTCGTCGCGGAAGATGCCGGTGTGGGTCTCGCCGTCGCGGAGGGTGACGGTCTGGGTCGCGAACCCTTCGGTCAGGATCGCGCTGGGCTCGAGGATCGCGCGGACGAGGGACTGCGGGTCGTTGCGGTCGCGGAGGTGGGTGAGGTCCGGGCCGAAGGGGACGCCGCCGTCGTCGCCGGCGCGGTGGCACGACGCGCAGCCGGCCGCGCCGGGGGCGAAGAAGAGCGCGCGGCCGCGGGCGGCGTCGCCGGCTGGCAGCGCGGCGATCACCTGATCGGCGGTGGTCGGGCGGGCGGGCGGCGCGAGCGCGGGGGTGAGCAGGACGACGTAGCTAGACTTCCCGCGGTCGGTGCCGTCGTCGGCGTTGCCGCCGAGCGTGATGGAGCCCGCGTCGAAGCGGCGCTTGAACAGCGTGAGGCTCGCGTCGGTCGTGCGCAGGGAGTGCGCGGTGCGCTCCCAGCCGGCACGGAGCCAGGCGGGCTTGGCGGCGACGCGGTCGTCGTGGGCGACGTAGGCGTGCACCGGCAGGAGGGAGTCGAGGCGGAGCGCGGCGTCGCCGCCGACCCCGGCGGCGGCGTTGGCGGTGCGGATCCACGTCGCGCCGACCAGCTCGGGGGGGAGCGCGGTGACGGTGAACGGTCGGTCGGTGTAGACGCGGTCGCCGAGGCGGATGCCGGCCGCTGCCACCGCGGGGCGCATCGCCCCTTCGACGCGGGTGACGAGCGTGGAGGAGGGGCGGCCGGCAGGGGGCGTGGACGGGCCGGGGCGGCTTTGGGCGTCGCCGTCCGCGCCGGGGGCGGGCCGTCCCTGGTAGAGGGCGACGACGTCGGCGGTCGCGGGGTCGGCGGCGAACCGCGCGGCGTCGGCGGGGGTCAGCTTGCCGAGGTCGGCCAGGGCGAGCACGGCCGCGCGTCGGACGCCGGGGCGGGTGTCGGCGAGCCAGGCGCGGAGTTCGTCGGCGGTCGCGAGGTCGCGGGCCGCGCCCCAGGTGGCGTAGTAGGTGACGCGGTCGGTCTCGGTCGCGGCGAGGTCGCGCAGCGCGTCGACGGCGGACGATTGGTTCGCCCGGCGGAGGGCCTGCACCGTTTCGAAGCGGACGCGCGGTTCCGGGTCGGTCAGGCCTGCGGACACGACGGCCGGGGGGATCGCTGTCGCGGCTCGGGCGCCGTCGCGGGTGCCTTTGATTTGACTCACGTCCCACGCGCGGTGCGCGAGGATGCGGATTGCCTGCACGCGCGCGTTGAGGGCCGCCGATTTTCGCGTCGCGAGGCCGGCGAAGTAGGTGTCGGCGGCGGGGTCCTCCGTCGCCAGGCGCCCGAGCGTCCAGAGGGCCCAGGTCTGGGTGGCTTCGGACAGGTCCGGGCGGCCGAGCAGCGCGAGCAGGTCGGCCCTGGCGGCCGGGCCGCGGCGGAGGATCTCGGCCTGCGCGTCGACGCGCCAGACGGGGAGGTGGCTGCCGAGGTCGGCGGCGAGCTCGGCGAAGGTCCGGTCGGGGAGGGGGCGCGTGCGGTTCGGGTCCGCCGTCGCGGGCGGGGCGGCGCCCCACGCGATGCGGAAGACGCGGCCCTCGTTGGCCTGTTGGCCGTCCTTCGACCACGTCGCGCCGTAGCTCGCGCCCCAGCCGGTGACCCAGAGCGCGCCGTCGGGGCCGGTCTCGACGTCGACCGGCCGGTAGAGCGCCAGGCCGCCCTTGACGAACGGCTCCCACGCGCCGTCGTGCGCGAGCACCGCGCCGTCCCACTTCGGGCGGTAGACGAACGTGGTCTTGCGGAGCCAGTCGTTCCAGAAGTACGCGCGGCGGAACTCCGGGGGGAACTGTGGCGCGTCGTAGTAGGTGATGCCGGTGCCGCTCCCCTCGTACACCGGGCCGGTGATCGGCGGGGTGGGCGGGTGGTCGCGGCCGGTCCAGCCGCTGCTCCAGCGGTGGCCCCAGCCGAAGTCGGCGCCGAGGAACGGCATGAACTGGCGGTCGCCGCCGGTCTGGTCGTTGTCGGTCCCGAGCCAGTTGAAGCCGGAGTCGAGCGCGAGGTCCCACGGGTTGCGCAGGCCGCGGGCGACGACTTCGAGCCGGCCGCCGGCGTGGTCGCAGCGGAGGATCCCGCCGGTGCGGCCCCAGTCGTCGCGCGGGTCGTGGTAGGCGGCGCGGTACGCGCCCTTCGCGTAGGTGACCGGCGGCGGCAGGTCGACCGCGCCCGCCGGCGCGGGGAGGCCCCACAGGTCGCGGAGGGCCTTGGGCGCGTACCGGTCGGGCGTGTTCAGGCCCTTCGAGTTGCCCTTGCTCATGTAGAGCATGCCGTCGGGCGCGAACGTCAGGCCGTGCAGCCCGTGCTCGACGTTGCCAAGGTCGGTGTAGACGCGGACGTACTGGTCGGCGACGTCGTCGCCGTCGGTGTCGCGGGCGATCGTCAGGTCGGGCGCGTTGGCGATCCACAGGTCGCGGCCGCGCCAGGCGAGGCCCTGCACGCAATTCAGTCCGGTCGCGAAGACCTTGTGCCCGTCCGCGACGCCGTCGTTGTCGTGGTCTTCGAGGATCACGACGCTGTCGGGCGGGGTGTCGGGCTTCGGGTTGCGGTACTGCGGGCCCATGCCGACGAACAGGCGGCCGCGGGCGTCGAACGCCATCGCACACGGGTTGCGCACGACCGGCTCCTTGGCGAACACCGTAACAGTGAACCCGGGCGGGGCGGACGGCATTGCGGCGGGATCGACCTTGCCGACGGGGAACGCGTCCTCCGCGGCCGCGGGCGGCGACGACAGCAGCAGCAGCAGCAGGACGGCCGCGAGGGCCACGCGCGCGTTCCACACAAGGGCCATCGGCGGATCATACCGCGCGCGCGGACGTGCGCGGCAGGCGGAGGCGGGGCGGGCGTCGGGCGGCCCGGCCCCTTCAAGTCGGGGGTCGGGGTGGCCGATTTACCGGTCGTATGTTGCTCTCGCATTTGCTTTACGTCAGCGCGGCGGCCGCGGGGGTGAACCGTGGGGCCGTGACGACGATTCACCGGCAGAGCGCGGCGAACAACGCCAAGCGCGGGGTGACCGGGCTGCTGCTGTACGGGCGGGGGAACTTCATCCAGCTGCTCGAGGGGGATCTGACGGTCGTGACCGACTTGTACGCGAAGGTCGCGCGGGACCCGCGGCACGCGGACGTGCGCACGCTGTTCGCCGGGCCGGCGGAGCGGCGCGTGTTCCCGTCGTGGGCGATGGGGCTGGCGGTGGCGGGGGACGTTGACGCGCATGCGCCCGTTGATCGGGCGCGGCTGGAGGCGGTGCTGGCGGCGGCGGCCGGCGCCGGCGCGACGGGCGGGCAGCGGGTGCTCGATTTGCTGAAGGATTTTCGCAGGCAGGTGGCGGCGTGACCGTTGGGGGGGGACGTGCCCCACTGAAGTGGGCGTGACGGTGGGCGGTGGCGGCGCGGGTGCCGGGGGGACGACACGAGACGGGCGGGCGGGTGAGGGGTGTTCGACGGGCCCGGTGGGTGAACACGCGGGGTGCCCGGCGATGGTGATCGGAAGTGGTGGCCGCGCGCCTCGCCGGTCGGTTGGTCGGTTGCTCCTTCGGTGGGCCGCGCGGGCGGCGCGAACCCTCACCCCGGCCCTCTCCCGGAGTACCGGGCGAGGGGGAAAGCACGTGCGTGCGTGCTTGTTGGCAGACGCCGGCGGGCTCGTCGTCAACAGGCGAACACGGGGCGCGTGGCGTCGCGCAGGAGGTGGTCGTCGCGGCGTTGAGTGTCGGGGGCGCTGGTGGTCGCGAACGGGTTTGCGGTGTCGGGGGGCGAGAGGTCCCGCAATACCGCCGGCGCGGCCGCGCGGCGGCGGCGGCTCCGGGCGAAGTAGACGTCGAACTCGCCGGCGTTTCCCGCGGGCACGGCGTTGCCGCGGTTGTCGAGGACCTGGTCGGGGCGGACGTAGATCGTGTAGTTGCCGTTGGCGGCGCGGCCCCACTCGCCGTTGGGGGCGGGGATCTGGTACGTCGCGACGGTCGCGCCGCCGTCGTCGCGCTGCTCGGTCTCGACCAGGCGGGCGAGGGCGCTGTAGCCGCGGGGGCCGAGCACGCGGACGTCGCGGTTACCGAGCGTGGTGAGGTCAATTGACTCCTCGGCGGCGTAGATGACGTTGAACGTGTAGTCGGGCTGGCCGATGCGCGGCGCGCGGGGGTCGCCGGCGGCGCGCGGCGCCTGGTCGCCAACGGGGTGGGCGCCGCCCTCGAACCTCGCGAGGAAGAAGTTGCCCTCGTAGGGGAAGGTCTTGTCGGTGCCGCCGACGCGGCCGGCGGCGAGGACGTCGCCGTCGGGCGTGACGGCGAGGTCGGTGATCCACTCGAGCTTGCGGCGGTTGATGTCGAACGACTCGCGGCCGCCAAACGCGAACGTGTCGTCGTCCGAGCCGTCGGGGTTCAGGCGGATCAGGCCGAGGCCGGGGTTCTGGCTGCCGGCGAACCCGCCGAGGAGGATCTTGCCGTCGGGCGTGGCGGTGATGGCGTTGATCTTGGCGTCGACCTCGCTGTTGCGGTCGGTGGGGGCGAAGAAGACGCGAACGCTCTTGGGGTTGGGGTCGGGGCCGATGACCAGGTTGGACGAGCCCATGTCGGAGTCCCCGAGCAGGAGGGTGTTGTCGGGGCGGAACGCGGCGGCGATGAACTCGTTGAACGTGAACGAGCCGCCGCCCCCGCCGTCGCGCTTGGCGGCGAGGTCGCCGTTGGGGTCGAACAGGGCGTAGACCTCGTCGTTGTCGGACGGGCCGATCGTAAGTTGGCCGGCGATGACGACGCTGCCGTTGGGGGCGACGGCCATCGTCCTGAAGCCGTTCAGCGTGCCGCCGGACGCGACGCCGTTGGTGCCGTAGTCCGTGTCGAGCGAGCCGTTGGCGTTGAAGCGGACGGCGACGGCCTCGAAGTACTCGGGGTCGTCGTCGTCGGTCGGGTCGGCGGGGTCGTCGCCGGAGACGAGGTTGGTGCCGCCGACGACGACCCGGCCCTGGGCGTCGACGCCGGCCCGTTGGGCGCCGCGGAGGCCGGTGGTGACGGCGGGCTGGTACGTCGGGTCGATCGAGCCGTTGGGGAGGAGGCGGGCGGCGGTCACGCCGGCGGCAGTCCGGCCGCCGACCAGGATCTTCCCACCGGCCGCGGGCGCGAAGCCGAGGACGGTGACGCCGGGCGTGGCGGCGCCGCCGGCGCCGAACGAGGTGTCGGGCGAGCCGTCGGGGTTGCGGCGGAAGATCCGGGTGCCGTCGGTCAGGAGGATCTTCCCGTCGGCCTGCACGGCCAGCCCGGCGCGGGCGTCGTTGAGCGCGGGCTCGACGAGGACGCCGTCGCGGCCGAACGATTCGTCAAGGTCGCCGGCGCTGAGCAGCATCCGGGCTTCGAGCGCGTGCATCGCGGGGACGGGTTGACGTGTGGACATGGGGAACCCTTGAAGAAGAGGAGAGGTGACGTGCCGACGTTATTCGCGTTCCGCCGGACGCGGCTGCGCTGAAAGACGGCGGGCGGTTCGCTCGCGTTTCGCGCCGTTTCGGCGAATCCGGGCCCAAGCGGACTCGGCCAGGCGGTGGCGATCGCAACCGTGCTGCGTTCGCGGTTCTGTCGGAATGCGGCACCCAATTGGCGTCCCGGCTCAACTTGTGGGTCCAATAATTCCGATTACCATCGCGTGCGCGGTCGAACCAACCGCCAAGCCGCGGACAGCGGGCCCGGCGGGCCGGTCGCCGCTCATGCCACGTGTAAATCGGGCCGAAGACACGGGATACGGGCCTCGCCCGCGTCGCCTCGCGCCCGGCCGTCCGCCTCTCGCGTCAATCGAACAGCCAGCTAGCCAGGAGCATCTGATGTGCGGAATCGTCGCTTACGTCGGTAGGAAGGTCGCCCAGCCGGTCCTGATCGAGGGCCTGAAGCGCCTCGAGTACCGCGGGTACGACTCGGCCGGCGTCGCGGTGATCGACGGCGAGGGGCAGCTCCACGTCCGCCGCGCCGTCGGTCGGATCAGCGTGCTCGAGAGCGCCGTCAACGCCAGCCCGATCCCGGCGGCGAGCATCGGCATGGCCCACACCCGCTGGGCGACCCACGGCGCGCCGACCGAGTGCAACGCCCACCCGCACCTCGACGACGGCGGCCGGATCGCGCTGGTGCACAACGGGATCATCGAGAACTACGTCGCGCTCAAGAAGTTCCTCACCGAGAAGGGGCACACGTTCACCAGCCAGACCGACACCGAGGTGCTGGCGATGCTGATCGGCGACCTGTACAGCGAGATGAAGGCGGCCAACCACCTGCCGCCCGGCACCAGCCTGCTCCAGCGGGCCGTCCAGGCCGCCCTGCACGAGGTCGAGGGGACGTACGGGATCGCCGTCGTCTGCAAGGACGAGCCGGACACGCTCGTGGTCGCGCGCAAGGGCAGCCCGCTGATCATCGGCGTCGGCCAGGACGAGTACGTCGTCGCGTCCGACGCGAGCGCGATCGTCGAGCACACGACCCAAGTCATCTACCTGAACGACAACGAGATGGCCCTGCTGAAGCCCGACAGCTTCCGCACGATGACGATCGACGACATCCACGTCAGCCCGGTCGTCCAGCAGCTCGAGAACAAGCTCGAGGAGTACGAGCTGGGCGACTACGAGCACTACATGCTCAAGGAGATCTTCGAGCAGCCCAACGCGGTGCGCAACTGCCTGCGCGGCCGCGTCGACCCGCGCGAGGGGCGGATCGTCCTCGGCGGCCTCGCCGACCACGCCCGCGAGCTGGTCAAGGCCAAGCGGTTCATCCTGACCGGGCAGGGCACCGCGTGGCACGCCGGGCTGGTCGGCGACTACCTGTTCGAGGACCACGCGAAGGTCGTCACCGAGTGCACGTACGCGAGCGAGTTCCGCTACCGCAACCCGATCGTCGAGGAGAACACGGTCCTCGTCGCGATCAGCCAGTCCGGCGAGACCGCCGACACGCTGGCCGCGCTCCGCGAGGCGCGCGAGAAGGGCGCGACCGCCGTCGGCGTCGTCAACGTGGTCGGCAGCACGATCGCGCGGGAGACCGACGCCGGCATCTACCTGCACGCCGGGCCGGAGATCGGCGTCGCCTCCACCAAGGCGTTCACCTGCCAGTGCGTCGTGCTGACGATGCTCAGCCTGTACCTCGGCCGCCGCAAGTTCATGAGCCAGAGCGCCTCGCAGGAGGTGATCGACGGGCTGTGCGCGATCCCCGAGCAGATGGAGCGCGTCCTGAAGCAGAGCGAGCTGGCAAAGGACATCGCCGCCAAGTTCTGCGAGCGCGAGAACTGGCTGTTCCTCGGCCGCGGCTACCACTACCCGATCGCGCTCGAGGGCGCGCTGAAGCTCAAGGAGATTAGCTACATCCACGCCGAGGGCATGCCGGCCGCCGAGATGAAGCACGGCCCGATCGCGCTGATCAACGAGGGCATGCCGGTCGTGTTCATCGCGACCAAGGGCGTGCAGTACGACAAGGTGATCAGCAACATCGAAGAGGTCCGCGCCCGCGGCGGCCACATCATCGCGGTCGCGACCGAGGGCGACCAGCAAATCCGCCGGTACAGCGACCACGTGATCTACGTCCCGGACACGCTCGAGAGCCTCCAGCCGCTGCTCAGCGTCGTCCCGCTCCAGTTGCTGGCGTACCACGCCGCGGTCGCGCGCGGCTGCAACGTCGACAAGCCGCGGAACCTCGCCAAGAGCGTGACGGTCGAGTAGCGGCGAGCCCGCTCCAGCGGGCGGGTCTTCTCCCGCCACCCCGCGCCGCGCGGTATACTCAACCCCATGTCCGTCGCCGTCCACGAGACGCCCCGCCGCCGCCCCCGCCGCGACCCGTACCGCTTCGGTCCCGGCCCGGAGGTCGAGTTGCAACCCGGCACGATCGGGTGGACGGTCGACGTCCTGCGCGACCCACAGGTCCGGCGGCTGTGGGACGCGGGCCGCTACGAGATCATCAAAGGGGTGCTGACACTCATGCCAGCGGCACGATTCCGGGGCGGCACCGTTGTCGATAACGTGAAGTTCGTCCTCCGCGGTTACTTCCGCGCCCGCGGCGTCCGCGCCGCGTTTGCCGGCGAGGTCGACATCGCGGTCGAGCCCGACCTGCTCGTCCGCGCGGACGGCGTCGCCGTCGCCGGCGACGACCTCGCCCGGTTCGACGCCCTCCGCTTCGACGACCCGCCCGGCACGACCTGGCAGGACCACCCGCTGACGCGCCCGCCGACGATCGTGATCGAGTCGGTCAGCCCCGGGCACGAGCTCCACGACCGCGTGTCGAAGCGCGCGTGGTACGCCGCGTTCGGCGTCCCCAACTACTGGATCGTCGACGCCTACGCCAAATCGTTCGAGTGCCTGCGCCTCCGCGGCGGCCGCTACGTCACCGACGCCGCCGGCCGCGACCTCGAAACCCTGACGCCAGCCGCCTTCCCCGGCCTCAAGCTCCGCCTCCGCGACGTCTGGCAAGACCAACCCCCGCCCGCCAAGCCGAAGCGCAACCGCCCGCGCCGCAAGTGACCCGCAGCCCACCGCTTCAGCGGTAGGCGCGCCAACGCCTGCACCAACCCGGAACCGCGTCTCCAACCCCTAATCCCAGATCACCAATTACCAACGACTGACGTACTCCCTCCCCCCCATCCCCGCCAGCGTCAGCAGCGCCGAGTGCGGCGTGCCCCCCCACGCGAGCGCCACCTCCGCCTCCCCCACGCCGTCGCCCAGCAGCACCGCCTCGTCCCCCGCCCGGTCCGCCCCGTCCAACGTGACGTACGCCGACTGCATCCCCACCTCCGTCACCCGCTGCCGCCGCCCGTTCACCACGACCGGCCCGCCGCCGCGCAGCCCGTTCGAGTACCCCGCCAGGATCACCCCGTGATGCCCCGTCTCGCTCCGCCACCTGGTGTACCCGATCGGCCCCTCGCTCCGCCGCGCCTCCACAAGCCGCGCCGTCACCCGCACCGCCCCCCGGTAGATCGCGAACCCCGGCCGCACCCCGTCCAGATACGCGCCCGGCTCGTCCAGCAGCGCCGTCGCCGCCGCGTGGAGCGTCAGGTCGAACGGGTTGCAGATCTCGCGCAAACACTCGACGTGCTCCAGCCGCGTCGCGTGCGTGAACGCCTCGTCCACCGCCCCCGCCCGCACCACCTCCGCCAATTGCTCCTGCGAACACGCGAACCGCTGCATCCCGGTGTCGACGCAGACGATCGGCCGCGCCGCCCGCAGCGCCGCCGCCTGCTCCACCGTCGACACCGCCGGCCGCACCCCCGCCCCCACCCACGCCGCCTCATCCAGAGTCCCCGGCGGCCCCAGCGCAATCACCCGCCGCCCCCCCGTCAGCCGCGCGATGTCGATCGCCGTCGCCTCCTCCAGCGCAAACACGCAGTACCCGTCCACCACGTCCGCCAGCGCCCCCGCCACCCGCGCCGCCCCCAGCCCGTACGCGTCGGCCTTCACGGTCGCCCAGACCGGCACCTTCACGCGCGCCCGAACCTCCGCCGCATTCCGCCGCACCCGCCCCAGGTCAACCACCACTCGCACGTGCCGTGAACTCATCACGAGGGCCATTCCACCCGCCCCCCCTCCCCGCCGTCAACGCGCCCCTCGACCCCGCCGCGCCGCGACCCCCGCCGCGCCGCCCGCGCGCGTGCTTGCGGTTTCGCGAACCCCGGTGCGCCACCCGCCCCGATCCCCCCGGTGGGGCTTGTCTTGCACCTCCTCAACTCGCGGGCACAAACATCTACTCCATCCGCGGCAAATACACTGGAAACCGCGCTCCCCCAGTTTCCCCCGCCCGCGATCGCCGTGACGCGCCCGCGGCACGCAAGTATTGCGCGCCCGACACGCGCCGCGCGCAACACCGACTTACGAAAAGTCCGAGACCCCGCGCGCGCGAAACCCCCGCAAATCCCCGCCCCCCGCCCCGAGCGCTGCACGAGAAGCATCCCCGGCGCGCAACGCCACCCCCATATACGGAGGCCCACGATGCGCGCAGGCAACTCACTCCCTCTCCCAAGGCCGCCCACGGCTCCCCCTCGCCGACCACCCCACCGGCCGTGGGAGAGGGCAGGGGTGAGGGGCTCTTCCGCCCCGCGCAACCACGCCCCCTCCTGCCTCTGTGCCCCCTGTGTTACCGAACCGCGCCCGCGCAACACGGCGCCACCCCGCGCCACACGGCGCAACATTTCCCCCACCGAAACTGCGAAACGAACCCACGTGCCACCCTGTCCCACCTCCCCCCGCTCCGTGCCCCGCGTGCCCTCCGTGTTTCACCCTCTTCGACCACTGCAAAACGAACCCACTTGCCAAAATGGCAGTCCCCGCCGCGCCACAGAGCGCTACACCGCGCCACACGGCGCAACAATCCCACTTCGAAAACTGCGAAACGAACCCACCGCCCCCCTCCCCGCTCCGTCCCCTTCGCGATCCACCCCCTTCGCCAACCGTGGCCCTGCCTTGATTTCCCGCGGGCCCTCGACGACACTCCGCCGCTCAAATCCCTGCAAAACGCAGCGAAACACGCGACCCGCGAAGGAGACCGCCTCGATGCCCGCCAACGACGCCTACGCCCCGGACCCGAAGATGAAGTTCACGTTCGGCCTCTGGACGATCGCCAACCCCGGCCGCGACCCGTTCGGCGGCCCGACCCGCGAGCCGGTCTCCCCGGTCGACGTGTGCAACGTGCTCGGCGACGTCGGCGCGTACGGCGTCAACTTCCACGACAACGATCTTGTACCGATCGACGCCACCCCGGACGAGGCCGCCCGCATCAAGAAGGACTTCCGCAAGGCCCTCAAGGACAACGGCCTGGTCGTCCCGATGGCGACGACCAACCTGTTCGGCGACCCGGTCTTCAAGGACGGCGCGTTCACCAGCAACAACGCCTCCGTCCGCGCCTACGCGATCCAGAAGACGATGCGGGCGATGGACCTCGGCGCCGAGTTCGGCGCGAAGATCTACGTGTTCTGGGGCGGCCGCGAGGGGGCCGAGTCCGACGCGACCAAGAACCCGGTCGAGGCCATCAAGCGGTTCCGCGAGGCGATCAACTTCCTCTGCGAGTACAGCGTCGAGCAGGGGTACGGCTACCGCTTCGCGTTCGAGGCCAAGCCGAACGAGCCGCGCGGGCACATGTACTTCGCCGTCACCGGCAGCTACCTCGCGCTGATCCCGACCTTGGACCGCCCGGAGATGTGCGGCGTCAACCCCGAGTTCGCCCACGAGACGATGGCCGGCCTGAACTTCGTCCACCACGTCGCGCAGGCGATCGAGATGAAGAAGCTGTTCCACGTCGACCTGAACGACCAGGAGATGGGCCGCTACGACCAGGACTTCCGCTTCGGCAGCGCGAACTACAAGTCCGCGTTCTTCCTCGTCAAGCTGCTCGAGGACAACGGCTACAACGGCCCGCGCCACTTCGACAGCCACGCCTACCGCCAGAGCGACCCGGAGGACGTCAAGGCGTTCGCCGCCGGCAGCATGCGGACCTACATGATCCTCAAGGAAAAGGCCGCCCGCTGGAACGCCGACAAGGAGATCCAGGCCCTGGTCAACGAGATCAACGCCCCGGACGCCAACCTCTCGAAGCTGACCAAGCGCTACAGCTCCGGCAACGCGAAGAAGCTTCTGGCGGCCGACCTCGACCGCACGCAACTGGCGAAGGCACGCCTCCCCTACGAGCGCCTGGACCAACTGACGATGGAAGTGATCACCGGCGTGCGGTAACGTCAGCAACGGCGAGGCCGCTTCAGCGGCTGGGTCTTCCGCCCCACGCGAGCGACCCCGGCAGCACAAGATATCGCGCTGCGAACCCGGCGTGGGATGACCGTGGTTGGTGACCGACATTTTCCGCGCCCTGGCGCTCGGCGACCGGTAAACTAGGCTCATGCCGACCGCCGTCCCAGTCTGGCTGCGCGCCGCGCTCATGCTGGGTGCGATCGGTGCACCAGCCTCGCCGTCCGCCGCCCAGGAGAAGTCCGCCCCCGACGTCGAGCTCGTTTACCCGAACGGGCTCGCGCTCGACCGCGCCGGCGACCTCTACATCTCCGACATCGGCACCCACCGCGTCTTGAAGCTCGACCGCAGCGCCCGATTGACCATCGTCGCCGGCACAGGGGAGGCCGGCTTCAGCGGCGACGGCGGTCCCGCCGCGGCGGCCCAACTCGCCTCGCCGATGGACCTCGCCTTCGACGCCGACGGCAACCTGCTGATCGCCGACACGTTCAACCACCGGATCCGCCGGGTCGACGCGCGGGGCGTGATCACCACGATCGTCGGCAGCGGCAAGTCGGACTACTCGACCACACCCGCGGCCGCGCTCGCCGTCCCGCTGAACAACCCGCAAAGCCTCGCCCTCGACCAAGCCGGTAACCTGTTCATCGCCGACACGTACAACCACGTCGTCCGGCGGGTGGACAAGGCGAGCGGGCAGGTGACGACGTTTGCCGGTACGGAGGCCGGCCTTGCGGGCGACAATGGCGCCGCCACCAAGGCCCAGCTCAACCTCCCACAGGCGGTCGCCGTAGCTCCGGACGGCACCGTGTTCATCAGCGACGGCGCCAATAGCCGAGTCCGCCGCGTCAGGCCCAACGGTGTCATCCAGACGATCGCCGGCTCCGGCCCCGGTTCGGGCGAGGGGGGCGCGGGGTTCGGCGGGGACGGTGGGCCGCTCGAGAAGGCCAAGCTGTTCAGCCCGGCTGACCTCGAGGTGACCGCGGCGGGGCAGCTTTACGTCTCCGACAGCGGCAACAACCGCGTGCGGTTCGCGGCGTACGGTGTTACGGCGACGATCGCCGGCAACGGCACGCCCGGGCTCGCCGGCGACGGCGGCCGGGCGACACAGGCGGCGCTCAACACGCCGCAGAAGATCGCCGTCGCGCCGGACGGCACGGTCTACGTCGCGGACCGCGTCAACCGCCGGGTGCGGAAGATCGATCCGGCGGGCGTGATCACCACCGTCGCCGGAAGCCAGAGCACGTCCGCCACGATCACGGTCGACCCTGCGGTGATTCCGCCGCAGGCCGACAAGTCGAAGCGCAAGGCCAACGAGTAAGCATGATGCACGTCCCCCACGCCACCGTCCGCCTGCTCCTCGCGACCGGCGTCGCCCTGTCGTTCGCGGCCGTCGCGCTCTCCGCCGACCCGCCGGCCGCTTCACAGCCTCAACCGCCGGCGATGAAGCAGAAGTCCGACGACTTCAAGGACGAGCACACCGACGACAAGTTCAAGACCGCCCGGCCGGACAAGCAGGTCAGCGACCTGACCGCCAGCGTCGCCCCGAAGCTGCCGCACATCGGCTCGGGCCTGCAAACCGTCCCCGTCCGCAATTTGATCGACCGCCACCTGTTCGACGCGATGGCGGAGGACAAGGTGCCGCACGCCCCGCTCTCGGCCGACGACGAGTTCTGCCGCCGGGCGTACCTCGACCTGACCGGCCGCATCCCGACGCCCGAGCAGCTCCAGGCGTTCGTGAAGAGCACGGCGGCCGACAAACGCGACCGCCTGATCGACGAGCTGCTCGACAGCCCGGCGTGGGTCGACCACTGGGCGTACTGGTTCGGCGACCTCTTCCGCAACTGCGCCAACCGGATCGGCAACCCGTCGACTAAGCACTTCGACCAGTGGTTCCGCGGCGCGCTGAAGGAGGACCGCCCGTACGACCGCGTGGTCACCGAGATGCTGACCGCGTCGGCCCCGAACAGCGGCTGGATGCCAGACGCGGCGCCGTCCGCCTATCTCGCCCGCTGGCACGTCCCGGCCGACACGATGTACTCCGACCGCTACGAGGACACGGCCGACGAGATCGTCGTGCAGTCGGCGCGGATCTTCCTCGGGATGAACGTGCAGTGCATCTCTTGCCACGGCGGGCGGGGGTTCCTGGAGAAGGTCAACCTGGACCTGGTGTCGAAGAAGCGCTCCGACCTCTGGGCGATGGCCGCGTTCTTCGGCAAGACGCGCGTGCGGATCGTCCCATTCCAGGACCGCTTCACGATCACCGAGGACGGCACGGGGTACGACACCAAGGCCCCGAGTTCGGTCCGCATGGGCCGCAAGGGCGCCGACATCCGCCCGACGTTCATGCTGACCGGCGAGACCGCCGACACGAGCAAGCCGCTCCGCCCGCAGTTCGCGCGGATGCTCACCGCCCACCCGCAGTTCGCCCGGGCGACGGTCAACCTGGTCTGGAAGCAGTTCTTCGCGCTCGGCATCGTCGACCCGGTCGACGCGTTCGACATGGCCCGGCAGGACCCGAAGAACCCGCCCGCCGCGCCCTGGACGGTCCAGCCGACGAACCCGGCGCTGCTTGAGGCGCTCGGCCGCGACTTCGCCGACAACCGGTTCCGCCTGAAGCACCTGATGCGCACGATCGCGCGGTCGAGCGCCTACCAGCTCTCGTCGCGGTTCGACGGCGAGTGGAAGGACAGCTACACGCCTTACTTCGCGCGGCACTACGTGAAGATGCTCTCGGCCGAGCAGCTCCACGACGCGGTCGCGCAGGCGACGGGCGTGTTCGGCGACTACAAGCGGCGCGACATGCTCTACGGCACGCCGCTGCCGGCGATCCGGTTCTGGACCGAGGCCGCCACGCCGGAAGAGATCAACGACGGCCCCGCCAAGAGCCTGCTCCGCACGTTCGGCCAGGCCAACCGCGAACAGTTCGACCGCCAGCCCGGCGGCTCGATCCTCCAGGCGATGGTCCTGATGAACGGCCCGTTCGTGAACAAGCGCGTGAAGGCCGAGAACAACAGCCGGGTCGACCAGCTCGTGAAGTCCGACAAGCCGCCCGCGCAGATCGTCGACGAGCTCTACCTCGCCACCCTCTCCCGCCCCCCGCGCCCAGAAGAGAAGAGCCTCGCCATCGCCTGGATCGAGTCCGACCGGAAGCAGGGCACCGAAGACCTCCAGTGGGCCCTGCTGAACAAGCTCGACTTCGTCTTCAACTATTGAGCGATTGGAAGAAAGGTCACCGCGGAGACGCAGAGGACGCAGAGGGAAAATGCAGAGAAGGGATGACGATAGAAGATGGCGGAAGATCACCGCCGGCCGAGTTGCCCGTATCACGGGCGCCCCGCCCGTGTTCCGCGTGATCCACGGGCAGGGCGCCCGTGATACGGGCAACCAGCCAAGCGCCCGCTTGCCGCATCCTCCGTCTTCTATCCTCCAATCTTGTCTTCTCTTCTCCGCGTCCTCCGCGTCTCCGCGGTGAGCTCACTCTCCGAATCCGAGAAACGACTATGACCCGCCCCACCCCCCACCTCCCGCACCTCACCCGCCGCGAACTGCTCCGCGTCGGCGGTTTGTCCGTCCTAGGCGGCTTCGTCGGCGCGTTCCGGCCGCACAACGTGTGGGCCGAGGAGCGCGGCGCCAAGCCGATGGCCACCGCCCGCAACGTATTGTTCATCAACGTCGAAGGCGGGATGAGCCAGGTCGACTCGCTCGACGCCAAGGAGGGGCCGTGGACACCGGACTACTTCGAGATCCGTAAGTACGGCGAGCTCTCCCTGCCGTCGGGGATCATGAAGAACCTCCCCGGCGTGCTCGACAAGGTCACGGTCGTCCGCTCGCTGGCCGCGTGGGACGCGGTCCACGGCCGGGCCCAGTACTACGTGCAGGCCGCCCACCCGCTGAACCTCGCGCTGGCGAAGGAAGTTCCCGCGATCGGCGCGGTCGTCTGCCACGAGCTGGCCGGCCAGCGCAAGCCCGGCGACTCGCTCCCGCCGTACATCGCGATGAACATGGCCGGGAACCAGGCCGGCCTGATCAACCAGGGGTTCTTGTCGGCCGAGTTCGGCCCGCTCGGCCTCAGCGTCGGCGACGGCCCGCCCGACCTCGCGCCGCAGAAGGGGATGGCCGGCACGATGAGCCGCCGGTGGGAGCGGCTGCAGCAGCTCGACTCGTCGCTCCGCGGCGGCGAGGCCGGCCGCGAGCGGAGCTTCGTCGACTACCACGAGTACTACCGCGGCGCGTGGGCGATCATGAACGACCCGCGCGTCCCCCAGATCTTCTCGATCGACGACGCCGACAAGAAGCGCTACGGCAGCAGCTCGATCGGCAACTCCCTGGTCCTCGCCCGCAACCTCTTCCAAGCCGACGCCGGCACCCGCTTCGTCCTCGCGAGCCACGGCGGCTGGGACCACCACGGCGACATCTACAAGCCCAACTCGCGCAACCACCCGACGCTGATCCGCGAGCTCGACACCGCGTTCGCCAACCTGGTCAAAGACCTCGACGCCACGCCGTCCAAGCACGCGCCGGGGAAGACGCTGCTCGACGAGACCCTGGTTGTCTGCGTGAGCGAGTTCGGTCGCACGCCCGGCCCGGTTAGCGAGACCCGCCAGGGCCGCGAGCACTACATCCACGCCCACTCCGGCATGTTCGCCGGCGGTGGCATGAAGCGCGGCGCCGTGCTCGGCAAGACGGATGCGCTCGGCGGCACGGTCGTCGAGTCGGGCTGGGCGCAGAATCGCCCGATCTACATGGAAGACATCGCCTGCACGATCTACTCCGCGCTCGGCATCGACTGGACGAAGACGGTCGAGACCACGCCGTCGGGCCGCACGTTCCACTACGTCGAGCCGGCGTCCGGCACGAAGTACATGCGCTTCCAGCCGGTGCAGGAACTGTTCGCCTGACGCGCGGCCGTGCGCGGATTCTTTCCGACAAGTCGATTTTCATGCGCGCATTTTCGGCGCGACTTCGTTATCCTACGGGCCGGCTCAAACCCTTTACCCAAGGAAAGGAGGATCACCATGGCAGCTGCTAAGAAGCCGGTCTCGAAGAAGACCACGAAGAGCGCGTCGACGAAGGCCGGGGCGAAGAAGAAGGGCAAGTAAGCCTTTCCCGAATTCGCCACGGACAGCGCAAACGCGAAATCCCCCGACGAGCCCCGGCCACCGGCCGGGGCTCGCGGCGTTCATGGACTGCTCGCCCCCACGCTCCATTCGCGTCCGGCCCGCCCCCCCGACGTCACCGCATGAACTCCGCGAGCAACCCGTTCACCCGCCCCGCGCACTCGTGGTGGAGCCAGTGCGTCCCTTCCGGTAGGCGCTCCACGCGAACGCCCGGCGCCCACGGCTCGAGGCCGTCCGCCAGCTGCGGGACGAGGTAGGCGTCGCGGTCGCCCCAGATCACGAGCGTCGGCGCGGCGACGGGCCGAAGGCGGTGGCGGGGGACCGCTGTCGGCGGCCGGCGGCCGGCGGCTCGGTAGTAGTTGATCGCGGCGGTCAGCGCGCCCGGCCGGGCGAGCGCGTTCACGTACTGCTGCACGACCCGCGCGCCCCCGCCGCGGGCGGGGCCCAGCGCCAGCAGCCGGCGGGCGACCGCGAAGTCGTTCCACCGCAGCAGCGCCTCGGGCAGCCACGGGACCTGGAACGCGACCGCGTACCAGCTCTTGAGCAGTTGCACCGGCGGGAACCGTCTGACCTCGCGGGCGTACGCGGCGGGGTGCGGCGCGTTCAGGATCGCCAGCCGCGCGACCCGCTCCGGGTGCCACATCCCCGCGCACCACGCGACGACCCCGCCCCAGTCGTGGCCGACGACCGACGCGCGGCCGTCCCGAGCGACCCCGGCGATCAGCGCCGCAACGTCGCCCGCGAGGTGTTCGAGCCGATAGTCCGCAACGCGTGGCGGCTTCGACGACAACCCGTACCCGCGAAGGTCGGGGGCGATCACGCGGTGGCCCGCGCGGGCGAGCGCGGGAATCTGGTGACGCCAGGCGAGGTGGAATTCCGGGAAGCCGTGCAGCAGCACGACCGGCGGGCCGTCCGCCGGGCCGGCCTCGACGCAGTGGAGGCGGACGCCGGGGGCGACGTCGGCCCAGCGGGAGGTCGTGGCGTCGGGCGACCGCACGCGGGCATCGTAGGCGCCCGCGTGCGCCGAGGACGCGGCACCGTTCGGTGCGCGCGTAAAAAAGGCTGCATGGCGGAGGATGTGCCGTGCAGCCTGGCGGAGGAGGAAACGAGGCTCGTTAAGGTCGCGTGCCCGACGCCCTTCGACGGGCGACTTCCCGGCACACGCGACCGGTTAGTTGATCATGTCTTTTCAGGTCTCGGAAGCCCCCGGACTACGTACCGCCCGCAGACCGCCTGCGGGCGGTACAGTCCGTGGGAACCAACCGCGCTCAAAATAGGAGGGTAACCATAACTCCTTGGCCACCCGCGTCTTCGTCACTCATCGACGTCGACGCGGATCTGTAGAGCGAAGTCGGTGCCACGGCCTGGAAATTTCCGCCGCCCGGGCAGAATCTATGTTTTCGTTGAGCAAATGATCAAATTTCACACCGCGGGCGCTCGGGCCGCCAAATATCGAACCTGATTGGGCGTCGCTGGCTTTTTGAGCGCACCCCGCGCCGTTGGCGGTTACTCGCTTAGCCGGCGCGCGGACGATGCCTTCAACCCTTTTGGAGTTGGTGACGTACCTCCAGTGTTAGCAGCACGTTGCGAAATCGTTAGCGGAGGGTGAGCGCGGGCGGTATCATCCGTGTTCTCTTCAAGTCCAAAGCGAGGGTTAACCGTTGCAGCACTCCCAACCGTCCAAGCGTCGGGGATCTTGTCGCGCCGCTTCCTCCAGGCGGCGGGGACGCCGGGCATGCGGCGCCGCCGTCGAAGCGCTGGAGCAACGGGTCGTGCTGGCCGGCGCGGGTCTGGAGATCAGCGAGTTCCTCGCGAAGAACGACGAGGGGATCCGGGACCAGTTCGACAAGCGCGAGGACTGGATCGAAATCCATAACAATTCCCCCGCCGCGATCGACCTCGGCGGTTACTTCCTCACCGACAACCAAGGGGATCTCGACCGGTGGGAGTTTCCGTCGGTCATCCTCGAGCCGGATCAGTACCTGGTGGTGTTCGCGTCGGGGAACGATCTGAAGAACCCGGCCGCACCGCTGCACACGAATTTCAGTCTCAATGATGCGGGGGAGTACCTGGCGCTGGTCGCGCCGGACCGGACGACGGTGGTAGACCATTTCGCGCCGACGTTCCCTGCGCAGTCACCGGACATGGCGTACGGCGTCGGGCGGACGACTCAGTCGACGCCGCTGATCACGGGGAACGCGACCCCGCGGGTCCGCGTGCCGACCGCGGCGGACGCCGGGCTGGGGTGGACGGGGGTGAACTACCCCGACGCGGCCAATTGGCCGACGCGGCAACTGGCGGTGGGGTTCGACGCCGACCCGGTGCCGGTCCCGGGGGCGGGCGGGTTCACCGTCCGCGTGATCGACACCGGCGGGAACAACATCGGGGACATCTCGAACGCCAAGCGGCTTTTGGACGGGAACTCCAGCGGGTTCACGGTCACGTCCGATTTGACGACGACGGTGGACCGCGTCGACTTCATGAACGGCGGGCGGTACCAATTGAACCTGCCGCTGCCGAGCGGCGCGACCGCCGCCACGCCGGACAACGACCCGCTGCGCGAAGGGTACGCGCTCCGCGCGACGTCGTACGTGACGATCCCGCAGGGGACGTACACCGTCGCGGTGCGCAGCGACGACGGGTTCCAGTTGACGATCGCCGGCGTCACGTTCACGAACCGGGTGAACGAGAACTACCAGGGTTCGACGTCGGCGGCCGACCAGATCACGTACGGCGCGGCCCGCGGGCCCGCCGAGACGCTCGGCACGTTCACGGTCGGCCCCGGCGGGCTGACGACGTCGGTCACGCTCGACTTCTACGAGAACGGCGGCGGGGACGCCGTCGAGCTGATGGTGGCGTCCGGGTCTAAGGGCGGGTGGGACTCGAGCTTCGCGCTGATGGGCAACGGCACGTTCGGGTGGGGCGTCTACCGCGATCAGCCGACGCCGCACTACGACTCGATCGTGAAGACCGACCTGCAGGCGCAGATGCTCGGCGTGAACGCCGGCGCGTACCTCCGGCTGCCGTTCACGCTCGAGAGCGCGACCGACTACGACGCGCTGCGGCTGCGCGTGAAGTACGACGACGGGTTCGTCGCGTACGTCAACGGGGTGCGGGTGATGTCGCGGAACGCGCCGGCGACGGCGCTGTGGGACTCGGCGGCGACCGCGTCGCGCGCGGACGAGCTCGCGCTGCGGTACGAGGAGTTCCTGATCCCCGGGATCTCGCAGCACCTGGTGGCGGGGGTCAACGTCCTGGCGATCCACGCGCTCAACGCGTCCACCGACGACCCCGACTTCCTGATCGCGCCCGAGCTCGACGGCGTCCGCACGCTCTCGTCCACGCTCGGGTACTTCGCCGCGCCGACGCCGGGCGGGCCGAACAGCCTGGCGACGCTCGGGAAGGTCGCCGACACGAAGTTCAGCAAGGACCGCGGGTTTTACGACCAGGCGTTCCCGGTCACGATCACGTCGGCGACGGTCGGGGCGCAGATCCGCTACACGCTCGACGGCAGCGCGCCGACCGCGACGACCGGGCTGGTGTACGGCGGGCCGATCACGGTCACGAAGACGACCGTGCTGCGGGCGGCGGCGTTCAAGGCGGGGTACCTGCCGAGCGACGTCGACACGCAGACGTACCTGTTCCTCGCCGACGTGCTGCGGCAGCCGGCCGCCGCGCCGGCCGGGTACCCGACGACGTGGAACGGCACGCCGGCCGACTACGAGATGGACCCGGACGTCGTCGACTCGGCCGCCTACGCCGGCCAGATGGTCGACGCGCTGAAGTCGATCCCGACGATGTCGCTGGTCCTGAACAAGGACGACATGTTCGGCTCGCAGGGGCTGTACGTGAACCTGAGCGGGCAGGGCGTCGCGTGGGAGCGGCCGACGTCGATGGAGATGATCTACGCCGACGGCCGCGACGGCGTGCAGATCAACGCCGGCCTGCGGATCCAGGGCGGCGCGGGCCGGAACCCGCAGCTGGTGTCGAAGCACTCGTTCCGGCTGGTGTTCAGCGAGCGCACCGGGCCGACGAAGCTCGAGTTCCCGCTGTTCGACGGGTCGCGCGTGACCGAGTTCGACACGATCACGCTGCGGGCCGGGTTCAACAACAGCTGGAACTTCACCAGCACGTCCGAGCAGGCGCGCGCGACGTACACGCAGGACGAGTGGATGCGCGTGACCCAGCGGGCCATGGGGCAGGTGGCCGGGTACGGGAACTTCGTCCACCTGTACATCAACGGGATGTACTGGGGGCTTTACAACCCGACCGAGCGGCCGTCGGCGCCGTTCGCCGCCGACTGGTACGGCGGCGACAAGGAGGACTGGGACGCGCTGAACTCCAGCGAGCCGATCGACGGCGACAAGGAGGCGTGGGACGAGCTGCAGCGGCGCGTGAACGGCCCTGGCGGGGCGTCCGCGCCGACCGCGAACTGGCTGGCCGACGACGCCCGTTACGCGCTGGTCAAGGAGTACCTCGACGTCGACAACTTCATCGACTACATGCTGCTGAACTTCTACGGCGGCAACAACGACTGGGACGACCATAACTGGTACGCCGCCCGCCGCCGCGCGCCCGGCGAGGGGTACAAGTTCTTCTCCTGGGACGGCGAGCGAACCCTCGAGTCGGCGACCGGGCAGGACAAGACGGGCGTCAACCAGGCGGACAAGCCGTCGCGGATCTACGCCCAGCTCCGGGCGAACGCCGAGTTCCGCATGCGGTTCGCCGACCGCGCGCACAAGCACCTGTTCAACGGCGGCGCGCTGTCGGTCGCGGCGAACCAGCAGCGGTACACCGGGATCATGGCGCAGATCGACAAGGCGATCATCGGCGAGTCCGCCCGCTGGGGCGACTCCCGCCGCGCGACCCCGTACACCCGCAACGTCGAGTGGGTCGCCGAGCGGAACCGCGTGCTGAACCAGTACTTCCCCGTGCGCGGGAACACGCTGCTCACGCAGTTGCGCGCCGGCCAGCTGTACCCGACGGTCAACGCCCCGGTGTTCAACCAGTGGGGCGGGACGGTCTCCCCGTCGTTCAACCTGACGATGACGACCACCGGCAACCCCGCCGGCACGATCTACTACACGCTCGACGGCACCGACCCGCGGCTGCCCGGCGGCGGCGTCGCGCCGGGGGCGGTGGCGTACACCGGGCCGGTCAACCTCGGCGGGTCGAAGCAGGTCAAGGCCCGGTTCCTGACCGGGACGACCTGGAGCGCGCTCGACGACGTCACGTTCTTCGCCGCGACGCCGCCCGCGCTGCGCGTCAGCGAGGTGATGTACCACCCGCCGCCCGCCCCGGCCGGCAGCGTCTTCGCCAAGGACGACTTCGAGTACGTCGAGGTCGTCAACACCGGCGCGGGGCCGCTGGAGCTGGGCGGGCTCAAGTTCACGAGCGGGATCACGTTCACGTTCCCGCAGACGACGCTGGCGGCCGGCGAGCGGACGGTCGTCGTGCGCAACCTGACCGCGTTCCAGTCGCGGTACGGCACCAACGTGGCCACGGCCGGCGTCTACACCGACCAGCTCGACAACGCCGGCGAACGGATCCGCCTTGAGACGGCGCTCGGCCAGGTGATCCAGGAGTTCACGTACGACGACGACTGGCACGCGTCGACGGACGGCGGGGGGTACTCGCTGGTCGCGGTCAACCCGGCGGCCAGCAACGCCGTCCTGTCGACGCAGGCCGGCTGGCGCCCCAGCACGCCCCCGGCCGGCGCGCCGGGCCTGGCCGACCCGGGCGTGAACCACAACGCGGTCGTGGTGAACGAGGTGGCGCCCAGCCAGCCGGCCGGCGCGGACGGCGACTGGATCGAGCTCCGCAACACGACCAACGGAGCGCTTGACGTCGGCGGCTGGTACGTCAGCGACTCGGCGTCGAACCTGACCAAGTACCGCATCGCGCCCGGCACCGTGATCCCGGCGAACGGGTACCTCGTGCTCAGCCAGGCCGCGCACTTCGGCAACCTGGCCGACCCGGGAACCAACGTCGCGTTCTCGCTCGCCGACGGCGGCAGCGCGGTCTTCCTGACCGGCGGCGACGGCGCGGGAGGCCTCTCCGGCTACCGCGACTCGGTCGACTACGCCGCCGTCGAGCCCGGCGCCGCGGTCGGCCGCTACGTGAAGAGCACGGGCCGGTCCGACTTCGCCGTGATGGCGGCGGCGACCCGCGGGGCGAACAACGCGGTGCCGCGCGTCGGCCCGATCGTGATCAACGAGATCAACTACAACCCCGTCGGGTTCGGCCTGGAGTTCGTCGAGCTTCACAACGTCACCGGCGAGGCCGTGGCGCTGCACGACGGCACGAACCCGTGGCGGCTGACCGACGCGATCGGGTTCGAGTTCCCGGCCGGTGCCGAGATCCCGGCCGGCGGCTACGCGATAGTCACCGAGGTCGACCCGGCCACGTTCCGCGCGACGTACAACGTGCCGGCGCACGTGCAGGTGTGGGGGCCGTTCACCGGAAACCTAGACAACGCCGGGGAGTCGCTCGAGCTCGTCAGGCCGGGCGCGCCCGACGGCGCGGGCGGCGCGGTCCCGTACTTCCGCGTGGACAAGGTCACGTACGACGGCAGCCCGCCGTGGCCGGCGGCGGCGAACGGCGGCGGGCCCACGCTCGCGCGGATTGCCGCGACCGCCTACGGGAACGACGCCGCGAACTGGCAGACGTACGGCAGCGGCGGGACGCCCGGGCTGGTGAACACGGCGGTCGCGCCGGCCGTGGCGCTGGGGGCGGGGCCGGCGACGGCCGGTGAGGGGCTCGCGTTCACCCGCGGCGGGTCGTTCTCGGACGCGAACGCGGGGGAGGCGTGGACGGCGGTCGTGTCGTGGGGGGACGCGGCCGGGTTCGAGCCGCTGGCGCTCAATGCCGACAAGACGTTCACGCTGAACCACGTGTACGCGGCCCGCGGGACGTACGCGGTCACCGTGCGGGTGACGGACAGCCTGGGCGTGTTCGGGACCGCGACGCTGCAGGTGAACGTGGTCGACCAGACCGCGCCCGCGGTGACGGCGACGCCGACGTTCACCTGGCAGACCCGGCCGCACAAGGTGACGTACCAGTTCGGCGAAGACGTCTCGGCCAGCCTCGCCGCGGAAGACTTCGTGCTGACCAATGCCGCCACCGGCGCGGTGATCGACACGGCCGGCGTGCAGGTGTCTTACGACGCGGCTGCCAACGAGGCGACGTTCGCGCTCGCCGAGGGGCTCCCGGACGGCGACTACCGCGCGCGGCTGGTCGCCACCGGCGTGCGCGACGGCGCGGGGAACGCGATGGCCGCGGACGCGGTGCTCGAATTCTTCGTCTACGCCGGCGACGCGACCCGTGACCGCACGATCGACTTCGCCGACCTCGTCAGGCTGGCCCAGAGCTACGACGCGCCGACCGGCAAGACCGCCGCCGACGGCGATTTCAACTACGACGGCGCCGTCGACTTCGCCGACCTCGTGATCCTGGCGCAACGCTACGAGACGACGCTCGGCGGGCCGGCCGCACCGGCCGACGCCCGGGCGCTTTCCGCCGCCATGGCGGAAGCATTTGACGGACGGGCTGCCGCGGCCGTCACGCCGACCCCGATCCCGCCAGCGCCCCCGGCGAAGCCAAAGAAGGTGGAGAAACCCGAGAAGCCCGTCTTCTCAACCACGCCGGTCAAGAAGGTCGTCGCGCAGCCCACTCCGGCAAAGCCGCGGCCGGCGGCACGGCGCTGAGGGCCGGCGCGGGCCGCCGGGGTATGATCGTGACGCATGGGAATCCACCGGCACCGACCGACGCCGGCGCAGGAGCGGATCGGGCGGGCGGCGCTGGTCGTGCTCGGGGGCGCGATCGGATTCGCAGGCGCCGTCGCCGGCTACACGGGCGTGCGGATGGTCTTCGGCCTCGCGGAGGCGGGGGTGGACGGGGCGGCGCGGGTGGGTTGGCCGGTGCTCGTGTTGTCGGGCTTCCTCGGGCTCGTGGGTTTGAGTCTGATCGCGCTGGCGTTCGTGCCGAGTCACGACGAGGGACGCGGGCCCCCACGCGGCTTCGCCACGCTCAGCCGCGTGTTCGACGGGTTCTGGGATTCGGTTCGCAAGTCGTTGGAGCGGCTTTGAGGGGCGGATGTCCGCGGCCCGCGGGAGCCGGCGGCCGGAGATCGGGTCGGTCGCGGCAGACGTTCGGTGTCGAGACCTCGGCGTTATTCAACTGCACCGAGCTCCAGGCGCGCAAGCGTGTGTCGTCCGTCAGCCCGGTCACGCCGTGCGCGTCGCCAGCGCGGGCGACCAGGCGGCGCGTGCCGGTCGCCCGGTCGAGCCATAGCGTCGCGTCGTCGACCCCGGCGGTCACTCCGGGCCCCTCGACCCTGGCGGGGAACAGCACGTCGCCCGCCGCGTTCGCCGACGCGGACGAGACGGTCGCGATCCGCACGTCGGCGCCGAGTTGGGCTACCGGGTCTCCCCTGAGGGCGGTGGCGGTCAACGTCCCGTCGGCCGCCCCGGAGAACAGGCCCCACTGCGGGGGGGTGAAGGTAGGCCGCGTTGAACACGGCGACGCCGGTGCCCGCGACCCGCGCACCGACCCCGGGGAACTGGTCCGTGGTGAACCGCTCGCCCGGCGCCCCCGGCACTGGGTCGTTGCGCCGCGCGAGCACGAACGGCGGTCGCGGTGCGTGCGACGCGCCCGCGCCGGGCAGAAGGAACTGCACGAGGTCGCCGGTCCCGGCGGCGCCGCCGGCCGCCGGCCCGAGCCGCCCGACGACCGCGAGCGTTCCGTTGTTGAGGCGCGGCGGCGCGGGCAGCTCGGTCACCGTTTCCGCCTGCGGCGCGAACGGATGTCCCGTTCGGACGACCGGCCACGTTTGCCCCGGCCCGCGCGACAGCCAGATCGCGCGGCCGATGGACGCGGTGCTCCCCGCCGAGCGCAGCGACCCGCTCCACGTCACGAACCCCGCGTCGTCGAGCGCGACCGCGAATGTGCCGTCGGCCTGCACGCCGTCCGGCATCCCGGGCGCCTGGATGCCCTTCGGGATCAGCGGCTGAAGCCCCCCGGACAGGTCGGTCCACACGCCGCCGGCGCCACCGAGGGCGATCCGGCCGGCGTTGTTGATCACGACGCTGCCGACCGACTCGATGCTCCGCCCGCCCACGACCTCGAACGAGGTCGCGATCCGCCGGAGCGGGAGGGGGGCCGCCGACGCGGTAGGAACGCACGCCCCCGCCGTTGCCAACGCCACCGGACCGATGACAGCGACCCGCCTTGGCATTATTGAACGACCTTTCGCCCGGACCGCCCCACGCTCCCGCCTCGCACGCCGCGGTATAGTAGGCATTGGGCCCGTCCGGGAGAAGCAGTCCGCGCCGGAAACGCGAGGACGCCCGGGGAGCGGTCTCCCCGGGCGTCCGGCGGTTTCGCGAACATCGGATGTGTTCCCGCTAACTTTCCGACACTAGAACTTGAAGATCGCGTCGACGCTGAACGTGTACTGGTGGTCTTCGCCCTGGAAGACGTCGTCGTCGCTGAAGTCGAAGCGGAACTCGGGGCGGACGATGAAGTTGCGGCCGAGCGGGTCGCGGGCGAACGGGATCACGTCGAAGCCGACGGTGAACTCGTAGAGGTTGGTGTCCTCGGGGATTCGGACGCCGTCCTCGTCGTGGAAGTACTCGGCCCGCGCCTTCAGCGTCGCCTCGGGGCAGAACTGGTAACTGCCGAGCAGGGCGAGGGCGTAGAGGTAGCCCGACCCGCCGTCGGCGGCGCCGGCGTTGTCGTAGAGGAAGTAGCCGTTCGCGAGCACGCGCACCTGGTCGGTCGGCTGCCAGAAGAAGGTGACGTCCCAGGTGGTGCGGTAGTCGGAGTCGTTGCCGGCCTGCTCAGGGCCGGTGCTGTTGGCGACGTAGAGGGCCATGCGGTCGTTGATCTTCCAGTTGACCGAGCCGAGGAACGAGACTGAGTCGTTGTTGTCCTCGAACCCCTGGTCGTCGCCGCGGGTCACGCCGCCGGTGAACGTGACGGTGCGGGCGGGGTTGAGGTCGAACGTGGCGAGGATGCCGGTGTGCGTGAACGGGTAGCCGGTGCCGAACACGAACGACCGGCTGTAGAAGCCGATGAAGTCGGTCGTCGGGTTGATCGACTCGAACCCTACGAGGTTGGCGAACTTGCCGGCCCGCAGCCGCACGCCGTTGAGGACGGGCAGGGTGACGTCGACGTAGAACTGGGTGGGGTCGAACTGGTTCTCCGGGTCGCGGGCGGCGTCGTACCAGTCGAACACGCCGTTCGCGTGGATCAGGCCGGCGTCGGCGCCGTAGATCCACTCGACCAGGCCGCCGACGTCGAACTGGTTGCGGCGGTAGTCGACGCGCCGCTCGACGGTCAGGTTGAGCTGGTCGAGGATGAACTCCTGGTCCTCGAAGTCGAACAGGCGGAACGCGTTCTGGTTGTTGTCCGGGCTGTCGAAGTTGTAGGTGTAGCCGACCTCGACGTGGCCGTAGATGGAGATGCCGGCATTGTCGAGCGTCGGGCCGAGCGGGGTCTTGCGGAGGAGATCCATCAGCGGGCGGCGGGCGGACGGGCCGGAGATGGACTCGCGGGTGACGTCGGCCGGGGTGGGGTCGGCGGCGTGGGCGAACGGGGCGAGGGCCGCGACGGCGGCTGCGAGCACCAGGGATCGACGGTAAGACATGGCTGAAGACATGGCTGGCTCCTTTTCCGGGTGGCGACGAACGACAAAGGCCGAGGGCGGTTAATAGAGGGGACGAAGGGGGTGAGTGTCAACCTAAGGCGAGTTTGACGGCAGGGTGGGGCGCGTCGGGGGAACACGGACGGTTGGGTTCGTTTCGCAGCTTTTGGGGTTGGGTGTTCGCTGTGTGGCGAGGTGCGCGGGGACTGCCGTTTTGGCACGTGGGTTCGTTTCGCAGTGGCGGGAGTTCGGTTCCACCACGGAGGGCACGGAGGGCACGGAGGGCACGGAGGGGGAGGGGGGGGCGGTGGGTTCGTTTCGCAGTTTTCGGTGCGGATGTTGCGCCGTGTTGCGCCTTGTGGCGCCGTGCGGCGCGGTGGGTTCGTTTCGCAGTTTTTCGGTTTGGCGGACGGGTGCGGTTGGGCGGGGGGAAGAGCCCCTCACCCCCGCCCTCTCCCACGGCCGATTTCGGCATGCGGCGGGGGAGGGGTGTTGGCGGCCTTGGGAGAGGGAGGACGTTGGTTGCGCGCATCTTGGGCCTCCTACCTATGGGAGGGTGTTGC